>Ga0207772_100005_pt1 | contig 429399 bp, 433 predicted proteins | sample A23M3SouthBayCA_2_FD_187750 | JGI IMG/M metagenome (GOLD analysis project Ga0207772, IMG submission 187750) | Aerobic enrichment media microbial communities from Eden Landing Ponds, California, USA - A23 M3 (2) (SPAdes) | ecosystem: Environmental > Aquatic > Marine > Unclassified | place... | reverse complement strand
GGCGCGGCCCGGCGAAGTTCGAGTTGGCGGCGAGGCGGAGTAGCGCTCGAACCGCCGACCGACTTTTCCCGACTGGTCACTCCAGCAAGTCGGGCAGGTCGTTGACCGTCTCGACGACGGCGGCGGCGCCGGCCGCGCTGTACTTGCGCCGGCCGTCCTCGCCCGTCAACCCGCCCGTCAACACCCCGACGCCGTAGTACACCCGGTCGTCGTCCGCGGCGTCGGCGTTGACCGCCGTCCGGATGTCGTCCAGCGTGTCGCCGGCGAAGGCGACTCGCTCCGCGCCGAAGCGCTCGGCGACTGTCCGGAGCGCGTGCGGGTGGGGCTTGCCCTCCTCCCAGTCGTCCATCGTGAACCGGTGCTCGTCGTCGACGGACAGGCCCACGCGGTCCATCGCGATGTCCGCTTCCGCGGCGGGTCGCCCGGTGACGACGCCGACGTCGTAGCGCTCCTGCAGCGTCTCGATCGTCTCGGGGTCGACCAGCACCGGCTCGTCGTTGACGAACCCTGCTGTCTCCAGCTCGGGCTCGCCCCCCTCCAGTTCGCGATACAGGTCGCTTCCGAGGTACAGCTGCTGGAACACGTCCCGGAGCCGCTCGGGGTCCCAGGCGTCGAAGACGGCTTCGGTGGCCGATTCGTCCAGTGAGTCTCGAATCACTGCCTCCGCCGCGTCGAGGCCGCCGCCGTGATCGGCGATGCCGTCGGTGAACCCGTCGATATCCAGTGCCATGCCCTCCCGCGACCCGAGCAGGTACAGCGCCGCCGCGTAGGTGAGTTCCCAGTCGTCGTTGAACCCGCCCGCGTCCTTGAACCGCTGGATGGCACCCTTCGGGATAGTCTCGCCGTACACCGACTCCAGGGACTCGACGATCGCCCGCCGGTAGGAGTCCGCCACGTCCACCAGCACGCCGTCGACGTCCAGCACGACCGCGTCTACGTTCATGGATAAGTGTCTGGTGGCGCCCCCTCATTGCCGTTCCCCTTCTCCGCGCGAAATACCCCCCACAGTTTCTCCCCAAGGTATACTTCTCGGTAACCAGTGACAGTGTGCATGGGAAACGACCTTACTGACACCGACAAATTGGCGGCAGAACACGAATATCTGGCACAAGAGCACCGCCACCACAACTGGCTCATTCACGGCACCTGGTACCTCGACATAATTCTCATCGCCGGTGGAATACAGGCATACAACGAGTTAGAAGCATACAGGATTCACGGAGCTATCTTCTCGTTTTTCGTATTTCTGGGTCTGGGAACGTACACCATGTTTCAGTTAGACGCCCGTCGTCATGTGAAAGTGCGAAAGAGAAGGTTAGCGAAGATATTGGGATATGGTTCCCTGAACGGTTCCAAAGAATACAATGGATTTGGGGCGATTGACGTTCCGTGTTCTATCAATTCTATAAAAGCGGGAGCGCTTCTCTTCTTTTTCTACCTCATCCCCTGTCTCCTATCACTTTTTCTTTTCCTCACTCATGTACTAGGATTGGAAAATTTACTTTCGTATCTCTCTCTCTCGTTTTAATTATTGGAACGACATTCCCATATCCGCATTTCACCCTGGGTGTCCAGATGATATTTATTCTGTTTGCACTACTATAGGTCGGCTCCCGCAAAATCAGCTTGACAGAGATTCATTTGGGACATTCACAGATGCGACTGAACTTGGGCCTACAATAGAAGAAAGCCCTCGGCACGCTCGCGGCCGCTCAGCGGGATACCCTCACGTCCGTTCGGGTAGTGCCCGCTGAGCGACTGCACTCGGTCGCGAGCGCACCTCGCCCTTTCATTCCTCCAGGGACAGTCTCGCTCGCGCGATGAAACGCGCTCACGATTGACTCCCCACTCCTCCCCGGTCGCGCCTGGCGGCGCGACACGCGTCCTGACCGCCCCGCAACCGCCCGGCCGGGAGGCCGTCTGGTCGGCCGACCAGGGGGAGGGCAGGGCTGCGGTGCTGGCCTGGAGGACTGAAAGGGCGAGGCAGGGTGGAGGAAGCAGGATGACGCAAGCACCGCAACGAAGTGAGGAGCGCAGCGAGTCCCGCGACTCCAGCGCGCCGAGGGCTTTCTGGTTGTTGCCCTCTCTGTTCCCCCCAGCACCCGTTCTCACAGATCCGTCTGATCGATATAGAAGCAAACTGTACCGAACAGGCAGGCTCGGGTCGAGCGGGACTTCTCTCACACTCAGCCCCGGCGATCTCCCGGGACTCCCTCCATCGCGACGAACAGCGTCTCGCCCTCGGGGAGCGTCTCCCGGTCGACCGGAACCTGAGGCTGGTCGCCGCCGAGCGTCGTGAACAGGAAGTCCGCGTCAAATTCACGAGCCACGTCCCACGCGGGCCGGTGTAACTCGGGCGGGAGGTTGAGCCCGTACACGCACTCACAGTCCGCATACACAGACGAGTCGGGCTCGGTCACGTCGTCGACGACGAACTCCACCTCGTCGGGAACCGTCCGTTCGACCACGTCGGTGGCGGTCACCGCACAGCCACGTTCGGCTAGCGCTTGGGCCACGTCAGGGCGTCGACCCACGCCGACCTCGACGAGTCGGTCGTACTTCTTCAATCGGCCGACGAGGGCCTCACGTGCGGTGGTCATGGCGGGATGTTTATGCCACACCCATGCATATGCGTTCCTATGCACGTCGATATCGTGCCGGTGGGTGACGTCCCCGCGACGGTCAAGCGCGAGGCCTCGGACGGCCTGCGTTCCGTCTACGACTGCGATGTCTCCATGCACGAGCCCCGTTCTATCCCCGCCGGTGCGCACGACGAATCCCGGGACCAGTACCGGGCCGAGGAATTCATCGACCTGGCACAGCGGGTGGGCAAGGGCGACAAGAACATCGCCATCACCGGCAAGGACCTGTACTACCGCCGGCGCAACTACGTCTTCGGCCTTGCGTACCTCTCGGGCAGCGGCAGCGTCATCTCCACCTACCGCCTCCAGACCTCCTCCGACGGCGGCTTCTCCAACCGCTCGGCGAGCGACATCTTCGCCGACCGCGTCCGGAAGGAAGTGGTCCACGAGATCGGCCACACCATCGGCCTCGAGCACTGCGACAACAAGCGCTGCGTGATGAACTTCTCACCGACCGTCCGGGAGGTAGACGTCAAGGAACCGTCGCTGTGTGGTTCCTGCCAGCGCGACGTTATCTGATTCTCGCCGCGTCCGTTCGGATGCCAAATCTATTAGGCATCAACGGTATCCACTGTGTGCCTCTATACCAAGGTGCGATGAGTGAAAGTCAATCCACAACCAGGGTCGACGAACTGAGCGACATCTTCGTATCAGTGACGGGGGACGACTCGGTGACGGAGGCCCAGGAGGAGGTCCACAGCGACCGCGAACTCCCCGCTGACGAGGCAGTCGACGTCGACGACGGCCTCGAGGACGCGGTCGCTGGCGCAGAGACGGGCAGCACCTCGGACCCGGCCGCCTGAGAACGCTTTTTCGAGTCTGTTTTCGACGCGACGATGGCCCGCCAGCCGCGGGTCCCCAACGCGATCGCGACCATACGACCGCCAGTGGTCAGTCCTCGACCACCGACAGTTCGAGCGTGTGGCCCGACTCCGTGCCGTGCATCTCGACGGTCTCGTACGGATTCTCACCGTCCGCCGGGCTCACGACCGTCGCGAACTCGCAGTCGGTACACTCGATCCGCATCGTCGGTGTATTGTTGGATGACATGGGTGGCTGTGGATACCGTCGTGAACCGCGGGGCACTGGCCGTCAGGTGACGGCTGGCCACCGCGCTTCGGCGCGCGGCCGGCCCCGCGGCTCCGTACTCGTTCTCCGTCTACAACCTGTCACTCTACACTAATAATGGCGTCCATCGGACCGACGTCTGTCGGTTCTCGGTGCTATCAAAAAGACGTTGCACAGCGGCAAGTTACGGCTCGCGTGTCGCTTTGCTCCCGCTCGGCATTTAGCTGGTCTTCGCTTCGCTCGAACCACCCTACGGCTCACGGCTCGTTGCACTCGCCGTTCGCCAGTAAGTTGGCGCTCACTACGTTCGCGCCAACCTACCTCACGGGTCACTTCGTTCCCCGTTCGGTTTCAAGATGCTCCCTCGCTTCACTCGGCGCAAACCTACCTCACGGGTCACTTCGTTCCCCGTTCGGTTTCAAGATGCTCCCTCGCTTCACTCGGCGGCATCCTATGGCGCGTAGTAATACTCCCCATCCCGCTTTTGCTGCCTGTCCAACTGACTCCCGGGCTTGTTGATACGCGGTCGGGAGGTCCGCTCGTCGCGCCTGAACGTCACGTCCAAATTAGCGAGGAACTCGTTCATCCCTTCGCGCATCCCCACGGGGGGACTGGCCTGACCGTGGTGGGCTGGCTCGCCGTCGAAGACGAGCAGGCGGTCCGACAGCAGGTCGATCATGTAGATGTCGTGGTCGATGACCATCGCCGTGGCGTCGTGGTTCTCGGCGTAGCGGCGGATGGCCGAGGTCGCCAGGACGCGCTGCTCGACGTCGAGGTGGGCCGACGGCTCGTCCAGGAGGTAGAGGTCGGCGTCCTTCGACAGGCAGGCGGCGATGGCGACGCGCTGGCGCTCCCCGCCGGAGAGGTCGTCGAGGTTCTGCTCCATGATGGAGCTGAGCTGGAGGGGCTGGGAGATTTCGGTGTTCCAGTACGACGAGCCGAAGTCGTCTGTGATGGATGCCAGGAACGCGTCGACGCGCATCGGCTGGTCGATCTCGATGTACTGGGGCTTGTAGGCGATGTCGAGTTCCGTGTCGATCGCGCCCTCGTCAGGTTCGAGCCGACCGGCGAGCATCTTCGCGAACGTCGACTTCCCGATGCCGTTCGGGCCGACGACGCCCAGCACCTCGCTCTCGCGGATGTCGCCGCCCTCGACTTCGAGGGAGAACTCGCCCTCGCCGTAGGACTTGACGAGGTCGGGGTACTCGATGACGACGTCACCGGTCGAGGTCGAGCGCGGAGCGTGCTCCTCGAACTCGATCTCCGTCTGCCGGATCCGCATGTTCTCGTTGTCGAGGTAGCCGCCGAGGTACTCGTTGATGCCGCCCTTCGTCGACTTCGGGCTGGTGATGATACCGTAGGCGCCCGGCTCACCGTAGGCGACGTGGAGCGCGTCCGTGAGGAGGTCCAGGATCGCCAGGTCGTGTTCGACGACCAGCATCGAGCGGTCCTCGTCCTCGGCGAGCTCCTGGATGAGCTGTGCGGCGGTCATCCGCTGGCCGATGTCGAGGTACGGCGTTATCTCGTCGAGGAAGTAGAAGTCTGCGTCGCGGGCCAGCGTGGCGACGAGGGCGACGCGCTGCAACTCGCCGCCGGAGAGGTTGTCGATGTGGTTGTCCAGCACCGGCTCGATACCGACCCGCTCGACGAGGTCGTCGAGCGCGCCGCGCTCGTCGGTCGCTTCGAGCAGGTCCCGCGTCGGGCCGTCGAACTGGTCGGGGATCTGGTCGACGTACTGGGGCTTGCGCGCGACGGTGACGTCGCCCTCGCGCAGGTCCTCCAGGTAGTTCTGGAGCTCCGTCCCGCGGTAGCGGTCGAGCACCTCGTCCCAGGACGGTTCCTCGCCGTACTTTCCGAGGTTCGGGGCGAGTTCGTCGGCGAGGATGTGGACGGCGGTCGTCTTCCCGATGCCGTTCGGACCGAGGATGCCTGTAACGCGCCCTTCCTGGGGCGCGGGCAGACCGTACAGCGCGAAGGAGTTCTCGCCGAAGCGGTGAACGGGCTCGTCGTTCAGTTCCTGCGGGAGGTTGATGATCTCGATGGCGTCGAAGGGGCACTTCTCGACGCAGATCCCACAGGACTCGCCAAGACAGATCTCTTCGGAGATGCGGACCTGGTCGGGGCTCCCCTCGAATTCCTCGCCCTCCTCGTACGTGTCGCCGCGCTTGACGATGCACTCCTTGCCCGTCCGGTTGGGCGGGCAGAAGTTCATGCACTCGTAGTTACAGCGGTCGGGCTGGCACCTGTCCAGGTCCACGACCGCGATGCTGTCGTCCGCCATCTTAGAGTGCAGACGCCAGGAGGATGCCCCACGAGACGAACCACAGCGCGAAGGTCATGAACGCGACGTAGACCTTGTCCTTCGTCCCGAGGCCGTCGTATTCGATCCCGAGCACGTGCAGGATGGGGAACTGGACGAGGATCGCGATCGCGAGGACCCCGATGCCGATCTGGCTCTTCGGGTCACCCCCGGCGACCGCGTTGGACGCGACGCCAGCCGCGAGCCCCGCCACCGCGGCTATCGTCGTGACCGTGAGCCCGCGCATGTGCGCGCTCATCTCGTCGACCGTTTCCGTAGCCATGGTGGTGTCTCGGCTACGAGGCACCAAAAGCCGCCCGATCCGTGCGAGCGCTGTCGACCCCGTCGAACACTCCCATCGTCGTAGAAACCTGCACCCTCCCCGACGACGCGACCCCACGATCACCCACTCGCGACGGGTTCACCGGCCTGACTCCTCAATCTTTATGGAGCCTGCGCCTCTCCGACCAGATGATGACTGATTCCGACGGGGAGGCCATCGCAGACCTTCCACCGAGCGCGAAGCTCGTCTACAAGGTTCTGGAGTACGACGGCCCGCTTACCCAGAAGGGCATCGTCCAGGAGTCGATGCTCTCGGCGCGGACCGTTCGCTACGCCCTCGAACGCCTCGACGAAGTTGGCGTCATCGAGGAGGACGTCTACTTCGCCGACGCCCGACAGAACCTCTACGAGATCGTCGAACCGGACGAGGCCGAACAGGCCGACGCGGCCGTTTCCGACTGACGCGACCGGCTCTCTCAGACTGCTTCTTCTACTTTCACGCCGCCGCAGCTGTTGCACTTGGTTATCTCGGTCTCGGTGTAGTAACGTTCGCCACACGACGCACAGACGAAGGTGGGGGCGCCGGCGACGTCGTCGCCGGTGATAGTCACCGGGAGGTCCGCGCCGAGCGTCACCGCCTGGCTGACGCTGCCGAACAGGAGCGCGCCGACTCGCGACCGCTTTCGCCCGCCCACGACGATGGCATCGGCGCGGAAATCCTCGGCCGCGGCGAGGATCTCGTCGACTGGGTCGCCCGCCGCGCTTTCGCGTCGGACGGCGATTTCCTGGTCCTCGAGTATCTCCCTGGCTCGCTTACCTGCGGTGAGTTGCGTCGGCGTCGTGTCGTCGGCGCGCTCGTCGTCGTCGAAGACGTGCAAGAGTACCACTTCCACGCTCTCGGCCGCGTCGGGAAGCGTCGTCACGGCACGGGCCTGAGAGGCCGCCCGTTCCTCGTTCGTGTCGATGGGCACCAGTACGCGGTACATACGACACGTTGGCGTGTGACACACTTCGTTATACAGCGGGGTCGCGAGAGTAACGTGTGGTTAGCGACTCAGGCGGGTCACGCTACGTCCTCGCCCGCCGCCGCGCTGGCCGCCGCCACGGAGTGTGGTACGTTTACGGGACAGCCGGTGCAAGGGTAGCCCATGGAAACGACTCCGCTCGGAGCGACCGGTGAACAGGTCAGTGCGCTGTGTCTCGGAACGATGTACTTCGGCTCCAGCGTCGACCGCGAGACCTCGTTCGACATCCTCGACCGCTACTACGAGGCCGGCGGTCGCTTCCTCGACACCGCGAACATCTACGCGACGTGGGTCGACGGCTACGACGAGCCCGAGAGCGAACCCCTCGTCGGGGAGTGGCTCGACGACCGGGGCGTCCGCGAGGAGATGACCGTCGCCACCAAGGTCGGCTTCGGATACGGCGACGTGGACCGGGAACTCGACCCCGAGACGATCCGCCAGGAGGTCGACCGAAGCCGCGACCGCCTCGGCGTCGACACCATCGACCTCCTCTACGCGCACGTGGACGACCCCGCGACGCCCCAGACCGACGTGATGGGCACGTTCGCCGACGTCGTCGACGACGGCGCCGTCCGCCACCTCGGCGCGAGCAACTTCCCCGCCTGGCGTATCGCCCGCGCCAACCGCATCGCTGCCGAACGAGACTGGCCGCGCTTCGAGTGCGTCCAGCCCCGCTTCTCCTACCTGATCCCCGACCGCGACGCTGACTTCGACGCCCAGCTCCCGACGACGGACGAACTCGTCGACTACTGCGACCAGGCCGACCTGAGCGTCCTCCCGTACTCGCCGACGCTCCAGGGGTGCTACGGCCGCGACGACCGCTCGATTCCGGAGGGCTACGTCCGCACCGAGAACCGCCTGAAGATGCGGCTCGTCTCGGAACTCGCAGAACGGAAGGGCGTGAACGGCAACGCTGTCGCCCTGGCCTGGATGGTCGGGCGCGACCAGCCGACGGTCCCCGTCGTCGGCTGTAGCTCGGTCGACCAGTTCGAAGAGAACCTCGCCGCGCTGGACGTTTCCTTCACCGACGAAGAGCAGCGCCGCCTCGACGCTATCGAGCGCTACGGCTTCGACGAGTGGGACCTGCGCGAGGCGTAGGACCGAAAAACGAGACCGGCCGGAATTTCTGATAGGACGGCTGCGTTTCGGTCGCTAGGACGGAACCACAGTAATCGTCTTCCCGCGGTCGATGGCCTGCTCCATCTCCTCAGCGATGGCGCTGCCCCGGGAGATCTGGATCTCGCCGCCGCGGGACACCGTCGCGGTGAAGAGGTACTCGCCGTCGGCCTGGACCTCGACGGTGTCGCCCGAATGCCCGTCCATCGGGACGACGACGTGGCGGGAGGTGATCTCCGGGGTGACGATTTCGCCGGGCTGGCCGGTGGCTGCACCGCCGCCACCACCACCCGAGTTTCCGCCTGCGGAGGCGGGCTTCTCGGAGAGCGTGCGGACGTCGATGTCGATGCCGAGGCGGTTCTCGACGTCGGTGATGCGGCCGCCGCCCTTGCCGATGACCTGGGAGATGTCGTTCTCCTCGACCCAGACGACGGCGGTGTCGGGGCTCTTGAGGTCCACTTCGACGTGGCCGTGGGCGATGGAACGGATCTCCCGTTCGATCTCCTGTTTGGCGATGCGGTCGACGCCCGAATCTTTGCCGGGCCCGCTGTCGCCGTTCGCGTTCTCGCCGAGCGGGACGGTGACGACCTGGCGGTTGAACGTGTATATCTCGTAGGCGGGCTGGCCGGTCTCGAAGTCGCGGATGAGGATGACGGGCCTGGCCAGGTCCTCCTCCATCAGGCCCTCGGGCACCTTGACCTCGGTCGTCACGTCGTAGACGGTGTGGACCTGGCCGTCCTCGATGTAGATGACCGTGTCGACGACCTGCGGGATCAGACCGAGTTCGACGCGGCCGATGAGGCGCTGGAGCGCGTCGATGGCACGCGTCGCGTGGACGACGCCGACCATCCCGACGCCAGCCAGTCGCATGTCCGAGAACACCTCGAAGTCGTCGGTCTTCCGGACCTCGTCGTAGATGGTGTAGTCGGGCCGGACCATCAGCAGGGAGTCGGCGGTCTTGGCCATCGAGCCGCCCAGCGCGGTGTACTGGGTAATCTCCGGGCCGACCTGGAGGTCCCGTGGCTTCTCCATCGTCTTGACGGCGTAGTCGGCCTCGGTGAGGAACTCGGCGACGGCCTGGGCGAACGTGGACTTCCCGGCGCCGGGTGCCCCGGAGATGAGGACGCCGCGCTGGTGGTCGGTGAGCCGCTCGCGCAGTTCCTCGGCGTGTTCGTAGTCGTCCATGTCCGTCTTGACGATCGGACGGACGGCGGTGATCTCCGTCGCGTCGGAGAACGGCGGCCGGGCGACGGCGATACGGAAGTCGCGGAACTGGACGATGGTCATCCCCGGTTCGTCGAGTTCGACGAATCCCTCGGGGCTGGCGCGAGCGCCGTCCTCGATGTCGGCGACGTACTCCTTGATCTCCGCCTCCGTGACGACGTCGTCGCGGATGGTCTGGTAGTGCATGTCGCCGATGGAGCCGCGCTTGGCCATCGGTTTGGCGCCGACTTTGAGGTGGAGACTCATCGTCCCCTCGTCGAAGAAGTTCTCTATCTGCAGGCGCTCGACGTCGCGACCGCGGGGTTCGACGTACTCGACGGTGATGCCCTTCGAGCGAGCGACCTGTGCTTGCACGTCGTCACTCGTGAACAGCGTCGCCTCTTCCTCCTGTGCGACGTCGCGGATGAGCGCGTCTATCTCGCCCTCGCCGGCGTCGCGCTTCTCCAGCGCGTCCGGTCGGCGACCGACGTACTCGACGTCTATCTCGCCGTCGTCGTCCAGGTCGACCAGCCGCTGGAGCTCTTCGAGCCCCTCCCAGCCGGTCTCGCGGCCGTCGTTGGCCTGCGATTCGAGTTCGCCGACGACCGCCTCCGGGATGATGACGGTCGCGCCGGCGAAGCCCTTACCGCTCGCCGTCGACTCCGCGTCCGCGTCGGCGTCGATCTGCTCGGACACGCGGCCGTCGATGACCACGCTCGTGTCCGGAACGATGTTCATGCCTTAATGCAGCGGTCGTGCGGTGATAAGCGCCCGGATACCGGACGGCCTTCGCGGTGCCCAGGGACCCCGCGAGCCCGCAATCCAGCCGCTCGGTCGCCCGTCGGTTTTCCCTCGCCTCCCTCAGACCGTTTCGAGGTCGATGTCGACGGCGTACCAGTCCAGCACGAGGACGATGACGGCGCCGACGACGGCGGCGCCGCCGAAGAGCAGTATCGTCTCCTGGCTCCAGGTGTACCCTTTCTGTCCGATCTGGAAGACCGGTGCGCGGAGCGCGCCGACGACGAGGGCGACGAGGAAGGCCAGCGTCGCCCCGTGGTTGGCGTCGAGCGCGCGCCTGATGATCCGGGCGATCGTCAGGACGCCGATCAACCCGCCGACGATGAAGGCAACGACGACGCTGCCAGACCCGACGACGTCGGCCGGGGAGCCGCCACTCACGAGCCCGGTGAGCGCACCGAGAAATGCGTGCAACTGCGCCGAGAGGTACGCGTGCAGTCCCAGGATGACGAGCATCAGCGACCCCGAGATGCCGGGGAGGATCATCGCGCTGACCGAGAACGCGCCGGCGACGAACACCAGCAGGAGGCTGCTATCGCCGCCGCCCGAGTTGATCCCCGACGCCAGAAACGCCACCGCGAACCCCGCGACGGCGGCGGCTATCTCGTCGGTTCCCTCGATATCGATGGCGCGGAGCAGGATGACTGCGGAGGCGGCGATGAGGCCGAAGAAGAAACCCAGCAGTTCCCGCGGGTGGTACTCGTTCGCCCACTCGACCACGCCGGTGACGGCGATGACGGCGGTGAAGATGCCGCCGAGCAGGGCGATGAGGAACCAGCCGTCGACCGTCTCCCAGACGTCGAGCGCCCGGGGTATCGAGACGCCGCCGCGGACGGGAAGCAGGGCGGCGACCCCGTCGACGAACCGACTCGGCGTGACTGCGGTCACGGCAGAGATCAGTCGCTCGTAGATCCCGGCGATGAGCGCGATGGTCCCGCCGGAGACGCCCGGGACGGCGTCGGCGGTGCCCATGAACAGGCCGATGACGTACACGCGCAACCATTCTCGGAGGGGAGGGACGGAGCCACGCACAGTGTAGTCCTCTGTGGCGTGGTCGGAGGGGGTACTCATTGCGTTACCGTTCGCCTATCGTCGGGAAGTTCTTTGTGGAAGGGGGTGGCGAGCGACAGTCGTCGTCGGTGCTCGCCGCGCGGTCGGTCCCCGAGCGAGCCACGTTTTTTGCCGACAGGCGCTGACGATGGAACATGAACGTCGCAGACCTCACGCGGGAGCTCGTCTCGATTCCGAGTCACGAGGACGAGACGGCCGCGGGGGACTTCGTCGAGGAGTGGCTCCGCGACCACACCGAGGCCGCAGTCGAACGGGACGAGCACGGCAACGTCTTCGCGCGCGTGGGCAAGGGCGAGACGACGCTCGCGCTCGCGGGCCACCACGACGTGGTCCCGCCGGACGATTCGCAGATCGACGAGGACGGCGAGTACGTCGTCGACCGACGGGAGGGGAGAGCGCCCGAGCGAAGTGAGGGCGCGGACAGCGCGAACGGGAGCGAAGCGACAAGAGAGCGCCGCCTCTACGGTCGGGGCACGGCCGACATGAAGGGCTGCGTCGCGGCGGCGATGTGCGCACTGCGGGACGTGGACCCAGCCGTCCTCAACTGCGAACTCGTCTTCGTCTCCTTCGTCGCAGAGGAGTCAGGCTGTCTGGGTTCGGCGGCCGCCGTCGAGGACGGCTTCGCGCCCGACTACGCCGTCGTCGGCGAGGGATCGACGGGCTACTCCGCGCCAGGAGTCACTGACGTCGCCGTGGCGCACAAGGGCCGTCGAGGAAGCACCATCACCGCCCACGGGTCAGCCGCTCACGCCAGCGAGCCCGAGTCGGGGGAGAACGCTATCTACCGCGCCAGCGACGCCGTCGACGTCGTGCGCGACCTGGAATTTCCGTCGACGGACGTCATGGGCCACGAGGTGGCGGGGAGCGTGGCCGTCACGGAGATCGAGGGCGGGTCGGCCTGGAACGTCATCCCCGAGCGCTGCGAGGTGACCGTCGACGAGCGGACGGTGCCTGGCGAACGCGCCCCCATCGAGCGCGTCGAGGAGGTGCCGGGCGTCGAGTGGACCGTCGACCAGGACCTTCCGCCGATGGCCTGCGAGGACGCAGCGTTCGCCGACCTGGTGCTGGACGTCGCCAGCGAGTCGCAAGATGGGGCGCCAGAACACGTCGTCAAACCCCACGCTACCGACGCCGGGAACCTCGCCCGAGCAGGGACTCAGTGCGTCGTCGTCGGCGCGGCGGAACCGGGAGAGGCCCACACCGCCGAGGAGAGCGTCTCGGTCGACGTGCTGGAGCGCTGCTACCGGATCTACCGCGGCGTCGCCGAGTCGCTGTAACGCTCAGCAGACGATGACAGACCTCTCCAGCCCCCCGCTGGTGACTTCGATGGTCGAATGAGCGCAGCCGGTCGCGCCCCAGGGGAATCGGAGCGTTCGGTTCCCCTGTTCGGCCATCAGTCGGTACTTCCCGTGGGGGGCCAGATCCTCGATCTCGGTCTGTTCCCCGGGATTGACGCTCGCGTTCGCCGTCGCGACGGTCGCGCCATCCTCCCGAACGGTGACGGCCACGGCGACCCGTTCAGAAAGTTCGTTCTCGATGGTGAGGTCGTTGGCGGAGTCGGTGGACCGGAACTGGATCCAGAGGTCGTCGGCCGTTGCGGCGACGAGACCACCACCCGCCACGAGCACCACCACAATCACTAAACCCCACGTCGCCCGATGCATGTTCCGGAGGTCGATGAAATTACACATGTTTGTTTGCATTTCCGTCGCGCTAGACGTCACGCTCATTTGGCCTCCGCTCCTCTGATCGACCGATGGCTGGTCTCCGCGCGCTCACGGTCCGTACGCTCGCGATGCGGACCCTCACTGCGGCGGGGGCCACCGTCGGCCTCCTCCAGACGTACGGGCTCCCCTTCGCGTGGAACGTCGGCCCCGCCGGCCGGCGGTGGGAACCCGTCCGTCGCACCGCTTCGCGGGCACTCGGTACCGCGCTCGACTACCGTGCCGGCCCGCGCCCCATCACGGAGGGGGAGTACGCCGGCACCTATCCGGGCGACCGCGGCGAATTCGAGGAACTGCTCTGGCGGGAGGAGTTCGTCCGCAATCCGTTCTCGCGGCTGAAGGTCCGCGAGGACGGCCCGGAGGTCGGTTCCTGGGTGACTCGCGACTCGCCGCTTGCGGACAGACAGCTCCACCTCATGCTGTTCCCGGGCGAGGATGGCGTCGACGTCTACGCCCACGAGGAGATATCGAGCGTCAACCCGCTGCTCGGCCCGGCGCACTTCGACGGGGCGGACCAGCGGGTCGCGCTGGGCGTCGAGATGGCCCGGGAGCGCTTCCCGCTCGAAACGAGGCGGCCGTGGGTCGAACCCCCGGAGGCCGCCTGGGACGAGAGCCCCGACGTCGCGTGAGTCGACATTCGGTGGACCCCACTCGTCCCCGACGACGGCCGCACCTGCCTCGACGGCGGGCCGGGGTCGACCAGCGCCGCGAACCCGGTGCGGTCTACGGCGGGTGGTGTCGGCTGATAGATACGTAGCGGGCCGGACGAAGGTGGTTTCGGACGGCAGAGATACAGGTTTATTAGCCACCGATCCGAGTCGCCCGTATCGATGGGGGCACCACAACCGATCACGGTCGTCGGGTTCCTCGGGGGGATCCTGGGAACGATCGTGATGACGGCGTTGATGCACACACTGGCAGACACAGAACCGCTCGGCGCGAAGTTCCTGGGCACGGTCACGGGGAGACGGCCCCGGTACCTCGTCAGGTCCGGGCTGGTGGTCCAGATCCTCTATGGCGGTCTCGCCGGGGCGCTCGTCCCGTGGATCGTGGTCGGCCTCGCTGGGCTTCCGGGCGAGGTCGTGACCACCCTCCCGAGCGCCCTCGCCGTCGGACTCGCGGTCGGCGTCGCGCTGTTCGCCGTCATGGCCCTCCTCGTCCGGACCGACGTGACGCCGCTCGCCCTCGTCGGGACCGGCGACTGGGCCGTGTTCGCGGGCCTCCACGTGGCCTACGGCGTCGTGTTCGCAGTCGTCCTCGGCCTCAGCCGGACCGTCTGGTATCCGCTGGCCGGCGTCTGACTCCGTGCCGAGCCGAAGGTGGGGCTCTGAAATGAGAGCCCCGACGCCGAGTGAGTCGGGACGCGGCGGGCGTCCTCAAAGTGGTCGTTGTAACTTTTTACCGGCGTTCGCCGGTACCGTCCACGTCGAACGCCGGTAAGGGCTTACAACGACCACTATCAGTCCTCGAGGACCGCCGCGGCCTCTATCTCGACGAGCATGTCCGGGTCCACCAGCGCCGCGACCTCGTACATGCTCGTCGCCGGCCGGATATCGCCGAAGGCCTCGCCGTGGGCGCGACCGATTTCGTCGTAATCATCGACGTCGGTGACGAACATGCGCGTTCGGACCACGTCTTCGAGCGAGGCGTCGGCCTCCTCCAGCGCGCTCTCGATATTGTCGATGGCCTGGCTGGCCTGGGCGTACGGGTCACCGACGCCGACGATTTCTCCTTCGTCGTCCGTCGCCGTCGTACCGGACACCTCGACGCGGTCGCCGACGCGGACGGCCCGCGAGTAGCCCACTTCCTCCTCCCACACCGTATCGCTGGAGACTGTCTGTCGGGTCACGTCTGGGTCTGTAACTGGTTGGACTATGAAACTAGCGTGGTCAGTTCAGATTAGCTACGTAGCGTTTGGCGGGTTCCGGGATTGTCGCTTTTCGCACGAAGTCAAACACCTCGAAAGCCCTCGGCGCGCTCGCCTCGTGCGACTCGCTGTCGTCCGAAAATCGGAGATTTTCCAGCAGCTCGAAAGACAAGCGAGTCTTTCGGTGCCGGAGCGCGTCGAGGGATTTCTGGGTGTTGGCGGTCTCCGTTCTTCCAGCGCTATCCCATCAAAACACCCGTTCAACTCACCCTCACAGGGACCAGAAACACTGATCAGAAGACCACCTCGCCAACCGCCACCAACGGACCATCGAGCGCGGCAGTTTTACCGTGCCCCGTCCAATCACGAGCCATGACGACAGACGCCGAAGCAGAGGCGGAAGCCGACGCCGACGACACCTACGAGCGCTTCGAAAACCACGTCCAGCGGTATCATTACGTCGGGGACGCCGGGGGCGTCCTCCAGTGGGACCAGGAGGTGATGATGCCCGACGAGGGGACGCCCGCCCGCGCCAAGCAGCTCTCGACGCTGTCGACGGTGAGTCACGAGATGCTCACGGACGACGACCTGGCGGGGTGGCTCGACGAACTCGACGGACAGGATCTGGACGAAGGGCAGCAGGCCAACGTCCGGGAGACTCGCCGGGAACACGAGCGGGCGGTGAAGGTCCCCTCGGACCTCGTCGAGCGCATCTCCGAGACCACCTCGAACGCGCTGCCCGTCTGGAAGGAGGCCAAGGCAGAGGACGACTTCGACGCCTACGCCGACACCCTGGAAGAGATCATCCAGCTCAAGCGCGAGTACGCGGAGGCCATCGACCCCGACCGGGACCCATACGAGGTGCTGTTCGAGGAGTACGAACCCTACCTCGGTCTGGACACCGCCGAACAGATCCTCGAACACCTGCGCGACGAACTCGTGCCACTCATCGACGACATCGACGACAGCGACGTCGAACTCGCCGACCCGTTCGACGGCACCTACGCCGAGGCCGACCAGGAGGAACTCGTCCGGGCCGCTCTCGACACGCTGGGCTACGACTGGGACCGCGGCCGCCTCGACACCGCGCCGCACCCGTTCTCGACGGGGACGCAGTTCGACGCGCGCGTGACGACGCGGTTCCAGGAAGACGATCCGCTCGACGCAGTCGGCTCGACCGTCCACGAGTTCGGCCACGCGACGTACACGCAGGGACTGCCCAGGGAGCACTACGGCACGCCGCTGGGCGACTCCCGGGACCTCTCCGTCCACGAGTCCCAGTCACGCCTCTGGGAGAACCACGTCGGCCGCTCACGGCCGTTCTGGGGCCTGTTCGCCGACACTGTCGACGACCACCTCGGCGTCGACGCCGCGCCCGGCGAGTTCTACGAGGCCGCGAACACCGTCCACCCGGACAACCTGATCCGGGTCGAGGCTGACGAACTCACCTACCACATGCACATCGTCCTTCGGTTCGAGATCGAGCGGGACCTCATCCACGGCGACCTCGACGTGAGCGAGGTGCCGCAGGTGTGGAACGAGAAGATGGAGGAGTACCTCGGCGTTCGCCCGGACACCGACAGCGAGGGCTGCCTGCAGGACATCCACTGGACCCACGGCTCGTTCGGTTACTTCCCGACGTACTCGCTGGGGTCGGTGCTCGCAGCACAGCTCTACGCAGCCGCGGAGGACGACCTTGGCAGCCTCGGCGGCCAGATTCGCGAGGGGAACTTCGACCCCATCCACGACTGGCTCACCGAGAACGTCCACGCCCACGGCAGCCGCTACACGACGGACGACCTGATCCGGGAGGCGACTGGCGAGGAGTTCACCGCCGACTACTTCCTCGACTACGCCGACGCGAAGTACCGCGACCTCTACGACTGCTGAGGTCGACGCGTGCCGGTCGGCCTGCCAGTCGGTGACCACGTCGCCTTCCTCTGGATGGCCGTCGCCACACACGCGCTCGTGGGATACACCCTCGGGAAAGTGCTCGTCGACGAGCCGGCCTGGGGCCTGCTGGGCGGCGTCGCCGCCGACATCGACCTGCTCTTCCCGCTGGCGTGGCAGCCACCGCTCGTCCACCGCGGGATCACCCACACCGCGCTGGCGGCTGCTCTCCTGACGTTCCTCGTCGCACGCTGGCGGCGGTCCGCCGGCCTCGCGGTCGGCGTGGCCTACGCCTCGCAACTGGCCATCGACGCGACGACGCCCGCCGCAGTCCCGCTCCTGTACCCCATCACGACGACTCGCGTGGGCGTCGAACTCGGCGGTCACTCCTGGCCGGCGACGGTACTCCTCTGGGCTGGCTGCCTCGCGGCGCTGTCTCGGTGGCGGTGAGGCGCGAGAACTGGTGGACGGGACCGGTGAACGTTAGTCGACCGTCACGCAGACCGTCTCCCCGCCGCGAACAGTGACCAGGTGGTCCGCGTACGAGAACTCGATGGAGACGGTGTCTCCGGGGCCAGCGCACCCGGATTCGACGATACAGTCGAGCGCCTCGGGGTCGATGCTCTCTGCGAGCGGTTCGAGCGAGTCCGTTCCTGTGCCAGCCCCGACGGGGTCGAGCCCGGACGCCGCAGCGACGGCACGCACGACGGCGAGCGAGGGCGCCTCGTCCGGTCTGACTCGGCACGTTGTGGTTCCGTCTGGCAGTTCGGCGGCTGGATCGTTACAATCAACAGTCATCTACTACCGCCTGGTACGCCCCACGGGCACGAATGGGTGCGTGTTGTTTCTGGGCAATCTTTTAAGTGTCACCGCTCGCCGAGTGTGTGTTCCAGCAGGTTCTTCTCCCCGCGGCGGAGCAGGGTCGATACCGCCTGTCCCGAGACGTCGAGCGCGGCGGCGATTTCGCTCACGGAGGTCTCACGGGGAACCTCGAAGTAGCCCAGTTCCAGCGCCTTGCTCAGGGCCTCGTACTGGGGTTCCGTCAATCCGTACTCCATTCCACCACTCGCGTCGTCAGACGTTCCGTCCTCGTACAGCCGGTTCAACCGAAATCCGACGTCCTGATTCCCGCAGGCCGCCGCGTAGGCCCGCAACGCGTCGCGCGAAGGTATCCGAGCGACGAACCGCATGCCGTCACCCGAAACCGTCAGGTCGAGGACGACGATGTCCGCCTCGGCGGCGGCCAGGTACGTCGAGACGTCCTGGCCCGTCTCCGAGAGCGTGAGCCGGTAGAGCCGATGGTCGTCGGTGCGAGTGAGGTGCCGGAACGACCGGACAGTCTCGTCGGTCGCCACCGCCGCCTCGAACCCGGGGAGGTGTCGTTCCGCGACCCACACGAGAAATCTGAGTCGCTCGTCGGGAATCGACCGTATCTCCTCGAGTTGTAACTCCGCGTCGTCGAGTTCGGCGACCGTCGCCGAGAGGATGGGTGTGGCGAGGACGCCTTCGCCGACGAGTGCCATTGGCGACTGTGTGCCTGCCACTCTAAAGCCGGTTGTGGCCAGTTGCGTACGCCGTACACGGACGGTCGTCGGCGTCGACGCCGCGGACCCGCACCCCTTTTGGCCCTCGGCAGCGACGCTCACGCATGGTCGACCTCGACGCCACGCAGCTCGACCGCTATTCGCGCCACGTCATCATGGACGACGTGGGCCCGGCGGGCCAGGAAGCCCTGCTCGAGGCGAGCGTGCTCGTCGTCGGCGCGGGCGGCCTGGGGTCGCCGGTCCTGCAGTACCTCGCGGCCGCCGGCGTCGGCACCCTGGGAATCGTCGACGACGACGTCGTCGAGCGCTCGAACCTCCAGCGCCAGGTGATCCACGGCGACGCGGACGTCGGCCGGCCGAAGGTCGAGAGCGCCCGGGAGTTCGTCGCGGACCTGAACCCCGACGTCACCGTCGAGACGTACGAGACGCGCTTCGACAGCGACAACGCCGCCGACCTCGTCGGACAGTACGACCTCGTCGTCGACGCCTCGGACAACTTCCCGACGCGCTTCCTGGTCAGCGACGCCTGCACGGTCGCCGGGACGCCCTTCTTCTACGGCGCCGTCTACCGCTTCGAGGGCCAGGTCACGACCTTCTCCGGCGAGGGGCCGTGTTACCGCTGTCTCTTCCCCCAGGCCCCGCCGGAGGGCGCCGTCCCCGACTGCTCGACGGCCGGCGTGCTCGGCGTGCTCCCCGGCACCGTCGGCTGTCTCCAGGCCACGGAGGTCGTCAAGTGGATTATCGGCGAGGGCGAGTCGCTGGAGGGGCGCCTGCTCGCCTTCGACGCCTCGGCGATGTCGTTCGACGAGGTGCCGGTCAACAGAAACCCCGACTGTCCGGTCTGCGGCGACGACCCCAGCGTCGATTCCGTCAGCAGTGTCTCGTACGAGGGCCGCTGCTCGCTGTCGGACTGAGCGACGGGCGCGACGAACAGAAACGCTCGGCCGACCTCTCTACTGTTCCGTCGTTGCGAGCGACTGGACCGCGTCCGCCGGCGGCCGGTCGAACTCGTCGGGGTGGATCAGCGCCGCCAGAAACTCCAGCGTGTCGACGAGGCGCGGCCCGGACCGGTTGACGTAGTTGTGGCCGTCGACGAGGTGGACCCGACCGCTCTGGACCGCGCTCAGTTCGTCCCAGCCCGCTCGCTCGGTCACGTCGGCGAGGTTCTCACGGGTCTGGTCCAGGTCGAACCCGCAGGGCGCGACGACGAGCACCTCGGGGTCGTACGCCCGAACCTCCTCCCACTCTCGCGGGCGCGAGTGTGCGCCCGCGTCTTCCATTTCGTATATTCCACCTGCCTTCTCCACCATCTCCGGGACCCAGTGGCCGGCGACCATCACGGGGTCGAGCCAATCCAGCACTGCAACGCGGGGGCCGTCGTCGCCGTCGTTCGCAGACACCTCGGCCGTCGTCTGTTCGACTGCCTGGACGCGCTCCCGCAGGCTCCCGACCAGTTCAGTGGCGGCCTCGCGTTCGCCCACGGCCTCGCCGATGTGCTCGATGCTCTCGAACAGGTCCGCCAGGCTGTGGACGTCCATCGTCAGCACCTCGGCGTCCAGACCCAGGTCGGCGACGGCCTCCTCGACGAGGACGTGGTCGACCGCGCAGACGTCGCAGACGCCCTGGGTGACGACCAGGTCCGGGTCGACCGCGGCCAGCGCCTCCCGGTCGACCGCGTAGACTCCGTCGCCGGCCTCCGCCTCTGCCACCTGCTCGTTTATCTCCGCGCTGGATGCCTCCGGGTCGACGCGGGAGCGGTTGACCGACGGCAACGCCGCGGCCTCCGGCGGGTAGTCGCACTCGTGGGAGACGCCCACGGGTTCGACGCCGAGGGCGTAGACGATCTCGGTGGCAGAGGGGAGCAGCGTGACCACGCGCATACGTGCGAGTGGGACGCCCGCAGTCAAAAACGCTCCCGTCGAACGCCTGCTCTGGACCGGGGCAACGTGATCGTTCTATCCACGATACGGGGGGGGGGGAAATATTATCAGTCGCGGTCGTGGACGGTTGCTATGGATCGCCCAGACCTGTCCTCCCTTGCGGTCCCCCTCCTCCGTGGCGTCGCGCTCGCCGCCTGGACGTGGGTCGCCTTCGCCGCGGTGGCGGCCAGCATCCTCGTCCGCGCGGACGACGAGATGCAGGCCGCGCTCGACGGCGCGGTTTCCGCGTCCTTCGTCGAGTCGTTTCTCGGCGTGTTGACCTTCGACTTCGGCCTGTCGATACTGTACCAGGAGCCGGTAATCGACATGGTGTTTACCGCCCTGTCGACGACGATACTGCTCCTCGGACAGGTCGCAGTCGTGGTGACCGTCCTCGGCGGCGCGCTCGTCGCGCTCTCGCGGAGAAGCCCCGGCGCTCGCCGACTCGTGGAGGTGTTCGGATACCTCGGCGCGTTCCCGGTGCCCGTCGTCCTGTTCGGCTGCTACGCGCTGGGTATCTCGACCGGGTGGGCGTGGCTCTCGCCCGGCGCAGGTGGGTCCCTGGGCAACTGGCTCGAAGCGACCGTCCTGGCCCTTCCCATCGCCGCGGCGACCGGTCGTATCCTCGTCCGTGAGCCCCGAAACCGCGGCTGGCTGATCGACGCCTGGCTCTTCGGGATGTGGATCCTGGGAACCGTCGTATACGTCGAGTACGCGGCCAATATCCGCGGTTTGGGACTCATATACAGGGAAGCGAACTACAACCAAGACGTCCCCCTCACCTTCGCCGCGGGGGCGGCGATCGTCCTGATCGGTCTCGTCGGCGTCGTCGCCCGCGAGGTGGCGTTCTCTGCCGAGGGAAGCGGGTGGTTCGGAAGCGCGGACGCGGGCGCCGACGCCGCTGTGCCCGACGGCGGTACAGGCGTCAGTGACCTTGACACCGTTCTCTGGAACGATCGGCGCGTCAAGGCCGGTCTCGCCGGCTTCGGCGTGTTCCTGGCTATCGGCGTCGTCGGTAGCCTCCTGCTGGATCCGGTACCAGTCGGGCAAATACCGCAGTCACCGATCCGTGCGACGGTCGAGGCCCTCGGCGTCGTCACGTTCGCAGCGGTCGGCGTGGCGGCCGTCGCCAGCGTCCTCGGCATCGCGTTCGGCCTGCTCTCGGCCCGCGTTCGGTACGGTCGGGCCGCGACGGCGCTCACAGTCGGGCTCGCGGCGAACGTCTCGTTTTTCGTCTGGATGCAGTTCGTGCCGGGGGCGCTGGATATGCCACTGCCGGACTCGGTCTGGCTCGGGGTCGCCGTCTCGCCACCGGTCGCGCTGGTCGCGAGACGGGAACTGGCCGGCCGTGCGGAGATTCCCGTCGCTGCCCTGTGGCCCTCGCTCGGCGTCGCAGTGACCGGCGCTGCCGTGGCGACCCTGGTCCTCGTCCAGATCCAACCGGTACGAATCATGAACTGGGACGTTCTCGCACCTCCCATCGGAGTCGTGATCGGACTCCCGGTTCTCTCGCTGTTTCTGCTCGGCGAGGGGCTCCGGCGTCGCTAACTGGCGGCTGCGCCGACGAACCGACCGCCGTCGGCCCCATCCCCTCCACGCGAAGACATTTGGGTCTGGCAGGAGCGATGACTAGCATGTGTCCGCCGGCAATCGCGACCGCGGGGCTCTGCAAGGAGTTCGACGACGCGGTCGCGGTGCGCGATCTCGATCTTTCGATTCCGCGCGGCGAAATCTACGGCTTTCTCGGCCCGAACGGGGCGGGAAAGACGACGACGCTCCGGATGCTCACCACGCTGACGACGCCGACGGCGGGGACGGCCCGCATCGCCGGCGAGCCGGTCAGCGACCGGGCGGCCGTCGTCGAACACCTCGGCTTCCTGCCGGAGCAGCCGCCGGTGTACGGCGAGTTGACGGGCCGGGAGCAACTGGAGTACGTCGCGGGGCTGCGGGACGTCGACGACTGGGACCACGTCGAGGACCTGCTGGAGCGCTTCGACCTCGCAGGCGACGCCGACCGTCGCGTCGAGGCGTACTCGAAGGGGATGAAACAGAAGCTCGGGCTGGTCCAGGCGCTGGCGCACCGGCCCGACGTGCTCTTCCTCGACGAGCCGACGAGCGGGCTGGACCCGCGGGCGGCCAGGACCGTCCGGGACGTCATCGCCGAAGTCGCCCGCGAGGAGACGACCATCTTCCTCTCGACGCACATCCTCCCGGTCGTCGAGGAACTCGCCGACACGGTGGGCGTGCTCTCGGACGGCCGCCTCGTCGCCGAGGGGAGCCCCGGTGAGCTGACCAGCCGCGTCGAAGACGGTGCCGAGGTCGGTGACGGATCGCTGGAGGACGTCTTCCTCGACGTGACCGCCGAGGCGCCGTCGGGGGACAGCGCGGTCGAAGCGGACGCGCCAGACGTCCAGCGATGAGCCGGCGGCCGAGCGGTCGTCACGCCGCTCTCGTCGCCCGGGTTGAACTGCGCCGGAGCTGGCGCACTCTCACCGACACGAAGCGGGGGCTGCTTATGCTGACCGCCGGTGGTATCGTTCTGCCGCTGTACGGGCTGGGACTGGGCGCCGGTGCGTTCTTCCTCGGTGGCGCGCTCGTGGACGGCTCGTTCTCGCTCGCCCGTCCAGTCATTGGCGCCGCGCTCGCCGGGCTGACTGGGCTCGTATTCGCCGTGACCGTCCAGCGGGCGATCAAGCACACCGGCGAACCCGACGCCCCCGACGGGCTGTTGACGACCGCGCCGTATCGGGACGTCCTCGCGGGGCTGTTGCTGGCCGAGTTCGGGCGCGTCGGTGCCGTGGCCCTCCTCCCGACCGTGGGAATCGTCGTGGGGTTCGGGCTCGGCACCGGCTCGGCACTGGCCGGCGCGGTCCTCTTCGCGCTCCTGTTCACGCTGGCGACAGCCGGGCTGCTGGCGGGGTACGCGCTCGGCCTCGTCGCCAAGTACGTCGCCGGTCGGTCCGAGTTCGTCTCGCGCCACCGCGCCGGCATCGGACTCGTGCTCTCCGTGGGCGTCCCGGTAGCGTACATCTCGCTGAACGCCGTGCCGGCTGTCCAGCACGCCGCGTTCCGGGCCGCCGCCGCGACGCCGTTCGCGTGGTACGCCGACGTGACGTTCCTCGCCGTCCCGGGGATAGCGGCGCGACCGCCGTTTGCGGCTGGCGCCGTCGCTTCGCTGCTCGTCGGCGTGCCGGTGCTCGCCGTCGCCGTCGACGCGCTCGCCGAGCGGGTGTGGTACCTGGACCGCGTCCAGCCGGACCACGCGTTCGACCCGCGGGCGACGACGCTGTCGGACCGGCTCCTCGCCGGCCGCGTCCCCCGCCAGACGCGCGTCGTCGCCCAGAAGTGCTGGCGCCGCGCCCGCCGGTCCCCCTTCACGGTCCAGTTCGCGATCTTCCCGTTCTTCCTGCTCGTCCTCCAGGTGCAGGTCGCCCTGATCGAGCGGACCGTCCCGGCGTCGCTCCCCGTCCTGGCCGCGCTGGCGAGCGGAATCGCGGGTGGCGCGGCGTTCTCGCTCAACCCGCTCGGCGGCGAGGGCGACGTGTTGCCCGCGACGCTGACCTCGACGGTCTCAGGGACGCAGTTCGTCGCCGGCCTGGCCCTCGCCGGCGGGCTTCCGGCCGCCATCCTGGCGGTCGCGCTCGCCGTCCCACTGGGCGTCGCTGCCGGGCTGGGTGTTTCGGCCATCGCCGCCGCGGCGGGCGCCGGAATCGTCGTCGCGGTCGGTGCGCCGGCCGTCGCCGCTGGCGTCGGCGTCGTCTTCCCACGGTTCGAGACGACAACGGTCAGGAGCCACGCCGTGGTCGTCCCGAGCACCTGGGCGTTCGTCGGGTACGCCGTGTTGCTGGGGGTCGCCGTCGTCCCGGTGCTGGTCACGCAGCATCCAGTCCTCGCCTCACTCGTCGGACCGCGCGTCCCGTATGGCGATGGAGTCCTCGCCGCGCTGGGTCTCGTCGGGACGACGGTACTGCTCGCGCTCATCGGTGGTGTGAGCGGCGGCTACGCCGCACGGACTGTCGGGACGTACCGACTGGACTGAGTCAGTCGGCGGGTGGACGGCGCGACGGCTACCAGGACACTGAGCGCGTAGTGATTCGACGCGAGTGGCCCGCGATCGGTCGGTTACAGCGGCAGGCGCCGCCGAAGCGCGTCCAGCAGTGACTCGTCGTCGTCGACGTCTGCCGGGCCGACGACGCCGTCTTCGGGGACGATGACGGTCCGCTCGTTCTCGTGGTTCACCAGGATCAGGTCGTCCTCTTTGAGTTCGGCGAGCGCGTCTTCGAGGCGGTCGATGTCGGCGTCGACGCGCGACCGGATCTCGAACACGGTCATCCCCTCCTCGCGCCGGTCGGCGAGTGCGTCGAGAACCGCGACCTCCGTCTCGTCACGGTCACGATACGCCGGCTTCACTCTCATATCCCGCAGATACACGTGGATCACTCTTGTGCTTATCCCTCGAACCAGTAACTGGCCGGCGGCATCGGGCCGTCCGGCGACCGCGGGCAAACGTATCAGATCGCGGGGTGCAAGCAGTAGGCTTATGTTTCGCAGCGAATCATGACGTGACAATGGGTCTCAAATGCTCCGTCCTTGGACACAAGTTCGGAGACGCGACGGTCGAACGCGACCGTGAGGAACAGGGGAGCGAGGTCGTGATCACCATCCGGGAGATCGAGGCCTGTCGCCGCTGCGAGGAGGAGCGGGTCGTCTCCGAGAACAAGGAAGTCACGACGCTGGAGACGCCGGACGAGCCCGCCGGTGCGAGCGAGGAGCCCGCGGACGAATCCGAGGAGACGGAATCGGACGAGACGGAACCGGTCGCCGACGCCGAGGACGTGACGTCCGATTCCGCCGACGAGGCTGACGACGCTGGCGACGACCGCGAAGACACCGTCGAGACGTCCGGGAGCGCGGACGAGGAGTTCGACGGCCCCGTCGACGCGGACGACGGAACTGCCGTCGGCGATACCCCGGTCGACGCCACCGAGGGCGCCGAGATTCTGGATGCCGAGGCCGACGACGACGTCGTGGACGACGAACTCGCCGACCCCTCCATCGAGGAGACGGGCATCGGCAGCGACCCGGTCGAGGAGGAACCGGTCGAGGACGACGCCGTGTTCATCGACGAGGACGACGAGAGCGACGACGGTAACGGCGGCCGGGAGCCCGGCGCGTGGCCGGAGGAGCCAGACGACGACCGCGACGACGCGTGGGCACCGAGCGACGCGCTCGACGACGAGAAACCGATCACGGCCCCGGACGCCGGGACGGAGAACAACGCCGCCGTCACCATTCCGGACGGCCAGTTCCGCTGTCCCCAGTGTGGCTACACGACACTGGTAGAGGACTCCTCGCTGCGAGCCGGTGACTTCTGTCCCGACTGTCGCAAGGGATCGCTCGTCCACGAACCACGGGACGAAACGCGAAAAGAGTAAGGCGGGTCCCACACAAACCGATTTGCATGCGAGAGTACAAGATGCGTCGGGGGGAACACCTCGAAGATCGCGTCCCTGACATGGAGGTATTTGTCGAGGATTACTTCGGTGAACCGACCGACACGGAGGAGTACAAGGGGAACGACCTCCTGGTCGTCGAAGAGCCAGAGAATCCGGTGTTCGAGCGCGTCGTCGCCGGAACTGTCGAGTTCAGTGGCAAGAAGAACAAGTTGGCGCTCAACATCACCGAGCGGCCGGCCGAGGACGTCATCGCCGAGGGTCACGTCGACGCCGCCGAAGATGCCGTCAACGCCAAGAACGACTTTCTCGAGGAGGCGACCGGCCGTGACGCCAAGGCTCGCCGCGACTCCATGAAACGCGACGTCGAGGACGACGCCGACGCGCCCGACGACGTCTAGGCGGTCCCTGTCTCCGTCGAGCGATTCGAACCGACCCGAACAGTCGTCACTCCTAAGTACGTGTGTGACATACGTTATCATACGCCTGGCCCGGAGGCGGCTCGAAAATATCCGGGTCACGAGCCCGGCTCGTGCGGTCGCCGATCGGCTGGGTACCCGGTCGGCGTGCGCCCTGTCATAGTTTGTCCCGCCCCGCCGGTGGCGGACAGTGACTGGCGGTCTGCCGCCAGCACAACCCGGCATTCCGGTTTCTGGCCGCCTGATCAACGCCGCCGAGCGGTGCCCCAGTCCGTCACTCAACGAGCCCGTAACCGCGTTTGACGAGCGCGACGTCGATGGCGACGACGGCGACGGTCAGCCCCGTCAACACCGCGAGCGAAACGTCCGGCGCGACGTCCACGGCGCCGGGGACGACGCCGTACCGGACGCCGTTGACCATGTACACCATCGGGTTGAAGTACGACACCGTCAGGGCGATGCCGTCCAGGGCCTCCAGCGGGTAGAACACAGCGCCGAAGAAGACCAGCGGCCGGATGATGAACTGGTTCATCACCGTCAGGTAGTCGAAGTCCTCCGCCCAGAGCCCGCCGATGAGACCGAAGCCGGCGAACAGGACCGGGATCACGACGGTGAAGGCCAGCAGGTAGAACGGGTTGACCAGCGGTACCGGGGCGAACAGCCAGCCGATGGCCCAGATGATGAGGCCGACGACGACGCCGCGCAGTGCCGACGCCGTGACGTAGGCCAGCACCATCTCGGTGTGGGACAGCGGCGAGGTGAGCACCTCGTGGATGTACTCGTTCCAGCGCCCGTGGAAGATGGAGAACGACGCGTTCTCGAAGGCGTTTGATATCATCCCGAGCACGACGAGACCGGGCAGGATGAACAGGATGTACGCCTCGCTGGGCGAGAGACCGGTCTGCTGGAGGCCGACGTCGCCCAGGTCGATACGCGCCCCGAGGACGACGCCGAAGACGGTGAAATAGAGGAAATTCGTGATCACCGGCGGCAGGAAGGTGTTGCGCGGCCGACGGACGTACCGGAGGATCTCACGGCGCAGGAGCGTCCGGAAGCCGGTGCTTCTCACTGTGCCACCTCCGTCTCGACGCTCTGTGTGCGCTCCGCCCTCGTGAGGTCGACGAACACTTCCTCCAGTGACGCCCGGCGGACGTCTAGCGAGGTGACGGTGTACCCCTGGGATTCGAGGTCGCGCATCACCGCCGGCGCGAGCGTGCTCCCACCGGCGGCGGTCACCAGCAGCGTGTCGCCCTCGACCGTCACGCCGTGGACGCCGTCGACGTCGAGCGTCGGCGCCGTGGTCGGGGCCGACTCCAGTCCCACTTCGACGGTGTCGGTGCCCCGCTCCATCAGGTCCTGCGGCGTCGCGACCTCCACCTTGTTCCCCTCGTTCATGATGGCGACCCGATCACAGAGCCGCTCGGCCTCTTCGATGTAGTGGGTCGTCAGCAGGATGGTGGTCCCGTCGTCGTTCAGGTCGGTGATGAGCTCCCAGAGGTCCCGACGGAGTTCTACGTCGACGCCGGCGGTCGGCTCGTCGAGGATCAAAAGATCCGGGTCGGAGACGAGCGCGCGGGCGAGGACGAACCGCCGTTTCATCCCGCCGGAGAGCCAGTCGAAGCGCGTGTCGCGCTTGTCCCAGATGCCGACGGTCTTGAGTGCGTCGGCGGCCCGCTCTTCGGCCACGTCGTGTGGAACGCCGTGGTAGCCGGCCTTGTGCTCCAGGACCTCGTGAATCGGGAAGAACCGGTCGACGTTGTACTCCTGGGGCGCCAGGCCGATGCGGTCCCTTGCCTCTCGGTAGTCGGCCTCGACGTCGAAGCCGAACACCTCCGCGGTCCCGCCGTCGGCGTGGACCAGCCCGACCAGCGAGTTGATAAACGTGGTCTTGCCCGCGCCGTTCGGCCCGAGCAGCCCGAAGAACTCCCCCGACTCCACGGTGAGCGAGAGGCCGTCGAGGGCCTGCACGTCACCGTACGATTTGCGTAGCTCGCGGACGTCGATGGCGGGTGCCGTCATTGGCTACTCGAAACCGATGGCCACGCAAAAGGGTGCTGAAACGGCTCTCGTCGTGGAGTTACGTCGACAAAACCGGCGTCGAAGATCCGTCCGACGTCGCGTTACTGGCCGAGGCGTTCGCGGCTGATGGCCACGCCCGCCGGCGTGATGAGCAACTGGTCGTCGTCCTTCTGGACGATGTCGCCGCCGACCTCGTTGACGACGCGCTTGAGTTCGTCGCTGATCTGTTCCATCGTCCGGTCCTGCGTGCTGTGGCGCGTGATGTCGGCGACGACGATGTCGCCGTCGTAGACGGCGTCCTTGATCTCGATGACGTCCTGCTTGTTCCCGATTCGGGCGATCCGGACCTGCCGCTCTGCCTCTTCCGAGCCCAGGTCGAAGTCGTCCGCGTGCAGTTCGACGTAGTCCTCGGTCTGGCGAGACGACCCGCCCTCTCCCAGAATCTTGCTCATCAATCCCATATTCCCCAAGGTGGGTGGAATCCGTATAGGTCTTACGTCAGACGACCTTTTTCTTCGTCCCCTTTCCTCGCTCACTTCGTTCGCTGCGGGAAGGGTCCTCGAAAAACACCCTCAGACGCGCTTCGCGCGTCTGATGGGCTCGCAAGTGCTTCGCACTTGCGACCGCCGATGAAAAAGGCGGCCCTCGCTACGCTCGGGCCGGTGAACCGCGCTCGCTCCGTTCCCGTGAGCGAAGCGAACGGGTGCTCGGAAGAGCTTGCTCTTCCGGTGCTCGCGCGGATGCTCGACCGCAAACGGCCTACACCGTGAACTCGAACAGGTCGTCGCCGACGTGGTGGATGGACTCGACGACCTTGCCGGAGTCGCCGACCATGTCGTCGCCCGCGGTCTTCGCGCGGCCGACGGCGAGGAACTTCCCGTGAGACTCCTCGTTGATGGCCACCAGCTCGCCCTCGGCGACGTCGTCGTCGGCCTCGGTGATCCCGGGACGCATGATATCTGCGCCGTCAGAGACGAACGAGACGGCGCCGGCGTCGACGGTGACGACGTGCTCCGTCGGCGGGAATGCGTTGAGGCCCTGAACCGTGAGGAACGGCTCCTCGTCGACGTAGAGGACGAGCGGGTCGCCGTCGACGAGGACGACCTCCCAGTCGCTGTCGTCGAACTCGACCTTCTCGTAGCTGTCGGCTTCGACCTCGACGCCGAGGTTCTCCGACACGGCCGTCTCGATGTCGTCGATTGCGTCCGCCCGGAGGTGGTGGCGCGACTTGACGTTCATACCCTGACTGTGCAGTGGCCCGGAGATAAATCGCCCGCTCTCGCAGTGCTGGTGCACGACGCGTGCTCGATTCGACCGTCCTGACAGACCAGTCACGGACGAGCGGACGTGCTGTCGCCGACGTGCGAAAAACGATAAATAGGTCGGCGAACCAACTAGTTTCCATGCTGGGATCCCGGCGCTCCCGGGACGTCGTCACCTGCATCGCCTGCGGTGAGTCCGTGGACCGGACCGACGCCCGAGAGTACGACAAACACGGCGACCGGTGGAACCGCCGCGACAAAGAGTTCGAGTACCTCTGCAAGCCCTGCCATCGCGACCTGACCCACCAGCCACGGAGCGGTCTCGAAGACACCCTCGACGACGCCGGCGCCGGCGAACTCGACCAGGCCCGCTTCCTCCAGCAGTACCACGACCTCGTGAAGAACCGGGACTCACCCAAATAGACCCAGCCGCCACAGCAGTCCCAGAACTACCGTCGTCGTGACTACAAAGATGATTCCCAAACCGGTCAGTACTACCTGTCGACGTCGTTCGTGACTCCCCGTGAGATCAACGGCCGTCCATCGGTCCAGAACCACGGCCGTGCCGGTTCCCGTTCCGACCCAGAGCACCGTCAATGCTCTCTCACCCAGTGCCGGTAGCATCGCCGGCAGCACAGTTTCCCATGGGTCTGGCGACCCCGGCGCCACGAACAGTAGGTCGACGAACGCCGTCGTGAACCCAGCGAGTCCCCACACGAGAGCCCCCACGAGCAGGTACACACCCGCGGTTTCGGCCACCGCGTTCGCGCGTTCGAGCGCTGTATCGTCCATCTCCTCCCACTCGACCGTGTTCTTCCTAATAACCTCGGGGTGGGACTCCCGTTCACACTCTCCGGGGGCCTGCTTCGCTCGTCGCCGTTCCCTGCTCGCGTGTCGCTCCCTGCGGTCGATCTCACGGGTCATCCCTCCCCGTTCGAAGGACCGCGGTCGCTTCGCGACCGCTCTGCTCCCGCTCGCACCCCGGGCGCCTCGGTGCTCGCGGCGGTGCCGCTCGCTTAACCGAGGGCCGCCCCCCGGGCGCCCCGCCTGCTCACGGGTCACTCCGTTCCCCGTTCGCTAAACCGCGGACCGCTCACTTCGTTCGCGCCCCGCTCCCCCGACACTCCTAACTACACACCCTCCGTAGCCGGCGTATGACCACAGACGACGCGCAGGCCGCGGCAGGCACCGTCGAGGGCCAGGGTCCCGTCGAGGTCGACGAGGACGTGGCCCGCCACCTCGCCAACAAGCGCGAGGAGCTGTTCGAGAAGTTCGAGATCCGCGACGAGTTCCCCCTGGCGGTGATGGAGGAGGCCGAGGCACGGACCACCGACGTCCAGCAGGAGATCGCCGAGGAGATCGACGAGCGCGAGGACCTCCGGGAGATGACGACCTGGACGACCGACCCCATCGACGCCCAGGACTTCGACGACGCCATCTCCGTCGAGGAGCGGGACGAGGAGTACGTGCTGTGGGTCCACATCGCCGACGTCACTCACTACGTCAACCCCGATACGGCGATGTGGACCGAAGCGGTCGAGCGGGCCAACACCGTCTACCTCCCGGACTACACCATCCACATGCTCCCGCCGATGCTGGCCGAGACGGTCTGCTCCCTGGTCCCCAACGAGGACCGCCTCGCCCACACCGTCGAGATGCACCTCGACAAGGAGGATCTGGGCTACGAGACCATCGACATCTACAAGTCCGTCATCCGCAGCGACGCGCGACTCACCTACTCCGAGGCCGAGACGCTGCTGGACGAACCCGAGAGCGCCGCCGACCTGCTCGAAGACCAGAGCGTCGACCTGGCGGAGAAGACGGACCTCGTCTGGAACCTCGCCGACGCGATGCACGAACAGCGCAAAGAGGAGGGGTCGCTCGTCCTGAACCCCAGCCGGGACCGCGCCCACACCATCATCGAGGAGTGCATGCTCAAGGCCAACAAGGCCGTCACGCACGAACTCATGTGGGGCCGCGGCGTCGAGGCGATGTACCGCGTCCACCCCCAGCCCAGCCCGGAAGAGTGGGACGAGGCCCTCGTCGAAATCCAGGAACTCGACGGCGTCTCGATCCCCGGGAGTTCGTGGGACGACCCGCGGATGGCCGTCAACGCAACGCTGGAACAGGCGCCCAAGCGTCAGCTCGACAAGATCCAGTGGGCCGTGATGAAGGTGATGCCGCGGGCGAAGTACATGAACGACCCCTTCGGCGGCCACCACGCGCTGAATTTCGAGATCTACGGCCACTTCACCTCGCCCATCCGCCGGCTCTCGGACCTGATCAACCACTGGATCGTCTACACCAACGACGTCCCGGAGGACCTGGTCGCGCTGTGTGACCGGGCCAGCGACAAGCAGAAGGACGCCGAGCAGTGCGAGCGCGAGTACAAGCAGTTCCTCGAAGAGGTCGGTCTCGACCCCGCCGCGGTCAACAATCGCGGGATCGAAGTCGTAGAGGACTAGGGAGCCGTCAGTCGGCAGCGGGATCCGTGCCGTGCGCGTCGAGGTACCGCTTTCCCCACTCGTCCATCGCCGTCACAACCAGTTCGAGTTGCTCGCCCCACTCGGTGAGCGAGTACTCGACGCGGACCGGTTTGTCGTCGATGACGGTCCGGTCGACCAGGTCGCGTTCCTCCAGGTCGTCGAGGCTCTCGGAGAGCACTTTGTCCGAGATGCCCTGTACTCGCTCTTTCAGTTCGTTGAATCCCAGGGCGCCCGCTTCGAGCAGCACAGACACGATAAGCGGATGCCACTTCTTTCCGAGCACGGTCGCCGTCACGGACAGCGGCCGACGTCGTCTCCGCCCGGTCCCACACCCCGGTGCGTCGTTCCCCGTCAGGTCCATAGCTCGCATATAAAATTCCTCACAGATAAATGCTGCAGAACCCGACTCGCCCCACCTCGTCACAGCCAGGATCAGTTCACAAATAATATCTAAATATTCGACTTAGGCAACAGCAAACCACGGAAACACGGCGGTGTGTGTTCGGAAAACTTGATTAACATAACATTTTAGTTGGATCGGGTCGGAGTTCCGGGCGGAGGTGAGAACGAACGATGGCCAGTGGCATCGACGACACGGCGGAACGAACTGACCTTCGACGGCAGTTTTCGCGATACGACCTCGTTCTGGCCGTCATCCCGGCGGCGTTCTTGCTCGCCGGGTTCGCGAGCGTGTTCGTCTCCGTACCGACACGCGTCGTCCTGACGGGGGCGGCGGCCGTCGGGCTGCTCGCGCTCGTCGACGGCATGTTCGTCAACCCGCCCCGTTCCGGGTCTGGAGCTCCCTGATAGTGGTGGTTGTAATTCTTTACCGGTGTCTCTTCGCAACCGGCCGGTTCAGCTCCGGTTCACCGCCGGTAGTGTCTGCATCCTGAAATAGTTACAACCACCACTATGAGGGCGTCGCGTTCCGTTCGTCCACGGGTACCGGTTCATCGCGTCACACCGTCCAGTGTTTTCTCTCCGGCCCGACTGGACGTCCAACCGGTGCCCGGAATGCGTAGCGAGCGCTCGCCAGAGTGATAGTGACAGTCGCAAACGACGGAAGAACGGCCGCGTCGGTTACTTACCGCGTCCGCGGTTCGAACTGAGGCTGGGACGGGTGTGTTCGCTACCCTTGCCCTTCTTTCCGAGGCCGCGGTTGCGCTGACCGGCGCCGGTGAGACCGCGGAAGACGCGGTCGGTCTGAGCCGGGTTGCAGATCCAGTTGAGGTCGTCGTCGTTCTGGATGGCGGGGTGGTTCGGGTCGACGAGGACGACTTCGTGCCACTTCTGGCTGCCGTCCTGACCGACGGAGTAGCTGTTGAGCACCTCGAGGTTGGGGAAGGTCCGCGCAGCGCGCTCCTCGGCGACACGCTGGATGTTCTTCCGCCGGGTGACGCGGGTGACGCCCTGCCGCTTCGACCGGCGACCGGCCTTGTGTCGGACCTTGCGGGCCCCGCCCTTGCGGACGGAGACGCGGGCCACGATAACGCCCTGCTTGGCCTTGTAGCCGAGCGAACGGGCCTTGTCCAGACGGGTCGGGCGGTCGATGCGCTCGACGGCGCCCTGTTCGCGCCAGTCCTGTTTCCGCTGCCACTGCAGTTCCGCGAGCTTGTCGTCGTCGTCCTGGTTCTTCCAGGCGTCCCTGATGTGGGAGTAGAAGCTTCGTGCCATGTGTGTTCACCACGGGCGTTGCGTGGTTCAAGTCGCGCCGCGGTCGACTCGACCGCTAGCGACTCACATCCCGACCTGTACAGACAGGTGCCCGCTGGTGCCCGTCGTCCAGCGAGTTACCCCACAGTATCCCGTTCGTCCCCTTAAGCGATTCGAACTCCGCTAGCTCCCTGACGGGTATCACCCGGAAACGGGTGGGAGGCCACGCTGGTACCGGCCGTTTCAGAATTTAATATTATAGTTATCACACTCATTATTAAGGAGGATGATGCTATATAGATAATGAACGATACTTATGGATAGGCGGACCCTGTTGGACGGACTCGTAGACGGTGGGCTCTCGGAGTACCAGGCCGACGCGTACCTGACGCTGCTTGAACGCGGTACGTCGCCGGCCGTCGACGTGGCGAAGAACTGCTCGATCCCGGTCCCGCGCATCTACGACATCCTGAACGAACTGGAGCAGATGGGATACGTGGAGACGCTCGATAGAGACAAGTTGCACGCGCGCGCGTGCGACCCAGTCGAGTTCATCGAGGACCTCCACCACAAGAGCGCACGCCTCTCCGACGTCGCCTCGGAGATCGAGGACCGGTGGGAGCACTCTCCCCTCGGCGAACACGAGATCAACGTGACCAAACACGCCCAGACGGTCCTCGACCACGCGGAGGCCAAGATTCGGGACGCGGAGTGGGTCGTCGACCTCGCCGTGACCGACCGGCAACTCGCCGACCTGGAGGGGGCGCTTGAAGCGGCCGTGGCGAACGACGTCGTCGTCCGCGCGTCGGTGTACTCGGAAGCCGGGGAGTCGTCCATCCTCGACGGCCATCCGGTGACCGACGTCGTGACAGAGATCAGGGCCCGATCCATCAGCGGGCCGTTCCTCGCGGTGATGGACCGGACGGTGGCCTGTCTGGCCCCGACCGAGCGGATGCCGGACCCCTACGGCGTCGTCGTCAACGACGAACTCATCTCCTTCATCTTCCAGTGGTACTTCCAGACCTGTCTCTGGGCGGTGTGGGAGACCCACGACCAGCGCCGCCGGTATCCCGTCCGGTACGTCTCGCTCAAGGAGTTCGTCTGTGACGTCTACCCGGTCTGGTGGGAGGACGCGGTCATCTCCGTGACTGTGGAGGGAATCGACACGACCTCGGGCGAGCAACGGGTCGTTTCGGGCGTCATCACGGACGTTCTCTTCCCCGGCAAGGACCTGACGGGTACCGCCCCCGGCCTGATTCAGCTGGCGGGACAGGCGACGGTGGTCGTCCAGACGCCGGACCGGGTGTGCACGGTCGGTGGATGGGGCGCGCTCATCGAGGACGTCGAGGCACGTCGTATCACCATCGACGCGATCGAGTGGCCTGCCTGATCCGGTTAGCTCACTCGCCACTTCCGTTCTCGACGCACCGCGCCTGACCGCGAGCGGCGCCCACGTGCGACGCCGGTTACCTGCGAATTGCGTGTCAGGTAGACACTTTTACGCGAGTTAAAATGATGGTGGAACTGACAGTGTGCCCACTTTCGTCCACGATATGGCTGGAATTCGAACTCTCGAAGTCATATATGAATAATTACCTGTGGGGAAAACAATAGTAAATTACCAGATTGCTTATACTAGGTGTGAAAAACACAATACTGCTAAGAACGGCGGTTAGAGCGTTTTTAGGACGTTTTTAATATTCTAAAATAATTAACCCATCAGTATAGGAAAGTATTTTATATGGTCCTGTATATAGTATGGCAATACGCACCGTCGGGTGCGTGTAGAAGGGGTCACAATGACAGACCGAGAGACTCCCCCGAAAGGGGATAGAGAGGCATCGCTGTCCGACCAATCGAAGCCCGGAGGGAGCACCCTCAGGCGGGACTTCCTCAAGAGCAGCGCCGTGGCCGGCGCGCTCGCGCTCGGGGCGGGGTCGTTCGCCACCGGTGGCGCGTCCGCTGGTATTCCGACGCCGCGGCTCCATCGAGACGGGAACCTGATCAAGGATCCCGAGGGGAACACCGTCACGCTGCGCGGGGTCAACATCGCCGACCCGAAGCGCATCAACGTCACCTCGCAGGCGCGCGGGATGACGGCGACGCAGGTCATCGACATGCTCACCGACGAGAACGACGGCTGGTACAACCGGGTGATCCGGGTACCCGTACAGCCCGTCGACATCGGTGAGTACGAGCCCGGTTCCGGGCCGCCGGTACCGGCGTTCGACGAGACTCAGCTGGAGAGCTACCTCACGAATCACCTCGACGAGGTCGTCCAGCACTGTGCGGACCGTGGCGTCTACTGTATCATCGACTACCACCGCCACCGGGACGTCCAGTGGGCCGAGGGCCAGGACGGGCCGGTCAACACCGAGCTCCAGGACGAGGTCGACATGTTCTGGGACATCGTCGCGCCGCGGTACGCCGACCAGTCCCACGTCCTCTACGAGGTGTACAACGAGCCCACCGAGCCCGGGATGTGGGAGGACCCGACGACGACGCAGTGGGTCGCCGACATCTGGCAGCTCTGGCTCGAGATGGCTCAGCCGTGGGTCGACACCATCCGCTCGCACGCGGACAACCTGATCCTGATGGGGTCGCCCAGCTGGTCACAGAGCCCGGAAGGCGCCCTCGTCGAGGAGTTCGACGGCGAGGACATCGCCTACACCTTCCACATCTATCCGGGGCACAACTCCAGTCAGAACAACGACTGGGAAGACGCCTCGAACAACGGCGAGGGCGTCGCCGGCGTCTACGAGCAGGCACCCCTGTTCGTCACCGAGTTCGGCTGGGAAGAGAACGCCGGCGAGTACATCGGCGGGACCGACTCCGGCTACGGCGAGGCTATCCTCGACTGGATGGAATCCAGCGAGGCGATCCACTGGACCGCCTGGTGCGCCGACCCGGTTTGGCGCCCAGTGATGTTCAGCCGGCCGTTCGCCGACAACGCGAACGACTCGGTCGGCGATCCGTACAACGGGACCGTCCCCGAGGCCTGCGCCGACCTGCCCTGTGAGTGGGAGCTCACGACCGGCGATGGCGGCATGGGTGACAACGTCAAGAACGCCCTGGAACAGTACCGCAACGACGGGCTTCCGGGCGACGTCACCGTGACGTCCACCCCGGACACGGATACACCTGAGACGGACACGCCGGAAACCGATACGCCGGAGACGGACACGCCGGACACCGACACGCCAGATACCGATACGCCCGATACAGACACGCCGGACACGGATACGCCGGAGACGGACACGCCAGATACCGATACGCCGGTGTCGGGCGACCTGATCGCGTCGATCGATCCGGGGACGATGTCGGCGTCGACCGGCGACCTCGTCCAGTTCTGGATCACCGACGAGACGGGCAACAGCACCTGGATCACCGACCTCCAGTGGGAGCTGGGCAACGGGTCGACGGGCAGGGGCTGGTACACCGACGAACGCTACCAGTCCGCGGGCACCTACACGGTCACTCTCACCGCCACCGACAACGAGGGCAACACGAGCACCGATTCGGTGGAGGTCACCATCTCCTGACCGGATCGGCACGATTCGACTCGCATAGCGACGCAACTGACCGACTACCAACGACAACACAATGTCAAAGCAAAACGCGAACGACGGCGGCGAATCGAACGGACGACGTATCGACAGCGTCTCGCGACGCGACGTACTCAAGGCCACGGGGGCGACGGCGCTCACGGCCGGCCTGGCGAGCAACCTCGTCGGGTCGGCCGCTGCGGTCGGCATCCCGACGCCGCGACTACAGCGCGACGGCAACGAGCTCGTCGACCCGAGCGGCAACCAGGTCATCCTTCGGGGCGTCAACATCGCAGACCCAGCCCGGGCCGCTCGTAGCTGGCGAGGCAAAGACTCGATGGGCGTCTTCGAGAAGGCGACCAACACCGACGACTCGAACGACGGCGGCTGGCACAGCCACATCATCCGCGTGCCGACCCAGCCCCAGGACATCGCCGACGGCGGATCCGGCAGCGTCGGGAACATGCCCCACGGCGACGACTGGGGGCCGCTCCTGCCCGGCCAGTTCGACGAGTCCGACCTGGAGACGTACTTCACCAACTACGTCGACCCGCTCGTCGACGCGGCCGAGGAGAACGGCACGTACATGATGATCGACTATCACCGGCACTTCCCCATCTTCCACCAGCCACAGCACGAGGAGGACCTGGGCGACTATGACTGCGGGAACGAGAGCTTCCCGAACGACATCGGCTTCTGTGGCGAACGCGGCGTCCTCTGGCACGGTGAGGACCAGGCCGACCAGCTCGACGGCTACACCGAGGAGTATGCCGCCGAACTCAACCAGGAGCTCGAGCTGTACTGGAACTTCGTCGCGCCCCGCTACGCCGACCGGGAGCACGTCATCTACGACATCTTCAACGAGCCGACCGGTCCCTACGCCGGCGACTGGGGCTCGCCGACCTCGCTTCCGAACACCGGCGAAGAGGGATCGGAGAACCCCTCCTACGACGACTCCGCGAACCAGCAGTACTGGGACATGTGGGTCGACCGAGCGCAGCCGTGGGTCGACATCGTCGAAGAGAACGCGCCCGCGAGCGTCAAGACCATCGGTTCCCCGCGGTGGAGCCAGCTGACCTACTGGGCGCCGACCAACGAGTTCGACGGTGACAACATCTGTTACACGGGTCACGTCTATACGCACGAGGGCATGCGCCCGCTGTCGGACTCCTTCGGCTCGGCAGCCGAGGAGGTCCCCGTCTTCTTCAGCGAGTTCGGCTGGGCCGAAGGCGGCGGCAAGGACGGCTTCAACTTCCTCGAAGGGACGGCCGACGAGTACGCCGACGACTTCGAGAGCTTCATCGACGAGTACCCGGTCCACCCCATCTGCTGGAACTTCGACCACACGTGGGAGCCGGCGTTCTTCCAGCACGAATCGAGCCAGGACGGCACCTGGGAGATCCATCCCTACCAGGACCGGCCCGGCCAGTGGTGGCAGGAGTACCTCGCGGCCAACGCGGAGAACGACATCCCCGGCGAGAGCGACGACGACACGACGACGGAGCCGCCGACGACGACAACGACGACGTCGACGCCGGAGACGGACACGCCGGACACCGACACGCCGGAGACGGACACGCCGGAGACGGACACGCCGGACACCGACACGCCGGACAGCGGCGACCTGGTCGCCTCCATCCGGCCCAGCACGACGTCGGCGTCGACCGGCGACCTGGTCCAGTTCTGGATCACCGACGAGACCGGCAACAGCACGTGGATCACCGACCTCCAGTGGGAGCTCGGCGACGGGTCGACGGACAGTGGCTGGTACGCGGACAACCGGTACAGTTCCAGCGGCAGCTACACCGTCACCCTGACCGCGACGAACAACGAGGGGACTTCGAGCACGACCTCGGTGGAAGTCTCGATCTCCTGACGACCGACGCGATAGCAGTGACGACGCCGCGCCACGTGACGCGCGGGCCGTTCGGCCCAGGCAGGGGGACTCGGTCCCGACCACACCGGTCGGACCCGAGCGCTGGTGGCCGAACCGACGCGGCGGCCGACCGCCCCGTCCGGCGGTCGCCCGCCCCGGGGTAGCGAACGCCGGTTCGCCGGTTCCGGGGCGACCGACTCGCCGCCGTTCGATGGCGGCGCACGCCGGGCCCCGGTCACCGGAACGAATCACGCGACCGACCACGTCACTCCCGGCTATCGTCGGGCACGTTACGGGGGTAACTGCCGCCCGACGGCCACCGGGGCTGGCCGACGCAGACACGAGACGACGATGACAGAAAACGACGCGACCGGACCGAGATCCGACGCGAGTGGACCGACGAGCGGACACAGATCGCACGGCGAGCAGCGGGACGGGAGCGCCGGCGAACCCGATACCACGAGCAGGCGGGCGTTCCTGCAGGCCGTCGACACCGGAGCCCTCGTCGAGAGCGCCGCTCCGTCCGCGGACCGGGCGCACGCCGACGACTTCCTGACTGTCTGCGAGACGCTCGATTCCGATTTCGTGTGCCCGCGGGCTTGCTGCTCGGACGAGGCCAGTCACTGTCGCCAGCCGAACCCGGACGTCTACGACGAGGTGGGGTTCCAGCACGCACGAAATCGACGGGATACGACTCGAATTGCCACACGATTGCTCGACGCACCCGCGACGACGCCCCGGTGGTCGGGGCCGACCAGGCGGGCGACGCGAACGAACATTACATGACACGACGGACAGACAGCACCGACGAATGGGGCGAGGGACCGAGTAGCGACGCCGACTATGGCGGAACGAACGAGCGAGACGAGACCGGGGGAACCCAGCATCGACGCGACTTCCTGAAGGCGGGGGCGACGGTCGGCGCGGGCGCGTTCGCGCTCGGACTGGGCGAACAGGCGTCCGCGGCCACCGAAACCGACCCGTCGGACCTCGACATCTACCTGCTGTTCGGCCAGTCGAACATGGAGGGGGCGGGTCCGATCGAGGAGCAGGACCGGGAGACGCATCCGCGGATACACGTCCTCGCGGATCTCGACTGTTCGAACCTCGGGCGCGAGTACGGCGAGTGGTACCTGGCCGAACCACCGCTCAATCGATGTAACGCGGGGATCGGCCCCGGGGATTACTTTGCGAAGACCGTGATTCAGGAGATGTCGGAGGACAGGGGTATCGGCCTCGTCCCCGCGGCCGTCGGGGGCGCCGACATCGCGCTCTTCCAGAAGGGCGCGCCCATCGGCCGGAACGACCGCAACATTCCGTCGCAGTTCGACGGCGGCTACCAGTGGCTGCTGGACCTGGCCCAGAAGGCCCAGCAGGTGGGGACGATCAGGGGCATCCTGTTCCACCAGGGTGAGACAGACACCAACGACCAGGAGTGGACGTCGGACGTGGCCGGTATCGTCGAGAACCTCCGTTCCGATCTGGGTATCGGCAACGTCCCGTTCCTCGCCGGCGAGATGCTCTACGACTCGCAAGGCGGGTGCTGTGGCTCACACAACACCGAGGTCAACGAACTTCCGGACGTGATCCCGAACGCCCACGTCGTCTCGGCCCAGGGACTGGCGGGCCAGGATTACGCCCACTTCACGACGGAGGCCTACCGGGAGTTCGGCCGGCGCTACGCCGACGAGATGCTGGAACACGTCGACGTCGGCGGTACCGGCGGTACTGGTGGCACCGGCGGCGATTCGGGCGGTGACGGCGGTGGAGACTCGGGCGGTGACTCCGGCGGAGACAGTGGCGGCGGCTCCGGCACCCAGCAGCCCTACGACGGCTCGCCCCACGCCGTTCCCGGCACCATCCAGGCCGAGGAGTACGACGAGGGCGGCTCCGGCGTCGCTTACAGCGACAACACCGCCGAGAACGAGGGCGGTGCGATGCGGACCGACGAGGCAGTCGACATCACCTCCAACAGCGCCGGGTCGGGCTACGGCATCGGCTACATCGAGTCCGGCGAGTGGGTCGAGTACACCGTCGACGTCCAGCAATCGGGCGAGTACACCCTCGAAGCGCTCGTCGCCTCCGATTCCGGTGGTGGATCCTTCCACCTCGAGATGAACGGCCAGGACGTCAGCGGGACCGTGGACGTTCCCGCCACCGGTGGCTGGGACTCCTGGGAGACCGTCTCCACCGCCGGCGTCTCCCTCGACGCCGGCCAGCAGGTCATCCGCGTCTCGATGGACGAGAGCTGGTGGGACCTCAACAACGTCTCCCTCTCGCTCGACAGCGGCAGCGGCTCCACTGGCGGCAGCGACGGTGGCAGTTCCAGCGGCGATTCGGGCGGAAGCGGCGGCGATTCGGGCGGAAGCGGCGGCGATTCGGGCGGTAGCTCCGGTGGATCCGGCGGTAGCACCGGCGGCGGAACCGGCGACCTGATCGCCGAGATGGACCCGAGCACGACCACCGCGAGCGTCGGCGAGCGCGTCACCTTCGGCGTCACCGACACGACCGATTCGAGCACCTGGATCGACTCGCTGTCGTTCGACTTCGGCGACGGCGCTTCGGCTACCGGCTGGTGGGCCGAACACGCCTACGACTCGGCGGGGAGCTACACCGTCGCACTGACCGCGACCAACAACGAGGGCAGTTCGACGACCCACGAGGTGACGATCACGGTGTCGTGAACCGAGCTACCGCTCGCCTGGACGGCTCCCTGTCTCCCGGACCGGACGCCGTGGCTCGGCGGGTGATTCGAACGAGAACCGACGACCTATCTCACGCTCGACCGTCGTGGGACGAACCGCCGCTCGGCGGCACGTTCCCGACGGTGACGACCGGGATCGCGAGATAAACGCACGCAGCTGATTCACACCAATGACACGAGACACGACCGACGAAGGAATCGACGAACGACTGACCGACCCGGCCGACGAACGACCGGCCGACGGCGACGGCCGGGCTCCGCTGGCGAATCCCTCACGGCGGGACGTCCTGAAGGCGAGCGCCGCGGTCGGCGCCGCCGGCCTCGGACTCGGCCTGGGCAACTCCGCCACGGCGGCGACGGCCGAGGAGATCTGCGACTCGGAGTACGGCCAGATCGACGTCGGCGGCGGGTACAGCGTGATGGACAACCAGTGGAGCATGTCGAACGTGCCCCAGTGCGTCTGGCTGAACGACGACGGGAGCTACGGCTACGACTTCGACGCCTCGAACGCCAGCGGCGGCCCCAACTACCCGGAAGTGTTCATCGGAACGCGCCCGTGGGGCGAGGACACCGGCGTCGCCGAGTTCCCCATCCAGCGCCGCGACGTCGACCAGCTTGAGATGGCGATCGACGCCGACTACAGCCAGTCCGGCGGCGAGTGGAACTGGGCAGAGGAGTGGTGGCTGATGGAACAGCCGCCGGGCCAGGAGACCGGGACCCACGTCTACGAGATCATGTTGCTACTGGACTGGAACGACCAGCACAACCACGGCGGGATGGAGAACGAGGCCGCCTGGACCGACCAGTACGGCAACACGATCGACCACTGGACCACCTACGACGGCGGCGGTACGGACGCGACGTTCCCCATCTTCCGCGTCCAGGGCGGGTACGACGGCGGTCGGATCGACATGACCGAGATCATCGACTACGTCAGCGCCGAATTTGGCGCCTCCGGGGACCTCTGGCTCTCCGGCATCGAACTCGGCAACGAGTACTGGGAGGGCGCCGTCGGCGAGACGACGTACAACGCCTTCGAAGTCACCATCAACGGCTCGACGTACACCAGCGGGAGCGGTAGTATCGAAACGCCGGAAACGGACACCCCGGAGACGGACACACCAGAGACCGATACGCCGGAGACGGACACGCCGGAAACCGATACGCCAGAGACGGACACGCCGGAAACCGATACGCCGGAGTCAGGCGACCTGGTCGCGTCTATCCGGCCCAGCACGACGTCGGCGTCGACCGGCGAGATGGTGCAGTTCTGGATCACCGACGAGACGGACGGTGGCACCTGGATCACCGACCTCCAGTGGGAGCTGGGCGACGGCTCGACGGACAGCGGCTGGTACGCCGACGCCCGGTACGACTCGTCGGGAAGCTACACCGTCTCGCTGACCGCGACCGACAACGAGGGCAACACGAGCACCGACGAGGTGACCGTCCAGATATCCTGACCGAACTGCCGCGCTCGCGACCGACGAGCGGCGACTCGAATCGAGACGCAACCGACGGCACGGCGGCCTGCCAACGATGACAACTGACGAGACACCATACGACGCGGCGGGGGGAACAGAGGACGACCAGACGCGAGCGATGGAGCAGACGGGTGAGGGGGGAACCACCAGGCGGACCGCGCTGAAGACCATCGGCGCGTCCGTCGGTGGGCTGGCGCTGGCGGGCAGCGTCGACACCGCGGCCGCGGTTCCGACCCCGCGGCTCCACACCGACGGGAAGTGGATACGGGACCCGAACGGGAACGAGGTCCAGCTCCGCGGCATGGCGCCGGCCGACCCGGCGTTCTACCGGCGGACCCACTCGAAGAGCTTCGAGGAGGTACTGCGGTGGGCGACCGACGAATCTCGCGGGTGGCACCCGAACGTCGTCCGCCTGCCGTTCACCCAGGACAACGTCGACTACTACGGCATCGACACGCTGGTCGAGGAGTTCGTCCGGCCGTCGGTCGACCTGCTGGCCTCGCGGGACGTGTACGCCCTGGTCGACTTCCACCTCATCAGGCCCTACACCCAGGAGGCGACCGAGACGTACAACTCCGAGAACGAGGACACGCTCGACCCCATCGACGACGTGATGCGGACCTTCTGGAACGCGGTCGCCCCGGAGTTCGCCGACGACGAACACGTTATCTACGAGCTGTTCAACGAGCCAACCCGGCCGGGGATGTACGGCGACGACGCGGGCGCCTGGCAGACCTGGCGCGACGCCGCCCAGCCGTGGGTCGACCTCGTCCGCGAGCACGCGCCGGAGACGCCGATAATCATCGGTTCGCCCCGGTGGACGTCGCTGACGCACATGGCACCGGAGTACCCCTTCGAAGGTGACAACCTGATCTACGCGGCCCACATCTATCCGGACAACGGCGCACCCTCCGAGTTCGACCAGTACTACGGCGAACCCGCCAACGACGTCCCGGTCGTCGTCACGGAGTTCGGCTGGGACCCCGCCGGGGGGAACATCGACCAGGGGACCAACTCGGAGTGGGGCCAGCCCTTCCGCGAGTGGGCCGAGGGCTACGAGAACATGGGGTGGATCTCGTGGTGTTTCGACGACAGCTGGGCGCCGACGTTCTTCGACTCGCCGGGCGAGGGCGCGAACGAGCCCTGGACGCTCAAGGACGGCGACGAGCAGATGGGCGGCTTCATCAAGACCTGGCTGGCGGAGACCCAGGACGACAGTATCCCGGAGAATACGATCGACGATACCATCGCGCCGCCCACTCCCTCGAACCTCACCGTCACCCGGACCTCGGAGATCAGCGTCGAGGTGTCCTGGGACGCCGTGACCGACGAGGGCGAGGCCGGCCTCTCCCACTACGTCCTCTCCGTCGACGGCGAACCGAACCAGGAGGCCCTTCCCGACACCACGTCGGCGTCGGTCACCGACCTCGACCCGGCGACGACCTACGAGATAGCCGTCAGGGCCGTGGACGACGCCGGCAACGAGTCGGACCCGGCGACGGTCATCGCCGAGACCATCGCGACCGACGCCGAGCAGTCCGCGTTCAACGGTCCGCACACCATCCCGGGCCGCATCCAGGCCGAGGACTTCGACGAGGGCGGCCAGGGCATCTCCTACTACGACACCACCTCGTCGAACCAGGCCGACGGCTCCTACCGCGACGCTTCAGTCGACATCGGGACGTCGGCCGAGTCCGGCTACAACGTCGGCTACATCGACTCCGGCGAGTGGCTGGAGTACACCGTTCAGGTCGACTCGGGCGACGGGCTGGTCACTCACGTCAACGCCGCGGCCGGTGAGGGTGGCGGCGGCACCCTCCGGATCGACGTGGACGGCGAGACCGTCGCCACCCAGGACGTCTGGCAGACCGGCGGCTGGTCGAACTGGGACGATATCCGCGTCGGCAGCCTGGACCTGCCGGAGGGCGAGCACATCGTCCGGATCACCGCCGAGTCCGGCGCCTGGAACTTCGACTGGATCGAGTTCGGCGACGGGAACGGGAACACCGAGACTGAAACGGAGACGGAGACGGAAACCGAAACGGAGACTGAAACGGAAACTGAGACAGAAACTGAGACTGAGACGGAAAGGGAAACGGAAACTGACACTGAGACAGAGACGGAGACCGATGACCCGTCCGGAGGGACGCTGGTAGTCAACGACTACGACGGCAGTCCGTCGTGGTCGTCCGGCTGGAACGACCTCGGTCAGTGGTGTGGGGCCGGGTCCTTCGAGAACGGTGGCGGCGAGGTCGAAGACGGCGCACTGGTTCTGGAGTACGACAACGGCGGCTGGTTCCAGGAGCAGATCAATCGGGACGTGAGCGAGTACTCCTCGCTGGTCTTCTCGGTCAGCGGCGCCAGCGGTGGCGAGGAATCGGAGGTGGTGTTCAGTATGGGCGGGGCCCGCGGCCTGCTCGCCGACGTCACCGACGATTCGATCGGAACGACCACTGCCGACGTGGCGGTCGACCTCGATTCGGCTGGGGTCGACACGTCCTCGTCGAGCCTGGCCCTCCGCCTGAGCTTCTGGCAGGGCGGCGCCAGTACGCTCGAAATCGACGAGATCCGACTCGAATAGTGGAACAAACGACAGACGTTCGAGACAATTCAATGACGAACGACGATACACGCGACGACGGGGAACCGACGGACGAACAGACGGGGATCGAAACGGCGAACGGGCCGACCGATATCGACGGCGCAGACGAACCGACGGCGGCCGAAGTCACGGCGGAGGCAGACGGCGTCCTGGACTCGATCGACCGTCGGGATTACATGAAGGCGGTCGGCGCAGCGGCGACCGCCAGCGCCATCGGCGGCGCGGCGTCCTCGCCCGCGACGGCGGAGACCGCCGACACCTCGATCAGCGTCGACGAGCGGATCCAGGAACACCGCACCGGTGACCTGGAGATCACGGTCCAGAACGCCGACGGGTCGACGGTCTCCAGCGCCGACGTGACGGTCGAACAGCAGTCCCACGAGTTCGACTTCGGGACGGCCATCAACGCCAACACCCTGATCAACAGCTCCAGCGAGGGGGACAACTACCGGGAGTACATCCCGGAGCTGTTCAACACGGCGGTGATGGAGAACCGCCACAAGTGGGACTTCTGGGAGAACGAACAGCAGCTGGCCGACGAGGCGACCCAGTGGATCCTCGACCAGGGCCTGGACATGCGCGGGCACGTCTGCCTCTGGGGCCGTGAGGACGTCGCTGCCATTCCCTCCGACATCCAGACGGCCATCGACAACGAAGACGCCGAGACGATCCGCACCCGGACGATGGACCACATCGAGGAGATCATCACCCACTACGGCGACGACCTGACCGAGTGGGAAGTCGTCAACGAGGTGATGCACGTCTACCAGATGCAACTCGGCGTCTACGGCGACCAGATCGACACCGAGGAGCCCTGGACCGGCGAGGTCGTCCCGTGGACCTCCGACCTGCTGGCCGACTGGTACAGCCAGGCGGCGGACGTCATCGAGCAGAACGGCTACGACCTGGACATCGCGGTCAACGACTTCAACCAGTTCGCCTACGGCTACACCGACGACCGGTACGTCTCCCAGATCCAGCACCTGAACGACAACGCAACGGACATCGACATCGTCGGACTGCAGGCCCACGTCGGCGCCCGCCAGGGCGAGTTCAACTCCAACGACGACCCGGACGGCCGCATCTCGGCCAGCCAGGTCGTCCAGGAGATGAACAAGTGGGCAGACCTCGGTGCCCGCCTGAAGATCACGGAGTTCGACACGTACAACGGCGACGACTGGAACAGCGACCAGGAACGCGCCGACATGCTGGAGAACTACCTCCGTGGCGCGTTCTCCCATCCGGGCTGTGACGCGTTCATCATGTGGGGCTTCTGGGACGGGCGCCACTGGGAGAACGAGGCGCCGCTGTTCTACGACGACTGGTCGGAGAAGCCGGCCTACGACGTCTGGACCGGCCTCGTCTTCGACGAGTGGTGGACCGACGAGTCCGGCACGACGGACGGGTCGGGAAGCTACTCGACGAGCGCCTTCCTCGGCGAACACGAGGTCACCGTCAGCACCGACAGCGACTCGGCGACGACGACAGTCTCGGTCACCGACACCGGCACGACGTCGGTCACCATCGACGTCGAGGGCGATGGCACAGGTACCGAGACGGAGACGGATACGGAGACGGACACGGAGACTGACACCGAGACGGAGACGGAGACAGATATCGAGACGGAGACGGAGACAGATACCGAGACGGAAACGGATACCGAGACGCCGACCTCCGGTGACCTGATCGCCTCCATCGACCCCGGGGCGACGTCCGGGTCGACCGGCGACCTGATGCAGTTCTGGATCACCGACGAGACCGGTGGCAGCACCTGGATCACCGACCTCCAGTGGGAGCTGGGCAACGGGTCGACCGGGAGGGGCTGGTACACCGACGAGCGCTACCAGTCCGCTGGCACGTACACGGTCACCCTCACCGCCACCGACAACGAGGGCAACACGAGCACCGACGAGGTGAGCGTCCAGATATCGTGATCTGAACGGGACGGCTCCGTCGGCGGCGACGACGCTACAGGCGCAGTCGGCTGCCGTCGACGGACACCGACGGCCGCCAAGCCGCTCGTTCACGAGGGGCCTGCGGTGGCGAGACGACGGGCGACACCGAGAACCGGCGAACGACTGCTCGACGACGCGGAATTCAGACAAATGACACGACCGACGGACGACGCCGACGGCACGGGGGAACAGGACGACGGAACGAGCGCGGATAGCGACACCAGCCCGCGGAGAGACGAGCGAAGTGAGCTCAAAGATTCCATCAGCGGCGGCTCCCGGCGCGACTTCCTGAAGGCGACCGCCGGAGCCAGCGCCGTCGCCGCGGGCATCGGCTTCGGCGTCAGCGGTTCCGCGTCGGCGGGTATCCCGACGCCGTGGCTCGAACGGGACGGGAACCTCATCAGGGATCCCAGCGGCAACGAGGTGATCCTCCGCGGGGTGAACATCCCCGACCTGAAACGGCTGAACTCGGACAACTACTACTCCTACAGCGTCGACGAGTACATCACCTGGGCGACGAACGGCAACTCGCCGCCGGGGACGGAAGAGGAGAACGGCTGGTACTCGCGGGTGATCCGCCTGCCGTGCCAGCCGGTCGACATCGGCGGGCACGACCCCGGCGCGGCTCCGCCGGCGCCCGGCTTCGACCAGAGCCAGCTCGACAGCTACCTGGAGAATCACCTGCGGCCGGCCGTGGAGAAGTGCGCCGAGCAGGGCGTCTACGCCATCGTCGATTACCACCGCCACCGCGGCGAGCACGACGAGACGCTCCACTACACCAGCGACGAAATCGACGAGGAGATCCGGATGTTCTGGGAGACGATCGCGCCCGAGTTCGCCGAGGACTCCCACGTCCTCTACGAACTGTACAACGAACCGACGGCGCCGTACGCCGACGAGACCGACCCGACGTCGGACTCTCAGGCCGCACAGGAGACCTGGACCACCTGGAAGGAGACGGCCCAGCCGTGGGTCGATCTGATCCGCGAGCACGCGCCGCGGAACCTGATCCTCATCGGCTCGCCACGCTGGAGCCAGTGGACGGCCCAGGCGCCAAACGACGAGTTCGAGGGCGACAACCTGGCTTACACCGGCCACGTCTATGGGCAGGAGAACATGCGGCCCCTGTCGGCGTCCTTCGGCGAACCCGGGGAGGAAGTGCCGGTGTTCATGACCGAGTGGGGGTACAAGAACGGCCGCGCGCCGTACCTCTCGGGGACGACCGACGAACAGGGCCAGCAGTTCCAGGAGCTGTTCGACAACTACCCGCTCCACCCGGTGCCGTGGATCTTCGACTTCCGGTGGACGCCCCAGTTCTTCAACCGGGAGTCCCGGGACGATTTCGAACTGCTCCGGAACAACGACACCCACGGCGGCATCGTCAAGGACATCCTCTACGAGAACCGGAACTCGGACCTGCCGAGCGGCGGCGGCGGTTCGACCACGACGACGGACACGCCGACGACGACCACAGTGCAGCCGACCACCCCGCCGCCGACGACCACGACCGAACCGCCGACGACCACGACCGAACCGCCGACGACCACGACCGAACCGCCGACGACCACGACCGAACCACCGACGACGACCACGACGGAGCCACAGACGCCGGACGGCACCGCGCTCCTCGTCAACGACTACGACGGGGACCCGGCGTGGTCAGGCGAGAACGACCTGGGTAACTGGAACGGTGCGGGGTCGTTCGCGAACGACGACGGCGAAGTGGTCGACGGGGAACTCGTCCTGGAGTACGACGGCGGCGGCTGGTTCGTCGAGCAGGTCAACCGGGACGTCTCGAACTACGACCAGCTGGTGTTCAGCGTCCGCGGTGCCAGCGGCGGCGAGGGGAGCGACTTCGTCCTCGACGTCGGCGGCGCGCGCGCCCAGTTCAGCAGCGTCGCCGGGTCGGCCATCACGACGAGTACCGTCGACGTCGCCGTCGACATGGAAGCCGCAGGGATCGACCGCTCGTCGCCCGGTGAGCTCCGATTCGACTTCTGGGGTGGTGAGAACGGGACGAGCACGCTCTACGTCGACGAGGTGCGTTTCGAGTAAGGCGACTCACCCGCGCTTCGCCCGCTGTCAGCCCGCCCGCCGCAGGCCGGCTCGGCCTAGCGGCACGCTTACTAGATTATAAAATTTATTTACTAGTCCGTTAAATTTATTTTGCCAGAGGGGTTATTGTCACGTGCAATGGTAAAAAGACGAACCATACTCAAAAGCAGCATCGCGTTCGGGAGTCTCGGGTTCGCGGCGACGGCACTCGGTCAGGAGTCCTCGCTCGTGGTCCACTCCTTCGACGGCGGCAGTTATCCGGGGTCGAACGACCTCGGTAACTGGGCCGACGCGGGCAGCTTCGCCAACGGCGACGGCGCCGGCGAGGTAGCAGACGGCGCGCTCCGACTCGAATACGACAACGCCGGCTGGTTCGGGAGCAACGTCCAGCAGTCGGTGGCCGACGCGTCGACGCTGAACCTCGTCGTCCGTGGGGACAGCGGCGGCGAGGAGAGCCACTTCCAGCTCAGCGTCGGCGGCGCCTCCGACCTCCTGTCGAACCTCACCGACGACACCATCGGGACGGAGTGGTCGACGGTGTCCGTCGATCTCTCGGCAGTCGGCGCCGACCCCGACAGCCCACAGGCCGTCCGGTTCAACTTCTGGCAGGGCGCCTCGGGAGCCATCGAGATCGACACCATCGCGTTCACGTCCGGCTCGGAGCCCCCGACGGATACGCCGACGACCACGACGCCTCCGACGGACACGCCGGACACGGAGACGCCCGACACGGAGACACCGGACACGGAGACGCCGGACGACGAGACCGAGACTCCCGACGACGGAGAGCCCACGTGGGACGTCCCGTTCCCGGACCGACCGCCGGAGCCGGACACGCTTCCCTCGGACATCACGGGCAGTACGACGGTCGCCGAACTGTACGAGCACTTCGACGACCCGTACTACGTCCCGCGTGACTTTCTGGACTACCTGCCCGGCGAGACGTCCTCGACCGGGCAGACCTGGACGGACTCCGAGAAGGCCGACGAGTTCAACTACGACGTCGCGGCCGTCCAGGACAACGTCCAGGACGGGTCGCTGACCCTCGACCAGCTGGGGACCCAGGCGCTGCCGTACGTCCAGCAGCTCGCGGACAACGACTTCCCCGCGCACGCGACGGTGAAGCTCCTCCCGCGGCTGGCGCTGCTGCCCGACGAGACGGAGGACCCCGGCACGCACGACGACCCCGATAACGTCTGGAGCGAGACGGCTGGGCCGACCGCGGCGACGAACGGCCCGGGCCAGTTCATCCAGGACCGCTGGCCGACGGACGCCCGGTCCTACCAGCCCGACGAGGTCCGCGTCCGCGACCGGGTCCACGACCAGCCCGAGTACGACGACACCCGCGAGTGGGGGAACTCGGCGGACCTGCCCGACGACGTCGTCAACAACCCGGACAACCCCATCCACGACATGGTCGCCGACAAGGTCGACCCGCGGACGGGTAGTTCGCTCGGCGGGGACGGGTTCACCGCCAACGCGCCGATGGAGGCGAGTATCGAAATCCACGAGAACGGCGGCAGCTACTGGAACCAGTACATCGTCCTGAAGAACACTAGCGAGGTGCCCTACTTCCAGGACGGCATGGTCATCACGTGGCTCGGTCCGTCGGGCGACGCCGCGAATCTCGCCGACGGCCACTGGAACAACCCCCACCGGCCCGCCCAGTCGCTGGGTCACCCCCAGCGCGACGTTATCGAGGTCATCCACCCCGACTACGAGGGCCTCTCGTCGTACGCCGTCCGCTGTGCGAACCACGACGAACCGTACCACATGCGGACCATCTACCCGAACCAGCAGGTCGCGATGGAGGTCGGCACGCCCGCGAACCTGGACCAGTGGTCCTCGGCCTCTGAGCGCCAGGACCTCGTCGACACGATGCTCGACTCGCTCCACGTCGAACTGGAGACGAACCTCAGCCGGAACGACCGACTCATCGACGAGATCGACCTGAAGTACCGCGTGCCCAACTGATCGGGACGCGACGCGGTCGACTGGGGGCGATAGCATCGACGGCCCCCGCACCATTTCTTCCCGGCGCTCCAGTGCTTTCACATGGACAGCACAGACGCTGTGATGCCGGCGAGTGCCCACGTCGGCTGCGTCGGGCTGATCGTGAACGACCTCGACGCAGCAGTCCGGTTCTACGCCGACGTGGTCGGCCTCCGGGTCCAGTCCCGCGAGGACGACCGGGCCACGCTGGGGGCGGACGGCGACCCGCTCGTCGTCCTTCGCGCCGACCCGGACGCTCCGGAGCGCGGCCGCGGGGAGGCGGGCCTCTTTCACACCGCGTTCCGCCTGCCTACGCGTGGGGCCCTGGGGGACGCACTGGACCGGGTGCAGGAACGGTGGCAGTTGTCGGGGGCGTCGGACCACCTCGTGAGCGAGGCGCTGTACCTCTCCGATCCGGCGGGAAACGGCGTCGAGATATACTGGGACCGTCCGCGCGAGGAGTGGCCAGTCACCGACGAGGGCCGCGTCGGGATGGACACGCTGCCACTCGATCTCGACGACCTGCGGGCGGCAGCGGCCGGTGGCGACGCCGCGCCGGACGGAACCGACGTCGGGCACGTCCACCTGGAGGTGACGGACCTGGCCGCCGCTCGGGAGTTCTACGTGGACCGCCTCGGACTCGACGTTCGCCAGCGGTTTGGCGATTCAGCGCTGTTCGTCGCCGCGGGCGAGTATCACCATCACGTCGGCCTCAACACCTGGAACGGCCGGTCTGAACCGGCGTCGGCCGGCACACGGGGGCTCGACTGGTTCGAACTCGTCGTGCCGGACGACGAGGCGTTCGAGGAGGTCCGGTCTCGGCTCGACAGCGGTGGAGCGTCCCTCGAGTCGACCGACGACGGCCTGGCAGTCTCCGACCCCGACGGCATCGGGCTTCGACTCCGTCGGTAACGCCGATACCCGGACTTCGAGAGCCGGTTTCGACCGTCGAATCGCCGCGAAACCCCGTGGGTGGTCGCCCCCACGGCCGTAATTTCCAGCCGTAATTTTCCGAATCGCCCGATTTCGGGAGCGACAGCGCTTCGTTCGCCGGTTTGAGAACAGTCGGTAGCGTTCTGATCAGTGCTGATTTCCTATAGCGTTATATAGTTTATAAGTAGTGACAGATCCGCCCCGGTCGTGGCGGTCGCTATTCGGTGATCGGCAAAATTCGGGGAAAAGCGGCCTCAGTTCCGGTGGTCGTCCAGCGCTTCGAAGCTATCGTCGGCGATGGCGGCGGCCAGGCCGGCGACGTCGACCTCGTCGACGAACTGGGGGTATTTCCGGCGGAAGTAGCCGACGACGTTCGTCACGTCGCGTTCCAGTAGTTCGCGGGCGTTCTCGTGGTCGGTGGGGACGGCCTGGGGCCAGTCGAAGACGGTGACACCCTCGCTGGAGACGAAGACGTTGTACTCGCTCATGTCGGCGTGGACGAACCCCTCGGCGTAGGCCGTCTGCATCTCGTCGAGGACGAGTTCGAGGACGGGGACGACCTGCTCGTCTTCGAGTTTCGTCCGCGCGAGTTCGACGCCCTCGATCTTCTCCATCACGATGGCGTGGCGGTTCTGGTCGATTGGCTGGGGGACGCTCACGTCGGGGTACAGCGTCTCCAGGGCCTCGTACTCCCGCTCGGCGGCCTTGCGGGCGGTGTACTGCCAGGAGACGTGGTCGCGGTCGGACGTGTACTCGCGCTCCTTCTGGACCTCGCGGAAGTTGGTGTACCCCTCGCGGTGGAACTTCAGTGCGAGTGGTTTGTACGAGCGCACCTCGTAGACGTCGCTCTCCTTGCCGACGCCCAGCGGGGCACCGAACCCCTCTATCGTCCCGCGTTCGACCAGCGTGTGCAGCGCCAGCGCGTCGTACCCCTCGAAGGTGAGTTTGAACCCCTCGTACTGGATGGTCTTGCGTTCGAGGAAGCCCCGGTCTTCACAGCGGTCCAGCCGGTAGTCGACGTTCTCGGCGGTGAGCCGGGAGAACTTCGGAATCTTCTCGCGGTCGACGTACTCCGAAAAGCGCATCCCCTGCTCGACGCCCGAGAGGAGGTGGAAGTCCTCCGCCTCGAGGTCCGCCATCTCGCTGGCGACGTTCTGGACCATCGACCGGCCGTAGACGCCGGACTCCTAAAAGGACAGCGCGTTGCCGCCGGAGGGTGATTCAAGGGGTCGGGCGGCCTACCACGTCTGTGACAGACCCAGACGACGGGGCGGGTGACCTGCCCGGGGAACCGGGCGGACCGACCCGCTCGCCGGCGACAGACGACCTCACCGTCTCCTGCGAGCGGTGCGACCGCGAGTGGGACCTCTCGGACGAGCTCCAGGCCGTCGGCAACCAGGCCTTCGAGCAGTTCGCACTGGACCACCGCCGCCACACCGGTCACTTTCCCGATAGCGTCGAGACCTGGCGAGCGAGTTGTCGTAACTGCCCGGAGGAGGCCGAGCGCCTCGACGAGGGCGCAGTCCACCGCTGGGCCGAGACGCACGCCCGTCACACGAGACACGACGTCGAGATCAGGCACGCGACGGCCGAGGAAGTCTCAGTCGTCGAGGGCGGAGCGTAGGCGTCGCGGCGCTCCGCTCAGAGCCCCTCGAACGAGGAGATTCGCTCGCGCCAGCTGTCCGGAAGCGGTCGCGACGCGCCCGCCGCGCGGTCGTAGGCGACCATCGTCGTCGTCCCCTCCGCGGCGACGTCGCCGTCCGAGCGGACCTCGTACTCGATGGGGAAACTCGAGCCACCCAGCCGCGGGACGCGGACGCTCACCGTTACGGCCTCGACCAGGCCGACGGAGTGGCGGTACTGGATGTCCAGGCTGGCGACGACGATGCCGACGTCGTCGCCCTCGGCCGACTCGGCGGCCAGCGACCGGGCCTCGTCGCCCAGCACCGCGTCGAGGTAGTCGATCCGCGCCTCCTCCAGGTAGGTCGCGTAGGTCGCGTTGTTGACGTGCCCGTAGGTGTCGACGTCGGAGTAGCGGACGTCGACCGTCGTCTCGAACGAGAACACCCCCGTCGTCCCGTCATCGGCTTCGGGGCCGCCGGCCTCGCGCTCGTCGCTCACGCCGCCATCAGCTCCTGGAACTGCTTGCGGACCTTCTCGACCTTGGGGGCGGCGTTGACGGAACAGTAGGCGTCGTTCGGGTTCTTCTCGAAGTAGTCCTGGTGGTACTCCTCGGCCTCGTAGAACGTCTCCAGCGGCGCAATCTCGGTGACGATGTCGTCGTCGTACCCTGACTGGATGTCGTCGACGAACGCCTCGACGGCCTCGCGCTGGGCCTCGTCGTGGTAGAAGACGGCCGAGCGGTACTGACTCCCCACGTCCGGGCCCTCTCGGTCCTTCGTCGTGGGGTCGTGCGTCGAGAAGAACACCGTCAGCACGTCCTCGTAGGAGAGCACGTCCGGGTCGTACTCGACCTGTACGCACTCGGCGTGACCCGTCTCACCGCGACAGACGGCCTCGTAGCTCGGATCCTCGACGTGCCCGCCAGCGTACCCCGAGGTGACCCGCTCGACGCCCGCGAGTTGCTTGAACACGGCCTCGGTACACCAGAAACAGCCGCCCGCGACTGTTGCGACCTCTGTGTCGGTCATTACCACCGGTTGGGCGCCTGGCCACTAAACCCTCACTCTCGACGGATCGTTCTTGTTGGTCGTCTCTCGATTTCGCTGCCTGATCTGATGGATGGTCGGTACAGGTGAGCTACGTATCGATTGGTGGGTGTCGGCGTGAGTGCCGTGAGCATGAATTCAAACTACTCGAAAGCCCTCGGCACGCTTCGCGGCCGCTCAGCGGGATACCCTCACGTCCGTTCGGGTAGTGCCCGCTGAGCGACTGCCCTTTGGCGCGACCGTGCCTCGCCCTTTCAGTCCGCCAGGAACTGCATCGCTCGCGCGATGAAACGCGCTCGCGATTAATACCGCCAAACCTCCCCGGTCGCGCCTGGCGGCGCGATACGCTTCCTTATTACTCCACCGTCAGAACGAAGTTCTGAGGAGCATCGCCTCACTACGTTCTGCTCAACGCAACCGCCCGGCCGGGAGCGCGTCCCCGAGCAGACGCGAGGGGCGTGCGACCAGGGGAAGGGCAGGGCTGCGGTGTTGTGCAGTCCTCGGAGGGCTGAAAGGGCGAGGCGGGCTCCGGGAACCCCGGGCCTACAAGCACCACAGCGGAGCGAGGAGCGCAGTCGGTCCGCGGGACCGGAGCGCGCCGAGGGGTTTCTGGTTGTTGGCAGTGCCGGTACCGATTTCAGAGAGCGCGCCGAGGGCTTTCTGGCTGGTGGCGGTAGCATTTCTTCCATCGAGATCACGACGAACCACCCACTCACTTCACAACTCTACCGAGCAATCACCTCGAATCGGTCACGGTCAGAACGTCGACGGGTAGCCGGCCGCTTCGACGGCTTCGAGCAGCTCTTTCAACTCCGTCGCCGCGGGGTCGAACCGGATGCCGACGACGCCGGTGGGCGAGGACGTCGCCACCCACTGGACGCCCGGGAGGTTGATGAGCGCCGACGTCACCGCCCGTTCCGCGTCCCGTGACCGGACGCCGGGGACGTCGAGCGCGACCTGTTGCATGCGAATAACTACGAAGTTTTCAGCAATAATATTTTGGGGACCACGGGAAGACGGCGTGGTGACTACCTGTCGACTTCACCCATGATTGTGTCGAGGCTGCCGATAGTGGCCACCAGGTCGGCGACGAACTCGCCACGGCCCATCACGGGAACCGCCTGGAGGTTCGAGAACGACGGCCCACGGATCTTGAAGCGGGCGGGCGTGTCGGTGCCGTCAGAGCGGATGTAGATGCCGAGTTCGCCCTTCGCCCCCTCGACGGCGCTGTACACCTCCCGGTCCTTCTCGGGTCGGAGCGTTCTGGGGACGTTCGACTGGAGCGTGCGCTCGTCGTCGGGCCACGATTCGAGGAGGTCGACGCACTGCTCGACGATGCGGGCCGACTGCTCGACCTCCCGCATCCGGACGAGCAAGCGGGCGAGGTTGTCACAGCCGTCTTCGGTGACGACGTCCCACTCCAGTTCGTCGTAGTAGCCGTACGGGTCGTCCCGGCGCAGGTCGTAGTCGACGCCCGACCCGCGGGCGACGGGCCCCGTGCAACCGAACTCCTTCGCGCGTTCCGGCGGCAACAGTCCGGTGTCCATCGTTCGTTCCTGCAGAATCTCGTTGTTCGAGAGCAGGTCGTGGTACTCGACGACTTTCTCGGGGAGGCCGTCGACGAACTCGCGAATCTTCCCGAAGAACGCCGCGCGCGGTTCGGGGACGTCCCAGGCGACTCCGCCCAGGCGGAAGTAGTTGAACATCAGGCGCTGGCCGGTGAGGTCCTCCAGGATATCCTGTATCAGCTCCCGGTCCCGGAAGGCGTACATCCACGTCGCGTTGAACTCGCCGACGACGTCGAGCGCGTACGCGCCCAGCGCCAGGAAGTGCGACAGCATCCGGGACAGCTCCGCCGACATCGTCCGGAGCACCTGGGCGTATTCGGGCACCTCGATGTCGGCCAGTCGCTCGGCGGCGCGAGCGTAGGCCCACTCGTTGCACAGCCCCGCACCGCCCCAGTCCCACCGGTCGGGGTAGGGCATGATCTGGTGGCGGTAGGTGCCCTGCTGGCACATCTGCTCCTCGCAGCGGTGGATGTAGCCGATGTCGGGCTCCACGTCGGCGACCACCTCGCCGTCCAACTCGACGAGGAGGTGGAGTACGCCGTGGGTCGAGGGGTGGTGTGGCCCCATGTTCAGCAGCATCGTGTCGGGCCCCACCTGGCGGTCTTCCATGATCCGTTCGTGCTCACGGTAGGTGACGATCTGTGGCTGGTCCTGGTCGTAATCGTCGGTCAGCGGGTGACCCTGCCACGTCTCCGGCAGGAGGATCCGTCGGAGGTCGGGGTGGTCCTCGAACGTCAGGCCGAACAGGTCGTAGGCCTCTCGCTCGTGCCACTCCGCCGTCTCGTACACCGGCGCCGCCGACTCGTTCCCGGGGGCCGATTTCGGCGACGGGACGATGACCGACAGCTCGTCGGTCGGGTCGTCGTACGTCTTGAGGTGGTAGATTGTCTCGAAGCGATCGCCGTACTCCTGGGCCGTGACGCAGGCGCAGTGGTCGAACCCCGCGTCTTCCTTGAGCGCCGCGAGGACGTCCTGAACTGCGTCGGCCCGGACCACCACCGCCGGCGCGTTGACGTGCCCCTCGTATCCTACTACGGCATCGTCCGGAAGGCTGTCCGGCAAGTCGTCGAAACCGGCCTCCTCCGTCCTCGTACCCTGTTGCTGCGTGGCTTCCATCGTCCGAAACTCGGGCCGGAACGCCCCTCGCGTTTCTGCCTCAGCAGTGGGGTGGATTTATACGAGGTGGCTGTCAGCAGTCCCGCATGAAGTACGTCCGCCTGGCTCTGGACCAGGACTCCGAGGTCCGCCACCCCATGCACCAGTTCGTCGTCGCACACGACGGGTACGAGGTGTCGCGCCTGCTGGAGGTCAGCTACAGTCAGTTCGGCGGCGACGCCGACGCGGGGTTCGGCATCCAGACTGCGCTGTTCCACGTCACCGGGTCGCCGGTCGAACCCTACGAGGCCGCCCTGCAGAGGACCGAGGAGGTCATCGAGTACGAGATCTCCCACCGTGACGACGAGTCGTTCTACCTCTACGTTCGCGGCGAGCACACCGACGCCGACGACCGCCTCGTCGCGGCGTTCAGCCAGCAGGGGCTCGTCCTGATGATGCCGGTCGAGTTCCGCGCCGACGGCACGATGCGTGCCACCGTCATCGGCCCCGGCGAGACGGTCCAGCGCGCCCTCGACGAACTTCCCTCCGCGTTCGACGTCGACGTCCGCTCCATCGGCGAGTACGACGCCCGCTACTTCGCCACTGACGGCGACCTCACCGACCGCCAGTACGAGGCCGTCGAAGCCGCCGTCGACTGTGGCTACTACGAGGAACCACGTAGCGGGAGCGTGGCTGACGTGGCGGAGGTGCTGGGGTGTGCCCCCGGGACAGCGGCGGAGCATCTCCGCCGGGCCGAGGCGTCGGTGATGGCCGACGTCGTCTCCGACCGGACCGCCTGACGGAGTGAGGGAAAACGGCCGCTCTCGGTTGGGTCAGGATTCTACTGGCCCTTCGCGTCCGCGCTGGGAGACGCCGACGGCCAGGACGGCGAGCGGGACCGCGAGGAGCGCCGAGAGGAGAGCGCCCCCACCCGTGACGACGACGATGATCCCGAAGGGGCGCGAAGCCACGGGAACGAGCAGGGCGCCGGCCGCGAGAAAGACGACGAGAGCGCCGGCGAATGCGCCGAAGATGCGGCGAACGCGACGCGTCGTTCCCGGTGCGACTGCCAGCCCGAACGCCGGCCCCACCGCGACCGGCAGGTGGTACGCCGCCTGTTCGACGACCGAGAGCGGCAGTCCTGCATTCAGGTACCAGATCGGCTCGATAGCGAGGGACGCGAGTCCGGCGGCGACGGCGGCGCCCGCGGCTACCGCCACTGCTCCGCGGATCGTGCTGAGGAGGGCCGGGCGCCGTCGCGCGACGACGCCGGTCACCAGATAGACGGCTCCGAGGCCGCCGAACCAGGCCGGTTGGTGCTGTCTCTGTGCGATAGCCGCCGCGACGATACCCAGAAGGCCGAGGACGGCGATTCCCCTCCCGAGCCGTCGTCGCTCGCCGGGACCGGCGCGGTGCGCAACGGCTGCTACGCCCAGGAGCAGGACGCCGTATACCGCCGTCGGCGGGAGGACGAACAATTTGACGTTCTCTATCCATATAGGCGCGGTGGCGAGTGCGACAGCGGCGTCGACGTGCTGCTCTGTCGTCTCGGGCGGTCCGTACACGAGGTAGACGTCGTGGTTGATGAACGAACCCCAGTCCGTCGCCGGGCCGGTCCAAGTCACTCGCCGCCCGTCGACGTCCGGGACGGCCGCGGGCTCGTCTCCGTCGAGCCCATCGTTCGGCTCGTTGACCAGCACGGTCCCGGGCGGCCCGACGACGGTGAACCGGTCGGCGTTGAGGAGCCAGCCGCCCATGACGCCGTCCCTGTGCAGCGTCCTCGCGACGGCGAGGCCGAGTCGTCGTTCGCTGGCGTCGCGTTCCCGGAATCGGAGCGTAATCGTTCGCCCGTCGACCGATGCCGCGACCGAGTCGCTCGACACTTTTCGTCCGTCGGGGAGTCCGTATCCCTCGGTCGCGGCTGCCCGAGCGACGCGGTGGAGTACGGCCGGTGACTCTGCGAACCGATCGGCAGCGGACCCGTTGACGCGATTGGTCACGACCCACGTCGCGGACCCGTTCTCGTGGAGCGACACCGTCGCCGTACTGTGGGTCACGTTGACTGGAACTCCCTGTTCGCTGGCCACGTCCTCGAAGGCGTCGCTGCAGGCGCCACAGACGTTCTCGGGCTGGGGGCTTGCGATGGCCGTCCCGACGACCGAAAGGAGGAGGAGGGCGATCAGGGGGACCCACTGGCGGGCGACGGGGCTCATTGCCCCCATCTGTTCTCGACCGCGCTATATGTCTTCTGCCGAGGCTGGCCTGGAAATTAGGCCGTCCGAACGGCGCATTCCGTTGCCGGAGCCATTCGCTCGCCCCGCCCCGCAACCACTATCCGAACCTCCCGCCAACCCACCCACGATGACGGATCTCGCCGACGAGGAGTGGCGGATCATCGCCGAGGAGTCCCGCGATGGGCCGCTGAACATGGCGCTGGACGAAATCGCCGCGGAGACGGCGGCCGGCGGCGGGCCACGGACCCTCCGCGTCTACCGCTGGGAACCCAGCACGCTCTCGCTGGGGTACAATCAGGACCCCGAGACTATCGACTGGGACTTCTGCGAGCGGGAGGGGATCACTGTCACCCGGCGGTCGACCGGCGGCGGCGCCATCTACCACGACTCGTGGGGCGACGTCTCCTACTCCATCGTCGTCCCGGCCGACGAGGTGCCCGGCGATCTGATGGAGTGCTACGAGCTGCTCTGCGAGCCGGTTCTCGACGCTTTCTCACGGCTGGGCGTCGACGCTGGCTTCGCCGACGAGGAGCGCTCCGCGGTCTACGAGCCCGCCTGCTATCTGCGGGCGCTCCATCCGGCCCACGACGTCGTCGGCCCGGACGGCCGGAAGGTCTCTGGCAACGCCCAGTACCGCCAGCGCGACGCCGTCGTCCAGCACGGCTCGCTCACGTTCTCGACCAACCCCGAACGTCACTGCGCGTGTTTCACGGGAGTGGGTGGCGACGCGGACCAGCGCGTGAACGACCCGGATCCGGCCGCCTTCGCCGACCGCGTCGCCGGCATCGACGAGTACGTCGACGTCGATCGCGATGGGGTGGTCGAGGCACTGACCGCGACGCTGGCCGAGTGGGCCGACGCCGACGAAGGGGCGTGGACCGACGACGAACTGACCCGCGCTCGCGACCTGGCCGAGCGAAAACACGAGACAGACGCCTGGACGCGGGACGGAACGGACCCGACCTAAAATTCCGAGAATCAGATAAACATCGCGACGCCGACGCCGACGACGAGGCCGATGGTCAGCAACATCACCGCGACGATGATGCCGACGAGCGGGCGGCGGTCGCTGGCGGGCTGGCTGGTCGAACTCGCCGTTCCGGTGTTCGTACCGAGCACCGAGCCGATGGCCCGCTCGACGGTGAGGCCGAGGTTGACCGTCGCGGCGCCCAGCGACCCGATGAGGTAGGCGACGAATTCGGCGACCTCCCAGACGGGGTCGTCGGCCGGGTCGGGATCAGGGCTGGGCCGGCGTGCGCGGCGATTGACGCCGCCGTCAGACTTGGCCGACGCGGTCCCCTTGCTCGCCCGCGACCTCCCGCTCGCGTTGCCGGCGGACGCACTGACGTCGCCGGCGGAGACGTTCCGGGCAGCCCGTTCGAGGGCGTCTTCAGTCGTCTCCGCTGCGGGTTCGTCGGACTGCGACTGGGTGCCGGACTGGGACTGCGATTCGCTCGGCGCAACTTCGTCCGGGTCGGGTTCGTCCAGTTCGTCGAGTTCCGAGGGGTCGGTCGACGGTTCCTGGGATCCGCCGGTCGATTTGGAAGCCTGCTGGGAGTCCCTGGCCGCCGCGTCGGCGGCGGGTTCCCCGGCGGCCGCCCCTTCGCCGCTGGGCTCGCGAGGCGCCGTGTCGGCGGGCTCCGGGTCCGCACGCCCGGGGTCCTCGGCGACGGCGTCGACGGCGCTCGAGGTCGCGGCGGCCTCGTCCTCGGCGTCCCAGTCCTTCTGTTCGCCTTTCTCGGTGAGGCTCGCGCCGGCGTCCTCCAGTTCGTCGACGATGTCCGACCGGACCGACTGGGTCTGCGGGTCGTCGATGCCGTCCAGATCCGGCGTCGCGCCGGCGTCCAGCGTGCGCTTGCGGCGGAACTTCACCCGGATCTTGTCGTCCTCCCAGTCGGCCATGATGATCGCTTCACCGGGTTCGAGGCTCTGGACCTCGTCGGCGGTCTGGGAGCCCATGATGGAGGAGACGACCTGGGTGTCGTTCTTCCAGGTGAGGCGGTGCCAGACCAGCCAGTCGCACTGGGTGATGAAGTCCTTCGAGACGGAGGCGGGGCGCTGGGACATCGCACAGACGCCCAGGCCGCGCTTCCGGCCGCGCTTGGCGACGCGGACGAGCATCTCGCCCACCTCGTCGAGTCCCCCCGATTCGGGGATGAACTCGTGGGCCTCCTCGATGAGCAGGAGGTACGGAACTTTGGCCTTCTTCTCCTTGATGAACAGCTCCCGGACCACGTCGTGGACCAGGCGCTTGGAGTCGGACTCCTCGATGAACCCCGAGACGTCGAGGATGATGGGGACGTTGCTCCCCAGGGTGATGTCGGCTATCTTCTCGGCGTGTTGCGGACCGATGCGGAGGTCACAGCGCTCGTCGCCGCCGACGTGGAGCATCTCGTACTCCTCCTTGAGGCCGTAGTACTCCCCGTCGGTGTCGACGATCATCAGCGGGACGCCCTCGTCGAGCAACTCCTCGCAGAGCACGCTCGCCGTGTTGGACTTCCCGCTCCCGGACTTGCCAGTGATGAACCCTCGCCCCGTCACCACGTCCGCGATGGGCATGGGCTTGTGTTCCTCCGTCAGTATCATCGTCCGGTCCGCGCTCGACATGTACTGAACACGGCTATGTGCTGGGGGGATAAATGCTTCCTGTCCCTCGCTCGTTCGTCAGACGCATTCGCCTGGGATGATAGATATAGGTGTGATACGTACGACGCGAGACTGTGGAACCTGTTCGTGTGCGGGTAATTTTGCGTCAGTTGGTGTGAACTGAAACAGCGCTTCCGTTGACGGTGGCGTCGGTACCCGTTCAGACGTCGCCGATTCTTCACGACCGACCTTCAGCCGTCACACTGGCCACAGTGTCACGATACCCGCTCCCATCACCAACGCGTCACTCGAATCCGATTTCCCAGTAACCTTTTATCGGCCTGTACTCACCAGCTACTATGAGCGTTCGAGAACGAACAGTGGGGTTCCTGCGGCAGCGGGTGCTGACGCCGATGGCGCTGGGGGTCATCATCCTCTCGCTGACGCTGACGGCGGCGTTCCTCGGCCTCGTGGGGCTGATCAGTGGGGCAGATCTCAACGTGATCACGCGGTTGCCGGCGTACTCGCTGGTGATGGGCATCGTCTTCGTCGTGGCCATCCTGCGACTCGACTCGCCGAACCGCGACGGCATGATGGTGCTCGTCTCGACCAGCGGCATCGCCGTGCTGGCGTTCGTCCTCGTCGGCCTCGCCACCGAGGGCGTGATGTACACGTACAATTCCCCCGAGGAGGTCGTGATGTCGAACCTGATCTTCTACTTCGCCGCGGCAGGCATGGTGTGCACGGGCGTCGTCTTCTGGGCGTTACACCACTGGCGCGAGTTCGCCACGAACGATTCGCGACTGTAGGCCTGCGTTCCGGTCCGTTTCTTTCGCTGCCGTCTCTCCGCACCGCCTCGCTTCGAAGCCCCTATGGTCGCGCTCGCGTAGGCTGGTGGTATGCAAGTTGGCGCACACACCTCCATCGCGGGCGGCGCGTACAACGCGGTCGACGAACAGGTCGAGTACGGCGGGAACTGCGGGCAGATTTTCAGCCACTCGCCGCAGGTCTGGCAGGACCCGAACATCGAGGATGACGAGGCCCAGCAGTTCCGCGACCTGACCGACGAGCACGGCGTCGGGCCGTGGGTCATCCACTCCTCCTATCTCGTCAACCTCTGCACCCCGAAGGACGACCTCCGCGCGAAGTCCATCGACTCGATGCAGAAGGAGGTCGACGCGGCCGACAAGCTCGACGTCGAGTACGTCAACGTCCACCTCGGTGCCCACACCGGCGCCGGCGTCGACGGCGGCCTCGACAACGCCGCCAGCGCCCTGGACGAACTCGACATCCCCGACGGCGTCACCGTCCTCGTCGAGTCCGACGCCGGCAGCGGCACCAAGCTCGGCGGCGAGTTCGAACACCTCGCGGAGGTGCTGGACCGGTCCTCGCAGGACCTGGAGATCTGCGTCGACACGGCCCACGCCTTCGCCGCGGGCTACGACCTCTCGACCGTCGAGGGCGTCAACGAGACCGTCGCGGAGTTCGACGAGGTCGTCGGCCTGGACAAGCTGGCGTGCATCCACCTCAACGACTCCAAGCACGAGTGCGGGACGAACAAGGACGAGCACGCCCACATTGGCGAGGGCGAGATCGGCGTCGAGGGGATGCAGACTATCCTCACCCACGAGGCGCTCGAAGACGTCCCGTTCGTGCTGGAGACGCCCACCGAGGACGGCAAGAGCTTCGCGTGGAACATCGAGCGAGCCAGAGAATTAGCTGGAGCGGAGTAACACGACGAGGCGGCTCACGGCTCCCGCTGGTCGCCGCTCGCCAAGAGCTGGTCCCTCGCACGCGGCTCACTGCGTTCGCCGCTCGCTCGGCACCAGCCGCGTCAGAAGATTTTTCGCCTTGATTCGGTTAGGGTAACCCAGTGGATTCCCCGTTCGACGTCCTCCACCTCGACCCCGGCGCCGACGACGAGGCGGTCAAGCAGGCCTACCGCCGCCGGGTGAAGGAGGCCCACCCGGACCACGGCGGATCCAAGGCGGAGTTCCAGCGCGTGCGGGCGGCCTACGAGGCGATCAAGGCCGGCGAGACCCTCCCCAAATCCTGGCCCGAACCCGAGGTCGAGGAGGAGACCGAGCCGGAAGACCAGGACCCCCTCGTCGAGTATCTCGACTACGAGGTACTGGCCGACAACGGCTGGGAGCTGACCGACGAGGACCTCTTCGAGAAGGCCGCCGCCGCGAACCTCGACAGCGAGGACTACGGCGAGTTCCGGGTCGAGGAGCGGGACACGCTGCTCGAAGCCGCCGAGGAACACGGCTTCACCTGGCCCTTCTCCTGTCGCGGCGGCGCCTGCGCTAACTGCGCCGTCATCGTCGTCGAGGGCGACCTCTCCCTGCCCGTGAGCCACGTCCTCCCCTCCGAAATGACCGACCGAGGGATCCGGCTGTCGTGTGTCGGCGAGCCCATCACGGACGACCTGAAAGTCGTCTACAACGTCAAGCACCTGCCCGACCTCGACGAGTTGCGGTTGCCGCCCGGCCCCTACGAGTGGGCCTCTGATGACTAGGAGTGACGGCTTTTGTTTGGATATGGGTCGCTGGCCGCTCCTTTGAGATAGCAATCAGCAACTCGAAAGCCCTCGGCACGCTCCGGTCCCGCGGCCCCGCTGCGCTCCTCACTGCGTTCGGTGCTTACGGGGCCGGGGTTCCCGGAGCGTACCTCGCCCTTTCATTCCTCCAGGAGAACTTGCTCTCCTGAGCCTTGCGCTCACTCCGTTCGCGCAAGACACCAGGGTCAGCACAGCACCGCAGCCCTGCCCTTCCCCTGGTCGGCCGACGAGACGGCCTCCCGGCCGAGCGGTTGCGGGAGGAAGCGTGACCCGCCGCGGACGCGGCGGGTTCGGGGAGGGCTGGTGGCGCCAATCGCGAGCGCGTTTCATCGCGCGAGCGATGCTGAACCTGGCGGAATGAAAGGGCGAGGTGCGGTCGGCGAAGTCCGAACCCGCAAGCACGCGAGGAACGAGCGCGCATGGTTCGAGAGAGCTTCGCTCTCTCGTCATCACGAAAATCTTCGATTTTCGGACGACAGCGGGTTCGCACGAGTCGAGCGCGCCGAGGGCTTTCGAGGTGTTTGCTGTATCAATTTCGACTCAAGAGAGCGCGCCGAGGGCTTTCGAAGTCTTGTCCGAGTTTCTTGCTCTCGCTCTCACACGAACTCACCCACCAGATAATCGACCCGTTTTTTCCGGTCCGTGCGCAATCACGGGTGTGCGACAGTTCAGCGCCGACTACCTGGAAACGACGCGCCAGGGGATGTGGGAGGGGTCCCGGGAGGCACTCGTGGACCTCGACCTCGCCGAGCGCGAGTCGGTCCTCGACGTCGGCTGCGGAACGGGCGTCCTCACGCGCGTCCTCAGGGAGGAGTGTCCCGGCAGGGTCGTCGGCCTCGACGCGGACCCGACGCTCCTCCAGGCCGTCGACCCCCCGGTGGTCCGCGGCGACGCGACGCGCCTGCCGTTCCGCGAGGACGCCGTCGACCTGGTAGTCTGCCAGGCGCTGCTGATCAACCTCCCGGACCCCGCCGTCGCGGTCCGGGAGTTCGCCCGCGTCGCCGCCGACGCCGTCGCCGTGGTCGAGCCCGACAACAGCGCCGTCACGATCGAGTCCACCGTCGACGACGAACCGGCACTGGCCCGGCGGGCCCGCGAACGCTACCTCGACGGCGTGGACACGGACGTTGCGCTCGGCGCCAGCGCCGCCGACCTGTTCGACGACGCGGGCCTCGACGTGGTCTCGACCCGGCGCTACGACCAGGTGCGGCGGACGGGCCCACCGTACTCCGAGAGCGCTATCGAGGCGGCCCGCCGGAAGGCGACGGGTGAGGCCATCGCCGACGACCGGGCGGAGATTCTCGCCGGCGACGCCAGCGAAGCCGACTACGACGAACTCCGCCGGCAGTGGCGCTCGCTCGGACGTGACGTCGTCGAGCAGATGCAGAACGAAGCGTACGAGCGCACCGAGACGGTGCCCTTCTTCGTCACTGTCGGTCGCGTCTGACGCTGCCGGTCAGCGTGGGCTACTCTCCCTCGCCGACCGGTTCGGAGTCGGGCGTCGACTCTGCTGACTCTGTTTGCTCCGTCGCCGACCCGACCGCCGCTTCGGTAGCCATCGGATTGGGCCCGTCCCCGTCGGGGACGACCAGGCCCGCGATCCGGACCGCAGTTAGGTCCAGCAGCGTGAACACCAGGCCGAAGGCCACACCGACGACGGTGGCGATACCCGAACCGATCGCGACGATGAGCGCGATACCCGCCGGATTGCTGGGGCCAGAGAGCAGGTCCTGGATCGTCAGGAGCAGCAACGGTCCGAGGAGGGTCGCCAGCCCGACCAGCCCACCGCCGGCGCTCCCCCTGAGAATCACGGGCCGTACTGCCCCGACGAGCGTCGCTTCCAACACCTCGTCGGTGAGCACCCAGCGCGTCGCCAGGAAGGAGAGCACCCAGAGGTACGCGTAGCCGAGGAACCCCAGCACAGTCCCGAACTCCGGGAGGACGTCGCTCAGGCCGCCGGAGGCGTACGCCGGGAGGGCGAATCCGACCGTGAGCCCGGCGACGTGGAACGACGCCAGCGTCCAGACCAGGAGTCGCCGGTCGGCCTCAGCCATGAGCGAGCACCTCCGCGAGGACGACTAGAACGAGGAGGGCGGCGGTCGTCGCACCGTAGGCCCGCCGGTAGAACGGAACGCTCGCAGGGCCTGGACGTCCTTCCTCGGCGTCTATCCGGGCGATCGCGACTGTACGGACGAGCGACCCGAGCACGAACACGGCGACGAGGGCGAGTTTGACCAGCAGAATGGTTCCCCAGCGGGTCTCGGGACCGGGCGCCCCGAGCGCGCCGAGGTTGCCGACGCCGGTGACCACCATCACGCCCAGCGCGCCCCAGAACGCCCATTCGTAGCCGGTGGCGAGCGACGACGCCGTGTCACTGCCACCGCCACGACCATCGCGACGAGCCACGTACCACACCGTGCCCGCGCCGCCGAGCAGGACGACCATCCCGAGGACGTGCAGCGTGCGAACGGCGACGTGGAGGGTTTCGGCCATCGGTCGGGGTTCACCCGCCGGATAGAAATAGACTGTCGCTGTCACCGGCGACAGGGGCTGTCACACCCCTCAGACCACGTCACCGCGGACCGTCGCGCCGTCCTGGCGTTCGCGATAGGCCTCGACGACGTCGGCGGCGTCGCTGGCCTCGTCCGCCTCCATCCCGAGCATCTCCAGGGCGCCCGACAGCGTCGGGAAGACGAGTTCGCCCTCCCTGAGTTTGCGGAACGCCTCGTCGCTGCGCTGGCCGCCGGAATCGTCGTCGACCCACAGGCAGACACCTCTGGGATCCAGGATCTGTTCGTAGTTCTCGCGGGCCTGGGCGCCCTTCAGCCGCTGTCGCACGTTGTCCTCGAAGGAGGCGTTGCACACCTCCAGGTGGACCGGTTCGTCGTCGTCGAGCAGCTGGGCCGCCAGACACTGTTCGGGCGCGGCGTGGCCGTTCGAATTGGCCCGGACGTACTCGGGGTTCTCGTCGGCCCACGCGGCCCGGACCGTCTTGCCGACGCCCTGGACGCCGAGTTCCGCCTCGAACTCCTCGGCGCGCTCCGGCGCGTCGCGCATCAGGATGTCCTTGGTGAGGTAGACGTCCAGCCGTTCGACGGGGTCGAGGCCGAGCGCGACGTCGCCGTACACCCAGACCTCGCGGACCGGGACCGGCATCGGTTCACTCGCGACGGTCGAGACGATCTCCGCGACGCGGTCGATGGCTTGCTCTCGACCGAACTCGTTCATTGGGACTCTCTTGGCGAGTGCGAAGGAAAACGGTTTCCAGTCGGCCCGGACGGCCTCGGACCGCTCGACACCGACGCAACCATTAAGCGACGGCTGGCGGTACCCGGACGTATGGAGGACGCCAGTCCGGCCCAGCGGGCCCGCGAGAACGCGACGGGCATCGTCTCGATGCTCGTGACCGGTATCTGGCTGGCCGCGCTCTTCCTGGGGTTCGAGTGGTGGCTCCCGTTCATGCTGTTCGGATACATCGTGCTGATCCCCCTCACTGCCATCCTGTTCGGCGACGAAGACGACGTCGAGGAGTGGGTCGGCGAGGACGTCGCCAGCGGATCGACGACTGGCGAGTCGACCGACGAATCGGCCGACGCAAGGGCCGCTCGCACCGACGCGGACGGGGACGACGAGGCGCTGGCACGGCTGCGGGAGCGCTACGCGAACGGCGAACTCACCGACGACCAGTTCGAGCGGAAGGTCGAGCGACTCCTCGAAACCGACACCCTGGAGAACGTCGAGGACCGGCAGCGTGACCGCGAACGAGGACGAGGGACCGAGCGCGAGACCGAGTTCGAGTGAGCCCGGGACTCGCAACGCCCGCTGTACGCGCTCGAAACGCAAGCACTACCGGCACTCCGCTCGGACAGTTCGTCGATGTCCTGGCTCCTGCTGTTCGTCGCCGGACTGTTCGAGGCGGTGTGGGCCATCGGCCTGGAGTACTCCGACGGGTTCACGAAGCCGGTGCCCACTGCAATCACTGTCGTCGCACTCGCCATCAGCATGGTCCTGCTGGCCCGGGCCGTCCGTGACCTGCCCATCGGCACCGCATACGCCGTCTGGACTGGCATCGGCGCCACGTCGACGGCCATCTACGGCCTGACGGTGCTCGACGAGCCAGCCAGTCCCGCCCGACTGTTCTTCCTCGGGTTCATCGTCGTCGGCATCGTCGGACTCCACAGCACGGGAGCCTAACACTTACTGCCACGCTGGCAGAAGCGGCGGGCATGGTGGACGACGTGGACGCTCACGAGGGGGTGGACGACGTGCCGGCGCAGGAAGGGGTGGCCGAGGCGTTTACGGACCTGGCCGGGTGGGCCGCCGACTCCTCGCCGCTGTACGAACGCATCGGCCGCATCGTCGCCGACGACCCCGAACTCCTCGAACTCGCCGCGGCAGTCCCCGAGGACCGCTCGACGGCCAACGTCTTCCTCGCAGCGGTGCAGTTTCTCCTCTTGCGCGGCGCAGACCACCCGCTGGCCGATTACTACCCGAGCGTGACCGAAACCCCACGTGCTCCGGACGACTCGCTCAGCGACCGACTTCGCGACTTCTGCGAGACGTACGAGGACGACCTCCGCCCGCTGCTCGCGACCCGGCGAACCCAGACGAACTCGGTCCGTCGTGCCGCGGCGCTGTATCCCGCAATCTCCCACGTCGCCCGGCAGGTCGACGGCCCGCTCGCGCTCGTCGAACTCGGCCCCAGCGCCGGACTGAACCTCCTGTTCGACCGCTACCGCTACGAGTTCGGTGACCGCACCGCCGGGCCGGTCGACGCCCCCGCGACCGTGCGGACGACGGTCCGCGGAGACGAGGACCCACCGCTCCCCGACGACCCGCCGGCCGTCCACTCCCGCGTCGGTATCGACCTGAACCCGATGGACGTGACTGACCCGGACGATGCGGACTGGCTACGGGCGCTCGTCTGGCCCGAACACGACGAGCGTCGTCGGACGCTGGAGGGGGCCATCGAGACTGCCCAGCGGGACCCACCGAACCTCGTCACGGGCGACCTCCTGGAGGACCTCCCGGCCGTCCTCGCCGACGTCCCCGACGACGTGCCGGTCTGCGTCTTCGACACGCTGGTGCTGTACCAGGTCCCAGAGGCCGTCCGCGAGCAACTCGACGAGACCGTCCGCGAGTTCGCCGCGCGGCGCCCGCTCCACTGGCTCGCCGGTGAGACGGTGTTCGGCGATCAGGACGGCATCCGTCTGGAGTGGACCCGTGCCGAGGACGGCGAGGTCAGGACCGACCTCCTGGCCGCCTTCGAACAGCACGGCGACTGGGTCGAGTGGCGGCCGGACGAGGACGCGACGTAGTTCTCCGGAATCGGCGCCCGTTTTTTCCCGCTCGCGGCAGATGCTCGTCCATGGAGTTCGACGTGTTCGGGTCGGCGGACGCCGCGGCCGACGCTGGTGGAGGCGCGGTCGTCGACGGCGAAGCTGACACCAGCGACGGTGCGGCCGAACGTGACTGCCTGTTCGTCCTCGGCTGGGGGAATCGACCGGACCACGAACCCGTCCGCTGGCTGATCGACCGTCTCGTCGCGGACGGCTGGCGCGTCCACACCGCCACCCTCCCGGTCCACGTCAGGAACGTCAGGCACGAGTGGGTCGCCCCCGTCGAGCGCTACGCCGCCGACCTCGACGAGTTCGCCCTGCTGGGCCACAGCGCCGGCGGATTGACGGCCGCCCACGCCCGCGTCTCCGGCGTGACGACGCGGACCTACCTCAGTCCCTGGTGGGGATATCCTCCGGCGACGAGCGGCCCGCTCCCGTCGCTACTCGCGAAGATTCCCGCCGACGCGAAGGTCCTTCCCAGCGGTATGGCGGGGCCGCACCTCCTCGGGGAGTACGCCACCGAGCGGCAGCTGCGGGAGACGCCGAGTCGCGTCTCGCCCCGCTTTTTGCGGGCGACGCGCGAGGCCCACGACCGACTCCCCGCTATCGACGACGACGCCGTCGTCTTCTGCTCGCTGTCGGACCGCGTCGTCTCGACGCGCGCTATCGGCGACCGCGTGAATTCGGACCACATCGTCCTCTACGACGGCGGCCACGAACTGTTCTCGTCGGCCTCACGGGAGGACCACCTGGAGACGTTGCTCGACGTGCTCGCCGACGGGTCGGACACGCTCGCGGGATGATGTGGAATGGACGTCTCGTTGACCTCGACAGAACTGGGCGCACTGTTTATTCGAGTGTGTCACACGTATCCGGAAGATATCTGGTCGGAGCGCCTAATTGAATTGTGAGTGTCAGTTAATTCATGCGGCGCCGTAACTACTTGAGTATGCTTGCCACTGGCCTCGTCGGATACGCTGGTGAACGTGTTCAGCAAACTACCCAGACTAAATGTACGAACGAATCGACAGGCTTGCCGACAAATTGTCGGACAGAGACGCCGACAACCAAGGCCACGACGTCGTCGTCACAACCCTCAACGGAGAGAACCACTACGGAGACGGGGACGCCCGGTACTACGCTGGCGATCGCGTCGACGGAATACATCGAAGCCGAAGGGGAGTTTTCGACCACTGCCGGCGTCTGGGTCAACGTCGTAAATGGGACCGATTTCCCATACCGTTACGTCGAATTGACGGCATCGTTCCGCGATGCTCAGGACACGATCATTACGAGCGGCTACGACAACATGATCGCGTTACCGTCGGGCGGAACGTGGCGGACCTTCCTCTCACACTTCGAACCCGACGCGGTCGAATCGGCCGCGGTCGAAATCACCGATTCAATGAGAGGTCAGCCGCTACCGACGGCGGAGGATCTAGGTTTGACTCTGGAGAACGTGCGACTCACCGAGACGGGCCCGACTGTCGTCGGTCGGGTCACGAACACGACTGGTGGGCCGCTGAGTTACCTTGAAGCGGTCGTTCGGTTCCGCGACCAACGATACATCTACGATGGCGCGTTCACGAACATATCGAGCTTCGCCGCCGGTGATACCTGGCGGTTCGAACTCTCATATACGTCGCTAGCACCGGAGCAGCCGACCATCAGCGATTACGACCTGCGGTTCTCGACATAGGGAGCTCAGGCGCAGCGACGTCTTGCTTTCGCAAACGATTCGATCAGGCTGAAAGACATTGTGCGGCACCGCTATTGCTCATCTTCTTCTCCATCCAGAACGAAACCCTCACCCTCGCGCGTTCACAACCACACGCCAATGGAGTGCGACAAGTGCGGCGACTCGGCGGCGGTCCACGCCGAATACAGCGGCCTCCACCTCTGCGAGGGCCACCTCTGCCAGGCCGTCGACAAGCGGGTCCGCCGGCGGGTTCGCGAGGACGGCCTCGTTCCGGACGACGCGACGCCCGAGGACCCCGACACCTGGGTCATCGGGCTCTCGGGCGGGAAGGACAGCGTCGTCCTCACGCAGATTCTCCACGAGACGTTCGCCGAGGACCCGCGGATCGAACTCGTCGCGCTGTCGATCCACGAGGGGATCGAGGGGTACCGCGACGAGAGCCTGGAGGCCTGCGTGGAACTCACCGAGGACCTGGGAATCCGCCACGAGGTCGTCCACTACGAGGACGAGTTCGACGTCCGGATGGACGACGTCGTCGAGGACGACCCGGAGAACATGGCCGCCTGCGCGTACTGCGGCGTCTTCCGGCGGGATATTCTCTCCCGGTACGCCGAGGAGCTGGGCGCCGACAAACTGCTCACTGGCCACAACCTCGACGACGAGGCGGAGACGGCGCTGATGAACTTCCTGGAGGGCGACGTCGGCCAGATGGCCAAACACTTCGAGGCGTCACTTGGCCCGTTCGATGGGAACCAGTCTGGCGACCGAGCCACGGACGGCGGCGCCGCCACGGACCACGCCCGCGAAGACCAGGACCACCACGTCCCGCGGGCCAAGCCCCTCCGCGACGTCCCCGAGAAGGAGGTCGCCCTCTACGCCCGCTTCCGCGACCTGCCGGCCCACATCACCGAGTGCCCCCACGCCGAGGAAGCCTACCGCGGCGAGATACAGCAGCTGATGCTGAAACTCGAAGAGAACCACCCCGGCACGCGCCACTCGATCATGGCCGGCTACGAGGAACTTGCGTCACTGGCCTCCAGCGCACAGGACCCCGACGACGAGGGCACGCCGGACTTCGGCGAGTGCGAACGCTGCGGCGCGCCGACGGCCCGCGACCTGTGCCGGAAGTGTGGGCTGCTCGACGCGCTGGAAGCGGTGTAGCCGAAAAGCGATCCGAGAGCAGTCAGCCTGCGGTCCCGTTCGTCGGTTCCTGCGGGAGCCACGGGTCGAAGTGGACGCCGCTGGAGACAGGTGCGCCGTCACCGTCGGCGGCCGTGCCCGTTATCGGGTCGGTCACGTTCTCACCGGCCGGACTTGATGGCCCGTTCTCGGCGCCCCAGTAGTTGTTGGTCGCGGTGACGACCTGCTCGTCTTCGTTCACGACGGCGTAGGCCTGCCGGTCACCGTCGCTGACCGTGAAGTTATTCGCGCGGACGTCGACGAACGCCGCGCGGGTCCACCGGGGCCGACAGCGGTCCTCGTTGGCGATACGGACGCCGTAGGTGGCGTCGATATCGTTGTGACGGATCGTCGTCTGTCCGGTCGCCCGTCGGACGAACACGCCGTGGACGCCGCCGAGGTCGTTCGAGGCGACCACGTGGTCGTCACCGGCGAGTCGCAGCGCTCCACCGTAGTCGGAGCCGTCCCCGCCACGGCTGAACTCGTTTTTCACTATCGTGTGATTACTTCCCTCGACGAGCGCGCCCCACTCCGCGGCGCGGCTGACGTCGTTGTTCGAGACGGTGTGTCCGGATCCATCGACGTCGATGCCGGTGTCGTCGGCGCGTCTGATGGTGTTCTCCGCGACCGTATTCTCGTGCCCGTTCAGCAGGATCCCGTGATTCGGCCGTCCTGCGACGACGTTCTCCGCGAGGAGGTTCCCGGACCCGCTCTCGACCGAGATCGCGGAGCCGAACTGCTTGACGTCGAACGAGTTCCGTTTCACGACTGAGTCGGACAGTCGCTCCGCTTCGACTCCGAGAGACGTCGCCGAGAACGTGTTGTTGCTCACAGTGGCGTTCGTCGTATCACTGATCCGCACCGCCGCGTAGCCCGCGTGGTACGTATTGTGCAGTTCGCTCTCGCGGATTTCGACCCGTTTGGACTGAACGACCTGGACGCCCTCACCGTAGCTGTTCGGGTCCAGGCTCGTGACGTTCGTAATTCGTCCGTCGGTCACGTTCTCGAATCGGACGTTGACGACGTTATCCGTCCCCTCGAGGTCGGTCACGGTGACGTTTCGAACCGGCATCGAGTTACCCGTTCCGACGGCCTTCGTGAACCTGCCGCTATCGACCACGTGGCCGTCGCCGTCGAGGATGACGTCGTTCGCCCGGATATCGATACAGGCCCGCTCGTCGAGTCCGACGACGTGTCCCTGGTTCGGTAGATCGATGTCCTCCGTCAGGACGTAGTAGCCGGGTTGGTCGATGACTGTACACGAATCGATCGAGGAGGTCTGGGCCGACGCCGGCCCAGTAGCGAGGACCGCGGTACCGGATACGCACACCGCGAATGCGACCAGTACCGCGACCGGTTTCGTCGATAGGCTCATACTGGTACGAGCGGGACGACTCGAGTAGATACATTTACTAATAACACAATAACGGACGCTCTGTACGACCACGGTCGTACTCGAAGAAGCCGTCCTCCGGTCCAGAACTGCCGTTCACGGGGTGCAAGCGAAAGGAGGCCTCGAAGTGCTCTCCGGCTGGTCAGGCCCCGGACTGGTTCGCCGGCTCCTGACCGAGCCACGGGTTGAAGTGGACGCCGCTGGAGACGGGCGCGCCGTCACCGTCGGCGGCCGTCCCCGTTATCGGGTCACTCACGTTCTCACCGGCCGGACTCGACGGCCCGGTCTCGGCGCCCCAGTAGTTGTTCGTCGCGGTAAGGACCTGCTCGTCTTCGTTCAGGACACCGTAGTACTGACCGTCCCCGTCGTCGGCGGTGAAGTTGTTCGCCCGAACGTCGACGACCGCGCCACCGCTCCGCCGGGGCAGACAGAGTTCCGTCTCGGCGACCCGAACGCCATAGATGGCGTCGACGTCGTTGTGGCGAATCGTCGTGGGACCGGTCGCATTCTGGAGGTACACACCGTGGACGCCCTGGAGATCGTTCGAGGCTACCAGGTGCCCACCGCCGGCGAGTTCCAGCGCGCCGCCGCTTCGCTCGATACCGTCACCACCACCGAACCTGTTGTTCGTGAACTTGTGGTTGCGTCCCTCGGCTGACGCGGCCCACCCGGAGATCCGCGTCGCGTCGTTGTCCGCGACGGTGTGGCCGGATCCCGAGACGCTGATCCCGTTCCTCGCGATTCCGATGGCGTTGCCGGTCACCGTACTATTCTGTCCGCCGACTGCGATAGCGACCTCGGGCCGCTGTTCGAACGTGTTGTTCGCGACGACGTTGTCGGACCCGCTCGAGAGGTCGACCGGGGTGCTGTCGACGTCGAACGCGTTCTCGGCTATCCGGGACCGGTTCGTCCGTTCGGCGTCGATTCCGGTGACGTATCCACCAGTCACCGCGTTGTTTTCGACGGCGACGTCGGTGACGTCGCGGAGCCGCACTGCGGGGCTTCCCATGTTCGCCCCCAGGTCGCCGTCCCGAATCTCGATCCGTTCCGACTCGACGACGGCGACGCCGGCACCGGCGGATTCCGGCTCCTCGCTCGTCACGTCGACGACTCGGCCGTCGGTGACGTTCTCGAACCGGACGTTCGTTGCGCCCTGGCGGACGGTGAGGTCGACGACGCTGACGTTCTCGACAGCGGCCGATCCGTTCGTTCCGACGACCGTCCCGTAGCTGTTCCCGGTGATGACGTGGCCGTCGCCGTCGAGGACGACGTCGCTCGATCGGATCTCGATACACGCGCTCTCGGTCTCGCCGGGCTGATCGACGTCCTGCGTCAGGACGTAGTGGCCCGGTTCGTCGATGACTGTACACGAATCGATGGAGGTCGCCTGGGCCGACGCCGGCCCAGTAGCGAGGACTGCGGTACCGGCCGCGCCCACCGCGAGCGCGACCAGTAGCACGGCCACCTGTGGTAATCTTCTGCTCATAGGGCTGTCGACTGACCGAACAGCGTGCTATCGGTTTATTACGAACTAGATAAGGCGGGTAAATTTCGCATTATCGCCGCACGATGTAGCTCTCGCTCACCGGTCAAGCGTCGTGAGAAAAGCGAGATAACCGTGTTCGAGAACTCCTGGCGTGGAGTGCCGGGAGTTACTGGTTCGTCCGGACGACGTCGAGACCGTTGTTCTTCTCGTGGGAATCCTGGCCGCCGTCGGTGTGGCCGAACTCCTGGGAGGACTCGACGTTCTGGCTGGCGTCGAAGGACATGTCGTCGTCGTCGACGCCCTCGATGGCCTGCCGGGACTTGTCGGCCTGCTTCTGCGTGCTCGGGCCGAGCACCTGCGCCGACTGGACGCCGGTCATGATGGCCATGACGCGGACCTTGCCCTTGTACTCCTCCTGGATGCGGGCGCCCCAGATGACGTTGGCGCTGGCCTCCAGGCGTTCGGTGATGTTCTGGGCGATGCCCTCGGCCTCTTTCAGCGTGAGGTCGGGGCCGCCGGTGATGTGGACGAGGCCACCGCTGGCGCCGCGGTAGTCGACGTCGAGCAGCGGGTGGTTCATCGCGTCCTTCACCACTTCCTCGGTCTTGTTCTTGTCCTGGGTCTCGCCGACAAGCATGACGGCGACGCCGCCCTGGTTCATGATCGAGGTCATGTCGGCGTAGTCCAGGTTGATCAGGGACGGCTGGGTAATCGTCTCCGAGATACCCTTGACGGTCTCGGCGATGATCTGGTCCATCACCGAGAACGCCTTGCCGATGGGCAGGTTGGGGACGTAGTCCAGCAGTCGGTTGTTGTCCAGGACGATGATGGAGTCGGCCTCGTTGCGGAGCCGTTCGAGACCCTCCTCGGCCTTGACTGTCCGGGCACGCTCGACGTTGAACGGCGTCGAGACCATGCCCACGACGATGGCGCCCTGTTCCTTGGCGATCTTGGAGACGACCGGCGCCGCGCCGGTGCCCGTACCGCCGCCCATGCCTGCAGTCACGAAGACGAGGTCGGCGTCGCCGAGGACTTCCTTGACCGTGCCCTGGGCCATCTCGGTGGCGCGCTCGCCCATGTTGGGGTCGCCACCAGCGCCGAGGCCGTTGGTCAGGGACTTGCCGACCAGGATCTTCGTGTCGGCCTCGATCATCTTGAGGTGCTGCTTGTCCGTGTTGATGGCGACGGTGTCGGCGCCCTCGACGCCGATGTTGTACAGACGGTTGACGGTGTTGTTGCCGGCACCACCACAGCCGACGATGACGATCCGCGGATCGCCGAACCCGTCGACGCTCTCGTCGTCCATCTTCTGCTGCTCCGCTTCGTCACGCTCGAGCGCTTCCTTGACGATGTCCTGCATCGTTAGGCCCTCGCCCAGGTGCGCCGCTTGCGTTTCTCTGATGGCCGTTCCTGAGATGGTTCCTGTTCGGAGAGCATCTCACGCACAGCGGAGCGGATAGCCTCGCTGCGGTTGGGGTATTCCCCCGTCTCGACCATTCGTTCGACCTCTTCTATCTGCTGCTTCGGAATCCGTAGTGTCACACGCTCCATTGTTATTCGTTCCCCGGTAAGACGGATGGCGTTTACACGCCGGACAGTGTGTCACACAGCGAAACCCCCAGACGGCAACGCCGTCCGCGCTGATTCGCACTGTGTAAGACGACCGTCTTACGCGTACCTCACAACAAACTATGGCATAATAAAGGTTACGACGGTGTATGACATTGGCACGTTTACGACTCTAAACGGTGCCTAAATGGCGTTTACAGGCCTCTCGGCCGAGCAAACCCCTTCTGCCGTCGCGGCCGTTCGACCCCGCCAACGAGGGGGCGAAAGCCGGGCTTGAACTCCCGCGTTCCGTCTGGCGCTCCCTCTCGCGGAAGGTGTGTAAACGCGAATAACGGGTGTTTCGAGCCGTAACTAGACGATCGAGGAGATCACAGGACCCGTTTACACGCATCGTTCGGAGCACCACTCGACGTCTGCAAACATCCTCTGAGACGGTCGAAATCGGTGCCATTCGGTTCGTCGTATGGGTCACCGGCGGACTATATCAACTTTCCTCCCCGACCTCCCTGTCACACGGAATGATAACCGTTAAGTCCGGCAACGGCGCTACCATTGAGTACGCCCGCCCTTAGCTCAGACTGGTAGAGCAGTCGACTGTAGATCGACTTGTCCCCCGTTCAAATCGGGGAGGGCGGATTTCTCCTGCGAACGACAGTGAACAGTGAAAAATATTGCCCGAGCCGATTTGAACACGCCAGTCGCAGCCCCGCGCAGGGAGCGCAGCGACCGAGCAGGAACGTCTGGCATCTGTTCAAATCGGGGAGGGCGGATTTCTTCGAAGCCGGTTCGCGAGCGTAGCGAGCTGTCGGCTTCGAGAGGGTGTACCGACCCGATTTCGTGCTCGGCAGTCGCAGTCAACAGGCGTAGCGAAACCACTTCTTTCATTTAAATCAGGGAGTGCGAACTGAATTTGGGCCGACCGCGACCAGAGGAAGCCAGTGCCGGCTAACCAGCTACCGCCCGAGTCGATTTCGTCGCGGAAATTGCACGCGCCGCGGCTGCAGTCTCCGCTGTCCAGCGACGAAACGCGACTGGCGACAGGAAGGCAGTCGTCGTTTCTGCTCCGTTCGAAAGATCGCAAGCCCGTCCATTCGATGTGTTCAGTATCGATCAGTCAATCGCCGGCCGATTTCTCGGCAGGCTCGAACTCGACGGAGATCTCCTTCTCGGCAGTCCACGGTGCGAGGACCTGCGTTTCCACTCGCGTGAACAGCTCCCCCGCCTCGGAGACAGTGGTTTCGTCCCGTTTGTTCCCGTCGACGTAAAGAACTGCTTTGAGATCGGATCGGCCGGCGTTCATCGATCTGATCCTGCAGACGAGGGCACGAAACTCCTGGGGACTCCAGCCACGTACGGATACTTCTCAACAGAGCCACCGATACTTCTCGTGGCGCTCTTCAGGAGCGCCGCGTGGGTAATCACAGCCAGGACGAATCGAATGTGCCAATCGTCGCCCCCACAGCGAACAAAGCGACCGAGCAGGCACGTCTGGCCAATGTTCGCGTCGAGTGAGCCGTGCGGGAAGCCAGGGATATCTCCCTCCGGGCCGGGGCCGAACGGCAGCGTCACCGACCACGTCCGGCGTCCCGAGTTCCGTCGACGTCTACGTCGCTGCCGATCCGGTCGTCGGTGGGGCGCTCCGACTCGGGTCGCCACGGCCCGTCGCCGCTGTCGACGATAGTCCGCGGCGGAATCGATTCCTGGGGCGTCGCCAGTGGCGTGAGCAGTCGTTCCAGGAGACTCAGGTCGTCTGGGTTCGGTTTCTGGACGGTCTCGTACTCGACGACGACGTCGCCGTCCGCCTCCGAGATGCACACGTAGTTCAGGCGGTACGAGGGGTAGAACACGTCCGGAAGTAACCCCAGCACGACCGATCGCCGGTGGAGTCGTCGCAGCCACGTCCCCGTGTTTACGACGACGCGGTCGGCGACCTCCGTGACGGAGGCGCGGTGGGTGTGTCCGTAGAGGAACACCGCGACCTCGGGGTGTTCGTCGAACACCGCCCGGGCCACGTCGACGTACCTGTCGCTGACGTCTTCCGGGTCGTCTCCGCCGACCAGCCCGAACCGGGTGAGCGTCTTTCGGACGTCTCGCGCGAGGAAGAAGGCCGGAATCGCGAGGAAGGCGAGAATGGCGATGACGACGACGTTCACGACGAGGACGAGGTCGATGAGCGTACCGACGATACTCAACCGGGTGAGCACGAACGACACCGCCTCCGCCGGCAGCGACCAGACGCCGAGGACGTCGAGCGCCACGGCCAGGAGGTAGAGTAGACTCACCTGGAACAGCAGGAGGAACGGCACCGCGGTGTAGCGAAGCAGGGGGCTCATCTCCCGGTAGAAATACTGGGAGATCATCCAGTCGGGAATCCGCGTCATCGGCGTCACCGACTGGATGTCCTTGAGCCAGTTGAACCGCCCTCGCTTCGAGAGCCGTCCCGCTTTGCTCGTGACGTGGCGGTTCACGTGGTAGCCCGGTGGATTCGCGTAGGGGTTTCCGAAGTCGGGACTCCTGTTGTTCGGGTCTCGCTGTTGGCCGTGTTCGATCCAGACGACGCGGTCGGCGACCTCGCGGGTGATGACGACCTCCTGTTCGAGGGAGACGTTGTACTCCGCCAGCCGCTCGACGAACTGTGGGTGACACGCGAGTTCGTAGTCGTGATTCCCCGGGATGACGGTGGTCGGGACCTGCTCGCCGGTCGCCCGGAGTTGCTCGAACAGTTCGGGATACAGTTCGAGCAGCGCGTCGAACTTCTCCATCCCCTCCAGTTCGGTGAACTCCCAGAGCCCGAACAGGTCGCCGTTGATTATGAGCTCCGCGTCCTCGTCGCGCTCGGGTAGCTCGCGGAGGAACGCGAGGAATTCGTCCATGAACTCGACCTCCTGGAGCGTCTCGTCGCCCCCGATGTGGAGGTCGCTGACGAAGTAGTACCGCGTCGCATTCTGGTCTGGCTCTCCGCTCATGCTACGTGCGGGTTCGCACGGGTGCGTCTCGGCCGCCCCCTCGCGTCCGGTCGACGAACGGTCTCGACGGGTGCGGTGACGTCGTCCGGCGCCGTGTCGTGACGGTCCCGGGTCAGGAGAATCGTCGTCGGGAGTACGAGCACGTCTCCTCCTTCGACCGACGACTCAATGAATGTTGTCGGGGTACCGGTTCGGCGCCCCGACTCGTGGCGGTACAGTGAGAGCCCCACGCGCCGTCGGGGACGTCGCGGAGTCCGAGAACTGCTCGTCGAGGAGCGCGACTCGGACCGTGGGATGACTGCTGCCGAGCTCGGCACGGTAGTCACGCCTCTCTACCGGAGAGTGGAGATACGCTTCTCCTTATTCATTCCTCCATTAAGCAAACTCGCGCGTGCGCGCGCGTTAATCATATCAAATTGTAGGGGTACTCTCGACGGACAGGAGCCGTGCGACGGGGAGTGATTCACTCTGACGTCAGTTCCCTGACGCCGACGTCGAATTTCAGTGGTGTCCCCGAACTACTACCACTGGGGAGCGATGGGCGCGTGCACGACGAACTGTGGGTCCGTTCCATTCAGGTGACAGTAACTGGACAGCTACCGCCGAAAATCACGTGAACGATAGGCTCGCTTTTTAACTACCTGGGTGGTACCTCGGGTGTGGTCGCAATGGGAGTCTTCACCGGAGCGAACGACGGATCGCGCTTCGGGAACCTCGATGGCCGTCCGTACATCTGCATGGGGTGTGAGGCGACCTTCGAGGTCCAGTACCACTCGTGTCCGTCCTGTGGCGGGTTCGACGTCCGCCGGGCCGAGTGGCTCGGCGAGTGACTCCCGGCGTCCACGAAACGGCACGTCCTGTCCGAGTGGGTCCGTGACCCACCGAACCGACGACAGCGGCAGTCCGGAATCTCCGTTCCTGTCATCGGTCCGTTTCGATCGTCCCGTGCGACAGCCTGTTTTGCACATATCCAAGTGTGATCGGTGCATAGTCCCGCTACATGCAGCGACGCGAACTCGGTACGACTGGCTGGAACGTCACTGAGGTCGGCCTGGGAACCTGGAACATCGGCGGAAGCTGGGGCGACGTGAGCGACGAAGACGGTCGCGACGTCGTCCGCACCGCGCTCGACGCCGGCATCGACTTCATCGACACCGCGGACGTCTACGGCGACGGCCGGAGCGAGAAGCACATCGCGAACGTCCTCGACGAGCGCGAGGCACGCGACGACGTCGTCGTCGCGACCAAGGCCGGCCGTCGGCTCGAAGAGCACACCGCCGAGAACTACGACTACGAGCACCTCTCCGAGTTCGTCGATCGCTCGCGGGAGTACCTCGGTCAGGACACGCTGGAACTCGTCCAGCTCCACTGCCCGCCCAACGACGCGTACTACCAGCCCGAGACGTTCGAGGCGCTCGACCGGCTGAAGGAGGAGGGCAAGATCGCTCACTACGGCGTCAGCGTCGAGAAGGTCGAACAGGCGCTGAAGGCCATCGAGTACCCCGGTGTCGAGACGGTGCAGATCATCTTCAACATGTTCCGCCAGCGCCCGGCCGAACTGTTCTTCGAAGAGGCCGAGCGTCGCGACGTCGGCGTCATCGTCCGCGTGCCACTGGCCTCCGGGCTCCTCACCGGGAAGCTCTCCCGGGACGACGAGTTCCCGGAGAACGACCACCGGAACTTCAATCGCGAGGGCGAGGCTTTCGACCGTGGCGAGACCTTCGCCGGGCTCCCCTTCGAGCGCGGCCTCGACGCCGTCGACGAACTCGAAACCCACCTTCCCGGGGACCTGACGACGGCCCAGGCCGCCCTGCGCTGGATCCTCGACTTCGACGCGGTGTCGACGGTCATCCCGGGGTCGACGTCGCCGGACCACATCCGCGACAACGTCGCCGCCAGCGAGGCCGACCCGCTCAGTCACCAGACCCACGGCGCCGTCCGCGACGTCTACGAGAAGTACGTCTTCGACGACGTGCACCACCGCTGGTAATTATATACACTTCCGACACCACTCTGTATTTAGACTTTTGGGATCCGTAATTAGCGTTCTTTCGCCGTTTCGGGTAGCGACAGCGCCATACTCTGGAACAGTAACTATGAGCGGAAAAGATGGTGACAAAACCGCATACCGCTATATCAAATCTCCATCGCAAAGCCCGATGCGACCTTTTCAGAACCGTAAAATTTACACTCTTAATCCTGTTTTGAGCCATATCTGTGGTTCTCTCCGGAAAATTTGCTGGAATATCTCGAAATAGTGCTTTCGATGCGATCATCGCTGAAGACGAGTAGCGCGATCGCCCCGAACGTGCTGGCTGATGCGACGGCGAGTGGACGCTCGTCGCGTCTCGAGAATGTGAATTTTTATTACTCGATGCCGTCTTCGTTAATACATGGGCGTCGTCAGCATCTCGATGCCGGACGAACTGGAGCACAGGATCGACGAGTTCGCGGAGGACCACGGCTATACGGGCCGGTCTGAGATCGTCCGCGAGGCCGTGCGCAATCTGATGAGCGAGTTCGAGGACAAGCGCCTCGAGGACCGCGAGCTGATGGCCATCGTCACCGTCCTCTTCGACTACGAGACCACCGCCGTCGAGGAGAAGATGATGCACCTTCGCCACGACCACGAGGACCTGGTCGCGTCGAACTTCCACAGCCACGTCGGCGACCGCTACTGCATGGAGCTGTTCGTCCTCGAAGGGCAGCTGGAGGACATCTCGTCGTTCGTCGGTCGCGTTCGCGCGACGAAGGACACGCTGTCTGTCGATTACTCGGTGCTGCCGGTCGACGACATCGCGTCGATCACCTGACCTGTCCCGCTCGACCTGACCGGACTGTTCAAGTGCGATTGCAGTAATCACAGGTGTGTGGCAGTATCGTTCGACTGCTTCGGGACGCTCGTAACTGCAGACCGGCCCACCGAGCCGTGGGTCGCGGTCGCGGCCGAGCTCCGCGAGCGGGACGTCGCCGTCCCGGACGACTGGGAGGCAGCCTACCGCTCGTCTCACCGCGAGTACGACCGCGGCGCGGAGGCGCCCCTCGACGAGCACGTTCGCCTCGCGCTGGCCAGCCGCGGCGTCGAGATATCGGTGGCGACGGCTCACGACGCGACACTGGTGGCCTTCGACTGCGACGTCTCGGTTCGCGACGGCGCTCGCGAGGCACTCTCTACCGGACGCGATTACGGCCCCGTCGCCGTCTGCTCGAACTGCAGCGTGCCGGGACTCGTCGAGCGGACGCTCGACCGGGCCGACCTCGCCGTCGATGCCGTCGTGACGAGCGTCGACTCCGGCTGGCGCAAGCCCCACCACAAGATATTCGAGGCGACCGCGACGGCGCTGGAGTGCCCGCTCGACGCGCTCGTCCACGTGGGCGACGACGCCCGAACCGACGGCGGCGCTGGGCGGGCCGGCGCGACGTCGGTGCTCGTCGGGGACGTCCCGCTCACCGCGTTCCCGGCCTGGCTCGAAGCGGAGGGATCGCCGTGCTGACGCCCGTCGCCGTCGTCGTCGCGGGCGTGCTCGAAGCGACGCTCGGCGAACCACCGCAACGGCTCCACCCCGTGGCCTGGCTGGGCCGCCTCGTCACCCCGTTCGATCGCCAGTGGTCGCGCCCCCGGGCCGTCGGACTGACCGCGGCGGCCCTCTTGCCGCTGGTCGCCGCGGCGCTCGTCGGAACTGTGGTCGTCCTGGCGGTCCTCGCTCACTCGTGGCTGGGGATCCTGGTCACCGGCGTCGCGCTCTTCGTCACGACGAGTCTGCGAATGCTCCTGACCGAGGCCAGGGGAGTCGTGACGACGACGGACGCTGACCTCCCGCGTGCGCGCGAACGGCTCCGGTCTCTCGCGGGACGGGACGCCGCCGACCTCTCGGCCGGCCAGGTCCGCAGCGCGGCCGTCGAGAGCGCGGCGGAGAACCTCGCCGACGGACTGGTCGCGCCGCTCGGCGCGTTCACCGTCGTCGCCGCGGTGACCGGCGCGCTCGACCCGGCCGCACAGCTCGGACTCGCGGCCGGCGCGGCCACGTGGGTGAAAGCCGTGAACACCCTCGACTCGATGCTGGGCTACCGGTCGAAGCCGGTCGGCTGGGCACCGGCCCGCCTCGACGACGCAGTGATGTGGGCGCCAGCGCGGGTCAGCGTCGCTCTCCTCGCCGTCGCAAGCGGAAGACCGGACGCCCTTCCGGCAGCACGCGCGTGGCTCGACGGGGTTCCCTCCCCGAACTCCGGGTGGCCGATGGGCGTCCTGGCCGCGACGGCCGGCGTCCGACTCGAAAAGCCCGGTGCGTACGTGCTCAATCCGGACGCGCCGCTGCCGACGACTGCGGCGGCGCAGTCGGCGGTCCGGACCGTGGGGGTCGCCGGCGTGCTGGCCTACCTGTTCGCCGTCGGAACGCTCGCGCTGACGGAGGGGATCGGGTGGTCCTGACCGCCGTCCGGGGTGCGCTCGGATTTCTCACCCGGCTCCCCGTCGGCCGCGACGAGGCCGCGCTCGAAGCGTTCCAGCGCAGGCCGGTCGCCTTTCCACTGGCGGGCTACGTCGTCGGAGCGCTACTCGCGCTCCCGTTCGTCCTCGGCCTCCCGGCGACGACGACGGCCTTCCTGTTTCTCGCGTGGGTCGTGCTGAGTACGGGCGTCAACCACGCGGACGGCCTCGCCGACCTGGGCGACGCGGCGGTCGTCCACGGCGACCCCGCCGAACGGCGGGACGTGATGCGAGACACGACCGTCGGCGTCGGCGCGGTGCTCGCGCTGGGGACCGGCCTCCTCGGGCTGGCGCTCGCCGGCCTGGGACTCGCCGAACTGCCGGTCCGGGTCGCCGTCGGCGTCGTCGTGACCGCGGAGGTCGGTGCGAAACTCGCCGTGGCACTCCAGGTCGTCACCGGCGAGGCGAGCCACGAGGGGTTCGGATCGCGATTCGTCGACCGCGCCGCCAGCGGCGACCGGCCGTTGATCGCATTCGTCGCGCTCCCGGCGCTCCTCGCGAGCGGGTCGGTAGTGGTCGGCATCGCCTGTTTCTCGGCGGCCCTCGCCGTCTCGGTGCTCGTCCACCGGTGGGCTGACCGCCGGCTGGGCGGCGTCGGCGGCGACGTCTTCGGCGCGACGAACGAACTCGCTCGCGTCGTCGCGCTACACGCGGGGGTGGTCGCGTGGACGCTCTGGTGATGTGCGGCGGCCTGGGGTCCCGGCTGGACGGTGACGTCGAGAAACCTCTCGTGGAGGTCGACGGCGTCCCGATGGTCGACCGCGTCGTCGCCGCGCTGGCTGGCAGTCCCGTCGACGACGTCTACGCAGTCACCTCGCCGAACGCGCCCGTGACGGCGGCCCACGTCGACGTCCCCGTCATCGAGACCGGTGGCGAGGGGTACGTCGCCGACCTCCGGGCGGCCCTCACCGATTCGCGGGTCGACGAGCCGGTCCTCACCGTCGCTGCGGACCTCCCGTTGCTGGATTCGGAGTCGGTGACGGCCGTCCTGGATCGCTGGGACGCGGGCTCGCTGACGGTCGCGGTTCCCGTCGCGCGCAAACGCAGCCTCGGGGTGAGCGTCGACTCGTCGTTCGCACACGAGGGCCGCGAGGTGGCGCCGTCGGGCCTCAACGTCGTCGGCGGGGAACCCGAGGCGGTTCTCGTCCGCGACGACGAGGGCCTGGCGGTCAACGTCAACCGCCCCGCCGACCTGGCCCTCGCCCGGCGACTGGCGTGAGGCCCGGAAGAGGTCGGGCGAACGCCGCCGTCGTAGGACCGGCTTACACCCCACCTCGGCAGGCTTCGCGCCCGGTCGACAGTCACTGTTTCGGTGACCTAAGCGGTTCCTTACAATGTCACGAAGCGGTGTACCCCTCGGTACTGATGTCACAGACGACCGATCGCCTTCGGGACTGTCTCCTCGCAGAGGAACCGTTACAGGGCGTCTACGCGGCGACGCTCTCGGACGAGAGCGCGCCGAAGGAGGTGTCCGTCGGCGTGACCGACCGCCGGTTGGTCTGCCTCGCCGACGACGGGACCTTCCTCGACGTGGGTTACGGCGCCATCTGTGCGATCCGGAGCCGTCCCGAGTCGACGTTCACCTGCCGCGGTAACGACTATCGCCTGGTGGCCGGGGCCGGTGCAGGACTCTCGGTTCTCGGATTCGTCGCGCTGGCGGCGTTCTCCTCGAACCCCGCCGTCCCCGTCCTCGCGCTCGTGACCGTCGGCGCGCTCGTCGCGACTGCCCTCTTCCGCTGGAACGATCAGGTCACCGAACTGGTGACGCTGGAGGCCCTCGACGAGCGGACCGCCGCCGACTTCGACGGCGTAGCCGCGCTCCGCCGCGTCGAGCGCGCTCTGCCGGCCCGGGCCGACGGCCGCCGCGTCCTGCTCTCGGTGAGTGCGCTCCTCACCGTCGTGTGTTTCGCCGGCACCGTCGCACTGACGGTGAATCCATTGCTGCTGCTGAGCTTCCTCCCGATGCTCGCCGGCATCGGACTCGTCGAGTACGCGCGCCGCCACGCCGACGAGCTCGACGGTATCGAGATACGCCGGGAACGTGCCCGTAACGTCCGGATCAGTACGGCGGACGGCCGGACGGTCTCGCTGGCGGTCGACCCGTCGGCGGAGATCGACCGCGAGCTCGGCCGACTCACCGCCGTCACCGCCCGCGACGACGCCGTCTCGGCTATCTCGGCGCGGGCCTGATAGTGGTGGTTGTAAGTCTGGCCCCCCTTGGACTGGCCGGTGCCGGCGAACGCCGGTAACAAGGTACAACCACCACTATGAGCCGGTCCGTTCCCAGTCCCGTCACAGCCTGTTCCCCGTCCGTCCCCGGTTCTGCGCCCGCGAAAGTATTATCCGCCGGTGCGACGGACGGGCGGACATGCACCCGGAGGCAGTCGACGCGCTCCGCTCGGGGGCCGAGGACGCCATCGACGCTGACGGCCGCGTTCCCCACGGGAGTTCCGACGACCCCGACGTTCTCGATTTCAGCGCCAACGTCAACCCGCGGGTCCCCGACGGCGCCGAGGCCGTCTTCCGGGAGTCGTTCGACACCGCTCGCAGCTACCCGGACGACGCCTACCCGGAGTTTCGCCGTGCGGCGGCGTCCTACGTCGACTGCGACCCGGACGCGGTCGTGCCGACGGCCGGCGGCCTCGCCGCGATTCGGCTGGCCATCCAGACGGCAGTGAGCCCTGGCGATTCGGTCCTCGTTCCGTTCCCCAGCTTCGGCGAGTACGCCCGCGAGGTCCGCTTGCAGGGCGCCGAGCCGACTTTCGTGGATCACGACGAATTGCTCGACGCCGCCGTCGACGACCACGCGATGGCTATCCTCTGCAATCCGAACAATCCGACAGGGGAAGGTGTCGACGCCGACGCGCTCGACCGCTTCGCCGACCGGTGCCGCGCCGCGGGGACCACGCTCCTCGTCGACGAGGCGTTCCTCGGATTCACGGACCGGCCCTCGCTCGCCGGCGCCGACGGGGTGGTCGTCGCGCGCTCGCTGACCAAACTGTTCGGCCTGCCGGGACTGCGCGCCGGCTTTGCGGTGGCGACGGGTGACCACCGCGCCCGGCTCGAAACGGCCCGGATGCCCTGGTCGCTGGGCACGCCCGCCGCCGCCACGGGGGCCTACTGCATGCGCCAGGACGCATTCGTCGAGGACACGCGAGCACGAGTCGAGCGGGAGCGTGCGCGCATGCGCGGGCGCCTCGAACACGAGTTCGCCGTCTTTCCGTCCGACGCCCCCTTCCTGCTGTTCGACTGTAGCTCTTCGGCGGCGGTCGACGCCGTGCTGGAGCGCGTCGCCGCCGACTCCATCGCCGTCCGGGACGCCCGGACCTTCCGCGGGCTGGACTCGCACGTCCGCGTCGCCGTTCGGCGCCCCGACGAGAACGACCGCTTGCTGGAGGCCGTCGGTGTTTGACCCGACGGTCCGCGACGGCGTCTGCCGGTGCCTGCGCGACGGCGCCCGCTGGCTGGTCACCGGCTGGGACGGCGGCTACCGCGACGCCGACGCGGTGTACAACGTCACCGTCCCCGACGGGTTCGACCGGACCGACCTGGCCGCGTTTCGTGACGAACGACTCCGCGCCGTGGGCTTCGAGGATCTGGGGCCCGCGCTGCTCACCGGCGTCTCGATGGCCCACGCCCGGTGTGCGAGCGCCGGCCCGGTGACGGCGCTGGCGACGGCCGGCGTCTCGAATCCCGCGGCGCTGCCGATGGACCCTCAAACGTCCGAATCCACGGCGGAGGGGAGCGCTGCCGACGGCCCGCAGGACTGGCGCCCGGGAACCGTCAACGTCGTCGTCGGGACGGAGCGGTCGCTCGCTAACGGCACGCTGGCGGAACTGCTCGCCACCTGCGTCGAGGCCAAAGCGGCGACGCTCTCGGACCTGGTCGGCGTTCCGGGAACGACGAGCGACGCCATCGCAGTCGGGTGCGTCCCCGAGGGTGAGCGAGCCGAGTTCGCCGGGAGTGCGACCGAAGTGGGGAGTCGCGCGCGGGCCTGCGTCCGGGATGCGATTCGGGCGAGTTTCTCGTCACGGTACGCGGAAGCGGAGCCGCCGGAGTCGGTCGCCGGGGCGGAGTACGGCGTGGTAACGGACCGGAAGACTGACGTCTGGAACCCGGCCGACCCGGACTGAACTCGGTCGGTACGGTCGCTGTCGCTGGCTCCGGACTGTGGCTGGCACTCGTGCCCCATCGCGGGGAGTGCGCCGATGACTACGGGAGATGCGAGAGGCCGGTCCAGATCAGTCCGCAACCCAGAATCCGGTGTAGCCAGAGACCGCCCCACGTCGGCTCCGACGACTCCCCTCGCAGGAAGTCGAACCCCGTGCTGTACACCCTTCGCGGAACGGCGACGTACGCGAGTCCGATGAGGACGGTGCCGATGGCGGCGATTTGTACGAGCAAACTCATGTCGAATATCGCTCTTGTCTGGCATTTCAATCCGACGGACGCCAATCTCATCGCAGATGGTCAGTCGTGGAGCCGTTCCGCCAGCGGCTCGCCCTCGAACAGCTCCGGATGGAGCACGGTCGCGATGCGCTGGCACTCACCCGCCAGCCGCGGCGTCCAGCGGTTGAGTGCTTTGCCGTCCAGCACGTACACCCGGTCGTTCCGGACGGCGGGAAGGTCGTCCCAGCCCGGGCGGTCGGTGAGTTCCTCGATAGCGGCGAAGGAATCGTCCAGCGTGTAGCTACACGGCGCGACGACGATCACGTCGGGGGCGGCCTCGCGGACGTCGTCCCAGTCGACCTTCACCGAGCGGTCGCCCGGGTCCGCGAGCGGGTAGTCGCCGCCTGCGTGTGCGACGACCTCGGGGACCCAGTTCGCCGCCAGGTGGAGCGGATCGAGCCACTCGAAGACGGCGACGCTCGGCCGGTCGCCGGAGTCGGCGGCGACCCCTTCGTCGATGATCGACTCGACGGTCGCGAAGCAGTCTTCCAGCTGACCGATCAGCCTCGCGGCCCGCTCCTCCCGGCCCACGGCCGCGCCGACGGTCTCGATGGTGTCGAGGACACTGGGGAGGTCGCTGGCCCGCATTCCCAGTACCTCCGGGTCGGTCGGTTCGTCGGCGAGGATTTCGCGGATGCGGCCCTCGTCGACGGCGCAGACGCCACAGACCGACTGGGTGAGGATCAGGTCGGGTTCGACCTCGCGGAGCAGCTCCTCGTCGACGTCGTACACCTCGTGCGAGGAGGTGGCCTGGCCGTCGCGCTCCGAACTGGTTTCGCCGTCGACGCGGGAGCGGTCCAGGCGCGGCCGGTCGGTGATCGACGGCGGATGGTCACACGACCCGGAGACGACCGCGGGCTCGACGCCGAGGGCGCAGAGTATCTCCGTGCCCGACGGCGACGTCGAGACGACCGTGGGGTCAGTCGACTGGTCGGCCATCGTCAGGCCTCGCGGCGGGCGGCGACCAGCGAGAGGGAGACGAGCGCGACCAGCGCGCCGACGGCGGTGAAGCCAGGACCGCTCGCACCGGTGCCGGCGCCGTCGTCGGTGTCGGTACCGGGCGACCCGGTCGGGGGCGCGGTCGTCGCGGTCGGCGACGCGGTCCCGGTGTCACCTTCTGTCTGTCCGGTCTCCGTCGCCGTTTCGGACGCCGTCTGGTTCGCCTCGGCGTACGCCTCCGGATGCATCGCCTTCGTCATCTCGACGAGCGGGTAGATCACCCGTGGCGCGGGTCGGTTCAGCTGGTTGTAGTTGACGACGACGATCTGGTCCTCCTGGACGGCGGTCGTCCCGTTGTAGGCCGCCGTCTTCGGGACCTGGCCGTTGTCGCTGTTGCGCAGTATCCAGTCGGGGTTCTGTTCGACGAGCACCTCGTCGTTGAGCTCCTCGTACCCGTCGATGCCGGCCTCGGCGGCGACGTTCCTCGCGCCGGCGCGCTCGACGAGGTTCCCGATGAACGTCCCGTTGCCGGCAGTCCAGCCGAAGAAGGTGTAGATCATCCCGGGGCGATCCTGGCCCTCGACGGCCGCGTCGACCGTCGCGAGCTCGGCGTCCATCCAGTCGACGGTCTCCTCGGCGGCCTCGCACTCGCCGGTGAGTTCACCGGTGATACGTGTCTTCTCCTGGATGCCCGCGATCGACCCGGCCTCGCCGAAGTGGTAGACGGTGAGGCCCGCGTCGCGGAGCGACTGGACCGTCTCGTTGTCGATGGTGTTCGGCGCGAGGACGAGGTCCGGCTCCAGGCCGACGACCTTCTCGTTACTGATGGTCTGGCCGCCCGCCGAGATGTTGGTCTTCGCCTCGGCGCCCTCCAGGTTCATGGCGTGTTTCGTCACGCCGACGACCTTGTCCCTGGCGCCGATCTCCCACATCGTCTGGGCCGCGCTGGGGTTCAGCGTCACGACGCGCGAGGGCTCTTCCTCGACGGTCACGTTCGTTCCCGACTGGTCGGTCAGCTCGACCGGGAACGTGCAGTCCGATTCCTGTGCCACGACGTCCGCCGACGGCGCTGCAGGTGCAGCCGCCGCAGTCGCCGGGGCCGTCGCTGCCAGCACGAGCAACAGGACTCCGAAAAGTGGTGCGTATCGCATTCTGTTAGGCACTCCATCGGCACCCAATAAATATTTGTCTACCCCAACTGAGTTTTCACTCCATGCGACCAGCACCAGCCGCTTGCGGAGGGGTGACGTGACCGACCCGGAGGCGGCAGACTCGGGGTCGACGGATCCGGCGACGTTCGCGTCTCGGGAAGCGGAGTCGACCGCGGAGCCGGTCGTCCACGCCGTCGGCGTCGGTCCCGGAGCGCCCGCGTTTCTCACCGGGCGCGCCCGCGACCTCCTCGCCGCGGCCGACGTCGTCGTCGGGTTCGAGACGGTCGTCGACTTCGCTCGCGGGGCCATCGACGGCGCCGACACCGACTGTCTCACCTGCGGCTACGCCGACGAGGGCGAGACGCTTTCGGCCTTCGCCGACCGCGTGGCAGAGGGCGAGCGCGGCGTCGCCATGCTGATGGGCGACCCGAACGTCTCGGGCTACCAGTTCCTCGGCAAGGTCGAGCGGGCCGTCGACGCTCCCGTCCGCGTCGTTCCTGGTATCTCGTCCATCCAGGTCGCCGCCAGCCGAGCGCGGACGCCGATGGAGGACACCACCTTCCAGACGCTCCACGTCCGCGGTGACGTGACCGGGGCGCTGGATCGCCTGGCCGCCGACGCCGGCGACCGACACCTAATCGTCATCCCCCGCCCTTACGACTGGATGCCCGAGGACGTGGCACGGTTCCTCGTCGACCGCGGCGCGCCCGGCGAGTCGACGGCGCTCGTCTTCGAGCGCCTCACGCACGACGGTGAATCGCGAACCGAGACGACGCTGGCCGACCTGGCAACAGGTGCTGGCGGCGACGGCCCGGACGACACTGTGTTCTCGGACCTCTCGATACTCGTTGTCCGGGCACCGACCGACACCGACCTATCATGACCGACAACACGACCGACGCCCCCGACGAATCGCCGACCGACCACGCCATCGAACCCGCCGCGCCCGACGAGTTCGGCCTCGTTCAGGTGTGGTGGGGCGACGGCAAGGGCAAGACCACCGCCTCGCTGGGCATGGGGATGCGCGCGGCCGGCCACGGCTACCGCGTCCACCTGCTCCAGTTCATGAAGGGCGGCACCGCCTCCGTCGAGAACGTCCGCGGCGAGTACAACGCCATCGCCGCGCTGCCGGGGTTCTCCTACGAGAACGCCGGCCACTTCGGCTGGCACGGCTTCATGGACGGCTCCGACGACGACGAGCACGCGGCCCGCGCCGAGGGGGCGCTCGCCCGCGCTCGGGAAATTATCGATGGCTCGGCCGCCGCCGACCTGACGTCGCCGCTGGACCCCGACGGGGCTCCGGACGAGGGCGTCCACATGCTGATAATCGACGAAATCGTCTACGCCGCGAACCGGGACCTCCTCGACCCCGCAGACGTCGTGGCCCTGGTCGAGTCGAAGCCAGAGGACCTGGAACTGGTCCTCACCGGCGGGCACGAGCGCCCCGAGTACCTGCTCGACCACGCCGACCTCGTCTCGAACGTCCGCAAGGAGAAACACCCGCTGGAGGACGGCCACCCCGCCCGGAAGGGGACCGAGTACTAGTCGAAGCGAGAACGTGCGTCCGCGAGTCGCTCCCGCGCGGCCGCGACGTGTTCGTCGGCTCGCTCGTCGCTCGTTTCTTCGACTTCACTGAGTAGTTCCTCGATCGTCGCGAGACGGTCGGCGACCACGTCCTCGGAAAGCTCGCTCTCGCGCAGGTCAGCGGCGAGCGCTTCGGCCTCCCCGAGCCACCGACTCGCCGACCGCTCGACGGGCAGTTCGGCGGTCGCGGCGAGGTGGTCGTGGAGCGCCGCCAGGTCGTCGGCGTCGTCGGTCACGACTGGTCGCAGGAGCGCCGGCGGGAAAGGTGGCCGGGAGTCACGCGGTCCGGCCAGCGGACCCGAACCGGTCCCGTTCAGCCCGCCACGGCGAGCACGCGGGCCAGCGCGACGCCGTAGACGAGCGAGTAGGTGACGTTGGCGACGCTCCCGGTGAGGTAGTAGGTCGTGTTGCCGCTGGAGATGTCCTGGTAGCGGACGATGGACTTCGCGGTGAAGACCAGGCCCAGCGCCGTGTACGCGCCCAGGAGCGTCAGCGTGAGGATGAGGACGTTCTCGACTTTCCCGACCGCGCGGCCGGTGTCGGCCTCCTCCTCGCCGACGTCGGCGCCCGCGAAGCGGAGCGACCCGGCGACGACGTAGCCGCTGGTCGCCACGAGCAGGCCGTAGCCCGCGACGAGCGTCAGCAGCGCCGTTCCGTTGCCGGCGAAGACCGACGGCGCGGGCGTCAGCCAGAGCAGGATGGCCACGGACGCCGCCGCGATACCGACCGACGCGCCCCGTCGGAGTGCGCTGCGATACCCGTCCCCGATCACGCCAGGTCACCCCACAGTTCGGCCATGGCTGTCTGGAGGTCCCGCTCCACCCCCATAATCGTCACGGCGTCGGCCCTCGCGAGCGTCTGTGAGACCGACTGGACGGAGACGTCGAGCCGGTCTGCCACCGCCGCCATCTCCCCGAGGTCGCGGTACTCCTTCGCGACCTCCATCTGCCGGGCGGTCCACCCGGCCTTCCACATACAGACGAGGTCGACCTGGTTGGTCAGCAGGTCGACGAGCCACTCGTCGGTCCCGTCGACGGACAGGCCGACGTACCGGTCGGCCCGTTCGACCTCGCCGAGGAGGTCGTCGGCCTCGTGGAACGCCGGGCCGTCCATCCTGGCGACGTCGTCGGCGTCGGTGCCCACGTCGACGTCGCCCCAGACGACGGCGAACCGGATTCCCGTCGGGTGGACCGCGTCGGTCAGTTCCCGTACCGCGTGGTAGGCCCGGCCGGGATCCGTGAGGACGCCCCCTACCTCGTCGACGCCTTTCAGCGTCGTGAAGGGGGCGACGAGTCGGTCGCCGGCAGCGTCGTTCGCCCGCTCCATGCCGGATTCGAGGCTGTAGTGGAGCGCCTCCCTGTCCTCGACCGCGCGCGAGTCGACGACGTCCCCGACGATCACGCATCGACGCCTGGTCATTGTCCGATGTTCAATCTATATTGGTTTAATTGTTGTGGATAAACCGTATCCAATTTACTCCTGCCGCACCAGTCAACTGAAATCGTTTGAATAATTCTCAATCAATTATTTGTGTTTGACTCCCGGCGTGAGAGCAGTGGCGAAAGACACGTGGCCCCACACGTCACAGGTGTGAGTGATGACCCGGACCGTTCTCGTCGCCGGCACGGCGAGCCACGTCGGCAAGAGCACCGTCGCGGCGGGGGTCTGCCGGCACCTGGTGAACGAGGGGCGCTCGGTCGCGCCGTTCAAAGCCCAGAACATGTCCAACAACGCCCGCGTCGTGCCGCGCGCCAGCGAGGACGATTCGGTCGGTGCCACGGACGGAACCGGGACCGCGGCAGACAAAGATCCCTGGGGCGAAATCGGCATCTCGCAGTACGTCCAGGCCCGCGCCGCCCGAATCCCGGCGACGACGGACCACAACCCGGTCCTGCTCAAGCCCCGCGGGGACGGGGAGTCCCAGCTGATCGTCGACGGCCGGGCCGTCGGCCACTTCGAGGCCGGGACCTACTACGACGACCACTGGGACGACGCCCTGTCGGCGGCCAGCGCTGCCCACGCCCGTCTCGCCAGCGAGCACGACGTCGTGGTCGCCGAGGGCGCCGGCTCCATCGCGGAGATCAACCTCCACGACCGAGACCTGGCGAACGTGGAGACGGCTCGATTCGCAGATGCCAATATCCTCCTCGTGGCCGACATCGAACGCGGCGGCGCGTTCGCTTCTCTCGTGGGTACGCTCGAACTGATGCCCGAGGACTGCCGCGAGCAGGTGGCGGGCTGCGTGATAACGAAGTTCCGCGGCGACCGATCGATTCTGGACCCCGGCATCGAGCAGTTCGAAGACCGCACCGGCGTGCCAGTGCTCGGCGTGTTGCCTTACGACGACCCTGGGTTACCCGAGGAGGACAGCGTCGCCCTTCCCGCAGTTGAGGAGCGGTCGATTCGCGGGGAGGACGACGGGGTGGCCGCGGCCCGGAGCGTCACCGTTGCCGTCCCGCGCCTGCCTCGCATCTCCAACGCCACCGACCTGGAGCCCCTCGCCGCGGAACCCGGTGTCCGCGTGGCATACGTCCCCCTCGACGGCTCGCTGGCCGACGCGGACGCCGTCGTCATCCCGGGGACCAAGAACACCGTCGACGACCTGCTGGCGCTCCGGGACGCGAATATGCACGAGGAACTCCGCACGTTCGACGGCCCCGTCGTCGGCCTCTGTGGGGGCTACCAGATGCTGGGTGAGGAGATTACGAACGCCGCTCTCGAAGGGACGGGCGAGGAAGAGTTGGTCGAGGGGGTGAGCCTGCTCCCGATAACGACCCGATTCGACCCCGACAAGACCGTGGAGGCTGTCACTCGGGAACTCTGCGGCGTCGGGCCCCTCGCCGGGGCCGACGGCGCGGTGTCGGGCTACGAGATTCACGCTGGCGAGACGGAGATCGTCGGCGACGTGACGCGGCCGTTGGCCGACGAGGGCGCGGCGACTGATCGCGTCCTCGGTACCTACCTCCACGGCCTCTTCGAGAACGAAGTCGCGCTGGACGCGTTCGTGGATGGAGTGTTCGAGGCGGCGGGACGCGAGCGACCCGATGGCGATTCTATGGAAGCTGATCCCTACGAGCGGGCCGCCTCGCTCGTCGAGGAGTACGTCGATCTGTCGCCGGTTATCGGGTAGTTGTCGTTCTCGTCGTACCGACCGACAACAATCAGAAAGCCCTCGGTGCGCTCGACTCGCGCGGACCACGCTGCGCTCCTCACTTCGTTGTCGTTCGAAAGACGCTTCGCGTCTTTCGTGATGACGAGAGAGCAAAGCTCTCTCGAACCACGGTGCTTGCGGGTCCGTGCTTCGGCGACCGCACCTCGCCCTTTCATTCCTCCAGGGACTGCGTTGCTCGCGCGGCCTCACTCTGTTCGGCACGCGCTCGCGATTGACTCCACCACCCCTCCCCGAATTCGGCGCGTCCGCGCCGAACCACGCGTCCTTCCGCAACCGCGCGGCGGTCGGCCGGGAGCGGGTGGCCGAGCGAAAGCGAGGCTCTCGCGACCAGGGGGAGGGCAGGGCTGCGGTCCCTGGAGGAATGAAAGGGCGAGGTGCGCTCCGGGAACCCCGGACCTTCAAGCACCGGAGCGCAGCGAGGAGCGCAGGAGGTCCGCGGGACCGGAGCGCGCCGAGGGCTTTCTGGTTGTTGGCGGTCCCAGTACTCGTTTCAGAGAGCGGGCCGAGGGCTTTCTGGTCGTTAGCGGTGGTTCTGTCGACACCTGGCGACCCACTTTCCCAGCGATCCACACCTTTTAATCAGAACAGGAAGACACCGTAAGATAATGGTCGAGGCGTTCGCGGTGGCGAGCGGGAAAGGCGGGACGGGGAAGACCACGAGCACGCTCGCGCTCGGGATGGCGCTGGCCGAGTCCCACGACGTGACCGTCGTCGACGCCGACACGGGGATGGCGAACCTGCTCTTTCACGCCGGGCTCTCGGAGGCGGAGACGACGCTGCACGACGTGCTGTCCGGAGACGCGACCGTCGAGGAGTCCTGTTACGAGCGGTTCGGGATGACCGTCGTCCCGTGCGGCACGAGCCTGGACGGCTTCCGCGACGCCGACCCGGCGCGGTTGCGCGAGGTGGTCGCGGAACTCGCCGCCGACACCGACGTAATCCTGCTCGACTCGGCGGCGGCCCTGTCGAGTCGGTCGGCGATACTACCGGTCGTGCTGGCCGACCGCGTCGTCGTCGTGCTCCAGCCCACGATTCCGTCGCTGTCGGACGGGATCAAGGTCCAGGAGTACGCGAGTTCCTACGGCACCGGCGTGGCGGGACTGGTGTTCAACAAGGTGCGGGACGACGACGCCATCGGCCGGATCGCGGAGAAGTCCGAGCGGTACTTCGACGGGCCGACGCTGGCGACGGTGCCGGCCAGCGAGGCGGCCCGCGAGGCCCGGCGGGCGGGCAGACCGCTGCTGGCCCACGCCCCGGATTCGGACGCGGCGGCGGCGTTCGAGGACGCCGCGGCTGCCATCGACGTCCGCGACGGGGGCTCGGAGGCCGTGGCCGACCGCTTCCGCAGCGCCGTCATCCCGGACCCGCCATGAACCTCCCCGACGGTCGGCTCCTGAAGTCCCGCGTCGTGAGCGACCCGCGGTACCCGCTCGCGGAGGCGCTGGACCGGAACCTCACCGGCTACGCCGTCCTCGAACCGCAGGAGACGCTCCTGCTCGAAGGCGAGGGGCGCGGCGTCGTCACCTTCCGCGACGGCGTCCCGGACCTGACCTACGCCACCGGCACCGAGCGGGGCGGCCCGGCGGCGCTGGGCGACCTGGCCATGCCCGGGCCCTACCACGTCGAACTGTACGAACTCCCGGACGACGCCTTCGACGCGCTCGACGACGCCGCGGCGTTCCGCGTGCCGCCGGGGATGCCCGCCGAGCGACTGGCCGGCGACCCCGCCCTGGCCGCGAGCACGCGCCGCGCCGCCCCGGACGCCCGTGTCGACGCTGGAACCGGTAGCGGCGACGCGTCGGATGGCGACAGCGATGGTGCGGAGAGCCGGGCGCCGGAGGACCGCAGCGCCGTCGAGGCGTTCCTCGACGACGAGGAGAAGATCGAGGCGATCCGCGAGCAGGCCCGTCGGGAGGCCGAGGCTCGCGCCGAGGAGTGGGGCTTCGACTGATCCAGCCGTCGATAGCTGTCACAGCACCAGTGGCCGCCACCGCACAGCGAAAGCCTATTTGCCCGTCTGTACCCACGAGTTCGCATGGTACGACCTGCACTCGTTCTGCCGCCGTATCCCGACGAGCGATGGGAACTCGCCAAACAGATGGGCGTCACCGACGCCGTCATCCACCCCCTGGAGATCGGCGACGACAAGACCCAGTGGACGTACGACGAACTCCGCGGGCTGCAAAACTACCTGGAGGGTGCCGACCTGCGTTTCTCCGTCCTGGAGGGGAGCGTCCCCATCTCGGACCGGATCCGCCTCGGACTCGATGGCCGCGACGAGGACATCGAGGTGTTCAAGCAGTTCCTCCTGCACTGCGGTGACCTGGGCATCCCGGTCGTCTGCTACGACTGGATGGCCGGCGTCCGCTGGGCGCGCACCGAGGCCCACAACGAACTCCGCGGTGGATCGCTCGCGACGGGGTACGACGACGCCAAGATGCAGGGCGGGCCCGCCGTCGAGGCTGCGGCAAAGAGCCACGAGGACATCTTCGAGGCGCTGGCGTACTTCCTCGAGGAGGTCGTCCCCGTCGCCGAGGACGCGGGCGTCAAACTCGGCCTCCACCCCGACGACCCGCCGCGCGAGGAACTGCGCGGCGTCCCCCGCGTCGTCACCAGCGTCGAGAACTACGACCGCATCCTCGACGTCTACGACAGCGAGTACAACGGCGTCACCTTCTGCCAGGGCAACTTCGCTGCGATGGGCGCGGACATCCCCGAAGCTATCCGCCACTTCGGCGAGAAGATCAACTTCGTCCACTTCCGCGACGTCGACGGCGACGCAGACCGCTTCGTCGAGACGTGGCACGACGACGGACCGACCGACATGCACGCCGCGATGGAAGCCTACGTCAGCGCCGTCGACGACGACGTCCCGATGCGGCCCGACCACGTCCCGACGATGGCCGGCGAGGACAACTCGAACCCCGGCTACCACACCAAGGGTCGGCTGTGGGCCATCGGCTACATGCGCGGGCTGCTCGACTCGCTGGAGTAAGTTCCACCACTGATTCTCGTAGCGCCAGTCGTTCGTCGACGTCCGGTCAGTCCGCGTCTGACAGGCGTCAGACGCCACCACCCCGTTTTCGGCTGGAAACCGACCGCGTAGCGAGCCCGCAGATTCCGTGGTAGCGGTGCTACGTCGGGGCGAGAGACGCCTTCCCCACGACTGGCGACCGGCGTCGCGTTTCACTTCCGCTCCGGTTGGCTGGCGTATATACTCGTCTGGGTCGAAGCCGGGGATATGATCGAACGCCTGCAGCGAGCACTGGACCGGCGGACCAGTGCCACCGAGTACGGCGAATGCAGACAGTGCGGGACGACCGTCGACACCGATACCGCGCGGTGTCCCGACTGCGGGTCGGGCGAAATCGCGAGCTACACGTTCTGATGCCTGAACGTTCAAACCGGATTTTGAGCGTAGGGAACCTTAACTGACCGTCCCGGTGAACGACCGGGTATGAACCGACGAGAACTGATCGTCGCGTCCGGAGGTATCGCTGCGACCGCGCTGTCCGGCTGTCTCGGCATCGGCGAGGGCGACGGGAGCGCCGCTGCACAGCAGTCGTCGCCAACCGTCGAGGAACGGAGTAACCGGAGCATCGTCGTCAGCAACGCCGGCCAGGTCCAGGGCGAACCAGACCTCGCGCTCCTCGACGTGGGCGTGGAAGCCAGCGGCGAGTCGGCCGGGGCCGTGCGAAACGAACTCGCGACCCGTGCCGAGGAACTGCGGACGGCGCTGCTCGATTTCGGGCTCGACGAGGACGCCGTGACGACGAGCAACTTCTACATCAGCGACCGCGTCGACCGCCGCCGGATGGAGGAAGAAGGCGTCCGACCCGACTCCGAGAAGGCCGACGAGTACGTCTACTACCAGGGAACCCACTCGTTCTCCGTCGAGGTCGAGGCCATCGACGAGGTCGGCGCGGTTATCGACGCCGCAGTCGACGGGGGCGCGGACCGGGTCGGACGGGTGACGTTCACGCTCTCCGAGGAGCGCCGGACCGAGTTGCGCGAGGAGGCCCTCCGGAAGGCCATCCAGGGGGCCCGCTCGGAGGCCGAGGCCATCGCCGACGAGGTCGGCACGTCCATCGCCGAGACCACGGTCGTCGACGCGTCCCAGGGGCAAGTGACCCCGTTTCACCGGGAGTTCGCCTACGACGCCGCTGCCACGGCCACGGAGACGGCCGGCGGCGCGTCGACCGGCGTCGAACCCGGCGACGTAACCGTCTCGGCCAGCGTGCGCGTCCGGTACCGGATGGCCTGACGCGCCCGGACTCGAATCGCAACCCGCTCACTCGAACGACGGAATCCGTAGCCCGCTCACTCGAACGCCGGTAGCACGTCCTCGGCCATCACGTCGCAGAAGGCGGCCTGGTCGGGACTGGAGCTCTGGAAGACGACCTCGTCGAAGCCGACGTCGACGTAGGTCTGCGTGACGTCGAGCAGGTCCTGCGGGTCCGAGGTGACGACGAACGCCTCCCGCAGGCGCTCGTCGGAGACGTCCGCGCCCATCGCCTGGAGTTCGCGGGGGTCCGCCGAATCCGACGACCAGACGTCGTCGAGCAGCGTGAGTCCCCAGGGACGGATCTCTTCGAGCGCGGCCTGCTCGTCCTCGGCGTAGGCGCAGTGGACGTGGACCGTCCGGTGGACGTCGTCGAGCGAGTCGTTGCGAGCCGATTTCTCGACTCCGGCTTCCGCCGCGGGGAACAGCTCCTCGCGGACGCGCTCGGGCGGCTCGTACACCGTGACCAGCCCGTCGCCGAGGTCGCCGGCCATCCGTGCGGAGGTGGGCCCGCTCGCGGCGACGTGAATCGGTGGGGCCTCGTCCGGGCCGGTGTAGAGATTCGCCCCGTCGAGCGTCCAGAACTGGCCCTCGTGGTCGACGAACTCCTCTTCGAACAGGCGGCGGATCAGCCGGATGGCCTCGGCGGTGCGGCGGGCGCGCTCGCCGTAGTCGGGCAGTGCGTTGCCCAGCGGCACCTCGTTGAGCGACTCGCCCGTGCCGATGCCGAGGAAGACCCGGTCCGGGTACAGTTCCGCGAGCGTGGCCAGCCGGTGGGCGACGTTGGCTGGGTGGTAGCGGTTGATGACCGCCGTCACGCCGGTCCCGACGTCGATGTCCTCCGTCCGGTCCAGCGCGGCGGGGAGCCACGTCCAGCAGTTGCCGCCGTGGGCCGAAGAGCCGTCTGCGAGGTGGTCGAACCAGGGGTGGAAGTGGTCGTTCACCCAGACGCTGTCGAAGCCCGCGGCCTCGGCGAGTTCGACCTGATCGAGGCAGGCGGCCGGCGAGAACTCCTCCAGCGAGGCGAAGTAGCCGAATCTGACCATGCCGACCAGACGGGCGAGGCCGGAATAAACGTCGGGGTCGGGCCGCCAGCTGGGGTCGGGACGGGAGCGCGTCGCCGAGCACCCAGCCGCGACCGTGTCGCAGGACGCCCGCCCGCGTCTGTTCTGGTGGACTTAAGGGCCGCTCGGTCGTGTGTCCGTCCATGACACGGTACGAGCGCGTCGCGGACTACCGCTCACACACTGGCGAGGGACCGCTGTGGCACCCCGACGAGGGACGGCTCTACTGGGTCGACATCCCGAACGGCGACCTGTTCCGGTACGACCCCGATACCGACGAGCACGAACAGTGCTTCGAACGGGACGTCGTCGGCGGGTTCACCATCCAGGACGACGGCTCGCTCCTGCTGTTCGAGGACGGCGGCCGCATCGAGCGCTGGGTCGAGGGAACGGGGACGACCACCGTCGTCAACGGCATCGAGGGCGAGGCCGACTCCCGGTTCAACGACGTCGTCGCGGACCCGCGCGGCCGGGTGTTCTGCGGGACGATGCCCACCGACGACCGGCCCGGGCGACTGTACCGACTCGATACGGACGGCTCGGTGACGACGGTGCTCGACGAGGTCGGCCTCCCCAACGGCATGGGGTTCACCCTCGACCGGCGACGGTTCTACTTCACCGACTCCGGCAACGGACGCATCGACCGCTACGACTACGACCAGGCGACCGGTGCCATCTCAAACCCCGAGACGGTCGTCGAGGTCGACGACGGCGAGGCGATTCCTGACGGGATGGCCGTCGACGCCGAGGGATACCTCTGGTCTGCCCGCTGGGACGGCGGCTGTCTCGTCCGCCACGACCCGACGGGCGCCGAGGTCGCCCGCATCGAGTTCCCGGCGCGGAAGGTGTCCTCGGTGACGTTCGCCGGTCCGGACCTCTCCGAGGCCTACGTGACGACCGCGCTGACCGACGAATCCAGAGACGACGAGGGAGACGGCGCCGGCGCGCTGTTCCGGTTCGACCCGGACGCCGTTGGGGTGCCGGAGTTCCGGTCGCGCGTTCAGATTTGAGGTGGATCGGTGCAGGTGATTGCGGATGGTCGACTGGGGGCTGGTTTCGGGCTGTTCGTCGACGAACTGGCTGTTGGGTGGGGAGTCGAATTAACAGCTGAAGATCTTGTCGGAGTTAGTGAACATTCGCCTACCGCTACGAGATATTTTGCGCGTATCTACTACCTACTGTTATTGAGCTAGGTATTTAATATTCATCAGGCTCTTTTCTTTGTAGTGTTTAGGTAGAAGACAAGATATGAATCAAATTCCTACATCTACACAATGGACTCGTGACGCGGTAGGCGAAGCAGGCCGACAAGCCGTGGATTCAGTCTACTTAGTTCATGGAGAGAAGACTGGTTCACAAGGAACTGGATTTCTTCTAAATAATGGTTTAATAATAACAAACCAACATGTAATTGAGGGTAATGACAAAAGCGATCTCGCTATAATATCACCGTACAATCAAGAATATTCTATTGTAGATACTACTATTGATGTGCATAGGGATTTAGCGGCTTTAAAGCCAAAGAAAAATCTATCAAATGGACTTCGAATCCATTTGTCCGATTCCATCAAGCCTGGAACACAAGTCTCAACTTGGGGATATCCAATTGGTTATTCAGGCCCTGCTCCACTTCTTTCAGTGGGTTATTTGGCTGGATTCCAAGAAGAAAGCTCTCCACAAGGCCCAGTAAAGCAATTAGTAGTCAATGGAGCGTTTAATAATGGTAACTCAGGAGGGCCACTATTCGTTTCAGGTGAGCGTCGGGTTGTCGGCGTTGTTGTTGCAAAACACGTTCCTATTACGGCGTCACAAGAGTGGATTCTTAATTTTTTGCGGGAAGAAGCTAAAGTAGTTAATTGGACTCTTGAACAGGAAGACGGAACTGAAGAGCGCGTTTTCCTCTCAGAATTGATTAGTGATTATCTTGAGCAATATCATCAGCTCACACAATTAATGATCGGTCATGCCATTGACGCAGAGGAATTATGTGTATTTTTGGAAGAGAATGATCATCCAGTTCCAAAACAATAGCCTGGCACCAATTTAGAGATTGTTGGAGGAATGTATATTCTTTATTTCGCACGTCATTGCTGACAAGCACTGGGTAGCTAGAAGTTACTCCTGTTCCCTTATTCCCCTGTACTAATCGGTACAGCAGTCCCGATAGACGAACAATTCCACCCACCGATCCGAATAGAATCCGTCAGTCCATCCGGACCGGGATCCACCAGACGCGACTGCGCCCGCCTACCTTCTTGCTCGTGACGTCGGTGCTCTCCTGCAGGTCGTGGAGTTTGTTGAGCGCGGTCCGGCGCGAACAGCCCAGCAACTCGGCGACCTCCGACGCCGTCAGCGGTTCGGCGTAGTCGGAGCGGTCCTTGAAGACCTGGATGACGTCGGACTCGGAGTACTCGATCTCCCGTCCAGGTGGTGACATGGGTCGCGCTAGGGAGTCGAGATACTTAGCGGTTCGTACGTCCGCCGTCCCTGGATTTTCGTGGTGGGGGCGCCTGTGTCCTGGGGGTCGAATCGGCCCGCTACCCCGGAAACGACGAGCGGGCGAGCGATCGTTCGGACCGGCACCCGGCGCCCGCGTTCGCCGTCGGCCCGGGGGAGTGCAAGATATTTCCACGTCCGCGCCCACGGTCCGGTAGATGCGGTACCGCCGGGCTCTCGCCGTCGCCGTGCTGGTCGTCCTCGTCACGACGGCAGTCGTCGTCGCCGCGGAACTGAACAGCGACCCGCGGGTCGGGCCCGGACCGAACGACGTCCGCCTCGTCGACATGGAGACGGACGAGGACCGTCTCTGGCCCTACACCAGCCGACACGCGGACTTCGCCTCGCGGACGCTGGCCATCAACCTCATCGTCTACGACGACCCCGAGGTCGTTCGCTATCGGCTCGAACGGCGCTCGAACGCGACCTGGACCGAACTCAACGAGTCCGAGGAGACGGCGAACTTCAGCATCGAACTGACCGAGGAACGGGTCGGGTTCGACTGGCACTCGGCCCACGGCGCGATGCGCTACACCTACGTCGAGCGCGACGGACGGGGCCGGTGGCTCCCCCAGCGCTACCAGTTGCACGCCGGCACCTACTTCGGGACACGCTCGCACGTCAGAGTGTACGCGCCCGGGGGCGACAGCGAGTGGAGCGCCATCCAGGCACACAGCGAGTACTGGGACTGGTTCCGCATGCGCCACGGCGTCACCGACGTCTGGGGCACTAGCCGGCAACTGGAGGAGGACTTCGCCGACCAGCCCCTCGTCTCGGACGTTGAGCGGGCCTACGCGACCGAACGGGGTCCGATGTCCGACGGGATCTCCGTGGTCCACGTCGCCTCGGTGCTGCTCGCGGTCTCGGTGCCCGCGGTCCGCCGGCGAGTCACCGCGGTGGCCGACGAAGCCGGACTGGCGACGCCGACCCGACGCCGCTCGGTCGCGCTGTTCGGCTTCGCGCTGGCCGTCCCTCTCGTCGTCCGGGGCGCCGGAATCGGGCTGGAACAGGCGCTCCCGTGGCTCCCGCCGAAACTGATCGCTGCACCGCTGTACGTCGTCCTCGTCGCCGGGCTCCCCGTCGGCGTCTACCGGCTGAGCGAGGACGTTCCGACCGAGCGGGCCGTCGCCCTCGCGGTGATGGGGTTCCTCGCCGGCATCACGCTGGACGCCGTGGCCATGGACGTCACGGCGACGGTGATGGCGCGGTACGCCTGGCATCGCCTGGCCCTGGCTGTCGGCCTCGGCGCTATCGCCGGCGGGACGCGAGAACCGGGCCGGTCGCGCACGTTGCTCACCGCGGGATTCTGTCTCTGGTCGGCCGCGGTACTGGCGGCCGCACTGGACGTCATCTGACACTCGTTCGACAACGGAGGACTGTTATGGCATCGACGTAAATATTCAGGTCGATGACTCCGCCGGTCGACCGCCCCTCCACGACAGCGACCCGGCGAGCCGTACTGGCAGGTGTCGCTGGCAGTATGGCCGCCACGAGCGGTTGCGTCAGCCGTCTGCGAACGGTGATGGGCCGCGAGCGCCCGGACCCGGTGACCGTGACGATCAAGACCGTCCCCGCGGACGACGACCCCTACGCCCTGTTGATCGCTCGCCAGCTATCCGAGTGGCTTCGCGCCGCGGGGATCAACGCCAACGTCCTCCCGATGGCGAGCGAGGAACTGCTCCGGCAGGTGCTGGTCAACCACGAGTACGACCTGTTCGTCGGCCGCTATCCGGACTCGACCCTCGACGCCGACTCGCTGTACTCGCTGTTGCACTCCCAGTTCGCCACGGAGCCGGGCTGGCAGAACCCCTTCGGCTACGCTAACCTCTCGGTCGACGACCTGCTGGCGCGCCAGCGAACCACCGACGGTGACGAACGGCGCCAGGCGGTCGCCGACCTCCAGTCGACCGTCGCCCGCGAGAACCCCTTCACGGTGCTGGCCTTCCCGGACGTCATCCGCGCCGCCCGGGACGACCGGTACTCGCGATTCGGGACGACCAGGAGCGACGAGGCGCTGGGCATGCTCCAGTTGCACCGCGCCGACGACGGCGCCGACGCGCTCCGCGTGACGACGACCGACGAGCGCGTCACCAGTACCCTCAACCCGCTGCTGGCCTCGGTCGGCCGGGTCGGGACCGTCACCGACCTGATCTACGACCCGCTGGTCCGGCGCTACCGGGGCGAGCGCTACCCCTGGCTCGCCGAGTCGACGACGTGGGTCGAAGACGGCGTCCTCGAAGCGACGCTCAGGCCCGACCTCTCCTTCCACGACGGCGAGGCGCTGACCGCCGACGACGTCGTCTTCTCGTACAGATTCCTCCGCGACACCGCAAGCGGCGAGCGAAACCAGGCGGCGCCGACCATGCGCTTTCGCGGCCGGTCGACGCTGGCCGAATCGGTCACCGCGCCCGACCGGCGGACGGTCAGACTCACGTTCGGCGAGGAGACGGACTCGGTCGCGGAACGCGCGCTGACTGTGCCGATCCTCCCCCGCCACGTGTGGACGGAGCGGACTGGCGAGCCCAGGGTCGGCGGCCTCGACCTGGGTGGCGGGACGACAGAGGCGCTCGTCACCGCCAACGTCCCGCCGGTCGGGAGCGGGCCACTCGCGTTCGTCAGCGCGACGCGCAACGACCGGCTCGTCCTGAAGCGGTTCGCGGACCACTTCCTCGAGACGGCGGACACGCCGGCGTTACCCGACGCGGTGGCCGACGGCGCCGCCTTCGAGGAACTCGTGATGAAACACGTCGGGTCGGACTCCTCCGCCGTCGACCTGGTCGACTCCGGGGACGCGGACCTGACGCTCGCCGGGCTCGGTCCCGGCGTCCTGCGACGCATCGGGCAGGCCGACGAGCTGGACCTGCTCGTCGACCGCTCGCAGTCGTTTTACTTCCTGGGGTTCAACACCCGCCGGGCGCCGTACGCGAACCCCCGCTTTCGACAGCTCATCGCACAGCTCGTCGACAGACGCCACCTGGTGCAGTCCGTCTTCTCGACGTTCGCCGCCCCCGCCATCTCGCCACTGGCACGCACCGACTGGGTCACCGACGACCTGACCTGGCGCGGCCGAGACCCGATCACTCCGTTCATCGGGGCCGCGGGGGAAGTCGACGACGCCCAGGCCCGGGCGGCGTTCCGTGAGGCCGGCTACCAGTACGACGAGCAGGGCCGACTGCTGGGGGTCTGAGATGGGGCTGCTGGCCGTCGTCGTGGAGGTGGTGACCGCAGTGAGCCTGTTGCTGGTGACGACCGCCGCAGCCGTCGTCGGTCCGGAGCGACTCCGGCGGCTCCGGTGGACGCTGCGCGGCCGCGTTCGCGGCGCCCTCGGACCGATCGTCGCGCTCGCGGTGGTCCTCGCGATCAACGCCGTCGTCCGTGACGTCGGCCTGGAGCTGTCCTGGCTCGTCGGCGTCAACGTCACGGCGGCCATCTACGCCGTCGAGGGCGAGTTCGTCGCCTGGTTCCAGTCGCTCGGGACGCCCGCCGTCACCACGGTGCTTGGCTACGTCTACGTCTACGGGTACGCCTTCCTCGTCACCTTCCCGCTGGTGGCGTATCTGGCTCTGGAGGACCAGCGATACCTCCGCGCGACTGCGACGGCCTACGTCGTCAACTACGGCGTCGGCCTGGTCTGTTACGTACTCTTTATCGCCTACGGCCCCCGGAACTACATGCCCGACATGGTCCAGTCGCTGCTGTACGACGCGTTGCCGCGGTTCCAGCTGCTGACGAGCGAAATCAACACGAACACGAACGTCTTCCCCTCGCTGCACACCTCGCTGTCTGCGACCGTCGCGTTGCTGGCCGTCCGGACGCGCGATATCTATCCGCGCTGGTTGCCGGTGGCATCGGTTCTCGCCGTGCTCGTCGCGCTCGCGACGATGTACCTCGGCATCCACTGGGCGACCGACGTGGTCGCCGGACTCGTCCTGGCCACGGGGGCCGTCGCCGTCGCCTCGCGAGTCCACTCCATCTAGCCGTCGCCGTTCCCGGTAGCACTACTGCCACCCACACCACCGCCACCGTCGCCGACGTCGCGGACCCGGAAGACGACGACGCCCTCGTTCTCGAACACCGGCTCGTACCGCTCGCGATGGGCGAGCGACCGGTCGAGCGTGCCGAAGTTCGCCTGGTCGAAACCGCGGACGGTGTAGTGGCCCTTCGGGACGTAGAGGTAGTCCGGCTCCTGTTCGACGCTGGCGGTCCACCGTTCCACGCAGCCGGCCGACTGGCACGTCGACGCGTTCACGTACGCGCCGAGGTGGCGCTCGTAGGTGGCCGGTTCGCGCCACTCCATCCCCCACGGGCCGAGGAGGATGGTCCGGTCGGCCACCACCGGGAACCACTCTGCCGCGTCGCCGAGGACGACGAACGTGGCATCCGGCGACGTCTCGGTGCCGGCCCACTCCATCGCCGCGACGTCCGCGTCGTCGACGAACGCCGGCGTCGTGTCACCCGTCCGCTCGTCGAACTCGTAGCCGACGGCACCGACACCGGCCGTCGCGACGACGACGAGCGCGGCCATCGCCAGTTCCCGTCGGTGCTCCCTGACTGCCGGCGACCACGCGCTACTCCTGTCGGCGATGACGACGGCCGCGCCGACGAACGCGAACGCGCCGACGGTGTAGGCGAAGCGAGGTTGTTTGAACAGGAACTCGGCGGCGAGGAGCCAGGCCCCCAGGACGCGCCAGCCGCCGAGAACGGCGACGGCGCCCGCGGCCAGGACGACGAGCGACCACGTCGAGACGCCCGACAGCGCCGCGAACAGGCCGCCGCCGACGCCCCCGTGGGTCCCGGCGGCGGAGGTGAACACCTCGAACCCGAACCGCGAGGCGACGGTGAGCCACCACGGGGCGGTGAGGACGAGGCCGCCCACGCCGACGACTGCGCCGTCCAGGAGGCCGAGCACTGAGCGGTCGTAGCCCGCCCAGAACACGAGGTAGGTCACGACGACGAACAGCGCGTAGGTCGGATGGGTCAGCAGGACGAGCGCGAACAGCGGGAGCCCGACTGCCACCCACTCCCGGTCGCGGTCGCGGAAGATCCGGTAGGCGGCGTACGCGCCCGTGAGCGCGAGGAGGAACGCCGGTGCGCGGACCAGCCCGCCGGCGCTGACGTGCCACTCGAGGACCTGCGGGTTCACCGCCACGAGGACCGCCGCGGCCGCTCCGCGGACGCGTCCGCCGAGTAGGTCCCGGCCCAGCAGGTAGGCGGGGACGAGCGCGAGGACGACGACGACCGGTGGAACGAACCGCGCTGCGGCGAACGCACCGGCCCCCAGGTCACGCAGGACGGCGAGCGCGTAGAACGCCAGGGGTGGGTAGGCGAAGGGGACGCCCTCGGCAGTGTAGTGGGGTATCGTCTCCGGCAGCCCATAGCCCGCCGCGCGTATCTCGTCGGCCGTGAGCGTGTACAGTCCCGCGCCGTAGGCCGGGTACTCGTTGAGCGCGAGGTAGAGGCCCGCGACGACCAGACCCACGAGGAGCGCGCCACCGAGCCAGGGGCGGTCCCGCCGGTCGAGGGGGACCTGCAGTCGGTGGAACCGGTCGGCCGAGCGGGAGAACAGGCGGTAGCTCATCGTCGTCGGACGTCGAGCGGTGACTGGAAGTCGACCTGCAGGTCCGCGCGGCGCCACTCGTGGCGGGCCCAGAGCGGGACGGCCACGAGCAGGCCGACGACGGCCAGGAGCTGGAGGGGGCCGACCCAGGACGGAAGCAGGTAGATGATTCCGTTGACGACCGGCTTCGGCAACAGGTCGATGACCGACTGGGACGCCTGCTCGGTCCCGGTGTCGGCGGACGGTTCGCGGCTCGTCAGGTCCAGGCTGGCGGCGCTCTCGCCGCCCGCGCTCTCGTCGCCGGTCCCCAGCCGCTCGGCCTCGTAGGGGAAGCCGACGTCGACGCTCCAGACGACGCTCCCGTTGGGGGCGACCTCCAGCACCCGGTTCCCGTTCGAGTCGGTGACGAGGGTGTTACCGTTCGGTAACCGGTCGGCGTCGCGGGGCCACTGGAGTCGGCGGTCTTCCCAGGACCAGGACTGCTCCCAGCCCCCGTCTTCGCGCTGGTACTCCACGACGCGACCGTTCTCCGAGTCGGCGACGACGACGGCGGGCCCGCCTCGCTCGGCGGGGACGAAGTCGGGGTTGTGCTGTTCGTACATCGTGTCGTAGTCGTCCTCGTTCCCGAGGGTCCATTCCTCCATGAGCCCCCGTTCCACGTCGACGAAGACGACCTGGTCCTGGTTGCGCAGGCTGATCATGACGACGTCGCGACCGTCGATTTCGACGAGCTCGACGTCGTTGAGGTGCGTCCAGTCCTCGGGGTAGGGGCCGCCGCTGTCGGTGTCGAAGTCGGCCTGGGCGTCCCACTCCCACTCGACGAACTGGCTCGTCGTGTTGACGACGTAGGCGCGGTCGCGGTCGATGTCGGCGACGAGGAGTCGGTGCTCGTCGATCCGGTCGACGTCGTGCCACCGGGTCGAGTGCTTTCCGGGCGTGATCCGGCTGTAGACGTCGGTCACGTCGCCGGTGGTGAGGTTGACGCGCTCGACGCCGTTGCGCGTACAGACCGTCTCTGCGTCGCACTCGTCGGCGTCGAGGTGGTCGGCGTAGACGTACTCCACGGTCGCGTCGGTTCCGGCGACGGGGTCGACGTCCCAGTAACGCGTGTGTGAGTTGTTGTGGTAGTAGATACTCCCGTCGGGGGCGAGGGCGACCAGTTCCGCGCGCTCGCGGGGACCGGACCCCTCGTCGGTGACGAACGCCGTCGAGTCCGTCGCGATGACGGTGATGTTCTCGCGGGGTTCGACGATCGGGTCGCGGTCCCCGGTTTCGAAGGCGCGTTCGAGGCTCGATTCGTCGCGGAGCTCGTCGCCGGTGACCTGGGGCGCCGCGTAACTCACCAGGAGCGTCGCCGCGAAGACAACGGAGACGACGGCGAAGACCAGTCTGACCCTGTCGGAACCGACCATCTACCCGAAAATCGAGGAGAACGCGAAAAACTGTTGTGTTTTCTCACTGGTGTGTCGGACGTCGGTCCGCACGCCAACCGTCGACGTCGAGGCGGCCCGCCCCGTCTCGAACACTGGTAGTCGGTGTGACGTCGTCGGTCAGTCACCGATTGCGTTTCAGCGTCGGGGCACTCACGCGGTCGAGAACGGCGAAACGTACCAGTTCCAGATACATATACGGAATTGTATAGATAGGATGCCGGTACCGCTCCCGGGGGGACACGATGCATTACCTCGGTGACTCTCCGAACCACGGCGCGCGAGCGCTCTTCAGTTGTCGACGAGTGTCGTCACTCCGCCCCTCGCCAGGGACCCTGACGGCGAGAGCGGGGCCACCCCGGAGACTGTCCATCCCTCGACCAGTTTCACAGCAGACTGGATACGGTTGCAATCGCTATCCTGCGAACAGTCTGGGCGTTCTCCGGTCAGACTCCACGGAGTCGGTTCCCTACGACTGTACGGGCTCGAGCGGATCCCCTATCGTTCGGATCGACCGCTGACGGATCGAACGTCATCCGTCCGCTATCGCCGTCCCTGGTCCTGTGACGCCCGGCTCGTCGAGGGGGCGCCGACGCACAGCGATCTGATCACGACAGTCGGTGTTACTGACTTCTGTGACTAGTCGAGATACCTAATTATCCAGTGAATAATTTTCAGTGATGTCGTCTCCCTTCCTCCATCACCGGAACCAACGGGCCGCACCGCGCAGTCAGTTGACGGACGCCGAGTCCCATTACAATACTAAGATTGTAAATGTCGTCTGGAGAAGACCTCGCGAGTAATGGATACTGGGAATACCGTCCACTCGCGCCGGCACCACTAATTTTATCCAACTACCGGCGAGAGTAACTCTATGCCAGAGAACGACACCCTCAGAACGGTCGGCACGGAACGCGGATTCGACGTCGGTGCGGCGGTGAGCGCCGCGCCGCTCCGGAGCGACCCCGGCTACAAGAAGACACTCCGGCGGGAGTTCAACACCATCACCGCCGAGAACGCGCTGAAGATGGGGCCGCTGCGGCCGTCGCGACACACCTACGACTTCCACGACGCCGACGCGGTCGTCGACTTCGGTCGGGCCAACGACATGCGGGTCCGGGCGCACACGCTCGTCTGGCACAACCAGACGCCCGAGTGGTTCCAGGAGTGGGACTACACGGACGACCAGCTCGAGGCGTTCCTGCGGGACCACGTCCACACCGTCGCGGGCCGGTACCGGGACAAAGTCGACACCTGGGACGTCGTCAACGAGGCCGTCGCCGACGACGGCTCGATGCGCGAGACGTTGTGGTACGAAGCGATGGGCGAGGAGTACCTGGACAAGGCGTTCCGGTGGGCGAGCGAGGTCACCGACGCCGACCTGTTCTACAACGACTACGGCGCCGACGGGGTCAACGAGAAGTCCGACGCCATCTACGACCTCCTGGAGCGGTTGCTGGACCGGGGCGTCCCCATCGATGGCGTCGGCCTCCAGATGCACGCTCTCCACGAGAAGCCCGACCCCGAATCCGTCGCCGAGAACATCCGCCGGTTCCAGGACCTGGGGCTCGACGTCGAGATTACGGAGATGGACGTCGCGTACCTCCCCGAGGACGACCCCGGCGACGAGGCCGCGCGCCACGAGTTGCAGGCCGAGTTCTACCGCGACATCGTCGAGGTCTGCCAGGAGACCGGCTGTGACACCGTCGTCGTCTGGGGCGTCCGGGACTCGGACTCGTGGATCCCGACGTGGTTCGGCGATCTCACGGACGACCCGCTGCTGTTCGACGCCGGCAACGACCCGAAACCAGCCTACGACGCGGTCAAAGAAGCGCTCGCGAACGACTGAAGTGGGAACGTCGGCTGCCGATTTCGGGACCGGACGCTACAGATCGACGCGGCGCCCCTCGTCGCTGGATTCGTAGACGGCCTCCGTCACGCGCAGGTCGAAGTAGCCGTGGCGGCCGTCGGGACCGATCTCGCGGTCGCCGAGCACGGCCGTGGCGAAGAAGTCGAACTCCTCGACCATCTCCGGGGGTTCGGTCACGTCGACCGTCGTCTCGCCGTGGTCGCGCGCGATGGTGATCCGACGGTCGGCGTCGACGTCGAACACCGGGTCGACAGTGATGCGTCCGTCGGTCCCGACGATGGTCATGTGGTTCGCGCCGCTCGCGCCGTAACTCGCGGTACACTGCGCCGTGACGTCGTCGGGGAACTCCAGCGTGAAGCTGACGTGCTCGTCGACGCCGTCGAATTCGGGCGGGTTCTCGATTGCCGTCGCGTGGACCGCCACCGGGTCGGCGTCGAGGACGAACCGCGCGGTGTTCAGCGGGTAGACGCCGACGTCCATCAGCGCGCCGCCGCCCGCTAGGTCCGGGTCGAGTCGCCACTGGTCCGGGTCGCCGCCGCCGGCGAGCATGTTGAAGGAGAACTCGCCGGCGAACTGGACGGGGTCACCGATCACGCCCGCGTCGATCTGGTCGCGGACCCACCGGACCGACCGCGTTGTCTGCATGCGGTAGGCCGTCATCAGGCGGACCCCGGCCTCTTCGCAGACCTCGACGACGCGTTCGGCGCGCTCGGCAGTCGCCTCCAGGGGTTTCTCGCAGAGGACGTCCTTGCCGAGAGTCGCCGCCGTCTCCACGTGCGGGAGGTGGAGCGCGTTCGGCGTGACGACGTAGACGGCGTCGTATGCCTCGGCGTGCTCCCCGTCGGCGTACTCCTCGTAGGTGAGCGCGGCGTCGAGTCCGCGTTCCTCGGCCACCGACGAGGCCTTTTCGGCGGATCCGCTGACGACCGCCGTCGCTTCACAGTAGTCTGAATCTTCGATGGCCGGGAGGGCGACGTCCCGGCCGAACCAGCCGAGCCCGACGACGGCGAACCGCAGCGGTCCGCCGTCGACGGCTCGCTCCCAGTCTCGGTCGGCGAATCGCGTCGGGATTTCCAGATTCATGCACGGTCCTTTACGGTCCTCCCTCAAATAGTGCGCTGATACGGCTACTACCGTCGCGCTCGGACCGGAGACGAGTCGTCGCGGAACGGCGGGAGAGCGATCCGTCGCCCACCGTCCGATCTCGTCTTTCCTGACGATCGTTGTTCTACGATACAGAATCTTATTCTCTATCCATGGGCGTGATGTGGTATTTCATCGCATGACATGTTCAGCGAAGCGGAACGATACTGCGAGGGAGGTGTCTCGAGGAGATCTCGACGGCGCTAGAACGGTGAGTCAGGCCCTCAGCCGTCGATCACTGGCCGGCGGCTGCGTCGCGACCACAATAACGCCCTTAGGCCCGTTATCCCGCTGCCCCTGACTGTCGGCTCATCTTTCAGATGGATAGATCGTGATAATCAATCTGTGATATCTGGGGGGCATTCACAATTACCGGGTTATACGCGCTCGTGGCGGGATTTTCTGTCGCAGCTGTCGCCGAATCTCGGCAGAGAAATTTGGAGTGTGTGGTAGCGGTCGTTCTGCGAAACAGAACGGGGGTCTAGTAGGATCCGGTACTGTTCTACTTGTCCTCGAATTCGTTCTCGTAGGTGGAATATCGAAGGTGTGGGGTCGCCAGGTCGTGGCCACCGACCGGCGGTGCGCGCGTCGACCGGGCCGTCTGTGACGGTGACCACAGTTATTTACTCTCCCGGTCGCCATCGAACGGACGTGACAATCGAGTCTTTCGACGCAGACGGCGGTCTGGACGGTGACGACCTCACGATCGCGTACGTCGGGGGCGGGAGCCGGCAGTGGGCCCCCAACCTGATCCGCGACCTGGCGCTCTCCGAGTTCGACGGACACGTTCGGCTGTACGACACGAACGAAGAGAACGCCCGGCTCAACGCAGAGTTCGGGAACTGGGTTCAGGCAGACGACGACGCCACCGCCGACTGGAGTTACGAGGCGGTCAGCTCGCTGGAGACGGCGCTCGCCGGCGCCGACGTCGTGATCCTCTCGACCCAGTACGACCCGCGGGAGACGTTCGTTCACGACCTGTCCATTCCCAGGGAGTACGGCATCTACGGGGCCGTGTCGGCGACGATCGGTCCAGGCGGCATCTTCCGGGCGATGCGGACCATCCCGGTGTACCGGCGCTTCGCAGCTGCGATCCGCGAGCACTGCCCCGACGCCTGGGTGTTCAACTACACCAACCCAGTTCACTTCGTCACGCGCGCGTTGTACGACGAGTATCCCGACATCAACGCGCTCGGGCTCTGCCACGAGGTACTCGGGACGCGGTGGCACCTCGCCATGCTCGCCGAGGAGGAACTCGGGATGGACGCAGAGCGCGCCGACGTCGACGTGAACGTCAAGGGGATCAACCACTTCACGTGGGTCGACGAGGCCCGCTGCAAGGGCGTCGACCTCTGGCCGCTGCTCGAGGAACTGAAAGACGGCGAACGCGGAAACAGACGGTTCACCTGGGAAGACCTGGCAGACGAGAGCGTCTTCACCGACAACTGGCAGGTCACCTGGGAGCTGTTCCGCCGGTTCGGCGTTCTGCCCGCGGCGGGCGACCGTCACCTCGTCGAGTACGCCACCTCGTTCATCCAGGGCGGCCAGGAGACGCTCAACCACTGGGGCGTCAAGCGCACCGGTGCCGACTACCGGGCGAAACACTGGACGCCGGCCGAGTCCGACCAGACCACGGACGTCGAGGCCTGGCTGGAGGGCGAGAAGGAGTTCGAACTCGAACCCTCCGGCGAGGAGTTCCTCGACATCCTGGAGGGGCTCACCGGCGACGGCCCGTACGTCACGAACGTCAACCTGCCCAACACCGGCCAGATCTCGGATATCGAGCAGGGTCCGGTCGTCGAGACGAACGCCGTCGTCCGCGCGGGCCAGGTCAAGCCAGTCGCCGCCGGCGGCTTCCCGCGACCTGTCCGGAGTCTGCTCCAGGGCCACGTCGACACCATCGAGACGATCATCGAGGCCGCATGGGAGGGGGACGTCGACAGGGCGTTCGAAGGTTTCTCGATCGACTCCCAGGTCCAGACGCTGACGCCAGACGAGTCGCGTGATCTGTTCGGCGAACTCGTCGCCGCCGAGGCCGACTACCTGGCGGACTGGGACCTCGGGGAGTCGGACGTGCTCGCCGAGGCCGAGACGTACCCCCGGGCCTGACCCGCGGGAGGTCGACCTGACGCGCGGGAAGGCAGGACCTGAAGCCCCACTCGGATCCGCCGCGAGACGGCCGCCGACATCCACCTTCGATATTCGCCAACACGACTCTCGATCGTGCAATTTTCGCAGTAGCTACGCTGCAATTATCCAGTACATATTTGGCGTAATAATAGAAAGAACGGGTGAACCACAGATGACAAACGAACGCGCGGACATCGGCAGCGACCGACGGACGTTCATCGGTTCGCTCGCGGCGCTGGGCGCACTCGGCGCCCTGCCGGGAGCGGCCAGGGTGGGCGCTGCACAGGAAGACGACTCGATCGACGACTACTATCAGACGCTTCGACAGATCCTCACCCAGTTCCGGGGCCTCCCCGAGGGTGAGTTCGTCTACGAACCGGACGAGCAGGTGACCATCGAGACCTTCGACAACGTCGGCCCAGGGGGGAGCAGCTCGTCGACGTTCACCGTGGACGACGTGAACGTTCCCTTCACGCAGGCCGAACGCGTCGAGATCAACGAGGACCCGGAGAACAACTGGACGTACTCCTACCAGGGGATCATCCCCGACGGCCAGTTCGAGGCCGGCGACGTGCTCCTGGGCGTGGCTCACGTCCGGAGCGAGACCAGCGACGCTCAGATACAGGCCGGGTTCAAGTACCGCTACGAGAACTCCGGCGGCGAGACGGCCTACGGGGACGAGAACTTCGTCGCGGAAGGGGCGTTGATCGAGCCGACCGGGTCCTGGGAACGATACTACTTCCCCATCGAGGTCGGCGAGAAGCCCGAGGGGTCGAACCACGAGCCGTACATGGAGTTCTGGACCGGCTTCACGCAACAGAACCTCGATTTCGGTGGGCTCGCGCTCATCGACTACAGCGCCACGGACGTCGCCGTCGGCGACCTTCCCGTCGGCCAGCACTCGCACCCCATCTTCGACTACGACGGTCGGTCCGAGGGTGCCACGTGGCGCGAAGACGCGTACGCGCGCATCGAGGAACTCCGGAAGGCGTCGCTGGACGTCTCCGTCGTCGACGCCGACGGGAACCCGCTCCCCGGGGCGAGCGTCGACGTCGCGATGCAGGACCACGAGTTCGACTTCGGCAGCGCCGTCTCCGTCGAGCACATCACCGGTGACGGCGACGACGACGACGTGTACCGCGCTCGGTTCCTGGAGAACTTCAACAAGGCCGTCGTCGAGAACGGGATGAAGTGGCCGGCCTGGGGCGGCGACTGGGACATCGACAAGGAGGCCACCAGACAGGCCGTCCAGTGGCTGAACGACAAGGAGATTCCGACGCGCGGGCACTACCTGGTATGGGAGGAGTACGGCGGCGCCAACGGTGGCGGGATGGACGTCAGCGAGGGCCTCTCGGATAGCGAGTTGCAGGACGAGATCCTCTCCAAGATCGAGAGCCACACCGCCGAGTTCGAGGGGCAGGTCACAGACTGGGACATGCACAACCACCCGATGTGGCAGAGCAACATCCGTGACCGTCTCGGCTGGGACGCGGCCCTCGAGTGGTGGTCGACCGCAGCCGAGGCGACCGACGCCGGCCTCTACACCAACGAGATGGGCAACGTCGCGGGTGACTTCCTCCGCGACCAGCACCTCGAGTTCGTCCAGCGCCTGGTCGACGAGGGCGCGCCCGTCGACGGCGTCGGCTTCATGGGCCACGTCCAGTTCTCCAACGGCAACGTGACCCCGCCCAAGGAGGTGCTCTCGACGTTCGACCAGTTCGGGGAGCTGGATCTGCCGATCCTCATCACGGAGTTCGACATCCAGATCGACAGTCGCGACGACCAGCGACAGGTCGACTGGCAGGCGGACTACCTCAGGGACTTCCTGATCGCCTGCTTCAGCCACGAGGCCGTCGAGGGCCTCGTGAACTGGGGCTTCTGGGCCGGCGACCACTGGCGGCCGACCGGTGCCCTCTTCGACTCGAACTGGGGGCTCCGACCCCACGGTGAGCAGTTCATGAATCTGGTCTTCGACGAGTGGTGGACCGAGAACAGCGGCGAGACGAACGACCAGGGCGTGTACTCCTCCTGGGCGTTCAAAGGCGAGTACGAGGTCACCGCAAGCTACGAGGGCGCGGATGCGTCGACGACGGCGACGCTCTCGGACGGCGGGACGACGGTCGAACTGTCGCTCGACGCCGAGCAGTCGACGGCGACAGCGGAGAGCGGGTCGGACGCCGACGCCGACACCGAGACGGAGTCGACGTCGGCCGTCGGCCCCGGTCTGGGCGTGGGATCAGCAGTGGCGGGCGCCGGTGCGCTCGCGGGCTACAAGCTGACGCGCGACGACGACGACGAAGCGTAGTCGGTCGGATACCGGATTCCGTTTTTTGTCGCTGCCACGGACCATCGAAGCGATCGCCTGGCCCGTCCGGAGTGGGGTAGCCGGCCTCGGTATCTTTTTACGCTCCCCCGGGTGACCAACTGACATGAATCAGGAGGCCCGCAGCGGGAACGAGTCGCGCGAGCGGCTGGTGGCGGAACTGTGCGACCGGCAGCACTACTTCGTGGTCCTCTTCGCGTTCGCGGTGGTGTTCCTGCTGATACAGGTCCCCTACCTGTTCGTCGCCGACAGTGACTCGGCGCTGTACGTGGTAGTCACGATGAACGTGGCCGGGAGCGCTGCGTTCGCCCTCGGCAGTGGCGTCGTCCTCCGGACCTGTGCCCGGCGGGACTAGAAGGAGTTGAGTTCGGCGTCGAGGTCGGATTCGGGCTCGGTGTCGGCGTCGGACTCGGTCGACGAATCGGTCTGGATCCGTGCGATGAACTGGTTGAGCCAGAGGGCACCGTACGCGAGGACGCCGAGGAGGACGACCGTCGCGCCCCAGACGCCGAACATCCCCGCGAAGACGCCGTGGGCGAGCACGTTCAGCGGTCCGTCGGCCCCGAACAGGAAGCCGGGGCGACCCGAGAGGACTGTGGCGCCGAACGCCATCATGGCGATGCCGACGAGCACGGCCACGATGGACATGTTGTTCGCCAGGAAGTAATACGCGGCGAGCAGATATCGTTTCGCGCCCGTGGCCTCCGCGTTCGCCCGTTCGAGTGATCGCTTCATCGGTGAGTGCTGCCACGGGAGATTATTTCAAAGTTTGGGTCGTCGGTACTAGTACCGCCGTCAAAGATCGTGAAAGAATCGGGTACTTTTATATAATATTGGCTGAACGTAGGTAGCATGCGGGAAACTGACAATAACCGCGAGAAGTTGTCGCGACGACGGTACGCGCAACTGGTAGCTGGATCGAGTGCGGCAGCACTGGCCGGCTGTCCGGAGTCGGGGTCCGAGGGAACCGAGACGGAACCCGCCACGAGCGAATCGGACACTGACGAGTCGACGACCACGGACGGGGACTCGACGCCCGATCCGAGCAACCGGATGACCGACACCGTCCGCGTGTTCGTGTTGAACACGCCGGACACCTTCGACTGGAATCCCCACACGCCACAGGACAACACCACTGGCGACCTGTTCATGTCCGAACTGCACGGCATGTCGAACTCCCACGATACGTCGAAGCGCCTCCACGGCGACGACGCGACGTTCGACGCGCCGTGGGTCCAGGGGAAAGACGAGATCAGCCTCGTCACCTGGATCAAGGACTGGGAGGTCGAACCGCCCTACGACCTGTGGAACACCCACGACGAGCGCTCCACGTTCTGGAACGGCGAGCCCAACGACGCCGAGACCCGGTACAAGTACGACAAGGTGCGCTACTTCGTCGAGGGCAACAAGTTTCAGGAGGGCCAGATCCACCGTGCCGAGGCCGAGAGCCAGTGGCGCTACCACTTCTGGCACGCCAGAGCCGAGGTCGAGGGCGCGGACGACGACCCGGCGAACGAACCGCTGCTCGCCGACGAGGCGGCGGCGACCGACGGCGACCCGCCGCTCCCGCAGGAGTGGAGCGACCCGAAGCTACGGGAGTTCGACGCCGCCGGGACCCAGGAGCGGTACAACGAGGTCATCAGCAACGTCCGCGGCGACCGCGTCTCGCTCGAACGGCTGGCCGAGAACGGCTGGGGGACGGGCCCGTACGAACTCCGCTCGACCGACGACATCGGCTCCGACCGCGCCATCCTCCGGCTCCGTGACGAGGACGCCGAGTCGCCACATCCCCACCGCGAGCACATCAACATCCCCAAACTCCAGCTCCAGTTCGGTAACGAGGACCGTGAGCAGACGCTGGCGAACAACGGCGCCATCGACGTCCACGCCGGGTCCATCACGCCCAACAACACCTGGAATCCGGAGAGCCTCCCGGACCACGTCGACAACGTCACCACCTATCTGCGCCCGAACGGCGGCGACTCGTGGTGGTTCAACTGGAACAACCCGCACCTCGGACGGCTGTGGGTCCGACGGGCGCTCGTCACGGCCATCGACTGGAACGTCGTGGGCGCGAACGGCTGGGGCGACCAGCGCTCCGTCCCGCTCGAACACGACACCGGAATGCTCGACGCCCACTCCGAGTCGACGTTCTCCGAGGAGTTCCTGAACAGCCTCCACTCCTGGCCGAAGGAGGCCGACGTCGAGACCGCCAACGAGTACATGAAGCGGGCGGGCTACACGAAGAACGGCAACATCTGGGTCGACCCCGACGGCAACGACTTCAAGCTCGACGTCCTCATCACTTCGAACATCGAGGACTGGATCGGTGCCGGCCAGACCATCCGGCAGCAACTCCGCAACTTCGGCGTGGACGCGACGTTCACCCAGCAGGACTGGGGGACGTGGTCGAACAACCTGGACACGTTCAACAACGAAGAGCCGAACTTCGACACCTCGATCCACTGGTACAACCAGCCGACCCGCTTCGGCTACTACAAGTCCCAGGCCGCGTGGTGGGACAACGCGTCGCTGCTCGGCGGCGACCCCAACGCTACCGGGTCGGACCGCCGTGCCGTCGACCCCGACGACGAGTTCACCATCAAGGGCGAAGTCGTGCAGGCCCATCTGCCGACCAAGGTGGGCTCAATCGAGGCCCCCGACCAGGCCGGGCAACAGCCCGACCTCGAGGGCGTCACCGACTACGAGGAGGTGAACATGGCCGAAGTGGTCGAGAACATCCGGAAGCCCGCCGATTCGGAAGAAGAGCTCCAGGAGCGCTTCCGGACGTGTGCCCGGTACTACAACTACTACGTGCCGAAGTTCGCGTTCCACCAGTACACCTACGGCGAGTGGGCGAACGTCCGCGACTTCGACTGGCCCGGGGAGGACGACGACGCCCTGGACTGGGAGCGGAGCTTCAACATCACGGACACCGTCACGCTGGGCGGTATCGCCCAGGCCAGTTACGACTCCGAGATGGACCGCTGACGTCGGTCCGACTCCAGCGGCTCGGATCGGAACTTTCGTCGAATCGAACGGACCAGACAGGCTGTCACTACCACTGCGATACGCGCCGTCGATTCCGGGGGCGTCCCGGACTGCCGTGCTTTTTAGCTGTCTCCCGGCCGGACGAGCCCGTGCTTCAGCGCGTAGAACGCCGACTGGTTCTCCGGGCCCGCGGTCCGGTAGGCGTCGTCGTCACCGACCCACTCGAAGTCGCGCGTGTTCCCCCACGTCCCGCTGACGCTCGTCGCGACGTGGATATCTGGCAGGGCGTGGTTCCACCACCGGGCGAACGCGGCCACCGCGTCGGCCGTCGTCTCCCGGTCGGACTGGCTCCCGAGTCGGCGCCACTGGTCGACGAGGTTCACCGTCCGCTCGTCGTCTCCACCGGCCGCTGGAATCGTGACCTCGACGGGCTTGCCGTGGGCCGACGTCTCTGTCGTCGGGTCGGTGACGCCGTAGCCGAGTGCGGTCGTCCCAGTCGCCGTGACGTCGTAGAGCGTGTGGGGGCTCCCGTCGCTGGGCCACAGCAACACGTCGAAGTTGTGCGTGTCGACGTCGGTGACCAGCCGCGGAGCGGGGATCTGCGAGAAGTCGACGTCGAACCCGAACTCGGTCAGCGCCTGGTCGACGAGTTCGGCGCTGGCCTTCCAGTCCGGCCACATGGGCGTGCGGAGGCGGAACCAGACCGACTCGCCGTCGGGGTCGTACCAGTCGCCGTCGTCGCGCGTGTACCCTGCCGAGCGCATGTACTCCGCCGCGCGCTCGGTGTCGGACTCGACGGGGTACTCGCGGAGGTCGGCCAGCACGTCCTCGTCGAGCCAGCGCCGTTCGGCTGGCGTCGCCATCCCCGTCTGTCGCGTCGTCGCCTCGCCGAACCCACCGACGTCGACGACGTCGTCGAGCGGGAGGGCCGCGAGTAACGCGCGCCGGACCGCCAGCCGACCGAGGTGGGCGTTCCGCCAGTCGAGGGCGAGTTTCGTCCCGCCGGTCGTCGGGTACCGGGCGATCTGGTCGACGTTGTCCGCGGGCGACCCCTTCAGCCCCGTCAGCAGGCCACTGCCGCCGTCGAGCGTCCCCTGCTGGACGAACTTGTCGAGGGACACCGACTGGACGACGGGGAACCACAGCGTCGGAACCGCGATGTCGTCGGCCCGGGGATGGTCCTCGAAGCGTTCGAGCATCAGCCGGTTCATCGACGCCTCCACGAGCTCGTAGGGCCCGCACCCGACCCCCTTCTCCGCCGCGTCCTCGAGCGAGACGCGCCACTCGTGGAGTTCCGAGACGACGTCCTCGCGGGTCGCCGAGGTCGACGCGGCGTCCAGGCGGTCCACCCACTGTTCGAACAGCCACGCCGGCGTGTTGACGGCGCCGCCGACGACGTGAGACAGGACCAGGGGTTCGGCGAGTGCGCGGTCGAACTCGTAGACGAGGGTGTGCTCGTCGCGAAGCGTCACGGCCGGCCGGTCCTCGTCGCTCACGGCCGACTGGATCCGCTCGTACACCCACTGGTCCCGCGCCGTCACGGGCTTCCCGTTCCACCAGGAGAATTCGTCGCTGTAGGTGACCGTCGCAGTGGTCTCGTCGATGGTGACGTCCTCGACGACGTCGCCCAGTCGACGCTCGCCGCCGGGCCGCTGGACGGACTGGACCTCGAACAGCATCGTGTAGAAGTGCCAGGGGTACGAGCCCGACAGCCAGGGGTTGAGCTGGACGCTCTCGGTCGCGTAGGGGAAGGCGTGGCCGAACACGTCCGTGGCGTGTTTGACGTCGTCCGGGTCGGACGAGCAACCCGCGAGGCCGCTCAGGGTGAGCGCGCTGGCGCTCGCCAGGACCTGCCGTCGCGTCGTCGTCCCCGAACCGGATCCGTCGCGTCCGCGGCCGTCTCTCATTGGCGGCTTCGTTGTGTAGCGGGGTGTATAAACGCTCCGTCGGCCTGCCGGACGGCTGCTCGACGGAGTGCGGGACCGCGAGAAGTGGTACGGTCGCGGCTTATTCGCAGGGGAGCGATCCGACGTCGTCCTCGCTCGTGTCACCGACGGCGACGGCGCCACACATCAGGAAGTGCGTGTCCTGGGCGTCGTGGTAGGAGTACACGCCGGAGCTCTGGAACGTGTGGGCGCCCGACTCTCCGGCCGCGATGGCCAGGTCCAGTTCCCACTCGTTCGAGTTGTCGACTTCGGTGTTGGCGCGGACGGTCCGCTGTTCACCGGTCTCGTTGATCCACCTGACGGCCTCACCCTCGGCGACGTGGACCCGGAGCGGGTCGAAGGCCTCGCCCTCGGTCAGCGTCACCTCCGCGGTGACCTCGCCCTGTGGTTCGCTGGAGCCGCTCCCGCCGCCACAGCCGGCCACCGCGATCGTCGATGCCGTCACTGTCGTCGTCGTGAGGAATTGTCGTCGTTTCATAACTCTTTGTCCCCGGGTGTATGAGGGTAGCTCACACCGTTGGGGAAAATACTTTTCCCCCGGACAGGGTCACCCGAGTTCGACCAGCGCCGATCGTTCCGATGATCGACTGCCAACTGGATGAAAACAATCCGAACAAACATATAACCGGGTGTCAACACATCGGTGTATGGACTACGTGTCACGTGACACGGCGCGAGTCGTTGCTATCGGGGTGGTGAGCATCGTGGCCATCGCGATGGGGGCGGCGACCATCCAGACTACCGTCGATTTCGGGACCGGCACCGCGTCGGGCGGGCTCGAAATCGGCCAATCGGGTGGCCAGGCCGGTGGCCTGAACGACTCGACGTCGGAGACCAACGGCAGTATCGACATGGGGGAGGGCGGAGGCTCGGACGGGTTCATCGCACAGACCTCGACCTGCGTGGAACCGCTCTCGAAGTGGTACGGCGGACTCGGCTACTTCGGCTTCTTCGGCCTCGTGCTTTACGGGATCAAGCGTCGCTACTCGCTGGGGGCTTCCTTCCTCGGAATGTACGCGATCGCGCCGGTGGCGCTGACGGCGTACTTCCTCACGACCGACTGTACGGCGGCCCTCGACGGCCAGAACGGCCAGTCGGGCGTCGTGGAGGGCATCGGCGACGCGGCCGGGCAGGGCGTCGTCTCGACGGACGTCTCGCCGATGGTCGTCGGTGGCGTGTTCGCCGTCGCGCTGGTCGCGACGGCCGTCGTCCTCTACCGCGCATCGAGCGACCAGACGGTCGCGATGGTCGAGGAGGACGACGAGGAGGAACTCGGCAAGCCGGACGTCGGCGACCTGGCGGCCGCCGCGGCCGCCGCGGCCGACCGACTGGAGGAGCGCAACGCCGACGTGGACAACGAGGTGTACGCCGCGTGGCGCGACATGACCGCGTTGCTCCGGGTGTCGAAACCCGAGAGCTCCACGCCGGGCGAGTTCGCCGAGGCGGCCGTCGAGGCCGGTCTCGACGAGGACGACGTCGGACAGCTCACGCAGCTGTTCGAGGAGGTCCGCTACGGCAAGCGCGACCCCGAGTCCCGCGAGGAGCGAGCCATCGAGGTCTTCCGCTCCATCGAGGCGGCCTACGGGACGGGCGACGACGCCGGCGCGGACGAGGGAGGTGAACGATGAACGTCGACGAGATACTGAAGCGGCTGATCGTCGGAATCGGCCTGCTGTTCGTCGTCGTCGGCGTCGCGCTTATCGCCGTCCCGGACCCGTTCCCGTTCGGCGCAGAGGTCATCTTCGCCGCCGGCGTCGCCGCGCTCCTGGCCGCGGCGCTGACGGTCCGGGGCCGACTCCAGGGCGAAATCACCGAGACGGTGATGCCCGACCCCGAGCGACCGGCGGACAACCAGCGCCCCGGCGACGAGGTCGACCGGATGCTGTACGAGATGACCGAACTCCGTCAGGGCGTCGCGGAGAACAGCGAACACCTCGAAGAGCGCATGGATCGCCTCGGGGTCGCCATCGTCCAGGACCGCGAGGACTGCTCGGTCGCGGAGGCCAGGGCGGTCCTCGAGTCCGGCGACTGGACCGACGACCCCGACGCCGCCGCGTTCTTCCAGGGCCAGCGGACCGAGGCCGACGAGGCCGGATTCACGGGACTCGTCCAGGACGGCGACGACGGCGGCTTCAAGACCGAGTTCCGCGCGGCCGTCGAGGCGCTGCTCGACTACGGCGAGATCGAGGTCGACCCCATCGAGACCGAGGAACCGCCGAGCCGGTTCGAGCGGATCTTCGGCCGGTCCGGTGACGACGACGCCGAAGCGGGCGTCGAGACGAACTGGAACGAGGCGGACTCCTCGATCCCGGACTTCGACACGAACGGGCCGCTGGAGGACGTCTCGCTCCACCACACCAACCGGTGGCTCGGTGTCACCGCCTTCGGGCTGTTCGCCGTCGGTGTCGGCGTCGTCACCTTCTCCCCGGCGCTGATGATGGCGGGGACGGTCGGCATCGCCTACACCATCTACGGTCGCGTCTCGGCGGTACCACGCGTCGAGTCGCTCGCCGTCGAGCGCGAACTCGAGGCCGAGGACCCACAGCCCGGTGACGAGGTAGCGGTGACCGTCACCGTCCGCAACGAGGGTGACTCGATACTGCCCGACCTGCGGCTGGTCGACGCCGTCCCGGACGCCTTCGTCGTCACCGACGGCGTCCCGCGGCTCCACACCGCGTTGCGCCCCGGGTCGAGCGCGACGTTCTCCTACGTCGCCCGGGTCGAGCGCGGCGAGTACCGGTGGCCGGTAGTCTGCGTCTCGCGTGACTTCAGCGGCGGCGCCGAGCGGACGTCGCTGCTGACGCCCGAGACGGAACTGACCTGCGTGCCGTCGCTCAAAGTCACGAACGACGTGCCGGTACGGGCACAGACGACCCAGTACTCCGGCGACGTGAACACCCAGAAGGGCGGCTCGGGCCTGGAGTTCCACTCCGTCCGGGACTACCTGCCCGGCGACCCGATGAACCGGATCAACTGGAAGCAGGTCGCCCGAACTGGTGACCTGGCGACCATCGACTTCCGCCAGGAGCGGGCGGCGACGGTGACGCTGCTGTTCGACACGCGACAGCGCGCCTACGTCGCCTCCGAGCCGGGCAAACCCCACGCCGTCGACAGCGCCGTCCACGCCGCCAGCGACGTGTTCGGCGCGCTGTTCGACCAGGGCAACCTCGTCGGCATCGCGGCGTTCGACACCGTCCCGTGCTGGTACGACGCCGGCGCGGGCAGCGAACACCGCGAGCGGGCCCGGATGCTGTTCGCCCAGCACCCGGCGCTGTCGCCGCGGCCGCCGGACCGCCAGGACACCGAGGGCGGGTACATCGACCCGATGACGCACGTCCTCCGGCGGCTGTCCAGCAACTCCCAGATATTCCTGTTCACGCCGCTGGCAGACGACTACGCGATGGAGGTCGCCAGCCGGCTGGACTCGAAGGGACACCTGGTGACGGTGCTGAGTCCCGACGTGACGAACGACCAGACGGTGGGCCAACGGCTCACCCGGGCCGAACGGACGGCGCGCGTCCGCAACCTCAGGCAGCGCGGCATCCGCGTCATCGACTGGAATCCGGACGACAAACTGCGACTGCAGATCGACCGAGCGAAAGCGAGGTGGGCATGATGAGTTCAGAACGAGTCAACGGCAGTATGGCGGGGTCGGAACAGGGCGACGAACCGGTGACGGCAGTCGAGGTAACGCACTCTCCGGCGACGGTGAGCAGTGTCCTGGCGGTCGTCGCGGCGGTGCTGGCAGTCGTCGCCAGCGCCACGTCGCTGCTGGCGATGGCGGTCAGCGCATTCGGCCTGGTCGGCGTCGTCGCGGGCCTGTTCGCGTTCGAGTCCGAGCGCGCGGCCGCTATCGGGACGGGCATCGTCTTCGTCGGCGTCGTCCTGAGCGGCGTGTTCGGCAACTCGCTGCCGCTGCTGGTGCTGGGCGCGCTGGCGACGGTGTTGTCGTTCGACTACGGGCAGAACGCCTTCAGCGTCGGCTCGCAGCTCTCGGACCAGACCGACACGGTCAGGGGAGAGGTCGTCCACGCCGCGGCGAGCGTCGTGGTCGGCATCCTCGTCGTCGGCGTCGCCTACGGCGTGTACGCGGTCGCCGTCGACGGACTGTCCTACGGCGCGCTCGCGTTCCTGCTGTTCGGCGGGTTGCTCCTGATCTGGGGCATCAGGTCCTGACCGGTTTCGCCCCGAACATTCGTTCTCGACGCGTCGCGCGGTCGTTCCCGGGTCGCGGAGTGGCGACGACGCCGCGCGGTCCGTGGTATCGTGAGGTGCGACACACCGTCACAATTAAGGTGACCTGTCTGCCCATCCATACTATGGCGTCAGAGTTATCGATCCAAGCGGCAAGTGAAGAGATTGACCTGGTAGTCGACGAGATACGATCGTCGGTTATCATCGAGGAGGAGTTCCTCGAGACGGTCCTGGTGGGGCTGCTCTCCCAGGGCCACGTCCTCCTCGAGGACGTCCCCGGGACGGGGAAGACGCTGACCGCGAACAGTTTCGCCGAGGCGCTCGGGCTCTCGTTCTCCCGTATCCAGTTCACGCCGGACCTGCTCCCCAACGACGTCACTGGGACGTACATCTACAACGAACAGAAAGGCGAGTTCGAGTTCAACGAGGGCCCCATCTTCGCAAACGTGATCCTGGCCGACGAGATCAACCGCGCGCCGCCGAAGACCCAGGCCGCCCTGCTCGAGGCGATGGGTGAGGGCCAGGTCACCACCGAGGGTGACACGCGCCAGCTGCCCGAGCCGTTCTTCGTCATCGCGACGCAGAACCCCGTCGAGCAGGAGGGGACCTTCCCCCTCCCCGAGGCGCAGGTCGACCGATTCAACATCAAGTCCAGCATCGGCTACCCCGACAACGACGGCGAGGTCGAACTCCTGCGCCGCCGGAACGACCGCTCGGCGCCGACGCCGACGGTCGAGCAGGTGCTGGACCACGACCGCGTCACGGCGCTCCAGGAGGTCCCGGAGACCGTCACCGTCACGGAGGACATGCTCGAGTACATCGCGGCCATCTCCCGGGCGACCCGGGAGGACCACCGCGTCCAGGTCGGTATGAGCCCCCGCGGGACCCAGCGTCTCTACGAGGCCGTACGCGCCCAGGCGGTCGTCGAGGGGCGCAACTACGTGACGCCGGACGACGTCAAGACCGTCTCGCGGGCGACGATGGCCCACCGCATGGTCCTGACCGCCGAGTCACAGGTCCAGGACGTCGACCGCAACGACATCATCGAGGACGTCCTCGAAGAGATTCCGGTACCGACCGTCGAGGCACCGGCCTGACCACATAGATACCAATGGCTATCTCACAGGCGGTTCGAAACCCGCGATCGTACCTGAGTCGGACGCTCGGGATGTACCGGACGCTGCTGACCGACCCCGGGACGTTCTACGACGAGTACGTCGGCACCCGCGGGCTCCGGGTCGAGATACTGCTGGTCCTGGTCGTCGGCGCCGTCGGCTTCGTCGGGAACGTCTACGCCCTCCTCCAGGTCGAGGAGCTGTTCGCACAGCTCGAAATCCCGCTGGGCCAGGACGTCGCCTTCGCGATGTGGGGCGAGGTCGCCGCGCCGCTGGTCGGCGCCGTCCTCCTGTGGATCGGCCTGACCACGGCACTGTACGTCGTCGGCTGGCTATACTCCGCGGTCGGCGAGTACTACGTGCTCCTGAAGTGGACGGCGTGGGCGCTGGTGCCGCTGGCGTTCGCGAACCTGATCCACTCGGTCGCGGTAGCGTACGCCGCGTTCTCCGTCTCGGCCGGGGACGTGGCGACTTCGGAAGTCCCACGGGTTCCGGAGGACCGTGCTGCCTTCGTGTGGGACGTGGCGGCGGGCGAAATCGCCGTGGTCGCCGCCGCCGTCGTCGGCATCGCCTTCGCGGTGTGGGCGGGGTACATCGCCGCCTACGCCGTCCGCGGCGTCCGTGACATCGAGACCGACGAGGCCTACCGGGTCGCGGCCGTCCCGACGGTGGCCTACGTGCTCTACGTGGTCTACGAAGTGGCCACGACGGCGCTGTAGACCGGGCGAACCGATCAGGGGGAGCGGTCGCCGGGGCCGAACTCGCTATCGTCGCACGCGACGGTGCCGATTCGAACGTCACTGCACGGACGCGAGGGTGGTGGGGACCGATTCATCCGTCCGCCCAGCGGACGGTCCGTCCCGCGATTGCTCATCATTGTTGACGGAAGATATAAGGGGTGCTGGGTTGCGTCAACATACATGCGATACTATGTCAGACGCATAGCGCAGTCAGTGTTTACCTTGTTGTCGGGACTGTTCCTGACCTACGCCCTGTATCGCCTCATCCCGGGGAGTCCGCTGAAGGCGATCATGGCCAACCTCATCGCCCAACAGCAACGCAGGGGGGAGGTAGACACCGAACAGGTCGCGAGGATGGCCGAGCAGATGACGGGGATCAACCCGGACGAACCGATCATCGTCGGATTCTTCAACTACGTCAGCGGGATCGTCTTGCGCGGGGACTTCGGGACCTCGATCCTCTACCAGGACCCGGTGTTCGACATCCTCTTCCGGGCGATGCCGTGGTCCATCTTCCTCAGCGTCTACGGCATCATGCTCGGGTTCACAGCGAGTATCCTCGTCGGCGTGCTGATGGCCTGGCACGAGGGTTCGAAGCTCGACTCCGGGCTGACGGTCCTGGTCCTCTCGGTGAACGCCATCCCGTACTACGTCGGCGCGATCGTCATGCTCTCGCTGCTGGCGTTCCAGTGGGGACTGTTCCCGACCGGCGGTCGGGCGCCGCGGGCAGTCGCGCCGGGATTCAACGTCCAGTTCATGCTGGGTATCCTCCATCACGGGGCGTTACCGATCCTGTCGACGTTCCTCCTCGGGTTCGGCGCGGGTTCGCTCGGGATGCGGGCTAACACCGTCCGCATCGTCGGCTCCGACTACCTCCGGTCGGCGCGCCTACGGGGGGTGAGCAGCAACCGCATCCTCACCCGATACCTGACCCGGAACGCGATACTGCCGCTGTACACGGGACTGGTCGTGGGAATCGGCGCGCTGTTCGCGTCGAACGTCATCACGGAGTACATCTTCCAGTACCAGGGCGCCGGGTGGTTCCTGTTCGAGTCCGTGGTCAACCAGGACTACCCGCTGATCATGGGGTCGTTCCTCTTCTTCGGCACCGTGACGGTGCTCGGCATCCTGCTCGCCGACCTCACGTACGGCCTCATCGACCCGCGTGCGGAAACCGGCGCAACGAGGGATACCTTCTAACATGTCACGAGACGACCTCGAAACGGACGGCGGCGTCACGCAGGAGAGCATCTTCGGGACCGGTGAGGACGAGCGGCGCAGTCGGTCCTCGCCCAAGGAACGCTTCGGCAGGGGGTTCGACTCCTACGTGCGAACGCCCTTCCGGATCGCCTGGAACGACTGGCGGACCCGCATCGGCGGCATCGGCATCCTGATCTACCTCCTGATGGGCACGGTCGGCGTCATCATCGTGCCAGCGCCGACGCTGAACGAGGGGCCGCGCTACCTCCAGCCGTTCCAGGACTGGACGATTCCGTTCGGCACCGACAACCTCGGTCGCGGCATCTTCAAACAGCTCATTCACTCGACGCCCGCAATGTTGAAGATGGCGCTGGCCGGCCTCGTCTTCGCCGTCGGTGTCGCCATCCTCTTCGGCATGATCGCCGGCTACAAGGGCGGCGTCATCGACACCGTGCTGATGACCATCACGGACATCTTCTTCGTGATCCCGGGGCTCCCGCTCATCATCGTCCTGTCGGCCATCTTCACGCCGCGGGACCCCTTCATCGTCGGCGCCATCCTCTCCATCTCCGTCTGGCCCCGGCTCGCCAGGGAGTTACGCTCGCAGGTCCTCTCGTTACGGACGGAGGACTACGTCGAGGCCTCACGCTCGATGGGGCTGTCGACGCCGACCATCATCGGCCAGGAACTCATGCCGAAGCTCGCCCCCTACATCCTCATCCGCGGGTCGGGGTCCGCGGTACGGATCATCAGGGACTCGGTCGCGCTGTACTTCCTGGGCATCCTGCCCTTCAGCACGACCAACTGGGGCATCATGATGCAGTTCGCCTACAGCCAGGGGAACGCAATCTCGACGCCGAGTCACCTCTACTGGCTGGTCGTCCCCCTCGTCGCGCTGGCGGGGATGGGCTTTTCACTGATCCTGTTCTCGCAGGGCCTCGACCGGGTGTTCAACCCGCGACTCCGGGCCCGGAACACGGAACACGGTGCCGACGAAGACGGGACGGGGGTGATGTGAGATGGCGATAGACCAGCCGGGAACGACCGGCACGCCCGACGCAGACGAGGACGAACCGGAAGATATCGTCATGTCGGTCCGCGACGCGCGGGTGTCCTTCGACATGGCCCGCGGGCAGGCGTGGGTGCTCAACGACGTCGACCTCGACGTCCGGCGCAACGAGATTCTCGCCGTCGTCGGCGAGTCCGGGTCGGGCAAGTCGATGTTCGCCTCGGCGCTGCTCGACGCCGTCGAGGACCCCGGCGTGCTCGCCGGTGACGTCACCTACTACCCGGACGAGGCGGCCGGGGAGAGCCAGACCATCGGCTCGTTCGACCAGGGACTCGACGACTCCGTGGACGTGCTGGACCTGGACTCGGACGAACTGCAGGCGTTCCGGTGGGAGAAGGTCTCGATGGTGTTCCAGGGGGCGATGAACTCGTTCAACCCCACGATGAAGATCAAGGCCCACTTCCACGAGACCATCCAGGCCCACAACGCGGTCCTCGAGGAGCGGATGGACCACGTCCGGAAGCTCTTCGACGCGCTGTACATCGACTTCGACCGCGTGATGACGTCCTACCCCCACGAACTCTCCGGCGGGATCAAACAGCGGACGCTGATCGCGCTGGCGCTGGTGCTGGAACCCGAGGTGCTCGTGATGGACGAGCCCACCGCCGCGCTCGACCTGTTGATGCAGCGCTCTATCATCTCGATGCTGCGCAACCTCCGCGACGAGTTCGACCTCACCATCGTGTTCATCACGCACGACCTGCCGCTGGTCGGGGGCCTCGCGGACCGCATCGCCGTGATGTACGCCTTCGAGTTCGTAGAAGTCGGCGCGACGCGGGACCTCATGAAGAACGCCGCCCATCCGTACACCCGTTCGCTGTTGCGGTCGGTGCCGAGCATCAACTCGGACGTCGACGAGATGGAACCGATCGAGGGGGCGCGGCCGGACCCGGTCAACATCCCGACCGGCTGTTCGTTCCACCCGCGCTGTCCCGTCGCCGACGACCGCTGTGAGATCGAGGACCCGGACCTGGCCGCCGTCGAGGACGACCTCCAGGCGGCGTGTTTCTACACCGACCAGGCGCGCGAGAAGATCGACTACACGCTGGAAGACGAATCCACGGAGGACGACAGATGAGCACCGACGACGCGACCGACGGGGAACAGCACGACGAGGAAGCCGAGCACGCCGACGAACCCCTCCTCTCGCTTTCGGACGTCGAGGTCCACTACGATACGGGGACCGGCATCGAGCGCTACCTCAGCGACAAGCGCGTGAAGGCCGTCGACGGGGTGAACCTCGAACTCGAGGAGAACGACATCGTCGTGCTGGTCGGCGAGTCGGGATGTGGGAAGACGACGCTCGGGAAGTCCGCTGTCGGGCTCGAACGGCCGACCGGTGGCTCCGTGAAGTACCGCGGCCAGGACATCTGGGAGGCCAAGGACCACCCCAGAGGGGCCGACATCGAGTTCCGGGAGATCCGCCGGGCGATGCAGATCATCCACCAGGACCCGGCGAACGCGCTCAACGCCTCGCGTCGGGTGCGGGCCATCCTGTCCGACCCGCTGAAGAAGTACCGGACGGAACTCGGCCCGCAGGAACGCGAAGAGACGATCTACCGCTACCTGGAGTACGTGGACATGACGCCGGCGGAGGACTACGCCGACCGGTACCCCCACCAGCTCTCGGGCGGCGAGAAACAGCGCATCACGCTCGGGCGCGCGCTGTTGATGAACCCGGACGTCATCCTGGCCGACGAGGCGATCAGCGCGCTGGACGTCTCCCTGCGCGTCGAGATGATGGACCTCATCCTCGACCTGCAGGAGACGTTCGACACCTCCTACGTCTTCATCTCGCACGACCTGGCGAACGCCCGCTACCTGGCCAAGCGGGCCGGCGGCCGGATCGCCATCATGTACCTCGGCAACATCGTCGAGATCGGCGGTCCGGACGAGGTGATCCAGAACCCGAGCCATCCCTACACGGAGGTACTCCGGTGGTCGACGCCCTCGATGGACCCGGACGTCGCGATGGAACGGATCAAGGAGAAACCGCCCGTGCGTCAGATCGACGTTCCCGACCCGCAGGACCCGCCGTCGGGCTGTGCGTTCCACCCGCGCTGTACGAAGGCCCGCGAGGCCTGCGCCGAGGGGGCACCGGAACTGTACGACGCGGAGGAAACCGAGGCGGCCTGCTTCCGGGCCCTCGACAACCACGAGTACTGGTCGAGTCCGGAACTCGAGGACGCCGAGGGCTCCGGGACGGCGGAACTCGGCGTCGGCGACTAAGTCCGAATCTCCTGCGACCGTCGCACCGAACCGCACGCCGCCGCCCGCTCGCGATGACCGCGGGAGGGCAACGCTTATCTTTGCTACCGAGTCATCAGGGTACACATGACACGGCAGACGCAGTCAGGCCCGACGAGCGTCACGTCCGAGGAAACCCAGCGCAGCGCCGGCGAGCAGGCGCTGGCGCTGAACGTGGCCGCCGCCGAGAGCGTCACCGACGCGGTGCGGACCACGCTCGGCCCCCGCGGGATGGACAAGCTGCTCGTCGACGGCTCGGGCGACGTCGTCGTGACCAACGACGGCGTCACCCTGCTTTCGGAGATGGACGTCTCCCACCCGGTCGCCCGGTCACTCATCCAGGTCGCGACGACCCAGGAGGCCGAGGTGGGCGACGGAACGACCTCCGCCGTCGTGCTGGCCGGGGCGCTCCTGCAGGAGGCCCTGGACCTGGTCGACGACGGCGTCCACCCGACGACCGTCGCCACGGGGTACTGGATGGCGGCCGACGTCGCGAGCGAGGCGCTGGACGAGATGGCCCGGGGCGTCGGGTCGGACGACGTCTCCGTGCTCGAACGCATCGCCGCGACGGCGATGACGGGCAAGGGCGCAGAGCAGGCCAGGGACCAGCTCGCCTCGGTCGTCGTGCAGGCGGTGCGCGCGGCGCTGGCGGAGAACGGCCGGGTGAACGACGACTCGCTCGTGCTGCGAGCGTTCCCGACGCGCTCGCTCACTGACTCTCAGTTCGTCCCCGGACTGCTGTTCGACTACAATCCGTGCCACCGGGGAATGCCCCGCTCGCAGTCCGACGCGGACGTGCTCGTCTACGACGGCGCCGTCGAGACCGCCGAACTGTCCAACGACGGCGGGGCCACCGTCACCGACTTCGGCGAGTACCAGTCGTTCGTCGACCGGGAACACGCCGAACTCGACGCCGCCGTCGACCGAATTCTCGACGCCGGTGCGGACGTGGTCCTCGCGACCGGGAACGTCGAGTCCCGGGCACGGGACCGACTGGCTAGAGCGGACGTGACGGCGTTCTACGAGGTCGACGACGACGACTGCCGGCAGGTCGCACTGGCGACCGGCGCCACGCCCGTCGGCGACCTCGACGTGCTGACCGCGGACCACCTCGGCTTCGCTGGCAGCGTCGAGCAGGAGAAGTTCCGGGAGCTGACGCACAAGCAGGACGCGCCGGCCGAGCGGACGATGGTGTTCGACGACCTCCCGGGCGAGACGGTCGGGACCATCCTGCTGCGCGGCGGGACCGAGCACGCCCTCGACGAGGTCGAACGCGCCGTCGAGGACAGCGTCGGTGTGACGGTCGCGGCCGTCGAGGACGGCGTCATCGTGCCAGGCGCGGGCGCCCCGGAGATAGAACTCGCACGCGCCGTGCGCGAGCGCGCGCCGGACGTGGCGGGGCGCGAGCAACTCGCGCTCGAGGCGTTCGCCGATTCGCTGGAGACCCTGCCCCGGACGCTCGCGGAGAACGCCGGTCACGACGTCGTCGACGCGCTCGTCGCACTGCGGACGCGCCACGACGACGGCGACTGGGCCGCCGGCCTCGACGCCGACACTGGCGAGGTCGTCGACGCCTACCGGGCCGGCGTCATGGAGCCCTATCGGGTGAAATCCTGTGCGCTGTCCACCGCGGTCGACGCCGCGACGCTGGTCCTGCGCATCGACGACGTCATCTCGGCGGGCGACCTGACGGCGAGTGACGACGAGAACTGAGATTGGATTCGGGCGGCGGTGAGATCAGGGGCAACCGCGCGCCGGTCAGGAGTGGTTGTGTTCCAGTTCGACGACGTTGGCCGCACTGAGAACTTCGTTGGGAAGTTCCTCGAAGAACCGCTCGTCGTCGACCCGCTGACTCGGACAGGAGACGCTGATGGCGGCCAGCGCCCGGTCGTGGCCGTCGGTGATGGGTACCGCGATACAGCGCAGGCCGGGGAGTCCCTCCTCGCGGTCGACGGCGTAGCGCTGCTCGCGTATCTCGTCGAGCTCTTCGAAGAACGTCTCGCGGTCGGTGATCGTCTTGTCCGTCGCCGCGGGCATCCCGTGCTCGTCGAGGATCGCCTCGACCTCCTCGCGCGGGCGGAACGCGAGGATGGCCTTTCCGAGCCCGGTCGAGTGGAGGTGGACTCGCTGGCCTGCGTAGGTGCCCAGCTGGACGGCCTGGTCGCCCTCGGCCTTGTAGAGGAAGATGCCCCGCCCCTGTTTCTCGACGAGCAGGTTCACGAGCTCGCCGGTCTCCTCGGCGAGTTTGTCGACAGCCGGCCGGGCGGTGTCGTATATCTCGTTCCGATTGCGGGCGTAGGCGCCGAGGCCGAGAAAGGCCAGGCCGATGTGGTACTCGTCACCCTCCTTGACGACGTACTCGCGCTGGGCGAGCGTGTTGAGGTGATTGTGCACCGCGCTCTTCCCCACCTGCACCCTGTCGGCGATCTCGGAGACCCCCGCCCCGTCGAGTTCGCGGATGATCTCGAGGATCTCCAGCGTCCGGTCCACGGTCCGGACCGGATGGTTCGTCTGTGCCATACCTTCGCAACTTACCGAACGAATATAATGGTTCTGCCTGGCCAAACGACGTTCTGTCTGTGGCGGCGCTCTCCGGCTCACGGGCGAGGAGCGTCCCGACGAGCGATTCGGCCCGTGGCTGTCGTAATTTTATATAGGATGGGATCCAAATAACGTCTGTCCCGGGGTAACACACGGGACTGGTGGAATCGAACAGCCACGAACCACTGCTACTCACTGCTATGAGTACGCGCGGCGGCGTCGCGGACGCGTCGCGGGACGGATCGCCACTATCCACCCGCGTCCGTCTGCACCGATCCGGAGACACGAACGCCGCCGCGCTCACCACAACAGATTTGGCTCCCATTCCCCAAGACTGGACAGGTATGACTGACGAGGGCCACGTAGACGAGGACGGCGCGGGCGGGGACGGCCCGACGACGCCCGAGAGCCGGCGGAGCAAGGTCGGGCGCGTCCTCGCAGAGCGGGAACTGGACGGGCTGGGCACGGAACTGGAAGCGTACTGGACCGGCGAGGGGAGCGAGCGCTACAGCCTCCGGGATCTCGCGGACCACTTCAACCGGCGCGTCCTCCGGGCGGCGCTCCGAGCGGCCGACCAGGACCCTCTCGACGGCGAGGCCGAGAACCTCTACGAACTGCTCACCGGCGACGAGGTGACCAGCGGGACCCGTATCCAGGCCGAACACCGGCTCGAACGGGCCGGCGTCGACGTCGACCGGCTCGAGCGCGACTTCGTCTCCCACCAGGCCGTCCACACCTACCTCACGAAGTACCGCGACGCCGAGGCGCCGTCCTCTGGCGACGGCACGACCGTCGAGAGCGCCCGGACGACGGTCCAGCAACTGCGGAACCGCCTCCAGGCGGTGACGGAGACGACGATCGGCGCCCTGCTGAACGCGAACCTGCTGTCGCTCGGCGACCACCACGTCTACGTCGACGTCCGCGTTACCTGCAACGACTGCCAGAACCAGTATCCGGTGACCGACCTGTTCGACGCGGGCGGTTGCGAGTGCGAGTGACGCGTTCGAGGCCTCTTCTCTCCGTGCGTTCTTCCGTGCGCCTCACCCCATGACCACCGTGACCGGGCCGTCGAAGTTGAGGATGATCCGCTGGGCCACGTCACCGAAGATGACCTTCCCCGTCGGCGAGCGCCGGCGGCCGACGACGAACACGTGGTCGCAGTCCTCGCGACTCGCCGCGTCGAGTATCTCGTCGGCCAGTTCGCCGTCGTCGGCGACCGAGGCGGTGACGTCGAAGGCGGGCGCGTCGTCCCCGAAGACGTCGTCGGCCAGCGTCCGCGCGAAGTTCCGCGCGACGTCCAGCGCGTCGGTGCCGCTGTAGGAGGCGTGCTCGGCCGTCTCGAGGGCCTCCATCGTCTCCGCGTCCTCGTCGTACTCTCCGGGAGTGACCCAGGAGAACAGGACCAGTTCGGCATCGACACCTCGGGCGAGTTGCCCCGCCTCTGCGAGCAGTTCGCGATTCGCGTCGCTGTCGTCCACGACGACAAGTGCCCGTTCCATATCCACGTACCTGCACGCTCTCCCCCATAAGTGTTCCTGGGACGGCCGTTCAGCGGTCCGGATACGTCCCCGCCGACTGCCGGAAACCGATCGAACGGGGATCGAATCACATAAAATTCTACTAATACATTTATTTCTGATACAACGTGGGATCGTCAGCGACGGGATGCTGCGCTGGTTCACGTCGTTTCTTCGGGTCAGGACTGGGCTGCAGCTCGAAGATTGCTTCTAGAGGGCCGGAGCGTCTCCAATCGGTCGTCGAGTTATCTCGATCCAGTCGGTTTACCGATCGCTGGAATCACGCCGATCTACCGGGCCGCCTTCGAGGGTAAATACTTGTCTATGGTTCCTTAAACGGCGTTTTTGGACGATGAAGGCCTCAGATAGAACCTGCACGGCTGTTCGTTCGACTCGGATCGTCAGATATAATCGAACTTTTAACATTTACAAGATTTATAGATATTCTGCTATTAGAATTGCCGATCTCGTCACCACATGGCTATCCGGGCCCGGCGTCGATGGCAACCGATACTATAAACAGAGTGCCACGAGCACTGCCGCCATGCCCATCGACCGTCGAACCGCCCTCCAGACGGTGGGAACGGCCGGCCTGGCCGCACTCGCCGGGTGTCCTCTCCTGTCCACGAACCACTACGAGTACACCCTCACGGTGGACTCCGTCGACCAGTCGCTGGCCGACTACGCGCTGTACGACCCGGACGAGGAGTCGCTGTTCGACACCGCGGCGCGGGACGCCCTCGACGCTATACTCCCGGACGGCCGGCACACGACGTACGGCTACGAACCGCTCCCGACCGGCGCCTACGTCGAGGATGGGGGCCGGTACTACCAGACGGCGGCCGTCGTCACCGGCCGCGAGCGGATGGAACGGACGCTCGTCCGCGCCGACCGGCTCGAAATGGACTCCGTCTCGGCCGAGATGGTTCCCCTCGATTCCCTCTCGACGGTGAGCCGCCGTATCGTCGAAAACCTCCACGAGTACCACGCGACGGACGCCGCTGGTCACTCGACTGATTTGCTCTGGGACGGCGCGTACGTGCTCCGCCGGCCGGCCGAACTGGACAGCGCGGTCACCGACGAGATCGACGACGCGACGGTGGCGGTGGATCCAGGGAAAAACTCGGCCTACCGTGTCTCGCTCGCCACCGAACGGATCACCGAGCGCGTGGTCGAATCGTTCGCCGTCGCCGTCGCCGAGGACTCGCAAACTTTCAGCGACGTCGTCCTCGCCACCAGGATAGACGCCGAGGTCGAGGGCCCGGACCTGGATCCAGGGGTCAGGCAGGCGCTCGACGACGTCGTCGAAACCGGCGAGACGAGCGAGACGACGCCGTTGACCCCCTCGTTCGAGGGATTGCTCGAACGCCTGGGGCTGGGCGACGTCGACGTCGGCAGGAACGGACAGTTGCTGTGGTACGACGAGCGGCTCTATCGCTACGGCCTGTACGTGAACCCGGCCAACTGAACGGGGTTCGGTTATGGACTGGCCGAGTTGCGTCCGCGCTCAGTTGACCGGTTCGCCGAAGGCGTACACCGTGTTGTGGCTCGTTATCTCGCAGTCGACGAACTCGCCCAGTTCCAGCCCGCGCTCTTCGGCGTCGGCGATCACGACCTGCCGGTAGGCCCCGTCGTAGCCCACGAGCGACTCGTCGGTGCCGTCCTCGACCAGGAGGACCTCGCGGGTCTCGTCGCTCTCGACCATCGCCTCGTAGGCCTCGGCGACGACGTCCATCTTCAGTTCGGACATCGCCTTCGAGCGCTCCTTCTTGACCGTCCCGCCGAGCCCCTTCATGTCGGCGGCGTCGGTGCCGGGCCGCTTCGAGAAACGGGTGACGTTGATCTTCTCCGGGCGCGTCTCGCGCAGGAGCGCCATCGTCTGCTGGAAGTCGCGGTCGTCCTCGGTCGGGAAGCCGACGATGAAGTCCGTCGAGAGGGTCCAGTAGTCGAGGTACTCGTCGAAGGTCTCCACGACTTCGACGTACTCCTCTACCTCGTGCTGGCGTCGCATGTCGGCGAGCACGTCGTCGGAGCCCGACTGGACTGGCGCGTGCAGGAAGCTGTACAGTTCGTCGTGGGTCGCGAACAGGTCGGCCAGTTCCTCGCGGACGCCGTGGATGCCCTTGGGATTCGCCATCCCGATCCGGACCCGGAATTCGCCGTCGATTTCGGTGCAGATCCGCTCCAGTAGCTCCGGGAGGAGGCTCTCGCCCTGGTTGCGGTCCCAGCCGTAGACGCCGGTGTCCTGGCCCGTGATCCTGATCTCCTTCGCGCCGGCGTGAACCAGCGCGCGAGCCTTCTCCAGGTTCTCCTCGACCGGCGGCGACTCTATGCGACCGGTCGCCTGCTTGGTGATGCAGTAGGAACAGTCGCTCATGCACCCGCGGGCGATGGGGAGGATGCCGACGACGCCGTCGAGGACGGGTTCGGTGTCAGGCGTGACCGTCGGGCACTCGCCGTTGAGGACGTGCTGGGGGACGTCGTCCCAGTGGAGCACGTCGGCGTCGAGGTCCGCGTTTCGGAACTCCTCGCCCTGGGCCAGCGCCATACAGCCCGTGATGACCAGATCAGCAGGCGTCTCTTCGTCGAGTTCCTCGGCCCGCCGGAGCATGTTGCGCTCCGTTTTCTCGACGACCGTGCAGGTGTTGAGGATGGCGACGTCCGCCGACTCCGGGCCGTCGGCCGGGTGGTGGCCGCCGTCGCGGAGCGCCTGCTCGATCTGTCGGGACTCACCCCTGTTCGAGGTGCAGCCGTACGTTTCGATGTGGTAACGGGCCATGGTGGATCGGAGACTGCGACCGCTGCTTGTCCTATCCTTGGTGCTCGCGGCCAAAAGCGCGACGGATCTGACCGGGGCGATTGGACAGGGCGGGGGCGGGTTTTATCGTGCCGTCTCCACTGGATGGGACAAGGTTCTACTGCATGCGTTCGTCCTCGTCCTCCTCTTCGTTCCCGACCGGCCCGATGGAGAGCGTCGCCGGCCGGCTCTACTCGCTGGGCATGGCTCACCACGACCGGCTGAACCACGCCTTCGGCGGCGGCCTTCCCCGGGGGAGCATCGTCCTCGTCGAAGGAGAGTACGGCGCCGGCAAGTCCGTCCTCGCCCAGCGCTTCGCCTACGGGCTTTGCTCGGAGTCCCACGACGTCACCTACCTATCGACGGAACTGACGACGGGCAAGTTCGTCGCCCAGATGGACTCGCTGGGCTACGACGTCACCTCGCTACTCCTCCAAAACCGCCTGCTCTTCCTCCACGGCGCCGTCGGCGGCACGACGAGCGACGGCAAGCGACTGAACCTGCTGGAACGACTCATGGGCGCGACGGCGATGTGGGACGCCGACGTCGTCCTCGTCGACACCTTCGACGCCATCCTGCGCAACGACCCCACGTTCGAGTCGCTCGTCGCCGACGGCGAACACCGCCAGGCCGCCCTCGAAATCATCTCCTTCTTCCGCCGCCTCACCGCCTCGGGCCGGACCGTCGTCCTGACCGTCGACTCGTCGAACCTCTCCCGGGATTCGCTCGGCCCGTTCCGCTCCATCGCCGACGTCTACCTCGAACTGTCGGTGAACCAGGTCGGCCGCCACCAGCGACGGGACATCGAGGTGAAGCGCTTCGCCGGGATGGGTACGCGGGTGGGCAACAGGATCGGTTTCTCCGTCCGGCCGGGCATCGGCATCGTCGTCGAGAACCGAATGGTCGTCTGATAGTGGTCGTTGTAACTTTTTACCGGCGTTCGCCGGTACCGTCCACGTCGAACGCCGGTAAGGGTTTACAACGACCACTATGAGGGATACGTGCCTCAGGCGGTGCCCTGCGCCGCCGCCATCTTCATGATCTGCGGGACGACCAGAACCTCGAGCACGGCGATGCCGAGCACGAGCCATCGCATCGTCCCCTCGAGGACGGTGAACGCGATAATCGTGAGTATCACTGCGCTGCCGATGCCCATGCCGTAGCGCATCGCGGGGGTCTCCAGGGGTGCAGGCATACGATCGGGTGCCCGCGAGCTACCTACATAATGTTTGTCACCTCCGATCGTGATCCGTCGTTCAAATGTGTCACCAAACCCCATTCTTTTGACTTCCTCCGCCGACGTTCGAGTAATGCCCGGTCCGGTATTTCTGGAAAACGAGGCGGTGTCGCTCCGTCCGGCCGAAGAGGAGGACGTCACGTTTCTCCGTGAAAATGCCCAGAATCCCGAGATACGGGCCTCTCGCGGAATGCACGCTCCAGCAGATTCCGACTGGGCTCGGCAGCGACTGGGCGGGACGATGGGCCGTAACGACGACACGCTCGGCCTCCTCGTCTGTCGCGACGAGACGCCGGTCGGCTTCGCGTACCTGATCCGCGAACGGCCAAACGACCCGGTCTATCGGTCGGGCGAACTGGCCTACTGGATCACGCCCGACGAATGGGGGAACGGCTACGCAACGGCCGCCAGCAGGCTCCTGCTGGAACACGCCTTCGACGCGCTCGGACTGCACCGGATCGAGGCCTCGGCGTTCTCGTCGAACGACGCCTCTCGACGCGTCCTCGAAAAGCTGGGATTCACCGAGGAAGGGGTTGCCCGCCGGAAAGCACTTGTCGACGGCGAGTGGACCGACGTCGTTCGATACGGTCTTCTCGAAGCGGAGTGGGTGGACTCAGTGGAAGGGACGTGAGACTCGGGCACTTTCCACTCTGACCGGGCCACGGTAGCACAAGTTACGCCCTCCCAGACGATTCGCTCGCCACTGGCTCGTGAATGTCGACAATCCAGCTGTGGCATCGAAGTAGTGACAGCGCGGCGGCGGAGGAGGCAAGAGCATACCGCTCGCCGGAGGCGAGCGGTTTCCACCGTCAGAGCGGAGCTCTGACGAGACCAACGTCGTTGCACTCCGTTGGACACCGGTCGCGAACGGAGTGAGCGACCGGCCTTTTTTCATCGACGTTTTTTGTGGGGGGTTGAGCGCTCGCCGGAGGCGAGTGCGATTCCCCCCACGAAAAAAGGTCGTTAGAAAATACTCGCCTGCTGGTAGACCGAGATGCCGTCAGCCGTTATCTCGTAGGGTTTGGTCTCGCGGGAGTGGTTGGCGTTGCGGATCTTCTGTATCTCGACGGCGAGTCTGGTCTCCTGGTTCTCCGAGCGGACGTACTTGAGGACGAAGACGGCGTCGGTGAGGTACTCGATGATGCCGTGGCGGGAGGCGTAGGGGTTGGTCTCGCTGGCTTCGGAGGTGAGCATGGTCGTGACGCCGGCGCGCTTGAGCGCGCGCGTGAAGTCGAATACTTCGGTCCGGCGGCGGGCCTGGTCGTCGTACATCATCTCCAGCAGCGAGACGGAGTCGAGCACGAGGCGGTCGGCGTCGAACTCTTCGATGAGGTCCGGGAGTTCGCCGCGGATGTTGTCGAGGCTGTTGGCCATCTCCACCGGGTCGAGGTCGACGACGGCGAGCTGGCCGTCGTCCTCGTAGGTCTCGAACTCCCAGCCCCACTCGTCGGCGGTGGCCATGATGGCGTCGTGGCTCTGTTCGAGCGTGACGAAGATGGCGTTCTCCCCCTGTTCGAGGCCGTGATGGAGGAACTGGAGGCCGAAGGTCGTCTTCCCGGTCCCGGCGGAGCCGATGGCGACGATCAGGTGGCGCGCCGGGACGCCGCCCTGGATCATCGCGTCGAGGCCGGCGATGCCGATGTCGATGCGCGGGATCTCGGACTCGAAGTCCTCGTCGTCGAACTCCGCCTCGCCCGGTCCGCCGGCCGATTCGAACGCGGACTCGAAGTCGTCTTCGAACAGCGATCCGCCGCCGTCCTGGGCTCCGAGGTCGACGCCGCCGGCACCGTTGGTCGCGTCGAACCCGCCAGCCCCGCCGTCGTCGAACGGGTCGTCGTCGGTCGCGTCCGACGGCTGGTCCACCTCGCTCTCGATGCGGGCCTGTGCCGCCGCGAAGGCGTCCTCCGCCGCGTCGTCGAGATCGCGATCCGACGGCCCGGCCGCCGTCGTTCCGTCACGCGCCCCCGCGTCGCTCGTCGTCCCGCCGTCCGTCGACTCGCTCTCGTCGATGTCTCCGTCGTCGCCGCTGACGGCGCGTTCGAACCAGTCGTCGTCGGAGGACTCCTCACTCATCTGTGATCCGGGCCCCGCCAGCGAGCCGTTGGGAGGTAACTCGCGTCGGGACAGATTAACCTTACCCGCCGCGTTCGCGTTCCTGATAATTCCGTCGCGGCTCGCGGCCGCCCGTGGACGGGTTTATGTGGACCCCGCCGAAAGCCCGAGGCAATGAAGGTCGGCATCGTCGCCCAGCGGGACAACCGCCGGGCCACGTCTCTCGCCGGGCGCCTCGGCGTGCGACTCCGTTCGGCGGACGCGACCGTCGTGTTCGACGAGACGACAGCGGCCACGCTCGACGGCACCGACGGCGACGACGGCGAGTGGGCGGCGGCGAACGAATCGCCAACCGGCGTCGACGTCGACGAGATGGCGTCGTGCGACCTGGTAGTGAGTATCGGCGGCGACGGCACGTTCCTGTACGCCGCCCGCGGCGCGGGGTCGACGCCCATCGTCGGTGTCAACCTCGGCGAAGTCGGGTTTCTGAACGCTGTCTCGCCCAGCGAGGCCATCGACGCCGTCCTCGAGGAGGTCCGCCACTGCCGGGAGAACGGCGGGCCGCGGACGACTGACATGGCGCGCATCGCCGCCAGCGGCGCGGACTGGTCGCTCTCGCCGGCCATTAACGAAGTCGTCGTCCACGGCCCGCGCCGGGGACACGGTGGCGGTGCGGAGTTCGAAGTGCGCGTCGACGGGTCACTGTACACCAGCGGCCACGCCGACGGCGTGCTCGTGGCGACACCGACCGGGTCGACGGCGTACAACCTCAGCGAGGACGGGCCGCTCGTCCACCCTGGCGTCGACGGACTGGTCGTCTCCGAGATGGCCGGCGAGGAGTCGATGCCGCCGCTCGTCGTCGGTGCCGACAGCGAGGTGACGGTACGAATCGAGGGCGCAGAATCCGGGGTCGTCGTCAGCGACGGGCGCGCGCGACAGCGGGTCGACCCGCCGGAACTGGTGACGCTCACGCGGGCGGACGTCCCGGTGCGGATCGCCGGGCCGCCACGGGACTTCTTCGGTGCGCTCGGGAAACTGGCCTAACGACGGCCGATGGCGAAGATGACGGGCGCCATGACGAGCAGCGCCAGGCCGACGAACTTGTACATCGCCACGCTCTGGAGGAGGCTCCCGCCTTTCGGCTCGAGCATGTTGCCGGGCAGGACGACGAACAGGAGCCCGAACGTGAGCAGGTGGAGCCCGAACAGCTTGTTCGAACGCTGGACGAGGATCCCGATGGCACCGAGTACGGCGACGAGCAGGAGAACGTCACCGATGTTGTAGTTAAACAGGAAGCTGTCGACGACTTGCAGCGGTAACGCGAGCATCCTTGTCCGAATCTCACGATGGCGGAATCAATAAACTTCCGTTCCGCGCCCGCGCGCTCGGTCGTCGGTGGCCAGGCCGGCGCGGGAGCAAACACACTTATTAGCTGTCGGCCGTGAAACAACTCATTGTGCCGGAGTCATCCGCCGACGCGAGCGTGCTGGTCGTCGACGACGAACGGGACGTCGCCGACGTCTACGCGCTGCGACTGTCAGACGAGTTCGAGACGCGGACGGCCTACAGCGGCGGGGCAGCCATGGAGTCGCTCGACGACGACGTCGACGTGGTGTTGCTCGACCGTCACATGCCGGAGATCTCGGGCGACGACGTCCTCGAGGAGATCCGCGCGTGCGACGTCGAGTGCCGGGTGATCATGTTGACCGCGGTCGACCCGGACTTCGACATCATCGATATGCCGTTCGACGACTACCTCTGCAAGCCCGTCCAGAAGACCGACCTCGTCGCCGCCATCGACCAGCAGCTGACGGCCCGTCGCTACGACGAGCGCCTCTCCGACTACCTGAAGGCCACCTCGAAGCTCGCGCTGTTGCAGGGCGAGAAGCGGGTCGAGAGCCTCGAGGCCAACGAGAAGGTGGCGGCCCTCGAACAGCGGGCCAGCCGCATCAGGGGCGAGATGGACGAAGCGCTCGCGTCGTTCGACGACATCGACGCCGCGTTCAAGGAGATCGGTCGCCACCCTGGCAACTGACGACCGTCACCGCGGCGACTGACTGCCGTTATTCCTCTCGGTCGATCCGTGTGTAGATGACGTAGCCGTCGGCGCCGCCGCTGGCGGTCCGCACCCGGAACCGTTCTGGCCCCGACGGCGTCCGGCAGGCCAGCGACTCCTCGACCGGGTCACCGCCGGCGACGGCGTCGACGACGGCTTCGACCGCCGGATCGCTCTCTTCCTCGGCCATCAGTGACTCGTCGAGCGGCGTCTCGCTGAGGGCGTCGGCCGGCACGTCGAACGTCTCGGCGAAGGCGTCGTTGGCCGCGAGGACGACCGGTCCGTGGCCCCGGTCGGCGACGTACAGCACCGGATCCGGGTGGTCGTCGAACAGGTCGGCGGGCCGGGGCGAGGGCGAGTCGTCCGTCTCCATGTCGACGGTCATCGACTCCGACTGGTCGACGTCTTCGCCCCGGGCCTCGGCAGCCAGGAGGTTCGAGACGACGCCGATGCCGCCGCCGAGCGCGATGCCTAGCCCGATGGCGCCCTGGGCCGCGAGCGGGAATCCGGCGATCAGGAAGGTCGCAGCGTAGCCGACCCCGGCGCCCAGTAGCGACCCGCCGACCAGCCAGCCGACGAGCCACGTGAGCCCTCGCTTTTCACGCACGTCACCGAGAAAGAGGAGCGACGCCGCCACGGCGAGGCCGTCCCCGGTCGTGGTGGCGACCAGCGCGCTGGCGACGGCGCCGACCCCCCAGGCGACCGCGAGCTGACGCCCCCACGGCATCCGTTCGCGTTCGCTGTCGTGACCCCTTTGTTTCATCGTATCTGGCCTCTGGATGGCCCGCGGTATAACTGTACCTCACCCGGCCGACGCGTCTCGGGGCCGCCTCCCGGTGCCGTCGCGCACGCCGGTCCGTCAGGTCAGCAGGCGCGATTCGATATAGGCGTTGACCTCGTCGGCGACCGCTTCGTGGTCGTGGGCGTCCCCCGTCGTTCGTCGAAAGATGTTGCCGGCCAGAACGGTGGCGATGAACGTGGCGGCGGCCTCCGGATCGACGGGTTCGAACTCGCCCTGTTCGATCCCGGCGCGAACGATCTCCGAGAGCTGGTCGGCGAAGATCTCGTCCGCCTCGGTGAACTTCTCGAGGATCGTGTCGTCGCGGACTGCCTGTGCTCGCAGTTCGACGTATGTTCCCACGATCTGGAGGACCTCCTCGGGTGGGTGGTCGCCGACGTTGGGGTCCAGGCCGACGAGCAGTTCGACGAAGGTACGGAGGTTCTCGACCGGGTCGTCGCCGGATTCGAGCGAGAAGATCCGTATAAATTCCTCCAGCGTGAAATCCACGAAAGCAGTGAGCAGGTCGTCTTTGCCGTCGTAGTGGTGATAAAACGTGGATTTACTCAGATCGGCCTCATCGGCGATCCGCTGGATCGAGAGGCCGGCGTACCCGTATTCGCGCAAGGCGAGGTACGTCGCGCGCATGATCGCCTCCCGTGAGTCTACCGGTTCGCCCACGAAGGGGAGGTCCTCGTCCATACCGAACGAATATTCGGTCGGGGCAAAAGGGTCTTTCGGCCCGAACGGCACCGGTCAGAGTCGATAGTTTGATAAGCGACCGAACGTTCGTTCGAGTATGGAAAGACGGACGGGTCTCCAGACAGCCGGTGACTCGCGAGCTATCTCTTCCGCCCACCGAACCCGGCCGTTCCGCGGCGTGCCGAAACCGACGCCGGTCCGGTCCAGCGACCGGCGACCCACCTACCGAGTGACTATCCAATGAAACGACGCCTCCAGATCGCGATCGCGATCGTCGTATTGCTCTCCGTCCCCGGCTTCGCCCTGGCCGACGTCAGGGGGAGTCCGGACCTGACCGCCCACATCGGCGACAACCACGTCGTCCCCGGTGAACGGACGACGCTGTCGGTCACGCTCCTCAACGACGGGGAACTCGAATCCAGTTCCAACAGTAACCCGTCGCTGAACGGCGAGGTGACGACGGCACGCGGAGTCACGGTCAACGTCAACTCCGGCGACGCGCCCTTCGACGTCAAGACGGGCCGCCAGGCGGTCGGGACCATCCCCGAGGGCGTCTCCAGCCCCATCCAGTTCACCGTCGTCGTGCCCGAGGACGCCAAGTCAGACACCTACCGCATCCCGGTCCGGGTGTCTTACAGCTACTACGACTACGTCTCCGAGGGCGGCACCCGAACCGAGAGCGACGAACAGCACACCTTCCGCATCCCGGTCACCGTCGAGGACCGCGCGCGCTTCGACGTCGTCAACGTCTCCTCCGACGTCGGCGTCGGCTCGTCGGGCACCGTCTCGGTCACCGTCGAGAACGACGGATCGATGACCGCGCGCGAGACCCAGCTCTCGCTGGCGTCGTCGAGTGCGGATCTTACCTTCAGCGGCGCACAGGAGGGGACCCGCTCGGCAGGGCGGATGGAACCCGGCGAGCAGCGCACGCTCAACTACAGCGTCGCGGCGAACGCCGACGCAGACACGTCGTCGTACCCGCTGACGCTCACGGCCGACTACAAGGACGGCGACGGCCAGCAGTACACGACGAGCGGGACGCGACTGACCGTTACGCCCGAACCCGAACAGACCTTCGCCGTCGGCCAGGTCGAATCGACGCTCGCGGTCGGTGACGACGGGGAACTGTCCGGCGTCCTGACCAACACCGGGCCGAGTGACGCCGACGACGTCGTCCTGACGTGGGCGAGCGAGCAACAGAACGTCAACCCGACCGAGACGGAGTACGCCATCGGTGCCCTCGAAGCCGGCGAGTCCGCCGAGTTCGAGTTCGACGTCGAGGTCAGCGACGCCGCCCGGAGCGGCCCGCGCCAGTTCTCGCTCGTCGCCGAGTTCGAGAACGACCAGGGCGACGACCGAACCACCGACCCGCTCACCGTGCGACAGGAGGTCGCCGACGCGAGCGACGAGTTCGAGGTCGACATCGTCAACGCGAACGTCTCGGCAGGGGGCAGTTCCACGATCGAACTGGAGCTGACGAACACCGCCGGCGAGGAGTTGACCGACATCTCCGCCGCGCTGTTCGCCGACTCGCCCATCTCGGCCGACGACGACGAGGAGTACGTCCAGTCGCTGGAGCCGGGCGAGTCCGAGACGCTCGTCTTCGGCATCAGCGCGGGCGGTGGCGCGCTTGAGAAGGAGTACCCGCTGTCGATGGACTTCCAGTACGACGAACCCGACGGCGACACGGTGACCTCCGATACGTACCGGGTGCCGGTGCAGGTGACCACGCCCGACGGCGGCGGGTCCCCGCTGGCGCTCATCGGCGGCGCCGTCCTGCTCGTCATCGTCGCCGTCGGAGCCTTCATGCGGTTCCGATAGATGGACTACCAGCGCTACATCGAATGGGCGGACGACCGCATCGTCGAGGACTCACGGACGGTGATCATCGTCTTTCTCCTCCTGACCAGCGTGTTCGCCGTCGGCCTGGGGAACATCTCCATGGCGGCCGGGACGTCGCAGTTCACGACCGGGCTGCCCGCCGAGGAGGCGCTGACGGACATCAATCGGGAGTTCTCGCCCAGTTTCTCGGCCGACACCGGCAACACGCAGCTGATCCAGGAGGGGACGAACGTCCTCTCGAAGGACTCCATGTTGCGGATGTTGCGCGCCCAGGAGCGCGTCGAGGACCACGACGAGTTGCGCGTCACCTCGACGAGTAGCGCCGCGACTATCGTCGCAACCCAGCTGGACCCGGAGGCGACGACAACGTCGGCCCAGATAGACGCCGTCGAGGAAGCGACGCCGACCGAGATAGACCAGGCCGTGCGCAGTGCCGACGAGCGGAGTCCCCAGTTCTCGGGGCTCGTGAGCAGCGACTTCAACCGGAAGTCGGCGTCGGCGTCGGCGACCATCGGCCTCGTCGTCCACGAGATACCGGCCGGTATCTCCGAGGGGTCGGGTCAGGGCGGGTCGAGCCCGCTGACGTCTATCCAGAAACAGGCCGACTTCACGGTGAGTTCGGCCGGTCAGGGGACGATCATGGTGTTCGGGTCCGGGATGATCGCCGAGGAGTTCTCGAACGTCATCGTCGACTCGCTGCTGATCGTGGTCCCTGCGGCCGTCCTCTTTATCTTCTTGTTTCTCACCATCGCGTACCGTGACCTGGCGGACCTGGCGCTCGGGCTACTGGCCCTGCTTATCACGATCATCTGGACGTTCGGCTTCATGGGCCTGGCCGGCATCGCCTTTAGCCAGATGCTCATCGCGGTGCCGCCGCTGTTGCTCGCGGTCGGTATCGACTTCGGTATCCACGCCGTCAACCGCTACCGCGAGGAGCAGGTCCAGGGGATCCCACCGGGGCCGGCGATGCGGACGACGACCGACCAGTTGCTAGTGGCCTTCTTCATCGTCACCGGGACGACGGTGATCGGCTTCCTCTCGAACTTCGCCAGCGACCTCGCACCGATCCAGGACTTCGGGCTCGTCGCGTCGATCGGGATCGTCTTCACCTTCTTCACGTTCGGCGTCTTCCTGCCGGCCGCGAAGGTCGAACTCGACCGGCTCCGGGTCAGGTATCCGATCCCGACGTTCAGCAGGACGCCGCTGGGCTCCGAGGAGTCCAGGCTCGGGTCCGTGCTCCGGAGCGGCGTCGTCATCGCCACCAACGCGCCGGCGGTGTTCCTCGTGCTCGTGCTGGTCTCCAGTGCGGGCGTGGGCGTCTACGCCAGCGACGTCGACACCAGTTTCGCCCAGGAGGACTTTCTCCCGCCCGAGGAGACGCCCGCGTACCTCCAGCAGCTTCCAGAGCCGTTCAAACCCAGCGACTACACCGTCACCGAGCAGCTGAACTTCCTCGAGGACAAGTTCGAGTCGACCCAGGGCAGCCAGTCGACGGTGTACGTCGAGGGGCACCTGCAGCGTGACGACGCCCTCGAAGAGATCTATCGCGCGGGCGAGGACCCGCCCGAGAGTTTCGTCCGCCAGGACGGGCGCGCAGAGAGCACGTCCATCGTCACGGTGATCCAGGACCACGCCGAGCGCGACCCCGAGTTCCGCCGCCTGGTCGACCGAAACGACCGCAACGACAACGGCGTGCCCGACGACAACCTGCGGGAGGTCTACGACTACCTGTTCGCGTCGTCTGCCGGCGACCAGGCGCGAAACTACCTCACCGAGGACCGCCGGAGCACGCGCGTCGTTTACACCGTCGAGGCCGATGCCGAACAGGACGAGGTGACGGCGGACACCCGGCAGGTCGCCGACGACTTCCGGATGACCGCGACGGCGACGGGACAGACGGTCGTGTTCAAGGCCGTCTCCGACGTGATCCTCGAGTCAGCGCTGGTGAGCCTCGCCCTCGCGCTGGTAGGCGCGACGCTGTTCCTCGTGTTCATCTACTGGGTCGTCGAGGGGTCGCCGCTGCTCGGCGTGGCCAACATGGTCCCGGTGCTGGTCACGGTCGCCCTGGTCGCGGGGTCGATGCGCTACTTCGGCATCGCGCTCAACGCGATCACCGCGACTATCCTGGCGATCACCATCGGCCTCGGCGTCGACTACTCCGTCCACGTCACTCACCGGTTCGCCGACGAACGCGAGCGCCACGACCTGGTCACGGCGCTGGACCTGACGGTTCGCGGGACGGGCGGGGCACTGCTCGGCAGCATGCTCACGACCGTCTTCGGCATCGGCGTCCTGGCCCTGGCGGTGTTCCCCGCCATCGGCCAGTTCGGCGTCATCACCGGCATGTCCATCGCGTACGCGTTCTTCGCGTCGATGCTGGTTCTCCCGGCGACGCTCGTGGTGTGGGACGCGATCGTCAACGACGACGTCAGCGTCCGCTCGCTGTTCCTCCCCGGTGTCGCGAACAAAATCGACCGCGACGAACCATCGGAACGGACGCGGTCGTGACTCCCTCGCGCATTCGCACTCGACCCTTTATGGGTGACCCAGACGGTACATCACGATATGACCCACGTCGTCATCGTCGGCGCCTACGGTAGCGCCGGATCCGCCGTCGCCGAGGAACTGGTCGACGAACCCGGGATCGAACTCACCCTCGTCGACGACGGCGACCCCGGCGGCGGCCTCTGCATCCTCGACGGTTGCATGCCCTCGAAGGAGGTCCTCTCCGCGGCCGAGCATCGGTTCCAGGCCCGCCACGACGACCGACTGGTCGGTGACCTCCCCGAGGTGGACCTGGAGGCGGTCGTCGAGGGCAAGGACGACCACACGCTCGGCTGGGCGGCCCACCGCCGACGAGGGATCGAGGAGCTGGCCGAGCGCGAGGACGTCGAGTTCGTCCACGAGACGGCCAGATTCGTCGACGACCGGACCCTCGCCGTGGGGGACCGCGAAATCGAGGCCGACTACGTCGTCGTCGCGACCGGTTCGGTCGTGAACGTCCCCGACCTGCCAGGGATCGAAGAAGTAGAGTACATGACCAGCGCCGACGTGCTCGACGCGACCGCGTTCCCAGATTCGGGTATCGTGATGGGCTTCGGCTACGTCGGCATGGAGCTGGTGCCGTACCTCGCCGAGGCCGGCGGGATGGATATCACGGTGATCGAACACGACGACCGCCCCCTCGACGAGGCCGACGCCGAGTTCGGCGACGCGCTGCTGGATATCTACGAGGAGCATTTCCCCATCGACGTCCCGACCAGCGTCTACGAACGCGAACTCGAACCGACCGCCGACGGCGGCGTCCGACTCACCGTCGAGCGCGCGGACGGGAGCGAGGAGACCTACGAGGCCGACCAGCTGTTCTGTTTCACCGGCCGCCGCCCCAGCGTCGACCGCCTGGGCTTCGAGCGAACGGCCATCGAACCCGGCGTCGACTGGGTCGCGGAGACGATGCAGGCCCGCGACGACGAGCGCGTCTTCGTCGTCGGCGACGTCAACGGGAAAGAACCCATCCTCCACGTCGCCAAGGAACAGGGGTTCACCGCGGCCGAGAACATCTTGCGCCATCGTGACGGGCGCGACGTTCGTGAGTACCACAACGTCCACCACCACGTCGTCTTCACCGGCCTGGGCGTCTCCCCCTACGCCCGCGTCGGTCACTCCGAGGAGACCGCCCGCGACGCCGGCCACGACGTCGTCGTCGCGACCCGCCAGGCCAGCGACGACGGCGTGTTCAAGGCCAAGGCCGTCCCCGAGGGACTGGCGAAACTCGTCGTCGACGCCGAGGACGGCACCGTCCTGGGCTGGCAGGGCCTGCACTACCACGCCGACGTGATGGCCAAGACGATGCAGGTGGTCGTCGAGATGGGGCTGGACGCCCGGGAGATTCCGGACCGGGCGTACCACCCGACGACGCCCGAGACCATCGACGGCCTGCTCCGGGACTGCGTGGCACAGCTGGACGACGCCGTGTAAGGCGTCGACTGGGCGTCGACTGGGCGTCGACGGCGCCGTGCCGCTCGTATCGGAGAGACGTGACGGGTCAGCTGGGCCGACGGACAGCCAGCACCGGCATCTCCTCGATCCGTTCGTCGTCGAGTTCGTCCCAGTCGACGCCAGTCGGCCGGTCGAACGGCGTCTCGGTCTCGATAGTCCGCTCGGGCGTCACGAGGTAGTCCATCGGCACGTCGTGGTCGTCGACGTCCCAGTCACCGTCGCTCAGTTGCATCTCGTGGACCGTCGTCGCCACGGGCGTCTCGTCGTCGACCAGTCCGAGTTCCCGCAGGACGGCGTACTCCAGGTCGCTGTACCCCTCGCCCTTGCCGATGCGGGCGCCGTCCGCGCGGACCGCGACGCTCCCCGAGACGACGAAGTCGACCGACTCGACCGCTTCGGGTCCGACCTGCCGGCCGTAGTCGTCCATCGAGGAGACCGCCGGCGCGGCGTCGAGGTCGTCGATCCGTTCGGGGTCGAGTTCGACGAAACACTTCTCGTCCCGGAGTCTGGGGACCGCCATGTAGACGGTCTTTCCTTCGTGGAGCGCCCGGCGACGGACCGGGAGCTGCGGCGCGTCGGGGTTGGCCTTGATCGCGTCGGCGGCTTGCCAGTCCTTGAGTTCCGCGAGGCGGTCGGCGGCCGCTTTCGCGCCCACGAAGTTGGGGATGCGGCCGTGGGGCGGGAACGGAAACCGTGCCTGGCCGCTCTCCTCCAGTTCGTCCCAGACCCGCTCTCGGAGGTCCTGCTTGTCCATTATCTGGGGGTGTCGGCCCGTTCCCGGAAGTCGGTTCGGATCGCTGGAGGATGGGTCTCGTGTGTCTTAGTATCGTTTGGTAGGGGTCGAACCAATGACGTGATCACGGATACCACCACCTCGAAAGCCCTCGGCGCGCTTCGCGGTCGCTCAGCGGGATACCCTCACGTCCGTTCGGGTAGGGCCCACTGAGCGACTGCCCTTCGGCGCGAGCCCGCCTCGCCCTTTCATTCCTCCAGGCCTAGCCTCCCTCGCGCGGGCTTCGCCACGCGCTCGCGATTAGAACCACTACCCCTCCCCGGTCGCGCCGCGTCCGCGTCGCGACACGCTTCCTGACCGCTCCGCACCCGCTCGGCCGGGAGCGAGTGGCCGAGTGAAAACGAGGCCCTCGCGACCAGGGGGAGGGCAGGGCTGCGGTGCTGTGCTGACCTGGTGGACTGAAAGGGCGAGGCGGGCTCCGGGAACCCCGGCCCACCAAGCACCGCAACGCAGTGAGGAGCGCAGGTGGGCCGCGGGACCGGAGCGCGCCGAGGGCTTTCTGGGAGTTGGCGGTGACGATTCCGACTCTTGAGAGCGCGCTGAGGGCTTCCTACATCTTGCTGTTCCTGACCCTGACAAATCAGACCCACCAAACCACTCATCCAGTAAACACACCAGCCCATCGATCAAAGAGCAAGATGAATAGGCCTGCAGATGATATCGCGTGCGTGGACGAGACGATCGCGTGGCTCCGGGACAGACCGTACTACGAGGGCCAGATCCGGGACGAACGAACCGTCCCCGGCCGCGGAGCCGACTTCGCCGACGTCGCCCTGGACTCGCGACTGGCGAGCACCCTGGAGTCGGCGGGGATCGAGCGCCTCTACGACCATCAGGCGGAGGCCGTCGACGCCGTCCGCGGGGGAGAGAACGTCGTCCTCGCGACGGAGACGGCCAGCGGCAAGAGCCTCGCATACACCGTCCCGGCGTTCGAGCGCGGGATGGACCGGCGGGCGACGACGCTCTACATCGCGCCGCAGGTCGCGCTGATCAACGACCAGACCGACACGCTCTCCGAGCTGGCCCAGGGGCTGGGCTTCGCCTCCGGCGTGCAGGTCGACCAGTACACCGGCCGGCAGTCCAAGTCCGAGAAGGAGGCCATCCGGGAGTGCCAGCCCACCGTCCTGCTGACGACGCCGGACATGCTCCACTACGGGATTCTCCCGCACGCCCATCGGCTGTGGAAGTGGTTCTTCGAGCGCCTGGAGACGGTGGTCATCGACGAGGTGCACGAGTACCGCGGCGTGTTCGGGAGCCACGTCTCGCTCGTGATGCGGCGGTTGAGCCGGATGGTCGAGCGGTTCGCCGACGACGGGCCTGTGGAAGCGGACGGAAACCCGGAGTGGGTCTGCTGTTCGGCGACCATCGGGAACCCCGTCGAGCACGCCGCCACGGTGACGGGCCAGCCCGACGATTCGTTCGCCCTGGTCGACCACGATTCGAGCGCTAGCGGGCCGAGACACTGGCTGCTGTGGAACCCGCCGGAGTACGGCGGGGGCGGGCTGGCATCCGGGGACGGGGACGGGAGCGCAGGCGGAGGCGGAGGAGGGTGGGGCGACAGCGGCCGCCGCCGGTCGAGTCACGTCGAAGCCAAGAACCTCTTCGTCGACCTCGTGGAGCGTGGCCTCCAGACCGTGGTGTTCACTCGGTCGCGCCAGACCGCCGAGCGGTACGCCAGCCAGTGCGCCGACGAGTTGCAGGATAGGGGGGAGCACGACCTCTCTCGCTCGGTTGGCGCCTACCAGGCGGCGCTCACCGACGAGCGCCGTCGCGACCTGGAGGCCGAACTGCAGTCCGGCGAGCTACGCGGTGTCTGGAGCACCAACGCGCTGGAGCTGGGCGTCGACGTGGGCGGGCTGGACGCCGTGATTCTCGACGGGTATCCCGGCACGCGGATGCAGACGTTCCAGCAGGCCGGCCGGGCGGGCCGCGGAACCGACCCCGCACTCGTCGTCCTGCTCGGCGGCGAGGACCAGCTCGACCAGTACGTCATGCGGAACCCCGACGTCCTGTTCGACCACCCGCCGGAGCAGGCCGTCACGAATCCCGAGAACGACCAGCTGATGCCCGACCACGTGCTGTGTGCCTCCCGGGAGAACTGGCTCAGTCCCGACGACGACCGCCACTTCGGCGGGACGTTCCCCGACGTCGTGAGCGACCTGGAGGCGGCGGGGGATCTGGACCGGCGGACCACCGACGCCGGCGTCCGGTGGCTCTCCGCGGTCGACGGTAGCCCCCACCACGAGATGAGCCTGCGGACCATCGACTCCCAGGAGATCCGGCTGTTGCACAAAGGCGATATCGTCGCCACGTTGCCGTTCGGCGACGCGTTGCGGGACGCCCACCCGGGCGCCATCTACCACCACCAGGGCCGGACCTACGAGGTGACCGACCTCGACCTGGACCGGGGCGTGGCCGAACTCGACCGCACGTGGGCCGACTACTACACCAAAGTCCTCCACGACAAGGAGATCACCGTCGAGGCAGACCTGGGCGAGCAGTCTCTGGACGCCCGGCCGGACGTCCCCGTCCGCTTCGCCGAGGTGACCATGCGCAAGCAAATAACGGGCTACGAGCGCCGGGACGGCCGGAGCGGCGAGAAGATCGGCGAGCGCTCGCTGGACCTGCCCGAGACCAGCCTGGAGACCAAAGCCCTCTATTTCACCGTCCCCGGCGACGTCGAGCGGGCGATGCTGGGCGCGGGCGCCGGCGGCGAGCCGGTGGCAGACGGCGGTGACCCGTCCGGATCCGGTGACGAGGGAACGCCGTCCGCCCAGCCGGACGGCCCCGCCCCGGTCGCCGAACTCCCGGAGGACCCGGGAGACTTCCCCGGCGGCATTCACGCCGCCGAGCACGCGATGATCTCCATGTTCCCCTTCGAGTACCTCTGTGACCGCCGCGATATCGGCGGCCTGTCGACGCCGCTGCACCCCCACACCGAGGAGCCGACAATCTTCATCTACGACGGCTACCCCGGCGGCGTCGGCCTCGCGAAGAGCGGCTACCACGGCGTGGACGAGTTGATGGCGACGACGCTGGACATGCTCCGTTCCTGTGGCTGTGCGGACGGCTGTCCCGCCTGTGTCCAGTCGCCCCACTGCGGCAACGCCAACGACCCGCTGGACAAGGGGCTGGCCATCTACCTGCTCGACGCGCTGACGGCGTCGGGTTCTCCCCGTGCGATCAGGTAAGTGAGTCCGAACCGAAGGTGAGATATGGCCGTCATCACCGAATTCAGCGTCGACCACGTGGAGTTCACCCTCGCGGGCGTCTTCGAGGACTATCCCGACGCGACGGTCGAACTCGACCGGGTGGTGCCGACGGACGAGGCGTTCCTCCCGTACTTCTGGGTGTGGGGTGCCGACGTCGCCGACGTCGCCGAGCTGGTCCGCGAGGCAGACCCCCTTTCCGAGGTCAAACTCGTCGACGAGGTCGACGACGGCGGTCTGTTTCGCGCCTGGTGGACTCGCGACGTGGGTGGGATTCTCGACACGATGGGGGCCTCGGGGCTGACGTTGCGGAAGGGGGTCGGGTCGGCCGAGGGCTGGCTGTTCGAACTGCGGGCCGAACACACCGAGGACCTCTCGACGTTCCAGCGCTCGCTCACCCAGATCGACGTCGACGCCGAACTCGTCAGGATGTACGAACTCGACGACGACGCGACGACCGGCCGGTACAACCTCACGCCCGAGCAGCGCGAAGCGCTCGAGACAGCGTACGACCGCGGATACTACGATCAACCCACGGAGACCGACCTCGAATCGATGGCTGCCGACCTGGACATCTCCCGGTCGGCGTTCAGCGCGCGCCTCAAGCGAGGCTACCGCAACCTCGTCGAGGCCACCATCGCCCACGAACGAGAACCGGACGTCGACCGATAGCTCAGCCGCTTTTCAATCCCCGACATACTGAAGGCCAACGTTCTCTCCTGTGCGGCGTCTACTCAGACGTGATGTTTTATGGTTGATATGGCCGAGCACGAGACCTCCCAGTCTGCCGTCGACGCGCGCATCGGGCCCCGCGAGTCGGTCGTCCAGTCGGTTCTCGACGCCGTCCACGCTGCCGCGGGCGAGGACCTGGTCGGTCGCGATTCGACCCGGGACGAAGCCAGCACTGTGACGCCGCCCCCGCTCTACGACTTCGTCAATCCGGACGCGCTGGAGGCGCTGTACACCCATGCGCTCGACCACAGGGGAACCGCCGAGTGGACGACGACGTTCCGCTATGGCGACGACGTCGTCTCCGTCACCAGCACGGGCACCGTGACGGTCGAACCTCGCGGAGCCCAGGGTTCGAACCGACGCGGCCACGCATGCCCCGACTGCGAGGACGCGACCGTCGGCGTGAGCGACGACCGGTTCGTCGTCGGCGCCACCCTGCAATGCCCCGAGTGCGGTCACGAGTGGGACGTCGCGTTTTAGGGGGCCCTTCACGGGTCCGATGCTCTACGGACGGTGCGCAGTCCTATCCGGAAGACGACGGCGCTACTGCCGGTCCACGTCGACCTCGACGTCCGCGTTCGGATCGACGGCCTCCTCGACGGCGAACTGCGTGACGTCGATGGCGTCGAGGAGGTCCTGATCGCTGTCGAGTAGCTCCGGTAGCTGCGCTTCGAACTCCCGGTAGTGCTCGGACTCGTTGTGGGCCTCCAGCGCTGCCTCGTCCTCGTACTGTTCGACGAATCGGACCACGTTGGGGTTGGCCACCTCCGTCGTGGCCACGTACTCGATCACTCCCGCTTCCTCTCGCGTTTGTCCGACGAGCTCCTCGACCGCGTCGAGGGCTGCTTCGCGCCGGTCCGGGTCGATCTGGAGAGCCGCGTGGACGACGATCATGGTCTGACGAGTCATGCAGACAACAGATAAAGGTTGTACACCTTTGCGCGGACGGCGTCCGAGCGAAAACCACTAGTCTGTCCCCCGACGAATCTGCCGGTATGAACGAGCACGTCGCCGTCTGCCGGGACTGTGAGTGGGAACAGGTGTTCCCGAAACGGGACATGGCCGAACACGGAAAGCGCGTCCACGAGGACGAGACGGGCCACGCGGTCGTACTGGAGTGACGGGACCGCGTCTCACCGCACCGGTTCGACGACCTCCTCGGCGAATCGCGTGAGGTTCGCCGCGGGGTCGTCGCCGCCCGGCGAGACGAGCACGTGGTCGACGCCCAGCTCCGCCAGGTCGCGGAAGTACTCGGCGAACCACTCGGTGCCGGCGCGGTAGCCCAGGTGGATCGGTTCGGGTCCGGCGGTCGGGTCGTCCGCGAGTTCTGTCTGCACCGCCATCGCGTAGGGCTTGTCACCGGCCGCCTCCCGCCAGTCGGCGAGGTAGCTCTCGAGGGTCTCCATCGGAAGGTGGTAGAAGAACCAGCCGTCGCCGTGCTCGGCGATCCACTCGACCTCCTGGCGGGCGTGACCCGTCGGCAGGAGCGGGATCGTCTCGGTCGTCGGCTTCGGAACCATATCCATCTCGCCGTCGAGCGTGCCCCACGACGACTCTATCTCGGGGAAGTCCTCTCGCCAGACCGTCCGCATGACGTCGACGCTCTCGCGGAACAGGTCGCCGCGCTCGTCGGGGTCGACGTCGAAGGCCGGGAACTCCGGGTCGCGGTCCCCCGTCGCGACGCCCATCACCAGCCGGCCGTCGGAGAGCCGGTCGACCGTAGCGGCGGACTTGGCGACGTGGAGGGGGTGGCGCAGCGGCAGGACGACGCTGGCCGTGCCCAGTGCGATCTCCTCGGTGTGGGCCGCGGCGTGGCTCAGCCACGGCCACGTGTCGAACGTCTGGCCCGCGTCGCCGAACCGCGGCCAGTAGAGCGGGACGTCGCGGGCCCACAGCGCGTCGAACCCGACCGACTCGGCGTGAGCCGCCAGTTCCATCTCCTCGTCGACAGGCGGCTGGGATTCGTTGATTCCGGTGAGTGGGAAGCCGGTCCCGAAGGTGAGCCCATCGGTGTCGAAGAGTCGCTCCCACCCGGCGTTTGCGTGGCCCTGTGTCACGTGAGAGGATTTGGTCTGTCGTGTGAAGGGGACTGTGATTTTGGGTGTGTTCGTCGGGTATCGCGTGGGTGAGTGCGACGACTATCCTGGAAGTGCATGCGGTCACTACTGACAGCACTACCACGTCGAAAGCCCTCGGCGGGCTCTCTGGCGTCCGAATCGAGACCGCCAACACCCAGAAAGCCCTCGCGGCTCTCGACCGCTCCGGGGCTCGCTGCGCTCCAGTAGGTGCTTGCGTCGCCCGGGAGGGACGAGAGCCGCTCGCCCTTTCAGTCCACCAGGTACCGCATAGCTCGCGCCCAGAGGCGCTCGCGATTGCCTCCGCCACCCCTCCCCGGTCGCGCCGCGTCCGCGTCGCGACACGCTTCCTGCCCGCTCCGCAACCGCCCGGCCAGGAGCGCGTTTCATCGCGCGACCAGGGGAAGGGCAGGGCTGCGGTGGGGGCCCTGGAGGAATGAAAGGGCGAGGCGGGCTCCGGGAACCCGGGCGCAGTAAGCACCGCAGCGGAGCGAGGAGCGCAGCAAGCCCCGGGACCGGAGCGCGCCGAGGGCTTTCTGGGTGTTGGCGGTCTCGATTCCGACTCTTAGCGAGCCTACTGAGAGTTCTCGTAGAAGTCACGAAATCTGTACCGTCACGACGCGCTCGGCTCGATACTATCGCTCGTGAGAACTCGATCGGTATCGCTCGTCTCGTTTTGTCCGGGCACCGAAACCATTCGAACCGAAGTCACGAAGAAAAGCTCTTCTCGCAGGCGACGAACGCCGGAGTATGCGACGACGATCCGTCCTCGCCGCTCTCGCTGCTCTCGGGTCTGCGGCTCTCGCGGGCTGTTCCCTCGACCGCGAACAGGTCCACGACGACCCACCCACCGTACGGCCGTCGACCGAGACGACCGAGCGGACGCCCACCGCCACGCCCACGCCACAGGAATCCACGCCGCGGCCCGGCGACGTCCCCGCCGGGCGCGTCGTCGACGGCGAGGCAGTCTCGGAGAGCGGCGTCGGCGTGACCGCCGACCGATGGTTCGCTCTGGAAGAGCTTCGATACGAAGACGGCGACGGCGAGCACCAGACCGTGTCGTCCGACAGCGGCTGGTTCGTCGCGTGGGAATTCACCGTCGCGAACAACGGCGACTCGCGGGCCGAGGCGTTCCCGGACTCGATATTCGAACTCCGCGTCGACGGGGCGTCGTACGCCCACCTCCACGAGTTCCCCGGCGGTGTGTCGTTCGGCACGCTCGACCAGCCCGACTCGGAGCCCCAGGTCCGGGAGCTGGCGTGGTACGGCGGCCTCGACCCCGGCGAGGCGGTGTCGCTCCAGCTTGTCTACGAGGCGCCGGTCCGGCGCGACTACCGGCACTACCTGGCCTGGGACCCCGATTCACCCGTCGAGGACGCGTCGGAGCCGGTGTACCTCACCGGCCGGCGCGTGCTTCCCGACGGGGAGTGAGCGGGCGGTGAGGGCCGGGCCGGGCCGGGTCGCGTCGGGTTGGTCGCGGGTCGCGGCCGGGTTAGCCGCGCGCGAGTCTCGAGGCCACGTCGCCCAGCCACTCCGGTTCGTCGAGGTCGGCGAGGACGCCGTCGCGCCAGCTGGTGACGATCTCCGTCGCGCCGTCGCGCGTGACGTCGACGTGCCACTTCCGGCCGTCCTCCGTGGTGAGTTCGAACCGCGCGCCGCCGCCCGGGAGCGCGTCGAGGTGTTCGATGGTCACCGACTCGCCCGTGTAGACCTCGATGGTTTCCTTCATGGGTGGGTTCTGGTATCGAGGTAACTTAAACAGCGGCGGGGATTTCGGACCGGCTGTTTCGCCAGGGAGTTAGGTTTTGGTCGATGAATAGCGGGCCAAAATTCGGTCTGACCTTGACCTCTTTTAGCTACCGTCGAGACAAAGATTAGCTGTTGCTGGGAGAACGCCATCGTACACCTGAGCCGACACGTACGCCCCTTCAAGCGGGCCTTGAGCGGCCAAAATGGGTAGTAATGCGGCGTGATAAAGCTGGTTTCATGGGGTTCTAACCGATGAATGCGGGGGATACAACTGATCCGGCCTGGGGTGTTCCCATAGCCTCCGCACGCACACCTTCAGTACCCGTCAAGTAGCACTTGATTAATGCAGAATTAGCGAACGGTACTGAGGGTTTAATGTCCACTCTATCAGGGTTCAACCCGCACATGCAGATCAAACACCTCATGCAAGACGACGATGCCGTTTCCCCGGTTATCGGCGTCATCCTCATGGTCGCGATCACCGTGATCCTCGCGGCCGTTATCGCATCGTTCGTGCTCGGTCTCGGTGACCAGGCACAGCAGACAACTCCGCAGGCCAGCTTCTCGTTCGATTACGAAAATCAGAGTTCTGCAACGGGTGCTTCGAGTACTGACTACGCGGGGACCTCCGACGGTCTCGGTGATGAGGGTGTTTTGACTATAGCCCATGATGGAGGCGACACGGTAGATGGAGCCCGGTTGACGCTGAACGATGGCGGAGAGAACGGTCCGACAGCCGACTTTGCCACTGGTAGTGCTCCCAATGAAATGACAGCAGGGTCGACTGTCACTGTTGACGTTGACGCCCACGATGCGGTTGACGTCATCTACACCGGCGAATCCGGCGATAGCTCATCGACTCTCGCTTCTTGGACTGGACCAGACAACTAAATCACAAACATGGATATAGAAAAGATCCTCTCAGATGACGACGCCGTGTCTCCGGTAATCGGCGTCATCCTGATGGTCGCGATCACCGTGATCCTCGCGGCCGTTATCGCATCGTTCGTGCTCGGTCTCGGTGACCAGGCACAGCAGACGACGCCGCAAGCTAGTTTCAACTTCAACTATGATCAATCCGGTACCAATGACGTGTTGACAATAACGCACGAAGGGGGCGACACAATCGACAATTCCCGAGTTATGGTGAAGTCAGATACGGACTTCCGTGCCGGTCTTGATAACAGTTCTTCCTCAAGCAGTGGTACTCAACACAAGGAGCTTGCAATCGATAGCTCTTGGACTGTTAGTGGTTCATCTACGACGTGGGTAGGTAACGATCTCTCTGCCGGATCATCCTTTGACATTGTTGGTGACGGTGTTAGTCTCAATGGTGCCACTGTTAGGATTGTCTACGAGGCTCAATCCGGGGACAGTTCGTCCACCTTAGCAACGTGGGAGGGACCTGACGCATGAATATCCGCGAACTCATCAATGATGACGATGCAGTCTCGCCGGTAATCGGCGTTATCCTGATGGTCGCGATCACCGTGATCCTGGCGGCCGTCATCGCATCGTTCGTGCTCGGTCTCGGCGACCAGGCACAGCAGACTACTCCGCAGGCAAGCTTCTCGTTCGATTATACGAACGAATCTGGAGGCGACGATACACTCGCTATCACGCACGATGGTGGTGATACCATTGATGGCGCACGAGTGAATGCAACAGTTGAGGGAGCTCAAGAATTCACATCTGGTGGATCCTCAACGGACTTGGTATTCGGCGCTGCATATGCATCCGGTGATGACGGAGATCTTTACACTAGTGAGGTCTCTGCCGGTAGCACGGATACTCTTCAAGAGGGTGACTTCCACACTGGATCCGCAGCCGCAAGTGAGCACCTCGACCTCTCCGGGGCAACAGTGCGTGTCATCTACGAAGATTCAAGCGGCGACAGCAGTTCAACCCTCGCGACCTGGGACGGCCCAGAAGCGTAATCGTTGAATCACTTCATTTTTCGACGTCCACCGACTGAGAGACATCTATCTCGTAGTAGCTCGAAACGGTCACCATTTTCGCAATATCGCGCTGCCATCGTTCTCTGATATTCTCGAAGTGTTTTTACCGGTCTCTGTAAACCTGAGATTTGTGCGACGAAGACGGTTCCTACAGGGTGCGAGTATTGTTGCCGCCGCTGGGTTGGCCGGATGTGGTGAACTACTGAAACCAGAAGACGCCCAGAATGCCGCGAGAAACTACAAAGATGCTTATTTCGTATTTGAGGAGGCCCGAGACCACGTGATTCGAGCGAGACTCGCTGCCGACGATGGTCGGAGTCAGGTTTACAAAGAGGAGCTGCAACTCGCCATTACGAAGTTCGACACTGCACAATTGGGTTTTGAGGACGCAGCTAAACTGACAAGTAAAGGCCCACGGCAGAATGCAAACCGGGCAGGCGAGAAAGCTTCGCTTCTCAAGAGCGCCTCGCAGGCGCGTCTCAACGGGGATTCTGGAAAAGCCACTCAGTTAGAGACTCAGGCACGCAAAATTGACGTCGTCACGCCCCGACTCTGGCGGGCTTCAACCTCGCTCTAGCGAATCTTTGATACACCTGGTGAATCTGACTATCTTTCGTCTTCTAATTCGACTGTCGTCCACCTGTTCTAAACCCGTCAACTCGGAACCCAGTTGATTGTGAACCAGAGGAAGACGTTCCGGGCGTGCGGCCTCGCTGCGCTCGGCCGTTCCGGGACTGCGACTTCCAGGGTTCAAATCCGCGCGGCTACACGATTCGCGCTCGTCGGTCCTCGTCGCTGCCGCTCCTCGGACGAACTCGCGCAGAATAGTGGGCCAACGCGGATTTGAACCGCGAACCTCCCGGTTATCAGCCGAGCGCTCAACCTGATTGAGCTATTGGCCCGCTGAGCGCATCAGAATGTATCCGAGGGCTACTGTTAAGCGTTACTACTCCGGCCTCGAATGCGGCACAGTACCACCCGACCGCTCACTCGTCACCTTTCTCCTCGAAGTCGATGTCGGTGGCGTTGTCGTGGTCGAATCCGCTGCTCTCGCCGCCGCTCTGGCCGCCAGCGCCGCCGGCGCCGTCCGGGCCCGGTCGACCCATCCCGCCGAAGCCCATCCGGTCGCCGTCGTCGTCGTCGCCGGGAAACCCGCCGATGTAGACGTTGCCCGTCGCGAACCCGCCGGACTTGGCGTCGATGTAGGGCGTGATGACCCACTTTTTCGCGGCGACGCGGACGGGCCAGCGCGTGAACGGGATGGCCAGCAACAGCGCGAGGGCATCCGTCACCAGCCCGGGCGTGAGGAAGAACGCGCCCGCGGCGATGAGCAACCCGCCGTCGATGACTTCGTCGGTCGGGATCTCCCCGCTGGCCAGCTTGCGCTGTATCTCGCTGAGGGTGTGCCGCCCCTCGGCGCGGACGAGCAACATTCCCAGCAGCCCGGTCAGGACGACCAGGAGGACCGTGATTTGCCAGCCCAGTAGCTGGTCGGCCACCACTGCCAGCATGACGACGTCGAGCAGCGGTATCAACAGCAACACCGCGATGACGCGCAGCATACCTCGTCTTGACGGTGGCGCCTCAAACCGTTTTCGTGCTAGGTGTGCCCATCGCAGGAATATACGGTGGAGATCCGTGAACTGACAGCGCTGTCGAGGTTTCAACAACCCGAAAGCCCCGATAGGCTCCACTCGGGGGGCTCGCTGCGCGCCTCACTCCGTTCGGTGCTTGCGTCGCCCGCCTTCGCGGAGCCTATCGCCCCTTTCAGTCCCACCCACGAGGTCTGTTCGTCCGGCTGAGTTACTGTGGACTGATGAGTTTTCCAGGTGGGTGGGATCGAAAGGGGCCGACCGCTCGGGGAAGGCGGACGCAGCAAGCACCGAGCGAAGCGAGGCGCGCAGCAAGTCCCCCGACCCGAGCGGGAGGGGGCTTTCGAGTTGTTGCTGGACGTGATCACAGTCCTCGTTGCACTCCCTCCCCTTCTCACGTCACCTCGCGCGAGGAATCACGTCGATACCGTCGCTCGGCTGCAACGTAATCTGCATCGACAGATCCAGCGGTTGAGTAGTCACGGGGTCGAACTGGAAGCGCTGGCATAGCGTCGCCAAGATAAGCCTAGCTTCCATCGTGGCGAAGCGCATCCCGATGCAGTGGCGGGGGCCGCCCCCAAAGGGGTAGTAGGCGTACTCGGGCAGGGCCTCCTCCATCGATTCCGTCCAGCGCTCGGGCCGGAAGGTATCGGGGTCGTCGTACCACCGCTCGTCGCGGTGGACGTTCCACTGGGGGAGCGACAGCGTCGACCCGGCGGGGATGGTGTACCCGCCGAGTTCGACGTCGGTCGTGGGCTCGCGGAAGATGACGAACGCGGGCGGGTAAAGCCGCAGGGCCTCCTGGATGACGCGCTCCAGGTAGGGCAGGTCGGACAGGTCCGCAGCCGTCGGCGTCCCGCTACCCAGCGCGTCCAGTTCCTCGTGGACGCGGACCTGTTTCTCCGGGTTCGTCGCGAGCAAGAAAATCGCATAGGTCAGCGTCAGCGCCGTCGTCTCGTGGCCGGCGAACAGAAAGGTCATCAGTTGCTCGCGGACGCGCTGGGACTCCATCGTCGTCCCGTCCGGGTACTCCCGTTCCAGGAGCAGGGAGAGCAGGTCGTCGCGCTCCGCGTCCTCGGCCTGTCTCTCAGCGATGATCTCGTCCACCGCGTCGAAGAACTCCTGGACGGCGCGCTTGCAGCGCAGGTTTGCGGGCGTGGGGACCCAGAGCGGGAGGTACGCCGAGAACCCCGAGGTGTCGAAGCGCTCGGCGATAGTCTCGCTGGCGTGCCCGATGGCGGTCTGCTTGTCCCGGACGTCCACGTCGAGCAGCGTCTTGGCCAGGACGTCGAGCGTCAGTCCCTTCAGGCGGTCGTCGATGCGGACAGACTCACCCGAGGGCAGGCTATCCGCGAACCCGCTGGCGTACTCGCCCATCATCGGTGCGTGGGTCTCGATGCGCTCGCGGTAGAACGCGGGCTGGATGAGGTTCCGGTCCCGCTGCCACTCGTCGCCGCTGGTCGAGATGAGCCCCGTCGGCGCGATGGATCCGATGGACTGCTCGACGACCGTCCCCTTGACGAAGTCCCGGTCGCGCTCGACGAGGACGGTCTGGATGTCGTCGGGGTGGGTGAGCATGTAGCCGTTGGTGCCCGCGATGCGGTAGTGGACGACGTCGCCGTCGAACTCCTCGCGACAGCGTTCGTAGAAGGCGAAGGGGTCGCGGACGAACTGGAAGGTGTTGCCCGCCAGCGGGAGTCCGTCCGGACCCGGCGGCGTCTCCCCGGGCGCCCGCTCCACCCGTCGCTCGGCCTCGCCGTCGCCGTGGCTGGTTGCCATCGTTCGACGGTTGACGCGCCCGTCACAAGTCCGTTCCCCCGCGCTGGTGAGGGCCGTTTATGCGATATCCACGGCTGGCCATCTCGGGCGCCCCGCCGCCCCAGAGTGCAAGGTACTTTCCGTCCTCTCACGTAGCGCGAGTATGGACGAGTTCGCTGCGGACACGAAGGTCGAGTGGCGCGAGTGGGGCCCCGCGGCGTTCGAGGACGCCGCCGAGGCCGGCAAGCCGCTGTTGCTCGCGCTGACGGTGCCGTGGAGTTCGGAGTGTCGCGAGATGGACCGGCGGACCTACGGCGAACCCCGCATCGCCGCCAACGTCAACGACGGCTTCGTCCCGGTCCGGGTCGACGCCGACCGGCACCCGCGCGTCCGCGAGCGCTACAACATGGGCGGGTTCCCGTCGACGGTGTTCCTCACGCCCGAAGGGACGGTGCTCTCCGGCGCGACCTACCTCGGTCCGGACGGCTTCCGGGACATCCTCGACGGCGTGCGCGAGACGTGGGACGCGAAGGGAGAGGCCGCCGGGTCGGTCCCCCGCTCGGTCGGGGCCGGCGTCCCGCCCGCGGGCGAGGTCACTCCCCGCATCGAGGAGCACATGGTCGAGCAGCTGCTGGGCGCGTACGACGAGGAGTTCGGCGGCTGGGGCAGCGACGTGAAGTTCCCGATGGCCCGAACCGTCGAGTTCGCGCTCGTTCGCGCCCGCGACCAGGCCACCCGCACGCTGGAGGCCATCCGGACCCACCTCCGGGACACGTACGACGGTGGTTTCTACCGTTTCGCCACCAACCGCGACTGGTCGGAGGCCCGCAGCGAGAAACTGCTCGACGAGAACGCCGCCATCCTCCGGGCGTTCGCCCACGCCTATCGCTACACCGGCGAGGAGGCCTATCGGGAGACGGCCGAGGGGACGGTGGAGTACCTGACGACGACACTCTGGGATGGCGAGGCGCGTAGTGCCTCGGGAAATGCGAGCGGGGAGCAGAGCGACCCGCGAGCAACGCGGGGCGCCTTCGCCGGCAGTCAGGCTGGCGACAGTTCGTACGCGCAGCTCCAGGCCACCGAGCGGGAGGAATCGGACGCGCCCCACGTCGACGCCACCGTCTTCGCCGACCGCAACGGCGTCGCCGTCGACGCGCTGTGTACCTACGCCGCCTACACCGACGACGAGCGCGCACAGCGATACGCCGAGCGCGCCCGCGACCACGTCGTCGAACAGCTGGTCGACGACGACGGCGCCGTCATCCACTACGCCGACCCGGACGCGGGCGACGTCGGCGAGCGCGGCCTGTTACTCGACCAGGCCCGCGTGCTCCAGGGGCTGACGTCGTCCTGGCAGGTGCTGGGCGAGGGCGGCCCCGCCACCGCCGTCGCGGACTGGACTTTGGACGAATTGCAGGCCGAGAGCGGCGCGTTCCGCGACGGGCCGGTGACGGGCGCGGGCCTGCTCTCCGAGCCCCAGTATCCTCTCGACGCCACCGTCGAACTCGCCGACGCACTGGTGGACCTGGCCGAACTCACGGGCGACGACGAGTACCGGGAAGCCGCCGAGAGGGCCGTCGCCGCCTTCGCCGGCGCGGCCGACCGGATGGGCGTCGAGGTGGCGGCGTACGCCAGCGTCGCGTCCCGACTGCTCGAACCGGCGAGCGTCCGCGTCGGCTCACCGGCGGGCAGCAACCTCCACCGCGCCGCGCTCCGACTCGCCGACCACGAGTCCGTCGTCGTCCCCGGCGTATCCGATCTGGACGACGTGGCCGAGCAGCGCGTCGACGGCGAGGTGACCGGCACGGCCGAGTCGCCGGCCGAACTCGAAGCGCTCTTGACCGGCGAGTAGGCAGGTCCCTCCGACAGGCCGGCAACTGACAACCCGGTCAAACCGGCGGTGCGTTTTTGGATGCGGACCGAGAACGACTGGTATGCCCAACCTGCGCGACCTCGGCCTCTCGGAGTACGAAGCCCGCGCGTTCCGATCGCTGCTCGACACCGGTCCGACAACGGCCAAGGAGTTGTCTCGCGCGAGCGACGTCCCGATGGGGCGCATCTACGACGTGCTCAACAGCCTGGAGACGCTGAACCTCGTCCGGAGCCAGGCCGCCAGCCGGCCCAAGAAGTTCGTCGCCGTCGAACCGGAGACCGCCCTCGACAGGCTGCTGGAGGACCGCAAACGCCAGCTCGAGGAGAAGGCCAGTCAGTACGAGACTATCGTCGACGAACTCGCCGACCAGATGGAGTCCGCCGAACCGGTCGACGAGCCGTTCTGGACGGCCGCCGTCGGTCCGGGAGAGACCGTCGATCTGCTCGTCGAGCGCCTGGCGGCCGCGGACGACCGCATCGTCGTGGTCGGTTCGGTCCCCTCCCAGCAGTTCGACGTCACCGAGGCCGCCGACCGCATCGTCGACGAGATCGAACGCGCCCTCGAACGCGACGTCGAGGTGTTCATGTTGCTCCCGCCGGCGTTCTACGAGCACATCCCGACCGAGCGCGGACGCGACTACCAGCGTCGCCTCCAGAACTACGACCGGTTCAACTACCGGGCCAGCGACGAGATAACGTCGACGTTCGAGATCATCGACGACGTCGAGGTCTGTATCGAGGTGCCCCACCCGATGGGCGGGTCGACGTTCGCGATGATCGACCTGAAGGACCCCGAGTTCGCCGACGAGGTGTACGAGGAGTTCCGGCCACAGTGGGACGGAGCGCGGAGGGTCTCGGGAGCCTGACCCACGGCCTCCACCTGGACCTGACTGCCGACTGACGCGACGTCTCCCCGGAATCGCCCCGTTTATCCACGTCCGGAAGTGACGCTCCGACAATGGAGTGTCGGCAGTGCGCCTCGTCGCTGGACCGACCGGGCGACTACTGCCTGGTCTGCCGGACGGCCAACGCCGACACCGTCGTACTGGAACTCGAGAGGGATCGGGCGACCGTCACTGCCCTCCTCGACGAGGACGTCGTCGGTGCCCGGACGATAACGACGACGCCGGAGGACGCTGACGACGGCGAGGCGAACGTCGTCGAACTCCGGAACTTCGCGGGACTGATCGCCGACGAGGTCCGCCGCAAGCGCCCGGAGGAGGTGTACGTCACCGGGGACCGCGACGTCGTCGCGGCGGTCCGCTCGCAGCTTCACTACCCTTTCTACCGCGTCGAGGCCGAGAACCCGGTCGAGCACGTCGTCGAACGCCGCGGTGAACCGGCCCTGGAGGTGGTCGAGGCCTCGCTCTCCGAGAAGCTCGGCGGCTCGCACTCGACGCTCGTCGGGGGCCGCGCCGGCAAGCGCGCCCTCGAAACCGTCGCCGCCCACCCGCACGTGAAGAAGGTCATCCCCGGCCCCATCGACGCCGGCGGCTCCGGGTCCCGAACCGGCGTGCGGGCCAAGGCGACCCGCGCCGACCAGCACGGCAACGTCCGCCTGCTCATCCGCGACGGCTCCTCCGTCCAGGAGAACCGCATCGTCACCACCGCCGGGGACCGCGAACTCGGCGAGCGCGTCCGCGCCGACCTCAACGACGCCCTGCAGGAGACTGAGCTTCAGGAGTAGAACTTTGTTTCTCCCATTCGGTCTCTCTGGAAACGGACGCCCATGAATCGACGCGCGTACCTGTCTAGTCTCGTCGTTTCCATGAGCAGTGGCTGCCTCGGACGGCCGTTGGCGGGGACGACTGATCGGAAGGCGCCTGTGGCGAACGGTGACTTCCGAATCGTCGGTATCTATGCAGACGAAGCCGAGCGGACGTTTTTCGACTACGAGTACGTGGAGTTCGAGAACGTCGGTGAGGAACCACTGGACGTCTCGGGATACGTCGTCGACTACGGATCCGACCGGACGTACACCGTCGAGGATCTGGTGCTCGAATCAGGAGCGACGCTCGTCGTTTCCAGTCGAAGCGGCGAGGATACGATTCTTGAGCGGGCGCCGCCGATTTACCATCGCTTCGCTGACTTCGGCTCCGGCGTGGACACGTCGGTTCTCTCGGAGACGGGTTACATCGCCGTTCGTGACTCCGGTGGGTCAACGGTCACAAGGGCAGAGTACGGTGAGTTCGGGTGTGACGGCGGCACGGTAACGGTCTCTCTCGGGTCAGGGGAACCCTCGTGCTGAGGGCTTCCTGGCGCCAGTGAATTGTCTCACTGCTGTCCGTCCGCCACGGGGCGAAGCGACCACGGGAGAATCCTGACTCAACAGGTTTATTTGGCCGCTGTGCCGATACCACGATACTATGGCCAGTAACAAGGGACGGACCGGCAGCGCCGGTCGCTTCGGGGCCCGCTACGGGCGCGTCGCCCGCCGCCGGGTCGCCGACATCGAGTCCGACATGAACGACGACCACGCGTGCCCCGAGTGCGGGAAGGACCGCGTCGACCGCCAGGGCACGGGTATCTGGGAGTGCGGCTACTGCGGCTACAAGTACACCGGCGGCACCTACCGACCGCAGACCCCCGGCGGAAAGACCGTTCGCCGGTCCATCCGCGCGGCACTCGCCGACGACGAGGAATAATGAGCTACAAGTGTTCCCGCTGCAAGCGCGACGTGACGCTCGACGAGTACGGCGGCGTCCGCTGTCCGTACTGCGGCCACCGCGTGCTGCTGAAGGAGCGCTCGCGCGACGTCAAGGAAGTCGACGTCAAATAGCCGTCGGGACGGGGTAGCGTGGACCACGAAGCTGTTCTCTCCTTCGAATACGACGACGGCGAGCGGGCGCGCCGGGTCGAGCGGAGCGTCCGGCCGGAAGTCGGCGACATCGACGGCGACCGCACGACGGCGACGCTCGACCGTGACGGCGCCGTCGTGAGCGTGCGAGTCGCGGCGGCCGACCTCGTCGCGCTTCGGGCAGGCGTCAACACCTGGTCGACGCTGGTGGGCGTGGCCGAGCGGGCCGGTGCGGCCGATCTGCGGTAGTCGCAGCCGAGCGGGCCCGTCGACGCACTCGTTCTGGGGCCGGGTCGACGGGGGGTGTGGCGGCGAACTATTATACTGTTGTAACTCCGGGTGTCACGTAGATGAACAGATCGTGGGGGACGACCACGGCGAGGACGCCGACGTATGGTGAGTGAGCTCGAGGCGGACTACCGGGTGGTGCAGGGCGAGGCGGCGACGAGACTCCTCTACGTCGACGCCGACGAGGAGACGATGGCGACGGTCGCCACGTACGTCGAACGGGAGTACTCAGACGTCGAGCTCGTCGGGACGACGGATGCCGGGGCGGCGGTCGACACGCTCCGGTCCGCCGGATGGGGCTGTCTCGTCGTCGGCGGCGACCTCCCGGTCGCCGACCGAAAAGCACTGGTCGAGGCGGCGTCGTGCCCCATCGTCTCCTTCACGAGGGCCGGTCGGGACGCGGACACCGACCCGGTCGTCGCGGCGGCGACGATGGTCCTGGAGAAGGGGACCGACGAGCGGATCCTGGCGATGCTCGTCGACAAGGCCCGACAGTTCGCCGGGGCGGGACCGGACGGGGACGACGAACCGCTCGCGCGGACGCTCGCCCGGCTGGGGGACGCCGACGAGGACATCGCGTGTTTCGTCGTCGACGACGGCGACCTCGCCTGGGCCAGCCGGCCCTTCGAGACGACGTTTCCGGTCGCTGCGGCGGACGTTCCGGACGGGGACTTCGACGACCGGCTCGCCGCGGTGTTCGGGGGCGTCCCGGACCCCGGCGCGTCGCTGGTGACCGTCGAGACAGACGACGCGGGCTCGGCCAGCGCGGACTCGGCCGGCGAGGGTCCAGTGCTGCGCTACTATCGATACGCCAGCCACCGGATCCCGGGCGAGCGCCGGCTGGACGTGTTCGAGGACGTGACCGACAGGGTCGAGCGCGAGACTCGCTCGGGGCTGTACGAGCTCCTCGTCGAGCAGGCCCGCGACGGGCTCTACGTCTTCGACGCCGACGGCGTCGTCGTGTTCACCAACGAGGCGTTCGCGTCGATGCTCGGCTACGACCCCGAGGACCTGATCGGGAAACACGCCGCGGAGATATTCGCGGAGGGCGAACTGCACGCGGCCCAGCGGGACATCAAGAACGTGGTCAGCTCCGAGGACACCGGCGGCGCGGGGGACCGGACGTTCCTCGACTGTCACGGCGACCCGGTCCCGGTGTCGGTCAACTACACCGTCCTGGCCGGCGACGAGACCGACTTCGACGGGTTCGTCTGCGTCGCGCGCGACGTCACCGAACGTCGAAAGCGCGAACGAGAACTCGCGGCCCGACGCGACGAACTGGCCCGCATCAACCGCGCCGACGCGCTGGTGCAGGACGTCGTCCGCGAACTGGGCCAGGTCGCCTCGCGCGACGAACTCGAACGGGCGGTGTGTGAGTGCCTCATCGAAGTCGACGGCGTGACCCTGGCGTGGGTCGGCAACCGCGAGGGTGCCAGTGACCGCATCGTTCCGGGCACCGTCGTGGGCGAGCCCAGACAGTACCTCCACGACCTGCTGGCGTCGACGTCCGTGGAAGGGGCGACGGGCGGCCCGGCAATGCGTGCCGTCCGGACGGGCGACGTCAGGCTAGCCGCGGACCTCCGCGAGGGCGACCGGGAGGACGTCTGGCGTTCGCTGGCGCTGTCCCACGACCTCTACTCGCTGGCGACGATCCCGCTGATTCACGGCGAAACCGTCCACGGCGTCCTCGCCGTCTACGGCGACCGACCGGAGGCCTTCGGCGACGCGCTGACCGACCGGTTCCACCTGCTCGGTGACACCATCGGGTTCGCGATGACGGCCGTCCAGAACAGGCGACTGCTCGAGGAGGACGTCACCGTCGAACTGGAGTTCCGGGCCGACAGTGACGAGGCGCGCCTCGTCTGGCTGGCACAGGCCTGTGACTGTCAGCTGGAGATCGTCGGCTCGGTCGACCTCGGCGAGGACGTGCTCCAGTATCTCGCCGTCGACGGGGCCTCGGTCGAGGCGGTCGCGGACGCCGCGGTCGAGAGCGACGCCGTCACCGGCGCCCGCGTCATCCGGGCCGAAGGGTCCGAGGCGGGCGTGGTCGAACTCCGGACGCCCTGGTCGCTACGCTCGGCACTCTCGGAAGTCGGGGCCCGGCTGGAGGCCGCCGTGATCACCCCTGCATCCACTCGAATCGTCGTCGAAGCGCCCAGCGACGCCGACGTCAGGGCAATCCACGAGGCCGTCCGCCGCTCGAACCCGGGCGCGACGCTCGTCACCAAGACCGAGGGTGATCGCTCCAGGCTCGACGGCCGGGAGGGAATCGGCGTGACGGAGTCTCTCACCGACCGCCAGCAGGAAGTCCTCCAGGCGGCCTACCTGGCGGGCTACTACGCCTGGCCCCGTGATACGACCGCTGAGGAACTGGCCGAGTCCCTCGGCATCGCCTCGCCGACGCTCCACCAGCACCTCCGGCGCGCCGAGCGCAACATCCTGGATGCACTCTTTGGCGAGTAAAACCTAGGTGGCTAGGCGTATTCTTGATAGTTACCACGCGGGTATAGTTCAGACGCGAACCAATGACCGAACAGTCCCCGTCTGGCCCGGAAAGCGAGGACTGGCGCGGCATGACCCCGTGTGACCGTGGTCTCACCGCGCCGATGGTCGACGACGTATTCGGGTTGCTGGCCGACTGGCGACGCCGGACTGTCTGTCGATACTTCGTGACGACCGGGTCGAACTCCGCCCACGTCGATACGCTTGCCGCCGCAGTCGCGCGGCGCGTCAGCGACGACGAGATCGAAGCCTCCGAAACGCGCGAACAAGCAATCCGGGCGTCCCTCGTCCACGACCACCTCCCCCGAATGGACGAGGCCGGCGTCCTGGACTTCGACGCCCGCAGCGAGTCGGTCTGCTACTGGGGGAACCCGACGCTGGAGAAGTGGGCCGAACACGCCGAGGCCGTCACCGACCGGTAGCGTCCCGAACTCCGCCCAGCCGTCAGTCTCCGCGCCGGTCCCGCCCCCTGTCCGTCCCCGCATCCCGTCCCGAACCCTGTCCGTCCCCGCATCCCGTCCCGAACCCTGTCCGTCCCCGCATCCCGTCCCGCACCCTGTCCGTCCACTCCGTCTCCCGCTGGCGCTCGTCTTCCACCCCCGGGCCGAGTATGGGTGACAAAGCAATGGTTTTTCAGTGAGGGACTCAACCCTCCGACCATGCAGGGTAATCTGCCGCCGGAAGCACAGGAGAAACTCGAGGAACTGCAGGACCTTCAGGAGACGGCACAGCAGGTCGCCGCCCAGAAGCAGCAGGCCGAGACGTCGCTGCAGGAGTCCGAGACCGCACTGAACGAACTCGACGACATCGACGAGGACGCCACCATGTACCGCGAGGTCGGTGAGCTGCTCGTCAAGACCGACTACGCCGAGGCTCAGGAAGACCTCGAGGAGAAGGTCGACAGCCTGGAAGTCCGCACCGAGACGCTCCAGAAGCAGGAGGACCGCGTCCGCGAGCAGTTCGAGGACCTCCAGAGCGAGCTCCAGCAGATGCTCGGCGGCGGTGGCGGCCCGGGCGGCGCACCGGGCCCGGGCGCTGGCGGCGCGTAAAATGCCGACCGACGGTGAGACGACGGAGAGTTCGACCGACGGCGGGGACGCCCCGGCCGACGGTCCCACCGACGAACAGGTCGTCGAGACCGCGTCGAGCGCCGCCGAGGGCCTCGTCCTCTCGCGGTACTCGAAGAGCGACCTCGACGACTACGACGTGACCGTCACGTTCGACGACGGCGTGCTGGAAGTGGACGTCTACGTCCACGCGCCCGACGCGCGGGCCGACGAAGACCAGGTCGCCGAGGACGCCGCGCTGGCGGCCCAGTCGGCCGTCGACGACCTCTTCTAGGCCGTTCCGGCCGCTTTTGCGATACTGTTCCTGTAGCTGTGGGTGGGAGAAATCGGGTTATCGGGCGCCGCGGTCACCTAGAAGTCGGTCCGGTCGCTGGCGAACCCGGTGCGGAACGCGATCCACGTCAGCACGCTCATGAAGAGGATCGGCGGGAGGATCATGAAGCCCCAGAGCGGGTCCAGCCCCCAGAAGAGCAAGAGCACGAGGTCGGCGAGGCCGATGAAGAGGAACGGTGAGACGAACAGCAGCGCCTGCTTGCGAGAGATCCCGCTTTCGTCCTCGCGCTCGTCGAGCAGGTCCCTCGTCTCGACGGCCTCCCCGGTGTCTTCCATGGTCTGGACGTTGGGTGGCGACCACGAAAAACGACCCGCTTTGGGACTGTTCTAGCAGCAGGATGTGCGTCCGATTCGGCCTCTCTCCCTTCCGATGCGCTCTCTACGGAGTTCAACTACTGTGTTGATCAGTTCGGGCTGAGACGGCAACTGGAACTCTAAACAACAGCCCGAAAGCCCCCTCCCGCTCGGTGGCTGCGAACCGCGCTGCGCGCGGCCTTCGGCCGTGCTTGCGGGTTGGTTCGAGAGAGCTTCTCTCTCTCGTCATCACGAAAGGCGCGCAGCGCCTTTCGAACGATCTCGCTCACCGAGCGGTCGGCCCCTTTCAGTCCACCCACTTCGGCTGGTTCGTCAGGAGAAATGGGCGGGACTGAAAGGGGCGGCTGGCTCCGGGAACCCCGGCGAAGCAAGCACGCGAACGGAGTGAGCGCGCAGCGAGCCGCGGGACCGGAGCCAGCCGGGGCTTTCCTTTCTGTTGACTGTATTGGTAGCTGTCTCAGTATCGAGCGAGAAACCCAGTAGGTCAGCCACTCACGGACAGTCTCGCCAGTCCGCACTCGGAGACACTAACACCATCAACACAACACCGACAGCCAAAAAATCAGGAGGCGGGGACCAGCGCCGTCACTGACGCGACGAACGCGCTTCGCGGACGTCGTTGCCGTCGCGGAGCTTGTCCTCGCAATACGGGCAGACCCGGGGCCCGTCGTGTCCTTCGGGCGTGAACACCCGAACGTACTGCTCGGTGACGAACGACTCACAGTTCTGACAGTGCGGCATTCACAGAGACACTTACTCAATTACGTATAGGCTTTTTGTTCGCCGGATGAGTCATGATACATACCAGTCAGCTACGTATAGCCGTCGGCCTAATACACGTAGAACTCCGGGCCGATTCTGGGGTTCGACGAAGGAGGAATTCAGCGCCCGTCCCAGAATCGGTCGATCTGTTCGGCGAGGAACTCGGGGGTCATCCGGGTGAACTCCTCGCGTTCTTCCTCGGGGAGGAAGGGATAGACTGAGTGGCGCGCGCCGGGGCAGTACCGGCGGCCGACGAACGCCCGGACGCCCACTTCGTCGGTGCCCCTGATGACGCGGCCGATGGCCTGGCGGGCCCGGCGGACCGCGGGCACCGTCAGCGCGTACTCGAAGGCGTCGTCCTCGCCGAAGACGTCGCCGTAGGCGCGCTGGACGGCGCGGACGCGGGGCGAGCCGATGTTGACGAGCGGGACGCCGACGACGGCACAGGTCGACAGTTTCGCGCCGTCGTAGTCGACGCCCTCGGTGAGGGTGCCCCTGGTACTCGTCACGAGCACCTTGTCGCCGCCGCGGAAGAACTGCTGCTTGCGGCGGTCGGTCTCCTCGTTGCTGGAAGACTCGTCGACGAGGACGGGCTTGGTGACGGCGTCTTCCAGATACGCGCCGGCCCAGCGGGCCTCCCGGTAGTTCGGCATCGAGATCATCACGTTGCCCGGCGAGCGGGCCAGCGCCCGCAGCGCGTGGGCGTACTCGTCGCGCGTCGGGTTCCAGCCCTCGCCGAGCGGGCGCATGTCCTCTGGGTCGCCGCGATTGCGGGCAGTGAAGGGGCGACAGTCGACGAGCCACGAGGCTCGGTTCTCCTCGGGGAACGTCAGCCCGTAGGTGCGATCGTAGACCGGACGCGAGTCCCGGTCCTTACCGCCCTCTTCGAGGAAGGTGAGTCCGGAGACGTGGGCGAAGACGTCCAGCGGTTCCAGCGTCGCGCTCATCAGCACGCCTCCACCTAACTCGTCGAAGATGTCCCGGAGCGCGCGGGCGGGCATGCAGTTGTACAGCAGCAGGCCCGGCGTGTACATCTGCTCGTAGTCGGCGTCGACGTGGCGCTCGTCGGCTGGCGCGTGTTCGAGTTCGATCTCACGGAGGAAGCTGGCGTGGTCGCGTTCCCACCAGTGGCCCATGATGGCGCCGACGGCGGCGCAGACCGGCTGGCGGGTCTCGCCGAGTTCGTCGAGGACGTCCTCGACCGCGGCGCCGACCTTCGAGAGCGTCCGCCACAGGCTCCCCTCGTAGCCCATCTCCTCGGCCCACGCCGTCAGGTCGTCCTGGCCCGGCTCTTCGGGGTCCCGAAGCGGGATCTCCTGTTCTCGTTCCGGGAGCGTGGAGGGGTCCGCGCGCCAGCCCTCGGCCTCGCCGTCGAGGTACTCCCGGACGCGCATGTCGAGCCAGTCGATCAGGTCGTCGTAGAATTCGCGGGCGTCCTTGACGGCGTCGAGGGGGACCTCCCGGACCGAGAGGACTTCCTCGACCTGCTGTTTGTGGTCCTGGGTCTGCTGGGCGCGCTGGATCAGGTGGTTGCAGTCGTTGCGCGCCCGCACGAGCGTCTGTTTGCCCACCCGATCCGAGAGCAGGTCGCGCACTCGCTCTTCGAGGCGGTGAGCCTCGTCCACGATCACGAACGTCTGGTCGTCGAGGATCGAGGCGAGGAGCGGTCGCGTCTTCGGGTCGAACAGGTGGTTGTAGTTCCCGACGACGACGTCGGCCTCTTCGAGCATGACGTTCATCACGCGGTGGGGGCAGGTGCCGCGCTCGACGGACGCGGGGAGGTAGTCGTCGATGGTGACGACGCGCTGGCGGCCCGCCGAGAAGTCTATCGGCGACCCCTTGTTCCGGGCGTACCAGTCGGCCTCGAACGGGCAGTACAGCGGCGGGTCGTCGCTCTCGGCCAGTTCCTCGGGCGCGCTCGGCTGTGACTTGCGATAGGGTGAGGTCGCGTTCGCCGTCGCCAGGCTGTCGTCGCCGAAGGACTGCTGGGCCTGCGCTTCCGGCCGCGCGGCCTTCGCCAGGTCGCTGGCGATCTCGGGGTCCCACCACTGGTCGTCGTCGATTTCGGCCTCGATGGCGGCGCTGGCTGCCGCCGATTCCGTCGCGTTGCTGTCGGCCTCGACGAGTCTGGCGGTGTCCTCTCGCAGGTCCTCACACCGGTCGTGAGTGCTCGCGTCGTCGGGGAAGAGCCCCTCCCGGCCGTAGGGACACAGATCCGGCTTCCCCACGAGCGAGATGCCGTCCATCGGCTCGTCCATGTGCGCGTTCATCGCCCGAAGGTCCTCGACGAACTGCTGGAGCTGTTGTTTGACCGGCGTCACGACGACGACCCGTTCGTACAGGTCGGTGTCGCGGACGAGCGACGTCGCCGCGGTCAGCGCGGCCATCGTCTTCCCGGTCCCGCAGGGCCCCTCCATCGCGAGGTACCCCTTCGACTTGCCCGCCCGGATCGCCTGCTCGACGGCGTCGGCCTGGTTCGCGTACGGCTCTTCGAACGCGAAGTACTCCCGCCAGGTGGCCTCCCCCTCGGCCGCTGGGTCCCCCTCGGCGTCTCCCTCCTGGGCCGCGCCGTCACTCATTGAACAGGGATTGATCGTCACCGGATTTGAACCTCCGGAATTTTGGCTAGGAGTTGGTTGGTGTGCTTTCTGGTGAGCAAGAACTGAGAACAGGACGTCGAAAGCCCTCCCGCCGCTCGACCGCTCCGGGGCTCGCTGCGCTCCTCGCCTTCGGCTCCGGTGCTTGCTTCGCCCGGGAGGGCTCGACCGCCGCTCGCCCTTTCATTCCACCAGGAACAGCCGTGCTCGCGCGGCCTTCGGCACGCACTCGCGGTTGACTCCCCACCCCTCCCCGGTCGCGCCTGGCGGCGCGACACGCGTCCTTCCGCGACCGCGCCGCAACCGCCCGGCCGGGAGCGCGTTTCATCGCGCGACCAGGGGAAGGGCAGGACTGCGGTGCGGTCCTGGAGGAATGAAAGGGCGAGGCGCGGTGAACGAAGCACGGGCCCACAAGCACCGGAGCCGAAGGCGAGGAGCGCAGTGGGTCCGCGCGAGTTCAGCGAGCCGAGGGCTTTCTGCCTGTTTGCTGTATCGATCCTGACTACAGAGAGCGAGCCGAGGGCTTTCTGCCTGTTTGCTGTATCGATCCTGACTGCAGAGAGCGAGCCGAGGGCTTTCAACGTATTTGCGGAGACTGATCCGTTCTGCCTTGCACCCCGATTCCACCCGATTACCCATCGAGAAAATCAGACACGGAAGACGGGCGTCAGACGCCATGGCGGTAGCCTTTTGGGCGCGACGGGCCAACGACGGTCCATGACAGCCACCGGATCGACGCCGGACCGCGAGGAGATAACCGTCCGGTTCTCGGAGGGAGTGCTCGACCGGATGGACGAGTCGTGCCGGGCACAGGGCATCGCGACCCGGAGCGAGTTCGTCAGCGAAGCGCTGGACGACCTCGTCGAGCAGGAAGGATAGCGCACTCGGTCGTCGATAGTTCTCGACGGCGCTCGGTCTCAGTCGTCGCTCTCAGCGGTCCGCCGCCCCTCGGCCTCGGACGCGTCGTCGCCGAGAATCTCCGCTCGATGCTCGTCGAGCAGCGGTGAGCGGCCGCCGGGCGAGGGCTCGGTCTCGCTCATCTTGATCGGCGAGCCCGAAATCGTCACGTCGCGACCGGCGCCGGGTTGTTCGACGTCGACGAGCATGTCGCGGTCCTGGACGTGAGCGTCCGCGAAGATGTCCTCGGTGTTCTGGACCGGGGCGGCCGGGACCTGACCTTCGAGCGCGTCGACGACGTCGTCGGTAGCCAGGTCCTTCGTCCAGTCGGCGATGGCACTCCGAAGCGACTCCCGGTTCGCCATCCGTGACGTTGCGTCCGGGTAGTCCGCGGCGAGGTCCGCCCGGTCCATCGCCTCGCAGAGGCCGCGCCAGTGGCCGTCGGAGAACGCGGCGATTACCACGTAGCCGTCCGCGCACTCGAAGGCGTCGTAGGGGAACAGCGTCGGGTGCGAGTTGCCCTGGCGCGTGGGCGCGTCGCCGGTGTAGGAGTACTGGTAGATGGCGCGCTCGGTCATCGAGATCATGGCGTCGTACATCGCCGTGTCGACGTACTGGCCCTCGCCGGTGCGGTCGCGGTGGTGGATGGCCGCCAGGATCCCGACCGCAGACAGCGCGGCCGTGAACAGGTCGCCGATACCGGGGCCGACCTTCGTCGGCGGGCCGTCCGCCTGGCCGGTAATCTCCATGACACCGCCGAGGGCCTGGGCGATGAGGTCGAAGGAGGGCTGGCCCTGCCGTTCGGTCTCGCCGGTCCGCGGGTCGCCGAAGCCCCGGATCGAGGCGTAGACGAGTTCCGGGTTGCGTTCGCGCAGGGTCTCGTAGGCGCAGTCGAATTTCTCCATCGTGCCCGCGCGATAGTTCTCGACGACGACGTCGGCCTCCTCGACCAGCGAGAGGAACGCCTCGCGGTCGTCGGCCGCACCGAGGTCGAGTTCCAGCGACCGCTTGCCGCGGTTGACGCTCTGGAAATACCCCCCATACGGCTCGTCGCTGCTCTCGGCGAACGGCGGGTTCGGCCGGATGAGGTCGCCGCCGGGGCGTTCGATCTTTACCACGTCCGCGCCCATGTCCGCGAGCAACATCGTGCAGTACGGGCCGGCGAGGACCTGGGTCAGGTCGAGCACCCGAAGGTCCGATAGGGCTCCCATGGTCTCGGTCTGTGACTGGTGGCACATCAATCTTGGTGATAAATCATTATAATCTCCTTAAGGTGTATTATCATGAAAAATCATTACGTTTATTGTGGGTGCCCCACCACCAGGTAGTACATGCCCGAAACGGTCATCCTCGGCGTGATAGGATCCGACGCGCACGTCGTCGGAATCACGATCCTCGAACAGGCGCTGTCGGCCGCCGGATTCGAAGTCGAGAATCTCGGCGTCCAGAGCTCGCAGGAGGAATTCGTCGAAGCGGCGAAAGCCGAGGACGCGGGGGCTGTACTCGTTTCTTCGCTGTACGGGCACGCGCGCCAGGACTGCGAGGGGTTCCACGAGCGCCTCGACGAGGCTGGACTCGACGTCCTCACCTACGTCGGCGGCAACCTCGCCGTCGGCCAGGACGACTTCGAGTCGACGCGCGAGCGGTTCCGCGAGATGGGGTTCGACCGGGTCTTCGACGCGGAGACCGACCCGGAGGAGGCTATCGCCTCGCTCCGGCGGGACCTCCAGCTGACGACGACCGAGCCCGAAGCGGTCAGGGTCGATAGCTGACCATGCTCACCGACACGAGGCTCGCCTCCGACGAGCTACAGCGCATCGCGAACGAGTTGCGCGACAACTGGCGCACCGGCCGCGAAGTCGACTTCGAGGAGGCCATCGCCTTCCACGAGTCGCTCCCGCGCTCGAAGGAGTTCGCCACCGTGCTGGAGTCGGCCGACGCGCCGCTCCTCCAGCCCAGGGCCGGCGTCCCCTGCCTGGAAGAACAGATCGAGTTACTACGGTATCTCCAGGACGAGGGCGACGCCGACCTGCTGCCGACGACTATCGACTCGTACACGCGCGACAACGAGTACGAGAAGGCCGAGGAGGGGCTGGCCGCCTCGCGCAACAGCCCGGACAACGAACTCAACGGTTTTCCCGCGGTCAACCACGGCGTCGAGGACTGCCGGCGGCTCGTCCGGGCGCTCGACGCCCCTATCGAGGTCCGCCACGGCACTCCCGACGCGCGACTGCTGGCGATGGTGACGCTCGCCGGCGGCTTCCAGAGTTTCGAGGGCGGGCCGATCTCGTACAACATCCCCTACACCAAGGAACACAGCCTGGCGGAGACCATCGAACACTGGCAGTTCGTCGACCGGCTCTGTGGCGCCTACACCGAGCGGGGCGTCACCATAAATCGCGAGCCGTTCGGCCCGCTGACCGGGACGCTCGTCCCGCCCTCGATCGCTATCACGGTGATGCTGATCGAGGGACTGCTCGCGGCCACGCAGGGCGTCCGCTCGCTCACGCTCGGGTACGGCCAGGTCGGCAACCTCGTCCAGGACGTCGCCGCGCTGCGGGCGCTGCGCTCCCTGGGTGAGGACTACCTGCCTGAGGAGGTCACAGTCACCACCGTCTTCCACGAGTGGATGGGCGGGTTCCCGCCGGACGAGGCCCGTGCCAGCGGCGTCATCGGCCTCGGCGGCGCGACCGCCGCGGTCGCGAAGCCGGACAAGGTCATCACCAAGTCCCCCCAGGAGTTCCAGGGCGTCCCGACGAAGGAGGCCAACGCCTCCGGCCTGCGCACCACCAGACAGCTGATCGATATGATGATCGAACAGGACATCGGCCTCGGCGGTATCGACGACGAACAGGACCTCATCGAGCGCACGACGCACGCGCTGATGGACGCAGTGTTCGAGGCGGGCGACGGCGACGTCGTCCAGGGCGTGATCAACGCCTTCGACTCCGGCGAGCTCGACGTGCCGTTCGCGCCGAGCGACGCCGCGAAGGGCGCGGTCCTTCCCGCCAGGGACGACGACGGGCGCGTCAGAATCTTCGAGTTCGGCGACCTCGCGCTCCCGGACGAGATCAAGCAGATCCACGCCTCACGACTCGGCGAACGCGCCCGCACGGAGGGCCGGGAGGAGTCGTTCCGGATGGTCGCCGACGACGTCGACGCCATCAGCGACGGGAAGCTCATCGGCCGTCCGACTGGCGATTCCGATCTCGCCGGAGGTGTCGGCGATGCGGATTGAGGCGGTCAGGGCGACGCCTGGCGTCTCCGGGTTCTTCTTCGACGACCAGCGGGCGATCAAGCAGGGGGCGACCCAGGACGGCTTCGACTACGAGGGCGACCCCGTGACGCCCGGCTTCGAGCGCGTCCGGGAGGCGGGCGAGTCGCTCATCGTCGAACTGGAACTCGCAGATGGAACGGTCGCCAGAGGCGACTGCGCCGCGGTGCAGTACTCCGGCGCCGGCGGCCGCGACCCGCTGTTCCGCGCCGCGGAGTACGCGCCCGTCGTCGAAGGACCAGTCGCCGACGAACTCGTCGGCCGGGACGCGACGACGTTCGGCCAGAACGCCACCGCCCTCGAATCCCTGGAACCCGCGAGGACCGACGGCGACCGCCTCCACACCGCGGTCCGCTACGGCGTCTCGCAGGCGCTGCTGAACGCCGCCGCGCAGGCCACTCACCGGACGCCGACGGACGTGCTCGCCGAGGAGTACGGGACCGTCCCGGCCGCCGAACCGATTCCGGTGTTCGGCCAGTCCGGCGACGAGCGCTACGCGAACGCCGAGAAGATGATCGTCAAGGGGGTCCCGGTCCTCCCCCACGGCCTGTTCAACTCCGTGGAGAAGGTGGGCGAGGACGGGGAGAAGCTGATCGAGTACCTCGAGTGGCTCTCCGAGCGCGCTAGCGAGCGCGGCGAAGCGTACGACCCGCGCTTCCACGTCGACGTCTACGGCATCCTCGGCGAGGTGTTCGGGCCGCCGTACGACCGCGAGGAAGTGGTCTCGTACTTCGAGGAGTTGCGCGAGGCGGCCGCTCCGTACCCCCTCCAGGTCGAGGGGCCGATGGACGCCGAGGGGCGGGCCGAACAGATCGACGCGATGGTCGAACTTCGCGAAGGGCTGGCCAGCGCAGGGGTCGACGTCGACCTGGTCGCCGACGAGTGGTGCAACACGCTCGACGACGTGCAGGCGTTCGTCGACACGGGCGCCGCCGACGTCGTCCAGGTCAAGACGCCGGACCTCGGCGGCATCCAGCGCTCGGCGGAGGCGGTCCTCTACTGTGAGGGGACCGACACCCGGGCCTACCTCGGGGGAACCTGCAACGAGACAGTGACGTCGGCGCGGGCCTGTGCCCACGTCGCGCTAGCGACGAACGCCGCCCAGGTCCTGGCCAAACCCGGGATGGGCTTCGACGAGGGGTTCATGGTCGTCACCAACGAAATGAGGCGGACCATCGCCCGCCGAGCAGCCGGCGCGCCCACGGAGGTGACCGCCGATGACTGACGACGACGAGTACGAGTGGACCGACGCGGAGACGTTCGCGGCGGCCCTCGACCGCGCCGAGACGCGCGAGAAGGGCCACTTCTTCGAGTTCTTCGAGGAGGGCGACGAGATCGAACACGGCCCCGGCATCCGACTCGCGCGGTCCGGTAACGAGCAGTGGATGAGCCAGACGCTCAACCACGACCCGGCCTACTGGCGGACCGACGTCGCACAGGAGCGAGGGTTCGATGAACCGCCGATCCACCCGGACTACCTGCTCGCCTGCGTGATGGGTCCCTCCGTCGAGGACCTCTCGGAGAAGGGCGGCTACTTCCTCGGCCGGACGAACGTTCACTTCCACGAGACGGTGTACCCCGGCACCGAGGTCCACGTCCTGTCGACGGTCGTGGACACGCGAACGTCGTCCTCGCGGCCCGACTACGGCATCGTCACCTGGCAGACGGAGGGATACGACGCCGACACCGGTGACGTGCTCGTCAGCTACGAGCGGACGAACATGATCCCTCGCCGGAATCCGGCGGCGACCGACGGCGGTTCCACCGAGCGGAGCGAGACGTACACCGCCTCCGACGTCCCGAACATCCCCGAGACCTTCGTCACGCCGGAGGGCGGCTACCTGGAGGACTTCCGGGCCGCGCTGGATCGGGCGGAATCGAAGGGAACCGCCGTCGCCTACCGCCACGAGCGCGGGCGGACGATGGACGATACGCTGGTCGCGGGCCTCCCGCTCGCGACGCTGAACACCGCCCGCCAGCACCACAACCGCGACGAGATGGCCGACTCGCCGTCGGGCGACATCGTCGCCTACGGCGACGTGACCCGGTCCGTCGCGCTTGCTCACGCGCGCTCCGACGAAGCGACCTACCGCGAGCGGCGCTTCGAGAACGAGCGCTTCCACGACTTCGTGACGCTGGGGGACACAATCTACGGCTTCACGCGCGTGCTCGACGCCGACAGACCGGTGGCCGACGCCGACGCGGGCGCCGTCACGTTCCAGCACGTCGCCTTCAACCAGGAGCACACGCCCGTCTACTCCGGCGAGCGGACGGCGCTCGTCCGGTGTGCGCCGACGGAGTGACAGACGACCGAACGACGAGCCACATCACCGACACACCAACGGCAAACCAAACGACACACCACCCATGACACGACTCTGCCGCACGTTCCAGACCGCACCGGCCGCCGTCCCGAAGGAGGACAGCGCGAAGTATCTCAAATCCGGCCTGACCGCCGAGGGGTTCCAGTCGCCCGACTGGCTCGTCCCCGACATCGAGGACGGCACCGCGCCGAACATGAAGGCAGAGGCCGTCGAGAACGTCGTCGAGTTCGTGCCCGAGCACGCGTCCGACTTCGGCGGCGAGATCTGGCCCCGCGTCGAGTGGAGCTACGCCGACTCGGGCTTTCGCGAGCGCGGGAGCGACCAGATCCGGACCCTCGTCGACGAGGCAGGCGACCACATTGACGGCGTCGTCGTGCCGAAGGTCGGCCGCCTCGCGGACGTCGAGCGGGCGCTGTCGGCCGTCGCGGAGGCCGAGCGCGAGTTCGGCTACGACGACGGGAGCATCGGGCTCTCGATCATCGTCGAGACGGCCCGCGCCTGGTCGGACCTCCGAGAGATCGCAATGCTCGGCGAGGACGGCCGACTGACTGGCCTGATATTCGGGCCTGTGGACTACACCGCGGAACTGGGTGGCCGGGCGCTCGACGGCGAGCGCCCCCGCTGGGACGCGATGCTCGAACACCTCTCGAACGAGGCCAGCGCCAGCGACCTGGTCTGCGTCGGCGGCCCGTTCGACCGACTCTTCCACGAGCGCGCCGGCGTCACGTACTTCAACGCGCCGGGCTACGCCGACCAGGTGACCCACGAGGCGAAGATCGGCATCGACGGCTCGTGGTCGCTGCACCCCAAGCAGACGGTCCAGGCCAACCGGATCCACATGCCGACGAGCGAGGAACTCGAACGCGACGTCTCGAAGATAGAGCGGTTCAACGAGGCGAAGGCCGAGGGAACGGGCGCCGTCGTGCTGGACGGCCAGATGGTCGACGAGGCGACGTTCAAGAACTTCGCCAACACCGTCGAGAACGCCCGGGCGATCGACGAGGCCCACCCCCAGCAGACGGCGGAGTTCTACGACGACGAGTTGCTGGAGCGGACGCGCGAGCTCGACGTCGGGTTCGCGTGAGGCGGTCGGCGAGCTAGTCTCCGAACGGTGGCATCGACGCGCTCGGTGGTCCGTCGCCGCTGGCATCGTCGTTCGAACCATCGTCGTCTCCCGCCGAGTCGTCGTCACTGCCATCGTCTCCGGTTCCCGCCGTTCTATCGTGGAACTCTTCCCGTTCGGCCATCTCGTCCATCGCACTCAGGGCCAGATACAGCGCGCTGCCGAACATCGCGGCACCACCGACGACGTTCCCGCCGTCGGGGTACTCGATGGAGGCGAGTTCGACGGCGATGGCGCCGAGGACGATCAACACGAGTGCAGTACACCGTCGAATCGTCCGGCGGAGGAGGGCGTCGGACATACCGATCCGTGCCCCGGGCCGGACCGAATAGCTTCCGGCTGTGGCGTCCCGTCGGTACCCTGGCGGGCCAGAGAATACTTATCACCTGGCTGAACGAATGGCCAGTATGCAAACCATCGTCGCCGGCACCCAGATAGACGCACCGCGGGCCGACGTGTTCGCCTTCTTCGAGCACATGAACGACCGGCGCTACCGCGCCTGGCACCCCGAGGCCCACCGTGATTTCCGGTACGTCAGCGGCGACCGCATCGAGACCGGGACGGTCGCGCACTTCGAGGAGGTCGTCGGCGGCGACCACCACTCCTTCGACGCGGAATACGCGGCCGTCGTGCCCGACCGCCTGATCGAGTTCCGCCTGACGCATCCGGTGTGGCGGCTGTTCCTCCCGACGGTACGCCTGGAATTCCGAGACTCCGGCCGTGGGAGCCACTTCGTCCAGAAGCTGTTCCTCCGGTCTGGCCCGGTTTCGGCGCACTCGGCGCGGGTCCAGGGCGAACTCGCTACCGTTCACCAGCACGTGGTCGAGGAGGGCGAGTACCTGCGAGACGTCGTGGAGAACGACCGCCTCGACGCCATCGACGCGGGGTCGGATCCCGCCGTCGTCGGGGGGCCGTCGGCACAGAGGCTAAACGTCCAGACACCTTAGCGAAATTGAACGATGGAAGAACTCGAACTCGGCAAGGCGACGATCGTGTACGAGGACCAGGATGGCGAGATAGTCGAGGAGACTGTCGACAACGAGATGGTCGTCTACGCGCGCGACCACTGGATGCTCAAGTCCGGCACCGACGACGACGGCAACGACCTGATGAGCCAGATACCCCGGGACCGGGTCGTCCGCGTCGACAGGAACGTCGAGAAGTTCGAAGACCAGGCCCGGACCGTCCGCCGACGCGTCGTGTCCTTCGCCGACGAACTCCGCGAGAAGCTCCCGGTCGACGTCGGCGACGGCCGCGGCGGCGGGCCCCACCGGAGTGGTGACCGGCACGAGCCACAGAGCCAGACCATCCCCGTCGAGGAAGGGGACGAGGGCGACGGACGATAGCTATCGTGGTCGGTCGGCTAAACAATCTGGAGGAGCGCGTAGGCACCGATCGAGAACGCGTAGAGGGGGATCAGGTACTCCAGCAGGCGACCGGGGAGGACGCGGACGAGATAGGGCGCAGCGATGGCGGCGAAGAAGGCGCCGGTGAACAGCGACGGGAAGAGCCCGTAGCTGATCGGAAAGCCGGCGGCGAACAGGCCCACGTACGCGAGCGCGCCGAACAGCGAGACGATTCCTTCCGACAGGGACGTGATCGCAGTCGCGGTCTTCTCGTAGACGCCGGCGTAGATCTGTCCGAGCGTCGCGACGGGGCCGTATCCGCCCCCGGAGATACCCTTGTTCAGGCCCGCCAGGAGCGCGAATCCGGCGAGTCGTCGCGGCCGGTAGGTCATCTCCCTGGGCAGGAACTGTCGCAGGAGGCCGAAAACGCCCATGGCGATGACGAGCACGGCGACGTAGATCTCGATGGCCCGTGCCGGCAACGCGACGACGAGGTACGCCAGCCCGATGGCGAGGAGCGTTCCGGCGGTGCCGAACCCGACCAGCACGAACACCGCCCTGGTGGCCTCCGTCACCGGTCGCCTCGCCGAGAACGTCACGTTCTCGAACTCGTGGTGGAGAACGCCGGCGAGCAGTCCGGTCGCGGATTCCGTAACGAATAGCACCGGGACCACTTCCAGGGGCGCATAGCCCAACGAGAACAGGAGCGGTGCCAGGGACGTTCCGAACCCCATTCCGGAGGCGGAGTCGAGCGTCTCGAAGACGAACCCGGCGAGGAGGACGACCGGGACGAACAGCGACGGAGCGGTCTGAACGACGTTTCCACGCCCGCTGAGGCCGACGACGCCCACGGCGAGGGCGACCAGATAGCCCGCCAGCAACACCGCGATCCGGCGGCGCGTCCGTCGCGGGAGTCGCATCCGTTCGCGGATCGGTCTCTCGTCGAGTCGCCGCGCTTCTCTGTCGATTTCAGATTCGTCGTACTCGACGGAGTCCACGCGCTCGACCACCGTCTCTGAGAGATCTGGCATCGACATCTCGGGTCGACCGTCTGTCCCCCGGTACACCGGACGCGCACATTGTTTACCGCCGCCTATTCCCGGGTTGCCTCACGTTAGACTCCCGATCGAAGTCCCACAGGCGGCGCGTAGCGGGCAGACCGGGGGTTGACCGAGACGCCGTCGCCGAACGAGGCGGTAGGCTCACGTGGATCTGCAGATGGTCGCGATTAGCCGGGCGCCGGCGTCTGTGGGTCCGTCGCCGTGCTCGCCATACTGAATCGCAAGGCGCCTATAACAAAAACGATAGACTGCGTAGCGATACGTATGGCAGAGTCATCGACTTATCGACCGCGAACCGACGGTGAATCGACGCCCGGACTGGAGACCAGCTGGCGCTCCCTCGAAGTCGGCGGGGTACTGATGGTACTCCTCGGATTGCTGGCGGTACTGTTCCCGTTCGTAGCGGGTGTGTCCATCTCGCTCGTCCTCGGCGGGTTGCTCGTCGTCGGTGGCGTCGTCCACGTCGCACACGCCTTTCGGGCGCGCGGCTGGACCGGGTTCGCCGGGCAGGTCCTGCTCGCCGTCGTCTACGTCTTCGCCGGCATCTCGCTGCTCGCGAACCCGGTGCTCGGTCTGACGACGCTGACGCTGTTGCTCATCGCGTACTTCCTCGTCTCGGGGCTCGTCGAGGTGGCAGTCGGGCTACAGCTGCGAGGACAGCCGAGGTGGACGCTCCTCCTGGCCAGCGGACTCCTCTCGCTGGTCCTCGGCGGTCTGCTGGTCGTCGGCTTCCCGTCGACGGCCGCCTGGGTCGTCGGGCTGTACGTCGGCGTCAACCTGATCGCGACTGGCGTCTCGATGGTACTGATGGGCAGGGACGTCCACCGGGCGGTCGCGTCAGTCAGCGGGGACACCGGTGGCGTCGCGCACTGAGACCGGCGCTATTCCACGCATTTCCTACCCATCGACGCGCCGCACTGTCGGGGCGATTCCGGCCTCGGGCCGGCCGAGCGCCCCGCTCACTCGAAGTACTCGACGAGTCGCTCGGCGGCCTCGTCCACAGTCGGCGTCACGAGGGCAAAGCGGATCCACTCCCGGCGCGACTCGCCGAAGGCCTCCCCGGGCATCCCGGCGACGCCGGCCTGGTCGATCAGTTCGAAGACGTTCTCGAAGGAGCCCGGGAACCCATCGAAGCGTGCCATCACGTAGAACCCGCCCTCCGGGCGGTCGTACTCGGCGCCCACCGCGTCGAGTGCCGCACAGAACGTGTCGAGTCGACCCTGGAGTCGGTCCCTGTTTTCCGCGTAGTAGTCCGGCCCGGTCGTCTCCAGCGCCCTGTACACGGCGTACTGGGCCGGCCGCGATCCGGTCACGTTGACGATCATGTGCCGGGTGCGAGCGCGGTCGAGCAACTCGCCCGTCGGGCCGTCCTCTGGCGGGAAGACGGCGTAGCCCACCCGGAAGCCCGTGATGGCCATCGACTTCGAGAAGGCGTTCGTCGCGACGACGTTGGGAGAGTCGAACTGCAACGCCGAGGCGAACCGGCCGGTGTAGTCGAAGTGGTCGTACACCTCGTCGCTGACCAGCAGCGCGTCGTTCTCCTCGGCGATAGCGACGAACTCGGCCATCGCCTCGGCGTCGTACACCGCGCCGGTGGGGTTGTTGGGCGAGTTGACGACGATCACTGCGGTGTCGTCGCTCGCGGCCTCGCGCACCCGCTCGGGGTTCAGGTGGCCGTCGTCGTCGACCGGGACGAAGTCGACGTCGGCGCCGACGAAGTTCGCACGGCCGGCGTAGTAGGGGTAGACCGGGTCGGCTAGCAGTATCTCGTCGCCGGAGAAGCGTTCGAGGCCGCCGACCATCGCGAGGTGGTTGGCCTCGCCAGCGCCGTTGGTGAGGACGATGCGGTCGCGGTCGACGCCGCGTCGCTCGGCGATCTCGGTCCGTAACTCCGGCAGTCCGACGCTCGCGGTGTACTGGAACTCGTCGGCGCCCAGGTCGGCGTACTCGCGGAGTCCCTCCCGCAGGCCCGCTGGCGGGTCCCAGTCGGGACTCCCCGACACCATGTCGACGACGTCCCGGTCTGCGCGCCGCGCGTACTGGATGACGCGGTAGAACTGCGGCGTCTCGTAGTCCATGTCTCCCGGGTCGGGACAGTCGGTCTTCGGTGTTGCGGTGGCCCACACGCCTCGGCTATCCGGTGGCCGAACGCGACGCGTCCGGGGAGGATGTCAACGACTGAAGACGACGACGTCGTTGTCCTGAATCGCGACAGTGTAGCCGCAGTACTCGAACGCGACGGTGCCGACGCGCTCGTCACGGAAGATCCGGTCGAGTGCGTCGGGTTCGACAGCGTCGTAGAGGGGCGGGAGGTCGCCCGGCTCCATCTCTTCGGCGTCGGCGACCGCTTCCGCGACCGCCACACTCGGGAGCACGTCCTGGATCGGCACGACGGTGGTGATTTCAGCGCGTTCGTCGGGACTCACTTTCGAATCCATGGCGTCCTCGCGGGAAAAGACCGGATATCGTTCACCTTCGTTTAAACGGCGACGTCGGCGATATCTAGCGCCGGGTAGAAGTTGACTGAGATGGCGGTACTGCGGCCGAATCGGCTGTTATCAATTCCAAAAACGACTTTCGCGAGCGATGGTCCACCGTATCCGGTGGTTCGTCGGCGGTCGGGTTGGGAGTGACCCTCCTCGACGGCGGCCGGACCGAAACCGGACACCGTTGGGCCGGACTTTTGGCGCTGCCAGTCCAGCCTTCGGGTATGAGCGAGTCAGAAGCGCCGGCCGAGGAGCGCGTGGGTGAGGTGCTGCGGGAGCGGGGAGAGACGGTCGCCGTCGCAGAATCGTGTACGGGCGGCCTCATCGGGTCGCTGCTGACCGACGTGGCGGGGTCGAGCGACTACTTCGACCGGTCGGTGGTGACCTACTCCTACGACGCCAAACGAGACGTGCTCGCGGTGTCCCGGGAAGCCCTCGACGGCCACGGCGCGGTGAGCGAACCAGTGGCCAGGGAGATGGCGCGGGCGGTACGGGACACCGCGGATACGACGTGGGGCGTCGCGACGACGGGTGTCGCAGGGCCGACGGGTGGCAGCGAGGAGACGCCCGTCGGGACGGCCTACATCGGCGTGGCGTACGCGGCGCCGTGGGGGTCGGGAGACTCCGAAACGACCGTCGAGCGCTACGAGTTCGACGGCGACAGGCAGACGGTCAAGCAACAGGTCGCCGAGCAGGCGCTGTCGGACCTGCTGGATGCGGTTGAGGACCGGTGAGAACACCGTTCGCTGGAACGCGAGTCCGGGTCGCTCAGTACACCTTCACGTCGTCGAACCGGCCGCCGTAGGCGACGTGGTCCGGGTGGGTGGCCGCGGTTCCCTGGAGCATGATCCGGTCGAACTTCGACCAGGTGTTCTCGTAGCCGAGGTGGCAAAACTCCAGCCCGCAGCGGAGCGCGTGAAGCGGGCCGTTCCGGTGGAAGATACGCCGTGGCTCGCCGCCACGCAGGGCGTCGACGAACGACGTCTCGTCGGTCAGCGGCCGGTCGAAACTGACCCACGCTTCGCCGACCGTCCCCCGGAGGTGGGCGTACGACGACGTGAACGTCGGGAGGCCGATCGACCGTGCCAGCTCTCGTGCGCGTTCGTTGTGGTGGGGCAGGTGCTTGGGGTTGTACACCTCGAGGCCGTGGATGCGGTCCTCGTACCGGCGGATCTGGTCCTCGGTGAGGCTCACCGTGAGAAACTCCGGGTGGGGGACCAGCACCGCGGCGTCCTGCCGGTCGAGTTCCGCCATCGTCCCCTCGAGCGTGAGAAAGTCCGGAACGGGGTCGTCGAGGCCGAGCGCGAGGACGTGACGCCGCTGTTGCCAGCTACCGGTGAACAGCTCCCGTGCCGGGACCACCGTCAACTCGTCGTCGGAGAAGCGCTCGGCGCGCTCCCGGACGTCGGGTAGCCGCGTGAAGTGCGGCGCGTAGACGAGCGCGTTCAGGCCACGCGCCTTGGCGCGCCGGACGACGGCCTCGTCCAGGACCTTCACGTGCATGTCGACCGCGAACCCCTCGTCAGTCACGCCCACACCTACTGCCAGCCCGGTGTTATGGATTTCTATGCGCCGACGGGCCGCCACCACAGAATGTTATCAGTCGAGAGAACTATAATGGTAACAATTCTGTCTCTCTCGGAGAATAGAGAGGGGCGGTCACGTCACGGGGTTTGCGCCGGGAAGATATTAAATAATTGGAGCGTTTGTAGGATTTTTATCGCTATCAGTTCTACATCTGGTAGCGTTCGGCCCGGACGACGCGCCCCCGTGCGCGGATGACATCCCGGCCCGAATAGCTGCGGTTGTCTCAGCCCATGATTGGATACTACGCATTCTGCCACAGGAGTGGCGCACCGCTCTCCGAGCCAACTCACTACGACGAGGACGGACGTGCCTGGCGGTCGGTGCTCTCCGGCGACGGCGACGACGACGATAGACGGGTCGGTGAGCTAACCAACGGAGCGGTCCGTTCCACGCGGCAGGCGCTCGTCACGTACTTTCGCAGGACGCACCGCCGTCACTGCGAATTCGACGCGGAACTGTACAGGCGGGCGGCGCTCGCCATCTCGCGGCTCAAACGCGCCGCGACTGGCGAGCAGGCGGCCGACCGGTACGTCTGGTACGCCCTCCAGCACCGGTTCGACGAACTCGGCTACGACGTCCAGTGGATGCACGCCCACGCGGGACTCCGCTGTCCGGGCTGTCACGGTCGGCTGAAGTTCGACGACGACCACGACGGCGTCGTCCACGCCGAGTGCGGCACGAACTGTGACGGCACGACCGACGACCAGATGACGCGGATCCGTGAGACCGTCGCGTCGCTGTACACGGCGGCCTTCGACGGATCCGCTGCCCAGCCCGACGAGGTACTCCAGTTCTGATGGATCGGAGTCGCCTGGTTCGTCCGTCCGACGTCCAGCAACTGCCCCGTTACGGGTGTGAGTAACGAGGGATGGCACGACAGGACTTGCGCGTCGTCGAGGTCCTCACGCTCACCCGGGCCGCCCGGGAGGAGGTCGTGGGGGTCCTCGATGCCAACGAACTGGAGTACGTCCTCACCGACGAGAGCGGGGGAGACTCCGAGATGGCGACCATCTCGTTCCCCCTCCCGACACAGACCGTCGAACACATCCAGACGAGACTGGAGGAACTCGACATCGACGACGAGCTGTACACCATCGTCATCGACCCCGAGGCGGTCGTCTCCGACCGCTTCGGCGACTCCGACGACCCTTACGACGAGGTCCGGGGACTCGGCTACCAGGGAATCTCCCGGAGCGAACTGATATCGACGGCGACCGACATGGTCCCCGACCGGACGATCTACCTGCTGATGACCGCCATCAGCGCCGTCGTCGCGACGGCGGGCGTCCTGTTGAACTCCCTGTCGGTGCTCGTCGGATCGATGGTCATCGCCCCGCTGATCGGGCCGCTGATGGCGACGAGCGTCGCGACGGTGCTCGACGAGCCGAACCTGTACCGCCGCAGCGTTCGATATCAGATCCAGGGCGGTGCGGTGGCGCTGGCGAGCGCCATCGGCTTCGCCACCATCGTGAAGTTCACCGACCTGGTCGATGCGGGGTTCAACGTCAGTCACCTGCTCCAGGTGAGCAGCCACACCGCCCCGAACTTCCTGCTCGTCGTCGTGGCGCTGGGCGCGGGCTTCGCCGGCGCGCTGAGCCTCTCGACGAGCGGGACCATCGACCTCGTCGGCGTGATGATCGCCGCCGCAGTGATGCCGCCCATCGGCGTCGTCGGCGTCGGCGTCGCGTGGGTGAGTCTCTCCGCGGTCGTCGGCGGCGTCGCCGTCGTCCTCATGAACGTGTTCTCGATGACGCTGGCGGCGATTATCAGCCTCTGGTACCTCGGGTATCACCCCGAGAGTATGGCCGACGTCCGGCGGGCCCGCGGGACGATGCTCGTCCGGATCTCGACGCTGGGCTGTGCCATCGTCGCGCTCGTCATCCTGCTCGCGCGAGTGACCAACAGCGGTCTGACCGAGGCCATTCCGCTGCTATGAGCGACGACACACGCCCAGACGAGGACGCGGACGAGACGTCGGCGGCCGGCTTCCAGCGGGTCCTCGTCGACGCGATGGCCTCGACCGGCACGGTACTGTTCCTCGTGGCTCGCCTCCTGTTCGTTACCGGCCGGTTCGTCGCCGTCGGCGTCGCCATCGCCGGCGCGACGCTCGCGGACGACGGCCTCCAGGCGTCGGTGCGCCGCTGGTTCCTGCTCGACGGCAATCGCTGGGTCATCGCCGGCGGCCTGACTGCGTTCGCCTTCGTCGGCACGTTCCTGCTGTCGGCGACTGGTTTCGTCGGCGTCGCAGAGGGCGGCTTCGTGACCACCATGTTCAGCGCGTTCATCTCCGGGTTGTTCTCGTTAGTCCCAATCGTGGTGTCCGTCAACCAGCTGACGGTCTCCCGGGTCGTCGGGTCGATCTCGGAGATACAGGAGCAGATGGACAGCGCCCGCGGGTTCCAGCGACAGGTCGCGTCGATGGGCGTCGAGACGGAGATCGTCTCGACCAAGCCGGCGCCGTTCCTCGGGGCGGTCATCTCGCTGCTCCGAAACCGCGCCGAGGGGCTCCAGCGGGCCGTCGACGACGGGTCGGCGGCCATGCAGACGGCCGTCGACGAGTACGTCGCGATCCTCCAGACCCAGGCCGGCCACGTCGAAGAGCGGTTCGACGGCGACCGGCAGCGGCTCGGCGACCTGCTGGTGCCCATGATGGGAGACAACTACCCGCAGAACGTCCAGGACGCGCGCCGCATCGAGTCGTCCTACGCGGACGAACTGTCAGACCACGCCTGCGAACTGCTGCAGGACCTGCAGGACCTCTCGACGACGCTGGACCTGCTCCGGCAGTACTACAAGGCGATGTACATCCAGCAGGAGCTCTCCCGGCTCTCCCGGTGGATCGGCTACACCGGCATCGGCGCGTTCTTCGTGTCCATCGTGGTCGTGATGGGCTTCGCCCAGGGACAGCCCTTCGCCGGCTGGCCGCTCCTGCTGGACCTCTCCGTCAGCTTCGCCCTCGCTTCCGTGGTGCTCCCCTTCGCCGTGTTGCTCTCCTTCGTCGTGAAGATCGCGACGATCACGGCACGCACCGCTGCGCCCGGTCCCTTCACGCCGCTGCGGGAGACGCCCGCTTACGCTCGGCACCGGGACGATTGACCGCTCGCCGACCGACGACCGACGGCTCGCTTTCCCCGCCGCTTCGAATCCATGCAACTCGATCACTCTCGGTCACTCGACCGACTGGAACGACGACTGGACAGTGTACAGATACCCCCGGTTACGCTGGGGGTCCTCGCCGTCACGCTCTCTCTGTGGGTCGCCTTGCTCGCGGGCTGGGTGCCCATGCCCATGCCCGCGGATCTCCCCATGTCCGCCCCGGGCGCGATGGAGCGCGCCGCGCTCCACGGCGGTGCCATCGGTACGTACCTACTGATGTGGGGCGTGATGATGGCGGCGATGATGTACCCGGCGATGCTCCCGTTCGCTCGCCGGTACACGAGCGCGATGGAGGGCGACTGGCCGGCGCGTGCGGCGGCGCTGGTGACGTTCTTCGCGACATACGGGCTGGTGTGGACGGCCACTGGGGCCGTCCCGCTCGCAGTGGACGCTATCGTGGACGTCCACGCGCTGGTCGTGAACGCCCCGGAGCTGGTGTACGGGTCGACGCTCGTGTTCGTCGGCTGGTACCAGCTCTCCGGGTTCAAGGGCGCGGCCCTGGACGACTGCTGTGACAGGGTCTCGGTCGACAGTCCGGCCCTCCGGACGGCAGCGGGACTGGGCCTCCGACACGGCCGGAACTGCGTCCTGGCCACGTGGCACCTGTTCGCACTCATGGTGCTCGTCGGGTCGATGAACCACTTCTGGATGCTGGGACTGACCGGCATCCTCGTCACCGAACGGTTCCCCGTCTGTGGCCGAGAGATATCCCGGGCCGTCGGCGTCCTCGCCGCGGTCGCCGGCGTCCTGATCCTCCTGCCGGTCCCCTTCCCGTTCCTATGACGCAGGGGTCCTCCCGGGTGTCGCGCCGGCAGTTCCTCGCCGCCAGTGCCGCGGCCGCCGCGGTCGGCCTGGCTGGCTGCGGCTCCGACGACCAGACCAGGTACGGCTGGAACGTCGTCGAGACGCCCACGCGGAAGGGACTCACCGACGCCGCGATGACGACCGACGGCCCCTACGCCGTCGGGGAGAGCGGCCTCGTCCTCACCCGGCGCGGCGACGAGTGGCAGACGGTCGTCCAGAACGGGCCCGACGGCTCGAACAACGGGCTCTCCGGAATGGACGTCACCGACGACGGGAAGAAGCTCTGGGTCTGCGGCTCAAGCGGCGCGCTCGGCCGCTACGACGTCGTCGCGGGCGAGATGACCGACTTCACCGCGCCCAGGCAGAAGACGAGTAGCTGGGCGGACGTGGCCGTCGACGGCCGAAGCGGTTCCGAACTCGTCTACCTGGTCAACGGCTCCGGTGAACTGCTCCCCGGTCGCTGGAGCGGCCAGCGGATGAACTGGGCCGAGGTGACAAAGCCCACCGGTGGCGAGAGCGCCGCGGCCGTCGACACGGCCAGCGGCGTCGTCTACGTCACCGACACCGGCGGCGGCGTCTACCGACACGAAGAGAAGTCCGAGGACGGCTGGACGGCCGCCGGCATCCGCGGCGTCGACGCCTCGCTCCGGGACGTGGCGGCCGTCGACGGCGACCTCGTCGACGTCGCCGCCGACGACGGGTCCATCTACGTCTACAACGGCTACAACTGGCTCCAGTTGCGCGCGGGCGAACACCCACTCCACGGCATCGACAGGGACCGCCACCGCGGCCTGGCCGTCGGGAACAACGGGAGCGCCCACGCCATCCAGGAGAACAACTGGCAGACCGAGTCGACGCCCACGACGAAGACGCTCCAGGGCTGTGCCCTGGGGAACGCCTCCCACTCCGACGTCGCGGTCGGCAACGACGGGACGATACTCGAGCGGTTCGGGTGAGCGGCAGGGACCGTCGTAACTATCTACAGCCACGTCATCGAGATGCGGCTATTCACCGAGGCCAGAGGAAGAACTGGTTTCGGACCACGACCGAATTACGACGGTTCCTGGTAGACCGTCCAGCGAACTGGCAAGTTTTGCCTATTTATCCCGCTCCCGCCCCTACACCGGTTGATGTCGGAGTTCATACTCGAAGTCGACGGCATGACGTGCATCAACTGCGAACAGCTCGTCGAAGACGAAGTCGCGAAGCTCTACTCCGTCGACGGCGTGACGGCGAACGCGACGAAGGGTTGCGTTCGCGTCGAGGGCTCGCCCAGCGCGGTGAGCGCCGTCCAGGAGGCCATCGACGACATCGGATTCGACGTCGAACAGTAGCGAGACAGACGGACGTTCTCCCGTGACGGTCAGGTTGACCCCCTCTCCGTCGCACGTTTTCGGCCGCCTACGGCGGCCACCGAACCCGCAGTCAACTACGAGATAAATGTACATCGACACTCTGGTACGCGCAGTCGAACTCGTCGCGGAAATGACGTGGGACACCTGGTGGGCGCTGGTGCTTGGCCTGACCATCTCCGGCGCCGTCGAGGTGTTCGTCAGCGAGGAACAGTTGACCGGCCTGCTGGGCGGCGACGGCTGGCGCGAGGCGTCGATCGGTGCGGCCTTCGGCGTCGCCTCCTCCAGTTGCTCGTACTCGGCGGTCGGCACGACGAAGACGCTGTTCAAGAAGGGCGCCTCGGGGGCGGCCTCACTCGGCGCGTTCATGTTCGCCAGCACCGACCTCGTCGTCGAACTCGGCCTCGTGCTGTGGGTGCTGCTCGGCTGGCAGTTCGTCGTCGGCGAGTACCTCGGCGGCGTCGTCGCCGTGGCCGTCATGGTGCTGCTCTTCCGCCACGTCATCCCCGAGTCGTGGGTCGAGGCCGCCCGCGAGCACGTCCGCACGCACGACGAGTCGGTCTGTGCCACCTGCGACATGACCGTCGAGCCCGACGCCGAGGACATCGTCGTCGAGGACGTCGACGGCCGCACCGAGTACTTCTGTTGCTCGGGCTGCCTGCAGGTGTATCGCTCGACGGGAGACGGCGGCGCCCTCTTCTCCCGGGCCGGCTGGACGAGCGCGGCCAGCGCGACCATGAAGGACTGGGAGATGATCGGCCGGGACCTCGTCCTCGGCTTCGTCGTCGCCGGCGTCGTCGGCGCGGCCGTCCCCGAGACGTGGTGGACGGCGCTGTTCGGCACCCAGGGTACCTTCGAGGGCGTTCTACTCAACTCGATTATCGCCGTCCTCATCGGCGTACTGACGTTCATGTGCTCCGTCGGGAACGTCCCCTTCGCGCTGGTGCTGTGGCGCAACGGGCTCCCCTTCGGCGGCGTGCTGGCGTTCATCTACGCCGACCTCATCATCCCGCCACTCGTCAATCTCTACCGGCGGTACTACGGGACCCGCATGGCCGCGACGCTGTTCGTCTCGCTGTTCCTCGCGGCCGTCGTCGCCGGCGTCGTCGTCCACTACCTGATGACCTGGGCCGGCATCGTGCCCTCCCAGGGCGTCGTCGGCGGGACCATCTCGAACGAGTACACGACCGTCCTCAACCTCGTGTTCACGCCTATATTCGCGGGGCAGGTCGTGGCGACCTACGGCCGCGACGCCGTCGCGGCGAAACTGCGCGCCTGGGTCGGCGAGGTGCGCTACGTCCTCCTGCTCGCCTGGATCGGGCTCTCGCTGGGCTTCCTCGTCGTCGCCGGCGCCCTCTACTGGCTCCGCGACCGCCTCGCCTCGCTCCACGCGTCGCACGTGACCGGCGGCGCGGGCGACGACGGACCCGACCGTGAATCCGACCGAGGGACGCCCCGTCGCCGGGCGGAGTACTACGCTTGGCTGGCCGTCCTCGGGTTCTCCCGCGTCGCCCGAGCGGTCTGGCGAGCGGTGGTCGCGGTCGGGACCGGAACCCAGCGCCTCGCCGCGGGCGCGTGGTCGCTGGTCCGCGCCGGCGCGAGCGCCATCCGCCGGGCCTGGATGCACGTGCGGTCGTGGCGATGACTGACCGGCCGAACTCCGACGACCTCGAGACGGCGGGTCCACTGCCGGCTGCCGGCCGCGGCGACGACGGACCGGTGCTCCCGGCTAGCCCCGGCGGGGACGACGACGGGAGGGGAACACGGAGCGCGTCTACCCTCGTCGCCGTCCTGGCGTCGACGGCGGGCTTCGAAGCGGCGCTGTGGGTTCTCCTGCGGTACGTCCCCGAGTACCTCCAGACGACGGGCGTCGGGGCGCCGCTGATCGGCGCCCTCGGGACCCTCTGGCTGCTCGGTCGCCGGGTCGGAACGGACGAATCGTCCCCGCGGCGGTGGCGGGTCGTCGCCGGTGCCCTCGCCGCCGCGGTCGGCCTCTCGCTGTGGGCGCTCGTTCCGGAGCTAACCGCCGACTCTGCGGTCACGGCCTCGCTGGTCGTCGCGGCGGGCGGCGTCGGCGTCGCGGCGTGGAGTCGCCCCGGCCCGGACCGGGGCGTCGGCCGGTGGTCTCTGGCCGACGGGAACGACACCGCGAGCCCGGACCGGTCGGGCTGGGCCATCGCCGCACTGACGGTCTCGGTCGTGATCCTCGCCCTCGCCCGGTCGTTCGAGGCGGGCTACCGCGTCTCGCTGACGCTGGCCGCCGCGCTGGGCGTAACCGTCGCCGCCCTGTGGGCGGTCGGGGGCTTCGACAGCTCCGCTCCCGCTCCGTCCGGCGACGAGTCGTCTGTCCGGTCGCGGGAGCGCCCCACGCTGGGCCGCGACGTCGGTCGGTTCGGGCTGACGATGGTCTCGCTGTTCGTCGTCGTCGCCGTCACGTCCGTCCTCGGCGTGGACCTCGTCCTGTTCGGCCGTCGGCTCTCGCCGGCGGCGACGTTCGGGCTCTTCCTCGTCGCGGAACTGGCGACCGCGGCAGTGGTCGCGCGGGTCGGTCCGCGCGTCGTCGACGTCGTCGGTACCCGCGCGGTGACGGTGTACGCGAGTGTCGTCGCCGCCGCCTTCCCGCTCGTCCTCGTCACCGTTCCGGCCAGCCCGCTGGTCGTCGGTGCCGTCTTCGCCGTCTATGGTTCGCGGTCGGTCGGCCGCGTGGCCCGCGGACGGGCCGACGCGGCGGGCGAGACGGACGGGACCGACCCCGCCCGGTCCGACCTCTCCGCCCGGTCCGACCTGCCCGTTCGCGAGACCGATCGGCCGGGCGGGGTGGACCCGACCGGTCGAACCACCGGCGAGGGGCGCACGCCCGGCGACAGGCGCGCGCTCGCTCTCGCGACGGCGCCGCTGCTCGGCGGGGTCATCTACGCGGTGGATCCGGTCCTCGCGTTCGGCGTCGCGACCGCAGTCGGCGCCGTCGGCGTCTGGGAGACGGTCCGGAGCGGGTGGACGCGGACCGAGTGATCCCGGCGGCGGTCGAGCAGTCGTACCCCATCGACGGACCGGCCGGCGAATCGGACGAGGTAATCCCCTACGAATCCAATGTCAGACCCACAACGACGCACGAAACCGACCGGTATTCGCAGGTGGCTGACCACCGTCGATCACCGCGACGTCGGGCGGCTGTACATCGCGCTCGCCGCGGTGGCGGGCGCGTGGGGAGGCCTCGACGCCATGGCGGTCCGGACGGAACTCGTCACGCCGGGGACTGGTGTCTGGGGGGCACAGACCTACGACGCCTTCTTCACGACCCACGGGCTGACGATGCTGTTCTTCTTCGCCACGCCGCTGGCGTTCGGCCTGGCGAACGTCGTCGTTCCGCTGCTGATCGGCGCCGACGACATGTCGTTCCCGCGGGTCAACGCCCTGGCCTTCTGGCTCTTGCCGCCGGCCTTGCTCCTCGTGCGTGCGGGCACCATCGGCCAGCTGGCCGGTATCTCGTGGCTAGCGCCGCCCGCGACGGGGTGGACGATGTACCCGCCGATGAGCGCGGAACAGGCGGGCGTCGGCCTCGACTTCGCGCTGATCGGGCTCCACCTGAGCGGCGTGTCGACGGTGGCCGGCGCGATCAACCTGGTGGTGACCATCGTCGCCGAGCGCGGCGACGGGACGCCGTGGCACCGGCTGGACATCTTCACGTGGTCGATGCTGACGACCGCCGGCCTGGTGCTGTTCGCCTTCCCCGTCCTCGGGAGCACCGTGGTGATGCTCCTGCTCGACCGGAACGTGGGGACGACCTACTTCGCCGTCGAGGGCGGCGGGCCGCTGCTGTGGCAGCACCTCTTCTGGTTCTTCGGCCACCCGGAGGTGTACATCCTCGTCCTGCCCGCGATGGGCATCGTGAGCCTGCTGTTGCCGCGCTTCGCCGGCCGAAAGCTGTTCGGCTTCCGCTACGTGGTCTACTCGACGCTGGCCATCGGCGTCCTGAGCTTCGGCGTCTGGGGTCACCACATGTTCGCGACTGGGATCGATCCCAGGCTTCGGGCCTCGTTCATGGCCGTCTCGCTGGCCATCGCCGTGCCGAGCGCGGTCAAGACGTTCAACTGGATCGCGACGCTGTGGAACGGCCGGGTCCGGCTCACGGTCCCGATGCTGTTCTGTCTCGGGGCGGTCGGGACGTTCGTCCTCGGCGGCGTGACGGGCGTGTTCCTCGCCGCCGCGCCCGTCGACCAGGTGCTCCACGGCACCTACTACGTAGTCGGTCACTTCCACCTCGTCCTGGTCGGGATGATCGTCTCGGCCCTCTTCGCGGCGACCTACTACTGGTTCCCGCTGGTGACGGGGCGGCTGTACGACGTCCGGCTCGGCCGAGTCCACTTCTGGCTCACGCTGGGCGGAACATTGCTAGCGTTCGTCCCGATGTTGCTCGTGGGCCAGCTCGGACTCCCCCGCCGGATGGCGACGTACCCCGAGGCGTTCGTCCCGCTTCAGACGGTCGCGACGGTCGGCGCGTACGTCCTCGGGATCGGACAGGTGGTCTGGCTATGGAACGTAGGCAGCGCGTTGTGGCGGGGCGACCGGGTCGAGGCCGCCGACGTCGGTCCCGGTCACCGCGGCGTCGGTGCGACTCCCGAGTGGACGGCGCTGGATTCCCCCGACGCGGAACCGGACGGCCGTCGCGGGGACGCGGCGCCGTGGGACCGACGGCGCGAACGCTGACGGCACGACGTCGTGGCCCAGCGGACCGCGGTCGCCGTCCCGGTCGCGTCAGGTATTCAGGCCGCCGCCGGGTTCGATTCCCGGGCGCGACAGTGGCGGGATTCCCCGCCAGTATCGACGCATGAACGACGAAACGGGCGAGAAAGCACGTATCGGCATACAACCAACCAAGTGTCCCGACGACCTGCGAGCGATCCTCGACGTGACTGGCTTCCAGCGGGACCTCCTCCTCACCGTGGCCAGCGCCGGGAACTCGTACCCGTGTGGTCAGGCGGTCCACACGGCCCTGGAGACCGTCTGGGGGAAGGAGGTCAACGAGAGTCGGGTCTACCAGAACCTCAGCGAACTGAAGGGCAACGACCTGATCTCGAGCTATCCCATCGACGGGCGGACCAAGGGATACCGAGTGACGGACAGGGGACGGTCGCTCGTCTGTGCGTACTGTTCGTGGGCGATGGCCTGCCTCTCGGAGGCCACTGACGGGGAATCGGATGCCGACCCCTGTTCGGAGTTCGAGACGGAGCCCTAGGTCGACGACAGCGTCGAGAGCGACGCCAGCAGTCGATCGCGGACGTCCCCGGAGACGGGACGGTACTTCTGAACCGACAGTATGACGAGAAACTCCTGGAACCGACCGACGGAGCGCGCACAGACCGATCCGCAGACGACCACGCCGGTTCGCGGGGACCGGCGCGGGCCAGCTGTGGACCGAACCGACGAAAAACGAGTTCCGGCCGAACCGCTGGATGATCCGAGCGAACGACCGGATGGACCGAACGACCGACTGAGCGAGTCCGCCGACGACGTGGTGCTCCGGACCAGCGACGAGGCCGACCGCGTCGAGGGCGTCGCGCGGGACGAGCACACCCGGTGAACGGGTCGTGTTCGTCATCCACGTCGTCGCCGGATTCGTCGCTGCGTTCCTGCTGTTCGGCCCGGCGATTTACACGGGATTACAGCTCCTGCCCGGGGAGCCGGCAGTCGAGTACCCGGTCGCCGCTGCGACGGCGCTCGTCGGCGTCCTGGTCGCCGGGCTGGTCGACGGACTGCTCGGCTGGCTTCCCGTCGTCGGCGTCCTCCTCGCACCGCTCGCCTGGAGCGCCGTCGTACGGCGGTTCGGACGCGCCTCGTGGCCTGCGAGCTTCGCCGTCGGCTTCGCCACCTGGGCGCTCTCACGACTCCTCTACGCCGGGATCTCCGGACTATAACGACCTCATGAAACCATTTGACTCACTACAGACGACGATCGATAGCCTCACGAACGAAGCGAAACGCCGGACGGAAGGCGCCGATACCGGGACGCCGAGTTCCGCGTCCGGATCCGCAGCGAGCGACGACCCCGACGCGGCGTCGACCGGACGAGACGACCCCGACGCGGCGTCGACCGGCCGAGACGACGACTCCCCGACCGACGGCGAGTCGGTCGACCACGGCTCGTCGAACAGCTCGCGAACACCGCCGTCGGCCGATTCCAGAGCACCGCCGTCCGACGGCGACAGACCGACGCCCTCTGGCTCGGGCGACGACGGCGACGCGGAGACGGCTGACGGAACCTGGCGCGTCGTCGACACCGACGTCGAGAAGACGATGTACGACGTCACCCGGACGGCGAACGGCGTCTACGCCGTCGGCGACAGCGGGACCGTCGCCAGCCGCGGGGCCGGGGGCGAGTGGACTGTCGCCATCCCGGGCGGTCCGGCGGTCAAGCGCAACACGCTGACTGGCGTCGACGTCACCGACGACGGCGAGCGGATCTGGTTCGCGGGCGCCAGCGGCGCCATCGGGATGTACGACACGACCACCGGCCGCAAGTACGACTACTCGGCGCCCATGGAGATGACGAGCACCTGGGAAGCGATCGGGATCGCCGGCGAGCGCGGCGACGAACGTCTCTTCCTCGCGAACGGCTCGGGCGAGGTGCTCGAGGCCACGGTCGACGATGACGGCTGTCCCGAATTCGGCGACCCGGTCAAGCCGGGAAGCGGGTCCACCATCCCCGCGCTGACCGTCCGCGAGGACGTCACGTACGCCGTCGACACGAGCGGAAACGTCTTCGAGCGACGGGACGGCGAGTGGGCGACCGTCGGCATCGAGAACGCCCAGATCAACTTCACCGACGTCGACGTCGGTCCCGACGGAAGCGTGCTCGTCACGGGCGGGGGCGGCATCGTCTATCGCTACGACGCGACCTGCGGGAACTGGACGCCGGTCGCCGTCGGCACGGTCGTCCTCCGCGGGATCGACCGGTGTGAAGGGCGCCTCGCCGTCGTCGGCGACGGCGGCCACGCCTACGAACGCAGACCTCGCGAAGGCTGGACCGGCGTCGAGACGGGCGTCGAGGCGACCCTGCACGGCATCGCGCTCGGCGAGACGGACGTCGCCGTCGGCGAAGGCGGCGTCATCGTCGAGCGCGAGGCTGGCAACCGGGCCGACGGTGCGACCGAGGACCGGACCGATGCAGAGACCGGCGGCCGGGCGGAGACCGACTCGAACGTGGTGGTCGGTCCACGCTCCCTCGACGGCGACGACGGGGGTGACTCGTGAGCGTCGACGTCGCGACGGCGCTGTTCCAGATGGTGGCGCTGGCCGTGCCACCCATCGCCGTCCTGATCCAGATGCTGCGCAAGTCGGAGAACCTCCCCTGGCGGTACCGGAAGTGGAGTTTCGGGCTGGCGATCCTGAGCGTCGTCTCCTTCATCGCCACGGGCGCGCTGGTCGCCGCGTATCTGATCATCCACACCGGTCCGCCCCTCCTCCTGCAGGCCGGCCTCGCGCTCGCCATCCTGGGACTCGTCCCCTTTTCGCTGTTCACCGGAATCCTCTACAAGGAACACAAGTCCGAGCACGGACCCTAGCCCGGTCCGTCCGGTGAACGTCGAGCGGCGGGGATGAACGTTTTTAACCTCCGGTCGCATGCGTTTCCACAATGCCACGCTGGGAGTGCGCCATCGAAGCCGACGGCGAAGTGTTCGACCGGGTCGAGGACCTCATCGTCCACCAGTCGACGAAACACGACCGCATCGAGTGCGAGGTCTGTGGTGCCGTGCTCCCCGATGGCTTCTTCGCCATCCGGCACGCCTTCGACGAACACAGCAGGGCCGAGTACGTCCGCGCCTACGACGCCGACGCCTCGGAGGTCCGCCGCCGCGAGAAGGTCAAGGAACGCATCGAGGCCGCGGCGGACATCCGCGAGGTCATCGACCGGCTCGAAGGCGGCGACGGCTCGATCTGAGCGGCGTTCCCGGCGCTCCTCTCGACGCGATTCCGACTCGCTCGTCCGTCCGTTTTTCAATACACACGCTATTCGGTTGCTAACTCTGGTTAGGCTCCCTGGCCGTCGGTTCCGACCGTCACGCTCGTCGTGGCTTCGACGGGCAGGCCGTCCTCGTCTATCCACAGCAGCTTCGCCGTCTCGGTGTCGGCCCCGAACCCCGCAGCGTCGACGTCGAACCGGAGCGACGCCGCCCCGCTCCCGTCGGACGGCGTCTCGGTCGTCGTCCCAGTTTCCGTCTCGGTCGCGGTTTCCGTGGGCGTCTCGGTCGCCGTCGCGTTCTCCGTCGCCGTCTCGCTGTCCGTCGCGGTCTCGCCGGCCGTCGCCGTTCCGCTGTCCGTCGCGGTCTCGCCGGCCGTCGCCGTTCCGCTGTCCGTCGCGGTCTCGCCGGCCGTCGCCGTCTCGGTCGACTGGTCCGTTTCCGTCGCGCCGTCGCCCCCGGTCGCCGTCTGGGTCGCAGTCGCGGTTTCCGGCTCTGTCTCGGTCGTATCGCCGTATCCACCGCCGTCACCGTCTTCGCGGTCCTTTCGACCGTCGTCCCACCACCAGATCCAGCCGACCTCGTCGTCGTCGCCGCTGTCGCCGCCACCGCTGCCATCGCCACCGTCGCCGCCGTTGCCGTCGTCGTCTTCCCACCACCACGACCAGCCGCCGTCGTCATCGTCGTCCCATCCGTGTGTTCCGAACACGCTCGCCTGGCTCCCCATCTCGTCGTGTCCGTCCTTCCACCAGGTCCACGGTGGGTAGTGGTCGTCGCCGCCGTCGCCGCCGTGCCCGCCCCCGTCCTGTCCGTCGGTACCGTCCTGTCCGTCGGTGCCGTCCTGTCCGTCGGTGCCGCCTTGTCCGTCAGTACCGTCCTGTCCGTCAGTACCGTCCTGTCCGTCGGTGCCATCCCCATCCGGCGACTGCTCCTCGGTACCTTCCTGATCTCCGGAGTCGTCTCCGTCGCCGACCGAATCCGGCGCGGCGCCGTCGCCCCGGTTGACCGCCTCGATCGGTCCGAACCGGATCCGTCTGGCCGCCGCGGGGTCGAGCGACGCCTCCCCGTCGGCGGTGACCGTAACGTCGATCGTCTCCGCTGTCGTGTCGATCGTGCCGGCCGACGCGTCGCCGTCCACAGACTGGACTTCCAGCGTCGCCTCGGTGGCGTTCGCCGGCGGCAGCGACCGGAGCGTCAGCGGCGGGACGAGGTAGTTCCCGCGCCGCAGGGCCGTGATGAACGCCAGGAATCCGTCGTCCTCGACGTCGATGTCGACGGCGTCGTGGTTTATCGCGGCGTCGCCGTCGTTCGGGATCGATTCGTCGGCGGAGAACTCGACGCCGTTCATCGCCTGTCGGACGTACACCATGTAGCCGTTGAACCGCATCAGTGCCAGGAAGTGCAGTCCCGACTTCCCGATATCGGCCGTGTTGAAGTCGCGTCGCAGGATCGTCGTGTCGTGACCGCCGTCCGACTCGCCGTCCGTATCGCGCCTGGAGAGGTCGAAGCGTGCGCGGGCGAGTTTCTGTTCGTGACCGACGACGCCCTGTTCTTCGGCGTCGGCCTGGGCGCGCCGCGCGACGTCGTCGTCCGCGTTCACGTCCCGCATCGGGAGGCCGTCGACGCCGCTGGTCCGGCCGAGTTCGTTTCCGGTCTCTCCGACGTCGTCGGGACTGTGATGCGGGCTGTACATCCTCTCGACCCGTTCCTCGTGGGGTTGTTCGTACCACGAGTCGAGATCGATGCTGAGGTTCGAGACGTGCTGGATGCTCCCCTGGGCGAACACGCCCGGTGGCATCGGGCTGTCCGCGCCCAGCCGCTGGTCGTGGACCATCGACACGTCGTCTTCCGACGGAATGTTGTCCTCGAAGACCGACTGGAACCCCATCGACAGCGGCGCCTCCTCCGAGATGTTCTCGTCGCCGAACTCCTCCCTGGGCAGGCCGCCGCCCACGAACCCGGTCCGCCGGGCCGGGAACTCCGTCGGTCGCTCGAAAATCCCTTCGAAGGTCGCATCGATCGTGACGCCGTTGAGTTCGTCGCGCTCCCCCCAGAGCGCTTCCTCGGCGGCCAGCAGGTTAGCGACGTTGTCGCTGGCCAGGTCGACCAGTATCTCGAACGGTTCGGCGGTCGGGTCCTCGTCGCCGACGGTGATGGCGTCGATGACGTCCTGGTGGGGTCGCAGGTCCACCCCCGGCGGGACGTCGTCGTTGAACCGCCCGAAGTACTCCGGCGAGTAGTTCGTCGTGAACAGCAACCCATCGTTGCTCCACTCGAAGGCCTCTTCGAGCTGGCGGAGTGCAGTCTCCATCTCCAGTCGGTCGGTCGCCGACGGCTCGCCGCTTTCCTGGTAGTTCATGAACAGCAGCACGTGATGTCTCGGTGGCGCCGCCAGACCCCGGGCGTCCGTGTCGAGGTACGCCGTCCAGGCGTGCTGACGATTGTCCCGGTCGGCCACGCTGGCGCTCCGTTGTGCGCTCGCCGTTCCCGTGAACTCGGTGAACCCCGTCACCGCAGACAGCGCGCTCGCGCCCCCGATGGCGAGCGCCGACTTCACGAATTCTCTCCTCTCTATCCCCCTCTGACTGTCGTGTGGTCCGGAGCCATGCCGCTCCGAACTGGCATGCCTGCAAGGCATCGCAAACAGGCAATAGCGCCCGTTACTCTTTAACTTTCTCTGTATATGTATATGAGAAAAATACATTCTGCTGGCGTACCATCTAGCCTGATTTATCATTGCTAATCACGTGGAATATAAGCTGACCCGCTCGGGCGGTGTCGGACCGCGTCGTGAACTCCGGGGGCTGCACGCGAAGGTTGGCTGGGGGGGCCGGTATGCTCGGCTTTCTCCGCGGCGGTGACCCGACGCGCGTATCACGGCCGGCTAACAATGGGTCCGAGGCCACTAGACGGACCCGAGACGACAATGTCACACCGAGACCCAGACTCCGAGTCTGACGTGCGCTTCGACAACTGGCCGGTCGAGGGCCGCGGTGAGTACACCGACTGGGAGATCGACCAGTCCCCGACTGAACGGGGCGACGACACCCGAAGTCAGATCGTCGAGGAGTACCGGATGGGGATGGCCGACGAGGAATCCGACTGGTTCGGCTACGTCGGCCAGACCGACGAGGGCGGTCCGCTCATCTACGCACCCCACGAATCTTCCCTCTACCGCGGCGAGGTCGACGAGGACGAGGAGCGCGTCGTCCTCCGCGAGGAGAACCGACACGACGTCGACGACGAATCCCTCGGTGAGCACCTCGAACGCCTCGGTGAGGAACACGGGTGGACGTGGCTCTCGTCGTTCGCCCGCGACCACATGGAAGCGGACGAGCACGAGGAACCGAACGTCGAGCACCGGGACAGCGAGTTCCAGCGGCGCAACGTCCTCGACGACGACCCCTACGACCTGTCGTTCTACGCCGCTCACACGTTCACGGACGAGACCGGACGGGTCCACACCATCGACCGGTACTTCAACGTCTACCTGGACGAGGCGACCGCTGACGTCACCACCGTCGAAGTCGAGGAGGAGTACCTCGTCGCCGACGACCCGACGGCGGAGCGTCGCGCCGGCGACGCCACCATCGTCGACGAGAACGAACGGGCCCTGGACGTCGACGCCGACTTCGACGAGACCAGCGGCGAGAGCTATCTCTCGGAGGAACTGGAGCAGTGGCACGAGGCCCACCGCGGGCTCGGGCGGGCGCAATGACCGGTCTGGGTCGCTAACGGACTGGTCTGCTGACAGCAGAAGCGCTGTTGCGACGGGCGACCGTTCTACCGCTCTTCGGAGTCGAGCACGCGGATCTGGTCCCCGCGCACGGTGACGGGAATCGGGACCGTCGCTTCGTACAGCTCGACCGTGACCTGGTCCTTGCCTTCGTCGATGCGCTGGACCTGGGCCTTCTCTCCCTTGAACGGCCCGGCGATGAGTTCGACGATGTCCCCCTCTGCGATGCCCTCGACGTCGGGCTTGGGCGAGAGGAAGTGCTCGACTTCCGTCATCGAGGACTGGCCCGGCACGACGCCGTTGGCGTGGGGGATCTCGTCGAGGATGCGCTCGAAGACGCTCTCGTCGTCGGCCTCGACCATGACGTAGCTGGTCAGCGAGTCCGGCGCGAGGGCCGCGTGGATCGACGGCTCCTCGCGGTTGACGATCATGTCCGCGACGGTGCGTTCCTGACTGGCCGTGGTTTTGACTGCGTAGATACCCATGCTATCACGTCGGGACCGCGCCCGGTACGAAGTTCATTATCACGAAGATGGCGAAGCCGATCAGGCCGACGAGCACGACTCCCGCGCCCGCGATGAGCGCGACCTGGGAGAACTCCTCCCACGAGGGCGTGCTCGCGAGCTTGAGCACGCGCACGTACGAGGTAAGGTCATAGGGTACGTCCATGGCGGTGGGTTGCAACCCCTTGCTTTTCTATATTGCGATGGCGCGATGTTTCGGTCCCTACCAGTCGGCGACCCCGATTCACTCCGCCGTCGTCGACTCGACGTCGTCCGACCCGCACTCCGGGCACTCCTCGTGGTCGACGTGGAACCGGGCGTCGCAGTCCCGACAGCGATAGTCCGCCTCTTCTTCGGCGGCCTGTTTCGCGTTCTGTTTGAACTCCTCGACTTCTCGGCCGAGTTTTTCGAAGAGACCCATCTGTCTGTCGACAAATCGACACCGAGACGGAAAAGCGTTGGCCAGCAGGACCGGCCGGCGCCGAATTTTATGAGAAAAGAATTCATAGAAAGAAATATGCTCACCGCATCGAATGGCCGAAACCGCGACGCGTCAGACCAGCTACCGGACAATAGATGAAATCACCAGTCACCGTCACTGAGGAAGACAAGTACTGGCTCTATGCCCTCGAGGTCGTCGAGGGGCACAAGCCGACCGGTGACGAGCACGAGACGAGGGAAGCGTACTTCGACGATCACGACGTCACTCGACCGCAGAATCTGACGGAAGACGACTTGCCACCGGCGGATGCCGACCCGGTTCGGAAGCTCGACCGGCAAGCGCTCGACGAAGTGAAGACGGGCGGAAAGTGGCACGTCCAGACCTCGGCCGAGACCATCGACCGGTTCTGGTCCGACGTCGTCGACGACGTGGCCGACCAGACTATCTGGGGCGCGAAGGCCATGACCAGGACCGGATACGACGCGCATCCGGGCGAGGACTACATGCTCCTCGTCTACACGCCCAACTACTTCGAGAAGCACGACGTCGACCGAATCAGACGCTGCCTCCGTGATACGTACGACGTGACCGAGGACCTGATCTACAAACCGAACGTCTACTCCGCGAACGGAATCCAGCCGGATACCGCAGAGGAATGAGGCCTCCCGATGGCTGGCCGCTATCGCGACTAGATGCCGGCGACGGTCGAACCGACTCAGCCAGTCTGGTCGAGGTCGCCCCGGTCCGCCTCGTCGCTCGTCTCCGCGATGTCGGTCTGGCCCGGCCAGAACGCGATGGCGAAGAGGGTGACGTAGAGGAGACCGACGGCGGCGAACACCGCCCATCCCGGCACTCCCGAGACGCGGGCCGCTTCGATCATCGACCCGTCGGCGCCGGTCAGCCGGATCAGCCACACGAGCAGCATGCCACACAGCAGCGGCAGGTACACCCGGCGGAGGCGGTGGGCCAGCGCCTGCCGGAGCGTGAGCTTCACCGTCGGTCGCCGGTAGTCCTCGCTCAGCTGCCGGCGCCAGTCGCGCTGTTCGACGCCCTCGGAGGGGTCCAGCGCGTTCGCGAACAGGTTCTCCTGCATCGAGCGCACACGGGACCGGAACACGTCGTAGCGCTGGAACCGGCGCGCCTCGATGACGAGGAAGACGACGCCGATGACGACCCCGACCAGGATGATGGCGTGGGCGATGTCCTCGCTGGAGAAGGCGTACGCCAGGATACCCGCGATGATAGTCACCGCCCAGTTCGTCGTCGAGTCCAGACGCGTGCGCCAGTTGACCTCCCGGTCGAGTTCGCCGCGGTACATGTGCGCGACCACCGACCCGAGCCCCGTGCTCTGGTCGACCATCTCGCGACCGATCTCGCTCTGTGCCGGTGCCTCCGGATCGAAGCCGTCGCGATCGCGAGCCATCGTGTCACGATTCTAAGGGGACGCGGGAGAAACGTCTGTCGACCGGGCGAATAGAGAGAGAATCGCAGAAGGGGAGTAGCGTCGGTCGTCGCGTTATTCGACGTAGTCGATGTCTTCGCCCACCTGCTTTGCGGCCTTCTCGCGTTCGGCTTCGGACTTCCCGTAGATCTGCGGGGACTCGACGCCGGTGACGACGATCATCGTCTCCATCTTCCCCTCGAAGTCCTCGTTGACGCTGGCGCCCCAGATGATACGCGCGTCGGGGTCGATGCGGTCGTAGATCTCCTCGACGACGCCTTCGGCCTCTTCGATGGACATGTCCGGACCACCGACGACGTTGACGAGCGCACTGTTCGCGCCGTCGAACTCGACGTCGAGCAGGGGCGAGCGAAGGGCCGAACGGATCGAGTCCTGGGCCTTGTTCTCGCTGTCGGACTCGCCGAGGCCGATCATCGCGACGCCACCGTTCTCCATGATGGTGCGAACGTCGGCGAAGTCGACGTTGACGAGGCCGGGCTTGGTGATGAGTTCGGTCATTCCCTTGACCGAGCGCATCAGTACGCGGTCGCAGATCTTGAACGCGTCCTGCAGCGGCATCGACGGCGCGTAGTCGAGGAGGCGGTCGTTCGGGACGACGATGACGGTGTCGGAGACAGAGCGGAGGCGTTCGAGGCCGGCGTCGGCGTTCGCGCGACGCCGCTCGCCTTCCGCGGTGAAAGGAATCGTGACGATAGAGATAGTCAGGGCGCCAGCTTCCTGGGCGGCCTGGGCGACGACAGGGGCCGAGCCGGTGCCGGTTCCGCCACCGAGGCCGGCGGTGACGAACACCATGTCGGAGCCGGAGATGGACTGCTGGATGTCTTCGATGTTCTCCTGGGCGGCCTCCTCGCCGATCTTGGGGACCGAGCCCGCGCCACGGCCGCCGGTGCGCTTGCGGCCGATGAGGATCTTCGTGTCGGCCATGACCTCGTCGGCGAGGTGCTGGGCGTCGGTGTTGGCGGCCACGAGCTTCGCGCCGTGGATGCCCTCTTCCATCATCCGGGTGACGGTGTTCCCGCCGGCGCCCCCGCAGCCGACGACGGTGATCTTCGTCTCCAGGTCCTTGACGACACTCGAGAGTTCGTCGTCCGTCATCGTCCCCGACGTGTTCATGTCGTCGGTCGTCTCGGGGGTGTTGGCCGCGTCCCGATCCCCGCCCGACGTGGGTTCCTCCCGTTCGTCTTCGGCCTCCTCGATGGCGTCGTCGATTATGCTGTCCATAATTTGAACGCTGATAACAGACCCGTCGTTATTAGCTTTCCCCCTCCGTCTGACGCCCGTCGGACTGATTCGCCAGACTGGGCGGTGACGGTAACGTATCGTTTCAGCGCCGGTAACTAGCAATTAAAGCGCCGTTTCCGCTCTCTACTGACGTCTTCGGGTTTGATAGTTCGGCCGTCGACCTCGACCGGTTCGCCGCTGGAAAGCCGACCGAACTTCGGCCCCTCGGGGACGCCGATCATCCGCGCCCGCTCCGGATCGAGCGCCTGCCGTCTGGCGATCAGTTCGTCGTCGCTCCGCGTGACCTCGTCGTACTTCGCCCGGAGTACGTCGGCGATTCCGTCGAGTATCCGGTCCCTGTCGCTCGCGTTCCGGACCGCGACGGGGCCCACGACGCGCGTTCCGTTTTGCTCCGTGCCGAAGGCGACTGCGTCCTCGGAGACGGCGTCCAGCACGCCCTCGGCGTCGATGCCGCACGCTTCCGTGAGGAGGTCCGCCGAGATGGACACGACGTCGAAGTCGACGGTTGCCGCCGCGTCATCGTCGGCGGCCGCGTCGTCGACGGCGCCCGCGACGTCACCGAACCGCAGTCCTTCGTCTACGGTCGTGATGGCCTCTTCCGCGCGTTCGACGAGGCCGAGCGGCACGCCGGTCGTCTCGCGGACCCAGGTCTCGCTGACGACACGATATCCCAGGGCCGCGATGGTCTCGCGCAGGGCTGGACGGTCGGCCTCCAGCAGGGCGTAGTCGGCCGCGCTCGCCTCGAACGCCTGCCGGACGACGTCCTCGTTGGCTTCGGGGTCACCCATCGCGTCGAGACACCAATCGGCCGCGACGTGGCCGACGGCCCAGTCCGTCTCGCGGACGACGCGGTCGAACCGGGGAGCGTAGTGGCCGCCGCCGAAGCCCACCAGCTGTCGACGGGACCTGTTCTCCCGGGGCGCGTCGGGAGCGACGCCTCGCAGGTCCAGGATGGCGCTGGCGACGGCGCGGGCGGCCGCTGGGTCGGCCCACTGGGCCTCGTCGCTGCCGACCTCGACGAACATCGAGGGGGCGCCGACGTCGCTCGGGCCGTGGTGCGTGCACTCCATCCCGACCTCGTACTCTCCGGGCGCGTGCTCGGCGAGCGCCTCGAGGACGCGCCGGTGGGCGTTCGGGCAGGCGCGGGCGAGCGAGCCGTCAGTCCCGCCGAACTCCGCCTCGCCGAAGTTGCCAGTGTGGTGGGCGGTCAGCAGTTCGTCCGTCTCGCCAGCGTGGCGCGAGGCGAAGACGAGCAGGTCGGGGTCGTCGAAGACGTCGGCGACGCGGGTCGTCTCGAGGTGGAGCGTCTCGAACGTCCGCAGTTCGGCGTCGTCGAGGTGGTACATCGTCCCGCCGCCGTCGGCGTCCGGTCGGGACTCGTCGACTGACTTCTCCCAGTCACCGAGATCGAGCAGGTGCTCGCCGACGTGCTCGGACGCGCTGTCGGCCCGGGAGACGACGATGGCGAGCATCAGTCGGCGTGCTCCGTCGACGGCTCACGCCAGATGGCCGAGCGAACAGTGTTCGCTGCGATACCGAAGATTTCCATGACTGCACCACGGCGTACCACGAAGAGACCGACCGCGAGCAGGACGTAGAGCACGATGTAGGCGTCGAGGAAGAGGAGACTCAGTTCCTCGGGGTTGGGGACGGTGAGAACTCGGAGGATGAGGAACTCGATGATCACCTGTGAGAGGAAGAGGGCGAGGAGCACGAGCGACTCCCGGACGGATATCTCGAAGTTGATCAGCAGCGCGATGGCGAACAGCGACTGGGCGGCGGTTACCCAGATTTCGACCGACTGCTTGATGTCGAACTGGAGTGTTCCGATCTGGCCCAGGGCGATGCTGTAGACGACGGCCAGCGTCCCGATCAGCAGCGTCCACTGGTTGAGCTTCGAGGAGATGAGCGCGTTGAAGCCGGCCGTCGAGCGCGCCTTGTTCACGAGCACCGCGACGACGATGAGTTCGGGCGTTTCACTGGCCAGCGGCGCGATCCACTGGATCATGAAGAACGCGGGGACGCCGTACTCCAGGCCCAGTTCTTCGAGGCCGTGAGCGAACGGCTCGACGGCGGTGAAGATCAGCGCACCGGAGAAGGCGAACAGCGCGAGGACGACCAGCGGCCGCCACGGTCGGGCCCACCCCTGGAAGTACGCTGGGACGCCGCCGTGTTCCTCCGGGGGCTCGACTTCGCCGCGGAGGATGATAACGATGTACGCGGCGTAGAGGCCGACGAGGACGACGGTGTCGAGCATGTCGATGCCCCCGCCAAAGGGGACGAGGAACGCCCAGACCGTCGCGAGGAAGAGGAAGACGATTTCGAGGCCGATGTCGCGGTCGAGCTGGACCGAGTCCGAGAGCCAGCCCGGTCGGTTCCGGACGGCGGGGTCGCCGGTGTGCATCGCGCGGTAGACGGTGAACAGGGCGATGCCGGACCAGCCGAGGCCGATGAGGATCCGGTTGGCACCGGTCATGTTCGCGATGGCGAGGTTGGCCGCTTCGGCGCCGCGAGGCGTGCCGGCGTAGGCGCCCGCGTTCCAGGCGTACAGGGCGTCGACGGCGTACTCCGGGGCGACGGCGAGGACGGCCAGCACGGCGATGGCGAAGGCCGTCGGCACGTCCTTCTCGGCGGTTTCGGCCGCCCAGGCCAGCAGGAACGACGCGCCGACGACGCCGAGGCCACTGAGACCGACGGTGGCCAGCGTCGAGAGCGGATACCCGCTGGCGAAGGCAACAATCCACGGGGCTGTCAGCAGGAACGCTGCCCCGACCGCGACCAGTGGATGGCGGAGACGACTCACTACTGCCACTGAATGCGGTTCGGTTTGAAACTGTTGCGAAATACCGAGCACCGGCCGGGAACCTGGCACGTCGGGATCTGTCCGGAACCGGACGCGAGCGGATCTGTCCGGTGCCGGGCGCGTCCGGGGGGTACCGGGCGCGTCCGGGCCCACCGCGAGCCGGTGCGATTTATGTTCCGCGCCCCACGCAATCGGGTATGCAGGTCTACGGTCTCGTCGGGAACCCGGTCGGTCACTCGCTGTCGCCGCCGATGCACGAGGCGGGCTATCGCGAGGTCGGCCTCGACGCCCGGTACGTCACGTTCGAACCGGACACGGACGACGCCGTCGCGGCGGTCGAGGGCGCCGACGCGCTCGGCGTCGCCGGTCTCAACGTCACCATCCCGTTCAAGCGGGACGTCCTCGAGGCGGTCGACCCCGACCCGCTGGCCGAACGCATCGGCGCGGTCAACACCATCGACTTCGGTGAGGGGACACCGACGGGATACAACACCGACGCCGTGGGCGCCGTCCGGGCGCTCCGCGAGCACGACGTCGCCATCGAGGGAACGGCCGTCGTCGTCGGCGCGGGCGGCGCGGGCCGGGCCGTCGCCTTCGGTCTCGCCGACGAGGGGATGGCCGTTCAAATCGCCAATCGAACCGTCGAGACGGCCCACGACCTGGCAGCGGACGTCCCCGACGCCTCGGGCCACGGGCTGGACGACCTCGACGACCTCCTCGCGGAGGCCGACGTGCTCGTCAACTGCACCAGCGTCGGGATGGACGAGGACCGGTCGCCGGTGCCGGCCGAGGCGCTTCACGGCGACCTGGCCGTGCTCGACGCGGTGTACTCGCCGATCGAGACGCGCTTGCTTCGCGAGGCCGCGGCCGCCGGTGCCACGACGGTCGACGGCGCGTGGATGCTCCTGTTCCAGGGCGTCGAGGCGTTCGAACGCTGGACCGGTGAGCGGGCACCGGTCGACCAGATGAACGACGCGCTCCGCGACCGACTTCACGAGACGTAGGCGCCGATCTACCCCTCCGAATCGGCCGTTCCGTCGAGCGATTCCGCCGACCGGGAGATGCGCCGCCGGGGGCCCCGGAGTCGAATTCAATCCCGGGGGATTCGCGGAGTCGCCGCCTCGCCGACCGCTCCCTGGCGAAATCTCGGAAGGGATTAAGTGCCGGCAATTAATAGACCACACCATGGGTCTGATACAGAAGCTGAAATCCGCGCTCGGTCTCGACGGCGCGGACTCTCCCGACTCCGGGACGGCCACGCCGCGGGACGTCGACGTCACCGTGGAGCGCGAGCCGTCTTCGGAGTCCGAGGACGCCGTCAAGGGGACCGAAACGGCGGCGTCCCGGACCTCCGAGCGGGAGGAATCCGACGTGGGGGTCGGGACTGGGGAATCGAGCCAGGAGGAGACGCCGATCGAAGAAGCCGAACCCGACGCCGGCGACTCGCCGGTCGAAGCGGTCGACGACGAGACCGTCCAGACCGAGATCGAGGACGTCGGCGAGGGAGCCACCGACGCGGCGACTGAGGACGCGACGGACGACGCCCCGATCGAAGACGCCGAGGCGGAGGAGGTGCCTGCCGCGGACGACGAGGAGGCGTCCGACGAAAGCGACGGTGACACGTCTGCCGAGAGCGAGGACGCGGGATCCACCGAGGACCTCGACGAGGGGTCTGCCGAGGACGACGGGACCGAGGCTGGCGCAGCCGACGTCCCGGACGACCCGGTCACCGAGATCAGCGGCATCGGTCCGGCGTACGGTCAGCGACTGTCCGACGCCGGCGTCGAGACCGTCGCCGACCTCGCCGCGGCGGACCCCGACGAACTCGAATCGGCCACCGACATCTCCGCCGCCCGCATCGAGGGCTGGATCGACGCCGCCGCGGAATACTGACGGTATCGTAAGGGAATTAGTCGGACCGCTTCTTTCTCTCTCCAATGCCGACCGTCACGACCGACCGGGACGCGTTTCTCGGCCTCGCGGCCGACGCCCCGGCGACTGCCCGGGTCCCCGTCGAGGTCCGCGTCGCGGTCGACGACCCGTTCCTCGCCTACCGGCGGGCGCGCGACGGCGACGAGGCCTGCGGCGTCTATCTCGGGACCACCGGCGGCCAGTCCGGGTGGGGGTACTTCGCGACGACGCCGGCCCGGTTCGAAGAGGTGGGGCCGGACGACGGCTCCGCGCTCGCCGCACTCGAGTCGTTCCTCGACGAGGAGCGACTCGTCCGGGGCGATTGCGACGTCCCGTACCCCTGCGGCGCCATCGGGTGGCTCTCTTACGACGTCGTGCGTGAACTGGAGGACCTCCCGGAGTCGGCCGTCACCGACCGCGCGTTGCCTCGCCTCCAGGTCGCTGCGTACGACCGCATCGCCGCGTGGGAGGAACCCAGGAACGACGCAGACGGAGACGACGCGGAGGACGACGGGTCAGGGGACGACGCCGATGGAGACGCCGCGGACGGCGAGGGCGACGCTGACGACGAGGGCGAGGGAGACGCTGACGACGAGGGCGAGACGACGCTCCGGGTGACCGCCTGTCCGCGCCTCGACGAGTTCGAGAGCCCGGGCGTCGCCTACGCCTTCGGCCGCCAGCACGCTCTCGAACTGGCGAGGCGGGCCGTCAACGGCGACCCACTGGTCGGGGAGCCGCCGGTCCAGACCGACCGCGCGACCTTCGAGAGCGACTGCACGCGCGAGGCCTACGCCGAGCGCGTCCGTCGCGTCAAGGAGTACGTCCGCGAGGGCGATACGTTCCAGGCCAACGTCTCCCAGCGCCTCGTCGCGCCTGCGGCGGTCCACCCCGTCGACGCCTTCGACGCGCTCCGGGAGGTGAACCCGGCGCCCTACTCCGCGCTCGTGGAGTTCCCCGGCGTCGACCTGGTGAGCGCCAGTCCGGAACTCCTGCTCGAACGCGACGGCGACCGCCTCCTCACTGAGCCCATCGCGGGGACGCGCCCGCGCGGGGAGTCCCCCGACGCCGACGACGACCTGGAGGCCGACCTGCTCGGCGACGAGAAGGAGCGTGCCGAACACGCCATGCTCGTCGACCTGGAGCGCAACGACCTCGGGAAGGTCAGCGAATTCGGCTCCGTCGACGTCCCGGAGTATCGCCGCGTCGACCGCTACTCCGAGGTGATGCACCTCGTCTCGAAGGTCGAAGGTCGCCTGCGTGACGATCGCGACCTGACCGACGCCGTCGCGGCCGTCTTCCCCGGCGGCACGATCACCGGCGCGCCCAAGCCCCGGACGATGGAGATAATCGACGAACTGGAGGCCACCCGACGCGGGCCCTACACTGGTTCTATCGGCATCTTCGGCTTCGACGGCCGCGCCACGCTGAACATCCTCATCCGCACGCTCGTTCGCTACCGGAGTCGCTACTACCTCCGGGTCGGCGCGGGCATCGTCCACGATTCGGTCCCCGAACGGGAGTACGAGGAGACGCTGGACAAGGGCCGGGCGCTGATCAACGCCGTCGACGCTGCCCTCGACGACCGGACCGAACTGGCAGTGGAGGGGTCGGAATGACTGCGGGAACCGCCGGATCAGCATCAGCAGCCGAGGACCTCTCGCCCACCGTCCTCGTGATAGACAACTACGACTCCTTCGCCTACAACCTCGTCCAGTACGTCGGAGAGGTGGTGCTGCGCCTGGGCGGAGACGCCGACGACGTCGTCGTCCGGCGGAACGACGCCGTCGACGTCGATGGGATCCGGAAGTTGGACCCGGACGGCATCGTCGTCTCGCCGGGCCCCGGCACGCCCGAGGAGGCGGGCGTCTCGATGCCGATATTCGCCGACCTCGACTATCCGACGCTGGGCGTCTGCCTGGGCCACCAGGCGCTGTGTGCCGCCAACGGCGCGCCGGTGGGCCACGCCGAGGCCGTCGTCCACGGCAAGTCCTCGGCGATGACCCACGACGGCGAGGGCGTCTTTGCCGACTTGCCCGACCCGCTCGAAGTCGGTCGGTACCACTCGCTCGCCGTCGAGCGGGACGACCTGCCCGACTCGCTGGAGCTGACGGCTCACACCGAGGACGAGTCCGACGGTGAGGCGGGCGTCGTCATGGCCGTCCGCCACGAGGACCGTCCCCACGTCGGTGTCCAGTTCCATCCCGAGAGCATCCTGACCGAACACGGCAAACAACTCGTCGAGAACTTCGTCCTCAGATGCAATACCACGTGAACGGCGACCTGGTCCCGGCAGAAGATGCGACCGTTAGCGTCGCGGACCGCGGCTTTCAGTACGGCGACGCCGTCTTCGAGACGCTGCGGGCCTACGGCGGCGAGTGCTTCGCGTGGGACGCTCACCGCGAGCGCCTCCAGCGGACCGCCGAGACGCTCGGTTTCGGCGACGCAGTACCGGACGATTTGCGCGAGCGCGTCGCCGAGACGCTCGACGCCAACGGCCTGACGGACGCGTACGTCAAGGTCTCGGTGACAAGAGGCGTCCAGCCCGGGAAGCTGACCCCCGCCGTCGAGGTCGACCCTACGGTCGTGGTCATCGTCAAGGAACTCCCCCGGGGCGGCACCGACGGCGACCGGGTCTGGGACGACTTCGCCACGGTACAGACGGTCCGGACCCGGCGAATCCCGGACGAAGCGCTCCCGACGGACGCCAAGACCCACAACTACCTCAACGGGATCCTGGGCCGCCTGGAACTCCGCCGGGCCGCGACGGCCGACCACAGCGCCGACGAGTGCCTGATGCGCGACGTGGACGGAAACGTCGTCGAGGGCGCGACGAGCAACCTCTTCTTCGTCACGGAGAACGGCCTCCGGACGCCCGCCGCGGACCTGGACCTGCTGCCCGGCGTCACTCGCTCGGTCGTGATGGATCTCGCCGACGCCGAGGACTTCCCGGTCGAGACTGGTCGCTACTCCGCTGACGCGGTCCGGAACGCGGACGAGGCGTTCCTCACGAACTCGACGTGGGAGATCCGCCCGATCGCGAGTGTGGATGGCATCGAAATCGGTAGTGGGCCGATGACGAAACTCCTCCAGCGCCTGTTCGACGAGCGCGTTGAGGAACTGCACTACGGGTGAGATGTGTGTGACGGGATGGGACAGGACTGACCGTAACTCGTTCTCCGTATTCGTCCCTGAAACCGTCTCTAGATTCGTCTTGGCTTTTGTGTACGTGTGTGTACGTTGCAATCCGACCAGTACCAACATCGGCCCGACAGTCGAAAGAAGATTGAAGTGACCGTTGGTTATCAGTTTGGGTATATGGATGAACATCGGGCCGTGAAGAAAGCATACGACGAGTTGGCTGAGGACTATACTGACCGAGCAGGCTCCGAGTCATCATCCGAGCCACCCGAACCAGTGCGTCGATTCTGTGACGAACTCGGCCCGGAGGACGAACTGTTAGACGCGGGCTGTGGGCCGGGTGGAACGACACTAACGATGGCTGGCGAGGTCGGTGTCGGGCTTGATATCTCCCGTGAGCAACTGTCATTGGCACAGACAACTGTCACGGGAGAACTTGTCCAAGGTGATATGACTGAACTTCCGTTTGCCACCGACTCTTTCGATGCCATCAGCGCGATGTACTCGCTGATTCATGTCCCTTTGGACGAACATCAGGCCGTCCTCGCGGAGTTCGCACGAGTACTCCGGCCGGGCGGTACGTTACTGGTCACCGAGGGCGGTATGGAGTGGACCGGCTCAAATCCCGATTGGCTGGACAGTGGGACCGAGATGCGCTGGTCAATGGCGGGTCCCGAAGCCACCAGGGACGATCTCCAGGGCTGTGGGTTCGAACTACGAGGAGTATGGGACGTACCGGACCCGACCACCGACGACGGAAAGAAGCCCTTCTTCCTCGCCGATCTACCGTGACCACTCGATTCAGCGGTACGTATCTCCTCTACACTGAACGGTCACGTCGTCCCGCTTACAATCGCCATTCGAACGAACCAGTGCCGATCAGAGCTGTCGTCGGACGAGCACCACGATACCCACCACCAGCAACAGGATCCCCCAGTACAGCGAGTCGTAGGGGAGCGCCTTCAGCAGCAGCGTCACGAGTCCGGACGTGAACAGGGACCAGCCTGCAGTCGTCTGGTAGGTCATACGACACGTTCGCCCTCGGCGTCCGTAAACCCTCGCTCGTTGACAGCTACTCGCGCCACTCGGCTTCGAGCAGGCCGTACTCGTAGAGGTCGACGTGCTCGCCGTCGACGAAAGCGTGGTCGCGCCGGACGCCCTCGCGTTCGAAGCCGACTTTCTCCAGGACGCGCTGGGAGGCTTCGTTGGGGGCGTAGACGTCGGCCCCGACTTTGTGCAGGCGGCGTTCGTCGAAGGCGTACCGAACCAGGCAGCGGACGGCGTCGGTGGCGTAGCCGTTGCCCCAGTGGTCCGGGTGGATCATGTAGCCCACCTCGGCGTAGCCCCATGGGTAGGGGTCGAGGTGGAGGCCGGCGATGCCGACGGGTTCGTGGTCGACAGCGAGAACGAACGAGGGTCCGTCATCGTCCTGGCGCTCGTACCACTCGCGTTCGTCCTCGGCGGTCTTCGGGGCGAACGCGCCGACGCCGCGGCGGACCTCGGGGTGGTTGACGACGCGCTGGGCGAACGCCAGGTCGTCCTCGTCGACGACCCGGAGCGTGATCGTCTCGCTGCGGAGGAACGTGGGTCCCGGCATGGGCGGAGCGTCGGACTGTACCGCTTTCAGGATTTCCCCGGCGTGCGACCCAGTGACAACGTCGGAACTGGACCACGCTTAAGCCGCCCCTGGCGGAACCACCAGGTATGCTCGACGCCGGCGACCCAGCGCTCGACTTCGACTTGCCGCGACCAACGACCGGGGGGAGCGAGACGTATCGGCTCTCGGCGGCGGCCCGTGAGGGACCGGTCGTCCTCGCGTTCTATCCGGTCACGGACACAGCGGAGTCGGCGGAGCTGCTCCGCGAGCTTGCGTCAGTCGACTGGGAGGCGGTCACGGATAGCCTCTCCGTCCTCGCCGTCGGCGTGGGTCCCCGCGCGAGTCACGACCGACTGGCCGAACAGGTCGACGTCCCGTTCTCCCTGCTGCTCGACCAGGACGGCTTCTTCGCCGAGCGGTACGGGATCCTCGAACCCCTCGACGAACGAGCCGTTCGGGTGCGACCGGCGCTGTTCGTCGTCGGCGAGGACTGTTTCGTCCGATACGCGTGGGCCGCGAACGACTCGGCGCGGGATCCCGAGGACGGTCTGCCACTCGACGAGATCAGGTCGGCAGTCGCCTCGGGCTGACGCGGAGTCGAATCGCTCAAGCCCTCCCACTCGCAACGCCACGCCATGGGAACGCCGCTGGAGTCACGCGAGGTACAGGCCGAGGCGGTCGTCGAGCGCCTCCACGAGGAGTACCCCGATTCCGCCATCTCGCTGCGGTACTCGAACAGGCTGGAACTGCTCGTCGCCGTCGTCCTCTCCGCGCAGTGTACCGACGAGCGAGTCAACGAGAAGACGAAAGACCTCTTCGAGAAATATCAGTCCGCCGCCGACTACGCGGACGCCGACGAGGAGCAACTGGCCGAGGACATCTACGGCATCACCTTCCACAACAACAAGGCGGGCTACCTGAAGGAGGCCGGCGAGATCATGGTCGAGGAGTACGACGGCGAGGTGCCCGACTCGATGTCGGGCCTCACCGACCTGCCCGGCGTCGGCCGCAAGACCGCCAACGTCGTCCTCCAGCACGGCCACGACATCGTCGAGGGCATCGTCGTCGACACTCACGTCCAGCGGCTCTCTCGCAGGCTGGGTATCACGGAGGAGGAGACGCCACCGAAGATCGAGGAAGACCTGATGCCCGTCGTCCCCGAGGACGAGTGGCAGCAGTTCACGCACCTCCTCATCGACCACGGGCGCGCGGTCTGTACGGCCCGGAATCCCTCCTGTGAGGGCTGCGTCCTGGCCGACATCTGTCCCTCGGCGAAGACCGACAGCGACGTCGACCTCGCCAGCGGCGAGGCGTGGTGAGGAAGGAACTAACGGACAGGTTTTTGCCAGTTCGCGCCCCGCGTTGGACCATGCGCCTCGACGTCACGAGCCTGGGCGGCCGCGTCCGTTTGCGCCCGCTCGGCGTCCTCGCGGGCCTGGTCGCGGCCATCGTCGCCGGCGAGTACGCGGTGGGGACGGTCATCGAGCGCGTCGTCGACGGCGGCGGCCAGTTCCCGGCGTGGCTCCCGCACGCGAGGTCGGTCGGCGAGACCGCAGTCATCTACTTCGTGGCCTTCGACTTCCTCACGTTCGTCGTCCTCCCCGCGGTGCTGGTGTGGGTCGGGTACGTCCACGGACGCCACCACGCCACGAGGGCCGGCGAGCGCGGATAGTCCGCGGCGGTCAGTTTCCGAAACGGCGATACCGACGGGCCAGAGACTTTTGTCGGTCCCCTTCGAGGCGTGTGTCATGCCAACTGTCCCCTACCAGGACCCCGGCGAGGACGTCGAGACCCGCGTGGCGGACCTGCTCGGCCGGATGACCGTCGAAGAGAAGGTCGGACAGCTCGTGGTCGAACCGGCGACCGGGTCGGTCGACGAGGTGGTCGAGACGGTCACCGAGAACGTCGACCGGCACCACCTCGGGCAGGCATCGCCGTTCGGGCGGGAAGACGCCCCGGACACGCCCGAGGCGATGGTCGAGGTGGCCAACGCCATCCAGGAGTACGCCGTCGGAGAGACGCGACTGGGAATCCCACTGTTGCTCATCTCCAACGCCGTCCACGGCAACGCCTACGCGAAGGGGGCTGCCGTCGCGCCCCACAACCTCGGAATGGCGGCGACGCGGGATCCCGCACTACTCGAAGAGATGGCGTCGGTCACGGCAACGGAACTCGCCGTGACGGGCGCCCACCAGAACTACGACCCCATCTGCGACGTCGGGCGCGAACCGCGGTGGGGGCGGGTCTTCGAGACGTTCGGGGAGAGCCCGCGCCTCTGCGGGGCGATGGGCGCGGCGAAGGTCCGCGGCTACCAGGGCGACGGCATCGCGGGCGACGAGACCGTCCTCGCCACGGTCAAGCACTTCCCGGCCTACGGCGAACCGGTCCGGGGCGAGGACGGCGCGGTCAACGAACTCTCCGAGAGCACCTTCCGGCGGATGCACCTGCGCGCCCACGCAGAGGCCATCGAGGCCGGCGGCGGTGCCGAAGCGGTGATGCCCAGTTACGCGGCCGTCGACGGGTTCTCAGTCCACGGAACCCGAAAGTATCTGGGCGACCTGCTCGACGATCTCGAGTTCGACGGGTTCGTCGTCTCCGACCACCACGGCGTCCGGATGCTCCACGACGACCACCGGGTGACCGGGTCGCTCCGCGAGAGCACCCTGGCGTCCGTCGACGCGGGGATGGACGCCTTCCTCGACCAGCCCGCTGCTGGGACGTACGCGGACGCGCTCGTGGGCCTGGTCGAGTCGGGCGAAATCGACGAGGAGCGACTCGACGAGAGCGTCGCGCCCGTCCTGGAAGCCAAGTTCGAAAGCGGGCTGTTCGAGGACCCCTACGTCGACCTGGAGCGAGCGAAAGAGACCCTGCGGACCGACGATCACCGCGAGGTGGCCCTCGACGCGGCCAGGGAGTCGATGACGCTGCTCCAGAACGAGGGAGCGATCCTCCCGTTCGACCCGACCGTTTCGGAGGTGTTCGTCGCCGGCCCGAACGCCGACGACCTGGACCACCAGTTCGGCGGGTGGAGCCGCGGCGACAACGAGGACGGCGTCTCCATCCGCGACGGAGTCGCGGCAGTCACCTCCGGCGAGACGATGGTCACCTTCGAACAGGGCGCGACGATGACGGAGTCCCGGGACCTCGACGCCGTCGCCCGGAAAGCCGATGACGCGGACGTCGCCGTGGTGGCGGTGGGCGAGAGCCAGTACATCCACGAGTTCGCCCTCGCGGAGAAGAGCGGCGAGACCGGCGAGTTCCCGACGCGCTCGCAACTCGCGCTGCCCGACGCCCAGCGCGAACTCGTCGAGACGGTCGTCGACAGCGGAACGCCCACTGCCGTGGTGCTGGTGACGGGGCGTCCGCTGGCCGTCGCGGACGTGGCCGACGCCGCACCGGCGCTCCTGATGGCCTACTATCCCGGCAGCGAGGGCGGGACGGCCGTCGCGGAGACGCTGTTCGGCGAGCACAATCCGTCGGGAACGCTCCCCATCTCGATGCCGCGCTCGGCGGGGCACCTGCCGACGCGGTTCAACCGCTACCGGGACACCGACGTCGTCGGCCCGCACGAACACCCCGCCTCCTACGACCCGCTCTTTCCCTTCGGCCACGGCCTGAGCTACACCGAGTTCACCGTCGAGAACCTCTCGCTGTCCGCCCAGACCGCGACGCCCGAGGAAACTGTCGAGGCCACGGTGACGGTCCGGAACACGGGCGAACGACCGGGCGCGACCGCCGTCGACTGCTACGTCTCCGACGTGCAGAGCTCGCGCGTGACGCCAGTGCGTGAGCTCGGTGACTTCGCCCGGGTGGAACTGGACGCGGGACAGGAGGTAGAAGTCACGCTCAGCGTGGACGTGAGCGACTTCGGCGTCCGCCAGCCCGAGGGGGAGCGCGTCGTCGAACCGGGTACGTTCGAGGTACGCGTCGCCGGCGAGACGGCGACGTTCGATGTCGTCGAGGGAGCCGACGGGTGCCGTGACGGTCAGTAGACGTACCGGATCACGAACCGGGCGAGGCCGACCACGTACGCGAGTATCCAGAAGATGACGTAGCCGAAGACGCCGATGCGGACGCGGGAGCGCCAGTGGCTCATCGTCGGCCCGCCGATCTCGTCGAGCAGGACGTCCTCGTCGTACTCCTCGTAGAGGTCGTGTTCGATCTTCGCCCGGAAGATACGGACGATTCCCGTGAAGCCAAACGCGAGCAGGGCGTAGGCCTGGAGGCCGAGAACGGCGTGCAGCGCCGAGAGGCCACCGAACTGGTCGGGGAGCCGCGGCGCCATCCAGAACAGGAGCGGGACGGTCGTCAGGACGAGGCCGGTGACGACGAACTTGAGGTGGTGCATCAGCACTCCCCAGGTGACCGGCTCCGTCTCGATGATGTAGTAGGCGCCGTAGAGGAAGCAGGGCAGGCTCAGCGTGACGGCGACGAGCACGACCGTCGATATCGCGGCCGGCGAGAGGCCCTGCATGGCCCCGGCTATGCAGGTCGTTCGCTAAAGGATGCCGAAGTCCGTCGCTCGCCGGGTAGTCGGTCTAGTCGGTCCGCTCGGCCGCCCAGTCGAGCAGCGGGACGAGGGAGTCGGTCTCCGTCGTGGTCGCGACCGTCGTCCGGTCCTCGTCGTAGCGGAGGTAGCCCGCGTCTGCGAGCTTCGGGAGGTGAATGTGGTGGAGCCTGACGTAACACCGTTCGACGGCGTCGGCTGATACGTCCCGAGCGTCAGCGTTCCGTTCCCTGGCGACCACGTCCCGGGCCAGGTCGGCGCTACCGACAGGCCCGTCGGCCGCGAGGAGACATCGGAGAAGGCAGCGGCGGCGCTCGTCGGCCAGGACCGCGACGGTGTCGGCGGGAAAATCCGCACGGAGAGTCGTCGTCTGGGAGGTAGTCATCGATTAGACGGTGGGCACCGATCCGTTTGAGAAACCTGTCTCAGCTGTCCCACTCCTTAAGTAGCCCCCAGTGAGACGAGCGGCCGTCACCTCTCGTCTTCGTCGTCCCGGTCACCTCCGCCGTCGATAACGAGGGTGCTGTCGACGAGACTCGCCGTCCCACGCCGGATACGAGCAGAGACGGCGTTCGCCGAGATCCCGAGCGCCGCGGCGATGTCGCTCGTCGAGGACCGACGCGGCACGTCGAAGTAGCCGCCGCTGAAGGCGGTGACCAGCGCGTCGCGCTGTTCGGGAGTCAGGTCGTACTCGCGCTGTCTGGGCGCCGTCGGCTGATAGAGCCGTACGACCTCGAAGTTGCGACCCGCTTCGCGGAAGTGGTCCTGGAACTCCCCGACGTGGTGCTCCTCGGCGAACCGGAGCGTGAGGTGCCAGGTGCCGTCCGCCCCGGTCGCTTCGACCATCGCACCGTGGTGGTCGACCACCGCGTCGATCAGGTCTCGGAACGCCTGTTCCCAGACGACCACGTACAGCACGCCGTCGCCGGTGTCCTCCGAGACGTCGGCCGATTCGATCGACGGATCCGCTCGAAGCGCGTCCCGGAACTCGTCGGCGTCGCAGCCGGACCCCCACAGGAACGGCATCACCTGCATCGTGCTGTGGGTCGCCATCCGTTCGGCCTCGACGACGACCGACGGGTGCTCTGTCAGCGCCTCGTCGAGCGCGAACGACGACGACGGGATCGAGAACTCCCCGATGACGCTCATTGTCCCGCGTAGGATACGTGGGTTGAAAAGGGACGTGCCAGGTCCCGTCGCCTTCCGTCGGTTTCGACAGGGATCTGCCGTTCACTCCCCCCTGCAGCGCCGCCAGCGTTGCAACGTCGCGGCGTTTATGCGGCTACGGGCCACAGTTTCGCACAATGAGCGACGCCGAGGACGAACAGTACTCGGACCGTGGGGAGGGCGAAAGCGAGTCGGTCCAGGAGCTACGCGACGCCGTCGACGAGAAGTACGACTTCGAGAACTTCGGGCCGGCGGAGATGGCGGAGATGTCCATCGACGAGTGGCAGGCGGCGTTCGACCCCGAGACGTGGATCACCGGCGCGGAACTCATCGACCGCGTCGAGGCGGACCTGAAGACGCGGGTCCGGAACCGCGAGGTGTTCGCGCGCGTCGAGCGCTACGAGGGCCCGCCCCGGTTGCTGGCGTACTCCGAGAACTCGTACGCGATGATCTACCCGGACGGCAGCGTCGAGGGCGAGGGGACCGTCCTCCGGGACGTCAAGCCGACCGTCGCGCTCTGCTCGATGGAGTCCTACGACGTCCCCGAAGCGCCCGACGGACCGGTCCTCCCGCGACCTGACGAGGTGCCAGAGGGCGGGAGCGAACTCGGCAACAACATGCTCCAGGTCATCGCCGGCATCCAGATCCTCGCGGGCGTCGTGCTACTGGGTGGCGGCGTGTTCTCGTTCGGCACGCGGGGAACGAATGCCCTGCTGTTGATCATCGCTGGACTCGGCTTCCTCGCTATCGGGGTCGTTCTCTTCGTGGTCGTGGCCAACGCGCGGCTCTCGGACACGTTCCGCGCCGAGGAGTTCCGCGACCGACTCCGGGGGGTCGGCCTCGAAGACGGGGAACGGCCCGAGTTCCTGCCGCCGGCGCCCGGCGAGGAGGCGGCGGCGGACGACGCCGGAGAGACCCGTTCCGAACGGTCGTGACGGTTCCTGCCGGCGGTATTCGGTGGGTTTATACAAACCGGGGACTGAAATTCGGACGTACATGAACAGGCGGGAATTTCTACTGAGTGCTGGGGGCGCCACCGGTGGCGCAGCGGCCCTCAGCGCCGCCGGCCCTGCTGCCGCCCAGGAGACCGAGACCGCCACCGGCACGCCGGGTGGTGGCGGGAACGAGACCGGCGGTGGCAACGAAACCAGCGGCGGGAACGAGACCGGCGGTGGCAACGAAACCAGCGGTGGCGACGGTGGCGGTGGCGGTGGCAGTGCCGGACCGCCGGACTACGGCACCTGGTTCAGCAACGTCGACAACTACGGCGGCGAAACTGTCGACGCCAGGGGCCAGAGCGAGGTCACCATCACCGTCGGTGCGGAGGGTAACGGCGGCGCGTTCGCGTTCGACCCGCCAGCCGTCCACGTCGACGCCGGCGCCACGCTGTTGTTCGAGTGGACCGGCGAAGGCGGCGCGCACAACGCCGTCGGCAACGACGGCACCATCGACTCGGGCGACCCCATCGGCGAGGCCGGTGTCAACTACGAGGTCGCCATCGAGGAAGACGGCATCTACCAGTACGTCTGTGAACCCCACGAAGGCCAGGGGATGAAAGGCGCCGTCGTCGTCGGCAGCGACTACCCCACCGTCGACACGAGCGGTGGCGGGGGCACGCCCGTCAACCCCGAACACATGGGCGTCCCCTTCCAGGCGCACTTCGTCGGCATCTCGACGGTGCTCGCCATCCTGGCCTCGCTCGTGTTCACCTTCTTCACGCTCAAGTACGGTGAATCGGCCAACACCAAGGGAGGGAACGACTGATGTCCTCGAGTGGCTCCACCTACGGTGACATCCACCGCTACGAACAGCCCCGCGAGAGCACGGCTGCCGCGCTCGCGATCGTCCTCCTGACGGTCGTCGAGGTCGTGTTCGTCGGGCTGTTCACCTACGGCATCATCGCCCAGTGGGCAGGGACGAACGCCCCGCTGGGGAACATGTTCCTCGGGGGCGTCCTCGCGGTCATCTTCATCGACCTGGCGTTCATCATGGTGCTCTACCGCAAAGAGTTCCTCCCCGACGTGATGATCGTCAAGAAACGCCGCCGAAAGTGGGAGGACCTCTACGTCCGAGAGGGTGACGTCGAGGGGACGCCCATCGCCGACGAGGACCCGTGGGAGAGCGTCAAACGCGCGGTCTACCCCTACTACAAGAAATAGATCATGCCACTGGACGAAGACAAATATCCGGCCGAATCTGGACGCCGCCGTTTCGTCAAAGGCGTCGTGGGCAGCGCAGCGCTCTCGAGCGTCGGTGCGGGCGGTGCCGCAGCGCTCGACGCGACCACCGGGCCTCTCGGGGCCGGCGGTGGCCGAACGAACTTCTTCGGTATCGAGAACACCGCGGGCCCGGCGCCGCGCGGGATGCCGATCATTCCCATCGAGATTACCGACGCTGGCGAGCTACGGGGCCAGACGCCACAGACCGTCGAGGAGATCGACGAGGGCGGCGGCGGGTTCAACGGGAGCGGCGTCCCGTACACCTGGTCCTGGTTCCAGTACTGCGGGATCCAGTCGTACGCGGGGTTGAATCCCGAGGCGGACGAGGACAACTTCTTCCGCGCCACGCCCGGCACCTACGACTGGATGAGCGACGTCGAGGGCGGCGAACCCCTCACCGTCGACATGTTCGACGACTACGAGTCCTGGAACAACGACATCGGGAGTGCCGGCGTCGGCAAACCCGCGACCGCGAGCTGGCGCTCGGAGGGACCGGACGCACAGACCATCCCAGTCCAGGTCCTCCGGAGCAAGCGCGTGACCCAGATGGTCAACGGCGAGGGTCCCTACAGCGACCTCGACGAGAGCGTCAGGACCTTCCTCGAGGGCGCGACGTCCCAGGACTTCATGGTCTGGCTGAACAAGTGTACCCACTTCTGCTGTGTCCCGGGCTTCAAGGCCTACGGAGACAGCGCCCGGTTCGACGCCGAGAACCGGGTGTACTGCCAGTGCCACCAGTCGGTGTACGACCCGTTCAGCCCCGTGCAGAAGGACTTCGTGGCCCTGCCGCGACCGGACGAGTGATACAATGAGTCTCGAACGCAAAGACGAACACGAACACGGAAGCTGGATGGAATCGCGGGACCTGACCGCGATCGAACAGATCTATCTGACGACGCTTATCTGGCTCGACAAGCGCCTGCGCGTCGTGGACTACCTCGAGATCCTGGAGGACATGTACTACAAGGTCAACCTCCAGATGCCCAAGAGCCACACGGAACAGTACAACCTGGACAACAAGTTCTGGTACTGGTATCCGCTGTACGCGCTCGGGTCGTTCTCGACCATCGCCTACATCGTCGCGGCGGTGTCGGGCGCCCTGCTGGGCTTCTACTACGCGCCCGCGGCCGCCAACGCCAACGGCCAGCCCACCATCGCCTACGAGCAGATCACCTTCATCATGACGCAGCTGAACTTCGGGTTCTTCCTCCGATCGCTCCACCGGTGGGCGGCCCAGTTCATGGTCGCGGCGGTCTTCCTCCACATGCTGCGGGTCTACTTCACGGGCGCGTACAAGGAACCCCGCGAGCTCAACTGGATCATCGGCATCGTCCTCATCTCGCTGACGATGGTGTTCGGATACACGGGCTACCTGCTCCCCTGGGACCAGCTGGCGTTCTGGGCCGGCCAGATCGGCGTCGAGATGTCGCTGTCGATTCCGCTCATCGGTGAGTGGGTCGCACAGCTGATGTTCGGGGGCTTCACGCTGAGCCAGTCGACGCTCCAGCGGATGTACATCCTGCACGTGTTCTTCCTCCCGTTCGTCACGACCGCACTCATCGCGGTGCACATCGGCATCGTCTGGATGCAGGGCATCGCGGAACCACACTAGTACAATGACAGACGACACCACTTCCGACGACGTTCGCACGGACGGTAGCGGCGGTACAGGCATCGTCCCACCGGACGACGAGACCCCGACCTGGTCCGAGCGCAAGCAGCGCACCCAGGGGCTCTCCAGGCTGACGTACGAATACTTCGAGCGGGCCCGCCGCGAGGACCAGGACCTGCGCCAGCAGTCCGACTACGTCGAGCGCGACGTCCTGGGCTTCCCGGCCTGGCCCCACGAGATGATCCGCAACCTGGCGCTGACGAGCTTCTTCGTCGGCATCATCATCTTCCTCTCGGCCGCGCTCCCGCCCCACATCGGTCCGCCGGCCAACGCCTCCAGCACCCCGGCGGTCATCCTGCCCGACTGGTACCTCTACTGGTCGTTCGGGCTGTTGAAGCTGGGCTTCCTCAACCCCGAACTCTCGCTGCTCGGGGACACGAAGCTGCTGGCCGACCGGACCTACGGCGTCCTGGCCAACGTCGTCATCGTCGGCTTCATCGCCATCGTTCCCTTCCTGAACAAGGGGAGCGCCCGGCGACCCGTCGAGCAGCCGTTCTGGGCCGCGGTCGGCATGTCCGGCGTGATCTTCTCGATCACCATCGCCGCGCTGTCGGTCAAGAACCTGCTCCCGATGGACTCGAAGCTCCTGCAGGACCTGACCTTCCTGTTGCCCTTCGTCGGCGCGTTCATCACCTACGCGGTGTTGCGGACGATGCGCGAGGGGTACATGTTCAACCTCAACCGTCGGTACTACCGATTGCGACCGCCGAAATAGCGGTTCCGCGCTGCGAGTCTTTTCCGTCCGTGTTCGTTTTCCAGCGTCTCTCACGCCGACAAGCGACAGCGTCGTGTCGCGCAATCGCCCGCGAGCGACGTGGTGAGTGGGCCAGTCCCCGTCGGCACGAACTCGCCGCAGTAAAGTACGTGCCGCCCGTTCCCGTCCGTAATGACTGACGACCGGTCGGAGGGCGTCGACGAGCCGGACGCGCGGACGCGCGACGTCGTCGTGCCCCTCCGGGTGTACAAGACGGTGACCGTCTTCTCGACGCTGTTCGCCGTCGCCGCCGTCGTCGGTGGCTTCCTCCTCATCGACCAGGCGACCGACCGGGCGACGCTGCCGACATCCGAGATAGATCCGGTGGTCGCCATCGCCGGCATTGGACTCATCGTCCTCGGTGCGGGGACATACGCCTTCTCGACGCGTTTCCGCACTGCGGAAATGGGAAAGTCTAAAGACGACGCCGACGAACCCTCAGATAATGGCTGACGAATTCGCGAAAGGCTTCGGTATCCTCGTCACCGCCGGACTCGCGTGGATGACACTGGCGGGCTGGTACAAGACGCCGTCGTTCGAGGGGCAACAGCTAAGCGCTGCGGCCCCCGAGGCCGCCACGGTGTACGACCAGATTGCGCTCACGCTCGAACCCGTCCTCTTCTGGTTCGCCATCCTCGGTGCGCTGACGTTCTGGATCCTCATCCCCGCGTTCGAGCGCGCGCGCGATTCGTACGCCGAACGTTCGCAGTAGTCTGTTTTTCGCAGCCTGGTTCCTCGCTCTGGAACGTCCGTACGTATCGTCCGAAACCGCCAGACGGCTTCGATTCGATTGCTATCGGGAGATTGCGAGTGTAACGATCAGACGGATCTGTGTGAACGGGCGCTGGAAGGAAGAGAGACGACAACACCTCGAAAGCCCTCGGCGCGCTGAACCACCGGAAGACTCACTCCGTTCGTCTTCCGAGCTCTCGTTCGCTCCGCTCACGGGAATCGCGCGAACACCACTGCGCTCCTCGGCCTCGCCTGCGGTGCCCTCAGCGGAGCTGAGGACCACGCGAGAGCTTCGCTCTCGCGGTCGCTTGCGGGGCCGGGGTTCCCGGAGCGGAAGGCCGGCGCAGCCGGCCTTCTCAAACCTGGCGGCTCCGCCGCCAGGCGCGCCTCGCCCTTTCAGTCCACCGTCAGAGCAAGCTCTGACGAGCCCTGCCTCGCTACGCTCGGCAGGACCCCAGGCCCACACCGCAGCCCTGCCCTCCCCCTTCCACGCGAGCGAAGCGAGTGTGGGCTCGAAAGACGAGGTGTGCCGAGTCTTTCGGTGGGTCGCGCGATGAAACGCGCTTCCGGCCGACCACCGGGCAGTGGCAGGGCGGTCAGGAAGCGTGTCGCTCGCCGGACGGCGAGCGACCGGGGAGGTTTGGTGGAATTAATCGCGAGCGCGTGGCGAAGCCCGCGCGAGCGAGGCTGTCCCTGGAGGAATGAAAGGGCGAGGTGCGCTCGGCGAAGCCCGGCGAAGTAAGCACCGAACGGAGTGAGGCGCGTGGTTCGAGAGACCGAAGGTCTCTCGTCATCACGAAAATCTCCGATTTTCGGACGACAGCGAGCCGCGCGAGTCGAGCGGGCCGAGGGCTTTCTGAGTGTTGGCGGTCCCGGTATCGACACCAGAGAGCGACCGAAGGCGTTCAACGTGTTCGCGTCGATATTGACGCCGGCGCTGGGAACCGCACAAAATCGTTACAGACACTCCCTCTCTCGAACGACAGTGAGCGTCGAACCAGTCACTCACGGGTTTGCCAGACCGACGACAGCGGAGAAACGGCGGAATCGACAAGAGCGTTCGGCACAGCGAAGCGGAAAATCCAGAGAGAACCGACGGGCGCTACACGAGCGAGTCGATGGAGCCGGTGAAGGCGACCTGGAAGACCACGTACAACAGCGCGAGGACCCAGGCACCGATGGCCGCCTTGGGTCGGTCGAGCGGGAGATCGCGTCGGGCTTCGACCTTGCGCGACTCGAACTCGAAGAAGTCGGTGATGACCATCCCGACCACGAGGACGGAGGTGACGAGGCCGCCGTGGTGGTGGACGGTGAGGAAGTAGAACGAGGCGAGCACGAGCACGAGGTTCGTCACCTCGTGGGGGACCCATCGGGTGATGGCGTCGGCGCCGTCGTCCTCGTACTGGTCGACGTATCGCCGCTGGGCGAGGAACCGGGTCACCATGTTGACCAGGACGAGTGCCAGTATCACGATCTCGATCTGGCCCTGGAGCGCGGCGTCCAGCGGCCCGAACAGGTTCACGAACGGCTCCGTCTGCATATCTTGCACTGTGTCCACCGTCCATTAGTGTCTTTCCAATTTCCAGCGGGTAGAATCCGGCAAATCTGTCGAAGAGTGACAGTTTTGCCGGTGGGCTGTGGTCCGTCGGCTAGAATTCCGGGTCGCTCGCCGGCGTCAGGGCGACGTCGACGGACCCGTCGGGCGTGACGGTGACCGGCTCGCCAGCGGCGACGGTGGCCACCTCGCGGTCGTCGGCGACCAGCGTCACCGGTGTCTCGTCGCGTTCGACCGTGAGCCGGAGGTCCTCGAGGGGGAGGACCCAGTGGTCGGGGTTGGTGGCGAAGGGGGCGATGGGTGCGACGGGTCCGACGCTCGTCCCCGGGGCGACGAGCGGACAGCCGAGCCGGTGGGCGTAGCCGGTCGAGCCGGCGGGCGTCGCGACGACGACGCCGTCCGCGCGGAACTGGCCGACGTGGCTGTCCCCGCTGGCCACGGCGTACTCCGAGATGTGGGCGACTTCCGCCGTCAGCAGCGACACGTCGGCGACGGCGCTGGCGACCCGCTCGCCGTCGTACTCGACGCGAAGGACGGGATACGACTGCGTCTCGGCGTCACCGGCGAGGACTGTATCGATGGCTGCCGCGGCGGACTCGGTCGCGACGGACCGGAATCCCCCGTCGACGTCGACCGGCAGGACCGGTAGCGTGGGGGCGGACCGAGCGAGTCGCGCGAAGGCGGTGTCACCGACGGCGACGGCGAGAGCCGGCGACGCGGCCAGCACGGATTCGACGTCGCCCACGCGCGAGCGGGCGCCCGCCGACGTGACGGCCGCCTCCAGGTCCGCCGTCGCGTCGCCGACGACGCCGACGAGCGGCTCCCCGTCGTTCATGATTCGAAACTCAGGCCAGGCGGAGAAAAAGCTGCTGACCTCGCCCGACGCACGGGGACGCTATCGAGGGACCGAGCGCTGGCGGACCGGCGACACCGCCGCTCAGATACCGAGTCTATCCCGGGCGAACTGGGCGAGCAGCGGGAGGTCCGAGAGGTGCATGAGATTCCGCATCGCGAGCCGGTTACCGTTGTTCACCTGCTCCAGGGTGTCCTCGTCCGTGGCGCGCAGGTCGGCCATCAGGCGGTCGTAGCGCTCGTTGGGGGCGAGATAGAGGAGCTGGGTCATGAGCAGTCGGGGGCGCATCTGCGGGGCGACGTCGCGGTGCCACAGCTCGTCGTAGGTCGACAGCGCCGCGGCGGAGGTGTCGGGCTCCTCGGGCGTGAGACAGGCGTCTGCGGTGATTGCCGCCGCCCGTGCAGACTTCATGCCGGAGTGGATCCCCTCGCCCCACAGCGGATCGATCGTCGGGACGGTGTCGCCGATGGCCATGAAGTTGTCCGTGCTCATCCCCTCCGGGGGCTGGATGTGGGCCGACCCGCGGTGTTGCTTGCCCTCGATTCGCTCGGCGTCGTCGAAGCGGGGGTCGCGGTCGATCCAGTAGTCCAGGTAGTCGTCGATGCCCATCCCCTCTTTCGCGTAGGCGTCGTGGGAGTCGTTCTGGATGTAACAGAGGCCGACTTTCGCGGTGTCGGCTCCGGTGTGGAAAATCCACGAGTAGCCGCCCGGCGCCAGGTCGTGGTCCAGGCGGAGCATCATCGAGTCGCGAAGGTCGGCGAACTCGGGATGGTTCACGGCGACGCCCTCGAACTCGTACTCGATGCCGATGGCCTGGTGTTCGCGTTCGAGGCCGGTGACGTCGAGTTTCTTGGCCAGCGGCGCGGCCGGGCCCGTCGCGTCGACGACGACGTCCGCGTACACCTCTTCGGAGCCGTCGTACCTGACGCCGACGATCTCGCCGCCGTCCATGATGGGTGCCGAGACGCGGGACTCGAACCGGTACTCTGCCCCTCGCTCGCGACCGTCGCGGACGAGGAAGCGCTTGAAGTCGGCGAACTCCAGGACGGCGCCCGCCTGGTCGCGCACGTAGTGTTCGCTGGGCGATTCGAGAACGACCTTGTCGGTGTAGTGCATCACGACGTCGTCGGGGATGCCGAACGACGCCATCATCGACGGGAAGGTGCCGGCGGTGGACTTGTTGCTCTGACGCGGGAACTGGTCTTCGGGCTCGGTTTCGAGCACGAGGACGTCGTAGTTCCTCGCCGCCAAATCGCGGGCACACTGGGCGCCGGCCGGCCCGGCCCCGGCTATAACCACGTCAAAGCGATCGCTCATAGCATCAGGTCATGCGTACCCACTAATAGTCTTGCTGAATTTGCCAGGTGAATGCGGTCCAGTGGCCGGGTTGTGCACCGCGACGGCGACGCTGTTCTCGAAAGCGTAAAGGCCACACCGGACACAGCACCGGGAAAGCGCGGGGACCGGGGCCCGCGGGGATACATCATGGTCATGAAGACAGGCGCTGGCTGGCTCGCTGACAGCGCGACGTTGCCGACGGCGCTTCGCGCGGTGCTTGGGTACTACGCCGACGCAGGCGTGTTCGACTACGGTAGCCTCTCGCTCAAGCGCGAGATCGACGAGCGCACCGAGCGGATGGTCGACGACGTGTTCGGACTCGTCGAGGACGCCCTCGCCGAGGAGTTCGACCGTCCCTCGGTGGCGTTCGACTACGACACCAAGCTGGTTCTCCCGGCCCAGCTAACCCTCGGGTACGTCTACCGCTCTGCCAGGCAGCGAGCGGCCTCCGATCCCGTCACTGACGAGATAGCCACCGGCGTCCCCGAAGTCGACGAGACGGCCCTCGAGGTGGGCCCCTCACAGCAACTCTCGCCACGCGAGATGGTCGTCCGCGCCGAGCAGATGACCTCCCTCTCCATCGAGGCGCTGGTCGACGGCGACATGCGCGACGCCATCAACGACGACGAGTTCGAGGACTTCTCGGTCGACTTCGAGGCCGACCCCCGGCGCGTCGCCGAGGTCGCCCAGGCGGCGCTCCAGGCCGACCTGGACGCCAAGCTGGAGGGGCTTCCCCCGGTCGTCGAGGAGACCTACACGCGGGCGGTCGACTACTCGGAAGCGCACCAGGACCGGGACGACCAGTTCCGCGAGATGATGAGCGCGGCCGAGGACGGCGACCAGTCGGCGTTGCGCGACGTCCGCGAGCAGTACAAGTTCGCCGACTTCGAGGAGCCCATCGAGCTGTTCGACGAGAGCGAACGCAACTTGCCGTATCTCAAGACACAGTACGCCCGCGTCGGTGTCCTCTACGACGGGATGATCGGTCTCTATCGGCTGGCCGGTCTGGACGTCGACGACGACTTCGCGAAGGCCATCGTGCTCGCCATCATCGGCGCCCAGGTGTGGCTCGACGACGTCGACGACTACGTCGACGACCGCCGGAACGGGCAACTGACGCCCGTCACCGCGGAGTACCTCCTCGCGCCGGACGAGGACGCGGGCTATCGGCGCGTCGTCGACGTCACCGAGCAATACCTCGACCTGGCCAAGACCTACGCGACGCGCGCGGACTCGCCCCTGACCGGTATCGCCGTCGAGTACATCTATCGCTCGGGTGAACCAGAAGTTCTGCCCGGGAGTCCGTAGCGAACCGGCTCGAAGGGGTCGTAGTTGGTTCTCTCCCTCGCTGGCCGTACTACAGTTTTACCAGTGGGCGCACGTATCCACCAGCATGGAGTGGTACAACGAACCGCCGAGCTGGCGCGAGGAGGGCGACCGCCTCGTGGTCCAGGCCGGAGCCGAGACGGACTGCTGGCGCGTGACGCTGCACGACTACGTCGCGGACGACGCGCACTTCTACCATCGAGCAGTCGACGGCGACTTCACCGCGACCGTCGAATTCGCTGGCGACTACGGGTCCCAGTACGACCAGGCAGGGTTGATGGTCCGCGACAGCGAGGAGCGCTGGCTGAAGTGCGGAATCGAGTACGTCGACGGCGCCCAGCAAGCGAGTGCCGTCGTCACCCGGGCGTTCTCCGACTGGTCGGTCGTTCCCCTCGACGACGACCCCGAGTCGGTCTGGATCCGCGTCGAACGGACCGGCCCCGCTATCGAGGTGTTCTTCTCCCGCAACGGCCGGGAGTTCACGATGATCCGTCAGGCCTACCTCACGGAGACGGAGACGCTCCGGGTCGGGCCGATGGCAGCGGCTCCGCGCGGTGACGGCTTCGAAACGGTCTTCGAAAACTTCGACGTCGCGTAACTCAGTAGAACTCGCGAACGAGGTCCATCGCGCCCTCGGGGGCGCCGTCGGGGATTTCGGCCATGCTGCCCTCGATGCCCTGGCGCTGCTCGTAGGGGACGCTGTCCTCGTCCTGGTAGAGGACGCCCATGTACTCCGTCTCGGTCTCGCGGATCTTGTCCATCGCCGCGTCCGAGTCGTGGCGGTCGTGGTCGGTCTCGTCGAGGTCGACCAGCGAGTCGCGGAAGTAGTCGTACGTGTCGACGTCGTTGAACGTGACACACGGCGAGTAGACGTTGACGAAGCCGAAGCCGTCGTGCTCGATGGCCTCCTGGACCAGCTCGGCGTGACGCTGGGAGTCAGAGGAGAAGGACTGGGCGACGAACGTCGCGCCCGCGGCCATCGCGAGCGCCTTGGGGTTGACCGGGGCCATCTGCGGACCCTCGGGCGACGTGGACGTCTCGAAGTCCTCGCGCGAGGTCGGCGAAGCCTGGCCCTTGGTGAGGCCGTAGATGCGGTTGTCCATGACGACGTAGCTCATGTCGACGTTACGGCGGACGGCGTGGATGAAGTGGCCCGCGCCGATGGAGAAGCCGTCGCCGTCGCCGCCGGCGACCATCACTTCCAGGTTCGGGTTGGCCATCTTCACGCCGACGCCGACGGGCAGGGCGCGACCGTGGACCCCGTGCAGCGCGTAGCTGTGCATGTAGGTCCCGATCTTGCCGGAACAGCCGATGCCGGCGACCACGAACGTGTTGTCGGGGTCGTTGCCGGTCTCGGCCAGCGCCTTCATCATGCCGTTCATCGTCCCGAAGTCACCGCAGCCGGGACACCACGTCGGTTGCTTGTCGGACTTGAAGTCGGTAAATCGGACGTCTGAGCTCATGCTTTCACCTCGGCTTCGTCGGCCATCGCGGCCCTGATCTCCGCGGCGAGTTCGTCGGCGTCGAAGCGGACGCCGTCGTACTTGTTGACGCGGTCGACGCGTTCGAGCACGTCGTGTTCGATGACGTCGGCGAACTGCCCCGTCGCGTTACACTCGACGACGATGGTCTGGTCGGCTTGCTCGACCTCCTCGGTGAGGTCCGGGCGCGGGAAGATGTAGGGGACGGAGATGAAGCGGACCTCGATGTCCTCGTCTTCGAGGAACTCCATCCCTTCGCGCATCGCGCCCTCGTTCGAACCCCAGGAGATGACCAGCGTGTCGGCGTCGGGGTTGCCGAACTCGCGGTAGTCCCAGTCTTCGCGCACGATGGCGGTCTCGACCTTCTGCTCGCGTTTCTCGACCTGTTCTTTGCGGACCTCGGTGTCCTCGGTCCGGCGACCGAGGGCGTCGTGTTCGAGACCCGTCGTCATGTGCGCGCCGCCGGAGGTTCCGGGGAACGTCCGCGGCGAGATGCCGTCGGCCGCGGGGAAGTGGGGCTGGAACTGGTCCTTCTCGTTCATCCAGCCGTCGATGTCCTCCTCGTCGACGACGTTGCCGCGCTCGATCTCGACCTCGTCCATGTCGAAGGCCTCCGGCTTGAACGTCTGCTCGGTGACGGCCATCGCGAGGTCGGAGACGAGGTACACCGGCGTCTGGTACTTCTCGGCGAGGTTGAACGCCTCGACGGTCTTCCAGAAACACTCCGAGATAGTCGTCGGCGCGACGACGAACCGCGGAATCTCGCCGTGGCCGCCGTACAGCGTCATGTTGAGGTCGCCCTGTTCCTGCTTGGTCGGCATCCCGGTCGAGGGACCCGAGCGCATCACGTCACAGATGACCAGCGGCGTCTCGGTGGTCGCGACCAGACCGAACGTCTCGGTCATCAGGTCGATCCCCGGACCGGACGTCGCGGTCATCGCGCGCGCTCCGGCGCGGGCCGCACCCAGCGCCATGTTGATGGCCGCGAGTTCGTCCTCCGCCTGGACGACTTTCCCGCCGAACTGGTCGACGCGGCCGGTCATGTACTCCATCACTTCCGTCGCGGGCGTGATGGGGTAGCCGGCGTAGAACCGGCAGCCAGCGGCGATGGCGCCCATCCCGATGGCCTGGTCGCCGTTGATGAGGACGTAGTCCTCGTCGGACGTCTGGAGTTCGTAGCCGAAGTCGTGGTCGTACTCCTCCTGGACGTACTCCTGGCCCTTGCGCGCGGCCTGCATGTTGTTCTCGACGATGGCCTCCCCCTTGTCGCCGAAGCGCTTCTCCAGGGACTCGTCGAGGTTCTCGATGGGGAACTGCGATACTTCGCAGGCCGCACCGAGTGCGACGACGTTTGCCATGATGGCCCCGCCGGCCTCCTCCGCGAGGCGCTTGAGCGGAACTTCGAGGCCGATCATCTCGTCGGGCACCTCGACGTTCTGCATCGTCGTGCGCTCGCCGTCGTAGATGATGACGGAACCCTCGTGCAGTTCGTCGAGGTTCTCGTCGATCGTGCGTTCGGTGAGCGCGATGAGCAGGTCGAGGCGGTCCACGACACTCTGGACGCGGTCGAGCGACGTCCGGATCTTGTATGCCGTGTACCCACCGCGGATACGCGACGCGAAGTCCTTGGACGTGAAGACGTGCCGACCGGCCCGCGAGAGTGCCTGGGCGAAGATCTTCCCGGTAGAGTCGATTCCATCGCCGGCTTCGCCGCCGATGGCCCAGTTGAGGTCGTCGGGCATTCTAGCGCGTGGGTATCCGTTGCCTATGGAAAAACCTTCTGTAAACGCCTGGAGACCCGAAGGCTGTGGGTTTTGCCTCTTTTCCGGTTGCGAATAGTGTACTCGATTCCGAGTGATCTGTTCGGCCCGCTCACGGACCGAAACCGGCTTGCCGGTAATCGCCCAAGCGAGCCTATGGATCCAACGAAGACTGCCGTCCGGGCCGTCCGTGACGTCGGTCCCGACGCGGTCGCCATCGATCTGGAATCGCCGACGGAGTTCGACGCCCAGCCGGGACAGTTCGTCAAGCTGACGTTCGACCTGGCCGACAAGCTGGAGTTCGAGGCCATCGAGCGCCTCGCCGCCGAGGGCGAACTCGACGTCGAGACGGCCGACGAACTCGAACGCGGCGACGAGGTGCTCGTCTCCCGCTTCTACACCATCTCCTCGCCCGACGTCGGCGACACCTTCGAGATAACCGTCGGCATCGACCCTGACGGAACCCTCGCCCCGGTCCTGGCCGACCTCTCGGCCGGCGACGTCGTCACCGTCTCCGGCCCCTTCGGGAACGACTACTACGAGGGCGAGGACCTCGCCGTGATTCTCGCTGGCGGCCCCGGCGTCGGCCCCGCCGTCGGCATCGCCGAGCGCGCCCTCTCGGACGGGAACCGCGCCGCCGTCGTCTACCAGGACGACGCCCCCATCCACGAAGAGCGTCTCGCCGACATTCGGGAACAGGGCGCCACTGTCACGCTGCTGGCCGCGGGCGAGGACCTGTCCCCCGCCGTCGCCGACGTCCTCGACGACTACGGCGCCGACAGCCAGCTCTTCGTCTACGGCTTCGCCGACTTCATCGACGACGGGACGTCGGCCATCGACGCCGCCGGTGGGGATTCGGAAGGCGCCAAGATCGAGAACTTCGGCTAGGAGTCGTTTCCGTTCGAAGTGAGGTTTGGACGTGCCCGTTCGTCATTCTGACAGCAGGCACCGCAAACAACTCGAAAGCCCTCGGCGCGCTGGACCAGCGCGGACCACGCTGCGCGCCTCACTTCGTTCGGTGCTTGCGGGTCCGTGCTTCGTCCAGCACGCCTCGCCCTTTCAGTCCACCAGGGAACCCCAACCGCAGCCCTGCTTTTCCCCTGGTCGCGCGATGAAACGCGCTCCCGGCCACGGAGGGTGACCAGAAGGCTGTCTCCGGAAACCGAAGGCTGCAGGGAAGGTGGTGGATGAAACGGAACCGCGGCCGGTTACATCGCACCGGCGACGCCGCTGCCGATAGCGGCGCCGCAGTCGCCGCAGCCGACGAGGTAGAACCGCTTCGAGGCCGTGAAGAAACCGGTCGTCGAGTCCATGTCGAGGAACTCGACGTCGTCGGCCTCGGTCAGTTCCGACTCGCAGTGAGGACAGTGCACCATCGTTACGCTGCCCCCGCGTTCGATTTGGCGCCGGCGACGCCGCTGCCGAGCGTTCGGCCGCAGGCGGCGCAGTTGGCGGTGTAGAACCGCTTGGAGGCTCTGATGAATCCGGTCTTTGCGTCCGTCTCGACGAACTCGATGTCGTCGGCGTCGTCGAGGGTCGTCTCGCATTCAGGGCAGTGTACCATGCGGTCGGGGCATCGAGGCAGGTCGAAAAATAACTGTGGGTCGCTTCGACTGGAACCGAGCGTCGGTTCGCACACCCCCGGAAAAGATATACCCGCCATCACCCAAGGTCTGGTATGCGCGAGGCAAGTCGGACGACCCGCCAGCGCATCGCCGACCGACTCCGGGACGACGCCCTCCAGGCGGGGGCCATCGCCCGGGAGTTCGAAATACAGACCAGCGACGCGCTCAGTCACGTCGAGCACATCTCGAAGTCGCTGGACTCGACCGACGAGCAGTTGCTCGTCGCGCCGCCCACCTGCGAGGAGTGCGGCTTCGACGCCTTCGACGACCTGGTCAACCGGCCGAGTCGCTGTCCGGAGTGCAAGAGCGAGTCCGTGACGGAACCGGCCTATCGGATCAACTGACGTCGTTGCGGACCGGCCCGTCAGCCGCGCCGTTGGAGCGGCGCGCCGCGTGGCTCAGTTCCCGGAGAAGCCGATCCGGCTCCCCGACGAGCGGGTTCGCTCGTCGGCGGGGCCCAGGTGTTCGAACGCGTAGCGGTCGTCGGTGAGGTAGACGCCACCGTCTGCGACCGCAACGTCGACGACTTCCAGCGTCGCACCCTTGCAGGGACCGAAGTTGCAGTAGCCGGAGTCGGTCTCGAAGTAGGCCCCGTGTTTCTCGCAGACGATCTCGCCGTTCCGGAACGCCGCCCCGTCGCCCGAATCCAGGCGCACGTCGGTCCAGTGCTGGCAGTAGTTCTCGTAGGCGACCACGTCGTCGTTCAGCGTGAGGAGGATCCCTTCCCGGGTCGCGTCGCCGTCCACCTCGCTGATGGTGAACAGCACGTCGCCCTCGTCGGGAATCTCCTCAACGTCGACGATGCGTCGCGCGTCGTCCATGCTGGCGACGTGTACCACGCACCGGGATTTGAAGCCCGCGGTCTCGACGGGCGGGTCGGGGACGGCCAAACGCTTATCCTGGTGGGATAGGGTGCTAAAACCTCGCGCTTCAGCGCGAGGATACAGCGCCCGCACGTAGTTTTAAGAGGTTCTACGGCGTACTAAATGCTAACCGAGGCGGTCTAACCGCCCTATCCCAATGAGACAATGTCGGGATTCACCCTTTCGTCGTGGAAGGCACCCCTTCTATCAGACGAACAGGGTGCAGGAAGCACAAGATAACCCCGAATCCCCGTCTTCTCGACGGAGGATAGGGGTAACGGTAGCGTGGCACTGCCAGCATTCCCTCGGGAATGTTAAACCGTAAATCTCCCAAACCAGCAAGCCTCCGCTTGTGGGAAGCCCCACCATTTACGGCGGGGAGGATGTCACTCTGCGTTCGGCCGACCGCCACCCATGAGCGAGGATCTGGTCGTCTACGGCTCGTACGGCTACACGGGGTCGCTGATCACCGAAGCCCTGGTCGACCGGGGGTACGCCCCACTGCTCGCTGGCCGTGACCGCGACCGGCTCAGCGACCAGGCCATCCGGGCCGGCTGTGAGTTCGAGGTCGTCGCGCTCGACGAGCCACAGGTCCTCGACATGGTGCTGGAAGACGCTACTGCAGTGCTCCACTGCGCAGGCCCGTTCACGAGGACAGCCGCGCCGATGGTCGAGGCCTGCCTCCGGACCGGGACGCACTATCTCGACATCACCGGCGAGATAGACGTCTTCGAGGCCGCCCACGACCGCGACGCGGACGCCGAGGAGGCGGGCGTGATGCTCCTCCCCGGTACCGGGTTCGACGTCGTCCCGACGGACTGTCTCGCGGCGCACCTCCACGAGCGACTCCCGGACGCGACCGAACTCGAACTCGCGTTCGACGCCGACGTCGGCGTCTCCCCCGGCACGGCCAAGACAGTCGTCGAACAGCTCGGCTCGGGCGGGAAGGTCCGCCGCGACGGCCGTATCGTCGGCGTCCCGTCCGCTCACGCGACCCGGCGGGTCGACTTCGGCTGGGGCAAGGACGACCGCCACGCGGTGGCCATCCCCTGGGGCGACGTCTCGACGGCCTACCACACGACCGGGATTCCGAACGTCACGGTCTACATGTCGATGCCGCCGTCCGCGGTGCGCTTGCAGCGGGCGGCGGATTATCTCTCGCCAGTGTTCGGTCTCGACCGGGTGAAGCAGTTCCTCCAGTGGCTCGTCGACACCCAGGTCACGGGTCCCGACGCGAGCGAACGAGCGAACGAGGAGAGCGCCGTCTGGGGAGAGGCGCGGACCGACGACGGGGAGCGAGTCGTCTCCCGACTCCGGTGTCCCCACACCTACACGACCACCGTCGAGACGGCGCTGGCCGTCGCGGAGCGCGTCCTCGACGGCGACGCGCCAACCGGCTTTCAGACGCCTGCGGGCGCGTACGGTCCTGACCTGATTCTCGACGTCCCGGGTACCGAACGCGAGGACGTCGTCTGATAGTGGTGGTTGTAGTCGATTACCGGCTATCGTCGCGACCGGGCCGACGGTGACCGGTCAAAAGCTACAACCACCACTACGAGTTCCGAACCGTCCGGGGGTCGCCGAGCCGCCCGAACGTTCATTTGGTGAGTTCCGCTATCTAGCCCATGAGCGAACCCGAGGCGCCCGCGGTGTCGTTCCCCCTCAAGGAGCGCGCGATGGACGAGGCGCCGGTCGGTATCACCATCACTGACGCGACTCAACCCGACAACCCGCTAATCTACGTCAACGAGGCGTTCGAGCGCGTGACGGGCTATCCCCGAGAAGAGGTCCTCGGTCGCAACTGCCGCCTGCTGCAGGGGCCGGAGACGCGCGAGGAACCGGTGCGGACGCTCCGCGAGGCCGTCGACGCGGGCGAGTCGGTCACCGTCGAACTGCGCAACTACCGCAGGGACGGCGAGGAGTTCTGGAACGAGGTGACCATCGCGCCCATTGAGGGCGAGGACGGCGAGCCGGTGAACTTCGTCGGCTTCCAGAACGACGTCACGCGCCGGAAGGCCGCGGAGATGGCGCTCGAGGACGAACGCGAGCGCCTCGACGTCGTCTTCCGCCGCGTCGAACGGCTCCTCGACGCCGTGACGACGGCCATCATCGCACCGACGTCCCGGAGCGACCTGGAGCGCGCAGTGTGCGAGGGACTGGTCGACGCCGGTCCCTACGAGGCGGCCTGGATCGGAACCGTCGACGCCGCGGGCGAGTTACTCTCGGCGTCGAGTACGACGGGCGACCACCCGGGGCTTCCCGAAGGGGGCGTTCGCGTCGATACCGACCATCCCGCGGCGGTTGCCTGCCGAGAAGGGACGATTCAGGGCCTCCACGGGCTCTCGGATGGCAACGGCGGAGCCGGTGACGACGGCCAGCAGATAGCCGTTCCGTTGCGTCACGGCGACTCCGAGTACGGCGTCATCACGCTCGTCGCCCCTGCCGGGCTCCGCGTCGACGAGCGTGAGGCGACGGTCCTGACGGCGCTCGGGCGAGCCATCGCCGCCGCGCTGTCCGCGGTCGAGACCCGGCGCATCCTCGTCGCGGACGACGTCGTCGACGTCGAGCTATCGGTGCGCGACGACGACCTCTTCTTCGTCAGGATCTCCGAGCAGGTGGACTGTCGGCTGACCTACGAGGGGGCAGTGGCGGATGCCGACGTGCCGTCGCTGTACTTCACGGCCACCGGCGCGTCGGTCGAGGCCATCCTCGAGGCCGCCGCGGACTGTCAGGACGTCGTCGCGGTGTCGACGGTCATCGAGGACGGGGAGCAACACCTGCTGGAGTTCGAACTCGGCCGGGACCCGCTCGTTGGTCGACTCGCCGCCTTCGGCGCGGAGACGCGATCCATCGTCGCCGAGGAGGGGGAGGCGTCGGTCGAGTTTACCCTCCCCGCGGGGGCGGACCTGCGCTCACTCGTCGAGCGCGTCCGCGAGGAGTACCCCGACACGGAGCTGCGGTCGACTGCCCACCGTGAACGGCCGCCCGAGACCAAACAGGAGTTCTTCACGCGCGTCGAGACGGCGCTGACCGACCGACAGCTCGCGGCCCTCCAGACGGCCTTCGTCGGCGGCTTCTTCGACCGGCCCCGGCGGGCGACCGGCGACGAACTCGCCGCGTCGATGGACCTCACGCGGTCGACGTTCCACCAGCACCTCCGGGTCGCCCAGCGAAAGCTCCTCGCGGAGTTCTTCGAGCGGTAGTACCCTACTAGTCCGGCATCCGGCTTATGGTACTGACAGCACAACTATAGGTAATGAGTCAGCCATCCGAAGGGTCCCGCGACGGCGGAGCCTCGACGACGCCGGCCGAACCTGTCGCCGAGAGTAAAGCTATCCAGCGGCGGACCGGTGCGACGTTCCACCTGGCGACGCGCGTGCTCCCGCGGCGCGTCCGTCACGCGACGTACGTCCTCTACGCGTTCTTCCGCGTCGCCGACGACGTCGTCGACGACCCCGACCCGGGGCCGCCGGCCGAGCAGCGCCGGGAACTCGAACGGATGCGCGAGGCTGCCCACGGACGGACCGATAGCGACGACGCCGTGGTGACCGCGTTCCACCGTATCGCCGACGAACACGGCGTTTCGCCCACCGAGATCGACGAGTTCGTCGACGCCATGCTGCGGGACGTCGAGGGGGCGGACTACGAGACGTACGAGGACCTGGAGGCGTACCTCCGGGGCTCGTCGGTGGCGGTTGCCAATATGATGCTCGCGGTGATGGACCCGCCGCAGGCCGACGAGGCGCGACCCCACGCCCGTGCCCTCGCGGAGGCGTTCCAGCTGACGAACTTCGTCCGCGACGTCAAGGAGGACGTTCGGGACTACGACCGCGTCTACCTCCCGAAGGCGACGCTGCGCGAGCACGGCGTGAGTACGGACGACGTGCGCGCGCTCGAGCCCTCACCGGCGGTGCGCGAGGCCGTCCGGACGGAACTCCGCCGGACCGAGCGGCGCTACCGGGACGGCGTCGCGGGCATCCGGATGCTCCCCCCGGACTGCCAGTTCGCGGTCCTGCTGTCGGCGACGCTGTACGCCGAGCACCACCGGCTCATCAGGGCGCGAAACTTCGACGTCCTGACCGGCCGACCGTCGCTCTCGACGGCCCGGCGGCTGGTCGTCCTCGCCCGGACCTGGGCCGCCTGGAAACGTTTCGACGACCCCGAGACGGTGTTCTACCACGTCAGTCCCGTTCCGGAGACGGAAGACGTCCCGCAGGAGGTTCAGGCGACCAGTGCGGGACGACGCGGCCGGCTCTCCTCGGCGATCAGGGACCGAACACCCCAGGGCCTCGGCGCCGTCGGCTCGGTCGTCCCCTGGAGGAGCGACTGATGGCGGCCGGCTCCGACGCCGAGGTCGTCGTGGTCGGCGCCGGCTTCGGCGGCCTCTCCACGGCGTGCTACCTCGCCGACGCCGGCCTCGACGTCACCGTCGTCGAGAAGAACGAGTCGCTGGGTGGCCGGGCGAGCGTCCTCGAACGCGACGGGTTCCGCTTCGACATGGGGCCCTCGTGGTACATGATGCCCGACGTCTTCGAGCGCTTCTTCGGCCACTTCGACCGCGAGCACACCGAGTTCTACGAACTGACTCGCCTCGACCCCCACTACCGGGTGTTCTTCAAGGACGGCGAGGAGGGGACGGGCTCGACCGGTCCGGGTGCCGGACCGGCCCAGCGCGGCGTCGACCAGGTCGACGTAACGCCCGACCGCGCCGCTATGCGCCGCCTCTTCGAGTCCTACGAACCGGGGGCCGGCGCCGCGCTCGATAGCTACCTCGAACAGGCCGCCGAAACCTACGAGGTGGGCATGGAGCAGTTCGTCTACACCGACCGCGGCTCGTTCCGGGACTACCTTGACTGGGACGTGCTCCGGAACGCCCGCGGGCTGGGCCTGCTCGGGTCGATGCAGGACCACGTCTCGGACTACTTCGACCACCCGAAGCTCCAGCAGCTCGTCCAGTACTCGCTGGTGTTCCTCGGCGGGTCGCCGACGAACACCCCCGCGCTGTACAACCTGATGAGCCACGTGGACTTCGAACTCGGCGTCCACTACCCGGAGGCCGTCGGCGACTTCTCGCCGCCGAACCGCGAGACGGCCTCGCCCGGCGGAATGGGCACAGTCGTCGACTCGATGGCGGCCCTCGGTGACGAGATGGGCGTCACCTACCGGACCGGCGTCGAGGTCGAACGGATCACGGGCGAGCGGGGGAACTTCACCCTCGAAACGAGTCAGGGGCCCGTGACGGCGGACCTGGTCGTGAGCGACGCCGACTACGCCCACACGGAGAAGCACCTGCTCGCCCCCGAGGACCGGCAGTTCGACGACGATTACTGGGATTCGCGGACGTACGCCCCCTCCGCCTTCCTGCTGTACCTCGGTGTCGAGGGCGACGTCGACCCGCTGGAACACCACACGCTCGTGCTCCCGGAGGACTGGACCGACCACTTCGAGAAGATATTCGACGACCCGTCGTGGCCCGACGACCCCGCATACTACTGCTGTGTCCCCTCGGAGACGGACCCGACCGTGGCGCCCGAGGGCCACAGCAACCTCTTCGTGCTCGTCCCCATCGCTCCGGGGCTGGAGGACGGGCCGGAAGCGAGGGAGGCGGCCCGTGACGCGCTGCTCGACGACCTCGCCGAGAACGTTGGCGTCGACCTGCGCGACCGCATCGTCGTCGAGGAGCAGTTTACCGTCTCGGAGTTCGCCGACCGGTACAACGCCGAGCAGGGGTCGGCGCTGGGGCTCGCCCACACGCTCAGACAGACCGGGCCGCTCCGGCCGGACCACCGCTCGTCGGCGCTCGACGGCCTCTACTTCACCGGTGGGTTTACGCGTCCCGGCATCGGCGTTCCGATGTGTCTGATCAGCGGTGAACACGCGGCCAGCGCCGTCCTCGCCGATCTCGACGGCGATCGACGGATCCAGCGTCCTGCATGAGCACGCTCGTCCGCCTCTTCCGACTGTCCCGCCCCCGGTTCTGGCTCTATCTGGCCGGGCCCGTACTCGTGGGGCTGTCGTTCGGCGCGGACGCACTGGCGGACCTGGTGACACCGCTCACGCTCGCGCTCGTCGCCTACTTCCTCCTCCCCGCGAACGTCTTCCTCTACGGCGTCAACGACGTCTTCGACGCCGACGTCGACCGGGAGAACCCGAAGAAAGACGAGAAGGAGGTCCGCTACCGGGGGAGCGTCTGGACGCTGGTCGCCGTCGTGACCACCCTCTTCCTCGGTGCCGGCCTCGTCGCCTGGGCGCCTCCTGCCGCTCGCCCCTGGCTCGTCGGCTTCTTCCTCCTCGGCGCGGCCTACAGCGCGCCGCCCTTCCGCCTGAAGACGCGCCCGCCGCTCGACTCGCTGTCGAACGGCCTGTACATTCTCCCCGGTGCCGCGGCCTACGCCGCCCTGACGGGGACTGCGCCACCACTCGCGGCGCTCGCCGGCGGGTGGCTCTGGACGATGGCGATGCACACTTACTCAGCGATCCCTGATATCGAGCCCGACCGGCGGGCCGGCATCGAGACGCTGGCGACGGTGCTGGGCTACGGCCGCGCGCTGGCCTACTGCGCCGTCTGCTGGCTCCTCTCGGCGGCCGCCTTCGCCCTGCTCGACCCGCGCGCCGGCCTCCTGCTGCTCGTCTACCCTGCGCTCGTCGTGATTATCGCCCTCCGCGACGTCGACGTCGACCGGGCGTACTGGTGGTATCCCGGCGTCAACGCCGTCGTCGGCGCGGTGTTCACCGTTGCCGGCCTGTGGGGTGTCGTCGGTGCCTGACGCGCCGACGGCCGACGGCGTGATTTCCGACGCGACGCTCGTCCGCCTCGAACGCCTCGTCCGCGAGAACCGCTTCACCATCGCCGTCGTCTTCCCGGCCGTCGGTGCGGTAACGCTCGTCGCGAGCGCGGCTGACCTCCTGCCACCGCTGCTGGCGTACAACCCGCTGTTCGTCCTCGTGGGGACGCTCGTCATGCGCCTGCCCCTCGTCGCCGCGCTCGGCCCGTTGCTCGACCGCCGGGCCATCGGCGTCCTCTCGGTCCTCGTGGCCTACACCTACGCCATCGAGGCCGTGGGGCTGGCTACGGGCTTCCCCTACGGCGACTTTCGCTACCTCGCCGACGTCGGGCCGATGGTCGGCGGCGTCCCGGTGGCCCTGCCGCTCTTCTTCGTCCCGCTCGCGCTGAACGCCTACCTGCTGGCGACGCTGTTACTGGGTTCGAGAGCGAGGCGAGGGCTCGTCCTGGTGCCCCTCGCCGTCGGCCTCCTGCTCGTCGTCGACCTCGTCCTCGACCCGGCGGCGGTCGCCATCGGCTTCTGGACCTACGACGGCGGCCCGTACTACGGCGTCCCCGTCTCGAACTACCTGGGCTGGCTGCTGAGCGGGAGTGTGGCGGTGGGCCTGATCCACGCCGCTTTCGACCGCGAGGCGCTCCTGGGCCGCCTGGAGACCTGCCCGTTCGCGCTCGACGACCTGGTGAGCTTCACCCTGCTCTGGGGCGTCATCAACGTCGTCGCCGGCAACTGGGTCCCAGTGGGTTTCGCACTGGTGCTCGTGGCCGGGCTGGCGCGGACGGAGCGCTTCGACCTGGCGACGCCGGACTCGGCAGAACTCGGCTGGGGATGAGTGTGTGGGTGGTACAGTGTGTGCAGTGAGCGATTTGGTGTGTGAGCATTTGTATCGTAATAGTGTATACCAACACCCCGAAAGCCCTCGGCGCGCTGGCCTCGCGCGGCTCGCTGCGCTCCTCGCCTTCGGCTGCGGTGCTTGAGTCGCCGTGCTTCGGCCAGCGCACCTCGCCCTTTCAGTCCACCAGGTTCCGCATCGCTCGCGTGATAAAACGCGCTCGCGATTAACTCCACCTTACCTCCCCGGATTCGCGCCGGACGGCGCGAATCACACTTCCTGCCCGCTCCGCAACCGCCCGGCGGTCGGCCGGGAGCGCGTTTCATCGCGCGACTAGGGGAAGGGCAGGGCTGCGGTGCAGTCACCTGGAGGAATGAAAGGGCGAGGCGGGCTGGACGAAGCACGGACCCGCAAGCACGCGAGGAACGAGCGCGCGCAGCGGGTCCGCGCGAGTCGAGCACGCCGAGGGCTTTCTGGCTGTTGGCAGTCTCGTTTCTTCCAGTGTAATTCCGAAGAACCACCCGTTCAACTCACAGGTGTACGAATCATACAGCATACACCACTTCGCAAACCACCTCCCAGAGAGTCACGCACACGGTCCCGTCAGCTACAAGCCCGCGAGTCGAGTACGGCCACACCACGCTATGGCGATAGAGCTGACGGGCGCGCACACGACGGCGCGCGTGCTGGTCGACGACGACTCGCTGGCCGAAGACGATTCACTGTCCGCGGACGACTCGTTGGCCGAGGACGACTCGCTGGTCGAAGAGTCTGCGCTGGCCCAGATCCAGGAGCTGATCGACCACCCGGCGTTCACCGAGCCGGTGCGCATCATGCCGGACACCCACGTCGGCGCCGGCGCGCCGATCGGGTTCACCATGCCGCTGGCCGAGCGCATCGTCCCGAACATCGTCGGGGTCGACGTGGGCTGTGGGATGGCGGCGGCGAACCTGGGCGAGGAATTGCCGCTCGCCGACGCCGAGCGCGAGCGGCGCGTCCGCGACGCGGTCCCGATGGGCCGCGACGTGCACGACTACGACGACGCGCCCCACCTGGTGAACGAGTTCCCGTTCGAGCGGGCCAACCGCGTCTTCGAGCGATTCGACGAGGCCTTCCAGGAACGGTTCGGCGAGCCCGTCGACCCTATCGAGTTCGACTTCGACGGGTACGACGGGGAGTACTTCGAGGCGCTCTGCGAGCGCGTGCTGGCCAGCCAGCGCCAGGGGATGGGCCACGTCATCCAGAGCGTGGGGACCCTGGGTGGTGGGAACCACTTCGTCGAGTTCGCCCGGGCCAGCGAGGCGGGCGACTACTGGCTGGTCGTCCACAGCGGGTCGCGCTACCTCGGCAAGTCCGTCGCCGAGTACTGGCAGGGTACGGCCACCGACCGACGAAACGTCGAGCGCATCAGGGAAGCCATTCCCGACGACTACCACGAGTACCTCGAGTTCGACCCGGCGACGGTCGAGGGCCGCGACCTCTACGAGTGGGTCACCGGCGGCAAGGGCGAGTCCCACATCCGCAAACAGCGGGTCCGCGACGACTTCGAGGGGAGCGACATCGAGGACGTCTTCGACGTGCTATCGAAGCTCCGGCCGAGCGACGTCGTGACCGACGAGGCCGGCGACGAGTCCGACGACGGCGAGGGTGGCGGTGACGGCGAAGCCGCCGCCGGCCGCAACACCGACCTCGACTGGCTCGAAGGCCGCGAGGCTCACGGATACTACGTCGACATGCTGTTCGCCCAGCAGTACGCGCGCTGGAACCGCGAGCGGATGGTCGACGCCATCTGCGACGCGCTCGGCGTCGACCCCACGGACCGCTTCCAGTCCATCCACAACTACGTCGACTTCGCGGACCTGACCATCCGCAAGGGTGCGACGCCCGCCCGCGACGGGCAGCGCCTCGTCGTCCCGTTCAACATGGCCGACGGCTCGCTGCTGGCCCGCGGGAGAGGAAACGACGAGTATCACCAGACCGCGCCCCACGGCGCCGGTCGCACGATGAGCCGCGGCGCCGCACACGACGCCATCGGGATGGACGAGTTCGCCGACGCCATGGACGGCATCTACTCCGAGTCGGTCATCGAGTCGGTTCGCGACGAGGCGCCGATGGCGTACAAGCCCGCCGAGGCCATCGCCGAGGCGATCGAACCGACCGCCGACGTCGTCGACTGGCTGGAGCCGGTTCACAACCTGAAGGCGACGGAGTGAGGCTGGTATCCCGGGGGCGAGAGTTTTTACGGAGAGAGGGTGCCAGACGGCCCGATGCATCCACGTCGACGAAGCGAAGGCAGGGCATATGGGATCTGTACCATAACGGCTTTTCCGGACAAGCGCCTACGGTAGGATGGATGGCGACGATCCGGTTGTCCGTCGGTACGAGCGGATTCACGGTAACACTCACGTTGAGAGCGTCACTATCCGTCGAACGGACGACGAGACGTACCCCTCGGGGTGGAAGTACTCGCTACACTACGGCGAAATCGGCGGCGAGACCCTGCTTCGATACGACAACGCTCACGAGCGAACGAAGGGTCACGAGAAACACACGCGGTCGTCCGTCGAACTGATCGAGTTTCCCGGAATGGAAGCCCTGTACCGACGATTCAAGCGGGAGAAAGAACGCCTACCGCCGTGACAACGAAGCCAGAGGCCCATTACAGCATGACGACACTGAAAGTGACCGTCGGCGAGGCGGACCGACTCGAACGGGAGACCATACAGCGTATTCGCGCTGCAGAGCGCGGTGAGCCGCTGGACGACGACCAGCCAGTACTCAACTTCGATGACTACGCGACCCTCGCGGAGTTTCTCCGGGAGACCAATCTCGAACTCCTCGAAGCGATCCGGCGGGAGGGCCCGGACAGCATTCGCGCCGCCGCCTCGCTCGTCGACCGGGACTACCGCGAAGTCCACCGGAACCTGAAGACGCTCGAATCACTCGGTCTCGTGCGACTCAACGACGACGGTGCCGGCACCGCGAAGACGCCCATCGTCGAATACGACGACATCGAGATATCCATTTCGCTCGGTGAGCCGACGGACGACTCCCAGAGCGTCACGACGTAGTCTGCCCCCCGGTTCGGTCTGGTCGGAGTTCTTTCAGAGCCCCAGTTCCCGCCCGAGAACCATCCGCTGGATCTCGCTGGTCCCCTCGCCGATCTCCATGAGTTTGGCGTCGCGGTAGAACCGCTGGGGAGCGAAGTCGGTGGTGTAGCCGTAGCCGCCGAGCACCTGGACGGCGTCCTCGGCGACCTCCCGGCAGATCTCGCTGGCGTCCAGTTTCGCCATCGAGGAGATGCGAGTCACGTCTTCCCCGTTGTCGTACGCCGTGGCCGCCTTGTGCGTCAACAGCCGTGCCCGCTCGATCTTCCGGTCCATCGCCACGAGCATGTCCCGGACGGCGTCGAACTTCCCGATGGGCTGGCCGAACTGCTCACGCTCCTTCGCGTAGGCGAGCGCCGCCTCGAAGGCGCCCTGTGCCAGCCCCACGGAGAGCGCGGCGATGGAGATGCGACCGCCGTCGAGCGTCGCCTTCGTCTGGTCCCAGCCGTCGCCTTCCTCGCCGAGGAGTCGATCGGCGGGAATGCGGCAGTCGGTGAACTGGATCTCGCAGGTCGGCGAGGCGTTGAGCCCCATCTTGTCCCACTCCGACGTGACCTCGAAGCCGTCGTCGTGCTCCGGGTCGACGATAAAGGTCGAGATGCCGTCGTAGCCCGCACCGGGTTCGGTGATTGCCTTCACGAGTATCGACCCCGCGACGGAGGCGTTGGTGATGAACTGCTTGGTCCCGTTCAGCACGTACTCGTCCCCGTCACGCTCAGCGGTCGTCTCCATGTCACTCGCGTCGCTCCCGCTCCCGGGTTCGGTGAGGGCCCAGCCGCCGAGGTACTCCCCCGTCGCCAGTGGCCGGAGCCATCGTTCTTTCTGTTCGTCGCTCCCGAAGTTCTCGATAGGCTTCGACGCCAGCGAGGTGTGCGCCGCGTAGGAGAGCCCGACGCTCCCGGAGACGCGCCCGAGTTCCTCCGTCACGAGCGCGTACAGCAACTGGTCGCCGCCGAGGCCGCCCCACTCCTCCGCGACTGGGACCCCGAGCATATCCAGGTCGGCGAGCTGGTCGAATATCTCTCCGGGAAACCGGTGTTCGTCCTCGATCTCCTGGGCGACCGGCGCGATCTCTGCCTCGCAGAACTCTCGGACGGAGTCGCGGATCATCCGGTGCTCGTCTGGGAGGTCGAAGTTCATGGATCGCGATTCGTGCTGTGGGAACTAATAGCATTCTACGCGAAGGGTGGTTCGACAGGTATCGTCGCAGTCGATCCGACCGTGACCGTCAACAACGCGAAATCCCCGTGGATCGTGAAGGAGGGCGGGACTTTCGAGTTGTTGGCGTCAGTGACTCTCTCGTCCTGCCCTGACTCCACAACCCCTAGAACCGAACCCCTAACAGGGGGCCGCTCGTTACTGTGAGCAGATGGCGTTTCGCCGATTCCTCCGCGGTCGCGTCCCCTGGGAGACGCTGGAGGGGGTCGTGGCCGAGGTCGCACGCCGGTACGACCAGCCGGGCGTCCGCGTCGAGTTCCTGGAGGCGGACAACTGGCTGTCGACGCCGATGGTGGTCGACGACGAGTGGTTCGTCAAGGTGGTCACGGAGCAGAACTCCGTCGTCCACGCGCTGTTGACGGCCGGTCGGAACCTGGGGGCCTTTTCCTCCGGCCGCGAGGGCTTTTTCGAGCACTTCGGGACGCCCTACGAGATGGCCGAACACGAACTCGAAGCGACGCGGAAGATGCGCGAGATCGGCGTCAACGCGCCCGAACCGGTCGAGGCTTTCGAGTACGACGGCGTGGGCGTCCTGGTGCTCGAGTACCTGCCCGAGTTCGAGACGCTGGAGGAACTCGACCCCGACGTCGTCGCCGAGCACGCGCCGACGGTGTTCGACTTCCTCCACCGGATGCACGACGCCGGGCTAGCCCACGGCGACTTCCGCGGCGAGAACGTGCTCGTCTCCGGCGGCGACCTCTACTTCATCGACGCGACGAACGTCCGGGACGAGGCCATCGAGGACGCCCGCTCGTACGACCTGGCCTGCGCGCTCGGGGCCCTCGAACCGCTGGTCGGCGCGCGCGTCGCCGTGCCCGCGGCGGCCAGTCACTACGACTCGGTGGCGCTGCTCTCGGCCGAGGAGTTCCTCGATTTCGTCAACATCCGCCCGGACCACGACTTCGACGCCGCGGCGCTGCGGGGCGAAATCGAGAAGATAGCGACGGCGTGAGGGCGATCCTCGGCGAGGGTTACTCGGCGTCGGCGGGGACGTCGAAGTCGTGGTAGTGCTCGCCTTTCTCCTTCGAGAGGATGTTCAGCGCCGCGGCCGCCCCGTCGCCGGCGGAGATGACCGCCTGCCACTCCTCGGCACGGACCATCGCGCCGGTCGCGTAGGCGTCCTCGACGCTCGTCTCCATCGCCACGCCGACGTCGACGACGTCTTCGTCGGTGAACGCACAGCCCAGGCTCTCCGCGAGGTCGCGCTTGGCGCCGGTCGCCAGCACGACGTAGGGAGCCTCGTGCTCGTCGTCCTCGGTGGAGACGGTGAAGCCGCCGCCGGTCTCCTCGACGCCGGTGACCTGTTCTTCGCGGAGTTCCGCGCCGAAATCTTCGACCTGCGCGCGGGCGTCATCCACGAACTGCGTTCCGTCCTCGCTCTCGATGCCGAGGTAGTTGAACAGGTGCGCCTTGTGCATCCAGGTCTCGTCCGTGTCGAAGACGACGGTGTCGAGGTCGTTCTTCGCGGTGAACAGCGCTGCGCTCAGGCCGGCGGGGCCGCCGCCGATGATCAGGACATCTGTCATACGATGGAGTGGGGCCCACTCCGAGAAAAAGATGTGGTACCTAGCCGAGGAGTTCCCGTGTCCGACGGTGCCGGTATCGGAACATCGGTTCGAAGCCGACGACAGCGAAGGGGTCGACGACCCGACCGACCGGACCGCCGAGGAGTTCGTACTCGACGCGGTCGTGGACCAGCGTCCCGTCGCCCTCGGCCGTGAAACGGTGCGTGTGATCCCAGAACGCGAATGGGCCGTCGACCATCCCGTCGCGGAAGAGCGCGTGTCCCTCGCGCTCCCGTCGGTCGACGATCACCGAGGTCCACCGCTGGCGCGGGCCGACGCCGAACGGCCGGATCGAGGAGACGATAGTGGCCCCTTCCTCCAGAACGTCGGGGTCCAGCTGACCGTCGGGACCGGTCGCCTCCTCGATGCGGAGGTTCATCCAGTCGGGGGTCAACGCCTCGAGGCCGTCACCGCTGGAGTGAAACTCCCAGACGTCTTCGAGCGGCGCGTCGACGTGCGTGGACCGCTCGTACACGGGCATGTCCGCTGGTTGGGTCTGGAGAAGCAAAACGACCGGGGTACCGGTCAGTCGGCCCCTGGCGGCCGGGGGACGACGTTCCGCTGACGGGTCAGCGGCGCTTCAGCTCGCCGGCGCGTTCGAGAATCCGTTCGGCCTGGTTGATCTGCGGCGCGTCGATCATCTCTCCCTCGACGACGAAGACGCCCCGGTCCTCGGCGTCGGCGTCCCGCTTCGCCGTCATGATCGTCCGGGCCCACTCGACCCGTTCCGGGTCCGGCCTGAACGCGTCGTGGATCACGTCGACCTGTGCCGGGTGGATGGCGAGCTTCCCGTCGTATCCCAGGTGGCAGCCCCGGCGGGCGTCGTCCCGGAGCCCCGCTTCGTCCTCGTATTTTGTGTAGTGCGTGTCGATCAGGTCGACGCCCGCGGCCCGCCCGGCCAGGACCACGTGCTGGCGGGCGTAGGATAGTTCAGAGCCCTGGGCAGACCGCGTCGCGCCGATGTTGCCTGCGAGGTCTTCGGCGCCGAAGACCAGCGCTGACGTGGGTGCGGCCGTCGCGATGTCGGTCGCGCCCAGGACGCCCTCGGCGGACTCGACGAGCGCGACGATGGGCAGCGGCGCGTTGCGGTTCCGGAGCTTTCGGAACAACATCCGGACCTCGTCCGGACCCGACGTCTTTGGGAGCATCACGCTGTCTGGCGCCGCGCGCTCGAGGACGACGTCGAGGTCGTGGGTGGCGCCGTGGTCGATGGGATTGACTCTGACGGCGAGTTCGCAATCGACGTCGAGATCGGCGACGGCGTCCCGAACGGCCTCGCGTGCGACGTCCTTCCGGTCGGGGGCGACGCCGTCTTCCAGGTCGAACACCACCGCGTCCGCGCCGCTCGTCGCCGCCTTCCGGAGTTTGTCTGGCTGGTCGCCCGGCGAGATGAGGACGCTCCTGCGGACCATAGCCCCCGTTGGGACCGAACGCACGTAACTCCGATTGCCGGATAGACGCCAGACTGCTGATCGACGGACCGTTAGGTCGACGCGACCGACGCGTACGGGCTGTCCAGTGACAGAGAGCAGTGTATGGAGCCAGTACTACTAAGCGGAGCCGAACTGAGTACAACACATGGAGTACAAACGGCTCGGTACCACGGGACTGGAGGTCTCACCGATCTGCTTCGGCACCTGGCGCTTCGGCAAGGAACACGAGGACAGCGGGGTAATGGAGACTGACCGCGAGGGCGCTCACGAACTGCTCGACGCCTTTGCAGACCGCGGCGGGAACTTTATCGACACGGCGAACGGCTACGGCGAGGGCCGGAGCGAGAAATGGATCGGCGAGTGGCTCGCCGACCGGGACCGCGAGGACTTCGTCGTCGCTTCGAAGTGCTACTGGTCCGACGTCTCGCGCTTCCAGGAGAACCTCTCCCGGAAGAACGTCCGCGCCGAGGTGGAGGGGTCGCTCGAAAAGCTGGACACCGACTACCTCGACATCCTCTACCTGCACCGCTTCGACGACGGGACTCCCATCGAGCGCACCCTGCGCACCGTCGACGACCTGGTCAGTGAGGGGAAGGTCCACTACGTCGGCATCTCGACGTGTGACGCCTGGAAGCTGGCGAAGGGCCTCTGGCAAGCTGACGTGAATAACTACGAGGCATTCACCGTCACCCAGCCCCAGTACTCGGCGACCCACCGCGACCCCGTCGCGAACTATCTGGACGTCTGCGCCGACCAGGACCTGGCGGTCTGCCCGTACTCGCCGCTTCACGGCGGCTTCCTCACGGGCAAGTACGAGCGCGTCGGCGACGGCGAAGTGGAGGCGCCGGACGGCTCCCGAGCCGACCTGGACGAGCACTTCGAGGACTGGTACCTCTCGGAACGCGCCTGGGACGTCCTCGACGAGGTCCGTGCGGTCGCCGACGAGGCCGACGCGACGCCCGCCCAGGTCTCGTTGCGCTGGCTGATGGACCACGAGCGATTCACCTGCGTGCCGATCATCGGTGCGCGGACCGTCGATCAGCTGGACGAGAACCTCGGCGCCGTCGACGTGGCACTCACCGACGAGCAGTTCGAGCGCATCGACGCGGCCGGGCAGGCCGACGCCTGATAGTGGTGGTTGTAAACCCTTGCCGGCGTTCGACGGGACCGGCGCCATCTAACGCCGGTAATACGTTACAACCACCACTATAAGACTGCGCCCACTGCTCGGCAATTCCGCACTTTCAGACTTCGTCCAGTTTCTTCTGTATCTTGGTGTAGACCTGCGGGCTGAGATTCATTCCTTCGTCGACGAGGTCGTACAGGAGGTCGCTCGCTTCGTCCGCGCTCAGCGTTTCTTCCTTCGTGCATTTCAGGAGCAGCGTCGTCACCCACCAGCATTCGACGTCGTGGCTTCGACCGACCGTTATCAGCCCCTTGTCGTTCGCCAGGAGTACCCTTTCTCCGGCCTCGGCGTGCAGGATAACGGACGCGTCGGTGACCGCGATCCCCTCTAGTGACGCTACCTCCTCCGCGCTGGGATGTGGTTCGACCACGTCCGCGTCGTCGAGAAACGCTTTGAGGGCGGCAGTCCCCGGCTTCCCACCGGTGAGGAGTTCGTCCCGAACGCCATCGGTCGTCCGAACGTCGTCGAAGGCCGCTCCGATCAGATCGAGCCGGCCGACCCGCGACAGCGGGATCAGCGCGGAGGAATCGACGACGACCATCAGATTCGATCCAGGTCGCGATCGAGATCCTCGGCCGTGTACCCGACGTCCAGCCCCTCCTCGGAGGCGAGAGTCAGCATCTCGACGTAGCTCAGGTCCGCTATCTCCGCCGCTTTCCGGAGCGTTACAGCGTGGTCACCGAGGAGGTCGAGAGCCCGTTCCCTTCGCCACTCTTCCAGGCCCTGCCTGATGAGCCGGCGGAGGACCTCCGACCGGTCCGCACTCATCTCTGCTTCGAGTTCCGAGAGCGCGTTCTCGTCGTCCTCGGGGATGCGAGTGGTGACAGTCTCCATCGTTACGATAACTGACGTTACGATACAGTATAGATGTAACGCCCCATCCGGCTCCGATCAGGAGAAGAATTCGACGCCAACCGGACGTGGTCGCTGGCTCATAGTGGTGGTTGTAAGCCCTTTCCGGCGTCCGGCCGAACTGCGTGAGGCCGGGCTCGATAGACGAACGGAGTGAGCGCGGGCTCGACGGACGAGCAGAGCGAGTCCGTCGGCGTTCGACGTGGCCGATGCCGTCGAACGCCGGAAAAAAGTTACAACCGTCACTATCAGTCCGCCTCCGACACCTCGCTCGGATCCACCACGTCGCCGTCCACGGGATAGACGCCGACCTGGTCGCAGAGACCCTTGATAGGACAGGCGTCCGGGCCGTCGAGACACGCCGGCTTTCTCGCGGTGCAGTACTCGCGCCCGAACTGGATCATGGCGGTGTGACCGAAGCCGCACTTCTCGCCTGGCACTGCCTCCTCCAGCGCTTCGCGCACGCCCTCGTGGTCCGCGTCGGCGGGGGCGACGCCCAGTCGGCGCGCGATGCGGTGGACGTGCGTGTCGACGGGGAAGACGCCGGGCTGGCCGCCGGCGAACAGCAGGACGCAGTCGGCCGTCTTCGGGCCGACGCCGTTCATCGCCAGCAGCGTGTCCCGGACCTCCTCCGGGTCGCCCTCGCGGACGAACTCGTCGAACCCCGCCGCGGAGCCGTACTCGTCCACCACAAGCTCGGCAATTTCGATGATTCGGGCCGACTTCTGGTTGTACAGCCCGGCCGACGAGATGGTCTCGGCCAGGTGGCTCTGTTCGGCCTCGGCGAGCGCGACGGCGAGATCGGGATCGAGGTCGTCGTCGTCGTCCACGTCGCCCTCGCCGTCTGGCGCATACTGGTCCATCAGCGCGTCGTGGGCCGGCTGACTCGCCACGTCGGAGGTGTTCTGGCTGAGGATCGTTCGTACCAGACACTCGAAGGCGTCCCGCCCGCCGTAGGTCTTCGTCCAGTACATCTCGCCGAGACGGTCGACGACTTCTTCTGCGCGGGTGTCGGCCTCGGCCGGGTCGAACGCCGCCGCGACGCCGCCGCCAGACGCGCCGCCGCTGATGTTCTCCGTCGGCTCCGGGTCGTCGGTCATGTCCGTCTGTAGCCGCGCGTCGCCAATAACACCTCCCAACTCGGAGACCGGTTCGGCCGGCGCCTTATTCACCGTCGAAGCCCAACTCGTGGGCATGACCGTTCTCGTCACCGGCGCGACGGGCACCGTCGGGTCGCGCGTCGTCGCCGCGCTCGCTGCCGCGGACGACCCCGTTCGCGCGGCCGCTCGCGACGCGGCGCGCGCCCGAGAGTCGCTCGACGCTGACTCGGCAGTCACGTTCGACTTCGAGAAACCGGAGACGTGGGGCGACGCGCTCGATGCCATCGACCGGCTGTTCCTCGTGCGACCGCCGCAACTCTCCCGGGTGGGCGCCATCACCGACTTCGTGGACGCCGCGGAGCGGGTCGGCGTGGACCACGTCGTCGTCCTCTCCGTGCTCGGCGCCGGGAAGAACCCGTTGCTGCCCCACCGACGGATCGAGCGCCACGTCGAGGGGACGGGCCTCGAGTGGACGTTCGTCCGGGCGTCGTTCTTCATGCAGAACTTCCTCGAAGAGCATCGCGAGGAGGTGCGCGACGGCGTGTTATTCGTCCCGGCCGGCGACGGAACGACCAGTTTCGTCGACGCGCGCGACGTCGCCGCCGTGGCCGCCGCAGCGCTGACCGAACCCGATCACGGCGGGCGGGCCTACGACGTGACTGGTCCGGAGGCACTGACGTACGACGAGGTCGCAGCGGTGTTCAGCGACGTCCTCGACCGGCCCGTGACGTACGCGAACCCGTCGCTGCCGAGATTCGCCTGGGAGACCTACCGGCGCGGGACGTCGCTCGGCAAGACCCTGATGATGAGCGGCATCTACACGACGGCCAGGTTCGGTCTCGCGGGACGAGTGGCCGACGACGTTCGGACTGTACTGGGCCGCGACCCGATCGACTTCCGGACGTTCGTCGATGACCACGCGAGCGACTTCGCCGTCGAGCGGTCACCCACGCGATTACGCCCCCGGAACTGAGGGTCTCTCCTGGGCGCTCGTACTTTTCTGGGTGCCAGTGCAGGCGCGTCGCGAATGCGTACTCGATTCCGGCTCTCTGCCGTTACTCGACGGAGAATGTCGCAGTCACGTCCGCGCCGTCCGCGAGGGCCGCAACCAGGTCCCGGTCGAGGTCCGCGGCCGCCCCGTCGGCCTCGACCATCACCGTTCGGTCGTCGACGTAGTCGCTGGTCCGGCAGACGAAGCTCCGGTCGCCGTCGAAGGTCAGGTTGGGGTGACCGCTGCCGGTGACGGTCTCGGACTTCCCGCCGGCTTCGATAGTTAGCGATATCGTCGCGTCGGCGTCCCGGCACGCCTCGACGAACGCGTCGTCGAAGTCCGCGGGGACGCGGTCGGCTTCGATGGCGAGGATGCAGTCGCCGGCCGGCGTCAGAAAGTCGTCGCTCGTGAGTTCCAGCGTGCTCGAGTGCTCGGCGCTCACGTTCTCGTGTCCGTGCCCGTGGACCACTTCGGTCGTCTCCCGCCCGTCGTTCATACCCCCGCTTTCCCGTCGGCCCACTTCAGCGAGTCGACTCGGAATCGCGTGCGACCGTGACCGTGACGGCGCCACAGCGGCACTCGTAGGCACGCCGCTCGCCACCCTCGGTCCGGAACGTGAGCGTCGGTTCGTCGGCGAGGCGCCGCTCGCAGTTCTCCCCGTCACACGTCGCCGTGGTCTCGTTCCGGAGTTCCTCTATCATACATCCGAGTCCACGGGGAACGGATATGAAGGTCCGCCTCCCCCGGAGTGGAAGTGAAAGTGTGGGCCGGCGCGGCGGTGAACCCGACGAGCGACCACAGCGCCGAACCCGAGGCGACCGCCGGTTGTGAAACGGAGTCACCGTGGGTGGTATGCGAACACTAGCCGTAACAGTTACAACCACCATAGTGCAACAAGTGCGCAAGTGTTCCAGAGAGTTCACGGGCGCGTCACCGGGAATCTCGGTCGTGCGAAGCGCATGCTTCGCCGCTCGTTCTCCGGAGACCACTCGACCGAGGAGATCGCCCGGAGCTTCGGGCTCGGCGTGTTCATCACGATGCTGCCGACGCTCGGCGTCGGCTTTCTCGTCTTTCTCGTCCTCGCGGCCGTCTTCGATAGCATGAGCAAACTCGCGCTCGTCGCCTCCGCCGTCGTCTTCAACCCGGTGGTCAAGTGGGGCGTCTACGGGCTCAGTCTCGGACTGGGGATGTTTCTGCTCGGTCCGGTCGAGGGAGTCACGATGACCGACGCGTCGCTGTCCGCCGCGCCGGCTGTCGTCCTCCGACTGGTGGTGGGCAACGTCATCCTCGCCGTCGCCGTCGCCGCCGTCAGCTACGTCGTCTCGTTCCGGTTTATCGACCGCTACGCGGACACGGCCGCCGAGTACATCGACGACGTGAGCGACCACGTCACCGCCCCGTTCGGCGGGACAGGCGAGGATCGGGACTCGGTCGAGGGCCCGGACGTTGCCCCAGACGGTGACGACCCCCGGGGCTGTGACTGACTCGCTGGTCGGCGAAACGCGCTGCCGTTCTCCCGACTGGGTCGAGAGACCCCTCTAACGTCAGCGAACGAACTACTACGGCGAGTACAGGGGGTAAAGTACATGCCCGCGGAGAACAGCGCAACGTACATGTCGCTGGAGTGGCGAGGTGCGGCAGTCGAATCCGGGTCCGGCGTCCCGTCGGCGACGACGTGGCAGGACGTCGACGTCCCCGGACGACCGGTCAAGTTTGCCGGTGACGACGCCGTCGCCTATCGAACCGAGTTCGCAGACCCCCGGGAGGCCGACGACGAGCACGCCGTCCTCGTCCTGGAGGGAGTTTTCGCACACGCCCGCGTCTGGCTCAACGGTGACGAGCTGGCCGAACACGACGCGTACTTCGACCCGCTCCGTGTCTCCCTGCCCGTCGAGGACGAGAACGAACTGGTCGTCGAGTGCCGGGCCCCCGAGGACCGGTTCGGCGGGATATACGACACCGACCGCGTTCCCCAAAACGCGTCGGTCCCGGGTATCTGGTGGGGTGCGACCATCGAGACCCACCCCGACCCCTACGTCGAATCGCTGAGCGTCGCCCCTCGCATCGGCGAGGGGGAACCCACGGTCGCCGTCGAAGCGACCGTCGTCACCGACCAGCCTCTCGACGACCGCATGACACTGTCGATACGGCCGGAGGGCGACGTCCGTGGCGGCGGGATGATGAACCGCGCGGCCGTCGAGACGGCCCCCGGGCGAACGACAGTCTCCCACGAGGTGGAGGTCCGCGACGGCTCGCTCTGGTGGCCCCACGACCTGGGTGACCAGCCCCGCTATACGTTGCGCGCGAAGCTGGCCGACTCTGAGCGGACCACCGTCACGGGGCTCCGGAGCGTCGACTACGACGAGGACGGCCTCCTCGTCAACGGCGAGCGCGTCGCGGCCCGCGGCGTCAACCTGACCGACGCCACCGCGGCCGACGTCGAACGCGCTGCCCGGGCGAACGCGAATCTCGTCCGGGCCCACGCGCACGTCCTCTCCCCCGAGGTGTACGAGGCTTGCGACGAACAGGGGCTGCTCGTCTGGCAGGACCTCCCGCTGACCGGGCCCGGCGAGTTCGACGTCGAGCGCGGGCAGGACCTGGTCGAGCGCCTCCTCCGGGCCCGACGGAACCGACCCAGCCTGGCCGCCGTCTCCGTTCACGACGAGCCGATGCCGGACCTCGGCGACGGACTCGGAACTGGCGCCGTCGACCGCCTCCGCTATCGCTGGCGCGCGTGGCGCGCGAGCTACGACAGGGAACCGGCAGACTCCGTCGCCGAGGTCGTCTCAGAAGTGCCGACGTTCCCCGTCGTCGGTCCGGCCGGCATCGGCCCGGACGCCGCGACGATCTATCCCGGCTGGACCTTCGGCGAGGCCGGCGACGTCGACTGGCTCTGTGACCGCTTCGACCTGGGGGACGTCGTCGCGGAGTTCGGCGCCGGCGCGCTCGCGGCCGACGACCCCGCCGACGAGACGGACTTCGACGCCGACCGACACGCGGCGCGCGTCGGCAGCGGCGTCGACGAGTCCCAGGACTACCAGGCGGACGTCCTCGGCACCGTCGCCGAACGGCTGCGATTGCGCGGGACGAACGTCCTGGCCGCCTACGCGCTCCGCGACGTCGGTGACGCCGGGATGGGCGTGCTCGCCCGGGACGGCAGCGAGAAGACCGCCTTCGACCGACTCGCTGCGGCCTACCAGCCCGTCCAGGGCGTCCTTTCGGACCCGACGCCGGGCGAGAGCGACGTCGTGGTCATTCACGACCGCCCCTCGCCGGCGACCGTCACGGTCGAGTGGGACGTCGACGGCGAGCGAGAGCAGGAGGAACTGAAAGTGGGCGCCTACGGTCGCGTCGACGTGACGACGCTCTCCCTTTCCGAGGGCGACGCCGTCACTATCGCCGTGGCCACCGACGACGCCGTAGCGCACAACGAGTACCGTATTTAACGTCTCCCGACGACGTGTGAACCCGTGGCACGCGGTTTCTCACGGGTGTGAGCGGTCACCACGGTGTTCGTTGTACCGCAATGTTTAAAGGAAATCGACCAGTACGTACAGGTACCAGAACGTCTCCGGCGTTCGGGCAGTATCGCATTCCGCCCAGTATGACAGGGAACCCTTGTTATCGGCGTCAGCCCACTGAGAGGAATACGACTGCCCAGCGCCGTGGCGGTCATGGAATCGAGGATTAACAACAATGGCAGAATCGATAGACGAATCCAAAAACGTAGAAGTCACAGACGAAGATCTCGAAAACAAATCCAAGGGCGAGCTCATCAAGCTCGCCGGCCAGCTCCGCGACCGACGGAACGACCTGAACCAGCTGGCATCCGAGCGGGCGTCCAGCCGGGACGACCTCAACGCGAAGACCCGTGAGAAGGTCAACGAGGCCCAGGAACACCGCGAGCAGCGCGACGAGCTCAACGAGCAGGTCCAGGAGCACAAGGAACAGCGAAACGAGCTCAACGCGGAGGCCAACAAGCTCTTCGACAAGGTCGACAAGATGAAGAACGACCTCGAGCTCGACGAGGGAAAGTCCGTCGACAAGCTCGAGTCCGAAATCGAAGACCTGGAGTTCAAACAGCAGACCGAGGTGCTCAGTAGCGACGACGAGCGCGAACTCATCGAGAAGATCGAGGAGAAACGCGAGCAACTCGCCGAGAAGAAGGAGAAACTCGACCAGACGGGCGACCTCGACGGCCTCAAGGAGGAGGCAGAGGAGGTCCGCTCCGAAGCCTCGACCCACCACCAGAAGGTGACGGAACTCGCCGACGAGGCCCAGAAGCACCACAACGAGATGATCGAGGCCTATCGCGAGGCCGACGACATCCGCGACGACGCCGACGAGATGCACGAGAAGTTCGTGGACGCCCAGGAGGCCGCCGACCAGCACCACGAGGACTTCGTCCGCGTCCAGAAGCGCCTCCGCGAACTGGACAAGAAAGAGGAGAAGGCCGAACGCTCCGCCCGCGAGGAGAAGCAGGAGGCCGCCAAGGAGGAGGCCGAGGAGATCTATCAGAAGTTCAAGGAAGGCGAGACCCTCGACACCGAGGACCTGATGAAGCTGCAGAAGGCCGGCAAGCTCTAGACCCGGTCTCTTTTCTCTCTACGCCGTTCTCGAACCACCGAGCGACTGCTATCGCGAACGTTACCACTGGCTGACCCGGCCGCACGTCGCGGCAGTCCACTCGCCTGGTGCCGGTCTGTCCACGGCGCGTCACGAGTTCTCAGCACGGTCCCGTTACCCCTTTCACCGGCGATAACGAACTCTCCGGCGATGTCCCTGGCCGCGACGCTGGTCGGTGGGATGGTCTTTGGGCTCGCGCTGGCGGCGCCACCGGGGCCGATGAACGCCGTCATCGCGACGGAGAGCGTGCTCCGTGGCTGGGGCGCGGGCTTCCGCGCCGGACTGGGAGCGATGGTCGCGGACGTCTGTTTCTTCCTGCTGGCGCTGGTCGGCCTGGTCGCGTTCGTCCAGCGCTCGCCGGACGTCAGGACCGCGCTGTTCGTCGCCGGTGGCCTGCTGATGATCTACTTCGCCTACGGCGCCGTCGCGAGCGCCCGCTCGTTCGTCGACGAGGAACTCGAAGAAGGCAAGGGGTTCCGCAAGGCGTTCGTCCTCGCGCTCACGAACCCGTTCCAGATCGTCTTCTGGCTGACCGTCGGCGTCGGCTTGCTCGAACCGGGGCAGCTCGACGTGCTGGCGGCCCTGCCCGTCGTCGGCCAGTCGCTCGCCGGACGCGCCGTCGTCCAGACCGGCGAGCCGGCGATAATCGTCGGCCTGTTCGCCGGCGTCGTCCTCTGGATTCTGGGCTTTCCGGCGGCACTCGTCTCGGCCCGGCGCCGTGTAGATTCGGTCGCGCCGGTGGTCGCGTGGCTCTCGGCGGCGGTGCTGGCCGGGTCGGGCCTGCTCTTCCTCGCGGAAGCGGCGTCGCGGCTCTAGTCGCCGCCCATGCCGGAGGCCATGTCGACGACGGCTTCCTCGCCGTCCATCTCGGCCACTTCGCCCTCGAGCCACTCCTGGAACCAGCGGGCGCGCTTGAGTCGGCGCTGGAGGACGGCCTCGGCGGTCTCGCTCTCGATCCGGTCGCGAGCGTCGCGGCCCCGCTCGACGACGCGGCCGACCATCTCGGCGGCGTCCATGTGCGAGCGGGCCTCGTAGCCCATCCGTAACAGCATCAGCGCCGTCCCGTTGGCACCGACCTTGTCGAGGATGTCCGCCTCGATGAGACACTGGGTCTCCATCGGCAGGTCGGTCACGTCACCCTGGTAGGAGTGGTCGCGGATGGCCGTGCACACCTGGTCGACAAACGAGTCGGGGTAGTCGCCGTGGGCCGTGAGGTACTCGCGGGCGATGTCCGCGCCAGCGTCGGCGTGGACGTCCTGGTCCACTTCGAGTTTCGCCACGTCGTGGAAGAGGCCGGCGACGCGCGTCACGTCGGCGTTCGCCCCTTCTTCGTGAGCGATCTCTCCGGCGAGGTCGACGACGTTCAGGATGTGATTGAACCGGTACTCCGCGGAGTGCCAGGGGTACCACCGCATCCGGCCGCCTTCGTCCTCGTTCTCCACGCTGGCCGTCAGGTAGTCGCGCACGAACGTCTGCATCGCGTCGAATTCGTCGTCCGAAACTGGCGACTCCTGGATCTCAACGCCCACAGAACCACCTCCCAGAACGGATGTCGTTATTCATCTTACAGGGAAAAACGTGCGTTCGACTCTTTAGCGTTACGACAGGGTGAACAACTGCCAGCCACACCGATCGAAATCTGGCGAACTGGTCGCATCCGCCCGCACGTACGACCGCCGTCACCGACTCTCGCGGTGGACCGTTCGCCTCGTGATCCCTTCCTCGACGTCTCTCCGCCGCCAGTACCGCCGTCTTACGGGTCGGAGGGGGAGGTCGCCGATTCTGGCTCCATCTCTGTCTCTGCCCCCGCGTCCGGGCCGGCACGCTCGCCGTCGATTGGATCGTGAATCGCCCGGTACCCGTCCCCGGTCGATTCGACGGCGTCGACGGCGTACAGCCGGATCCGCTTCTCCTGCTTTGTCGTGACAGGGAAGTCGTAATTGTCCGCTTCGTAGTCGAACTCGTCGCCCGCCGCGCGTTTGTCGTCGACGAACGCGCGGTGGTCGCCCAGTCGCCGCTCGACAACGTCGCGGGAGAACTCGGGGATCGCCTCGGTCCGGTCGTCGAAGACGCCCGTGAACTCGCCGTCGATCTCGTAGCCGACCGAGTTCCGGCCGGCGGTCATGGCGGCGAGCGTCGTCGTCCCCGTCCCCCAGAAGGGATCGAGGACGGTGTCGCCGTAAACGCTGTACATGTTGATCAGCCGGTACGGAATCTCGAAGGGGTACGCGGCGGACCGGCTCCGCAACTCGTCGTGATCCAGCGCCTGGTGTTCCCCTGTGACGTCCTCCCAGACGTCGCTGAACCACTGGTTGCGCTCCTCCCAGAAGTACGCCGCGCCGTAGCGCCGATCCGACCCGGGCTCGAAGTTCCGGTGGGCCTTGCCGTTCCTGAAGACGAGGACGTACTCGTGTTCCAGCGTGACGTAGGCGTTGGGCGGCAACATCCCGCTGCCCATGAACTTCGCCGCCGAGTTGACGGGCTTGCGCCAGAGAATCTCCGGCAGCGGCTCGAACCCGAGTCCCTCGAAGGCGTCGACGATCCGCGAGTGGTTCTGGAAGACGCGAAAGCTGTCGTCGACCTTCCGCGTCGCGTCGCCCACGTTGACACAGGCGATACCGCCGTCGACGAGGACGCGCTCGACTTCGGTCCACACGCGCTCCAGTTGCGCGTGCATCGCCTCGAACGCAGCCTGCCCGTCGCCCACGGCGAGGTGGTCCGCGACGGTCGGGTCGAGCTCCGCGAAGAGGTCGTCCCACATCTCGATCATCGGATACGGCGGCGACGTGACGACGAGTTCGACAGAGTCGTCGTCTACCTGTGCTAGCTCGCGGGAGTCGTCCACGACGACGCGATGCTGCGTTTCCACGTTAGTGGTTCCTCGGAGCGTTGGTTGATAGAGGCTTTGCCTGGCTTCGGCTGTCGAGGGCGTCTCGTCGACGAGCGTCCGCGATACGGTTCTGAAAAGCGACCGAACCGACCGCTCGCCGGTCAGCCGTGAACCGATTCGCAGTGCCACCCGGGGTCCTGACCCGTCTGTTCGATCCGGTCCGACCGACAGGCCGGGCAGTAGTCCGGGACACCGGTTTCGGAACGGGGGACGTAGACCGCGCCGCTACACTCCACGCACGCGTCGGAAACGATCGTCACGCAGTCCGCACAGAGGTTGAAGTCGTCGACCGTGAGTTCGCGCAGGGGTTCGAGTTGTTTGTCCAGAATGTACTCGTCGATGACCGCCTGACAGTTTTGGCACGGTTGCATGTCGATCCACTCGGTACCATGAGAAGAGGTACCATATACCTTCCCCCGCCGGCGGTACTTGCGGCCGGGAACGTGTTCCAACGTGAGGATACTCGCCGCTCGCGGAGTTGGTCGCGGCAGAATAGTCCCGGGCGTCCTCGTGAACGGAGTGAACGAGGGCTCGGAAGAGCGAAGCTCTTCCGGCGGATTCGAACCGCGTCGAGACTCGCTTCGCTCGTCTTGCAGGGTTCGAATCCTTGTGGGCTATTCGCTCCTCACGTCCGTTCGTCGCAGAATAGTCCCGGGCGGATTCGAACCGCCGTCATAGGCTTTCTTCCAGATCTGGCCGAAACCAAATCGCGTCCAAAGGCCCATATGATTGGCCACTACACCACGGGACTTCGCTCACTCCGTTCGCTCGTTCCGTGAGCATCGAAAACCCTACCGGGTTTTCTCAACACCACGGGACTGCTATCGAACGATTACGGTCGATTCCTTAATAGCGTTACTTTCCGACGGTGGAGTTCACTGATTCCGTACCTAGTCCGGTGCAATGGCGCCCGGTAGGAGAACACATCGTTCGACGAAACCGCAGTAGGGCGGCGTTACCGGGACGGAAGACCTATAGGATCCCTTCGGAAACGGGTACCAATGATCGCGACGGCGGTTCTGGCTGGACTCGGACTGCTCCTTTCGGTCGCAGGCGGTGTCGTCGTCCACGAACTGCTCCACGTGCTCGTCTTGCGGTCCGGCGGCGTGCAGTGTTCGCTCGTGCTCCGGCGGGTCCGGGGTGCACAGGGCGGCTTCCAGACGCTCGTCTCCGGGTCGTGGGCGTCGGTCGAGATGGAATCGATTCCGGATGACTGCTCCAACTGGCGATTGCGTGGCGCGTCGATGGCTCCATTCGCGATGCTGGTCCCCGTCGGCGCGTACGCGTGGGCTGTGACGAGTGGACAGGTGACGGGCACGCTCTTCGGGTCGATGGTCGTCATCGGCTGGATGGCGTGTGCGCTGCCGAGTCCGGCAGACTTCTCCGTGGTCTGGCACACAGACGAGGCGAGAGCACTGGTCGGCGAAAGCGCCTGACCACTGCCGACGGCGAAAAGACCAGCCGTTCAGTCGGACGCTTCGAGTTCGGGTTCCAGCAGGCCACAGACGTCTTCCTCGGCGTTGAAGCAGTCCGGGCACTGGGGTTCGCGGTCGATGATGGTGTCCAGTCGATCGGCGACGGTCTCGTCGATGACGCCCTCCAGCTGTTTGGCCTCCTCGCGGAACTCCTCGACTTCGAGCACCTCGACGAGGAATCGCTGGATGATGCAGTAGTTCTGGAGCGAGAGCCGGGCCCGTCGGATCCCCTCGTCGGTGAGGTCGACGCCCTTGTACTTCTCGTGGTCGAGCAACTCCTGGGACTCGAGCTTGCCGATCATCTCGTTGGCGCTGGCGGGGCTCACCTCCAGCAGGTCGGCGACGTCGCCGGTCGAGGCGGGACCGTCTTCCTGCTCCTGGACGAGGTAGATCGCTTTGAGATACTGATCAGCTGTGTTCATGCGAATCCCTCCAGGTGAGCGTGAGCTCGTAAGTCGAGCGGAGCGAGTCTTTCGGTGTTCATGCGAGGAGCCTCCGTGCTCCGAGCGTGTGCTCGATAGTCGCGTAGCGTCTATCGGTGTTCATTCTATTCTCGCGCCTCCATCAGTCGCGTCACTTCCTCGACGCCGTCGGCCTCCTCGTCGCGGATCGACTGGAGGGTGTCGACGAGCCGGTTACGGTCGATGCTGAACTCCGTGTTCGACGCCGCGATGGCGCCGATGAGGTCGTCGTAGAACTTGTAGGCGGTCTCCTCGTTGCAGAGCTGGTCGTAGAGGACGCCGTCGAAGTCGTCGTCGGCCTCGTACTGGGCCTCGACGAGGCGTTTTATCTCCTCGAAGGGCACCGTGTCGGCGTCCATGTCGTCGATGAGCGCTTCGAGTCGGTCGCGGTGCTCCGCGGACTCCTCGGCGGCGTGTTCGAACAGCGCCACGACCTCGTCGTCGAGGTCCGCAGCGGTCACCTGGGCGTGCTTGTCGGCGCGGGCCTCGACGACCTCTTCGAGCACGACGCCGATCTGCAGGAGCCGGGCGAGCTGGTGGTCCGAGCCGATCGGTCGCTGGAGGCTCACGCGAACCACCTTCCGGGACGTTCGTCGGCCGGTACTGTCATGGTGAGTTTTCGGGGAGGTGGCGACTTAAGCGATTCCCTCCGCGCGGCTGTCACTCCAGCCCTCGCCGGTCGTATCTAACGCGTTCCGCGATCAGGCCCCAGAGAAATCGAGTTATCCGAAAGAGGACCCAGAAGACGACAGCCCAGAAGACGAGCATCACCAGCGCAGTGACGACGAGAATGAGAGCGAGAAGTAGATCGTTCGCACCCGCGTCGGGGAGCCCCATCTGCCCTGCTGGTCGGTGGCGTGCAGCAAGTAGCCGGACAGCGAGCGCCCGAGAAAACATGAGTCGAGGAGCGATTGGTTACTCGACCAGACGCTCGACGATGAGGTCGTCCAGATCCTCGCGGAGTTCGTCGACGGCGACCTCTTCGAGGACGGGGACGAAGAAGCCCTCGACGAGCATGTTCCGGGCGAGTTCGGGGTGCACGCCGCGCGAGGTCATGTAGAACAGGTCCTCCTCGTCGACCTGTCCGACCGTCGCGGAGTGGCTCGCCTCGGTGTCGTGGTTGTTGATGATCAGCTTCGGGGACGCGTCGGCCTCGCTATCCTCGGAGAGCATCAGCGTGTTCTCGCGCTGGTAGGAGTTCGTGTCCCAGGCCTCGCGGCCGACGTCCTGGACGCCTTCGTACACCGAGCGGGCGGCGTCGTCGAGGACGCCGCGCGTCACGAGGTCGGCCGTGGTGTGTTCGGCCTCGTGCCAGACGCGGGAGGCCAGATCGAAGTGCTGGTCCTCGTGGCCGAAGAAGGCGCCGACGATCTTCGACTCCGAGGAGTCACCGAGCAGTCGCGTCTCGACGTTCGTCTTCGTCAGTCGGGAGCCGATGTTGCCCTCGATCCAGTCGATGCTGGCGTACGTGTCTGCGTGGCCGCGCTTGACCTGGAAGTTGTAGCTGTCCTCGGCCAGGTTCTGGAGCGTGCCGTACTGGACGTGGGCGTTCTCGCCGGCGACGGCCTCGACGACGCCGGAGTAGTACTGCTCGCCGTCGACGTTCGTCCCGGTGCGCTGGCGCTCCAGGATGGTGACCGAGGAGGACTCCTCGGCGACGACGAGGGTGTAGTTGAACAGCGACCGGCTGTTCATCGTCGTCCGGATCTTGACGTCCTCGGCGGCGACGCCCTCGGGGACGTAGACCACGGTCCCGGCGGCGAACAGCGCCGTCGAGAGCGCGGTGAGGTAGTCCCGCTGCGGGTCGACGACGCTGCCGAAGTGCTCCTCGACGAGGTCGCCGTGCTCCTCGAGCGCGTCGGCCCAGGAGAGCACGTCGACGCCCTCGGCGTCCACGCGGTCCTTCTCCTGTTCCCACTCGAGGGGGTCGACGAGCGTCTCGTAGTCGAGCGCGTCGAGGTTCGTCCAGTCGCGACCGGGCGTCCGGATGACCTTCGGCATGTCGAGGTCCTCGAGCGCCGCGAGGGCGTCGAGACGGGTCTCGAGCAGCCAGTCGGGCTCGTCGAGCTCCTCGGAAATCTGTCGTACCTGCTCCTCCGTGAGGTTGGCTGTTAGCTGCGTGCTCATGGTAGATCCGGGGAGTTACCCGAGGCTTCCCTCCATCTCGAGTTCGATGAGGCGGTTGAGTTCGACGGCGTACTCGATGGGCAGTTCCTCCGTGATGGGCTCGATGAAGCCGGCGACGATCATCTGCTTGGCGTCGTCGTCGTCCAAGCCGCGGCTCTGGAGGTAGAAGACGTCCTCGTCGCCGATCTTGCCGACGGTCGCCTCGTGGGCGACGTCGACCTTGTTCTCCTGGATCTCCATGTACGGCATCGTGTCCGAGGTGGACTCGTTGTCGAACATCAGCGCGTCACATTCGACGGACGTCGAGGAGTTCTCGGCGCCGTCGGAGATGTGGACCAGGCCGCGGTAGTTCGTGCGGCCGCCGTCCTTGCTGATGGACTTGGACTCGATGGTCGACTTCGTGTCGGGCGCGTTGTGGTACACCTTCGCGCCGGTGTCGATGTTCTGACCCTCGCCGGCGAACGCGATGGTGATGTGGTTGTCCGTCGCGCCGGGGCCCTTGAGGATCGTCGCGGGGTAGAGCATGGTGGCCTTCGAGCCCATGGAGCCCGATACCCACTCCATCGTGCCCTCTTCCTCGACGATGGCGCGCTTGGTGTTGAGGTTGTACGTGTTCTTCGACCAGTTCTGCACGGTCGAGTACTGGACGTGGGCGTTGTCGCGGACGAACACTTCCACGCAACCGCTGTGGAGGTTGAACGCGGAGTACTTCGGCGCGGAACAGCCCTCGATGTAGTGGACCTCGGAGTTCTCCTCGGCGACGATGAGCGTGTGTTCGAACTGGCCCATCCCCTCGGAGTTCATGCGGAAGTACGCCTGGACCGGCATGTCGACCGTGGTGTCCTCGGGGACGTAGACGAACGAGCCGCCGGACCAGATGGCGCCGTGGAGCGCCGCGAACTTGTTGTCGCTCGGGGGGACGCACTTCGTCATGAAGTGCTCCTTGACGAGGTCGGGGTGCTCCTGGACGGCCTTGTCCATGTCCATGAAGATGACGCCCTTCTCCTCCCAGCGCTCCTGCATGTTCTGGTAGACGATCTCGGACTCGTACTGGGCGCCGACGCCCGAGAGGGCGTTCTTCTCGGCCTCCGGGATGCCCAGCTTGTCGAAAGTGTCCTGGATCTCTTCGGGGAGGTCCTCCCAGTTCTCGGCCCCGCCGCGGGTCTCGATGTCGGGCCGGATGTAGGGGACGATCTCGTTGAGGTCGACCTCCGAGAGGTCCGGCTGGCCGGGCCAGTCGGTCGGCATCGGCATTTCCTGGAACTGTGCGAGTGCGCGGAGACGTCGCTCGAGCATCCACTCGGGCTCGTCCTTGTCCTCGGAGATGAGGCGGACGGTCTCCTCGGTGAGGCCTTTGTCGGTCTCGAAGGCGGACTTCTCCTCCTTCTTGAACTCGAAGCGGGCCTCGGTGTCCGTTTCTTTGAGTTGGTCTTGATCTGAGCTCATAGTTGTTGTATGCGGCTTGGGTGTGTGCGGTTAAGGGACTTGTGCCCGGACTGAGAGGAGGCGCTCACGCGGCCTCGTACACTTCTTCGCGGACCCAGTCGTACCCCTTGTCTTCGAGTTCCTCGGCGAGGCTGGCGTCGCCGGATTTGGCGATTTCGCCGTCGATCATCACGTGGACGTGGTCCGGTTCGACGTAGTCGAGGATGCGCTGGTAGTGGGTGATCTGGAGGACGCCGGTGCCCTGTTCGTCACGCAGCGCGTTGATACCGTCGGAGACGTCCTGCAGGCGGTCGATGTCCAGCCCGGAGTCGATCTCGTCGAGGACTGCGACCGAGGGCTCGAGGATAGCGGCCTGGAGGACTTCGTTCTGCTTCTTCTCCCCGCCGGAGAAGCCCGCGTTGAGGTAGCGGTTGGCGAACTTCTCGTCCATGTCGAGCTGTTCCATCTTCTCCTTGAGGAGCTGCTGGAACTCGGCGACGCCGACCTCGCCTTCGTCAACGTCACCTTCCATCGGGGAGGTGTCGTAGCCGACGTCCTCCTCTTCCTCGTCGGCTTCGGCCTCGTCGTCGTCCTCGAAAAGCTCGTCGCGCTCTTCGAGCTTGGCGTTGAGCGCCGTCCGGAGGAAGTTCACCATCGTGACGCCCTCGATCTCTGCGGGGTACTGGAAGCCGAGGAAGACGCCGAGCGCGGCGCGTTCGTTGGGCTCCAGGTCGAGCAGGTTCCAGGTGCGCTTGTCCTCGGGGATGTCGAAGTCGTCGCCGAACTCGTCGTCCTCGAGGTGGATGAGGACCTCGCCGTCGGTCACGTCGTAGGCCGGGTGGCCCGCGATGATCTTCGCCGTCGTCGACTTGCCCGAGCCGTTGGGACCCATCAGCGCGTGGATCTCTCCGGACTCGACTTCGAGGTCGACGCCGCGAAGGATGGTCTCACCGTCCTCTTCAGCGACTTCCGCGTGTAGATTGTTGATTTCGAGTACTGCCATAGTAGATGCTTAGGTCACCCGAAACCTAGAGAGAGACGCTGATAATAGTTTCGAGTTTTCCCGGCCCACTTTTCCGAATCGAAAACACAATTTCCTCCGACGAAAAATTCTACACCGCGTCTTTCGAGCCCGTTTGTGGAAACGCACACCAGATTTCGATAGAGCCCCGGTTTCTAGATTTATACTATCTGTCGAACGGGTACTATTTCACTGGTACCACTTGTCTCTCTGTGGTAACTCTGATTTCAGTGGAATCACTGTTCTCGCGCGCGCGCAGACCAGTCTCTCGACCAGGTGATGGTCCCGACAGTTTTGCTGTGAACGGGCGTGGACGATTCGGCCCGATAATATAGCGTAAGAAACTATTAAATAATGTCCGGGTCATCCAAAGATAGTGCCAGACAGGACCGATACGGACAGGGGGGAGTCGGTGACAGAGGGGCTGTCCGGTGGTCGGGGGAGGTCGTCCGGCGGTGTGTCGCGCCGCGCCGCGCTTGGACTCGGTGGTCTCCTCGCCACCGGCGGCCTGCTCGGGACGGGTCTCGTCACGTCGGGAGCCACCAGTTCGCGAACACTCGACGGGAATCTCGACTGCAACGGCTACGACCTCGGCGAAGTCGGCGCGATCCAGGGAAGCGTCGCGGACGGCCAGCGCCTGGAATCGCTCGTCGGCCGGAACCTCTCCGTCGCCGACGGACGACTTCAGGCGGCTGTCGGCGAAGTCGACGACGACGTCGCGGCGCGTCTGGACGACGCACTCACTCGCCTGGAGGTCGTTAGCGGCACGGCGAATACCTGGCGTGCGGGCCCCGTGCTACCCTCCGGCGACTACCACCTCACCAACGAGTTCGGGTTACTCATCGAGACGGACCGACCCGCCTACCTCGGCGAGTGTACCATCGACGCAGACTCCGCCGGCCGGTTCAGCCCGGCGCTGTACAAGTACGACCCGGAGGCGGACGGGCTCGGCGCACAGGTGGAGGCGATGACCGTCCAGGCGACGGGTGGGCGTCAGACCATCTACCTCGACTTCCTCCTCGACGAGCCCGGTCAGTACCTGTTGACGCGCCTCTTGCCCCGTGAAGCGCCGGACAACCCGAACGCGCCGGCCACCCTCTACAGACCCTCGGACGACGCGGTCGAACTCCGACGCGTGGAGGGATACGGCCAGTTCGAGGACGACTCCCGGAACGGCGTCACGTTCCGGGGCGGGTACAGCCCGTCGGCGACGGACGGCCCGGTCGACTACTACTACTACTTCTTCGACCTCGAGGTGTCCTCGGCGCGCTCGTGAGGAAGACGATGCAGGCACCGACCGACCGACCCGACGCCGGAGGGGGCCGATGACGGACGCCACGCTCGAGGAGAGCGTCGAGCGAATCGAACGATCCCTCGCGGCCTACCGCCGGTATCGACGCCGACGGCGGAACCCACAGCTGGTCACCGAGCGGAACGACTCGAACGACGTGGACCGGTCGACCGAGATGCTCATGCCGGACACCAAGTGGGCGACGCCGCTACACGAAATCGACGCGGCGAGGGACGGGCCGACGGCGTTCGTCGTCGCGGGCCAGCACGGCATCGAGCCAGCCGGCTGGAAGGCCGCCGAGTTGCTCGTCGAGATGACGCCCGAGGCCGGGACGCTCGTCGTCGTTCCGCGCGCCGACCAGACCGCTATCGAGGCCGGCGTCTACAGCGGCGACGAGGGGAGCCTCAACGACCACTGGCGCGTCGGCCGCGAGCCGACCATCGAGATCGCGAGCGTCATCTGGGACCGGTTCGAGTCCTACCAGCCTGACATCGCCTTCGACCTCCACAGCTCACAGGGGATCTACAAATCAGGCGTCGACGACGGCTTCGGACAGGCGCTCTACCCGACGCCCGGTCGAGCGCGTGACGTCGCGGACGCGGTGGTCGACACCCTCAACGAGGAGTTCGTCACCGACTGGCCGGACCACTACGACTACATCATCGGGAACCTGCAGAGCGGCTGGGGTACCTTCTTCAGCCACAAGGTCGGGGGCCAGTACGACGGCGACTGCCTGCTGTGTGAGCCGACCCGCCGGACCACAGAGGACGGGCGACACCCGACCGAGGCCCAGCGTATCAGGTGGAACCTGGCCTCGGCCGTGCTCGCGCTCGACCACTACGGGATGACGTTCGACGAATCGATCTGAGGACGACCGACTTCGACCGCTCGCTCCCTTCGTTCCCCCTCGTTGCTGTTCCTCTCGTTCCCGTTACTCGCCGTGCGTGGGGGAGACCGGTCGGACGTCGTCGGGCGCCGTCTCGCAGTCGATCCACTCGACGTCGAACGACCCGGAGTACTCGAAGACGAGGCCGACGACCGGGTTCGTCACGTGGACGGCGATCCGATAGCTATCGGCCGCCTCGTCGTACCACTCGTGGACGTTGGCCGTCGCAGAGAGGACGAGCGGGAAGTCGATTCCCGCCCCGAACGCGTACAGGCGCTGGGCGCCGGTCGTGAGTTCGACTCCGCCCTCGTCGCTGACGGCCACGTCGACGTCGACCGCGAGGTGGTGGCGCTTCCCCAGGTAGTCGACGATACGGTCACGCTCCTCGCTGTAGATCATCGCCGCGTCGAAGTGGCGCTCTCTGGGCAACTGGAACGTCCGGAGCCAGGTGACCGTCTCCCGTCCGTAGGCGTCCTCGTACGCGTAGTTCCGGATGGTGAACGGGACTGCAGTGTTCTCCTCCGGAAACATGGTGTGCATCGTCGCCCCGACGGCGAGGAACGGGAGGGTGTACAGTCCGCCGTTGCGGACGTACTCCATCGTCCCGTGACCGATGGCCGCCACGCCGTCCTCGCTCGTGAACCCGAACCGTCGCTGCATCTTCGGGTGGAGGTCGTCGAACTCGTCGCCGAGCGCGCGCTGGTAGATGGATCTCACGATAGTTCACTCTCCGTGCGGTCGCTGATACAGCGACGGGCACTCGGAAGTTCCTCGCTGGCGGCGTAGCCGATGGCCGCGAGCGCGAGCATCGCGACGCCCAGTGGAACCGACGAGAGGGGATGGGCGAGCAGGCCCGGGTTCGCGACGAGGCCGCCGCCCACGAGTGCGACGGTGAGCAGCGCAGACGCGGGAAACACCCCCCGTCGGTGCCACGCCACGAGGAGGAACAGGCCGAACCCCACCTCCGCCGCGCCGAGAGCCAGAATCGTCCCGTCGACGGGAAGCCCTGTCGGTAGCAACGCAGCGGAGAGCTCCCGCTCGACGGGATGGGGTCCGAGTAGCTTCGGAACCAGCCCCTGGTACACCCAGACCGCGGCGAGCGAGAGCCGGGCCACGGCGTGGACGACGGCCTGGCGCATCGACGCCTCGGGCGAGACGTCCGATTCGAGCCACAGACGGAGCCGGTCGAAGCTCCACGCTGTCGCCCAGACCATCAGCGGTCGGAAGACGTATCGGTCGAAAACGTTGCCGGGACGGCCGAAACGCGTGTCGTAGTTGTAGGCGGTGAGGAACCGGACGCCACCGTCCTCGGGGAGGTACTTCCAGTACCCGTTCCCCTCGCTGATCAGCGACTTCGGGTCGTCGGACCAGAACCGGAGTGCGGAGGTTCGCTCCCCTCCATCTGCCCGTTCGCCCGTCGACTCGCCGCCGCCGGCGACGCCGATGCCGAACCCGATTCTCGTCTCGTAATCGAACTGCTGTGGCTCGCTCTCGTCGGGCCTCGGGAGATAGTCGATGTCGGTGAACCGGAGGTCCCAGCGTTCGTGCTGGTCCGGTTCCTGCGTCGCCCCCCACAGGTCCTCGACGCCGGCGTCCACCCACGTCTCGATGTACAACTCCGTCCCACTCATCTACCAGTGCGTCCACGTACTCACCAATAAGCGCGGGGGCCACGAGTGACGCTTCGACCGAACGCTATCCCCAGCCAGGGCTCATTCACTACATTGCTCTCAGAAGTTCCGTCCCACCACCGGAAGGGGAACCTTTTGAGTCAGGTGAACTGTCCGAGGCCGGTCTGTTCCTGGCCGGACTTCACTTCGTTCCAGGAGATGTCGAGCGCTTCGAGGATCCGGGCGATGGGGCCCTTGAGCGTCTTGTCGAGCATCTTCTCCCAGTCGATTTCGAACTCCTCGGGCACCTGGTCGGCGAACTCGTAGCAGATGACGTCCTGGTCGCGGCGGAACTCGTTGAAGAGGTCCTCGGCGCCGGCGGGGATCTCGTCCTCGATGCGCTGGAAGAAGTCGTCGTGGACCCGGTCGAGGTAGACGCGCTTGGGCTTGGAGCCGCGCTGGAAGTTCGTCCCGAGCATGAGGTTGGCGTACTTGGCGCCCCGGACCTGGGCGGTGTCGGTGTCGTAGTTGTCCAGGCGTTTGCCGATGCCGCCCGGGATGCCCACGTCGTCCAGGTCGACGTTGCCGGCCTGGTAGTCCTCGATGACCTCGTGGACGTAGTCCTTGATGGCCTCGCGGTCCTCGCCGTGGACGATCATGTCGATGACTTCCTTCTGGACGCGCTTGGTGATCGGCGAGATGTCCGAGCGCTGGTACTCGAAGCCGGTGATGTCGATGTCGTCGACGTCCTTGCCCTCCTTCCAGACGATGTGGCCGGCGTAGCGTTTCTTCTTGCCCGCCTGGAAGAACCGCCGGTAGAGCTTCTCGAACTCGATCTGAAAGCGGTGGTCCTCGGCGTTCAACTCCTCGCGGGCGAACTCGTCGTAGGCGCCGTTGATGTGGTCCTCTATCTCGAAGGACTGCTCGATGGCCTCCTCGACGGAGACGTCGCTGCCGAGCGAGAGCATGACGCTGTCAGTATCACCGTAGGCCACGTCGTAGCCGATGTCGTTGGCGGCTTTCTCGGTGAACTGGATGACGTCCCGTCCCGTCGCCGTGACGGCGGCGCCCATCTCCTTGTCGTAGAGGCGGAACCGATCCCACCCCAGTACGCCGTACAACGAGTTCATGATGACCTTCACGGCGGCCTGCTGGCGGTCGTACCGGCCGTAGGCGTCCGAATCGGGTTCGTGGTCGTTGCGCAGCGACTTCTTCTCCTCGCGCTCGCTCAGCAACTCGTCGACCATCGACCGGATGACGCCGTCCGGTTCCTTGCGGAAGTGGGTGCCGTTGGGCGCTCGGTAGGTGTTCTCCTGGAACGCTTCCTCGCTGTCGTACTCGGCGGGAGTGACTTTGGTCTCCGGGCTCGCGTTCGTCGTCACCATACACATCGGGTACAGCGACTTCAGGTCGAGCACGGTGACGTTCTCGCGGACGCCCGTGATCGGTTCGAAGACGGCGCCGCCCTCGTACTCCTCGCCCTCCTGCTGGCCCTTCGAGGGGAGCGCGTAGTTCCCGTGGAGCTTGTGGAGGACGTACATGTCCACCGCGTCGCCGGGCGTCGTCGCGTCCTCGATCTTACAGCCGACGAACTGGCGAACCTCGTCCCAGAAGGGGATGATCCCCTGCTCGCGGTCCAGTTCCACACAGAGTTCGACGTCGCGGAGGTTGTACTCCAGCAGGCGCTCGGGGTCCTCCTCCCAGAGGTCGCCGATGTCGCCCTTGTACCGCTCCTTCCCGACGCCAAGTTCCACTTCGCCGACGGCGTCCAGCCGGTAGGAGTCGAGTTCGCTGAACTGCGTGCGCTGGTAGGCGTACAGCAGGTCGAAGACGACGCGCCCCTTCACGTTCGGGCCCTGCCAGTTCGAGCGCCACACCTCGTCGATGCGGGAGAGTCGATCCGAGTTCAGGTCGTAGTCGTGGTTGTAGTCCTGGAGTTCCTCCAGTCGATCGAGGAAGTACGGCGCGTCGAAGTCGTCGAAGTTCCACCCGGTGAGGATGTCCGGGTCGGTCTCGTCGACGTAGTCGAGGAACGCTTCGAGCATCGCTTCCTCCCGCTCGAAGATGCGGACGTCGGCGTCGAAATCACCACTTATCGGCTCGTACCGTTCGAGCGCTTCCGGCCCGGCCACGTTGTCCGGGTCCTCGTAGAGCCAGACGACGTACTCGTCGTCGTAGGAGTCGTGGCTGGTGAGGCAGATGATGGTCTCCTCGCCGTCCTCGGGGAAGCCGTGGCGGTCGTCGACCTCGATGTCGAACGTGTTGACCCGTGGGTCCGCCTGGACCGCCGCGGGTTCGATCTCGGCGTGGTGAACGCGTAAGGAACCGTCGTCTTCCTCGCGGGCGGGCACGCGGACGCCGCCCGTGATGGCCTTGTCGATGAGGAGCCGGTTGGGGAAGAGGATGTCCGCCTCGTAGTGGTCGAACTCGTCGCGGATCTGGCCGACGTCGCGGGGCGTCTGGCCGAATATCTTCACCAGCCGTTCCCCGCGGATGGACTCGTACGGTTCGCCTTCTTCGTCGAACTCTTCCCAGCCGGTGATCCGGTCGTACTGGCGGAGTCGGTCGTCGGAGACGGAGTCGACCGGGGCGTAGAAGTACGGTTTGAAGTCGTAGACCCGGGCGTGGACCGCATCGTTCTCACTCGTCCGGCCGAAGACGTGGACGACGGGGTACTCGTCGTCACCGTTCCCTTCGATGGTGTAGTCGACCTGGGTCACGACGAACTCCTCGTGGCCGTCGACGTCGGGGAACAGGTGCTCGCTCGCGTCGACGACGTCGGCCGTCGACCCGCCGTTGCCGGCGATGGCTTCGGCCTCCGCCGTCGCGTCCCGCTCTCCGCCGTCCCCGTCGTTCGTGGCGAACGCATCGAGGCCTTGCTGGCCCTCGTCGGTCATGTTGAGACGACCTTTGCGACGCCCGGTAAAAACTACGGCGGTCCGGTCGCTCGAACGTCGTCGGGGACCGTGACTGAGTGTGCGTCGGTCGCTGGGCCGAACTAGCGTCTGTCCTGCGTGTCGCCGGCCGTCCGCTGACGAAACCACATCTCGCCAATGAACGATGTTAAAAGGTTGCTAAGGCCGCTGTGGCGGCCAAACACTGTGTCCAGGCCGCCGTGGTTAGGACGTAACTAGCAGACGTTTTGCTATTATTTGAACAATTATGGCAGATTAAGTAATGGCCACCACACTGAGCTGAATGGATATTCATGCCAGACGAACAGACAGGGTTCGAGAGCAGGCGGCGAACGTTCCTGAAATCGGTCGGAGCGCTGGGGGTCACGGCGGTCGGTAGTTCGGTGGCCACGGCGCAGGAGTCGTCGGACTCGCTCGGCGACTACCACCAGTCGCTCCGGGACGACCTCACGGGTCGCGGGGGGAACAGGACGCTTCCGGCAGGAGAGTACGTCTACGGCACGACAGAGGAAGCGGCACTCGAAGCCTTTTCGCTCGAGGGCGACGGCGAGGAGTCGACGATCTCGGTCGACACCGACGCCGTCCCGATCACGACCGCGGAACGCCTGGAGATCTCCGGATTCCCAGGTCAGCCCTACGAGGTATCGTACAAGGGGCTCATCGAGGACGGTGAGTTCAGCGAAGGGGACCTCCTCCTGGCCGTCGCGTACGTCCGGAGCGACTCCGAGCACGCCCAGGCGAAGGCGTCGTTCAAGTACGAGTACACCGACTCGGACGGGGACACGGCCCACAGCGACAGTTTCGTCCAGCGGGGTGCGGAGATCGACCCGACGGGCGAGTGGCTGCGCTACTTCTTCCCCATCGAGGTGGGCGCGCAACCCGACGGGTCGGACCACGTCCCGTTCCTCGAGTTCTGGACGGGCTACGGCGAGCAGACCATCGACTTCGGCGGGATGGCGCTGATCGACTACAGCGACGACGACGTCGACCTGGGGACGCTGCCGCCCTACGACTACGAGGGCCGGTCGCCCGACGCCGAGTGGCGCGAGGAGGCTCACGAGCGCATCGAGGAGCATCGGAAAACCGACGTCGAGGTCGAGGTCCTCGGGCCCGGCGGCCAGTCGATGAACCGCGCCGGTGTCGAGGTCGAGATGCAGGAACACGAGTTCGACTTCGGCAGCGCCGTCTCCGTCAACCACATCACCGGCGACGGCGAGGACGACGAGACGTACCGGGAAACCTTCCTCGAGTACTTCAACAAGGCCGTCGTCGAGAACGGGCTGAAGTACCCGGCCTGGGAGGGGGGCTGGGACATGTCCCAGGACGACATCCGGTCGACGCTCGACTGGCTCGACGAGCGTGACGTCCCGACCCGCGGCCACTACCTCCTGTGGGAGGAGTACACAACCGACGGCGGCGGTGGCATGTACATCGAGAACGCTGACGAACTGTCGACCGACGAGATAGCGGAGCTGATCACCGAGAAGATCACGAATCACGCGAACGAGTTCGAGGACGGCGTCGCCGAGTGGGACATGCACAACCACCCCATCTGGCAGAGCAACTTCCGCGATACGGAGGGGCTCGGCTGGGAGGCGGTCGACCGCTGGTGGCAGGCCGCGAACGAGGCCACGGACGACGAACTGTACACCAACGAGATGGGCGCCATCGGCGGTGCGTGGCAGCGGAGCCAGTACCTCGACTACGTCGAGCACCTGGTCGACAACGACTATCCGATCGACGGGATCGGATTCATGGGCCACCACCAGCAGCAGTGGAACCAGATGCTCCCCATCACCGGGGACCGGAGCATGGAAGAGGGCTTCGACGCGTTCGCGGACTTCGACCTGCCGCTCCTCATCACCGAGTTCGACATCGAAATCTTCAGTCGCCGCAACGCCCAAGACGTTGCGGTCCAGGCCGACTACACGCGTGACTTCCTCACGATGGCGTTCAGCAAGGAGGCCGTCGAGGGCGTCATGTCCTGGGGCTTCTGGGAGGAGGACCACTGGCGGCCGACCGGCGCCTACTTCGACTCCGACTGGACGCTGCGTGAGAACGGCGAAGTCTACAGGAATCTGGTGTTCGACGAGTGGTGGACCCACGAACGTGGCTGGACCGACCACGACGGCGTCTACGAGACGCGCGGGTTCAAAGGCGACTACGTGGTCAGGGCCCGGAAAGGCGGACTGACTGGCGAGACGACCGTGACAGTCGACGACGAGACGGAGACGGTGACGGTCGAACTCTCCCCGGACGACGAAGAGTCGGACGACGACGTGGAGTGCGGACCAGGCCGGGACGACGAGAGGGGGAAGGGCCCTGGCTGGAAAGGGAAGAACGGAAACGGGCACGGAAAGGGGAACCACGGGAACGGGCACGGCTGGAAGGAGAACGACGACGGCGAGCACACCTGGCACGGGAAGAACGCCAGCGAGTGGAACGAGACCGCCCACGACTGGCCGGAGAAGAACGCGAGCCAGTGGGGCGAATCTGACGAGCACGACTGGAACGAGACGATGCGGGAGTGGTTCAACGAGACGGGGGACCGCGGCGACTGACCGAAATCGCCGCGTACTGTCCATCCAGAGACCGTCAGATCCGGCGGGCCGGCTACGTGGGCCGCTCGTGTCGTCTGAACTACTGGTGCCGGAAAGTATATGGCATGACATGCCATACCACATTCCGACGCCCAAATGTCGAACCACGCACCCAGTGGAGAAACGGACGACGCGATAGAACTGACGTCGGAACCACAGTTGCCCGATGCGATCCAGTCCACGGAGACGTACCAGACCGACGAGGGGACAGTATTCTACGACGCCCAGAATCCGCTTGCGTGGCTCCAGACCGACGCCGCCGTTCGCCTGAGCGACCGGGCGTAGGCGAACGCCTTTTGCGGTCGCCCGCTAACGACGACTCGTGAGCCAGCCGGACGACCAGGGTGACGAGCGCAACCTCGCCCAGCAGTACGCAGACCGGTACGGCGGATCGGACCTCGACTTCTCGTTGCTCTCCGAGGACAGCGACGAGGACCTCCCCGGTCCCGGTGCGCCGTCCCCGCCGGACCCAGACCAGGCGGACCGGGCCGTCAGGGGATTGTTCTGGGTCCTCGTGCTCGTGTTAAACGTCGCCGTCGCCGCACTGGCCATCGGACCGATGATGATCGCCTTCCAGGGCTGGTGGGACCTCGGGCTACAGGTGACGCTGGTCGGTGTCCTCGCCATGGCCTACGGCCTGTTTCGGTACCACCGGTTCAGGGAGCGTCGCGACGACGACGGGGAGCACAACGGCTAACCCTCCGGGACGGTAATCCCATTCCATGCGAACCGTCCGGGACGCCGACGGCGACCGCTATCTCCTCCTGAAGGAGTCCTCGGAGTCGAGCCGCGTCCGCGACCCCGAAACGGGCGAGGAGCGCCACGTCCCGAACGACGAACTCGAACCGGTCGACGGCGAGTCGCCCCTGGAGGCGGCTGCGAATGCCGTTCCCGAGGCCGCCCGCCGTCTCGTCACTGCCGTTCCGGACCGCCGCGCCCTCGGCCTCCTCGTCGAAGTCGACGACCGTGGGCCGCTCGACGTCCACGTCCTCCTCGACGCGTACGACCTCTGCGAGAGCGACCTCCACGGACTTCTGGCGGAGTTTCGCGCCGCCGGGCTCGTCGAAGAGATCGACGTCGCCGGCCGTCGCGGCTACCGGATCACCGACGAGGGCCACGACGCGCTCGCACGACTGCGGGACTAATCGACCCGTTTGACAGGCCGTCTCGACCCTAGTCGGCCAGTTCGGCGACGACGCCGGTCTCCACGTGTTCGACCGAGGACCGGTTGGTCGTCGAGTCTTTCGCCACCCGCACCAGGTCGTCCGCCGCGCCGACGAGTTCCTCGTCGTGGCTCACGACGACGATCTGTTCGACGCCGACGTCGTCGCGCATGTACTCGATCATGTCGAGTAACTGCGTGACGTGGCCCGAATCGAGGAACACCGTCGGCTCGTCGAGGATGAGCGGCGGCATCGGGGCCGCGCCATCGATCCCTTCCGCGAGCAGCCGGTAGATCGCACAGCGCAGGCTCAGGTTGAACAGCGCGCGCTCGCCGCCGGAGAGCTGTTCGGGGTCGAGCGCCTCGCCGTCCTTCTGGTAGACGGTCAGCTGGTACTCGCCGTCCAGTTCGATGCGGGCGTAGGAGTCGTTCTGGTAGACCAGGTCGAAGGTCTCGTTGACCATCCGTTCGAGCGTCTCGACGTTGCGCTGGCGGAGCTCCGCCCGCAAGGTGCCGTACATCTCCTGGAGATCGTCGGCCTGCTCGTACAGCGATTCGAGCCGTTCCAGTGTTTCCGAGAGCTCCTCGCGCCGTTTCCGGAGCCCTTCGAGTTCCTCGATTTCGTTCTCGACGGCGCCGACCTGACTCTGTAGCTCCGACCGGCGCTCCGCCAGTTCCTCGAGTCTCGCGTCGGCCTTCTCGACGTACTCGGTCGCCCGGTCGCGTTCACTCCGGGCCTGCTCGACCTTCTCGTCGTCGAACTGCTCGGCCAGGTCCTGCTTCCGCTCGCGCTTGTCGGCCAGCCGCTCCCGGCGCTCGTCGTTGATCTCGCCCTTCTGGTCGTGCTGTTCGCGCAGCCGTTCGAGCGCCTCCTCCAGGGTCTCGACCTCGTCGAGCAGTGTCGAAACCCGTTCCAGCCGATCGATACGCTCCCGTACCTCCTGGCGTTCCTGGTTGCACTCGGCGACGACGCTCCGGCACGCTTCGGCCGACTCCTCGGCCTCGGCGGCGGCCGCACGCTTCTCCTCGGCCGTCGACTCCAGTTCCTCGGCCTCTTCGCAGAGCCGTTCGATGGCCTCCTCGTCGTCGCCCAGGCCGGATTCCTTCTCCTCGACGAGCGTCTCGACCGTCTCGCGGTTCGTCTCCAGCTGGTCGAGCTTCGTGGCGGTCTCGGCGAGGGCCTCGGCGCGTTCGAGCTTCGCTTCCAGTTCGTCGCGCTCCTCGGCGGCAGATTCGAGTTCCGCCTCCAGTTCCGCGATACGCTCTCTGTCCTCGTCGATCGTCTCGACGTGGGGCGAGCCATCGACGTCCTGGCCGCACTCGGGACACTTCCCCTGGTCCCGGAGTCGTTCCGCCTCTTCGAGCGCCTCGCGTTCGTTCTCGAGCGTCGTCTCCAGCTCCGTGACGGTCTGGCGCGCTTCGTCGAGTTCGCTCGCCGCCACCTCGCGGTGCTCGCCGACCGACTCCCTGTCGGGGGGCGCGTCGTCGAACTCGGCCGATAACGTCTCGACCTTCTCGTCGAGGGAGTCGAGTTGCGCCCGTTTCTTCTCGATCTCCTCGCGTGCCTCGGCCAGTTCGGTCTCGGTCTCTGCGGCCTCCTCGCGCTTCGCGTCGGCGCGCGATTCGAGGTCCTGGGCCTGTTCGCCCAGCGACTCGGCCGTGCTGTTGTGTTCCTGGGCCTCGACGCTCTGTTCCTTGATCCGCTCCTGGAGGTCGTCGTCGGTCGCCTCGAGTTCGTCGATTTTCGTCTCGACCGTCTCGGGGTCGGCCGCCTCGACGTCGCTCTCGGCGACGGCGTCGTCCAGTTCGTCGCGCTTCTCGGAGAGCGTCTCCCGGCGGTCGCGGATCCGCTCGTTCAGTTCGTCGCGTTCCTGTTCGGTCTCGGCGATAGTGTCCAGGAGTTCCGCTATCTCTGCTTCGAGTTCGTCCAGTTCCTCCCGCTTCTCCTCGTACTCTTCCAGAACTGACGCGGCGTCGTCGCGAGTCTGGACCGCCTGTTCGCGCTGTTCCTCGATGCGCTCTCTCTCCGCGGTGACCTCGTTGACCTGGCCGCCGAGTTCGTTCAGTCGCTCGTGGAGCTCTTTGTCCTCCTTGGCCTCGATCTGTTGATCGAGATTTTCGAGGACGTCTCGCTTTCCGTCTCGGACTCGTTTCACGCCGACGCGGGCGTCGCTGGCGCGCTCGCGGTACTCCTCGAGTTTCCCGAGCTGGAGGAGGTCGTCGAGCATGTCCTGGCGCTCGCCGGGCGAGGCGTTGATCAGCTTGTTGACCTCGCCCTGGCGGACGTAGGCGCAGTTGACGAACGCCTCGTGGTCCATCCGGAGCAGGTCGGTGACCCGCTGGCGGACGGCGCGCGCACCCTCGTAGGTTCCCTCTGGCGTCTCGAGAACGGCCTTCGCCGTGACGGCGCGCTCGTCCCGGACGCGAACCCGCCGTTCGACGTGGTAGTCCCCACCAGCGTGGGTGAACCACAGTTCGACCTTCGCGTCTTCGGCACCGATGGAGACGACGGCTTCGAGCGTCTCGTCCAGCGCCTTGGACCCGTAGAGCGCGAAGAAACAGGCCTCCAGCAGCGACGACTTGCCGCTCCCGTTGAGTCCGTGGATGACCGTGACGCCGCGGTCGAGGCGGAGGTCGGCGTCGGCGTAGCACTTGAAGTTCTCCACCCGGACGCGCGTGAAGCGCATCAGGCCTCACCTCCCGTCGGACGGCGGGTCACGGGATTCCGGATCACAGGTACTCCTCCATCGACGACTGGCCGTCCCCGGCGTCGGGTTCCGGTCGTGTCTCGTTGGTCGACTCTGAATCGTCGGCAGCTTCGTCGGCTGGCGAACTCCCGTCGCTTTCGGTACCGCCATCTGCCTCCGCGGCGGTCGCCACCTGTTCGGCCGCGGTCGACCCGTCCACCCCGGCGTCGGTTTCCGTGGCGTCTCCGCCCTCGGAGGCGGCCCCTGCTTCCTCGTCGCTGGATTCGACTTCTTCACCCGCAGGCGCTGGCGCCGCGTCGAACACCGACAGGTCCTCGTCGTCGACGAGCTCCCGGACGTGTGATTCGACCTCGTCGGCGACGTTCGAGTCGGCGACTTTCGAGGCCCGGATGGTCTCGTCTATGTCCCGGGCGGCCTCGCTGAGGCCCAGTTCGCGCACGCGCTCGCGGACGGCGTCGTCGGGGTCGGCGAAGTTCACCTCGACCTCGCGGTCGTCGGCCAGTTCCCGGTGGTCTGTGACGCGGGCGACGAGGGCCCCTTCCTCCAGGGCGAACTCCTCGACGCTGGCGGGGGTGACTGGTTCGCCGTCGCCGTCGACGTGGACGATGACGACGGCGTCGGTCAGGTCGTACTGACCGACGGCCTCCCGGACGCGGGAGACGCCCTCGTCTTCGGCCAGGTCGACCTCGCAGAAGACGAACTCGCGCGTGTCCAGTCCGCGGCGACTGATCTGGACGTCGTCGTCGAAGGTGACGATGTTGTACCCCCGGTCCTCGCGTTCGTCCGCGCTCGCGCGCTCGGTCGACCCGCAGTAAGTGAGCCAGGTGTCCGCGACCTGGGCCGTGTCGGGGACGTGGTCGTCGCCGAGCAACATCGCGTCGAAGTCGACGCTCGCGCCGTCGAGGATCTCGGTGGCGTCCCAGTTGCCGTGTTCGAACGGCTGGAACAGCCCGTGGGTCACGAGCGCCGCGAAGTCGGCGTCGTGGTCCTCGAACGAGTACGCGAGGTCGTCACGTTTCGACCGCGGGACGAAGTCTAGCCCGTAGAAGGCGGTGTCGCCGAGTATCACCGGGTCGTCGCCAAGTCGCGTGGCGAGGCCGAGCGACTCGAAGAGGTCGAGCCACTGGGCGTCGCGCTTTGCCTCGTGGTTGCCCACGACGGCGAGAAACGGAATGTTCGCGTCGTCGAGGTTCCGCAGCACGTCGAGCGTGCCCATGATGTCCGACAGCGTCGGGCGTCGGTCGTGGAAGAGGTCCCCGGCGTGGACCACCGCGTCGACGTCGTCGGCGACGGCGTCGTCGACCACCTGCCGGAACGCCGCCAGAAAGTCCCGCCGGCGTTCGGGGACGTGGTACTGCTGGTACCCGAGGTGGGTGTCGCCGGTGTGTATCACCCTCGTCATTCGCTCGGGCCTATGTCACCACTTCCTAAAGAGGTTCCGTGACCGGGGTGGAAGTGGTCGGCGTCGGTCCCCTCGTGGTCGTCGCTGCTATCCCAGTTCGCTTCGCTCGCGCCGGTGCCATCGGCGGCCTCCCTGAACTCGCGAAACGCGACGAGGGCACGCTGACCGTCCTCGGCGCACGCGCTCACGGATTGTTCCGCTCGCTCGACGGCGCGTTCGAGTTCCTCGACGCCGTCCTCTTCGACGAACTCCGCCGCCGCGTCCAGGTCGTCGACGGCGGCGTTCGCTCGCTCGATAGTTTCGCGGTACGTTGCCGGCTGCTCGTCCGAGCCCGAGACATCGACCGTCTCGGACTCAGAATCGACCGAGTGCGCCAGGTTCGCGAGTGCTCGTCGGACGGCGTCGTCGGACATGAAGCGAGTTGGCGCGTGATCACTGAAAAAGGTTCGTCGACGGATGCGGGTCGGCGGATTCTCGTGGCGGCGGGCTGGTCACTCGATGGTTTGCGCGGTCACTCGATCGTGAGCGTGTAGATGCGCTTGCGTGCGTCTGCGAAGGAGAACCGCGAATCGACGACGCCGACGTCTTCGAGCCGGTTCAGCGCGTAGCGGACGGTCCGCGGCGGGAGGAGCGTCTCGTCGGCGAGCTGGCTCTGGGTGAGCGTACCGTCGTACTCCAGTACTTTCGCGACGAGTTTCGCGCTGGGGGGTAACTCTTGGACGGCGCTCCAGTCGGCCTCGGCGGGCTCCGCGTCGGCGGTCGTCGCCTCGGGTGCACTCATGGTACTCTCCCGTACCGGATACAGCCTAATAATATTTCCCGTTCGGATTTATGACTGTTGGGAATGTTACGGCAATATTCTCGCGCGCTGGCTCGTTCCTCGTCGGCCTTTCGAACCGGCGATAGCGCAACTGTCGGCCGATGACCCGACCCGAAACCTCATAATGGCTGACCCGCTAGCGAGGGGTAATGACTGACACCGTCGACGACGTGGATATGCCGTACGAGGACGACACGTCGCAGCAAGAGAAAATCGAGTCACTCCAGGAACGTCTCGAGGTGCTGGAGGGGCAAAACGAGGAGATGCGCGACAAGCTCCTCGACGCGAACGCGGAGAACAACAAGTACCAGCAGAAGCTCGAGCGGCTCACCCACGAGAACAAGAAGCTCAAGCAGTCGCCGCTGTTCGTCGCCACCGTCCAGGAGATGACCGACGACGGCGTCGTCATCAAGCAACACGGCAACAACCAGGAGGCCCTGACCGAGGTCACCGACGAACTCCGCTCGGAGCTCGAACCGGACAGCCGCGTCGCCGTCAACAACTCCCTCTCTATCGTGAAGTCTCTCGACGACGAGACGGACGTGCGCGCCCGGGTCATGCAGGTCGACCAGAGTCCCGAGGTCACCTACGCCGACATCGGTGGCATCGAGGAGCAGATGGACGAGGTCCGCGAGACCGTCGAGATGCCGCTGGAACACCCCGAGATGTTCGAGGACGTCGGCATCGACCCGCCGTCGGGCGTCCTCCTCCACGGCCCGCCGGGCACCGGCAAGACGATGCTCGCCAAGGCCGTCGCGAACGAGACGGACGCGACGTTCATCAAGATGGCCGGCTCCGAACTCGTCCACAAGTTCATCGGCGAGGGCTCGAAGCTCGTCCGCGACCTCTTCGAACTCGCCCGCCAGCACGAGCCCGCCGTCATCTTCATCGACGAGATCGACGCCATCGCCGCCAAGCGGACCGACTCCAAGACCTCCGGCGACGCCGAGGTCCAGCGGACGATGATGCAACTGCTCTCGGAGATGGACGGCTTCGACGAGCGCGGTGAAATCAGGATCATCGCCGCCACCAACCGCTTCGACATGCTCGACCGGGCCATCCTCCGGCCCGGCCGCTTCGACCGCCTCATCGAGGTCCCCAAGCCCGACTACGAGGGCCGCGTCCAGATCTTCAAGATCCACACGCGCAACATGAACGTCGCCGACGACGTCGACTTCGAGGTCCTCGCCGACGAGGCCGGCGAGGTCTCCGGCGCCGACGTCAAGGCCATCACCACCGAGGCCGGGATGTTCGCTATCCGCGACGACCGCACCGAGGTCCAGATGGACGACTTCCGGAACGCCTGGGAGAAGATCGAGGCCGAAGAGGACGAGGACGAGGACGTCTCGAAGACCTTCGCCTAACGACCTTTTTCGTCGTCGGGTTCGAGTCGCGGCTTCGCCGCGATCGAACCACTCCTCGAAAAACGTCGGGGAAAAAGACGGAAGCGCCTTCGGCGCTTCCGGGGAAACTGCGCCTCACTCCGTTCGGCGCAGTATGCTTACCGAACCTGTACGCTCTCTTCTGGAGACCCACAACTAAGGCCTATCACGGGTAACTACGAGTATGCCCAGTGTCACTGAGCAGTTCGACCACCCATCGTGGCTGACGGCCGTCGCGACGGCCGCCGGCTACGGACTGATCTTGCTCGTCCTGTTCGTGCTGCTGTTCCTCGTTCCCTACGCGCTGATCTGAAACGGAAATCGATCCTTAGCTGGTCGCGTTGTACGTCACCTGGACAGTCGTCCGGACGGTGACTGGACCGCTGTCTATCTGGGTGCCCGAGGCTTCGAGCGCGGCCACGTCCTGCGAGGCGAACGGCTGGGGCCCCTCGGAACTCGTCGAAATCGAGCTGACGCCGGTTAGCTGGATGTCTTCGGTCGCGGCGAGGGTCTCGGCCTGGGTTCGGGCGCTCCCCATCGCTTCTTCGAGGGCCTGGTTCCGGAGGTCGGCCTTGGACTCCTCGGAGAGCGTGAACTCGACGTTGCGGACGCCGGTCGCGCCGCTGGCGACGGCGACGTCCACGAGTTCGCCGACGCGGCTGGTGTTCGTCACGTCGACGGCGATCCCCTGCTGGGCGACGTATCGGGTCTGGTTGGGCGTCTGCTCGGGCCCACCGCGATCGGAGGCGTCGTAGAGGTTGTAGTCGGTCGTCCAGATCTGGTCCTCGGAGACGCCAGCGTCGAGGAGTGCGTTCCGCAGTCGCGACGTGTTTGCGGCGAGGCGGTCGGTGGCGGTCTGGGGCTCCTCGGCGGTCGCGGTCGATTCGAGGTGGAGGACCGCGACGTCGGGTTCGGCCTGGACGTCGCCGGCGGCCGAGACGGAGATCGTCGTCGTCGAGTCGGTCGCGTTCCCGGCCTGGGCGGTCTGTGCCTGGGGTTCCGGCGCGACCGCGACGGCCGTCATCGTCCCCGCGAGGAGGAGGACGAAGACGACGCTGATCGCCGACCGGTGCGCTGATTCCATAGTCACACGTCCGGCGCATCCGGTTTTGTTATGCGTGGCCAAGTCCGATGGGCCGATTCTCGCGCTCGGGAGGTTCGACCGAAAGCGAACGGAAGTAGCGGTAAGCCGAATCTACGCGCCCGATTCCCGTCGCCGGAGCCTCCTACATTCCCATGTCGCTGGCGGCGTCCGGGACGGGCAGCGCCGTCGGGTCGACCCCGAGGAGTTCGCCGGCGTGGTCCAGCGCCATGTCGAAGCCGTAGTAGCGTTCGAGTTCGTCGCCGTCGGCCGTCGGTCGCACCTTGAGCATCGCGTACCCCTCGCGGTTCTGCGCGATGGCGGCGGTGCCCGTCGCGCCGTCGCCGTCCCCCTCGAACGCCAGGACGCGCTCGGTGTCGGTCTCGTAGTAGCGGGCCGTCACGCCGTTCGCATTCGCCTCCGCGTCGGTCATTGCGAGGGAGTTCGACGTCGGGGGAGTGAAAGCTGTCGGTCCGCGGCCGACGACCCGACGCAGGAGTAGAAGACTTTTCACCCGACGTGGGCAGATATCATCCGAGAACCTTTCCGTGACCGAACGAACGACTGCCGGTTCGTCGACGCTCGCCCGGGTTCGCGACGGGCTCGAACGCCGGTTCGGCGTCGACCCCAGAGCCCTCGCCGCGTTGCGCATCTCCCTCGGGACGCTGCTGTTACTCGACCTCGTCCTGCGAGCGCGCGACCTCACGACCTTCTACAGCGACGTCGGCGTGTTCACGCGGACGGCCCTGGCCCGCCAGTACCCCACCATGGGCTCGGTGTCCATCCACACCATCTCCGGTGAGGTCTGGGTGCAGGCCGTCCTGTTCCTGGTTGCCGCGGTGTTCGCGGCGGCGGTGCTCGTCGGCTATCGAACCCGACTCGCCACGCTGGCGTCTCTCGTGTTGCTCGTCTCCATGCACGCCCGCAATCCGATGGTCCTCAACGCCGGCGACGTGCTGTTCCGCAGGCTGCTGTTCTGGGGACTCTTCCTCCCGCTCGGTGCCCGGTGGGCGATCGACGCCAACACCGTGGCCAGTGCCGACACCGACGACGATGGAGGCGGGTGGATAGCGACCGTCGCGACTGCGGCGTTGCTGGTGCAGGTGGTGCTGGTGTACTTCGCCAACGTCGCGTTCAAACTCCGGACGGACGCCTGGACCCGGGGAGAGGCCATCCGGTACGTGTTCGAACTGGACCAGTTCACCGTCGGCCTCGCCTCCGTCGTCGCGCAGTACCCGACACTGCTCGAACTCGCCGCGCTGGGCTGGTTCGCACTGCTCTGCATCTCGCCGCTGCTCCTCGTCGTCACCGGCCGGGCCCGACTCCTGCTAACAACGCTGTTCGCGTCGGGACACGTCGGCATGTTTCTGACGATGGACCTGGGTATCTTCCCGCTCGTCTCTCTCACTGCGTTACTCCCCTTCCTTCCCCCGTCGGTGTGGGACCGCGTCGAGGCGGCCACCGAACCGGTGTGGACGCGCCTCCGGACTGGCCTCCCCTCGGTCGACCCCCGTCGTGTAGAACTCCCCGTCGGACAGCGGGCGCGAGCAGCGCGCTCAGTGTTTCTGGCTGGATTGCTGGCGTCGATGCTCCTCCTCAACGCTGTCGCCGTCGGACTCGTCGACGCCCCGGCGAGTACACCCGAGGCCGTGGAGGACCGGTCCTGGAACATGTTCGGGAATCCGCCGGAGTCGGAGAGCTGGTACGTCGCGCACGCGACGTTCGACTCGGGACGCAACGTGTCCGGTCACGTCTCGGCGGCCCGCTGGGGCGGGCCACTGGACGGTCGCGACAGGTATCCGCGCGGACGCTGGCGGAAGTTCACCTCGAACGTCGACAGGGGAGACGACGACCAGTTAGTGGCAGCGCTGGGGCGAGACGTCTGTCGTCGCTGGTCCGCCAGCGGTGACGAGCAGGTTCGCGCCGTCACGCTCGAACGCGTCGACGAGGAGTCTGTGCTGGATGGCCCGGACCGGCGCACGAGTACCGTCGTCTGGCGTGGCGACTGCTGAGGTCGGCGCCGGCCGACGGGAAGCGCAAGGAACTACTGGCTCTGCTGCCTTCGCTCGTCCATGACCAGGTGGCTCCAGAGCGGGCGGCGGCGGGACGTGTGCGTCTTCCTCGCCGACGAGGGCGAACTCACGGGACAGAAGCTCAAAACCCGCCTCGAACGCCACTACGACACACGCATCGACCCGAAGAGCTTCTACGGCGCGCTCTCCGCGCTCGTCGATTCGGGGTTCGTCGAGAAACACGAGGACGGCATCGCGGACGTGTACGCGCTCACGGACGCGGGCGAACGCCGCGTGCGCGAACACTACGAGTGGATGGGCGAGCACCTGGACGAGTAGGGCCACCGACCGACGAATGACTTTTCACGGGCCTCCGTGACGGACGGCCATGGGACGGAGACGGGCAGCTATCTACGGAATCACGGACGCAGCGCCGTTCGCTATCGGTCTGGCCATCGTTGTGTGGAGCGTCGGCGAGATGTTCGCACCGGGTCGATTGCTGATAATCGCGCTCCTCCTCGGCGCCGGCGTCGGGGCGCTCCTGGCGACGCTCAGCGCGAGTCGGTACGTCGCCGACGGAACGCGGTTCTGGCTGGTCAGGGCGACCGTCGACGCGCTACTCTGGTTGCCCTGACCGGAGATTTATAAGAGAGAACGGACCAGCCGACCCATGCGAATCGTAACTCCACTCGATCGGCTTCTCCAGCTGGGCGGCGACGGCGTGACGATGCTGTTCTGGTTGCTGACCGTCGTCGGCGTGCTCGCGTTCGTGCTCACCGACGTTCCGTGGGCCATCTCGTCCGGGATGATCGGGACCGGACTGACGATATACTGGATCCGATACCGGAACATCACGATCTCGGAACTGCTCACCTAGATACGGTCCCGGCCCGTTCTCGCCGGTGGGCACGATGAGGACGTGGCCGTCACTCCAGCAACTGGTCGGCGATGGTGTTCCGCAGGACTTCGCTCGTCCCCTCGTAGATCTCGTTGAGCTTCGCGTCACGGTAGAACCGCTCGGCGGGGAAGTCCTTGGTGTAGCCGTAGCCGCCGTGGATCTGGATGCCCTCGTTGGCGACCTCGCGGGATATCTCCGAGGCGTAGAGCTTGGCCTGGGCAGCTTCCTTCACGAAGTCTTCGTCGCGCATCTTCAGATCCGCCGCCCTGTGCATCAGCATGCGCGCGGCCTGGAGTTTGGTGTCCATGTCGGCGAGTTTGTGCTGGATGGCCTGGAAATCGCTGATAGGCTGGTCGAACTGCTCGCGCTCCTGGGCGTACTCCAGCGCCGCGTCGAGGGCAGCCTGGGCGATGCCGACGCCGCGCGCGGCGATGGTGATCCGCCCGCCGTTGAGCGTCTTGAGCGCGTGGACGAACCCCCGCCCCTCCTCACCGAGGCGGCGCTCCGCCGGAAGTCGCATGTCGTCGAAGCGCAACTCCGCCGTCGGACACCCCTTGTCGCCGAGCTTGTGTTCGGTCCCCTCGACGTGGAAGCCGTCGTCCTCCTCGGGCCGGACGACGAACGACGAGATGCCCCTGTTCCCCGCTTCGGGGTCGGTCTTGGCGAAGAGGACGACCGTGTCCGCGACGGATCCGTTGGAAATCCAGAGCTTCCCGCCGTTTACGACGTACTCGCCCCCCTCTCGTTCCGCGGTGGTCTCCATCGCCGGCACGTCACTCCCCGCGCCCGCCTCGGAGAGGGCGAACGCGCCGACCTCCTCGCCGTCGGCTAGCGGGACGAGGTACTCCTCTTTCTGTTCCTCGTCGCCGAACTCGTCGATCATGTTACAGGCCAGCGAGATGTGCGCGGCGACGATGGTGCCGAGGCCGCCGCTCCCCCGCGATATCTCTTCGAGCGCCATCGCGTACGAGTGGTAGTCCAGCCCCGCACCGCCGTACTCCTCCGGGATGGGCATCCCCATCAGCCCGAGTTCGGCCATCTGGTCGACGAGGTCCCGTGGGAACTCGTCGGTCTCGTCGATTTCGGCCGCTCTGGGGACGACCTCCTCGTCGACGAACTCCGTGACCATCTCCCGGATCTGTCGCTGTTCCTGCGTCGGCGCGAAATCCATGCTAGCAGGTCTCGCGGGACGGGCCTTGATTGTTCGCCTACGATCTATGGATGGTGGCTCCGAGAACGACGGAATCGGCCACAACTACAACCAGAAAGCCCCGCCCGTCTCACCTCCCGCGGCTCGTTGTCGTCCGAAAATCGAAGATTTTCGTGATGAGCGTGGGACTCGAAGAGTCCCACGAACCATGCGAACGGGCGCTTCGCGCCCGTGAGCAGATGACGAGAGAGCTCCGCTCTCTCGAACCACGCGCGCTCACTCCGTTCGCGTGCTTACTTCGCCGGGGTTCGGTGAGACGGCCGCCCCTTTCATACCACCCGGTTCGGCTGGGGAGTCCGGAGAAAGGGGTGGGACTGAAAGGGGCCGGTCTCTCCGGGAAGGACGACGACGTAAGCACTGAACGAACGGAGTGAGTGAGGCGCGCAGCGAGTCGCCCGACCGGAGAGACCGGGGGCTTTCTGGCTGTGGTCAGGAGTTACGACGTCGGCGGTAGCGCATCCCCGAGAAATCTCTTCTAGTCGTACTCGTAGAAGCCCTTCCCAGTCTTCTTGCCGAGGTCGCCGGCCTCGACCTTCCGCTTCAGGAGATAGGCGGGCTTGTACCGGTCGCCCAGTTCCTCGTGGAGCGTCTCGGAGGCGTGGAGGCAGACGTCGAGGCCGACGTGGTCCGCGAGTTCCAGCGGCCCCATCGGGACGTTCGTTCCGAGTTTCAGTCCGCGGTCGACGTCGTCCTTCGTCGCGACGCCCTCGTCGAAGGCGCGGATGCCCTCGTTGATCCAGGGCATCAGCACTCTGTTGACGACGAAGCCGGGCTTGTCGTCGGATTCCCAGGTCTCCTTGTCGAGGGACTCCGCGAACTCGTGGGCCGTTCGGAGCGTCTCCTCGCTGGTCTTCTCGCCGTCGACGACTTCCACGCCGGGCATGACCGGGACGGGGTTCATGAAGTGGAGGCCGACGACCTGTTCGGGGCGGACGGTGGCCTCGGCGATGCTCGTTATCGAGAGGGTGCTGGTGTTGGTCGCCAGAATCGCGTCCGGGCCACAGACGTCGTCGAGGTCGTCGAACACGTCCCGCTTGACGTCCATCGATTCGACGACGGCCTCGATGGCCAGGTCGGCGTCGCCCAGGTCCTCGGTTTCCGTCGACCCGTCGATCCGGTCCCGGGCGGCGTCGGCCTCCTCGCGCGCCAGTTCCTCCCTGCCGACCAGTCGGTCCAGGCTGTCGTCGATGCGGTCGAAGCCGGCGTCGACCAGGTCCGATTCGACGTCGACCATCGTCACGTCGTAGCCGGCCGTCGCGGCGACCTGTGCGATGCCAGCGCCCATCGTTCCCGCGCCGACGACGCCGACGGTCCGGATGCTGTCGACTTCACTCATGCGCGAATGGTCGCTCGCCTGTCGTATAGAGGTGCCGTCGAGCGAGCACGCAGATCGGCCGCGTGAATTGCTACCACGAGACCAGCCCCGTCCGGGGATATTGGCAATTCCTGCCTCGCCGAACGCGTATTGACTCGCTTCGTAGTAAATGTCAGTAACAAAATACTTGGTCGGTCGCCGAGAACCGACACCTGATGCGGCCCATCGACGACACCCCACTGGCTCGGGACGGCAAAGTGCTGATTCTCGCGTACGACCACGGCATGGAACACGGCCCGGTCGACTTCGAGGAGCGCCCGGAGAGCGCCGATCCGGAGTCCATCTTCCGGACGGCGACCCACGACGCGGTCACCGCGCTCGCGGTCCAGAAGGGACCCGCGGAGGCGTACTACCCTTCCTACGAGGACGACGTGACGCTGCTGGCGAAGCTCAACGGCACCTCCAACATGTGGATGGGCGAGCCCGACTCGTCCGTGACGTGTTCCGTCGAGTACGCGGCCACGCAGCTGGAGGCCGACGCCATCGGGTTCACGGTGTACCCCGGCTCCAACAAAGAGACGGAGATGGTCGAGGAGTTCCGCGAGGCCCAGGAGGCCGCCCGCGACTACGACATGCCCGTCGTACTGTGGTCCTATCCGCGGGGCCAGGGTCTCAAGAACGACACAAAGGAGGGCACTATCGCCTACGCCGCTCGCCTCGGACTCGAACTGGGCGCCGACGTGACGAAGGTCAAGTACCCCGGCTCCCGCCAGGGGATGGAGCAGGCGGTGCAGATGGCCGGCAAGTCCAAGGTCATCATGAGCGGCGGATCCAAAGTTTCGGACGAGGCGTTCCTGGAGAGCGTCCGCGCGGTGATGGACGCCGGCGGCGCTGGTCTCGCCGTCGGGCGCAACGTCTGGCAGCGCCAGGACCCCGAGAGCCTGCTCGACTCGCTCGAACGCGTCATCTATAAGGACGACACCGTCGACGCTGCAATTCGATGAGCGGCTCGCTCGACGTCTCCGGCGACCGGACGGATTCGACCGTCGACGCCGTCGTCGAGACCATCGCGGAGACGGCGCCCGACGTCCGGACGGCCATCGCCGAGTACCGCCAGTACACGGCGGATTCGAACGCGACCGGCGACCAGCAACTGGCCGCCGACGTCCGCGCCGACGAACTGTTCGAGGACCGCCTGTTGGCCATCGACGGCGTCGCGAGCTACGCCAGCGAAGAGCGCGAGGACGTCGTCACGGCCGGGCCCGACGACGTGGCCACCGACGAGGGCGACCTCCACGTCGCCATGGATCCGCTCGACGGCTCGTCGAATCTCAAGCCCAACAGCGGCATGGGCACGATCTTCGGCGTCTACGAGACTCAGCCGCCGACGGTCGGTCGCGACCTCGTCGCCGCGGGGTACGTCATCTACGGCCCCGTCACGAGCATGGTCGTCGCCCGCGACGGAAGCGTCACGGAGTACCTCCTCCACGACGGCGAGTCCCGCGTCGTCGACCACGACGTCACCATCCCCGACGACCCGACAGTGTACGGCTTCGGCGGCGGCGAACCCAACTGGACCGTCGCGTTCACCGAGTACGCGGACGACGTCCGCGAGGAACTCAAACTCCGCTACGGCGGCGCGATGATCGCCGATATCAGCCAGGTTCTCACCTACGGCGGCATCTTCGCGTACCCTGCGCTCCGCGACGCCTCCGAGGGCAAACTGCGCCTCCAGTTCGAGGGCCAGCCGATGGGCTACGTCGTCGAGACGGCCGGCGGTCGCTCCTCGAATGGCGAGGAGTCGCTGCTGGACGTCGAACCCGACGGACTCCACGAACGGACGCCGCTCTACGTCGGGAATATCGCCCTCGTCGACCGGCTCGAAGCGGCGCTCGACTGACTCTCTCCCCCGTTCCAGCACAGTATTTTCCGGTCAGTACCCCAGGTAGATAGCGAGCGCCTTGAGCACGCCGTAGGTGCCGACGACGAGACCGATAACGCCGGTCAGAATCGTCCCGACCAGCCCGTCTGGCCAGAGGGCCAGCGGGTTCGGTATCGGGACGTCGAACCCACCGGTGGAATCGTTCTCGCTCCCGTTGGCTTCCTCGCCGGCACCGTTTCCGTCGTTCGAGAGCAGGCCGCCCCCGCTTTCTTCGGTGGGCGTCTCGTCCCGCGTGAACACTCGAAGGTCGCCAGCGACGGTGCCGTTCACGCTGACGGTCCCGTCGCTGACAGCGCGCGTGGCGAAGGAGACCGACCTCGTCTCGCCCGCGTCGACCGTCACTTGCCGCGTGTCGACGACCTGGGAACCCACCGACAGTCCCGCGAGGAACGAGCCTCGCTCTGTCCCGTCGTTCGCGAGCGTCACTTCGACGACGACGTACTCCCCGAGGGGGACGGCGTCGCGGACGAGTCTCGCGTTCGCGACGCGAACGTCGCCTCCGTCACCTCCGTCGCTGTTCGCCGCCGCTCCGTCGCTGGCCTCCCAGCCGCGCTGGGCGCCCGACGCGCCGACGACGAACGTCGACAGTCCAGGGGACTCGGCCTCGTAGACGACCGTGGTCTTCGTCGCGCGGACGACGTCGGTGGGGAGTTCGGTCCAGTTCCCGTCGTCGCGGTACAGCGCGACGTCCGAGTAGGAGATGCCGGCCCGGGAGAGCCGCGATGCTGAGACGGAGAACCGGAACGTCGGGTCCGCGACGCTCTGGTTGTCGTGCTCGATGGCGACGGACGTGAGCGCCTCGCGTCCCGTCGCGGACTCGAACCCGGTCGCCGTGGCGTTGCCAGAGACGTTGAGGCGGAGCGTCTCGTCGGTCGGGAGCGTGACGCGGAGCGAGCGCACCGTCACGTCGTCGTCGCCGGCGAGACGGCCGTACCCGTCGGTGATCCGGACGCGCTCGTCCGTTCGATTCGAACTCACGACGACGCGGTGGGCGCTGTCGTTCGTCGTCGTGACGCCGACGCCGCGCTTGCTCGGAGCGTCGTGAACCGTGACTGACCAGTTCGCCGTGTTCGCGTTCCCGCCCTCGTCGGTGACGGTCAGTCCGACCTGGTGGGTCCCGGGTTCGTCGAAAGCGTACTCGAAATTGCTTCCGTTGCCGGCACTCTCGCCGTCGACAGTCCACTCGTAGCCAGTGACGCCGACGTTGTCCGTGCTCGCCGACCCGTCGAAGCGGGCGCGATCGCCGGCTTCGACGTGGTTGGGACCGTCTATGTCCGCGGTCGGGACCGTGGCGTCCCGGACGAACGTCTCCGCCGTGGTGAGGTTGACGAAGAGGCCTGATTCGTCCTCGAGCGAGGTCACCTCGACGGTGTAGACGCCGTCTTCGGGAAAGTGGACGGTCCGCACGTGGGGGACGCCGAAGACGTTGTCGTCGACGGCGCGGAAGTCGGCCCTGCTCAGATTCGTCGACGTCGGGCCGCGGATCTCGACGGCGAGTCCCGTCAGGGGTTCGTTCGACCGGGCGACTATCTTCGCGGCCGACTCGTTGACCCGTTTGAGCCTGAACTCCCGGAGGAAGGGGAGTCGGCTGTCCATGCCGGTGACGGTGACCGAGTCGTCCGCGAGCGCGTTCCCGGCGGCGTCGGTGACGTCGCCGTCGGCAGGACTCTGGACGGTTACTGTGTCGGTGTTGACTCCGGACTCGAGGAAGAGTTTCACCGTCGCGTTCGATCCGCTCTCGCTGACGTTGATCGACGCGAGGTCGCCGTCGCTGAGCGAGAAGTCCTCGACGTCGATAGAGCCCTCGTCGACGTCCGTATCGTCCGCGACGGTGACCTGCATCGTCGTGGCGTTGACCCGCTCTCCGCCGGCCAGCGTCGGCGGACTGTCGTCCGACTCCTGGGCGACAACCGGACTCGCCAGTAGTAGCGAGAGTACCAGCACCGCGGCGACGGCCATGACCGCGAGTCGCGCTCGCCACCGGGCGCTGAGCAAGGCAGACGGCGCCGTCGAGGGGGACGAGGAATTCACTACCCCGCTGTTTCCCACCCCGTAGCATCAATAACCCGGCGCGATTACAACTGGTGATAACCGGGAGCGGTCGCGGAGGGGACAAACGTTGTTACAGCCCCGTTCGTGGTACGTGGTATGAAGGTGCACATCGCGGCCGGGGCGAGCGAGGACGAGGCGTCGGCCATCGCCGCCGCAGTCGCGGAACACGTCGGGGAGCCTGTCGAGGTGTTCGTCGGTGACGCCGAGGAACCCGCCGTCGTCCACGACGTCGACGCGTCTCCAGCGGCTGACGGGCACGCTTCCGAACCGAGTGATGCTCCCGGCGAAACCGAGGAGGAACTCGGGCCGACCGACCGCGAGCGCCGCCTCCGCGACGAAATCGCCGACATCCACCGCGGTGGCCCGGAGAAGTATCGGGAACGCCTGAGCGAGCAGGGGAAGCTGTTCGTCCGCGACCGCCTCGACCTGTGGTTCGGAGGCGACGGGACGGGCGAGGAAGATCGGGAAGACGGCGTCCACTTCGAAGACGGGACGTTCGCCAACTTCGATAGTTGGCACGAGGATTCCCCGTCAGTCGAAGAGGCCGACCCGGACACCCGGCTCCCCGCCGACGGTCTGTTGACAGGCGCGGCCACCTTCGAGGGCAGGGACCTGTTCTTCATGGCCAACGACTTCACCGTCAAGGCCGGTTCGATGGCCGAGAAGGGCATCGAGAAGTTCCTCCGGATGCAACAGCGGGCGCGCAAGACCGGGAAGCCGGTCCTCTACCTGATGGACTCCTCCGGCGGGCGCATCGACCAGCAGCGCGGCTTCTTCGCCAACCGCGAGGGCATCGGGAAGTACTACTACAACCACTCGATGCTGTCCGGGCGGGTGCCACAGATCTGCGTCCTCTACGGCCCCTGCATCGCCGGCGCGGCCTACACCCCCGTCTTCGCCGATTTCACGGTGATGGTGGAGGGGATGTCGGCGATGGCCATCGCCAGCCCGCGGATGGTCGAGATGGTCACGGGGGAAGAGATCGACCTGGACGAACTCGGCGGCCCCGGGATTCACGCCCGCCACTCTGGGAGCGCCGACCTGGTCGCCGAGGACGAGGAGCACGCCCGCGAACTGGTCGCGAAGCTGATCTCCTATCTTCCGGACAGTGCCGGCGATTCGCCGCCCCAGACCGACGGGACCGATCCAGCGAAATCGCCAGCGGGCATCGACTCGGTCATCCCCGAGGCGCCGAACAAGGGGTACGACGTCCGCCGCGTGATCGACCGTGTCGTCGACGCGGACTCCGTCCTCGAACTCCGCCCGGAGTACGGAAGCGAGATACTGACGGCGTTCGCCCGCATCGACGGTCGCCCGGTCGGCATCGTCGCCAACCAGCCGAACCAGCGCGCCGGCGCCATCTTCCCGGACGCCGCGGAGAAGGCCGCCCAGTTCGTCTGGACCTGTGACGCCTACGACGTCCCCCTGCTGTACCTCTGTGACACGCCGGGGTTCATGGCCGGCTCACAGGTCGAGAAGGAGGGCATCCTCGAACAGGGGAAGAAGATGATCTACGCGACGTCGTCGGCCACGGTCCCCAAACAGTGCGTCGTCCTCCGGAAGGCCTACGGCGCCGGCATCTACGCCATGTCCGGCCCGGCCTACGACCCGGAGGCGACGCTCGGGCTGCCGTCGGGAGAGATCGCCATCATGGGCCCCGAGGCGGCCATCAACGCCGTCTACGCGAACAAACTGGAGGGCATCGAGGACGACGAGGAACGGGAACGCCGCGCGCAGGAACTCCGGGAGGCGTACCGCGAGGACATCGACGTCCACCGGATGGCCAGCGAGGTCGTCATCGACGAAATCGTCCCGCCGAGCGACCTCCGGGCCCAGCTGGCGGCCCGCTTCGAGTTCTACGAGACCGTCGAGAAGGACCTGCCCGAGAAGAAACACGGGACGGTCATCTGACGGGGCGCTGGTCGTCCGCTAGTCACCGTCCGTCGCCGTGTCGTACTCCTCGCGGGTGACGCTGTAGCGATGGACGTCGGCCGGTTCGTCGCCGTAGACGAGTTCGTTCCGGATCTGTCCCTCGTAGGTACCGCCGTGGGCTTCGACGTACTTCTCGATGGCGCGCCTGGATTGCTCGTTGTCCACGTGGCAGGTGACGCCGACGACGTCCAGGTCGAGTCGCTCGAAGGCGAGTTCGAACAGCGCCGCCGCGCGCTCGCCCGAGTAGCCCCGGCCCCAGAACCGCTTGCGTAACCACACGCCGAGCGTGCCGCGACGGCGCTCCCAGTCGACGTCGAGGGCGGCGCCGCCGGCGATTTCACCGGCGCCCTCCTCGCCCTCTCTCGGTCGGATCAGGTAGGCGGCGCCGTCACCGTCCTCGCGCTCCGCGGTGACCGTCTCGATGAACGCCAGCGAGTCCTTCGGCGTCTCGTGGGGATTCCAGGTGAGATACTTGGTTATCTCGTCGATGGCCGGTTCGTGCCGCGAGGCGATCCGATACAGTGTTAGCGCGTCGATAGTTTCGGCCGTCAGCGCTTCGAGTTCCAGGCGGTCGGTTTCGATGCGTTGCGGGAAGAGTTCGTCCATGGTTCGACGTCGGGAGACCGGCTCTTAACGGTACTCCGGCCGTGCTATCGATTCTCGTTCGCCGGGGCGACGTGGGAAATAACAGGTAGCTTTTTGATATATTGCGCCCACGTCTCCGGTGGACCACGGTGCACCTGGTGGGAACGGTGAATGGTGGTCCGTCGCAGGAATGGACGCACGCAACACGTCGGAGTCCCCGGTGACGAACTGGGCCGACTCACTGACGGAACGGGTGGTGGCGTCCGGCGTCGACCGCGGGGAGATCGAGCGACACCTCTGGCTCGTCGTCGTCTTCGCGCTGGTCGCGGACGTGCACCTGACGCATCTCGGACTCCAGTACGGCCTGACGGAGGGCAATCCGGTCGCCCGGTGGGCGATCGCCGCGGGGGGCATCGAGACCCTCGCCCTCGGCAAGGTGGCCGTACTCGGCATCGCCGCGCTCGTGCGGTGGCGGCATCCACAGCACGGGCCGGTCATCCCGCTCGGACTGGCGGTCCCCTGGCTGACGGCGGTGGCGCTCAACGCCGTCACGCTGGCGTAGGGCCCCGCGTCCGGGCATCGCTGTGAAAAATCCGGTACTGGCGAGACTCCCGAATCGGGACTCGCCTGCCGGTCTCCCTGGCCGTTACCGCATCGCTTCGAGGCTCTGGACGACCGACACCGGTGCAGTTATCCACTGGCTCAGCTGGTCGTATCCCGTCACGTCGTCGGGAGCGATGGTGTACGTCGCCGATCCGTCGGACTCTTCCTCGACGTACCCGATCAGTTTCGGCGCTTTTCCGTCCAGTTCCCGGTGGCGTATCGACATAGTCTGGCCCCTCTATCTGTTGCTGGGACGTACGCGGTGTTATAGCTGACCGCCGATTCTTAGCATGTGAGAATTGGGCGAATATCTGGCCCTGTTCCGGTCACTCGGTGCGTTCGGGGAGGCCCATTCCCGCCAGTACGATCGCCGTCGCGCCGACCGCGAGCGCGACGAGGCCGGGGACGAACGACCCCGTGACGTCGCGAAGCGTGCCGACGAGGAACGGGCCGGCGAACCCCCCGAGTTCGCCGACGGCGAAGATCAGGCTGACGGCGGTGGCGGTCAGCGACGGGCCGACGTCCTCTATCTCCGTGGGGATGGCCCGGATCAGCGGCGAGACCCCGCCGACGGCCGCGCCGGCGACGAGCACGGCCGCGCCCGCACCGACGACGCTCTCGGCGACGACGAGCCAGCCGACGCCAGCGGTGGCGGCGACGCCACAGCCCACGACCGCGGGGCGTCGCCGGCCGAGTCGGTCCGACGCGGGCGGGATCACCAGCGTCCCGGCGGCCTGGCCGACGACGAACAGCGTGGCGACGGTGGCGGCGAGGCTCGGGTCGAGGCCACGTGACTCGAGGATGGTCGGGAGCCATCCCTGGAGGCCGTGAGAGAGGAGGAGGTAGGCCGTCCCGACGACGACGAGCAGTCGCATCGCGCGATGGGCGAACACCCGGGCCACGTCTTCCCGGACGGACCTGAGCGAGAACGCCGACTCGGTCCCCTGGTCGTAGGGCGTCCCGTGCTCGCGCGCGTGCCACCAGGCGACGGGGACCCAGACCGCCAGGAACGCGAGCGAGACGACCGCCAGGACGCGAAACGTCGGCCGCCAGCCGCCGAGCATGGGTCCGAGAATGCCGCGACCGACGCTGTAAGCGGCGGCGATGCCGGCGTACGAACCCAGCAGGTACACCGTCGACATCGTCCCGAGCAACCGCGGGGGGAAGACGCCGGCGACGAGCTTCGGCAGGCCGAAGGTGATCGCCGTGGCGCCGATGGCCAGCAGCACCGTCGTCGCCAGCATGTCCGGGAAGCCGACGGTGAACGACCGGAGGAACTGGGCGACGCCGAAGACAGCGACGGCGACCACGATGCCGGTTCGCGCGCCGATGCGGTCCAGGACGACCCCGGTGAGCAACGAGAGGGGGACGTACGTCAGCGGTATCGCCCCGACGAGCGCGCCGGCCTGCGCGCCGGTGAACCCGAGCTGGTCGCTGATCGGGTCGAGAAACGCTGCGAGCGCGAACCAGTTGGCCATCAGGAGCAGGTAGCTGACGCCGCCCAGTACGACCAGCGCGTAGGAACTGGGAGCCACGGCGTCTCCGTGTTCGGTCCCGTCTCCGCGGTCCATCTACACCGGAGTCGGGTGATCGGCGCAAAAACTCTGTCGGCCGTGACGACGCGGCTGGAGTAACTCAGTCCGCTCGCTCGGACAGCACCGTTCGCTCGAAGGAACAGACTACCTCGTCGTCCTGGTTGCGAGCGTCGACGGCCATCGTGACGACGCCGCGCTCGCCGTCGGAGGTCTCCCGCTTGTCGAGTACCGTCGTCTCCGCACGGATGGTGTCGCCGTGGAAGACGGGCGCGGGGTGTTCGACGTCGTCGTAGCCCAGGTTGGCGACGATGGTCCCGTCCGTCGTCTCGGGAATCGTCATCCCGACCGCGAGCGACGTGGTGTAGAGGCCGTTGACGACGCGCTCGCCGAACTCCGTCTCGGCAGCGAACTCCGAGTCGAGATGGATCGGCTGCTGGTTCATCGTCAGGTCGCAAAAGCGCTGGTTGTCGCTCTCCGAGATGGTTCGCGAGCGGGGGTGTTCGATGGTCTCGCCCACCCTGAATTCTTCGTAGTACTTCCCGGGCATACGAACTGTCTCTTCGTCGGCTCGTGGCAAAGGTCTCGGGGATTCTCAGAGGAACCGGAACGTCTCGAGGTTCTGCGGGGCGAAGGTGCGCATGTTGAACTCGTGGTAGAGCCCGGAAGACAGGTCCTGCGTCGCGGATTCGTCGCCGTGGACGCAGAGCACTTTCTCGGGGCGGGGGTTCATCGTCCGGACGAAGTTCTCCAGGCCCTGGCGGTCGGCGTGGCCGGAGAACCCGTCGACGGTCTCGACGTTCATCTCCATCGAGACGGTGTTCGTCCGACCGGTGCCGTCGCCGACCGGAATCTCGTTCTGGCCGTTCTGAATCCGGCGTCCGGTCGTTCCCTGGGCCTGGTAGTCGACGAAGACCATCGACGAGTCCGGGTCGGGGCCGAGGTGTTCGAGCCAGGACGTGATCGGCCCGCCGGTGACCATCCCCGACGTGGAGAGAACGATACAGGGCTCGCCGTCGGCGACGGCCTGGCGTTCGTCCTCGCCGCCGTCGATGTGGTTGAACTGGTCGGCGAGGAACGGGTTCTCGTCCTCGTCGAAGATGCGGTCCCGGAGGTCGTCGCGGAGGTACTCGGGGTAGGTCGTGTGGATGGCGGTGGCCTCCCAGATCATGCCGTCGAGGTGGACGGGCATCTCCGGGATGTCGCCGTTCCGCATCGCCTCCTCGAGGACGAGCATTATCTCCTGGGAGCGACCGACGGCGAAGGCGGGGACGAGCACCGTGCCGTCTCGCTCGTAGGTCTCGTTGATGACGCGCTTGAGGTCGCGTTCGGAGTCGCCCTGGTCGGTCTGGTAGTCGTTGCGCCCGCCGTAGGTCGATTCGAGGACGAGCGTCTCGACGCGCGGGAAGTCGTTGACCGCGCCGTCGAACAGCCGCGTGTCGTCGTAGTGGATGTCACCGGAGAAGGCGACGTTGTAGAGGCCATCGCCGATGTGGAAGTGCGACACGGCGGAGCCGAGGATGTGCCCGGCGTTGTGTAGCGTCAGCTTGACGTCCGGCGCGATGTCCGTGACGTCGCCGTACTCGATGGGGACGGTGTGCTTGATCGCCTCGCGGACCATCTCGGAGTCGTAGGGCTGGGTGCGACCTTCCTTCGAGGCGGCGTCGATGTAGTCAAGCGTGAGCAGTCCCATCAGGTCCCGCGTCGGTTCGGTACAGTAGATGGGGCCGTCGTAGCCGTGCTCGAACAGCAGCGGGACGAACGCGGAGTGGTCGAGGTGCGCGTGGGTGAGCACGACCGCGTCGATGGACGTCGCGCCCGACCCGAGCCCTTCGGGGATGTGGAGGTAGGGCATCTCGTCCTCGGCACCGGGCTTGTCGCCGCAGTCGACGAGGATCCGTGTATCCGGCGTCGAGAGGATGAACGCGGCGCGGCCCACCTCGCGACAACAGCCCAGCGTCGTGATCCGGACCCACTCGTCGTCGGACATGGGTTCGCGGTGGATCTGGCGGCCGACGCGTTCGAGGATGTCCCGGCGGTCCTCGCGCTCCTGCTTGAGGAAGTTGCGGACGTTCTGGACCGTCGAGGACTCGATGGGCGGCGTCCGGACGACTTCCGGCGTCCAGCCGACTTTCTGTGTTATCTCCCGGAGGGTCGCGCCGTGGCGACCGATGACTATCCCGGGCTTCTGGGCCTCGATGACGACCTCGCCAGTGTCGGCGTGGAAGTCCAGATCCGTGACGCCCGCCTCATCGGGGATGACGTCCGAAATCTCTTCGCGGGCCTGGTCGGCCGGCGAGAGCACCTCGGGGTCGGGACGGACGGTGATCCGCTTGCGGAGTTTGCTCGCGAGCCGACGGATCAGGTCCCCGTCGCTGGCGAACTCCCTGGGATCCCGGGTGTAGATGACGAGTTCGGGCCCTTCGTATTTCACGTCGGAGATGGAGATTCGGTTCGGAACCTCGTCGGCGATCGTTGCGCGGACCGTCTCTAGCTGCTTGTCTACCGTACTCATGACTCAGACGCGATTGTGGCGGTTCCCGGGGCGGCTGGACCCGACGCCCAGCGTGACCCAGGTTCGACACGGTCTAGGAACATCATTGAAACTCTGTAATCGGCTCTCGGTAACGTCTCCGGACCGTCGAACGCCCGGAAAACCGGCCTATGGTTCAGCGTATCTCCTGCCAATATAAAAGCCTTCGCAATACAGAGTTTCCGATGGCCGACCGGCTGGCAGTCGGTAGACAATTGCCCAGTGGAGACGAATCGTCGCTATGCACGTGACGCGAGAGACAGTCCGCGACCAGCGGAACTGGGTCGCGGAGCGAACGCCCGTCGTCACCGACCTGATAAACGAGACGCGCGCGGGCCTGGGTGACCACTTCGACGTCGACGTCGACACCGTCACCGTGGACCAGGTCGACGACGCGGTCGACGCCGTCTTCGCCGACGGCGACCGCGCGGTCAACGTCGCCGCCATGATCGCTATCCTCCGCGACCTCGACGTCGAGGGCGACTACCCGGGGTTCGTCGTCGACGAACTGATCGGTCGGGAACTCGCCGCGACGATAGCCGGCGACCAGCCCCTGCGACTGCTGGCCGAGGCGACGTTTCACTACGCCGACGTCCGAACCCACGGCGACCTCGATGACCCCGAGGACCCGGAGGATCCGGGTGACGGGGCGGGACTCGACGACCTGGACGCCGCACTGGCCGCCGGTTTCCAGACGCGCTTGCCCGGGTGGTCCTGGCGCGAGCGTCCCAGCCCCTTCGCACTCGAAAGCGAGTGATAGTGAAGCACGTGACAGTGCCGTCCCCACTCTTTTCCTTTCCCCCTCCGTGGGGCGGATATGGACACCATCGGGATCGTCTGCGAGGCCGACCATCCCGTATTCGGGCGGGCGGCCGAACGTCTCGCAGCACGCGGGTTCGGCGTCGAGTTCTTTGCACCAGGCGAGCCGCTCGGGGGGCAGGCGCTCGACGACCTCGACGCGCTCGCTAACACCGTGCTCAGCCCCTGGTCGTTCGCTGTACTCGGCGAAGCTGACCGGGCCGGCCTGGAGACCTGGAACGGGTACGCACCGACGACGATGCTCTCCTGCCGGCTCCTCGCCCTGCACGCACTCGACCGGCTGGGCTGTCAAGTGCCGTCGACCGGACCGTCCGAAACCGACGGCGACGCCGTCGAACGAGCCCGGTTTCGCTGGGACCAGCCGACGGCTGCGCGGGCGGACGTCCTCGTCGAGCGCGTCCGGACCGAACCGGTGACCTACCGGTACTACGCGGTCGACGACGGCGTCGAGACCCACGTCCACGCGATGGTCGTCCGGTCGGAACTGGACGGCTACCGGCCCGCCGCCGAGGAAGCCGACGTCGACGTCGAACTGGCCACCCGCGTCCGCGAGTTGCTCGACCGGTTCGGGGCCCGGACCGTGGCCGTCGACTTCGTCGCGACGCGGGAGGCGTTCTACGCCGTCGACGTCGACCCGGCCCCGGACTTTTTCGGTACCGACCTGGACCGACGCATCGCTGACTCGATCGCTTCGCTGGCGACCATCGGCGCTTGACCCCACCCCCGGAGTCCTCCCTGTCTGCGAAGTCTCCTCCCCCCTCCCCCTGACCCCGAAAACAGCGCCCGGGCCGGTCCCGGTGGAAGATGATGGATAGGCGGGGCACCGGCCCGGGCATTCCCTGGTGGTCCCGTCATCTGACTTAAGGGTTCGGCTGGTGACCCTACCCACGCGGGGTGGGAATGAAAGGGGCTGGTCTCTCGACGAAGGCGGACGCAGCAAGCACCGCAGGAGTGAGCGAGCGAACGACGAGGAGCGCAGCAAGGCCCCCGAGTCGAGAGGCCAGGGGCTTTCAAGTTGCTATCGTCGGTATCTTCTTTCGGATCCCGGTGGGCTGTGACTCTTCCCAGGCGTGCGAAACACAGCGCGTTTATTCCCCCCACGAATCAATACCAGGTATGACCGACGAGCAGGACCTGGGAATCACGAGTTCGAAGTCCCACCAGACGGGTGACTGGTACGCGGAGGTCGTCCAGAAGGGAGAGATGGCGGACTACGCACCCATGGGCGGCTTCATCGTCACGCGTCCGCGCGGGTACGCGGTGTGGGAACGGCTGCAGGAGAACCTCGACGGCTGGTTCAAGGAGACTGGTGTCCAGAACGCCTACTTCCCGCTGTTCATCCCCGAGAGCTACCTGGAGAAGGAGAAGGACATCGTCGAGGGGTTCGATCCCGAGGTCGCGTGGGTCACCCACGGCGGCAACGAGGAACTTGAGGAGCGGCTGGCGGTCAGGCCCACCAGCGAGTCCATCATCGCGCCGTTCCTGGCCCAGTGGACGCGCTCGCACCGCGACCTGCCCCTGCGGCTGAACCAGTGGTGTTCGGTCGTGCGCTGGGAGGCCACGGAGACCAAGCCGTTCTTCCGGACGAAGGAGTTCCTCTGGCAGGAGGGCCACACCGCCCACGCCGACGAGGAGAGCGCCTGGGACGAGACGATGACGCGCCTCGACCAGTACGAGCGCCTCTACGAGGAGGTGATGGCGATGCCCGTCATGAAGGGCCGCAAGCCCGAACACGACAAGTTCCCCGGCGCGCACACGACGAGCACCGTGGAGGCGCTGATGCCCGACGGGAAGTCCGTCCAGGGCGGCACCTCCCACTACCTCGGCACGTCGTTCGCGGAGGCGTTCGACATCGAGTTCGTCGACGAGGACGAGGAGATGCAGACGGCCCACACCACCTCGTGGGGGCTCTCCTGGCGCGCGATGGGCGCGCTCATCATGACGCACTCCGACGACCAGGGTCTCGTGCTCCCGCCCGCGCTCGCACCCGAGCAGGTCGTCGTCGTTCCCATCTACTCCGAGGACACCCAGGACGAGATCCTGGAGTACTCCGCCGACATCGCCGCGGAACTCGACGAGGCGGGCGTCCGCGTCCACCTCGACGACCGCGACCACCGCAATCCCGGCTTCAAGTACAACGACTGGGAGCTCAAGGGCGTCCCCCTCCGCATCGAGGTCGGTCCCAACGAGATGGAAGACGGGGAGGTCACCTTCTCCCACCGGCCCGACGGCGAGTCGGTCACCGAGAGCCGCGAGGACCTGCCCGCGACGGTCGAGGAGCAACTCGACGCCGTCTTCGCCAAGCTCTACGCCAGCGCCGAGGAGACCCTGGAAGGGGAAATCCGCGAGGCCGAGTCCCGCGAGGAGATTCTCGGCACCCTCGGCCAGCACGGCGGCTACGTCCAGTGCGGCTGGTGCGGTGACGAGGCCTGTGAAGAGCCCATCAAGGACGCCATCGCCGCCGAAATCGTGATGGTTCCCCTCGACCGCGACGAGGAACCGATCCACGACGACTGTGCCATCTGTGGCGAGGAGGCCGAAGAGACGGCCTACTTCGCGAAGAGCTACTAGCATACCGCGCGAACGGAGTGAGCGCGGTTTCACCGAGGCGAGCGGAGCGAGCCCTCGGCGGTTTTCCCCGACGTTTTGCGAGGAGCGGTGCCCGCAGTGAACGAAGTGAGCGAGGACACCCGACGAAGTAAAAGGTCGGCGTACTTCGCGAAGAGCTACTAGTTCCCACGTCGCGACCTGTTTTCTCCGCGATTCGTTCTTCCGGGAGCGGGGCCGTTCGAAGCCCACGGCGTAGGGATAACCGCCGCTGTTCGCGGACGTGCCTTCAGAGAACCGACCGCCTGAACCGTCCAGTCGGACGAGTTGGGGAGGGAGCGTGTGACATTTCCGGCGCCCCCAGGGAATCGTGTCCCGCCATCACGTATAAATCACCGTCAGACTTCGGTCGGACGAACGGCAGACTGTGGGAGCCTTCCTCACCGCCCTGGCCCCGACGATATCACGAAACTGCCGATCTATCACGATAGATTGTTCCTTAATCGTATAATAGGTGACCTTATTAGTCTAAATGGACTTAAGAACTAAAACAAAACTGCCCCGTTCCTCATGGTTTGTCAGCCATTCGGCGAACGAATTCCGATTCACTTTTAACTCCATTATACAAATGTCCAGTTATGGCAGACGACGTCAATCCGTTCGAGAGCTTACAGGAACAGGTCGACGACGCTGCGGCGTACCTCGACATCGACGAGGGCATGCTCACTCGCATCAAGAACCCGGAGCGCATCCTCGAGACGAACCTCTCCGTCGAGATGGACGACGGCGACATCGAGGTCTTCCGCGCGTTCCGCTCGCAGTTCAACGGCGACCGCGGACCGTACAAGGGTGGCATCCGCTACCACCCGCAGGTGTCCCGCGACGAGGTAAAGGCCCTCTCGGGCTGGATGGTGTACAAGTGTGCGACGGTCGGCATCCCGCTGGGCGGCGGCAAGGGCGGCATCATCATCGACCCAGACGAGTACTCCGAGGCCGAACTGGAGCGGATCACCAGGTCGTTCGCGAAGGAACTCACGCCCCTCATCGGCGAGGACCGGGACGTCCCCGCGCCGGACGTCAACACCGGTCAGCGCGAGATGAACTGGATCAAGGACACCTACGAGACGCTGGAAAACACCACCGAGCCTGGCGTCATCACGGGCAAGGACCTGGCCTCCGGCGGGAGCGAGGGCCGCGTCGAGGCGACCGGCCGTTCCACGGTCATCGCCGCGCGCGAGGCATTCGACTACCTCGACAAGGACGTTGAGGGCGCCACCGTCGCAGTCCAGGGCTACGGGAACGCCGGCTGGATCTCCGCGAAGCTCATCGAGGAGATGGGCGGGACGGTCGTCGCCGTCTCCGACTCCAGTGGCGGCGTCTACAACGAGGACGGCTTCGACGCCGTCGCCGCGAAGGACCACAAGCGCGAGACCGGGAGCGTCGTCGGCTTCGAGGGCGCCGACGAGGAGATCACCAACGACGAGCTGCTCCAACTCGACGTCGACCTGCTGATTCCGGCGGCCCTCGAGAACGCCATCACCGAGGATATCGCCCAGGGCGTCGAGGCGGACGTCATCTCAGAGGCAGCCAACGGCCCGATCACGCCGAAGGGCGACGACGTGCTCGCCGACAAGGACGTCATCGTCGTGCCCGACATCCTGGCCAACGCCGGGGGCGTCACCGTCTCCTATTTCGAGTGGGTCCAGAACCGCCAGCGCTTCTACTGGGAGGAGGAGCGCGTCAACGACGAACTCGAATCGATCATCGTCGAGCAGTTCTGGAACCTCGTGGACGCCTACGAGGACCACGACCTGCCGACGTTCCGCAACGCGGCCTACGTCGTTGCGCTCCAGCGCGTCGTCCAGTCGGCCGGGGAAGGCGGCGTCTGGCCCTAGCCGGCCGTTTCCCTGTCGGCCTGCTCAGACAACTCTCCAGATCTTTTGACGTTCGAACAATTCCACTACTCAGTTACGACTATTTGTCGACATCAGGTTGAAGTTGGTTCCCGTTCTTTCTTTTCCCGTGGCTGGCTGCTCCCCGTCGACTGCGATCACCGGTCCGATCGTGGTGATTTACCGTGATAGATGTATATGGCCTTAAATGTGATAGTACAACCCTAATACCTTCAGGAGTACGCTCTTTATCGATGGAATCAACGTACGGGTAGATGACTGGAGAAGACGCTACTGGTGAGGCCACGGGCGCCGCAGGGCTCGCGGACCCCACCGACGAACGGTCGAACTGTGGCGTCGGGGTCGTCATGGACCTCGACGGCGGCTCCGAACACTGGGTCGTACAGGACGGGCTCGAACTGCTCGCGAACCTGGAGCACCGCGGCACCACCGGTGCCGAGGAGAACACCGGCGACGGCGCCGGGATCATGCTCCAGTTGCCCCACGAGTTCTTCGTCGAGGAAGTCGACGAGGACCTGGGCGAACCCGGCGAGTACGCCGTCGGCACCCTCTTCCTCCCGCAGGACCAGGACGCCGCCGCAGAACTTGTGGGCGTCGTCGAGTCCGCGTTCGCCGACGAGGGCCTCGACGTCGTCGCCTGGCGAACCGTCCCCACGAACAACGAGGAACTCGGCGCGACCGCACTGGAATCCGAACCGTCCGTGATGCAGGTGTTCGTCCGCTCGACCGACGGGCTGACCGGCGAGGCGTTCGACCGACGCCTGTACGTCGCCCGGCGCGTGCTGGAGAACACCGTCGAGGCGGAACAGCCGCCCGGTCACGAGCGCTTCTACGTCTGCTCGCTCGACCGCGAAACCATCGTCTACAAGGGGCTTCTCACTGCCGAGCAGCTACCGACGTACTTCCCCGACCTGACCGACGAGCGCATGGAATCGACGTTCGCACTCGTCCACGCGCGTTTCTCGACGAACACGCTCGGTGCCTGGCACCTCGCCCATCCGTACCGGAACATCATCCACAACGGCGAGTTCAACACCATCCAGGGCAACATCAACTGGATGCGCGCACGCGAGACGGATATCGCGAGCGACGCCTTTGGGGACCGGTCGGCGCGAAGCGCCGACGAACGAGCGAGCGGTGACGAACCGCGAGCAGAGATAGAGAAGATCAAGCCGATCATCGACGACCCCGAGCAGTCCGACACCGCCAGCGTCGACAACGCCCTCGAACTCCTGCTCCAGGGCGGTCGGGACCTCCCCCACGCGCTCCGGATGCTCGTCCCGGAGGCCTGGCGCGGCGAGTTGAACGACGTCCAGGGCGACCGTCGTGACTTCTACGACTACCACGCCTCGCTCGTCGAGCCGTGGGACGGCCCCGCGCTCGTCGCGGCGACCGACGGGGAACGCATCGGAGCCGTACTCGACCGAAACGGCCTGCGCCCGTGCCGCTACGACGTGCTCGCGGACAACACGCTCGTGATGGCCTCAGAGGCCGGCGCGCTCGACCACAGCCCGGAGGAGATCGCCGAACGCGGGCGACTCCAGCCAGGCCAGTGTTTCCTCGCTGACCCCGCACAGGGCCGCGTCATCCCCGACGAGGAAGTGTTCGAGGACATTACCGACGAGAAGTACGGCGAGTGGGTCGCCGAAGAGCAAGTTCACCTCGACGACCTCACCGACCGGGCTGACCCGCTTCCACGCGCAGCAGTCGACGACCTCCGGAGCCACCAGGCCGCCTACGGCTACACGTACGACGAGGTCGACCACCTCATCGAACCGATGGCCCACAAGGGCAAGGACCCCGTCGGCTCGATGGGCGACGACACGCCGCTGTCCGTCCTCTCGCAGTTCAACCGACCGCTGTTCACCTACTTCAAACAGCTCTTCGCCCAGGTGACGAACCCGCCGCTGGACAACATCCGCGAGGAACTCGTCACCTCGCTGGAGTCGCGACTCGGCTACCAGCGCAACATCCTGGACGAGTCGCCCGAACACGCCCGACAGCTCGTGCTCGACTCGCCGATTCTCACCGACGAGGAGACGACCGCGATCAAGGAACTGGACGCCAACGGCCTCTCGACGGCCGTCGTCGACATCACCTACGACGAGAGCGAGACCGACCTCGAAGCGGCCGTCGAGTCCGTCCGCGAGGAGGCGACCGACGCCGCGACGGACCACGACGTCGTCGTCCTCTCGGACCGGAACGCCGGCCCCGACCGGGTTCCCATCCCGAGCCTGCTCGCCGTGGGCGGCGTCCATCACCACCTCGTCCGCAACGGTCTGCGCAACCACGTCGGTCTCGTCGTCGAGTCCGGTGACCCGCGCGCCACCCACCACGTCGCGACGCTTGTCGGCTACGGCGCCGGCGCGGTCAACCCCTACCTGGCCTACCAGACCATCGAGGATCTGGTCGCCGGGCCGGACGGCGCCGACACCGACAGGGCGATCCGGTCGTACGTCAAGGCCGTCGAGGACGGTCTCCTGAAGACGATGGCCCGCATGGGCATCTCGACGGTCGAATCGTACCAGGGCGCTCAGATCTTCGAGGCCGTCGGCCTGGACTCGGACTTCGTCGCCGAGTACTTCGAGGGCACCACCTGCCGCACCGGCGGCATCGACGTGGGGGACGTCGAGGAGGACTTGCTCCATCGTCACGAGGTTGCCTGGAGCGACGATGACCCGGAGATGGAGCGCCAGGGCGAGTACGAGTTCCGCTCGAACGGCATCCACCATCAGTGGAACCCGAGCACCGTCGGCGCGCTCCAGCAGGCGGTCCGCACCGGCGACTACGAGCAGTACCAGGAGTTCGCCGAGCAGATCAACGACCAGCAGCAGAACCTCCAGACGCTGCGCGGGCTGCTGGAATTCGACGACGGGTCCCGGGAGTCGATTTCCATCGAGGAGGTCGAACCAGTCGAGGACATCGTGAAACGGTTCGAGACGGCCGCGATGAGCCTCGGGAGTCTCTCGCCGGAGATGCACGAGAACAACGCCATCGCGATGAACCGCCTCGACGCCACCTCCAACACCGGCGAGGGCGGCGAACCGCCGGAGCGGTTCGGCACCGAGAAGGAGTGCTCGACCAAGCAGGTCGCCTCCGGCCGCTTCGGGGTCACCTCTGGCTACCTCACGTCGGCTGACGAACTCCAGATCAAGATGGCCCAGGGCTCCAAGCCTGGCGAGGGTGGCCACTTACCGGGCAAGAAGGTCAACGAGATGATCGCCCACGTCCGCCACTCGACCCCGGGCGTCGGCCTCATCTCCCCGCCGCCCCAGCACGACATCTACTCCATCGAGGACCTCAAACAGCTCATCCACGACCTGAAGGCCGGCAACCCGGAGGCCGACATCAACGTCAAGCTGGTCGCCGAGGACGGCATCGGCACCATCGCCGCCGGCGTCGCCAAGGCCAACGCCGACGTGGTCCACATCTCGGGCCACTCCGGCGGCACCGGCGCCTCGCCCAAGACGTCCATCAAGAACGTCGGCCTCCCGTGGGAGCTCGGACTCTCCGAGGCCAACCAGATGCTCCGCGCGACGGGCCTGCGCTCGCGCATCAAGGTCACCACCGACGGCGGGATGAAGACCGGCCGCGACGTCGCCGTCGCGACGCTGCTGGGCGCCGAGGGGTACACCTTCGGGACCGCGTCGATGGTCACCTCCGGCTGCGTGATGGCCCGCCAGTGCCACGAGAACACCTGCCCGGTCGGCATCGCCACCCAGAACGAGACGCTCCGCGAGCGCTTCCCCGGTGAGCCCCAGCACGTCATCAACTACATGACGTTCGTCGCCGAGGAACTCCGGGAGATAATGGCCGAACTCGGCTTCGCCACCGTCGACGAGATGGTCGGCCAGGTCGACGTCCTCCGCCAGCGCGACGACGTCGAGAACCCCAAGGCGAAGAAGCTCGACCTCTCCGGATTGCTGGCCGAACCCGCGGGCGACGACGACGCCTACAAGACCCGCGAGCAGAACCACGACGTCGACGAGCAACTCGACTGGGACCTCGTCGACGCGGCCGAACCCGCGCTCGAACGCGGCGAGCCGGTCACTATCGCGACGGACGTGGACAACGCCGACCGCGCGGTCGGCGCGACGCTGTCGAATCGCATCACCCGGGCCCACGGCGTCCCCGGACTCCCGGACGACACCATCCAGGTCGACTTCGACGGCTCCGCGGGACAGTCCTTCGGTGCCTTCCTCCAGAGCGGCGTCACGATGAACCTCGTCGGCACCGCCAACGACTACGTCGGCAAGGGTCTCTCCGGCGGGAAACTGATCGTCCGGACGCCCGAGGCCGCCGGCTACGACGCCGCCGAGAACATCCTCGTCGGCAACGTCGCGCTGTACGGCGCGACCGACGGCGAACTGTACGTCAACGGGATGGCCGGCGAGCGTTTCGGCGTCCGCAACTCCGGCGTCAAAGGCGTCGTCGAGGGCGTCGGCGACCACGGCTGCGAGTACATGACCGGCGGCGCCGTCGTCGTTCTGGGGGGAACGGGCAAGAACTTCGCGGCCGGCATGTCAGGCGGTGTCGCCTACGTCTACGACCCCGACGACGAACTCGAACCGAAGGCCAACACCGGGATGGCGTCGCTCTCGACGACGCTCGAACCGAAGGACGAGGCCATGATCACCCGACTGGTCGAGAACCACGCGGCCTACACCGACTCGGACCGCGCGACGGAACTCCTCGACGACTGGGACGAGGCCGTCTCGGACTTCGTCCGCGTCCTCCCCGACGCCTACGCGGAGATCATCGCCGAGGGCGACCGCCACGACGTGCGCAACGAACTGCCCGAGGCCGCGACGCCGACCGCCGACGGCACCGACGCCGACTTCGCCGCCCAGAGCGACGACTGAGGGACCGGACGGTTCCGTTCGTTCGCTTTCGGCTGTTTCTGCACGTGCCCAATCGTGGGCTCGTTCGATCGGCCCGAGGACGTTCGATGTGTTCGAGATCGTGGTCACGGCGACGGCTTTGCCACCCTCTGGTCGATACGTCGCCGACCGTTAGCAACCGTTTAGTGAAGACGGGGTCGGAAAATCCGAATCACTCGACGCTTCGCTCGCTCAGCAGGGGCTGTCCAGCAGGCCCCAGGCTACGCGTGACCGAACACGGCGTCCGAGAATCGCTCCTGACCGACTACACCCACTCTTCGAGGCAGTCAGTCGAGCAGAAGGCCAGGTCGACGTTCGACTCGGTCTCCTCGACGTGCGCTCGAAGGGTGTACGCGGTTCCGTCGGTGTCACAGTTGATGCATCCCATGGCCGATCAGTCGCACCGAGAGTGGTTTGTTATGAAGCTTTTACCGACCGCGGGCGATCGTTTGGTGGGCTGAATCGGCCTGAACGATCGTGGGGGACTACGTGCCGAGAGCGGTCCGGCATTTACGCTCTCCCGGGCCCTGGACACCAGTAGGTTTTCACCTATCCCCGGTAAGAGAGGAGTATGTTCGACAAAGCGACGTGGATCCGGCTGCCGCGGAACGTCGTGGTGGGCCACGGCGTCATCGGGCAGACTGTCGACGCCGTCGAGGACGTCCACCTCTCGGGGCGCCCGCTGGTGGTCTCCAGTCCGACGCCCCACGAGGTGGCGGGCGAGCGCGTCTTCGCGCAGTTCGAGGAGCGTGGCCAGGACCCGGCCGAGGTCATCGTCGAGACGGCGAGCTTTGGCGCCGTCGAGCGCGTCATCGAGACGGCCGAGGAGGTCGACGCCGGGTTCCTGCTGGGCGTCGGCGGCGGCAAGGCCATCGACATCGCGAAGATGGCCGCCGAAGACCTGGACCTGGGGTTCGTCTCCGTGCCGACGGCGGCGAGTCACGACGGCATCGTCTCGGGTCGCGGGTCGGTGCCGGAGGGCGACACGCGCCACAGCGTGGCGAGCGAGCCGCCGCTGGCCGTCGTCGCCGACACGGAGATCATCGCCGACGCGCCCTGGGAGCTGACGACGGCGGGCTGTGCCGACATCATCTCGAACTTCACGGCCGTCCGTGACTGGCAGCTCGCTAACCGGCTGAAGAACGTCGAGTACCACGAGTACGCGGGGACGCTCTCGCAGATGACCGCGGAGATGCTCGTCGAGAACGCCGGGTCGATCAAGCAGGGCCTCGAAGAGTCGGCCTGGATCGTCGTCAAGGCGCTCGTCTCCTCGGGCGTCGCGATGTCCATCGCAGACTCCTCGCGGCCCGCGTCGGGCGCGGAACACCTCTTCTCCCACCAGCTCGACCGCATCGCGCCCGAGCCGGCGCTCCACGGTCACCAGGTCGGCGTCGGTGCGATAATGACCGAGTACCTGCACACGGGCGCGAAGGGCCAGTGGCACGACGTCCACGACGCCCTCGAGGCCATCGGCGCGCCGACCACGGCCGACGACCTGGGCATCGCCGAGGACACCGTCATCGAGGCGCTGACGACGGCCCACCAGATTCGCGACCGCTACACCATCCTCGGCGACGGCGTCAACGAACCCGCCGCGATCGAGGCGGCGACGGTGACGGGCGTTATCTAGCCACCCGCTAAGAACTAGACGTACTCCGGAATCGCGGGCGTCTCGGACGCCCACGCCGCGTTCTCCACGGTACCGCGCACGTACGTCGCGTCGAGGAGCGCTATCAATCGGTAGACGGTCGGCGCGTCGGAATCGGCCTCGTTGTTGACGCCGGCGATGGTCACTCGCGCGACCTCGTCGAGACTCACCTCGACGCCGGACTCCCGTCGAACTGTCCTCGCGACGGCGATGGCGAGGGATTCGTCTGACCTGGCCACGCACCGCGGCACTGGACAGTCCCGGTCGTCGCCGAGGTGCAGCGCGTCGCCCTCGTCGTCGTACACTCTCACGTAGACGTCGATGGCGCCCGCGTCGGCGCGCTCGCGCGCCGTCTCGTAGTCGGGCTCTGGGACCGTCAGCGTCGTCTGGTTGACGGGAAACGAGCCGAAGCGTTCCTCCAGTCGCTCGATACCGGCACCGACCCGGTCCTGCATCGTCCCATCACATCCCATGCCGGATACTCGCTGCCGGATAAGGATAAATCCATCTCGTCGTCTCAACACGAGAAAAAGGTTCGCAGTCTGCCGATTTCGTGCTAGACGTGTCTGGATAGAAATTCGACGACGCTGGTGTAGGCCTCGATACGATTCTCCCGCTTGCTGATCCCGTGACCCTCGTCGTCGAAGATCAGTTTCTCGACGGGGACGCCCTGCTCGCGGACTTCCTCGACGATCTGTTCGGCCTCGCCCACGGGAACGCGCGGGTCGTTCGCGCCGTGGAGGACGAACAGCGGCGCGTCGATCTGGTCCGCGCTGTGGATTGGCGAGATGGATTCGAGGAACTCGCGGTCGTCCTCGAGCGACCCGTACTCGGCCTCCCGGAGCGACCGGCGCCAGTCGCCCGTGTTTTCCAGGAACGTGACGAAGTTGGCGATACCGACGACGTCGACGCCCGCCGCCCACAGATCGGGGTACTCGGTCATCGCCGCGAGCACCATGAACCCGCCGTAGGAACCGCCCATCGCCACGATTCGGTCGGGGTCGACCGCCGGGTGGTCGTGAAGCCACTCGACGCCCGCTTCGATGTCTCTCACGCTGTCCATTCGGTTTTCCACGTCGTCGAGCCGGGTATACTCGGTCCCGTAGCCCGTCGACCCGCGGACGTTCGGCTCGAATACGGCGTACCCCTGCGAGAGGAAGTACTGGGTGAGTCCGGAGAAGGAAGGGCGGCGCTGGCTCTCCGGGCCGCCGTGGATGTCGACGATGACGGGCGTCTCGCCGGTTCCCCCTCCGACGGTCCCCGTCGCGTCGTTGGCGGTGTCGCCGTCGGTCGCGGCGCCGTCGGGCAGCGAGAAGAACGCCGGAATCTCACGGCCGTCGAAGCTCTCGAATCGGACCACGTCGGGCGCGACGAAGGTGGACTCCGGGATGCCAGCGGTCGCTGCGTAGGTCCAGCGCTCGGCTTCGCCAGTGGCCGTCTCGACGACGAAGACGTTGGTGTTGACCGTTCTGCCGGTGACGGTGACGGCGAATCGCTCGCCGTCCGGCCCCCACGAGACGCCGCCGGCGATGCCGCCGGGGAGGTCCGGTTCGGGGAAGCGGTCGATGGTTGTCGGGCCCGTTATCTCGCCGACGGTGAGTTGGTTGTACCCCTCGACGTTCCGGGAGTAGGCGATCTGATTCGACTCCTGGTCGACGGAGACGCCGTCTACGTTCCACCCTTCGCCTTCGGCGACGGTCTCCAGCGTTCCGTCGAGTCCCAGATACGCGAGATTCAGCGTGTCGCTATCGCGGTCGGTGACGAGGTAGAACCCGTCGCCGTCTGGCGCCCACTCCGCGCTCTGGTACCGGACGTCGCCCTCGTGAGGCGTGAGATGGTCGAGGTCGCCCGACTCGACGTCGAGGACGTAGACGTCCTGGTCGAAGTTCGAGTAGGCCTCGGTGACCAGCAGCTTCTCGTCGTCTGGCGACCAGCCGCTCACCGAGAGCCAGCCGTCGCCCTCCAGAATCAACTCGGCATCGGCACCCACAGCGTCCCGGTCCTGGACGTACACGTCGAACACCGACTCGTCCCGGCGGTTGGCGGCGAAGGCGAAGCGCTCGCCGTCGTGGCTCCAGCCGCCCCATCTGTGTTTTGCGTCGGGTCGTGCGGTGAGCGAGTGCATCTGCCCGTCGTCGTCCAGCCGGTAGAACTGAAGTCGCTCGTTACCGCCCTCGTCCATCCCGAAGATCAGTTCCGGGCGTTCGGGCGAGTAGGAAGCGAAGGAGACCGGTTCGTCGTAGAACGTCCGCTGTTCGGGCCAGACGCCGGACTCGTCGAGCGTCCAGACCTGCGGGACGCCCGTCGTGTCCATCCGGAAGGAGAGTCGTCCGTCCGGGCCGAACGTGGCGCCGTAAGCGCTCCGAACGTTGAGGTATCGTTCGAGGTCGTACACGGTGGTGTCGAGGTCGGCAGCGAGTATAACGGTTGGGCGCGTCGCGAGCGCGCCCCGCGAGTTCAAAACTGGAGGAGGCCCTCGTACAGCTCCCTGGTCGTGAGGTGTTCCTCGACCTCGGCGTCTATCTGCTCGTAGTACTCGTCGTGTTTCCGGACGACCTCGTCGCTCACGTCGAAGTCGTTGGTCTCGTAGAAGACGGACTCGGCGCCGAGGTTCCGCATCATCGTGTAGAAGTCCGGGAGGGAGAAGATGGACAGTTTCAGCAGGTCGTCGTCCTCGGAGAGCGGAACGACCTCCCTGGTCAGCCCGTTCCGGTCGAACTGCTCGACGATCGCGTCGACGCGCGGGCTGTACTCCCTGGTGGCGACGTCGCGCCAGAACGCCGTCTCCCCGGTCGCGTACCGGTAGTGGATCGCGATGAAGTCGTAGATGGACTCCCAGACCCATCGTACCCACGTGTTGTACTCCTCCCGGAACCGGTCGTCGGCGATCCCGCCGCGTATCGACAGCATCGTCGCGAGTTTCTCGGCCGCGGTGGCGTTCCCGGTCAGCCCGGTCGATTGCAGCGGTTCGACGAAGCCCTGGGAGTTGCCGATCGCGACGCAGTTCTCGATCCAGGCGCGGTCGTAGTAGCCGGAACTGAACTCGTACTTCGTCACGTCGTCTCTGGCGACGTCCGGGTCACCGCCGGCGCTGTCGGGGGCGACGTCCGGGATGTGGTCGAGGAACTCCTCGAGCGCCGTCTCGTCGTCCACGTGCTCGGAGCTGTAGACGTAACCCAGGTCGCGGTCGTCGTAGGTGTCGATCTGCCAGAACCAGCCGTGCTCGCCCGAGTCGACGGCCGTCGCCGGCAGGACTTCCGAGAGGTCCCTGTCGATCCGAACGGTGTACGCCGAGTCGAGCGGGAATCCGAAGTCCCTGAACTCGGCGTCCTGCTCGCGACGGAGCACGCGCCCGAAACCCGTCGCGTCCACGTACAGGTCCCCCTCGTATCGCGCCTCCTCGCTCAGCACACCGTCGATGTGTGCGCCGGTCGTCTCGACGCCGGTGATCGCGTCGTCGACGATCGATATGCCTCGTTCGCGACAGACCTCCCGCAGGAACGACGCGAAGCGCTTCGTGTTGAGGTGGTAGGCCACCTTCTCGTACCGGTCGAGGTTCCCGTCGGACCCGAAGAACCACGGCGATTTCTCCTGCTCGACGATGGCTTCACCCTTCGTCAGGTGGTCCGGGCTGTCGTACAGGTCCGCGTACTGGTGGTAGTAGTGCTCGACCGCGTTCGGATTCTTCGGGTCGGGGTACTTGTCTTCCGGATCGAAGGGGTAGTGGAACGCCGGTCGGTCACACCAGTTCCGGAAGTACAGCGCTCCTTTCCAGACGGGGCGGACCTCGCCGATGAACCGCCGCTCGTCGATGTCGAGCGTTCCGTGGAGGATGTCCTGTATCTTCTTGAACGTGCTCTTTCCCACCGCCGGCGCGTCCCGCTGGAGGTCGTCGACGACGGTCACGTCCATCTCGGGGTTCAGTTTCTGTATCGAGAGCGCAGTCAGTAACCCGATGTCTCCACCGCCGACCACGACCACGTCCCCTATCTCGTCGTCCATGCGTGGGCCATATAGCGCGATGAGAGTAATAACGGTTTGGCGCGCTCCTCAGAACGCGCCGAAGACGAAGAAGAGCAGCGTCATGGTTCCGGCGACGGCCGCAGCCTCGGACCGCGAGACCGACCTGGCGGATTCGAGGCCGAACGTCCAGACGGCGGCGCCCCAGAGCGATCCGACCGCGTTGAGTGCGAGCGCGACGGGCCGCCAACGGTCCAGGCTCTCCATGACCGGGTCCCGGAAGGCCGCAGGGTCACTTGCGGCGGTGACCGTGACCGGGTCCATCATCACCCACAGCACGGCCAGGGACACCGGCATCACGAGGAGCGTCGGTGTGAATCCCCAGGCCGCCACGGTCAGCGTCTCGGCGAATCCGCCGTCGGCGTCGAAGAGAGCGGTACCGACGTGGAGCAGCGCACCCGCCAGCAACAACACGATGGGAAGCCCCACCAGCATCGCGCCGTAGAACTGACCCATCGCGTCGCCGAGTATCGTGTCGATGTCCCGGTCGACCTGTGCCGGCGCGTCGCAATCGAAGGCCGACGCGTCCATCTCCTCGAACGCACCGTCCGTACCGTCGTCGCAGAACCCCTCTGGCGGCCGGTTCGGGTTGTCGACCGCGACGGTCCCGTCTATCCTGTCCATGAAAACCGCGCCGAGCAGCCAGATGGCTACCAGGGAACCGAGCGTGACGACGACGGCCAGGATCAGGCCTCGAACGGGGTCGGGCGTTCGCCGTGCGAAGTAGCTGTCTGGGCGGAGGAGGGGCGTGCGAGGACGCATATCTACCGAGATATACACCGTGAACAAATCTCTTCTCACTCGGCGTGTTGCCGGTGCCGACCGGACGCTCACGCGATCTACGGGTGGCGTCCTGTCGCCGCCGGGGAACGACCGGACGAACTCCCATCACTCGAACGAGGGGATTTTTCATCCCCCATAGCAATCTCGGGAGTATGCGCGTGGCGTTCGTCGCGATGGAGACGGTCCACCTGCGAGACACGGAGGGAAATCGACGGCTGGACCGGCTCGCACACCAGCTCGCGGAAGCGGGCCACGACGTGACGGTCTTTTGCTCCCGCTGGTGGGAGAGCGACGGCGACGTGTTCGAACCCGAAGATGTCACGTACCACGCACTGACGGACGAACCCGCGACGGCCTCGTTCTGCGTCCGCCTGCCCTACGAACTCGCCCGGCTGAAACCGGACGTGATCCACGCTACGTCTGCGCCCTCGTCGGTCCTGCTGTTCGCTCGACTCGGAGGAACGCTCGCGCGGGCGCCCCTGCTCGTCGAGTGGTTCGGTGACAACGAGCCCCTGCACTCGCGGACGAGCGACCTGGCGGTGCGCGCGCCGGCGGAGATTATCACTCCCTCCGAGATGGTGCGGACCAGCGCGCGCGAGCGCGGCGCCACGGAGAACGGGACGACGGTCATCCCGGAGAGCATCGATATGGACCTCGTCCGCGAGGCCGACCCGGCGGAGACGGTGGACGTCGTCTTCGCGCACTCGCTGGACGACAGCGCCAACCTGGAGAGTCTCTTTCTCGGTCTCGCGGAGCTCCGCGAGAAGGACTGGTCGGCGACGATCATCGGCGACGGCCCCAACCGGGCGGACTACGAGCGCCAGGCGTCGGATCTGCGAATCGACGACCGCGTCGAGTTCGTCGGCGCCTGCGACCGCGAGCGCCGCGTCGAGATATACAAGGGCGCCCACGTCTTCGTCCAGACGGCCTACCGGGAGTTCTTCGCCTCGGAGTTGCTGTGGGCGCTCGCGTGTGGCTGTGTCGGTGTCGTCGAATACCAGGCCCGCTCTAGCGCCCACGAACTCATCGAACACCGCGAGCGGAGCTTCCGGGTGACGAGTACCCAGCAGATGGCCGAGGCCATCGTCGAGGCCGGCGAGTTCGAGCGCCTCACCGTCGACGACACGCTCGCGCCCTTCGACCACGAGAGCGTCCGCGCGGAGTACGAGGAGTGTTACGCGACACTCGTCGACGAGTTCGGCTGGCTCGGCTGAGGGGACGTTCCGCAGTTCCAGCTGGCTGACGGATCGGGTTATCGATCGCGATTACGTCGAACGCGATAAGTACAGATGGCGGATTGATGGGCGAGGGAACCGCTCTAGGTGACACTCGCACGACAATCCAATTATCTTCTTTGATTCCCAACCGCGGTTACTTAACGTCGCTCGTGGTACGGGGTGCACGAGGCTGGGTATGAACGCCCCGATGAAACCAGTCAGACCGGCGTCGAATTCGAGGAATCGAGCGTGAGTTCGCTCGACAGAGACTCTGACCTGTCGGGTGCGCTCGCACGAATCCGCCGATTCCGTGCCGAAGACGTCGCTCCCCTGTGTCTCTCCGCCATCGGCGTCGCGCTCGTTCTCCTCGTCGTCGTCGAGTGGATACTCTTCGCACGGCTCCGGCTCGCTCTCATACTCCACCCGGTGAATCTTACCGGCTTACTCACCAGCGCTCCCTCAATGGCCGCGCTCGTCTACGGCGGCCACTGGCTCGCACGGAGTGACGTCGCCCCCGATCGATACGTCCGCGTCGTCGGGTGGTGCGCCGCCGGCATCACCGTCTCCTCGGCGATGAACCTCCTCATTATGAGTACCACGCCGGTGCCGGATCCGTGGTACCTCGTTGGCTGGCTGCGGTGGGCGATGTCCATCGGCGGCGGTGTCGGGCTGCTCGTCGGTGTCATCGAGGCTCGGGCCATCGAGCGCGAGCGGACGGCGGAACGAGCCACCGTCCGCGCCGATTACGCCGAATCCCGCCGCGAGTGGTTCGACTACCTCAACAGTCTCCTCAGACACGAGGTGCTCAACACGTCGAACGTGATCAGCGGACGCTCCGCGCTCCTGCTGGAGGAGTACGACCCCGACGACGAAGCCCGATCCCACCTCGAAACGATCACCCGCCAGAGCGAGGACCTCACGAGGGTCATTCGCGACGTGCGCGTACTGCTCGAGGCGACAGACCGTGACCCCCAGTACGAGGCCATCGACCTCGCGAGCACGCTGGAGGCGGAGGTCGCGAGCCTCCACGACGGGTACGAGGGCGTCCGGACCGAGCTGTCGGTTGCAGACGACCTCACCGTGATGGCCGACGACCTCTTGCCCCGTCTGTTCTCGAACCTGCTCTCGAACGCGGTCGAACACAACGACGGCGACTCCCCTGAGGTCCACGTGACGGGGGAGAAGACGGGGGACAGCGCAGTCGTCCGCATCGCCGACGACGGCCCGGGGATCCCGGCCGAACAACTCGAAACCCTCTTCGAGCGCGACACGACCAAGAGCACCACTCACGGGCTCGGACTCTTCATCGTCCGCACCCTGGCGGATCGCTACGGCGGGACCGTCGCGCTCACCGAGACCGGGCCGGACGGTACCACCATCACCGTCGAACTTCCCCTGGCCGAACGCGGTCCGGACCCGGCGGCTCGCGACGTCGCGGTGGTCCCACCGGATTCCGAGTAGTCCCCGTCCAGCGGGACGGTGGCGCAAGGCGTTTACCCCTCCGACGGATAGCCCGCGGCAGTGACAGACGCCGAACTCTCGCTGTCGGACCTGTACGACGCCATCGAGAGCGTCGGCCGGCCCCACCTCACCGCCGCGGAGCTCTCGCGGAAGACCGACCTGACGACCGAGCGGGCCCGCGAGGAACTCGAACGGCTCGCCGAGCTCGACGAGGTAGCCCAGCAGGACGTCACCAGCGCCGACGCCGTCTGGTACCCGACGGACCTCGACGCCGTCACCGACCGCGAGCGCGTCGTGCTCTTCCCCGACCGCCGCGAAGTCGTCGTCCAGCACGCCGACCAGTTCACGCGCGCACAGCTCTCCCAGTTCGCCCACCTCGTCGACACGAATCGATCCGGTGGGGCAATCTACGAGATGCGCGAAGAGGACATCTGGCAGGCGCCATACGACTCGCTGGACGACCTCGTCGCGACGATGCGGGACGTCTTCGGCGAGCGCTCGCCCCACCTGGAGGAGTGGGTGACGAGCCAGTGGGAACGGGCCCGGAAGTTCCGCCTCTACACCCACGAGGACGGCTACACTGTGCTGGCCGCCGAGAGCGACGACCTGATGGGCAACGTCGCCCGCCAGAAACTCGACGACGAGACGCTGCGAGCGCCTATCTCCGATTCCGAGAGCTGGGTCAACGAGGAGAAGACGGCCCAGGTCAAGCGCACGCTGTACGACGCTGGCTACCCCGTCCGCGACGAGCGCGACCTGGACGAGGGCGAGGACCTAGACCTGGAACTCCGGCTGAACCTGCGGGACTACCAGGCCGACTGGGTCCAGCGCTTCGTCGAACAGGGCTCGGGCGTTTTCGTCGGCCCGCCCGGCAGCGGCAAGACCGTCGCCGCCATGGGCGCGATGGAAGCGGTGGGGGGAGAGACCCTCATCCTCGTTCCCTCGCGCGAACTCGCCAGCCAGTGGCACGACGAACTCATTTTGCAAACCGACCTGGAGGAGTCCCACATCGGCGAGTACCACGGCGGGACCAAGGAGATCAGACCGGTTACCATCGCGACGTATCGAACGGCGGGGATGGACCGCCACCGCAAGCTGTTCGACGAGCGCCGGTGGGGACTCATCGTCTACGACGAGGTCCACCACGTCCCCGCCGACGTCTACCGCCGCAGCGCCGATCTGCAGGGGAAACACCGACTCGGCCTCACCGCGACGCCCACCCGCGAGTCCGACGACGAGGAGGAGATTTTCACCCTCGTCGGCCCGCCAATCGGGACGGACTGGTCGGCGCTGTTCGAGGCCGGCTTCGTCCAGGAGCCCGAGGTCAACATCCGGCTCGTCCCCTGGGGCGACGACGCGGAGGCCGACGAGTACGTCTCCGCCGTCGGCCACGGCCGGCGGCAAGCGGCGGCCGACAACTCCGCGAAGATAGACGAGATCCGATTCCTGCTGGAAGAACATCCCGCCGCCAAGGCGCTGGTCTTCGTCGAGTACCTCGACCAGGGCGAAGCCATCTCCGAGGCCCTGGAGGCGCCCTTCATCAGCGGCGAGATGCCCCACGCCCGCCGCGAGAAGCTCTTCGACGAGTTCCGCCGCAGCGAGCGCGACGCGCTCGTGGTGTCCCGTGTCGGCGACGAGGGCATCGACCTGCCGGATGCAGAGCTCGCGATCATCGCTTCGGGGCTCGGTGGTTCACGTCGGCAGGGTGCACAACGAGCCGGCCGGACGATGCGTCCAGTGGGTGACGCGTTACTGTACGTGCTCGCGACCCGCGGGACCGAGGAGGAGGACTTCGTCCGCCAGCAGATGCGCCACCTCGCGTCGAAGGGGATTCGCGTGACCGAGAGCGAGAGCGAGGTTGGCGACGTTCGGGAGTCGACGCTTGACGATGGCGACGCTGATTCTGACGCCTCCGGCGAGGGCGGGACTGTGGACTGAGTGATCGACGACTATCGATCCACCCCGGACGTACACCGAGGGCGCGTGCGGTCGTGCGTGCCGGCGCGACAGCGACGGTCGCACACCTTTCCGCGCGAGGGATGAGCACCGAAGCGAACGGAGTGAGCGAGGCGCGCAATCGGCTGGGGAGGTTCGAGGCTGTGGCATTCGGTCCCTGGTGTCTTGCGCGAACGAAGTGAGCGCAAGGCTCAGGAGACGAACGAAGTGAGTCTCCTGGTGGACTGAAAGGGCGAGGGTCGGTCCGGGAACCCGGGCGACGTAAGCACTGGAGCGAACGGAGTGAGCGAAGTGCGTAGCGAGCCCCGGGAGCGGACCGACCCGAGGGCTTTCGGCACCTTCTCGACTCCGGAGTGAGTTTAGACAACTCCCAGAAAGCCCTCGGCCCGCTCGCGGGTTCTGTGCGACATATCCTCGCTCACTTCGTTCGCTCGGATAGGGGCCGCGCAGAACCTGCGACCGAACCTCGCCCTTTCAGTCCACCAGGGAACAACCACGCGACCACACGCCTCCCCAGCCGACTCACTCGGTCGCGGGGCTCCCTCGCTCGGCCCTCGCGTGGATTCGACGAGCGGCCTCCGCTGTCGCGCCGGCTCGCTCGACCGCACGCGCCTGAGATGCAAAGTACGCAGCCTAATCAACACGGAAGACCACCTACGCTCGCGCACGGAAGAACTCGAAGGAGCCGCCGAGTTCGTCGTCAACTTCCTCGATTTGGCCGATTTCGAAGCCCGCCTCCGCCACAAGTTCGCGGTTCTTTTCGGGGCCGTAGAAGCTCCAGGCCATCCGTTCGCCCGTGTCGAGCCAGTCGTCGTTCTCGTCCTCGAACTCCGCGGTCCCCATCGTCACGACGAGGCGTCCGCCGGGCCGGAGCACCCGCTGGAACTCCGAGAGGACGTCCCCGTGCTCCGCCTTCGGGACGTGGATGATAGCGTGGTACGAGACGAGGGCGTCGAAGCTGTCGTCGGCGAACGGCAGCGTCGCCAGGTCACCCATCGTCAGGTCGGCGTCGGGAACTCGATCGCGAGCCATGCGAAGTTGTTCACGTGAGATGTCGAGGCCGACGACGTCGTGGGCCGCCGCCAGCGTCTCCGTCGCCGGACGGCCCGCGCCGCAACCGGCGTCGAGGACGCGGGAACCGTCCGGCAGCGACGCGGCGAGTTTCTCGGCAATCTCCCGCTCGCGGCCGTCGCCCCGGTGCTCCTCGGCGTAGGTCTTCGCGATGGCGTCGTACCCCTCGCGGACGACGTCACGCTGGTCCATGGTGGGGACTCGTTCGAGGGCGCGAAGGATTTTCCGATCCTGCGAGAAGGGTCACGGACAAGCGAAAGCCGAACCCGCTAGTCGTACTGCGTCGGCCGGATTCGACGGTATCTGGCGGTGTTCGATCCGATTCAGAAACACTTTTCGCCCGTGGAAGGGCCGAAACCAACGTATGATCTCGGTCCCCCACCCGTCGAAGACCCTCCTGTTCGTGCTCGTCGTCGGCGCCGCCTTCGCCGCAATTCCGTACGCCATCGACGTGAAAGATGACGCAGACGACGGGCTGAGGTACGAGGCGACCGCGTTCGATCCCGAGTCGGAGGCCCACGTTCTGGCCCACCGGTCGAGCGCCGTCGAGAACCTGACCGCGGCCGCCGACGAACCCGACAACCGGAAACTCCTCGACCGGGCCGCAGACGGCGAGACCGTCTCGGTGCCCGCGAATCATAGCCGGCTCGGGTATCTCGCCCACGAGGACGGCTACGCGGTCTATCGTGGCGAGTACTACCTGGTGAACGGCACCGAACGGAACGAGACCGTGACGGTGCGATTAGAGGCTCGCACGACGGACCAGGCGATGGACGATCTCGCAGTCCCCTATGAGTCGGCCTCCCCTGGGGTTAAGCGAGTCGTCGACCGGGGTAACGCCACGATTACGCGGAACGAGAGCGACAGGACAACTGGAAACGAGTCGGTCGGAAATGAATCGGGTGAATTTTCCCTCGGCCCTGACGTTCCGCCGGTCGTCGAACGGGACGGGACCTATTACGCAATCGGTCTCGTGAATCCACTGTCGATACTCCTCCCGTTCGCTCAGGCCGCCGTCGTCAGGTGGTTGCAGCGGCTCGGAAACGTCTACGCTGGGGGTGCCCTTGGCGTCCTCGGTGCGACGGCATTCACCCGGTCCAGAAGCGCGCTGACCCTTCGTTCTGCAACGGTCGTCGCCGCGTTCACGGCCGCCGTCCACGGCGTACTCGTCGTCGCCTCACCGACACCAAGTAATCCGATTGCCGCCGGCTCGTCGCTCCTCGACGCTTTTGTCCTGGCTGGAGCCCTCGGCGTCGGTGTCGCCCTTCGGCCGCCCCGGTCCGGCCGTCGAATGCTCGCCGCCGCCGGGATCGTGATGGGAGCGATATTCACGACGGCCGCCACAAACGCCGCGATGGTCGGGTCGATCCTCGCCCTGTTCACGTCGCTGATCTGGATAGTTCTATCCGCGCTAGTCGTCAGTCCGCCGTTGCTCGCGCTCGGGTACGTCCACGGCGTCGATCAGTAGACTCGACGGCGGACGACTACCCTGACGGCCGGACGAAGCCGATGGATGGACAGTCCGATACCGCTCTGGTGTGCCTGCACAAAACGACCGCCGCTCCGACGCCGTCGCCAGCGCTCCCGGAATCACTTTGCCGGACCCGGCAGTCCGTGCGCACGAGATGCCAACGGTCGAGCGACTCACCAGCGACGAGCAGTGGGACGAGGCGGTCCCCATTCTCAGACAGCTCTGGTCCCACGAGGACGAAGACTTCGTCCGGTCCTGGCGTGACGAAGCAGACTACGAGCTGTACGGCTACTACGCCGGTGACGAGAGCGACGACACCGACTGCGAACTCGTCGCCGTCGCGGGGCTCTCCGTCCAGCGCGTTCTCCACCACCGTCGCCACGCCTGGGTCCACGACTTCGTCGTCGACGAGGCCCACCGGGGCGAGGGCCACGGTGCGACCCTGCTGGCGTGGATCGAGAACTGGGCCGAGCGGCGCGAGTGCGAGTACGTCGCGCTGGCGGCCGTGCTGGACAACGAGGAGGCCCGGGAGTTCTACGAGGCCAACGGGATGGAGACGTGGGGCTACGTGGTCGAGGCGAAACTGGAGTGACGGACTCAGCTTCGGATCGACTCGGGGCCGTTGGCGGCCTTTACGACCTTCACTGCCGTCGCGTTCTCGTAAACATCGAAAGAAGACATCGCGGGTTATTCCTCGACGACGATCGTCCCAACCATCTCACTTCTCTCGTGGGGGATACAGAAGTATTCGTACACGCCGGGCACCTCGAAGGTGTAACTGTATGTGTCTCCCTTGCGTAGCAGACCGGTTCCACTGTCATCTCTCGCTGCTTGTTCGGATTCGTGATCGCCGGCGTCGAAGAACTCGGCGTCCTCCGGTATTTCGTCCTCGTAGGCCGTCACCGTGTGTTCGCGGTCGCCGTTGTTGAACCAAACTACACTCTCACCGGCAGCAATGGTAACTCTTTCCGGAACGAACTCGTTTTGATCGTTGGCCTGGACTACTCCGGCATATTCCTCTTCGAGATCGTCCCGAGAGTGCTGTGGCGTCACATCGCCGTTCTGAGAGCACCCTGAGAGGGGAAGTGTGAGACTTGCTCCGAGTCCGGCGATAAACCGTCGGCGTGTATACTGCATGCTTTTGAAGGGCATGACTGGAACAGCACGTCTCGTCTGTTCAGTTCTTTGATGGTCGGGGACTTGGTTAAAAGGCGACGTCGAGCGAACTTAGTCACCGATCGACTCGGGGTCGTCGGCCGCCTGCACCACCTTCACTGCCGTCGCGTTCTCGTGGACGTCGTGGACACGGACGATGTCGGCGCCGCGGTCGGCGGCCAGCGCCGTCGCCGCCACCGTCGCATTCGGCGCGTCGCCGCCGCCCTCGCCGACGTGGCCGAACATCGACTTGTGGGAGTGGCCGATCAGCACCGGACAGCCGAACGTCTCGAACTCGTTCGTCCGACCGAGCAGTTCGAAGCTCTCGGCGTGGGATTTGCCGAAGCCCAGGCCGGGGTCGACGATGATCTGATCGCGGTCGAGGCCGGCCTTCTCGGCCAGGAGGACCTTCTCGGTCAACTGGTCGATGACGTCCTCGACGACGTCGTCGTACTCGACGTCGGTGTCGGGGTCCACGGGCACCGCCTCGCTGTGCATCACGACGAGGGGGACGTCGTACTCCGCGGCGAGGAAGCGCATCTCCGGGTCCTCCAGCCCGGAGACGTCGTTCAGGATATCCGCACCGGCATCCAGCGCCGCGCGGGCGACGGTCGCCTTCCGGGTGTCGATGGAGACCAGCGCGTCCAGGTCGGCGAGTTTCTCGACGACCGGAACGACGCGGTCCCGCTCCTCCTCGACGGGGACGACGTCGGCGCCTGGGCGGGTGGACTCGCCGCCGACGTCGATGATATCGACGCCGTTCGCGACCATCTCTTCGGCGCGTGCGACGGCGTCCTCGACGGCGTCGTACTCGCCGCCGTCGTGGAACGAGTCCGGCGTGACGTTGAGAATGCCCATGACGGCGGTGCCGTCCTCCCACGGGTAGCCACGGGAACTATCGGGTTGCTGGATGTCCAGCGCGGCCCGGAGTTCTCTGGCCAGCGTGGACAGGCCGTAGGGCTGGCCGTCGAGTTTGTCGCAGAGGCGCCTGTACTGGGCCATCGTCGCCATCATGACGACGTCGAGGTTCTCCTGGTCCTGGTTGTTGAGCCCCGACACCGCGCACTCGCCGCCGAGCGACAGCAGTTCCTCCTTCAGGTACTGGGCCTGCCGGGGCTGGACGCGGGTCTTGAGGACGCGGTGGACTGCCTTGCCGCGCATCCGCCAGGCGCCGGCGTCGGTGACGTGGGCTTCCTCGATGGCCTCCCTCGCCTCCGAGATGGAGTCGACCTGCTTGGGTATCTTCGGTCGGATCCACCGCGACCGGGCCTCGCTGACGGCGTACAGCGACCCGGCGACGAGCACGCAGTCGTCCTCGCCGGCGGCGTCGAGCGCGATGTCGAACGCGCCCGCGACGTCGCTGCGAGTCTCGATCTCGGCGTCGGTCTCCTCCTCGAAGGCCGCCGCGACGACGGACTCGTCCTCGGCGCGGTCGACGTCGGGCTGGCAGGCGACGACGTGGTCGACCGAATCGATGGCACGGGCGACGCTACGCAGGTCCTTGTCCACCATCGCGCCGACGACGAGGTGGAGGTCGTCGTAGTCGAACTCGCTCAGCGTCTCGGCGACGCGCTGGACGCCGCCGGGGTTGTGGGCGCCGTCGAGAATGACGAGCGGGTCCTCGCCCATCACCTCGAAGCGGCCCGGCCAGTGGGCGTTCCGGAGCCCGCGGGCGATGGTCGCCTCGTCGACGTCGGCAACTTGCCTGGCGAGCGTCGCTGCGATACCGGCGTTGCGGGCCTGGTGCGCTCCAACCAGCGGAAGCTTCGTCTCGACGGCCCAGTCGGGGCCCGAGAGGGAGACCGCTCCTTCCAGCCCCGACCGACCGTCGTACGTGACTTCGACGCCTGGGTCGGCGTCGTCGGCATCGCCGGCCCGGGAGTCGTCGGTCCGCTCGGCGTCGCCGACGGTCACGACGCCACCGGCCACGGCTTCGACCGCCGCCAGCGCCTCCCCGGTCGTCGCCGTGACGATGGGTGCGTCGTCGGGCGCGACGTGGGCCTTGTCACGGGCTATCTCGTCGATCGTGTCCCCGAGGATCCCGGTGTGTTCGAGCGTGACCTCGGTGACGGCGCTGGCGACCGGGTCGACGACGCTCGTGGCGTCCTTCTTGCCGCCGATGCCCACTTCGAGTATCGCGACGTCGACGTCCTGCCGGTCGAACTCCCAGAGGGCCAGCGCCGTCAGCGTCTCGAAGAAGGTCGGCGAGTCGCCGTCGGCGGCCCGGTCGGTGACGTACGGTCGAATCTCCTCTGCGAACTCGACGATGGCGCGCTCGGTGATCTTGTGGCCACCGACGGTGACCCGTTCGCGCACGTCGTCGAGGTGTGGCGAGGTGTACAGGCCGACGTCGAGGCCGGCCTCCCGCAGAGTGCGCTCGAGCATTCGCGCCGTGCTCCCCTTTCCGTTCGAGCCGGCAATCTGCACGCACGGCAGGTCGACATGGGGGTCGTCGAGGTGAGCGAGCAGGTCCCGTGTTGCCTCGGTGCCGGGCCGCAAGGCGAAGCGCCGCAGATCGAAGAGAAAGTTCGCCGCCTCGTGGAACTCCATGCTCGTGTGTTCCCCGCCGCGCGCTTTAGACTGACGATTACACCGACGACAGCGACGACGGGGACGACACCGTCGACACCCCAGCGCCCGGAATCCCGGCCCACGGTCGCCCGTCAGTCCTCGCGCTCGCCGTCGAATCTCCGAAGGAGGACCGTCGCGACGGCGAGAAACACCATCCCGACGACGGGCGCGACGTCGACCGGGTAGTCCCGGGAGGCCTCGTCGTCGGCGTGGGGTTCGTCTGGGGTGGGGTCCTGGTCAGTGGCTCCGCGCCCGCTGCTCGTGAACTCGTCCTCACCGCCGCTTTCCCGGAACTTCAGGAACCAGGCGGCGACGGCGCCGACGACGCCGAGCGCGGCGGCGATACCGCCGATCAGGAGCTTCTTCTCCAGGATCCGGGATACGAGACCCCCGTCCTCGTCGTCCGGTTCGTCGGTGGGCGCGCCGGGCCACGGCGTCGACGGGCGCGTCCACGTCCTCGCGCTCGCTCGGTTCTCACCGGCCGAGTCGTCCAGGTGTGCCTCCACGCCTGCCGATCTCGCGGGTGGTTCGTCGGTTGGGCCGACGTCGGCGCCGGGCGAACTCGCGTCGTCGACGCCGGTCGCGGACGGGCCAGGCTCGGCCTCGCTCGCAGGACTTCCCGCCTCACCTGGATCCCGTTCCTCGGCCGGGACAGGCGTTACACCTGGAATCGACGCGAGGATCCGACGGATCGCGTCCTCGTTGACGTCGAACTGGAAGAACGTGAACTCTCTGCTCATGTGTGTTACGACGGGCGCCGCCACCAAAAACACCACCGACGGTGAACACGGCCGTGGCGCAGGCTCACTCGGCCTCGCGCTGTCGCTCACGGTTCAGCAGACCCGAGACTCGCGAGTCCCCACCTCGGTCGTCGCTCTCGCGCGTCGATTCGAGGGCGTCGAGCGGGCCGGTGTGGTCGGCGAGCGTGGACTCCGGTTCGGCCTCGGCGAGGAGGTCGAGCATCTCGCGCTCGAAGTCCCGCTCCGACAGGTCGCCCTCGACGTAGCGGCGCTTGATCGCTCGCTCCCGCTCTTCGAGGCTCGGTGCGAACCGATCGGAGAGGGCGAGCCCGCGAATCGGCGGCAGGACGGTTTCGAGGAGCGAGAACACCCGCGCTGCGCGCTCGCTGGTGGGGAAGGAGAGCCGCCGGAGCACGCTCACGACGAACGCGACGGTCAGCGCCACCTCGGCGAGTATCAACAGCGCCGCGACGCCGACGACCACCGCCGCGTCGGCGAGCACCGCTCCGAGGCTCGCGCCGCCGACCGCACCTGCCAGGAGCGCGAGCGCGCTCACGCCGAGGAACCCCACGATGACGTACCCGACGACGAGCGCGAGCGCGAGCGTCATCCAGTGCCAGTTACGCGAGAACCAACTCACGCCGAACAGTTCGCAGTGCGGGGGCAAAAGCACGGCGAAACCGCAAGACACAAGCCCGACGAACGGGCGCCACCGCGCGCGGAAGGCTCAGACGTCGACGGCGGCGCGGGCGTCGGCGAGCAGTTCCTGGACCGCGACCGGCTGGTCGGTCTCGCTGCTCTCGATGGCTGCCTCGACGAGGGCCACCGACTGGAGGTTGTCGTGGACGTTGGTCGCCATCGGGTCGCCGCGCTCCAGCCAGTCGAGGAACTGCCCGACGAGCCAGGTGTTCGACCAGTGCTCGCGCTCGTCCAGGGGGACCGCTTCGCCCCGCTCTCGGCCCGTCGTTCCGACGACGCCCTCTGCATCGGCGTCGTAGGGATAGCGCGTCAGTTCCCGACCGTCGAGCTCGAGGGTGGCGTCGCGACACTCCGCGCGGACGTAGTCGCTCCCCCAGCCGTTGAGCGTCGTCGCGTTGGCTTTCGCGCCCTCCCACGTCGCGCGGACGCCGTTCTCGAAGCGCAGCTGGACGGTCGCCTGGACGTCGCCGGCGTACTCGGCCCACTCGGGCTGCCAGGTGTCGGCGTACAGCCGCTCGCAGGGTGCGCCGGCCATGTCCGCGAGGAAGTCGAGCTGATGGACCGCCCCCTCGACCATGAGCGGGTGGTCCATGTCGTGCCTGAACGCGCCCCAGGTGCCGTAGGTGCGCGCGTTGCAGGTGAAGCGGCCGACGAGGTAGTCCAGCGGGCCGCTCGATTCGGCGCCGATCTGCCGACGGAGCGTCGTCTTGTCCCGGTCGAACCGGTGGCTCATCGTCACGCCCATCTTCGCGCCGGCGCGCTCGACTTTCTCGGCGATGCGGACGGACGCCTCGAGCGTGTCGGCGATGGGCTTCTCCGAGAGGATATCGAGGTCGTGGGCGAGGGCCGCGTCGACCACCTCCTCGTGGACCCACGGCGGGACGACGACGGTACAGAAGTCGGCGTCGTGTTCGGCGACCGCTTCTTCGACATCGGTGTAGCAGGCATCGGCGGGCACGCCGAGGTGGTCCCGGGCGTTCGCGTGGGCCGACTCGTCCACGTCGACGGCGGCGACGACGTCGACCCGGTCGGCTTCGACGTGGGGCTGCAGGAAGGTGTCACACCAGCGAGCGCCCTGGCCACCGGTCCCGACCTGAATCGCGCGGTATGTCATACCACGCATCCGACGCCGCGCGCACAAAGCCGTGTCGGCACGCCGGCGTCGATCCACCTCGTCACTTACCTCCGACAGTCCGCCTCGTCACTCGTCCTCGTCGCTCTCCCCACGGAACGGGACGTACGCGCGCCCGCTGATGCCGCCCAGCAACGACTCGCGGAGCGAGAGCTGGCGTTTGAAGTCCTCGCTCCGGGCCTCCTCCACCCGACGCTCGGTCGTCTGGAAGTAGTTCACCACGGTGACGAGGGCGACGCCGCCGACGGAGTTGCCGAGCAACACCGGCAGGACGAACTCCCAGACCCCGACGGCGAGGGCGAGTTCGCCCTGGAAGACGAGGTAGACCATCTCCGTGGACGAGACGACGACGTGATAGAGGTTGCCGAAGGGAATTGCCAGGAAGGCGACGTACACCAGCACGAGCCGGGAGATGGTGTCCCGGGAGGCGTAGTCGACCCAGACGACGCCGGCGACGATGAGGCCGGCGAAGACGGCCTTGGCGAACAGCGTCCACCAGGCGGTGTCGATGGCCTTCTCGGCGAATCCCTCGGCCGCCGCCGCGGCCTCGGGCGTGAACACGCCCGTCGAGGAGAGGAAGAACGCCCCGGCGACGCCGCCGACGAGGTTGGCGGCGAGCACGACGGCCCAGATGCCCAGCAGCGCGGGCACGCTCGCGAGGCGTTCGAGGACGAGCGCGACGGGCGGCAGCGTGTTCTCGGTGAACAGCTGGTAGTCGCCGAGGATGATGTAGACGAAGCCAAGCGGGTAGAGGATGGCGCTCAAGACGGGGTCACCGCCCGTCTTGGCCGTCATCGACGTGTACAGCAGAAAGGTGATCGTGATGGCGAAGCCCGCGGCGAGGCCGCTGAAGAACAGTTCCCGGGTGCCGACGCGGATCTCCTCGTCAGCCGCTGCGAGGATCCGCTGGAATATCTCGTCCGACGAGAAGCGGTCCCGGACGACGGCGCCGGCCGCCGGCGCGCCGTGTCGCGACCGCTCGACCGCTTCGCGGACCTGGTTCCCCTCGGACTCGTCGGGATCAGCCATTACGGGGGTCCTACGACGAACTCCCGGAAAGGAACTTCGTTCGAGGGTGGCGAGCGAAGCAGTCGCTAGCGCTCAGTCGTGTCTAAAGGAGCGCTGGCCGGTGAACACCATCGCGACGTCGTGTTCGTTCGCGGCCTCGACGACGGCGTCGTCGTTCTTCGACCCGCCGGGCTGGATGACAGCCTCGATGCCGGCGTCGACCGCTTCCTCGATGCCGTCCGGGAAGGGGAAGAAGGCGTCAGAGGCCATGACGGCGCCCTGCGAGTCCTTCCCCTCGGCGTGCTCGTCGGCCTTCATCGCTGCGAGGCGGACGGCGTCGACGCGGGAGACCTGTCCCATGCCGATGCCCACCGTCTCCGTTCCCTTCGCGAAGAGGATGCCGTTCGACTTGACGTGCTTGAGCGTGTGCCAGGCGAACAGCATCGACGCTATCTGTTCGTCCGTGGGCTCGCGCTCGGTGACGATCTCCAGGTCGTCCGGTGTCAGTTTCTGGCGGTCGCGCTCCTGGACGAGTCGGCCGCCGACGAGGGGTTTCTCGGTGAGGGGCTCCGTGGCCTCCAGGTCCCCCTCGCAGTGCAGGACACGCAGGTTCTCCTTCTCGAAGAGGACGTCCAGCGCCGCGTCGGTGTAGCTGGGCGCGACGACGACTTCCTTGAACGAGTCGATGATCTGTTCGGCCGTCTCGGCGTCGCACTCGCGGTTGAGCGCGACGATGCCCCCGAAGGCGCTCATCGGGTCCGTCGAGAGGGCCTTCTCGTAGGCCTCGGCGACGGTGTCGGCCGTCGCACAGCCCGCCGGGTTCGTATGCTTGATGACAGCGGCTGCTGGCTCGTCGAACTCTTTGATGAGGTTCAGCGCGCCGTCGGCGTCGTTGTAGTTGTTGTACGACAGCGCCTTGGCGCCCTCGTTCAGCTGGTCGGCGTGGACGACGCTCGCCTCCGTGGTGGTAGGGTCGGCGTACAGCGCGGCGTCCTGGTGGGGATTCTCCCCGTAGCGCAGGTCCGCGGCGCGCTCGTCGCTGACGAGGCGCCGAGTCGGGAACGCGCCGCCGTCGTCACCGTCGACGTCGACGGTGCCGGCCGCCAGGTCGACGTCGACGCGGTCCTCGGCGAACCACTTGACCGCTCGCGGGTACGCGGCGAACTCGCCCTCGTAGAGCACGCGGTCTTTCAGGTCGTCCTCGTCGTCGCCCTGGTAGACGGGGATCGGCTCCTGGGTGACGACCGGACCGCCGTCGACCGTCTCGTCGACGACGTGGACGGTACAGCCCGTGAGCTTGACGCCCGACTCGATGACCTGCTCGTGGGCGTCCATCCCGGCGAAGGAGGGCAGGAGCGACGGGTGGACGTTCAGCGTCGTCGGCGTCGCGTCGAGGAAGGTGTCGGTGAGGACGCGCATGTACCCGTCGAGGCAGACGAGGTCGACGTCGTAGTCGGCGAGTGCGTCGACCACGCGTTCCTCGTGGGCTTCCCGTTCCTCGTCCTCGTCGCGTTCGACCACTTCTGTCGGGATGCCGCGTTCGGCTGCGGCGTCGAGCACCGGTGCGTCGGCGTCGTTCGTGACGACGACGGCGAAGGACGCGCCGCCCGGGGCGCGGTCCGCGATGTTCATCAGGTTGCGGCCGCGGTTGCTGGCCATGCCGGCGAGTTTCATGTGCGAGGAAGCGGAGCGGGCGCGCAAAGTAGTTGCGAATCCACCCTCGACACAGTCGACACAGTCGGTGCAACAGGTGCAGTCGACGCGACCGAAGCCGTCGACGCGGCGTGGCACTTCGACGCGGTCGACACCCGAACCATTTGTCACGGGCGGCCGTAGTCGCCCCTGTGACCGGTACTCGTCGTCACTGGGCCGCGCTCCCCGTCGTCGCAGGTGGACTGACCTGGACCGGCTGGGCAGTCGTCGCTGCAACCACCGGATCGGTCGCCGACGGCGTCGCACTCTCGCTGGTCGCGATCTCGGGCCTGCTACTCGCCGTCGGGCTCGCCGGCCTCGTCCTCGCCTTCGACTGGGCCTACCAGTTCCCCGGCGGCGAGGGGGCCGCCCTCGCAGCCGTTGGGTCGCTCTCGTTCGCCGTCGGCCAGGCGCTCGGCCTGGTCCGTGGCGAAGGCGGGCTCGCGACGTGGTTCCTCGCGCCCGGTGTCCTCGTGCTCGTGGCCGGGTCGCTTCTCCTGGCCGCCGGTCTCGTGCGCGCCCGCCGTCTCCCGCCGTGGATCGGTGTCAGCCTGTTCGTCGGCACCGTCCTGTTCCTGGGGTTCAACCGGGTGTCGGCGCTGGCGCTCCCGGTCGGCCTGGCCTGGGTCGCGGTCGGGAGCCACCTCTGGCGCCATCCCCATCGCCCGGCCGACCACCTCGAACCGAGCGCCGCCGGGCGGTAGTCGCGCCTTCCCATCGCGGCATCGACCGGTTCGCGGCCGTTATGGTCGGTCGCTCGGGGAAAATCACTACGGTGTGGCGCCCGTTTTCCCCCGTATGCGTGATCGAGACCCGGTAGCGATCGTTCTCGGCGGTACCGAGGACCTGTACGACGTCGCCGAGTGGGACTCCCGGTCGATAATCGACAGGCTCTCGGTCGTGATATACGCCGTCTTGCACGGGATCAAGCGGTACGGCCTCCTCGCGCTCGCGCTGCTCTTCTTCGTCGCCCAGCTCGCCTTCGCGGGGTTGCTCGTCCTCGAAGAGCCCAGACTTGGCTTCCTGGCGGCGCTGTCGGCGGTCCCGGCGCTCCTGCTGGTCGCCTACGTCTGGTACGACGACCCCACGCGCCGGGAGCCCATCGACGCGCTCGCGATCACCTTCGTCCTCGCAGTCCTGTTCGCGAGCTTCGCCGCCGCAGTCAACTCGGTCTTCCAGATCGTCTTCAGCTGGATTCCCGTGATCGGGATGGCGCTCTTTTTCTTCCTCGTCGTCGGCCCCATCGAGGAGACGGTGAAGTGGCTCGCGATCCGGACTCACGCCTACCGCAGGGACGACTTCGACGCCGTCATCGACGGCGCGGTGTACGGCGCCGTCGCGGGACTGGGCTTCGCCACCATCGAGAACGCCCTCTACATCGCACAGGGGTACCAGGCGGCCGCGGAGATGGCCGGCGTCACCCAGATCGAACGCGCAGTAGGGACGGCCACCAGCCGTGCATTCGTCGGCCCGGGCCACGTGCTCTACTCCGCCTTCGCCGGCTACTACCTCGGCCTGGCCAAGTTCAACCGCGAAAACGCCGGTCCAATCGTCGTCAAGGGTATCCTCATCGCGGCGCTCATCCACGCCACCTACAACACGCTCGTGACGTACCTGCCGGCCGTCTTCCCGGTCTGGAACCTGTTCACCTCTCTCGGCGTCATCCTCACCTTCGACCTGATCGTCGGCTACTTCCTCTACCGGAAGCTCTCCCGCTACACGAGCTACTACCACCGCGCCGAGGACGAGTCGGACGCCATGGGCGCGACGACGGAAGACGACTGATCTGTTCGGTCGTCTCTTCGTGATCTGATTGGCTTTTTCCGTGCAGTGAGTGGGATACCGTAACAGGTAGCTGGGAGACATAGAGACAGCAACATCCAGAAAGCCCTCACGCGTCTCCGGTCCCTGGACCCACGCTGCGCGCCTCACTCCGTTCGGTGCTTGCGGGGTCCGGGTTCCCGCAGACGCGTTCGCCCTTTCAGTCCACCGGAAGACTCACTCCGTCGTCTTCCGAGCCCTCGTTCGCTTCGCTCACGAGGACTCCAGGCACCGCAGCCCTGCCCTTCCCCTGGTCGCGCGTCCCTCGCGGCTCGCGTGTCGCTTCGCTCCCGCTCGCCCATCCGGCGGCCGTCGCGACGCTCGGCCCGCCTGTCGCTCGGGCCCGCGCTCTCGGCCGGGCGGTTGCGGAGCAGTCAGGAAGCGTGATTCGCGCCGGACGGCGCGAATCCGGGGGAGGAGTGGGGAGTCAATCGCGAGCGCGTTTCATCGCGCGAGCGATGCTGACCCTGGAGGACTGAAAGGGCGAGGCCGGCTCGCGCCGAAGGGCAGTCGCTCAGCGGGCCCTACCCGAACGGACGTGAGGGTATCCCGCTGAGCGACCGCGAGCGCGCCGAGGGCTTTCGAGTTGTTTGAACTCATGCTCACGGCTGAAACGCTGGAATCCCCTGATCGCTAAGTCCTTGATCGAAATCCATCACCAGACGTACTCCCAGCCAACCCAAATCCAACTCATACCCGCCCACGTCATACACACGGGATTCGATACGCTTTTTCGGCGGCCCGGCCCACTCACCGCCATGACAGAACGCGGCGCGCTCGACGCCGTCTCGCCACTCGACGGGCGGTACGCCCGGTACACCGAACCGCTCGTCCCCTACGCCAGCGAACGCGCGCTGATGCGGGCGCGCGTACAGGTCGAGGTGGAGTACCTGATCGACCTGGCGGACCTCGAACAGACGCCCCTGACCATCAACGCCGACCAGCGCGAGCACCTCCGGGGACTGTACGAGTCCTTCGACGCGGACGACGCGGGCGTCGTCAAGCAACTCGAAACCGAGGGGTACGGCGAGTACACGGCGACGAACCACGACGTCAAGGCCGTCGAGTACTTCGTCCGCCTGAACCTGCCCGAGGACCTGGATGCGGGGAACTGGATCCACTTCGGGCTCACGAGCGAGGACGTGAACAACCTCGCCCACCGGCTGCTCGTCAAACCAGCCGTCGAGGAGGTGCTGGTACCCGAACTGCGCGAGACTCGTGACGTACTCGCCGAGATGGCCCGGCAGTACCGCGACGTGCCGATGCTGGCGCGCACCCACGGCCAGCCCGCGACGCCGACGACGTTCGGCAAGGAGATGGCCGTCTACGCTTCGCGGCTGGGCCGCGCGCTCGCCCGTATCGAGCGCGCCGCCGCGGACCTCTCCGGAAAGCTCGCCGGCGCGTCAGGCACCTACGCCGCCCACCACGCGGCCTACCCCGACGTCGACTGGCCCGCGTTCGCCCGCGAGTTCGTCGACGGCCTCGGCCTCGACCACGAACCGCTCACGACGCAGGTCAACCCCTGCGACGACCTCGCCGCACTGTTCGACGCGCTGCGGGGCGCCAACAACGTCCTGCTGGATCTGGATCTCGACGTCTGGCTCTACGTCTCCGACCGTTACCTCGGTCAGGAGGCCGTCGAGGGCGAGACCGGGTCGTCGACGATGCCCCACAAGGTCAATCCCATCGACTTCGAGAACAGCGAGGGGAACCTCTCGAAGGCCAACTCCGACCTGACCTTCCTCGGTGACTACGTCACGAAGTCTCGACTCCAGCGCGACCTCTCCGATTCGACGGTGAAGCGGAATATCGGCGCCGCCTTCTCGCACTGTCTCATCGGCTATCAGAAGTGCCAGAACGGGCTGGCGAAGGTCGTCCCGAACGAGCAGGTGATGGCCGACGACCTCGAATCGACGCCCGAGATCATCGGCGAGGCCGTCCAGACCGTCCTCCGCCGGGAGGGCCACGAGGACGCCTACGAACAGGTGAAGAAGGCTACGCGCGGGCAGCACGTGACGATGGACGACTTCACCGCGATGATCGACGACCTCGACGTGAGCGACGACGTCCGCGAGGAGTTGCACGCGCTGACGCCCACGGGCTACACCGGCATCGCGGACGAGATGGTGGACGCGCTCGACTGACCAAACGTCGAGGTTCTGCAACGACGGTTTCGCGATACCTGCCCGGCTGATTGGAATATTAGCCACCCCATCTCGTCTTACATACTATCTATATTCTGGTTAAATTTACAATAGCGCGAGCTGTTCGGTCAGTTGCATATTATGGCTGACGAATCCGAACGCATCCAGCAACTCGAACAGCGGATCGAACGACTCGAGCGCGAAACGACCGCGGACTCGTCCGGTGACGCCTCCCCGATGAACTCTACACGTCGACAGGTCCTCGGCGCTCTCGGCGTGGGCGGGCTCCTCCTCGGTGGTGCGGGGACCGCCGCGGCAGCGCCGTACGACGACGACCTCGGCAGTGCGCGGTTCGTCGGTAAGGGTGAGTCCCTTCAGGACGCGGTCAACAAGTCGAACCTCGTGTTCGTAAGCTCGGCGTACGATAGCAGCGCCGAGGACTCGTTCCCGATCGTCATAGACAGGGAGATTACGGTGATAGGGGACGGTAACACGTACATCACGAATTCGGGAAGCGGCCCGACCATCGAAATCGTAAGCAAGAGCGAGCGTCCGAACGCAGTGAGCCTCCAGAACCTATCCATCAAGGGCGGGGACCCCGGTTTGCTCATCAAGGACACGAAGTTCTGTCAATTCTCGAATGTTCACGTGAGGGATACCGGCGGACACGGAATCTCCGTGAGGGATCCGTCGCTCTCGACGAATTCTCTGAACTTCTACAACACGTCCGTTCAGAACAGCACTGACGACGGTATCCACGTCGCGGGCGGATCTCACTCGACGAACATGTTTGGCGTCAGAGTCATCGAAGCGGGCAGGCACGCAGTCAACGTAAATGGCAGTCATGCGGTGAATATGATGGGCTGTCAGCTCGAGGACTCTCAGGGGTACGGGCTCCGCATGGAAGGGCTCAGCGCTGCTGACGTCTACGGTGCCTACGTGGAAGGGAACAAGAGAGATTCTACCGTCGGAAGCCAGAGCGCCGAGATACACGCGGAAGGCTGCTACGGACTATCGATCGACAGCGCGTACGGTAACCCATTAGACGATTCACTCGGGAGCTTCATGTACCTCGAAGGATGCCGGACGGCGACTGTGCACGGGACTCGCATCAAGGGCGGCTACAGCTATCTGATCGATGGACCGACCCAGAGCGGCGGTCAGAATCGTCGCCTGGACGTCTATAGAGGAACGCACTATCCCGGGTACAGTGATGGAGTCGTCTCGGACCCAGATATCGCAAAGCGTCTGCGGAGCAATGGAGTGGTCGTCGCGCGCGATATCGGTGATGCGAATGGCCAGCATCCAGGCGAAATCGGAGTTCATAACGCCTATACTAACCAAACACCGGAAATCTACGTCTGGGACGACAGTGCGGGGAGCTGGGTCAGTTCCGACGGCACAACGACGAGGTAACCCTACTGATATCAGGGACTGAACGTCTACTAGGTGCCCTACTACCCCGCCTAGGATGTGCATGAGAGGCCCTCCAAACGGCGCGATCAGGCCGAAGACTGTCGAGTATCGGTTCTGGCCGACACTAATCAATCGCTCCTCATCGGCTCGGCCTGCAGCACGTCGCGTTCGAGCCGTTCGGCCTGTTCGAGTCGTAGTCGCCGGGCCGCGTCCGGCGAAACGGTCCGCCCATGGTCGGTTTTCGGCGACACCGGGTCGTACGCGTCGACGTCGAACCCCATCCGGTCGAGGTACGCCCGGAGTTCGGGGTCCGCCAGGCCATCGCGGATGGCGGCGTTGACGTACTCGATGACCGAGTCGAACTCGGGCAGGACGATTTCGTCCCCCTCCACGCGGCCGCTGTCGCCCTCGATGCGGACGTCGGCGCCGCGTAAGCGTTCGACGACGCCGGCCAGGTCGTCGGCGAGTCGGACGACCTGGCTCGGGAGTGCGGCGTCAGGCGAGCGCCACTCGACGGTCCCGAACTCCTCGCGGAGCTGGACCGGCGTCCACACCGCGCTCTCGGGGTCGAAGCCCGACGCGATGGCGCGCCGGTCGACGCCGGCGTCGGTGGCGGCGGTCAGAAACTCCTCGTACCGGCGTTCGAGCCGCCGGGTCCACTCGTCGGCGTCGTCCGCGTAGGGCCAGAGCCGACCCTGGTGTGGGACGTCGTCGTAGGCCATCCAGCGATAGAGCTTCGAGCGCGCGCCGTCGGCCAGGCGCCGTCCCCGGAAGTACGGCGAGGAGTTGACCAGCGCCAGCGCCGGGTCCAGCGCGATGAACGCGTTCAACTGGTCGATGGCGCGGCCTGGCTGTTGCTCGACGTGGACGTGGGTGCCCGCGCAGTGGCGGACGTACGCGAAGTCCTCGCCGACGACGGCGTTCTGGATACGCGTGCGCTCGCTCTCGTGCTCGCGGATATCGTCCTGGTTCACGGGCGTCGCCAGGGGGACGAGCCCGCGGTCGAGTTCGTCGGCCCGCTGGAGAACAGCGCCGACGCGTTCGTACAGTTCGTCGCGCAGCGCCGCTGTCGACTCGCAGGGCGTCGTCTTGATCTCGATCAGGGGTTCGACGAACTCCTCTTCGGCGCCCGGGGACGCCTCCAGGAGTTCGCCCGGTTCGACGAGTCGGCCCTGGTCGTCGATTACCCAGTACTCGACTTCGATGCTCCGCCGGATCGGTTCAGGTTGGTGTGGTGGCACGGTGACTTCGCAACGACTGACGTTCGTTCCCACTCAGCGAATTCGCCGTTCGAGCGCTGTCTGTTGGTGTGTTGTATGGTATCGTATGCCGCGACAATACAAGAATGTTTTCGGGACGGAAATATTTCCCCGGCCCGTCACTCGCCGGCGTTCGACCTAACTACCGTCGAGCCCTACACTACACTATGTTCCGCGATCGCACGGACGCCGGCGAACGCCTGGCCGACGCGCTTCGCGAGCGTGGCGTCGAAGCCGACGTCGTCCTCGCCATCCCGCGCGGTGGACTCCCCCTCGGTCTCGCAGTCGCCGATCGGCTGGACGCTCCGCTCGACGTCGTCGTGGCAAAGAAGATCGGCGCCCCGCACAACCCCGAGCTGGCCATCGGCGCCGTCGCCGAGAACGGGGCGCTGTGGCTGAACCGGTCGCTGATCGACGACGTGGGCGTCCGCGACGCATACGTAGCGGACGAACGGGTCGCGGTCAGCGAGGCCGCGAGTGAGAAAGCGCGACGATATCGGGAGGGTCCGCCACCGGACCTGGCCGGCAAGCGGGTCGTCGTCGTCGACGACGGCGTCGCGACGGGGGCGACGATGCGGGCCTGTCTCCAGCACGTCAGCGACGAAGGGCCGGCGAGCGTGGTAGTCGCGGTCCCGGTCGGCCCCCGGGGAAGTATCGAGGAACTCCGCGAATTCGCCGACGAGGTGGTAGCCCTCGAAACCCCGGCCGCGTTCCGCGCGGTCGGTGCGTACTTCGAGAATTTCGACCAGGTGAGCGACGAGGAAGCGAAGACGTACCTACACTAGCTCGCCCAGTGCCGTGCGGACCGCCGCCGCGGCCGCCTCGACTTCGGAGAGGCGGACGTACTCCCGTTCGCTGTGAGCGACGGCGCCGTCGTCGTCCGCGAGGTCGCCGGGGCCGAAGACGACCGTCGGCGCGTGCGCGGCGAAGAAGGACGCCTCCGTCGCGGCGCCGAACGGACGGACGTCGCCGCCGCTGGCGTCGGCCAGCGTTTTGACCAGCGTGTCCTCGCGGTCGGTGGCGAACGCACTGAGGAACGGCGACTCTCGGGGCGTAAGTTCGACGCGGAGGTCCATCCCGGTCGGCATCCACTGGTACAGGTGCTCCTCCAGGTCGGCCCGGAACTCCTCGGCCGACTCGGGCGGGACCGGCCTGCGGTCGAAGGTGATCTCGCACGTCTCGGGCACCTGGTTCGACGTCTCGCCGCCCTCGACGACCGTCGGCGTGAGCGTCGGCCGCCCGAGCGACTCGTGTTCGCCCGGTCCGCGCTTTTCATCGAACGTCTCCATGGCCTGCAGGACCGGCGCTGCCGCACGAATCGCGTTCGCGCCGCTCTCGGGCGTCGCCGCGTGGGCGGCCGCGCCGGTGATGGTGATCGTCCCCTCGTACTGCCCGCGCGCGGCGGTGCAGACGTCGAGGCCCGTTGGTTCGCCGACGACGAAGCCGTCCACCGACAGGTCTCCGTCGGCCATCCGCTTTGCCAGGTGGGCTGCACCCGACTGGACGGTCTCCTCGTCGGGCGTGATAGCGAGAGTCAGTTTCCCGTCGGTGGGTTCGACAGCGAGGAAGGCCGACAGCAATGCGGCGAGGGGTCCCTTCGCGTCGCAGGCGCCTCGACCCCTGACCACGTCACCGTCGCGCTCGTAGGGAACGTGCGGCGGGACGGTGTCGATGTGGGTGTTGAGGACGAGGTGGCGGCCGTCCGTGTTGTCCCCGTCACCGTCTGCGGTGCTGTCGTCGGCACCGCCACGAGTCGCGAGCACGTTGCCCGCCTCGTCGACGGTCGCGTCGTGGCCGGCGTTCTCAAGCGTCTCGACCAGGAGGTCGCGCATCTCGTCCACGTCCTCGTGGGACGCGGTCTCGACGGCCTCCCGGTGGAAGGTCTCGACGTCGAAGCTCATCGGTCGGACTCTGGGCTGGCCGACCCGATTTCCGCTTCGTCTTCCACTCTGGTCACGTCGGCCATCGTCTCCCGGCGACGGACCACGCGCACGTCGTCCCCCTCGATGGCGACCTCCGCTGGCCGGGGCTGGGAGTGGAACTGGTTGGCGAGTTCGTACCCGTACGCGCCGCAGTTCCCGATGGCGAGGACGTCCTCCCGCTCGGGACGGGCGACCGGTCGGTCCGTCGCGAACACGTCCGCGCTGGTACAGCAGGGCCCGCCGATGGCGACGGGGTGGTCGTCGCGCTCCGGCGCACTGACGTTCCGGATGGGGTGGTAGGAGTCGAACATCGCCGGGCGGATCATCGTCGCGAGCGAAGCGTCGACGCCGACGACTGTCGCAGCCGGCGTCTCCTTGACGGTATTGACGGTCGTCAGGATGAGTTCGGCGTCGGCGACGACGTACCGGCCCGGTTCGAGTTTGATCTGGGCCGACAGGTCCCCGACGGCGTCCCTGACTTTCTCGCCGACGAGTTCCATGTCCAGCGGTTCCTCGTCCTCGCGGTACGGCACGCCGAAGCCGCCGCCGAAGTCCACGAACTCCAGGTCGTCGTCGCCGACGTCGCGGGCGAGGTCAGCGACCTTCGCGATGGCGCGGCAGTGGTCCTCCAGGTCGTCGTGCAACACGCCGCTGCCGGCGTGGGCGTGGATGCCGACCAGGTCGAAGCGCTCGCGGACGTCGTCGGCGACCTCGGGAACCTCGTCGTAGGGAATCCCGAACTTGGCGTCCTTGCCAGTGGCGACCTTCTCGTGGTGCCCGGTGCCGATGCCGGGGTTGATCCGGATGGCGACGCGCCCGTCGTAGCCCCGCGCTTCGAGGCGGTCGAAGGTGTCCCGCGCGCCGGCGGTGATGGTGAGTCCCGGATGGTCCGACGCGAGGTCGACGGCGTAGTCCAGGTCTCGGTCCGGCGGGTTGACCGCCGTGTACTGGAGCGTGTCCGGGTCGGCGCCAGCCTGGATCGCCCGCTGGAGTTCGCCCGCGGCGGCACACTCGATGTCCGCCCCCGCTTCGAGGAGGGCAGAGAGCACCGCCTGCCCGGTGTGGGCCTTCGCGGCGTACATCACGTGGGCGTCGGGGAAGGCGGCCGAGAAGCGCCGGTAGTTCTCCTGGACCCGCTCCGGGTCGAGGACGTACAGCGGCGTGTCGTACTCCGCGGCGAGTTCGAGCAACTGGTCGTGGTCCCAGTCCGCGAGTCGGCGAATCGGCGGCGAGGCGTCGGTCATTGCCCAACACACGGCAGCGCCCGCTAACAAGGGTTCCGTTTCTCCGAGTGTGAGCTGAGTCTGGCGTCTCGATGCAATCGCGACGAGCAGTACCGCAAACAACTCGAAAGCCCCGACGCGCTCCGGTCCCGCGGACGCACTGCGCTCCTCGGCCTTCGACCTGCGGTGCTTGCGCGTCCGAGGTTCCCGGACCGCGTCGCCCCTTTCATTCCCACCCATTTCTCCTGGCCAATGAGCCGACCTGGGTGGGGATGAAAGGGGCCGTGCGCTGCGGGAACCCCGACGAAGCAAGCACCGGAGCGAACGCAGTGAGCGAGGAGCGCAACGAGTCGCGGGACCGCAGCGCACGGGGGCTTTCGAGGTGTTCGCGGTACCTCACCCGACGGTAGTGCGCACTCAGGGAAGGTCGTCGGTCGCACTCCGTACGAATTCCAGAAATGCCTCCGCATCGATCTCACACCGGATCGCGGGCTTGAACCCGCCGAGGTGACAGCCGTCTGTACCACCCCGGCAGGGGCGCAACGCCGATTCGGCGCCGTCGGCCATGTAGTAGTTCGGGCCGCGACGGCTGTCACTCAGCCGAATCGCCCGGTCGAGCAAGCCCCCGGGCTCACGGCCGTGAACGACGACGACTGGATCCATCCGGTCGGTGAAATCGGGGTCGTGGTAGTACAGGTCGCCGTGAGCGGCGAAACGTTTGGAGTGGGCGTTGTCGGGGTGCTCTTCGAGGACGGCTCGTTTGTCGTCGATATCGTCATCAGGTTCCAGCACCACGGGTCGCTCCGCGACGGTGAAGAAGCCGAACAGGTAGCGGTGCTTGTACTCGGAGTCCGGACCAGGAAAACCACCGTAGAACGCGACGACGTCGCCCGGGTCCAGTTCGCGGAGCGCGGCGACGTAGGGTGGGCGGTGCTCGCCGTAGGTCAGGGCGTCGAGGTTCGGGTCGCGGTGGACGGGCTGGCTCGCGATGGCGTCCGGATCGGTCATCCAGTCGCCGTCGCTCCCCGGTCGGATTCCGTCGAGCGCCTCAGCGAGCGTACCGTCGCCCTGCCGACTATCCAGAGTACCGTAGGTCACCGTCTCCGTCGTCGGACCTTTCTCCGGAATCGGGACGTACTCGAACCGCCCGTCACCGTCGACTCTCGGGACGGGTCTCACGTTGCCGGTATCGGCGCCGACGCCGCAGAGAACGACGGTCAATTGAAGGGACTACTCCCGGAGCGCGTCCTCGCGCTCGGTCGCTTCCAGCGTCTGCTCCTCCACGTCCGTCGCGACGACGGCAGGCTTGTACGCGCCGCCGTCGAACAGCTCGTGGTCCGAGACGCTAGACTCGACGAAGCGGGTGAACGCGCGCCGCTCGGGCGGCAGTTCGCCGTAGATCACTTCCTCCTCGACGAGGTCGTAGATGGGGATGCGAGGCGTCAGGAGGGTGTTCTCGCCGACGACGGAGTTCTCGCCGACGACGAAGCCGGAGGTGACGCGGCAGCCCGCGCCCAGCGAGACGCCGTCCTCGACGATGACGGGGGCGTCCTCGACCGGTTCCAGCACGCCGCCGATGAGGGTGTTGGCGCCGAGCTTGACGTCGTCGCCGATCTGGGCGCAGGAACCCACCGTATCGCAGGAGTCGACGAGCGTGCCGTCGCCGACGTGGGCACCGATGTTGACGAACGCAGGCGACATCAGGATGGCGTCACTGCCCACGTAGGCGCCGCGGCGGATGACCGTGCCGTCCGGCGTGTTGCGCGTCCCGCGTTCGTTCAGGTCCGCCGTCTCGCGAAGCGGGAGGACGTCGTGGTAGGTGACGCCGCCGTAGGTCCGGGCCTCGGTCTCCCGGAGGCCGAAGTTGAGCAGGATGCCCTGCTTGACCCACTCGTTGGCCTCCCAGCCGTCGCTTCCCTTCTCCGCGGCGCGGACCTCGCCCGCTTCGAGGGCAGCGAGGAACTCGTCCAGCGTCCCGAGGTGGTCGTCGGTCGCGTCCGCAGCGGTCAGGCCGTCCTGTTTGCGCCGCCAGAGGTCTTCGACGTCAGATTGCAGGCTCATGTGTCGTCGATGACCGCCCCGAATGAATACCATTCCGGATCCCGGCCGGCGAGCCACGCCGCGGCGTCCAGCGCGCCGGCGGCGAACACCCCTCTATCCTCCGCGCGGTGGGACAGCGAGACGACCTCGTCGTTGCCGGCGAGGACGAGTTCGTGCTCACCGCGGACGTCCCCTGCACGCCGCGCGAACACGCCGATCTCGTCCTCCTGGCGCGGGGCGTGGCCCTCGCGGCCGTAGACCGGCTCGACGTCGCGTTCCTCCTGGATGGTCTCCAGGATGGTGTTGGCCGTGCCCGACGGCGAGTCGATCTTGTCGTTGTGGTGGGTCTCCATTAGCTCCAGGTCGTAGTCGGGCAGCGCGGCGACGGCCTCACTGATAGTCCGTTGCAGAACCTGGATGCCGCGGGAGAAGTTGGTCGCCTTCAGCACCGGGACGTCCTGGCTCGCCGACCGGAGGGAGGCCATCCCGCCGGAGTCGAAGCCCGTGGTGCCGACGACCATGCCGACGCCGGCGTCGACGCAGGCGTCCGCGAGCGCGAGCGTCGACTCCGGGACGGTGAAGTCGATGACGACGTGGGGGTCGTGTTCGGCGAGTCCCTCGGCCACGTCGTCGGCGTGGAAGATAGGCACGCCACCGATGTCGTCGACGTCGTCCACGTGGAAGCCCACGACGACGTCGAGGTCGTCACGCTCGCTCGCGGCCTCGATGACAGCCCGGCCCATGCGACCGGCCGCGCCGTTGACCGCGACGCGCGTCATCGCTCGACCTCCGCGAAGGCGTCCTCACCGTCCGGGTTCTCCAGTTCGGCGAGGATCGATTCGAGGTCGTCGACGTACTCCTCGCTCAGGCGGGAGAGGGGCTGTCGGACGCGAGCGGGGCCGTAGCCGCGGATCCGCATCGCCTCCTTGACCGGGATGGGGTTGGTCTCGACGAAGAGGCCGCGGAACAGCGGACCGAGTTCGTGGTGCAGATTTCGGGCGCGTTCGTAGTCGCCGGCGACCGCGGCGCCGACCATCGCGCACGTTCGCTCTGGTTCGACGTTGGCGGCGACGCTGATACAGCCGTGGGCGCCCACCGAGAGCATTGGGAGGGTCATGCCGTCGTCGCCGGACAGCACCGAGAAGTCCTCCTCGCGCGTGCGCTCGATGATCTCTGAGATCTGGTTCATGTCGCCGCTGGCGGCCTTGTAGCCCAGGATATTGGGATGAGAAGCGAGTTCGACGGCCGTGTCGGGCTCGATATTCTGGCCCGTGCGCGAGGGGACGTTGTAGACGATCTGGGGACAGTCCACCTCGTCGGCGATGGTCTCGAAGTGGTCGACCAGGCCGCGCTGTTCTGGCTTGTTGTAGTACGGCGAGATGAGGAGCAGGGCGTCGGCGCCGGCGTCGGCGGCCCGCTGGGAGAGCGAGAGCGCTTCGCGGGTGTTGTTGGAGCCAGTGCCGGCGATGACGGGAACGTCGCCGACGGCGTCGATGACGGCCTCGACGACCTCGACGTGTTGGTCGTGGGTGAGCGTCGCCGACTCGCCGGTGGAGCCGACGGGGACGAGGCCGTCGACGCCCGCCGCCTCGAGGCGCTGGGCGTCGTCCCGGAGGGTTTCGAAGTCGATACTGCGATCCGCGTCGTCGTGGAACGGCGTGCACATCGCGGGGAACACGCCGGTGAGGTCGATGTCTGTCATGTGAGTGGTCGCTGGTCTGTTGTGGGTGAGTCTGCGCGCGATGCAAAAATGACTGCCGTTCGGTCGCCGGGTGGACGGCTCCACGGCTTCGAACGACAGGATTCCGGGCCCGGGACGGGGTCGCTACGCCCGCCGCGAGCCGCTCAGAATAGCTGTTTCGGCTTGGCCTTGGTGGCCGGTACGGGCGCACCGCTCGTCGAACTCCAGCGACGGGTCGGTGCGGTCCGTGACATTGGATGAAATGGACACGTGGAGCGTCTTAGAGCTTGCGTTCCGACGCTGGGCGCTCACTCGCGTCTGCCGCATCGGATCCCCACACCGAGGCAGGCGCGCTGACGCCACCGTGCTGACAGTTCCGGCCCCTCCGGCCCCTTCGAGCCCGAAAAATTAACCGGGCAGGGGTCACACGAACGTGCATGCCTGTTACGCACCCGACCCAACGGGTGGGCGTCCTCGCGGACGCGCAGAACCTCTATCACACGGCTCGGAGTCTCTACTCTCGCAATATCGACTACAGCTCGCTTCTCGAAGGTGCCCTCGACGGCCGAGAACTCACGCGCGCCATCGCCTACGTCATTCGGGCGAACTCGCCCGAGGAGGAGAGCTTCTTCGAGGCACTCGTCGACATCGGCTTCGAGACGCGCGTCAAGGACATCAAGACGTTCGAGGACGGCTCGAAGAAGGCCGACTGGGACGTCGGGATGAGCCTCGACGCCGTCTCGCTGGCGCCCCACGTCGACACCATCATCCTCTGTACGGGCGACGGCGACTTCGCCCGTCTGTGTCGCTACCTGCGCCACGAGGGCTGTCGCGTCGAGGCCATGAGCTTCGCCGAGTCCACCTCCGAGGAACTCGTCGCGGCGGCAGACAGCTTCGAGAACCTGAGCGAGAACGAAGACACGTACCTGCTGTAGGCACTGGCGAAGCGGCGTGCCGAAAGAAGTGACAGTTTAGACCGGGCGGGCGTCTTCGGACGTCCCGACGAGCAGCGCGCCGGCGGCGAGGCCGAGCGCGGCGAGCGATCCGAGGATCGGCGGGAGCCCGCTCCCGAGCTGACCGGTGCCGAGAATGATAACCGTACTCGCGACGAGCAGGAGGACGCCGACTGCGACTTTTCGCGTATCCGTTGCCATGTCGGACGGAGATTATCGGTCATCCGGTATAAATTTCCCCAAAACCGACGGAGAGAAACTCGATCGATCGTTATTGTTTTCGATCTAGGCGTTCAGGCGAGTCCGTCCGCGGTTGGTGACGCTTTTGGTGCCAGGTCGTCTGCTTCAGGTGATGACCGACGCCGAGGCCACGCTGTTGCGCCGCGCCGCCGACTACCAGTTCGGCCGCGGCGGCGGCGCGGCGCTGTTTCACGACCTCGAATCGCTGACCGTGACCCGGACCAGTTCAGGCCGACCGCGGCAGGTCACGGCGACCGAGGGCCGCCTGGTCAGCTACGGCAACGACGGCCGCTTCACGCTCGGGATCTCAGGCGGGCGGCGGCTCCACGAGGCCTTCGAGGCACCGCGCAACCGCGTGGTGGTCGGCGACGAGAGCGAACCCTTCGTCCGCGACGGGCGCAACGTGTTCGCGAAGTTCGTCGACGAGGCCGACGACGAGATTCGGCCGGGCGACGAGGTGCTCGTCGTCCACGAGGACGGTCGCCTCCTCGCGGTCGGACGCACGGAACTGTCCGGCGAGGGCATGCGATCGTTCGAAACTGGGATGGCCGTGAAGGTGCGGGACTCAATCGGCGAAAGCGACGAGTAACTGGAGACCAATCCGTCGGATCAGTTCCGTCTGGCGGCGTCTGAGTGGTGTCCGATTCCCACACCGCCATCGACCGTGCCACCCTGGCGTTTCGGTCTGGAGGACGTTCGTTCTCGTCCCGGAAGCGGCGCAGCGCGCCGCTTCCGGCCTTTTTCGCCACCGGGAGAGCAAGCTCTCCCGAGCCCACACTCGCTCCGCTCGCGTGGACCACGTTTTTCGAGGAGTGGTCGCCGAAGGCGACCCGACGAAGAAAAGGTGGAATGGGAGAGCTTTTTGGGACGGAAGGCCCAGGTTGGCCTATGTTTGGAGGAGGCGGCGGCGGACTCAATCCGCGCAAGATGAAGCAGATGATGGAACAGATGGGCATCGATATGGAGGATATCGACGCCGAGGAAGTGATCATCCGGACCCCCGACGAGGAGCTGTACTTCACCGACGCGGAGGTCCAGCTCATGGAGGCCCAGGGCCAGAAGACCTACCAGGTCGTCGGCGACCCGGAGAGCCGCGAGCGCGGCGCCGACTCGGGCGGCGAATCAGCGTCGGGCGGCGACGGGAGTGCGGACGCCGGTGGCGACAGCGGGATTCCGGACGACGACGTCGAACTCGTCGCGATGCGGGCCGACGTGGGCGAAGACGAGGCGCGCGAGGCGCTCGAAAACGCAGACGGTGACCTCGCAGCGGCCGTCGAGCGACTAGAGTGAGCTACCTGTTCGTCCGCGAGGACCGCGAGTACCTGCTCGCCCCGGGCGACACGCTGGAGTCGGACCTGGGTATCCTCGAGGTGCCCGAGGACGTCGAACCCGGCGACACGGTCGAGACGCATCTCGACACCGAGTTCCGGGTGCGGAAGCTCCGCGGCCCGGATCTTTTCAACCACCTGGAGCGGACGGGCGCGCCGATGATGCCACGTGACATCGGCCTCGTCGTCGGGCAGACCGGCCTGCAGTCCGGAGACCGCGTCCTCGACGCGGGGACTGGCACCGGCGTCCTCTCGGCGTACCTCGGACGTATCGGTGCGCGCGTGACGACGTACGAAGCCGATGCGGACTTCGCCGACGTCGCTCGCGAGAACATGGCGCTGGCCGGCGTCGAGGAGGCCGTCGAGGTCCGCCACGGCGACGTGACCGACGAACTCCCGACGCTGACCGATGGCGAGGGCTTCGACGTACTGACCCTCGACACCGCCGACGCGGCGGCCGTGGTCGAGCGCGCGCCCGACCTGCTGGTCTCTGGCGGCTACGTCGCCGTCTACTCGCCGTTCGTCGAACAGGCCCGCGAGGCCGTCGAGGCGGCGCGGGCGGCCGACCTCGAAGACCCGGAGACGCTGGAGACCATCCAGCGGGAGATGGACGTCGGCGACCGCGGCACGCGGCCGTCGACGCGGGGCGTCGGCCACACCGGGTATCTCACGTTCGCCCGCAGGGAGTGAGGTTCGCTTCGTTCCTGTCGACCCTTTCGTAATCGGGCAGTCACGAGACACCCCCCATCAGTTCTAGCAGTTCGCGTCTGTACGTCGACGCCTCGCGACGGAGCACCGGCGGTGGATCGTCGAGGCCGAGTAGCGGCCCTATCGGTCGTTCGGGGTAGGCACCCCCACTGACGAGGAATCCGTCGTCGTACCACGCCCCGAGCCAACCTGCGAGGGGGACTGTCACAGCCGACGTCTCGAACTCCAGCGCGGCCTCGAATCGACTCAGCGGCACCCGCTTCCCGAATCCGATCCGCCGCCGTTCCGTCCGGACTCGATCGACGTCGGTGAGACCGCTGTCCTGGAGCGTCGACTGGAACCGGTCGATCGCTCTCGCCCGGACGACCGGCAGGAGAAACGCACGACTCGCGGTGGGCGGGACTTCCGGGTCGAAGGAGAGCGCCGTCGCGAAGAAGAACCGCCACGTCGCCTCGACGTCTGCGTTCTCGGTAGTCGCCGTCGACGTGGCGTCGTCGCGAAACTGCAGCGTTGCTCCCCGAACGCTCACACCGGGGAGCTGGAACACCGTCTCGGCGTTTTTCTCGGACTGGACCCAGCCCCCCGCGTCGAGTCTATCGCGCGGAACTGTCGGGAACGAGACAGACTCGCTCCCCGTCACGACCGGTCAGTGGTCGTCTTCGCGCCACTTGTGCTCGCACTCGGTACAGGTGAGAAAGCGTGTCTCGGACTCGTCGGCCGACCGGATCTGTTTCATCTCCCAGAACGCCTGATCGTTGTCGCACTGGGGACACTGCGCCGTCGTCGTCGGCCCCATGTCCTCGGCGTCGACCTCGGAGGTGTCGACGATCTCGCTCTCTTCTTGCCCCTGGGTCGTGACCATCGCGCTCTCGGAGCCGGAGTCGCGGGCCTTCTCGTAGCCACAGCTCCCGCAGACCCACGTGCCGTCTTCCGTCTTCATCATCGAGCCGCACTCGTCGCAGAATTCCATGTTGTCACTCGTATACGCCGTCGGTGTAATTTAAAGACAGGGATTCACCGCGACTGCTCGCGCCAGGACGAACACGCGTCCATGTCGTCGAGCTCTTCGCCGTGATACTCGCAGTAGGGCTCCGGTTCGCCGTCGAGAGTGACGTACTCGAAGTGTCGGCAGTTCCCGCAGTACGAGTCGGGCTGGGTCTTCGGCGCCGTCGAGTCGCTCATCCGGTCAGTGGACCCGCCAGCCGTCGTCGACTGGGGCGTCTGCGTCGTGCTCGTTCCGACTTCGTCGAGCCCGTCCGTCGCCGCCGAACCACCGTCGCTCACCGCCGCCGACGGGCCGACACCGCCGCCGGACTGTCCCGACGAGACGTTCGTCTGCGTCTCGACCGATCCGTCGGGCTCCCTGCCGAACAGGCCGATCCCGCCGAGCCCGCCCGTCGACTGGGCCTCCTCGACGAGGCGGATGGTCCCCTCCTGGGTGACCTCCATCCGGGCCGTGCCGCCCGGGTCGTTCCGCGTCTTGAACGTCGCGAGTCCGACGAACAGACACCAGAACGTCGTGACGACGCCGAAGAAGTAGACTGTCGTCGTCGCGAGTGCGAACAGCGGCGCCGACTCGACCCACTGGTACGGATAGACGTGCTGGAACAGCGCCACGCCGAGCAGCGCGACGCCGGTACCGATGACCGCTGCGCCGCGTACCCGGCGCGATGCCGGGAGCAACGCGAACACGCCGAGCAGCACCGTCTGCAGTCCGATTCCGGCCAGGATGCCGCCGACTTCCCTGGCCCCGTACTCGCTCAGTGCCGCCGTCCCGATTCCCGTCGTGGCGACGCCGATGGCACCGACCAGCATCGCCGCGCCGGCGAGAAACAGCCCCGAGCCGAAGAGCTGCTGGCGCCGGCTGGCGACCCGGCCGACGCGTCCCTCGTAGACGTCGGTGAGGCTCGTCATGGGCGCGACTTTCGGTTCGACACCCAAAACAATGCGTCAGACGATCGTCGGACGGGGAGTCGACCGAGTGCCAGTGACGGCTGGGGGAAGGGTGGCTACGGACGGCCAGTCATCGTGAAAAACCGCTGCTGAGCCATCCGGTGTGGGTGGGAATGAAAGGGGCGGCCCGTTCGCAGAACCCGGACGAAGCAAGCACGCGAACGGAGTGAGCGCGCACAGCGAGTCCCGGGAGGCGAACGGGCCGGGGCTTTCGAGGTGTTGTTGTTTCTCCGCCCGTTCGGAGCGAATTCCCCGTCACGTCGTACCGAAAGCACTAATCACGGCCGCTCGCAACCGGAGGGTATGAGCGAGGACGAGAGCGAGGACGAGGGACCGGCCGTCGAACTCGGCGACGGCGAACCGGTCGAGGGCGCGCCGCTGGCTCGCGTGAGCTCCCGGCTCACCTGGGGCATCAAGCACAGCACCGTCGTCGAGCGCGAGGGCGACACCCTCGTCCGGACGCCCGACGGTCCGCAGGAACTGGCGACGCTGCTGGACGACGTCGACGTTCCCTACTTCCAGCACCGCCGCGAGTTCGAGAGCGCCGTCCGTGACGTCATCGGCGACGGGCCGATTCCGACGGCGAACGAGTAGGACACGGAACCCTACCATCGACCGGCGACGGTCTCACCGACCAGCTTTTTCTCGCGCGGCACTGTATCGTCAGTCATGACGCTCCCGTTCGACCCGGAAGCCGTGCGGTCAGAGGACATCGGCGAGGAACGAGCGACGCTGGAGATGGACCACGAGGCCGCCGTCGAGCACGTCCGCGAGGTGTTCACGGACGCGGGCTTCGGCGTCCCCGTGGAGTTCTCGCCGTCGGAACTCCTGAACGAAAAGGTCGACGCGGACCGTGACCCGTACTACGTGCTCGGCGCGTGCAACCCGGCAATGGCCGATCGCGCACTCGACGCCAGCGACAAGCGAATCGGTGCGCTGTTCCCGTGCAACGTAATCGTCTGGGAGGAAGAACCGGGCGTCCAGACCGTCTACCACGTCAGCATCATGCGCATCGCTCGGCTGGTCGGGATAGCGCCGGACGACGAGGCGTGGGCCGACATCGTCGCCGAGACCGGCGAGATGGTCGACGAGGCCTTCGCAGCGCTCTAGAGGACCCCTCAGGACAGCGCGTCCTCGACCGCGTCGAGGATCCGCGTCGCGACGTACACCGGGAGGGCGACGAGCCCGAACAGCACGATGACGAGTAACTCCATGGTAAACGGGAAGACGATAGCGGCCATACCTACCTGATCCCGATACCTGTTGGTAAAGATTACTCCAGTTCGTCGTCAGGTTCGTCCGTCCCCGTCCCGCGTTCTTCGCGGAGTTCCTCGACTTCCCGTTCGAGTTCCGCGATGCGTTCGTCGTTACTGGTCGAGTCACTTTGCCACAGACGGAGAACACCCAGGGCAACGAGAACGACGACCACGGCTGGGGCCACGAGTACGATCAGTATGAGGAGTATGATCAGTATCTCTTGCGTGCCGGGTATTCCGACTTGGAGGGCGGTTTGGTACATTGGCGATAAATTCTCGGAACGGCTCGTTAAATACTTGCTTCTACAGACAGTTCCAGGCTGTCCCTCACCCGTTAGCGATCACTGCCAGACGCGGGGTCGCTCTCGGAGTCTGCCGCTCGTAGCTCCTCGACCTCCCGTTCGAGTTCCGCAACGCGCTCTTCGGTCGCAGCGTCGGCCGCTCGTTTGCGTCGAATGAACACGACGATGAGAGCTATCGGAATGCCGAAAATCAGGAGGCTAATCAGGAGGACGATAATCAGTTCCTGAAACCCGGGGATTCCGACTTGCGCGATCGTGGAGGGCATAGCGGGGGCTTCTGACGGTCAGTTGTTAAACACACCGGCCTGGCTGCCGGGACAGCATGTCAGTGAACGCTGCTTCGCCGTCACTCCGCCCCGTCCAGACTGTCGTCGTCGGCAGCGGCTTCGATCTCGGTTACTTTGTGCTCCAGCAACGCGACGCGCTGGCGGAGTTCTTTCGTCCGTCTCGCGACAATCCAGCCGATCAACTTGACGACGGCACCGACGATGACGGCCCAGTAGAGGACGACGAAGACCAACATGACGACCTCGCCGCCGAGGTGGAGACCAAACTGCATACCCTCGCCTGCCGCGGCACTCGTCAAAGCACTGTCGAATCAGAAGTCCGTGATCTGCGACTGCAGTCCGGCGACCATGTCGGACTTGCGGCGGAGCGTGTTCAGCGACACCGGCAGCTGCTGGGCGACGGCGTTGACGGCGTCGCGGAACGTCTCGGCCTCGGCCGGCTGGTCGGCGAGGCGGGGGTTGCTCGCGTCGCCGACACCCTGCTCGAAGGCGTTGCGAACGCCCTCGCGGACCTGCCAGACGCCGACAGGCGCCCAGTACTCGTCGGTCACCTCGCGGAGGACGAGGCACTTCGCCTGCCGGTCGCGCTCCTGGAGGTGTTCGAGGACACCGAGGCGGGAAGCGTAGTACGCGCCGGCGGTCTCCTCGACGTAGCCGGTGCGGCCCTCGTACCCCTCGCTGGCGCTGGAGAGGTAGTAGGACTCGGCCACGGGGTTCCAGACGCTCTCGGGCGCCTTCATCTCGACGAGTTCGAACTCCCAGCGACCCGGCGTCAGGACGACCCAGTACCGGTTGCCCATGTACTCGTTGTACCACACTTCGGTCTTGTCGATGGTGTCACGGTTCAGGACGCCGCCGCGGAGGTACTTGCCGACGGTGTCGTCGACGGCGGTGATGGACCACCGCGTCGGGACGAGTTTGCGCTCGTGGTTCTGGCCCATCGCGCCGGCCGAGAGGATGGTGTTGACCTCGTACACGTCGAACCCGCGGTTGTAGAGGTACGTCATCGCGCCCTCGGCGCGCCAGTCGTCGTCCTCCAGCGTCTTCTCGACGGAGCGGGGGACGTGGGGATTCTCCGCGAGTTCGGCGCTGCTGGCCCGGGCCCGCGGACCGGTCGGCGTCGAGATGTCGTCCAGACCGATGTCCAGGTTCGAGGCGTCGTCCAGCCCCACCTCGACGTCGACGGGTCTGTCGGCGATGGCCACTTCGCGCTGGGTGCCGACGAAGCCGTCCCAGACGTCGTCGACGTTGACCTTCGCCGACCGCGTGGAGTTGAGCAGGCCGGTCCGGCGCTGGAGCACGTCGTCGATGCCCAGGCCGCGCTGGTACCACTCGCCGCTGGTGGCGAAGTCGGCTGCGTCGGCGTCCTGGGCCATCGGCGAGAGCACGCCGGTGGAGATGTTCGGGTAGCCCGACCGGCCGACGAATATCTCTGGCGCGGTCGAACCGAACAGCGAGTCGCCCTGGACCGTCTCCTTGAACTGCTGTTCGACGTCGTCCAGGTAGTTGGTGATCTCGTAGGACTTCTCCTCGGCGAGGCGCCGTCGCTCGGCCGCTTCGTCCCGCTCGAACCCCGCGACGAACTCGTCGAGACGCATCTATCTCCCCTTGGACGCAGGGGGGTAAGAATCTGTCCCGGCGGGCTCGGAGTCTCACGCCGCAGCGCCGGTGGCGACTTGCCCGAGCCCCGAACCGCTGGCGCCGCACCTCTCACTGAGGCTAACAGTTAGGGGCGTCCAGTCCGTACGTTTACACCAGGCATGTCCCGCGTTCTCAAACTGGCGGCGGTGGTCGCCACGGTCGCCGCGCTCGGTACCATCTTCGCCCCGGCCCTCTGGCGCGTGAGCCACGGACAGGCACTGACCAACGTCCTGGTGGGCGAGTTCGCGACCCTCGCGATGGGTTACACCGCTTACCGGATCGCCTACGGCAAGGACGCGTCCCGTTCGGTCGCGCTCGCCGCGGCCGTGTTCGGGGCGGTCCTCGCCGTCTCCCCCGTCGTCTTCGGCCTCGTTCCCGTGTTCACGTCAGTCACCATGATCGGCGGCGGCCTCGTCGCCGTCGTGAGTCTCGTCGCGTTCGTGACGACGTTCACCGGCGACGATCGGTCCGTCCGCGGCATCTCACGTGGCCGGGACGCGAGCGATGACCAGCCAGAGGCGGTGTGACCACCTCGTCTCACGGCCCGCCAGCCTGCTCACGGGTCGATCCGCTCCCCGTTCGCGATTCGTTGGTACCTCGCTTCGCTCGGTACCAATCTGCTCGCGTGTAGTCGGGCCCTCACTCCGTTCGGCCCCGACCTGCTCGCGTGTCGCTCCCTTCGGTCGCTCCCGCTCGCGTATAGCTGGTGCCTCCCTGCGGTCGGCACCAGCCTGCTCACGGGTCACTTCGCTCCCCGTTCGCGATTCGTTGGTACCTCGCTTCGCTCGGTACCAACCTAACTATGGATCCCCATCGCTTCGATCTGTTCCTGGTACCGATTCCGGATCGTCACTTCCGTGACCTGGGCGACGTCGGCGACTTCGCGCTGGGTCTTCTTCTCGTTGCACAGCAGTGAGGCAGCGTAGATGGCCGCCGCGGCGTAGCCAGTCGGCGACTTTCCGGAGAGCAACCCCTGCTCGGCCGTCGCCTGGATTATCTCCTTGGCCTTCGACTGGACTTCTTCGGTGAGGTCCAGTTCCGAACAGAACCGCGGGACGTACTGCTTGGGGTCCACGGGTTCCATCTCCAGGGAGAGTTCGTGGGAGACGTACCGATACGTCCGACCGATCTCTTTGCGGTCGACGCGGGAGACGTCTGCGATCTCCTCGAGGCTCCGGGGGATGCCTTCCTGGCGACAGGCGGCGTACAGACACGAAGTCGCGACGCCCTCGATGGACCGGCCGCGGATGAGGTCATCTTTGAGCGCGCGCCGGTAGATGACGGAGGCGACTTCTCGCACCGAGCGCGGGACACCGAGCGCACTCGCCATCCGGTCGACTTCCGAGAGCGCGAACTGCAGGTTTCGCTCGCCCGCGTCCTTGGTCCGGATACGCTCTTGCCACTTCCGCAGGCGGTGCATCTGGCTGCGTTTCTTCGAGGAGATAGACCGACCGTAGGCGTCCTTGTCCTTCCAGTCGATCGTCGTCGTCAGCCCCTTGTCGTGCATCGTCTGCGTCGTCGGCGCTCCCACCCGCGACTTCTCCTGGCGTTCGGAGTGGTTGAACGCGCGCCACTCCGGCCCCGGGTCGACGTTGCCCTCTTCCACGACGAGCCCACACCCCTCGCATATCAGCTCTCCCCTGTCGGCGTCTTTGACCAGGTCCACGGACTCGCACTCCGGACACTGCTTGGCCCGTTCGGACTCGTCTCGTTCGTTCTCCTCCTGTAGCTGCCGCTCGCGGTGACGGGTGGGCCGTTTCATCGCAGTTACACGTTAAGAGCAGTAGGATATTTAACACCTTGGGAAGCCATACCGTCGTCGCCGTCGTGGTCGGCCGGGCCGTGGCGGATGGCGGTGGCGGTGACGAGCGTCGAGATCCCGGGGGACGCCGGCCCGCCGAAGAGGAACGCCTTTACTCTCAGGTCGGCCATCTTCAGGCGATGCCGACCATCGAGTGCGACGAGACGACCGCGCGCGAACGGCTCGAAGCGGCGGGGGTCGACGTCGAACCGGGGAACACGGAATACGAACGCTGGCGAGCGACCCACGCCGGCGCGACCGCCGTCGCGTACGACGGGAAGGTCGTCGTCCAGGGCGGGTCTACCGCGCAACTCGAAGCGGTGCTCCGCGACGGCGGCGGACGGGTCGAGGCCTACTTCGACGGCGCCTCGCGCGGCAACCCCGGGCCGGCGGCGGTCGGGTGGGTACTCGTCACGAACGACGGCATCGTCGCCGAGGGCGGCGAGACCGTCGGCCGGATGACGAACAACCGCGCCGAGTTCGAGGCGCTGATCACGGTCCTGGAAGTCGCACAGGGACACGGCTTCGACGAGATCGTCTTGCGCGGCGACTCTGACCTCGTCGTCAAACAGGTCCGCGGGGAGTGGAACGTCGACGACCCCGAACTGCGAGAGCGCCGCGTCACCGCCCACGAACTACTCCGTTCGTTCGACGACTGGTCAATCGAGCACGTCCCGCGCGAGGTCAACGACCGCGCGGACGAACTGGCCAACGAGGCGCTCGACGATGACTGAGCTTCCCGACGACGTCGTCGCGGAGGCCGAACGGCTGACGCGCCTGGCGCGACAGGCCGTCGACCCGGCCGAAAGCAAGGCTTACCGGACGGAACGAGACGCGCTTATCGGCGAGTACGACTACACGGTCCGGATCCGGGAAGACGACGACGCCGACGTCCTCGTCTGCTATCCCTCCGAGTGGATGGACGACGGGACCGTCCGGACGGAGCGCATCGAGGACGTGGACCGCGGCGTCGAACGTCGACTCTCCGGCGCGGGCGACCCCGACGACTGGGAGGCGGTCGCGGAGACGAACGACGAACTCGTCGAGGACGTGGCAGCGGACCACGAGGACGTCCACGCTGCCAACGCCCGTGCGCTGGCCGACTTTGCGAGTAACCACTACGCGAAGCCGATCACGGAGTTGACGCGGTCCGAACTCCGCGAATTTATCGAGGAGTACCTCCCGCGGAACGCCTGGCCGACGGACCGACAGCTGGCGCGCGTTGAAGCCTCTGTGGAGGTAGCGTTCGAAAAAACTGACGTCAGTTGTCCGCTGGAGTAGGTTCTACTGCTGCTCGGCGTCGACGAGGTCGTGGAGCGCGTCCGCGCGCTCGTCGTCGGCGGCGAACTTGCCGAACACCCACGCGAGCTGGTCGAGGACCGCTTCCTCGCCCTCTTCGGTGAGCGCGTACTGATTCGTCCGCTTGTCGAGTTCGCTCTTCTCGACGAGGTCGAGTTCGACGAGGTCGTCGAGGTTCGGGTAGAGGCGCCCGTGGTTCACTTCGCTGTCGTAGTAGGTCTCGAGTTCTCGCTTGATAGCCAGACCGTACCGTGGCTCCTCGGAGAGGATGACCAGAATGTTCTGCTGGAAGGCCGTGAGTTCTCGTGCGATTCCCGGAGTGCCGTCGATGGCTTGTGCCTCTGACATGGTTAGCGAAATGTCAGCAAACTATTTAACGCTTGTTAACTCCAGTGAGCTGTCCCGAAAATCCACTTGACGGCAGACCTGTGGCCTCTATCCTCCAATCTAAGTTCAATTCAGAATTACAGGTGTTGTAATTGATTAGGAAACCAATAGCTGGCGGTACGAACCGATTACCCCGCGCCTCACGTGGTGATGAGAATGGATTACGAAAGTACTTTTTGGCCGCCTCACGGACTGAGTCGTGATGACGAACCTGTGGCAAGACCTCGAAACCGGCCCGAACCCGCCCGAATCGATCTACGCCGTCGTCGAGTGCCTGAAGGGAGAGCGTAACAAGTACGAGTACGACAAGGACGTCCCCGGCGTCGTCCTCGACCGCGTGCTCCACTCGAACGTCCACTACCCCTCGGACTACGGCTTCATCCCGCAGTCGTACTACGACGACGAGGACCCCTTCGACGTGCTCGTCCTCGTCGAGGACCAGACGTTCCCCGGCTGCGTCATCGAGGCCCGCCCCATCGCGCTCATGAAGATGGACGACGACGGCGAGCAGGACGACAAGGTCATCGCCGTCCCCGAGGAGGACCCCCGCTACGACCACCTCCAGGATCTGGACGACATCCCCCAGCAGCAACTCGACGAGATAGACGAGTTCTTCGCGACCTACAAGAACCTCGAGGAGGGCAAGGAAGTCGAGACCCAGGGCTGGGAGGACAAGGCTGCCGCGAAAGAGGCCATCGAACACGCGATGGACCTCTACGAACAAAACTTCGCGTAAGTTTCCGGTCCGGCTCGCCGAACGACTTCTCTCTTATTCGCGTCGTCAGCAGTGATGCTCGCCAGTGGCACCGACGGCGACGGGACCGATACCCGACGGTAATACCGGACAGCGCTACCGATAAATTATGAGCATGGGTAATTACTTGTGGCGAGAGCGGCTAGTCGGAGACGTGATGGCAACGAAGCAACCGGCGGTCGCCGTGGACCACCCGACAGTCGTGCCGGAGAACTACGACGCCGCGGACGACGCCGACGAGGACACCGAAGACGGTGAGTCGATGACCGGTGAGTCGGTGGCCGGCCAGACGTCTCACCAGGAGTAGGTATTGCCGATACCGGCGACGTGCGCGAATTCGGGCCGCGAAAAGAAGTTTCTTGTTCCCGTCCGCTGAAAGGACGCGTATGGGCCTGTTCGACCGTCTCCGCGGCGACGAGGGACCCCGTGTTGCCTTCTTCGGCATCGACGGCGTCCCGTATAGCCTCGTCTCGGACCACCCCGACCAGTTCGAGAATCTCACTGCATTGGCCGAGGAAGGCAGCGCGGGGCCGATCGACAGTATCGTTCCCCCGGAATCCAGCGCCTGCTGGCCGTCACTCACGACCGGCGTCAACCCCGGCGAAACCGGCGTCTACGGCTTCCAGGACCGGGAGGTCGGGTCCTACGACACCTACGTCCCGATGGGTCGGGACGTCCAGGCCACGCGCGTCTGGGACCGGGTCGCCGACGACGGACGCGACGCCACCGTGCTGAACGTTCCCGTCACTTTCCCGCCCCAGCGCAACGTCCAGCGCATGGTGTCTGGCTTCCTCTCGCCCGGCGTCGGCGACGCCTCCTTCCCCGACGAACTGGGCGACTACCTCGACGACATCGACTACCGCATCGACGTCAACGCCAAACTCGGCCACGACGACGACAAGACCGACTTCATCGAGGACGCCCACGAGACCCTCGACAAGCGCTTCGAGGCGTTCAAACACTACGTCCAGGAGGACGACTGGGACCTCTTTTTCGGCGTCTTCATGACCACCGACCGGGTCAACCACTTCCTGTTCAAACACTACGAGGAGGACGGCGAGTACGAGGAGGAGTTCTTCGAGTTCTACCGCAAGGTCGACGACTACCTCGGCCAGCTACGGGAGATGCTCGACGACGACACGACGATGATGGTCGCCTCCGACCACGGCTTTACCAGCCTCGACCACGAGGTCCACTTCAACGAGTGGCTCCAGCAGGAGGGGTGGCTCTCCTACGAGGACGACGACCACGACAGCCTCGGCGACATCGCCGACGACACCCGCGCGTACTCGCTCATCCCCGGGCGCTTCTACATCAACCTCGAAGACCGCGAACCGCGCGGATCGGTTCCACAGGACGAGTACGAAGCCGTCCGGGACGAACTGCAGGCCGAACTCGAGGCCCTCGAAGGCCCGGACGGCGAGAAGGTCGCCGACCGCGTCGTCACCAAGGAGGACGCCTTCCGCGGCGACCACGACGACATCGCCCCGGACCTCGTCGTCATCCCGAACCACGGCTACGACCTGAAAGCCGGGTTCAAGGGTAGCGACGAGGTGTTCGGCCTCGGTCCCCGAAACGGCATGCACAGCTTCGACAACGCCTCGCTGTTCGTCGACGACCCAGACGTCCGCATCTCCGACGTCGACCTGTTCGACATCGCGCCGACGATGCTCGACCTGATGGACGTCGACTACGAACGCGGCGAGTTCGACGGCAGCAGTCTGGTCTGAGGGCGGTTTGCGCGCCACAGATTCTCACTAGTCGTTGAGCACGTCAGTTCTGCATCGCAGTAGCGCATTCAGGTGGTCGACATCTTCCAGCACCGTCAGTTCCGCGTTCGGGAGCGCGTCTGCCAGCCGATGCGCACTGTCGAGGGGGACGTTCGCGTCGGCGTCACCGTGCCAGAGCCGGACTTGCGCCTCGACGTCGCGCGGGGAGCAGTCCCACTCGCTGTTCAGCAATTGGCTCTCGGTGACCAGCCCCTCGCCCCGGCCGGCGACCGCTGCGACGAAGTCGCGCCGGACTACCTCGGCGGCCCCATCGGGGACGTCGGCCGCGCCGCCGTCCGAGGTATACTGAGAGACCACTAGCGAGGGCGTAGTCCTGATCGCGAGCCAGGCCTGTGCGCGGACGAGTCCTCGAAGGAGTCGCGGTGCCCTGTGTGAGACGGTTTCGAGGACGCGAACCGGACGAGGAACGGCCTCGACCAGCGACGGCGGCGCCGACGTCGAGACGAGATCGACGGTCTCGATTCGCTCGGGAGAGGTCGCCGCGAGCGCGAGCGCGTGTGGGCCACCGCCGGAGAAACCGACGACCCTCGCGGAGGCGACGCCGGCATCGTCGAGTACCGGCATCACGAATCGTTCGGTGTCGGCCAGCGTCCGGTCCGACCACTCGTCCGAGCGGCCGTAGCCCGGTCGGTCGATGGACAGCACGCGGACGTCGCTCTCGCGTGCGGCGTCGTGTAATAGCTCGCCGAGGACGCGGGATCCGGGAGTGCCGTGGAAGAAGACGACGGGCGCACCGCTCGCCGTTCCGTACTCGGCGTAAGCGATACTCCGTCCGTCGTCGGTCCTGACGGTACTGCGCTCGTCTCCGACTTCCACGTCCCGACGCTGACCGTCCGTGGCCGCCGTCTCGGTCATCGATCGATAGTCGCAGGCCGAACCGCCTGGCAGTTCTCCCGGATGAATGCGGTTCTTTTTAACAGATCCTCGGAAAAGGCGATGGCATGGAGCGCGTCGCGTTCCGGGCGCGGTACCCCGACGACCTGTTACATCCGTTCCATCGTCGGCTCGCGGCGACGGACGACGTGTCACGCGCCGACCTCCTTGTCTGGGGACCGCTGTCGACCGTCTCCACGCTCACGTGGTTCGACGGGCCGCCGGACGCCGTCGCGAACGTGTTCGAGGCCGTCGACTCGACGACCGGCACCGAACTCGTCCCCGGTGACGGTGGAACGTACGCGTTCGTCCACCAGACCGAGTACGAGTTTCCGGAAGAACTGCTGGAACTGGTCGCCGAATCGCCCGTCGTCTACGTGCCGCCGATAACGTTCTTCGACGACGGTCACGTCGCGTTCGAGGCCGTCGGGCAGTCGGAGTCTCTCGCCGCGTTCCACGGCGAACTCGCCGATTTCGCCGACGTGACCGTCGAACGGGTGGGGGAGTTCGACCGGTGGGGCTCGTCGGCGACGCTCACCGAACGCCAGAAAGCGGCGCTGGCCGCCGCAGTCGACGTCGGCTACTACGACGTGCCGCGGTCCAGCGGGGTCGAAGACGTCGCCGAGCGACTCGACTGCGCGACGAGCACTGCAGGTGAACTACTCAGGAAGGCGGAATCGAGCGTGATTCGCGAGTTCACGGAGAGTCGCTGACGGACCGACCCGAATCGGGAGACGTCAGCGACGGGCCTCCACCGGCCTCACATCCTGGAAGCGTTCTTCGCGTCTTCGGCGTGTTCGAGCGCGAACTCAAGCTGTCGCCGGTGGACCTCCTCGAGTTCGTCGGTGTCGGCGTCCGCGAGCCGCGTCGTCACCGTGACGCCCGGGATCGACGTCTTCAATTCGTTGTCCGCTCCGTCGAGGAACTCGCTGGGGTCGATGTCTGGCTCCGACATACCTGTCCAGAGGAGTCCGAGTCCGAAAACGTCTGGCCCGCGTGGCGGACCGGTATCGCGGCAGGTTTCCAGCATACCGCGGCGCTCCGCGCCGCGGTTTCCTCCGCAAGCGCGCCGAAGGCGCGACTTGCGGCCTTTTTTCGCCGCCGTCGGAGCGTAGCTCCGACGAGCCCTGCGGTCGCGACGCGACCGCAGGACGACGTTCGCAAGTGCTCCGCACTTGCGAGCCCATCAGACGCGCTTCGCGCGTCTGAGGGCGTTTTTTGTGGGGGGTTGAGCGCTCGCCGGAGGGGAGCGCGATTCCCCCCCACGAAAAAAGGTCGTTGTGTTACATCAGGTCGTTCAGGTCGTCGTTCGTCATGCCTTCCATCGGGTCCCGCTCTTCGGCCATGCCCTCGCTGGCCTCACGTGCGCGGTCCATGAACTCCTGAATGCGGGCCGAGCGTTCGACGCCGCCGAGCAGGACGAGCGAAGCGATCTTCTCGCTGTCGATGGGGAAGTCGCCGCCCCGCACTTCGAGGCTACCGGTCTCGTCCTCCATCCACTTTCGCGCGCGTTCGACGCCCTTCCGCGAGATGCGCTCGGGGTGGCCGGCGACGACGAGGAGGCCGGCGTCGGCCTCCGTCGCGTCGGGGAGGCTCATGCTCGTCATCAGCGCGTTGCGGGTGACGCTGGTGATGACGGAGATGTTCTCGCCCGCATCCTCGCTGGCGGGGGCGGCGGCGTAACCGATGGAGGCGATGCCGCCGTTCTTGAGGGTGTTGATGATCTCCGAGGAGTCGACGACGCTCTCGCCGACGCCCTCGACGGCCTCGCCGGCGGCGAACAGCAGGCCGACGCGCTGGGCGATGGCGTCGTTGATGCGGTCGAAGCCGGCTTCGAGGCTGTCGTCGGCGGCCTTCCAGGCGTCGTTGTCGATGAGGATCAGCGAGTCGGCCTCGCGGACGCAGGTCTTCAGCGACCGGCCGGCGTTGGCCTGGTAGATACCGCCCTCGTCGCGCCCGGGGAGGACGCCGAGCACGTAGACGGGGACGTCGTAGATGCGCTGGAGTTCGCGGGTGAGCATCGGCGCGCCGCCGGAGCCAGTGCCGCCGCCGAGCCCGGCGACGACGACGACGGCCTCGGCCTGGGAGGTGATGCGACCGTCGAGGTCGCCCATCACTTCGGTGGCGTTCTCCTGCATGATCTCGGCGCCGAGTTCGTTGTCGCCGCCGACGCCGTGACCCTTGACCCGGTCCTGGCCGATGAGGGACGTGTCGATGTCGAGTTCACGAAGGTCCGCTTCGGCCGTGTTGACCGCGAGCGCGCCTTTCACCGCCTCGAAACCCATGTCGTAATCGAACTCCGCGAGGGCCTGGGTGACTTTCCCCCCGGCCTGTCCAACCCCTATCAGGACGACTTTCATACCACATGGCTCTACAGGGCGACTAATCAACGTTGCCCCGCTCCCGGGGTTCAAGTACCGGGACGGGACCAGACGGCCCATGTCCGACGACGAAGCGCTGCAGCGCCGATTGCGCGCGGTCGAGCGATCACTGACCGACGGCGACCACGACGTCGATTCCCTCCGAGCCGCAGGCGACCAGGCGAACCGGATCGACGAACTGGCGGCCCGACTCGACGAAGCGGAGGACCGAATCGCCGAACTCGAGGCGTCGACGCAGGCGCTTCGCGGCTACGTCGGTAACGTTCGCTCGGTCAACGAAGACGTCGAGCAGCGCGCCGACGCTGCGCTGGCTGCCGTCGAGCGCCTCGAAGCACGGATCGACGACGCAGGACGATTAGACGCTGGTTCCGTCGACGCAACCGATCTCCCTCGGTCATCAATTCCCGGTCGAGACACCCGACAGCCCCGGGACAGTTCACCCGACCGACAGTGGGCGGACGACAGGACGGAGGCAAACGGCGATACCGGTGGCGACAGCGACGTCGGGAAAGACGGCAGCGGCCGCGACGATGGCAACGCCGGTGGCGACGGCCTGGTAGCGCGAATCCGGCGAACGTTCGGATGATACGGGCGGTACTTGCCGTCGTGCTCACGACCGCCCTGCTGGGCGCGAGTCTCCCGGCCATCGACGAGGCGCGTCTGGAACACACCGAAACGACGGTCGGGACGGAGCTACGCGCGCTCGAACGGGCGGCGACGGACCTGCTGGCCACCGACGATCCCACCGAGGACGGGGCCCGACGCGTCGTCGAAATTCGGTTGCCTGCACGAAGCTGGAGCGACGCGGGCGTCGACGCTGTCACGATCGGCCAGTCCCGGACCGCTGGCGGTGGACGGCTCACCTGGACGGCAACGGGCGGCAGACAGCGAGTGCGTCACCTTCCGGAGGTTCCGCTACGGACGGGTGACGGTACGCCGCTGACGCTCGAAGGAGCGGAGAGACACCGGCTCGTGCTCTCACTGGATGGCAACCGGACCGCGCCCATCGTCACGGTCCGGACCTTTACAAGCGATGACGGGACCAGCGGGGCACATGCGACGGTGGTTACCGACCGGCGACGGCGAAGCGGTCGGCGAGTGCGCGTGTGAACCGACCGTGAGACGGGACCGGCTCGTCGTCGACGCCGGGAACTGCCCGGGACGGGGACGGCTGGTGTCTGAACCGAACTGCCGCCGGACTGTCGTCGACGCGCTCCGGGACGTCGACGTGGACGCCGTCGTCACCCGTCACGACGGGCTCGAGCGGGCGTACCTCGACGACGCGGCGGCCCTGCTCGTCGCCGCCGGTCGGTTCGCCGACCGCGTCGCGTTCCACGACGACCGGCTGGCCGACCTGGCCACGTCGGACCCGCTGTCGGCGGCCCACGAGGCCACGGGACGAGCACCCCCGGTCGCCGACGTGGCGGCCGAATCCGGGCTGGCGCTGGGCGCCCAGCGCGTCGACGGGTACGACGACGCCCTGAGGCCATCCCTCGGCCTGCGCATCGGCAACGCACGCCTCCGGACCGCGCCGCCGCCGGACGCGAACTTCGAGGGCGTCAGGACCCTCTCGACGGACGCGAGGGTTCGCCTGTACGAACGGCCCGGGAGCGAACTCGACGTCTATCACCTCGAACCTGTCGAACTGGATCTCGAGAAGGCGGCCATCGCGACGCTCGCCCGGGCACGGGAGTTCCTCGCGAGCGGGGCAGTCGGCGGCGAGCGGGCGCCACGGCGGGCCGTCCGGCGCGTCGCGAGCGAACGGGACCCGGTCGACCGACTCGGTGCGGTCCTCGAAAAGCACACGAGCGACCTCGGGGTACTCGCCGACCTATTCGCCGACGGGCGCGTCTCCGACGTCTTCGCGAACGCGCCCGTCACGGAGACGCCGCTCACCGTCCGCGTCGACGGCGAGCTTCGCCGGACGAACGTCCGGGTGACCCGGCGGGGTGCCGACGCGCTTGCCTCCCAGTTTCGTCTCCGGAGCGGCCGCGCGTTCTCGCGTGCGAACCCGACGCTCGACGCCACGGCGACTGTCGGGGACCGCCGTGTCCGCGTCGCCGCGACGACGGAGCCGGCCAGCGACGGACTGGCCTTCGCCTTTCGCGCCCACGACCGGGACACCTGGACGCTCCAGCGCCTCGTCGCCAACGACACGCTCCCGGCGGACGCCGCCGCGTTCCTCTCGCTGGCTGTCGAGCGGGCCGCCGCCACGCTCCTCGCTGGCACCCGCGGCGCCGGCAAGACGACGATGCTCGGTGCGCTCCTGTGGGAACTCGCCCCGACGGTCCGGACGCTCGTCGTCGAGGACACGCCCGAACTCCCGGTCGACGCGCTCCAGGCTGCGGGGCGTGACGTCCAGTCTTTGCGCGCAAACGGCGGCGACGGGCCGGGAATTACGCCAGCGGAAGCGTTGCGAACGGGACTCCGACTCGGCGAGGGCGCCCTCGTCGTCGGCGAGGTCCGGGGTGAAGAGGCCGCCGTGCTCTACGAGGCCATGCGCGTCGGTGCGAACGGGAGCGCCGTCCTCGGCACCATCCACGGCGACGGCGGCGAGCGCGTCAGAGAGCGCGTCGTCTCCGACCTCGGCGTTCCGGAGTCGTCCTTCGCGACGACCGACCTCGTGGTGACGCTCGAACCGTACGACGACGGTGGCGACCGAGGCCGTCGCGTCGCCAGCATCGAGGCGGTCGTCGACGGCGACGCGGGCGTTCGGTTCGCGCCGCTGTTCGTACTGGAGGACGGCGAACTCCGACCGACCGGACGCATCGACAGGGGGAACAGCCGCCTCGTTCCGTCCCTGACCGAGTCCGGGGAGACGTACGCACAGTTTCTGGCGACGCTGGCCGAACGCGAGCGTTCGCTCCGGGCGGAAACGGGGGTCCCCGGCGAACCGACGTGGGCCGAACCGACGGACGCCGGCCCGTGTTGATCCGCGTCCTCGAATCGACCGCACGCCTCTGGCCAGGCCCGGTAAGCGTCGACGACGAACTCGACAGGGCGCTGGCGTTCGTCGGCGCCGACGTCGACGGTGAGACGGTCCATCGCGCCTCGTACGCCGCAGCCGTCGCGCTCGCGGTGATGGGATTCGTCGCCACGACTGCCACCCGGAGTACACCGATCGTGGCCGCGCCGTTCCTGGCGCTCGCGACGGCCGTCGCAGTCGGCGGGCCGGTCGTGCCGCTCGCGCTCGCGCGGGCGAAGCGAACGCGCGCCCTGGGATCCGCTCCCTCGCTCGTTACCCGGGCGGCGCTGTCGATGGAACTGGCGCCGTCGCCCGAGCGGGCGGCACAGTTCGCCGCAGCGACGAGCGAGGGGGCCCTGGCCAGCAGTCTCGATGCCCACGTTCGGCGCTCGGCGGCCGGCCCCGAGACCGGATTCGCCGGGTTCGTCGCGGAGTGGAAGCCCTGGTTCCCTGCACTGGAGCGGGCGTGTACACTCGTCGAGAGCGCTGGGACCGTCCCCGCCGACCAGCGGTCCGCGACGCTCGAACGCGCCCGGGGCACAGTCCTGGACGCGACGCGGGATCGGATGGCCGACTTCGCGGGATCGATCCGGGGCCCGGCGACGGCGGTCTACGCCTTCGGCGTCCTGCTCCCCCTGGCGCTCGTGTCACTGCTGCCGGCGCTCCGAGCGGCCGGCCTCCCCGCACCACTCCGGATCGTCGCCCTGGTCTACGACCTCTTGCTTCCGCTCTGCCTGCTGGGGGCGAGTGTCTGGCTCCTCGCTCGCCGACCGGTCGCGTTTCCACCGACCACGGTCCAACGGTCTCATCCGGACGTCCCCGCCCGTCGCTGGCCGGGCCCACTCGTCGGGTGCCTCGCGGCCGCACTCTCGTGGTGGACCGCGTCGCTGGTGTTTCCGCCGTGGGCGACACCGGTCGCCGTCACTGGTACAGGGGCCGGAGCCACACTCGTCGTTCACTACCGACCGATCGTCCAGGTACGCGAATCGGTCAGTGAAGTCGAAGACGGGCTGAGTGACGCACTGGCGCTGCTCGGTCGTCGCGTCGAACGCGGCGAGTCCGTCGAGTCGGCGGTGGCCGGCGTCGCCGACGACGTTCCGGGGCCGACGGGCGAACTCTTGGCAGCTGCGGCCCGTCGGCAGCGACTGCTCGGCGTCGGCGTGGAGACGGCATTTCTCGGGCCGAACGGCGCTCTCGAAGCGATCCCAAGCGACCGAGTGCGCAGTAGCGCGACCCTGCTCGCGCTGGCGGCAGCGGAGGGACCACCGGCCGGTGCGGCCGTCACCGCGATGGGCGAGCACCTCCAGGAACTCGCCGCCGTGGAGGCCGAGGCGCGTCGCTCGGTCGAACAGGTGACGCGGACGCTCGCGAACACCGCCGCCATCTTCGGCCCGCTCGTCGGGGGTGCGACGGTCGCACTCGCGGGGGCGATGGGGTCGGCCGGACCACTCGCCAGCGGTGGGGCGGCCGATGGCCTCGGCCTCGTCGTCGGGGCGTACGTGCTCGTCCTCGCCGCCATCCTGACGGCACTCTCGACCGGTCTCTCGCGAGGCTTCGACCGCGCGCTCGTGGGCTACCGCGTGGGACTCGCACTGCTGGCCGCCACGGCGACGTACCTGGCCGCGTTCGTTGGTACCGGTCTTACCGTCTGATAGTGGTGGTTGTAACTTTTCACCGACATTCGCCGGCACGGGCCACGTCGAACGCCGGGAGACTCGCTGCACTCGTCTCCCGAGCCCGGACTCGCCATGTTCGTCCGGACGCCGGTACGGGTTTACAACCACCACTATGAAGGTTTAAAACGGATGACGGGGCCAGGACGCCCATGTTCGACGTCCCGGTAGATTCGACGTACGTGTGGTTCGGCGTCGGTGCGGTCAGTCTCGCGGTGTTCGGCGTCGGGGTCGGACTCCCGAGTTCCGCGCCGCCGGACGCGAGGGCTGCGGCCAACGCCGTCGACGCCGTCGCCGTGGGTCCCTCTGGTGCCGTCGGGACGCACCCGCTCCCGGCGGCCGACCGATTCCGACTCGGACCGACGCAGGTCGGACTCGAAAACGACGGCGGCCGCGCACACGCGACGTTCGCCTATTCGGTGACGCCGGCCGTTGCTGACGACCGACTGGAACGCGTACTCGACGGAGACAGCCCGCGATCGGCGTTCGACTCGCCAGCGGCGTTCGCCGACGCAGCGTCAGCAGCCAGCGAAGAGAAAACCGGCTGGCGACCGGCACCGGCCCGATTGACCATCCGACGCATCACCTGGAGGCACGTGAATGTCACGCTCGTCGGGTAGGGCCCAGACGGAGCCCCTCGTGGCCCTCGTGGCGGTCGTCGCCGTCTGTCTCGGGCTGGGCCTCTACGTCGGCGTGCTCGACGCGGAGCTGGCCCCCTCGTCGGAGCGAAACGTCGCGGCGTCGGCCATCGAACCCGTCGAGGACGCGTTGGCCCCGTCCGCCGTCGCGCTTCCCGATCGGATCGACGACGGACAGGCGAACGGGCCCGGTGGCTACCGGACGAACGTAACGCTGACCACGGAGGACGATCGATGGCGTGCGGGCCCCCCAGCGCCCGCGAACGCGGACAGTGCGCGCAAACGACTCGGGGTTCGGGTCGATCCAACGCAGGTCCGAACCGGGACACTCCGAGTGAGAGTATGGACGTGAGAGCGGTCAGTACGGTCGTCGACGCGACGGTCTTCCTCCTGCTCGTCGGCGGCGCTATCGCCACGTTAGTCGCCGGTACCGGAACGATGCAGGCGGAGAGCCACGAGCGGCCGGGGTCGGGGAACCCGGCCGCCGAAGACGCCAGGCTCCTGGCGACGACAACGGCGACGGTCGACTACTCGCTGGCTCCGGCGACGGCTGCCGAAGCCGACGGCGTGACGTTCCACCGGACGGATGGGAGTGGATTCGAACGGACTGCCCACGGCACGCTCGCGTCGTTGCTCGCAGACGCGGCCGTCGGAAACGTCGCCAGCGACGGCGAGCAACTCTCCCACGCCAGCGACGAGTTCGAGCGCCGACTCTCGTCGACGGTCCGGGACCGGCTCGGTCGGCGGGGCGTGCGGACCAGCGTCGAAGTGACCTGGGAACCGTACGACGACGCACACCTCGTCGGTACGACGCGCGTCGGTGACGAACCGCCACGAGACGTCGACGTACACGCCGCCACGCTGACGGTCGACAGCGGATTCCCGGCGAGTCGAGAACGGGCCGAACGAGCGGCCGAGGAGGACGGATTCCGGGGCGTCGCGACGGTCGTCGCCGACGCCGTCGTCCGTGGCCTGTTCCCGGCGCGAGAGACTCAACTGGCGCTCCGGGGCTCGTATCCGGGCGACGCACTCACGGCCCAGCGGTATCGCCGGGCTGCGACGCTGTTCGGCGCCGAACCGCCGACGATCGAGGAGACGAACGTCTCCGTCTCGAACGACCGCCTTCGGACGGCGCTGGAAGACCGACTCGTCGCGGATCTGGAATCGCGATTCGGATCGCCCGGCGCGGCCGCGCGTGCGGTCGAGACCGACACCGTCGACGTCACCGTCAGGACGTGGTCGCCGTGAGCCGGTCCGACCGCGGCCGGATACCGTTCGCGCTCGTGGGCGTGCTGTTGCTGGTCACCAGCGCGACCATCGCCGCGACGAGCCAGCCGCGAGCGCTACCGGCCGAGCCGGCGGTCTCGAAGGCCCTCGACGGCGCGACCGCCGATACCCAGATTGCCCTCCGCGAGGCGATCAGGGAAGCGAGCGAGGACGCGGCCAGAGAACCGGTGGTCGAACGGGCGAACACCACTGCCGGTCGGGCGCTGAACGAGTCCGTGCCGTTCCGCGACTCGCTCCGGATCCGTGTCTATCTCGCCGCGCGCGACCGGTTGCAGGACGTCGAGCGTCGGCGCGGTGACGTTCGCGTCCACGCGTCACTGCCGCCCGTGGCAGACGCGACCGGTCTTCGTGCGGCGAAACGCCGTGTCGACGTCGAACGCGCGGACGAGAACGGAACGACGTTGCGCGTCCGGGTCGAGAACGTCACCCTGACCGCTACGCGGAACGGTCGCGTTCTGACCGAAGAGCGCGTCTCGCCGACGCTCGTCGTCGGGACGCCCGTCCTGGGCATGCACGACCGCGTGAGCGCGTACCAGCGACAGCTCGACGCTGGCGTGACGAAGCCTGGGCTCGACCAGCGTCTGACCGCACAGCTGTACGCGCTCACCTGGGCCCGGGGCTACGCTCAGTACGGCGGTGCGCCGATAGACAACGTCGTGACTAACCGGTACGTCGCGCTGGCGACGAACGCGGGGTTGCTCGACGTCCAGCGTGAGACCATCGGCACGAGCGACGGCGTCGGACGGCGGACGCTGGCCGTGGAGACGGGCAAGCTCGCGGGGAGCGAACTGCTCGGTGCAAGTGGGGCAGAGGCACCGCCGGTACAGAACGCCCTCGATTCTCCCACGAAGCCCCGGAACGAATTTCGGGGGTTCGGCCAACTCGGGGGAACCCGTCGCGACGACGAGATGCCCGTCGGAGTGAACGAGACGGCCGACGACGCGTTCCTCGACGTCGTCGTGGACGGAGACGTGAACGAATCGATCGCCACGGTCTACAGCGCGGACGTGCGTCTCGTCAGCGACGTCGACCACGTCGGTGGCGGCCGACCGGCAGCGCCGGAGTCTCCTGGGGCAAACTGGACGCTGGTCGACGACGACCAGGCCGTGACCACCGACGTCGAAGCTGCGGACGTCGCCCCGCCGGTCTCGCCGACGGGCTGGCACCGGCTCGAAAGCTACGGACGGGAGGTCGACGTCGACCGGACGCGCGTCCGGACGTGGCGCCGCGGGAACGAGACGCGAACGACGGCGACCGAGGCCACCGAGACGCGGCGCGTCGCGGTCGCCGTGGTCGGGCGCCACACCACCAGTGAACGAGCGCCCGGCAACGCCGTCCCGACCGTCCACGAGCACGGCGAAGGACCGCTCGACGGGCCGAACATGGCCGACGTCCGGGACGAGGCCGTCGACAGCCTGGTGACGAGTCGGGGCGGTACGGACGTCGTCGTGGCCCGGGCCGCGACCGGGACGCTCGACACGGATCCGGTTCGCGTCGAGGGGGACCGCCCGGACGGTCTCTACCGATGGGTCTACCGGGACCTGATGGGCCTTCGCGAGCGGGTTCGGGACGTGGAAGTTCGCGTCGAACGCGGCGCAGTGGGCTCGTTCGAGGTGAATCCGCCGGCGATGCTCGCCGACCGGATCCGTGGCCAGCGAGCGACCCTCGTCGACGCGCCGGCCACCTACGACGGGGTCGCGACGAAGGCGCGAATCGCCGCCCGGGTCGCCTACCTCGACCGCGTGCTGGAACGCCTCGACGAGCAGGCGGCCGAACGACGGAATCGCGGGAGTCGGCTCGGCGAGTCGCTGGAGGAGCGCGGAAGCGGCTCGCTCTCGGAACTCCAGGCGGGGATGGACGTCCCGCGGGCGTCGTCGCCTGAGCGTCGGCCGGCGTTCGAGGGGCCGGCTGGGCCAGTCAGGATGCGGGTCGACAGCGCACCGTCGTACCTGACCCGGGCCGAAATCGACAGCGAGCGGGTGCCGGCGCTCGACGGGCCGGCCCACCCGCTGGTGGCCCGGAACATCAACGTCGTCACCGCGCCGTACGGCGACGTCGCCGACACGGTCGTCGACGAGGTGATCGGGTCAGGCGGGACCGTCCGCCTCGCGACGGCGGCCCGAACGCTCCGGGCGGCCAACGCGACGCTCGAACGACGGAACGCGAGCGCGGTCCGGGAGCGACGCGACGCCCTCCGGACGGAAGTGGCGGACGGCAACCAGTACGTCCGACGGGGGATGCGCCTGACGCTGGCCGAACAGGGCGTCGGTGACGGCGATGCGGAACGACGCGAAATCGTCGCCCACGGGCTCTCTCGATGGGACACGACCGCGGCGCGCGCGCTGGCACTGTCGAACGGGTCAGCCAGCCCCGCGGTCGCCGCCGCGGCCGCCGACCGGGAGTCACTGGACGAGACGCGGGAGGACCGTCTCCGGCTGGAACTGGAGCGGCGGACCGAGACCGCGCTCCGGACGGACGCGGCGAAGCTCGAGAGCGAGGCCGTCAACCGGAGTCGGACGGTGACTCGCGACGTCGCGACCGAGCTCACGCGACGGATCGCGAAAAACGCCACCGAGCGCGGCGTCCAGCGCGTCACCAACGAGTCCTTCGACAAAGTACCGTCGGGGCTGCCGCTCGCACCGCCGATCACGGCCTGGTACGCGACGACCAACGTCTGGCACGTGACGGTCAAGGGGGAGTACGCCCGCTTCGGAATACGGGCCGACCGCGGCAGACCCAGTGAGCCCGGGAGCGACCTCGCGTACGCCCGCGACGGAAGCGAAGTCAGGCTGGACGTCGACGACGACGGGGAGAAAGAGCGACTCGGCCGGGCTACGCGCGTCGACTTCGACGTCTCGACGACGATCGTGGTGGTCGTCCCGCCCGGGAAGAGCGGCGTCGGCGACCGGGACGGGAACGTGGACGAGCGATCCGACGGCTGGCCCGAGCCGGGGCCGAGCTGAGAGTCGGGAAAGGGTCGGTCCGTTTGCGGCGGAACAAACTGATTTGTACCCCCGACAGCTAGCGGCGTGCATGATACGAGGGGAGTTCCCGGACGCAGGCGAGCGGACGCCCGAAGAGCTACGGCGCGGGTACGAGGCTCTGATCGCCGAGACGATCGACCAGGTCGGCGTCGAGACGGTCGCCGAGGAGACTGCGCTGGACCGCGAAACCGTCGAGTCGCTCGAGGCGGGCGACTCGCCCGAGGTCACGCTCGAGGAGGCGACGGCCGTGCTCGCGCTCGACGACGACCGGCCGCCGGCCGACGCCGTCGCGGCCGAGGCCCGGGACATACTCCTCATGGGGATGACGACGGCGGTGCTCGACGTGGAGACCCTCGCCTCTGGGGTCGACGGCGCCCTCGAACCCAAGGAGATACAGCAGAAAGTCGAGGGCCGGTTCCCGATGACGCTTGCCGAGTACGCCCTGCTCCACCAGTACATCGAGCAGCGGAAAGGGTGACGGATGCGCGTCGCGATTCTGGGCTGTGGCTACGTCGGACTCGAACTGTGCAGACAGCTCGCGGAACGAGACCACGACGTCGTCGGCGTCAGGCGGTCGTCGGCGGGCGTCGACGCCGTCGAGGACGTGGGTGGCGTGGGGGTTCAGGCCGACGTCACGGACTCGGACTCGCTGGGCAAGGTGCCGGACGCCGACGCGCTCGTTTTCGCCGCGAGTTCGGGCGGCCGCGGTGCCGAGGCGGCCCGCGAAATCTACGTCGAGGGACTGCGAACCGTCGTCGACCACTTCGGTGCGCGTGACGACGCCCCGGACCGACTGGTGTACACGTCGAGTACGGGCGTCTACGGCGACCACGACGGCGGCTGGGTCGACGAGGAGACGCCGCTCGATCCGACCACCGAGAAGACCCGCGTCCTCGCGGAGGCCGAACGGGTGGCGCGAGAAGCGGCTGCGGAGTGGGGCATCGACGGGACCGTCGCCCGCTACGCCGGCCTCTACGGGCCGGACCGGTACCGGCTCGATCGGTATCTCGACGGGCCGGTCACTGAGGGGTACCTCAACATGGTCCACCGGGACGACGCCGCCGGGGCGGTCCAGTATCTATTGAGCGAGGACCTGGCGCGCGGCGACGTCGTCCTCGTGGTGGACGACGAACCGGTTGCAAAGTGGACGTTCGCCGACTGGCTGGCCGACGAGTGCGGCGTCGAGCGACCGCCCAAGCGGACGAAGGCGGAGCGACTCGCGGACGGGGACCTCTCGGACGCGGCTCGCCGGCGCATCGTGACCAGCAAGCGCTGTTCGAACGACCGACTCCGGGACCTGGGCTACGAGTTCCGCTTCCCGACGTTCCGGGAGGGGTACCGGGCAGCCATCGATGCCTACGTCGCCGGCGGATAACCGGATTCGACCGGGCGAACAGCTACGACGCGAACCAGTATCGGTTCCGGCGCAGTCCCGTATCCATTCTGACCCGAACGCCCAGAAACCGCACGAGGGCTAGTCGTTCGAGTGGGAGGTCGCTCCGTCCGGCTGAGTGGGGAACCTTCATGGTCGTCGGGGCCAACTCCTATCGCGTATGTCGCCTAGGGCTGTGGGGTCCCTCCAGGACGTGATCGACGCGCTCGCGCCGGTCACCCCCGAGTCACCGCTGGAAGTCGCCGCCATCTTCGTCGCGCTGGTACTCGTACTGGCGGGGCTCCGCTGGCTCGTGGGCTACTTGCGTTCGACGCCGGCAGAGACCCTTCGCGAGACGCTCGCCGAACACGACCGGATCTCCGTGTTGATGCACCCGAATCCGGACCCGGACGCGATGTCGTCGGCGCTGGCCGTCGGCGAACTCGCCGAGACCGTCGGTACGGAGACGACGCTCAACTACCCCGGCCAGATCCGCCACCAGGAGAACCGGGCGTTCGAGACCGTGCTCGACGTCAACTTCGAACAGATCGACAGCGCGGGGGAACTCGACGGCGACGGCGTCGTCCTGGTCGACCACAACGAGGCTCGCGGGTTCCCCGGCGCCGAAGGCGTCGACCCCGTCGCGGTCATCGACCACCACCCTGGTGACGGCGAAGGCGCCGAGTTCACCGACGTCAGGGCCGACCACGGCGCCTGCGCCACTATCTTCGCCGAGTACTTCGAGACGCTCGGCTGGGAGCCGGAGAAGCCCGGTGCCGACGAGAACGGCGACGACTCGGGAGAGGACGGCGGGGACGGACTCCCCGTCCAGCTCGCGACCGGGCTCCTCTACGGCATCCAGTCCGACACCAAACACCTCACGAAGGGCTGTTCGCCCGCGGAGTTCCACGCCGCAGAGTACCTGTACGCGGGAATCGACGAGGACCGCCTCGACCGCATCGCCAACCCGCAGGTCGACGCCGAAGTGCTCGACGTGAAGGCCCGCGCCATCACCAGCCGGACGGTACGTAACGCATTCGCGGTCAGCGACGTCGGCGAGGTGTCGAACGTCGACGCCATCCCGCAGGCCGCCGACGAACTGATGAAACTCGAGGGCGTCACCGCCGTGGTCGTCCTCGGCGAGAAGGACGGGACGCTCCACCTCTCCGGGCGCTCCCGGGACGACCGCGTCCACATGGGGAAGGTGCTCGACAACGTCGTCGACGACATCCCGATGGGGACCGCTGGCGGCCACGCCCGCATGGGCGGCGGTCAGCTCTCCATCGAGCACATGGAGGGCATCGGCCCGAGCGAGGGCGTCCTCCGTCAGGACTTCACCGAGCGACTCTTCGACGCCATGTCGGGCGACATCTAGACGCCCGCTCGCCCGGCGTCGGTTCGAGTACCAGCAGTTTTCAGGCCAAGCGTCCTACGCTGCGGTATGGCCACGCAGACGGCGACCTGGGCGTACCGCGACGACCACGGCGAGTTCGCCCGCACGTTCTTCCGCCGGTACGCCGATTGCGTCGTCTCCAGCATCGGCGTCGGCACGTACCTCGGCGATTCGACCGACGAGCGCGACGACCGGTATCACGACGCTATCGTCGAGGCGCTGGAATCCGGTATCAACGTCGTCGACACGGCGATAAACTACCGGAACCAGCGCTCCGAGCGCGTGGTCGGCGACGCCGTCCGGGACGCCGACATCGATCGGGAGGCGGCACTCGTCGCGACGAAAGGCGGGTTCGTCCCGTTCGACCGTGAGCGCCCCACCGATCCGGGCCAGTACGTCCTCGAGGAGTACGTGGAGCCGGGTGTCGTCGACCGCGAAGACCTGGTACGGGGACAGCACGCCATCGCGCCGGGGTTCGTCGACGACCAGCTGGACCGGTCGCTGTCGAATCTCCACCTCGACACCATCGACCTCTACTACGTCCACAACCCCGAGACGCAACTCGCCGAGCGGTCGGCCGAGACGGTGTACGACCAGATCGAAGCCACCTTCGAGCGACTGGAGGAGCGCGTCGCCGACGGTGACATCCGCCACTACGGCGTCGCGACGTGGGAGGGGTTCCGGGTACCCGAAGACCACGACAGCTACCTCTCCTTGCCGGAGGTCGTCCGTCGCGCCCGGTCGGCGGCCGATTCGGCCGGTGCCGACGCGACGCACTTCCGGGCGATTCAGCTCCCCTTCAACGTGCAGATGGCAGACGCGTTCACCGTCGAAGCCCACGAGGGGCCCGAGGGTCCCCAGTCGGCCCTGGAGTTCGCCCACGAGGCGGGCATCGACGTGTTCACCAGCGCGTCGATACTGCAGGGGCAACTCGCCGACGGGCTTCCCCAGGACGTCGCGGCGAAGCTCTCCGGTGAGACGGCCGCCCAGCGGGCGATCAACTTCGCCCGGAGCGCGCCGGGCGTCACCTCTTCGCTCGTCGGGATGGGGTCCCCGGCCCACGTCGCCGAGAACGTCGCGGCGGGGACGTACGAGCCGCTGGGCGCCGATGCGTTCGACTCGGTGTTCGAGTGAGTGAAGCGCGGGAGAGAAGAAGTCAGGGCGGGCTCGTTCGGCGGATCGGTCGATGCAGTGGGAGACCGTCGGAGGGCTATGAACGGGCCGCTTACCCGACTTCCTTCCACTCCGTCCCGCACTCGGGACAGACGCGGACTTTCCCCACCTGGTCCGGGTCGTTCTCTGTGGCGAGTGCCTCCTCGCAGTTGGCGCAGGCTAGCCGCTCGTAGGTGTCTTTCTCGATATCCCCGGCTCGGAGCCCCTTGCGCACAGATTTCATAGCCAAGCTTGCGAGACCATCGCATAAAAAGGTCGCGGCGGGTTGGTCGGGAAACAGGTCGCCGGAGTGCCGTCTCTCGGACTCGGGGCCCGTCCGCGCACCGTGGTCGGAACGGGAGGTTTTTGGCCGCGCTCGCGCTACCCGCGGCCGATGGAGTACGTCCAGGAGCGGATCGCGACGCTCCACGACTTCGACGGGACGGTGCCGGCAGCCCCGACCGACCGGGCCGCCGTCGTCGTCCCGCTCACGGAGCGGGACCACGCCAGCCTCGCCGCCGAGCGCGTCTTCTCGCGGCTCGAACGGGTCGATCCGGCGCGCGTGTACGTCGCGCTGCGGGCCGCACCGGACCAGGTCGGCGACGTCGTCCGCTGGGTCGACAGCTTCGACCTCGACGGCGAGGTGCTGTGGTGCAACGCGCCGACGGTCGAATCCCACCTCGACGAGCGCGGACTGGGCGGGGACGCGGGCATGGGGCGGGACCCAGGAAAGGGACGAGACGTCTGGCTGGCGCTTGGCGTCGCCGCGCGCCACGACTACGTCGTCGTCCACGACGCGGACGCGACGACTTACTCGGTGGCCCACGTCCCGAAACTCCTCTTTCCGCTGGCCAACGGTTTTCAGTTCTCCAAAGGGTACTACGCCCGCGTGGAGAACGGCCGGCTCTACGGCCGCCTCTTCCGGCTGTTCGTCCGGCCGCTGCTCCGGGCGCTCGACGAGGAGACCGACCACCCGCTCGTCGACTACCTGCTGGCGTTCCGCTACGCGCTGGCCGGCGAGTTCGCCGCGACGAGCGAGGTGGTCCGCTCGCTCCGCGTCCAGCCCGGGTGGGGCCTGGAGATCGGCACGCTCGGCGATGCTTACGACGCGGCGGGTTTCGAGGGTTCTGCGCAGGTCGACCTCGGGACCCACGAGCACGACCACCGCGCAGTCGGCGGGCCCGAGGGCCTCGGCGACATGTGTGCCGAGGTCGGCGCGGCGCTGTTTCGTGCGCTCGCGGAGCGGGGCGTCGACCTGGACTACGACGTGCTGGCGACCGCCTATCGCGACGTCGCCCTGGCGACTATCGACCAGTACGCCGCCGACGCGGCGTTCAACGACCTGGAGTACGACTCCTCTGGCGAGCGCGACCAGGTCGACCAGTACGCCGCTGCGGTCGGGGCGCCGGGCGAGGACCGTCGCCTCCCCGCATGGAGCGACTGCGAACTCGATCCGGAGGCGGTCCGGGAGTTGTCGAATCGAGCCACCGACGAGGCGACGGCCGAATAGCCGGTCGAGCCCGACGCAGCCTCTTCACGATTGCTAACAGGTTCGTGAGCCGAACGGCCGGGAGGTGCGCTGTGGGAGGTTTTCGCAAGAAAATCTGCCGCACGCGAACGGTTTTCACGGGACGGCGACTCACGCAACCTTCATAGTCTCCCCGCGACCATATGCTGATAATGAAACAAGACCACTACACCTGTGCGAACTGCGGCCAGCAGCTGAGCTATCAGACCACCAAGCACAACGGCTGCGCCAACTGCGGCTTCCTTCCCCTCCACGGCGCCGACTGACGCGCCAGATTCCCGCAGTTCAGTACAGTGCGTAACTCGTCCGGTCCGACCGGACCCGGTTTTTCCCGACGCTGACTTCCTTCGAACAGTCCGTCGTCCCGCGAGCCAGACAGAATCCTCAAGTCCGTCGCCGTCAGCCCACTATCCATGGAGGTAACGGCGGACGAACTCGCGGGGGTCGTCGACGTCTTCGGTGCGTTGACCCGATCGGAGCTTGCGGACGCGCTGGCCGAACTGGCGTTCAAGCGCGCCGACGAACTGGAGCGTCCGGACGACGCCATCGACGACGCCGTCGCGTCGTACCACCTCGTCGGGTTCCAGCCCGGCGAAAGCGGTGACGGCGACGACGCCGAGCGACTGCTCGTCCCCGGCCCGACGGCGTTCCCGGAGATCCCCGAAGGCGGCGCCGATCTCCCGCACATCATGGACGTCCCCGAGCGTGACGTCGACCGAGAGGTCCTGACCGCCGCCGTCGCCGACCGCTTCCGGGAGGAGAGCGTCGTCGCGATTCGTAGCGACAATCCCGAGTTTATCGACCGCCTGCTGGACGTGAGCTACGAACTGGAGGTGTGGGGCGACGTAGACGTCTCCGGTGCTCGTGATCAGCTGGTCGAGGCGCAAGAAGGAGAGTCCTGAGAGCGGTACTGGCGCTTGTAGGGGCTATCCAGGGGTTCGCGTTCCTCGTTCATCGATACTCTTGCAGCGACCCCAGCACTGCGTTCACTTGTCCGAATCACGGTCCGTCGAGAGTGCCCTGGAGAGACCGGCCAACCCCGAGCCCACCGCTGCACTGAGTAGTCCGAATCCCGGCCCGGAGTCGTCTGTCGGCTCGCTTTTCGGCGTCCCCGGGGAGCCCTGTATTGCATAGACCGAGTTGTCCTCACTCCCAACGTAGACGGTGCCGTCGGCCACTGCCGGCGACGAGGGTACGGTGTCGCCCGTCTCGACGGCCCACTGCTCGGTGCCGTCGGCCGCGTTCAGCGCGTACACGCTGTAATCATAACTACCCACGTAGACGACGTCGTCGGCCACTGCCGGCGCCGAGTAGACGTCGAGCCCAGTGTAGAATGTCCACTGCTCGGTGCCGTCGGCCGCGTCCAGCGCGTACACGTTGTAGTCGGCACTTCCGACGTAGACGGTGCCGTCGGCCACTGCCGGCGATGAGCCCACGTCGTTGTTCATCAGGAGGGTCCACTGGTTGGTGCCGTCGACCGCGTCCAGCGCGTACAGACTCCGACCACTTCCAACGTAAACAGTGCCGTCGGCCACTGCCGGTGACGAGTAGTACACCGGGCTGCCCGTGTCGACCGTCCACTGCTCGGTGCCATCGGCCGCGTCCAGCGCGTATACGCTATCGTCGTTACTCCCGACGTAGACGGTGCCGTCGGCCACTGCCGGCGATGAGCGAACCGTGTCGCCGGTCTCGAAGGTCCACTGCTCAGTACCCTCGGCCGCGTCCAGCGCGTACACCATGTTGTCCTTACTCCCAACGTAGACGACGCCGTCGGCCACTGCCGGCGACGAGTACACCCAATCGCCCGTCTTGAAGGACCATTGTTCGGTACCGTCGGCCGCATCCAGTGCGTACACCTTGTTGTCGTTACTCCCGAAGTAGACGGTGCCGTCGGCCACAGTGGGCGATGAGGACACTGATCCACCCGCGTCGAAAGCCCACTGCTCGGTGCCGTCGGCTGCGTCCAGTGCGTACACGTTGTGGTCGCCACTTCCGACGTAGACAGTGCCGTCAGCCACTGCTGGTGACGACCACACCCCGTCGCCCGTCTCGACGGCCCACTGCTGGGAGATGTCTGTGACGGGGCCCGTGTTCTCGGGCGCGTGCCGCGTGTTCGCGTCGTCGTAGCCGAACTGGGACCACGTCTCGGCGGACTGGGCACGCGTGGGCCGACTCGACCCGTACCCGAGCATCCCGACGCCGACGTACCCCACGGTCGTTCGCAGAACCTGCCGCCGGCTCACCCCGTCAGATTTCATCGTGCGACAGGGGTGTTATCCGTTTTACAAAAACGTGCTGATCAGGAATCTCCCTTTGACGTCCTCGCCACGGGTAATTACAGATGCTTTTCCGGGTTTCGTCCCCGAGTCCGTCCCCGAGCAAATTAAGGCCGTGCCCACCCACGCTCTTGGCATGGACTTCGACCGGGTCGCCGACTTCGACGCGGAGGCGGTCACCGGCGAGGACCGCGAAGCGGCGGTCGTGGTACCCGTAATCGAACGCGACCCCGGCGAGTACTACGTGCTGTTCACCAAGCGCGCCGACCACCTGTCGGACCACCCCGGCCAGATGAGCTTCCCCGGCGGCGGGCGCGAGCCCGAGGACGACGATCTCCTCTGGACCGCGCTCCGGGAGGCCAACGAGGAGGTCGGCCTCGACCCCCAGGCCGTCCACGTCGTCGGCCGGGTGGACGACATCCGCACCGTCTCGAATTACTCCGTCAGGCCGTTCGTGGTGCGCATTCCCGACCGCGAGTACGTGCCGACTGACGTGGACGAAGTCGCCGAGGTGGTCGTCCTGCCCGTTCGCGAACTGGTCGACCACGGGAACTACGAGTCCGAGCGCCGGGACCACCCCTACTACGGCGACATCCGCCTGCACTTCTTCTACGTCGACGGCTACACCGTCTGGGGCGCGACGGCCCGGATGCTCGTGCAGTTCCTTGAGCTCGCGACTGACTGGGAGATGCCCCCCGAGCCAGACCGGGTGGCTGGCCCGGACGACGACCTGCCCGAGAGCGTCCGCGATCAGGTTCGCTAGGAGTTCATGTTGGAGTCTGCTGCCACAACGAGTTCGCAGTGATGACCGACGACGGAGAGGCAGCTAACAACAGAGGGGAGCCCTCGGCCCGCTCGTACCGCCGCGACTGGTTGCGGTCCTCGCCTGGCGGCTGCGGTCCTAACTTCGTCGGGGCGGCGACGAGCGCGCCTCGCCCTTCCAGTCCACCAGGCACAGCATCGCTCGCGCGGCCTCCGCGTTCGCTCCGGCCCGAGCTCACGGCTCGCTTTGCTCGCCGTTCGCTCATCCGAAGGCCCCTCGCTTCGCTCGGCGCCTTCCTGCGCTCACGAATGGCTCCACCAAACCTCCCCGGATTCGGCGCGTCGCTCACGGCTGCGCCGTTCGCGCAATAGGTGGCGTGGTCCGAAAATCGCGGAGCGATTTTCGTCATCACGAGAGAGCTTCGCTCTCTCGAACGACTCCGCGCCACCCTGTCCGCGCCGAATCACGCTTCCTTCAGCCCCGCTCCCTTTCGCCCCGCAACGGTGGCGTTCACAGTACTCCGACAGGACTTTGGGCGGCGGAGGGGTACGAGAGCGCAACCAAACGGGCGCGCTCGCCCGGACAACCATGCTCACAGGGACGACGCTCACGGCGGCGGGTATCGACGCGGTCGCGCTGAAACCCAGCGAGGTCGACGTCTCGCGAGCGTCGGCGCTGGCCGTCGACGTCGTGACGGTCGACTACGAGGGCGTCGAGCACCTACCGGACCTGGAGGTTCTCGATGGATTCGCCGACGACCTGGAGGTTCGCCTCACGACGCCGGTACGGGCCGACGGCTTCGACCCGCTGGGCGACGACTCGCGGCTGGCGGCGATGCCCGAGCGCGTCGGGTCCATCCTCGTCGCGGGCCACCCGGCGTACCTCTCCGAGGCCGAGGCGTCGCGGGCAGTCGCGCCGCGGCTCCGAGAGGCAGCGGCGAAGGCCACGGACCCCTGGGTCGGAACCGAGGGCGTCGAGCGACTCGCCATGGCCGTCGGCGGCACCCAGTTCGAACTGCTCGGGCCGTCGGCCGCGCGCGATATCGAGGCGCTCCGGAGCGCGGGCTTCGACGGCCATATCGCCGTCTACGCGCCGACGGTGCTCACCGACGACGAGGACGCCATCCTCGACGCCGTCGGGGAGTACGCCGCTCGCCGGAAGCCCGTTCGCGACGCACTACCGGCCGACGCGGCGCCCGGTGCCGACGCCCGGGGACGAGCGCGCGAGGTGCTGAGCCAGGCGGTCAGGGACTACGCGCTGGTCGGCGACGTGGAGACGGTCGCAGCGCGCGTCTCGCAACTTGAGGCGGTGGGCGCCGACACCATCGTCGCGTACCCTGCCCGCGGGCTCAATCCGGTGCTCTCCTGATGACGGTGGTCCGGTGACCCGGGTCGCCGTCGTCGGCGGCGGCGCGGTCGGACTCGCCGCTGCCCATCACCTCGCGGAGTCAGGCGCAGACGTCGTCCTCTACGAGCGCGAGGGGATCGCCAGCGGGAGCACCGGCCGCGCGGCGGGCATCTGCTACGACGCCTTCGCAGAGGACCTGGACGCCGAAATCGGTGCCGAGTCGCTGCGGCGCTTTCGCGAACTGGGCGTCCTCACGGAGTGTCCGTACGTCTGGCTCGCTCGTGAGGGCGACGACGCGAACGCCGACGCCATCCGTGAGCAGGTGCCCCGGATGCAGGCCCACGGCCGGAACGTCGATCTCGTCGACCCGGAGGCCCTGGCCGAGCGGTATCCGCAACTCCGGACCGACGACGTCGCCGTCGCCGCCATCGCCCACGAAGCGGGCCACGTGGACCCCGAGGAGTACGCCGCCGTCGTCGCCGACGACCTCCGCTCCGCCGGCGTCGACGTCCGTACGGACGCGCCCGTCTCCCTCGACGGCCCGACGACCGTCGACTCGCCCACCGGGACCGAATCGTTCGACGCCGTCCTCGTCGCGGCGGGGCCGGAGACGAAGCCAATCGTCGCCGACGTCGGCGTCTCGCTGGCGCTGAAGGCCTACCGGGCGCAGGCGCTCGTCACCGAACCGCTCCACGCGACGCTGCCGATGACCTACGACGCGACGCAGCACGTCTACTGGCGACCGCGGGACGGCGGGCTGTTCATCGGCGACGGCGCCCACCCGGTCGACCCGAACGAGTGGGACCGCGACGCCGACGACTCCTTCCTGGAGAGCGCCCTGGAGCGCGTTCGAGCGGCGACGACGCTCGCTCCGGACGTGAACCGCTCCTGGGCCGGGCTCTGTACGGCGACACCGGACCGCGACCCCCTGCTCGGTGCGGTCGCCGACGGCCTCTACGTTGCCACGGGGTGGCACGGCCACGGCTTCATGCGCTCGCCGGCCATGGGTGAGCGCGTCGCCGCGCAGATGCTCGGCGATAACGACGGTTCGGTGGCCCACTACGACCCGGGCCGGTTCGACGGCGACGAGGAGTTCGACGTGATAGAAGGGATGGCGCTCGACGAGGAGTAGGAGGGGCGACGCCTCCCGCCTTACTCTCCCCGGTCGGTCTCGTTCTGGTGGCCGCCGTTTGCAGCGGCGTCTTCGTCGGAATCGTCGTCGTCGCCGACTTCGGTGCCGGCGCCCTCGCGTTCGTCGGCCTCTTCGACCGTGTCGTCTATCTTGTCGCCGAGGTCCTCCTCGGCGCTGCCGGGTTCGCTCCTGCCTTTGGGGATTCGAACCTGGAGCGTCCCGTCGTCGCGGAGGGTCGCGGTCGCCGATTCGGTGTCCACTGGCACGCCCTCGGGGAGCGTGGCGCTGCCCGCGAGCGAGAGGCCGCGGCCGGGGTACACCATCTCGAAGCCGTCGTGGAAGTCCCGGAAGCGGTCGATGCGGACCTCGACGCGGTCCTCGACGTAGCGGACCTGGACGTCCGTCGCGGTGACGCCGGGAGCGTCGAAGACGACGAGGTACGCGTCGTCGCTCTCCAGCACGTCGGCTGGGAGGGGACGATTCTCCTGAAAGCGGCCCGCCGCGCGCCCGATGTTCTCGAAGATGGTGTCGCCGATTGATCGGGTGAGTTGCCGCATCACAGTTCGACCTCCCGGAGTTCCTCGGTCGTGTCGCAGTAGGGGCACTCGAAGTCCGACACGCCGACGTCGTCGGGCATGTCGTAGGTGTAGTGGAGTTCGAACATGTCGAGCGTACAGTCCTCGTTCTCGCAGACGACCTCCAGAGTGGCTGGCATACCGACACATAGGCCCGGACGAGACAAACAGCTTTCGGGAGCGGGGGTCGCGAGGACGGACCAGACACGGTTTTACGCCTCCGGCGACTACCCGCGTCCATGACTGCCGACCCCGCCGACCTCTCGGTCACGGTCGTCGACGGCTACGTCGACGAGCCCGCGCACTTCGGGGTCCCGCCGTACGTCTCGACGTACCCGCGCTACACCGCCGGCGCCCTTGTCGACGCCGGCGTCCCGGAATCGCAGATAACGTACCACACCATCGACGGCCTGCGCGACGACGGGTCGCGCTGGCAGGACGTCGAGGAGGCGGACCTGATGGTCTACGTCGGGGGGATGACCGTCCCAGGCAAGTACGTCGGCGGGACGCCCGCCGAACCCGACGAGGTCCGCCGGATGGCGTGGACTGCGGACGGCGTCTCGATGATGGGCGGACCGGTCCGCTTCGGCGTCGGTGAGGCCAACGAGGGCGCCAGCGAGACGGCCCGCGACGACCTGGACTTCGACTTCCTGGCGATGGCCGACGTCGAGGCAGCGGCCTACGACCTCGTCTCGAACGGCCTCGAAGGGTTCGAGGACCGCTACCGCGGCGTCCCCGAGGAGACCCGGTGGGCGCGCAAAGGCGCCTTCGTCGTGGAGCAGCACCCAAACCACCCGGACTACCTCATCGCCGAACTGGAGACTTCACGCGGGTGTGCCTACCGGTGTTCCTTCTGTACCGAACCGATGTACGGCGATCCGGACTTCCGCCCCCCAGCGAGCGTCGTCGACGAGGTGGACGCGCTGTCGGACCGGGGCGTGAAGCACTTCCGCATCGGCCGCCAGGCGGACATCCTCGCCTACGGCGGCGACGGCGAGGCGCCGAACCCCGACGCCCTCCGGGAGCTGTACGGCGGCATCCGCGAGGTGGCCCCGGACCTGGAGACACTGCACCTGGACAACATGAACCCCATCACGGTCGTGAAGTGGCCGGAGAAGGCCCGCGAGGGGATACGGATCATCGCCGAGCACAACACGCCCGGCGACACCGCGGCGTTCGGGCTCGAATCCGCGGACCCGCTCGTCCAGGAGGAGAACAACCTGAACGTCACCGCCGATCAGTGTTTCGAGGCGGTCCGCATCGTCAACGAGGAGGCCGGCTGGCGCCCGGGAGAGGAACCCGGCGACGGCCCGAGTTTCGGCGACGACGCCCCGCGCCGACTCCCCAAACTCCTCCCCGGCATCAACCTGCTCCACGGGCTGAAAGGCGAGCGCCGCGAGACGTTCGAACACAACAAGCGGTTCCTCCAGCGCGTCCTCGACGAGGGGTACATGCTGCGGCGGATCAACATCCGGCAGGTGATGGCCTTCGAGGGCACCGACATGGCCGAGACCGGCGCCGACATCGCCAACGACCACAAACAGCTGTTCAAACAGTACAAGGAGGAGGTCCGCGAGGAGATAGACAACCCGATGCTCAAGCGCGTCGCGCCGCCCGGGACTATCCTTCCCGACGTCCACCTGGAGTACCACCAGGACGGGAAGACCTTCGGCCGACAGCTCGGGACCTACCCGCTGCTCGTCGCGATCCCGAGCGAGCGCGAACTCGGGCAAGTGCTCGACGTCGCCATCACCGACCACGGCTATCGCTCGGTCGGTGGCGTTCCCCACCCACTGGACCTTAACTCCGCGTCGATGGACGAACTGACGGCGATTCCGGGCATCGGCAAGAGCACCGCCGGCGACGTCGTCGTGAACCGACCTTATGACTCCGTCAGCGAGTTCGATGCGGACCTCGACCAGTTCGTCACCGTCCAGACGCCGGAAGGCGCCGACTAGTACCCGTAGCGTTTGTGCGCCTCGTCTATCGGGAGAATTTCGACCACGCGGACCTCGTTCGCCCCTCCGTCCACGAGATAGAACGCGGTATGAGTTCGACCGATGTGGAGACGAAACAGTTCCTCCCCGTCGACGACGAGTTTTTCCTTGTCGCCTTTCCCCTCCCCGGGATACGGACTCTCGGTCAGTTTCCGGAGGTTCTCCTTGCAGATCCGTTCGCTCTTCTCGTCCAGTGACCTGAGGTACGACACCGCGTCGTCGGAGAGGAGGACCTCATAACTCATCGAGCGAGGTCAACTCCTCGGCGTCCGCTTCGCGGACGTCGTCCGCACGCTGTGCGAGGTCGCGTCGCGCGTACGTCTGGATCAGTTCCTCGAGCAGTTCGTCGTACGTCTGTCCGGCGTCCTTGAGGTCGTGTAGCTCTCGCCACCGTTCCTCCGTGACCGGAATTCGCTTATCGGCACTCATTATCGTCACCTCCGTGGGAGTGGTCCGTCATCGGGTTTGAATGTCCGGACCCTATGTCCAATCCTTACAATTTGTGCAGTATTAACATTGCGTTGCGCCGAGCGTCCTCCAGAGAGCGAACGAGTCAGCGAACAGAAGGTACTTTTCGACCCCGCTCCACGTCCCCGTATGAGCAACGTCGAGGTGAGCGTCGTCCTCCCGGCCTACAACGAAGAGGCCACCATCGAGGGGACCGTCGAGGTGACGCTGTCGACGCTCGCCTCGTTCCTGCCGGCCGGGTCGTTCGAGGTCATCGTGGCCGAGGACGGCTGCGACGACCGGACACCGGAGATAGCGACGCGGCTGGCGGGTGAGGACGACCGGGTACGCCACATCCACTCCGACGAGCGGCTCGGGCGCGGCGGCGCGCTGGAGTACGCCTTCCACCGCGCCGAGGGGGAGACGCTGGCGTACTTCGACACGGACCTGGCGACGGACATGGACCACCTCGAAGAGCTGATCGAGTCGATTCGCTCGGGCGAGTACGACGTGGCGACGGGGTCGCGCTGGATGCCCGAGAAAACGGCCGACCGGCCGGCCAAGCGGGGCGTGCCCAGTCTGGGATTCAACACGCTCGTTCGCTTTTTCCTCCGGTCGGACCTGCGGGACCACCAGTGCGGGTTCAAGGCGTTCTCCCGCGAGGCCTTCGAGGCGCTGGACGACGACGTCCAGGACGAACACTGGTTCTGGGACACGGAGATGCTCGTGCGCGCACAGCGGACGGGTTTCCGTGTGAAGGAGTTCCCCGTCGACTGGGAGCCCAAGGGCGACACCAAAGTCGACCTCGTCCGTGACGTGTTCGGGATGGGGAGCCAGATTCTCCGGACCTGGTGGCAACTCTCGGTGAGTCCCCGGATAACGCGGAAGGTGAGCATGACGGCCGGGTCGCTGCTCGTCATCGCCGCGCTGGTGCTGGCGGTCACCGTCGTCTTCGACCCCTCGGCGGTGCTGGACGCCATCGGCGGGGCGGACGTCGGTATCGTCGCCGCCTCCGGGGTCGTCTACCTCCTCTCGTGGCCGCTGCGCGGGCTCCGGTATCGCGACATCCTCGACCGGCTCGGCCACGACGGCGACACCTGGTTCCTCACCGGCGCCATCTTCATCAGTCAGACGGGGAACCTCGTGTTCCCGGCCCGGCTCGGGGACGGCGTCCGTGCGTACGTCGTCAAGGCCCGCCGTTCGATCCCCTATCCGACCGGCTTCGCGTCGCTGGCCATCGAACGCGTCTTCGACCTGCTCGCCATCACAGTGCTGGCCGGGAGCGTCCTGGTCGGGCTCGTCCTGACGGGCGGCACCGAACAGATCGCCGAGGCCATCGCCGCCGACGTCCCGCCGGTCCAGGTCGGTGACGACACGCTCGACCCCGCTGCCGCGGCGCGGACGGCGCTCCAGGTCGCCGCTGCCGTCGGCGTCGCGGCCATCGCCGGCGTCGCCGTCATCGTCGTCAACGCCCGGCGCGAGAGCAACCTCGTCCATCGGGCCGTCACCGCCGTGAGCAACGACTCCTACGCGGCCTACGTCTCGGGCGTCATCGAGCAGTTCGTCGGCGACGTCGAGACCGTGGTGGGCGACCGCGGCGCCTTCTTCCGGGTCGGCGTCGGCAGCCTCCTCATCTGGGTCGTCGACGTGCTGACGGCCGTCGTTATCTTCGCGGCGTTCTCCGGTCCCGATACCCAGTGGGAGATCACCGCCTCCCTGGTCGCGGCGGCGTTCTTCGCGGTCAGCGTCGGGAACCTCGCGAAGATCCTTCCGCTATCCCCGGGTGGTATCGGACTCTACGAGGGGGCGTTTACGCTCATCGTCGTCGGGATGACGGGCGTCTCGGCCCCAGTCGCACTTGCGATCTCCATCGTCGACCACGCCGTCAAGAACGCCGTCACCATCCTCGGCGGCCTGGCGTCGATGACCTGGCTCAACGTCTCGCTGACGACGGCCGTCGAGGAGAGCCGGAACGCCAGCGACGTCGAGGCAGAACCCACGCCGCAGGACTGATACAGGAGCCAGTCGGCGCTCTCCCTTCCGGTGACCGGGAACGTACCAGATGCTATTTGAATGGGTGCGGTAACGAGTCACAAACCCGGTCGTCGGCCCGTGTGCGTGGCATTCGCACTACCGTACCAAAATCTTTAAATGCTTTTCGAACTCATTGTATTGGTACCAACCGGGCGCCCGGGTATATCGGCCGTCGTACGTCGGTATATTTTCAGGAACCTTCCTGCCCGGAGCGTCTGCCCCGTACAATGAGCGACGAGAACACCAGAACGCGAACGAGAGAACGCACGGACGAGACGGAGGAACAGCACACGTCGGCGGCCTGCCCCGAGTGTTCGGGGCACCTGATCGCCGACGAGGAACACGGCGAAACGGTCTGTGACGACTGCGGCCTCGTCGTCGACGAGGGCGAGATCGACCGCGGCCCGGAGTGGCGCGCCTTCGACTCCAGCGAGAAGGACAGCAAGTCGCGCGTCGGCGCCCCGACGACGAACATGATGCACGACAAGGGGCTGTCGACCAACATCGACTGGCGCGACAAGGACGCCTACGGCAACTCGCTGGGCGCCAAGCAGCGCCAGAAGATGCAGCGCCTCCGCAAGTGGAACGAGCGGTTCCGCACTCGAGACTCCAAGGAGCGTAACCTCAAGCAGGCCCTGGGCGAGATCGACCGAATGGCCAGTGCACTCGGTCTTCCCGAGAACGTCCGCGAGACCGCGTCGGTCATCTATCGCCGTGCGCTCGACGAGAACCTCCTGCCCGGCCGGTCGATCGAGGGCGTCTCGACGGCCTCCGTCTACGCCGCCGCGCGCCAGGCCGGCGTCCCGCGCTCGCTCGACGAGATCACCGACGTCTCCCGCGTCGAGAAGTCCGAGATCGCACGGACCTACCGCTACGTCGTCCGCGAACTCGGCCTGGAGGTCGCCCCGGCCGATCCCGAGAGCTACGTCCCACGCTTTGCCTCCTCGCTCGATATGTCCGACGAGGCCGAACATCGCGCCCGACAGCTGCTCCAGAACGCCAAGCAACAGGGCGTCCACTCCGGCAAGTCCCCCGTCGGTCTCGCCGCAGCGGCCGTCTACGCCGCCGCCTTGCTCACCAACGAGAAGACGACGCAGGCGGCCGTCAGCGAGGTCGCCGACATCTCGGAAGTGACCATCCGGAACCGCTACCACGAACTCCTCGAAGCCGAACAGGGGCTCCCTGCGGCCTGATCCGGGTTTCGACCACACCCGATTCCTCGCCGGTCTCTCACCGAAAGAATCACTCCTGATAACTGCGCAGTCACGCTTAATCCGGTCCGCATCGCTTTCTGTAGCATGGATCCAGACCCCAGCCCCGACGGGGGTGTCGAGATGACGTCGCCGTCGATGGACACGCTCGACGACGGCGAGCTCGGCGCCGCTATCGACGAGCTGCTGGCAGCGTCCGAGAACGTCTCCCAGAGCTCCCAGTCTATCAGCGACCTGGCCAACGACCAGTCGGAGAACATGCGCGAGGTCGCCGGCGAGGTGTCGAACCTCTCGGCGACGGTCGAGGAAGTCGCCTCCAGTGCGAGCCAGGTGAAAGCCGTCAGCGACCAGGCGCGACACCTCGCCGACGACGGGCGTGAGGCCGCCGACGACGCCATCGAAGCGATGGAGTCGGTCGACGACGCCAACACCGACGTCTCCCAGGACGTCCGCCAACTGCGCGACCGCATCGACGAGATCGACGAGATCGTCGAGGTTATCAACGACATCGCGGACCAGACGAACATGCTGGCGCTCAACGCCTCGATCGAGGCGGCCCGCGCCGGTGAGGCCGGCCAGGGGTTCGCCGTCGTCGCGGACGAAGTCAAGTCACTCGCCGAGGAGTCCCAGCAGAACGCCGCCGAGATCGAACAGCTGGTCTCGAACATCAAGTCCGACACGGACGACACCGTCGACAGCATCGAGCACGCCAACGACCAGGTCGAGGAGGGCATCGACCAGGTCGAGGACGCGGTCGGTATCCTCAAGGAGATCGACGAGGCGGTCCGCGAGGCCGCCCAGGGCGCCGAAGAGGTCGCCTCCGCGACGGACGAACAGGCGGCCTCCACCGAGGAGGTCGCGAGCATGATCGACATGACGGCCGAGAGCGCGGAGGAGGTGGCCGAAGAGATCGAACAGATCGCCGCCGCCAACGAGCAACAGGCCGCCAAGGTCAACGAGCTACAGAGCCTCATTCGGAGCCGGTAACACCGGATAACGCCGGATCACGCCTGGTCTCGCCACGCTGTCGTTACTCGTTCTCGCCGTCCATCAGTCGACCATCGACGAGACGAACAGCCGAAGGTTCGTCCCGAAGTTCGCGGCGAGCGCCCGCGGGAGCCGACGTCGTGCGCCGTCCAGGGCGTCGTCGAGCGCTTCGTCGGCAGCCTCGAACACGCCTCGTCCGTGGCCGAAGAGGATGCGCTCCGGCTCGATGTCAGCGAACACCTCCCGCGGCGGGAAGAGTCGGCTCCCGAGCATCACGCCCACGCGCTCGTCACCGACCGGGTAGCCCGAGCCCGACGAGAGCAGGTCCGGGACGATCAGCGTCCCGTCGGCCGGCCGGTACGCGACGACCGCCTGGTACAGCGAGAGCGGTTCGACGGCGGTCGTCTCGAACCCCGCTGGCCCAGGTACAGCGTCGGTCCACTCGACCGGCGCGTCGATCCGTTCTTCGACCCGGTCCATCCCGCGCGGGACGTGGACGGCGACGTCGTGGCGGTTCGCGAACGCGTCGGCGTCTCTCGCGTGGTAGTTCGAGAGGACCGCCACGCCGGCGACGTCGCCGTACTCGGCGAGCAGGTCGTCGACCCCCTGGGCGTCGACCGGGTCGACGAGCCAGAGGCCGTCGTCGGCGGCGATGGCGTGACTCGCGCGTTCTCCGGCCTCGTCGGGATGGGCGAGCCAGCCGATGCCGCCCGACCAGCGGTCGATGACCTCGAACCCCGTCGAGAGCGAGCGGTCGTACGCAGGCATCGGTCGGTGGCTCGAACGCCGACGAGTAAATCCCGTCGATGAGGGCAACTGGAGCACGGTGGCCGGGCCGACGCCGATGGGCCTCACGGATACCCCGTTCTCAGCCGAGGGAGAGCGGTGCTCGCTGAAGGCAAATTGATAAATCCCGGACGGGTGAAACCGTCGGCATGGACTTCGACTCGTTCGTTCTCTCGGCGGCGACGGGCGACATCTACGACGAGCCGGCAGCCCGTTCCCACGCCGATATCCTGGAGTACCGGATGGACCTGGCGACGGATCCGATAGACAAACTCGCCGAGTACGACGGTGAGCTCCCGCTGCTGGTGACCAACCGCGTGGAGTGGGAGGGCGGCGACGCCCCCGACACCGCGGACCGGCTGGACGCCCTGGAGACCGTCGTCGAGTACGACGCCGTCGAGGCCGTCGACGTCGAACTCGGGGCGCTCGTGGGTGAGGGAGCGTACAACGCCGACCGCGTCGTCGAGGCGGCGAGAGGGCTCGACACCACCGTTATCGTCTCGGCCCACGATTTCGAACGGACACCAAACCGCGAGAAAATCGAGGAGTGGCTCACCCGGGCCTGCAAACACGGCGATGTCGGCAAGGTGGCCACCACCGCGAACGAACCCACCGACGTCCTGGCCTTGCTCTCCGCCACGGAGGCCAAGACCAGCCGCGGCCACGCCGTCGCGACGATGGCCATGGGTGAGGCAGGTCGCCACTCCCGCGCCGTCGCGCCGCTGTACGGCTCGAAGATCGGGTACGCTCCCGTCCGCCCCGAAAACGCCACGGCGCCAGGCCAGTACGACCTGGAGACGCTCCGGGAACTGATCGACCAGCTCAAGAGCAGGGAGTAGTTTGGAGACTGAGCGATTTCGGGCCGGTTGCGGAGCGGTTGTAGTCGCGTCAAGCATACGGCGCGCGAAGCGCGCCGTTTCCCCCGAACTCGCCGGAGGCGAGTTCGGCCTTTTTTCATCGACGTTTTTTGTGGGGGGTTGAGCGCTCGCCGGAGGCGAGCGCGATGCCCCCCACGAAAAAAGGTCGGTGCGGAAGATTAACGTACGTCGGAACGCGATTGAGCCACTACGGTGGCTGAAACCAAGCGAAGGCGGCCCTGGCTGGCCGCTGCACTGGCGTTACTCTCTCCCGGTCTCGGACACGTCTATCTCCGCGAGTGGCTTCGGGCCGTCGTCTGGTTCGGACTGATGTTCGCGGCGACGGAACTTCTGGTACCCGTGCCCCCCATGCCGGCAGAGGTGACCGTGACGTCTGTCCTCGAAGCCTCGCGGATGGCGGCCGATCAGGTAGATGCTCCCAGCCGACTCGCGCTCTTTGCGATAACCGCGCTCTCGATGGCCGACGCCTACTGGATCGCGACCCGGGGAAACCAGCAGGCGGCGACCGAAGAGGGCGTCTCCTGTCCCCACTGCGGCCGCGAGGTCGACGAGGACCTGGAGTTCTGTCACTGGTGCACGACGCGCCTCGAACCCCTGGAGTGACTGACGGAGCGACGTCCCGACCGAAGGCCTTCGACTGACTGTTCCCCCTTAGTCGACTGCTAACCTCTGATTATCGTTCGTGGTATCTCGATACGGCGATCGTTCCCACTGTTATCCACGGAAATTCGCTCGCCGTCCGATGATCCAGCATCGACCCACGACAGCCCGGTGCGGTCCGAGTATCGATCCTGAGTATGGGGCACAACGGCTATTTCGGTTCTCAGCAAAGAGCCAGGCGTGCTCCAGTTCCCAGTCGATGCTCCGGGATATCTCCTCCACCTCCTCGGGCTGGTGGTGACCGCCGGCGTCTCGATTGCGGTGGCACGCTGGGTCTCCAGACAGTCCGACGAGGGCGCCGCGCGGACGATGGTCCTGCTGCTCCGGATCCACGCGACGATGGCGGCGCTCGTCGCCGTCCAGCTGCTCGTCTCGTCGGCGGCCGTCGAGGAACTGCTCGTGGGGACCTGGCACGGGCTGTTTCCCGCGACCGCGCCCGTCTGGCTCGCCTTCGCGATATACTACACCGGTCGAGACCACTGGATGACGGCGCGGGTCCGGCTCGTTCTCTGGCTGGGCGGCGTCGTCCCGTTCGTCCTCTCGGTGACCGACCCGGTCCACGGACTGATGTTCACCGACTGGACGGTGCAGACCGAACCGTTCACGTTCCGCTACGCGGCAGTCACGCCGCTCAACGAATCCTTCCTGGTGCTGACCACGCTGGGCATACTCACCGGATTTGCACTCCTCATCCGGTTGTCGGTGTTCTCTCGGCGGTCGTCGCGCTGGCAGTCGGTGGCCCTGCTGGCGGGCTTACCCGTCATCCTCCTGCTTGCCATGCTCGCGTACACGCCGTTCGCTCCGGTCCGTAACTTCCCCTACGGCATCTTCGGTTCGGGCGTCTTCGGCGTCCTCGTCGCGGGGTCGCTGTACCGGACACGCCTGTTCGCGGTGGCGCCGCTGGCCCGGGATTCCCTCTTCGACTCCGTCGACGACGCAGTGATCGTCGTGAACACGGACAGGCGCCTCGTCGACTACAACGCTCGCGCACTCGCCCTCTTTCCCTCGCTCGACGGCAGGATCGGGCGTCCGCTCGACGACGTCTGTCCGGTCCTGGTCGGGTCCGCCGACTGGACGCCCGACGCCAGCGACCACGGCGTCGGCGAGTCGATCTCGCCGTTCGTCGGTGCAGTCCGTCGATCCGTCGACGGCGAGACGCGCAGTTTCAACGTCACGACCTCCGAGATATCCCGCGGCGGGCGTCGATACGGATACGGTCTCATCGTCAGCGACGTCACGACCCTGGTCGAGTACTCCACCGAACTCGAACGGAAGACCGAACGACTCGAACAGTTCGCGTCCGTGCTCTCCCACGACCTCCGGAATCCGGTTTCGGTCGCGATGGGTCGGATCGAACTCGAACGGGAGGACGGCGACAGCGAACACCTCCGAAAATCGAGGGAGGCGCTGGACCGCATCGACACGACCATCGACGACCTGCTGAGGCTCGCCCGGAACGGCGACGCAGTGTCGGACTCGGCTCCCGTCTCGCTCCGGGGCGTCGCCGCCGACGCCTGGGAGACGTCCGACACCGGCGACGCGACCCTGTCGGTCGAGGTCGACGACCAGTATCGAGTGCTCGCCGACCGTTCCCGACTCAGAACCCTGCTGGAGAACCTCTTCCGCAACGCGGCCGACCACGGCGGCCACCGCGTCACCGTCGGTCGCGTCGGTGCGGGGGCGAACGTCGGCCCGGGATCGGGCTTCTTCGTCGCGGACGACGGCCCCGGCATCCCGGAAGACGAACGCGACGCCGTCTTCGAGTACGGGTACTCCACGGTCGACGAGGGCACCGGATTCGGGCTCGCCATCGTCCAGTCCATCGCCGACGCCCACGACTGGTCGCTCGCTATCACCGAGAGCAGTGACAGCGGCGCCAGGTTCGAGGTGACCGGCGTCGCGACGTCAGAAGCAGACGTCGGCTCGACGACAGAACCCGCCGCCTGAGCCAGTAGGAACACCGACTGAGGCGTGTCGTCAGGCAGCGGAACGGGACCCCTCGCGTTCGGACGAGGACAGATGACCCAGGCGATTGGGGTTCGCTCGCCATCCCTACCTGGGGTAAAAACCGCTGTGCAGTTCTCAGACGGGGAACCGCTACTTTTCGATGATCGACTCTTCGACGGCCTCACCGAAGTGCCGTGCGGCGTCCTCGAGGTAGACGAGGATTTCGTCGCCGGATTCGAGGTCGGTGACGGCCTTGCGCCCGTCGCGGGTCCGGATCTTGATGGTCTCGGCGTTCTGGAGGAGCGTCTCGATGCGGTCCCCGCCCTCCGTCTCTGCCTGGACGCGGAACATCGGGCGCTTCTCTATCTTGGCGCGGCCGACGATGGCCTCGCGGGTGTTGCCGTTCGCGTCGACGACCTGGACCTCGTCGCCGCTCTGGAGTTCGGAGAGGTACTTCGTGCCGCCATCGGGCGTGCGGACGTAGGCGTGAACCGCGCCGGCGTTGACGCGGAAGGGGCGGGAGGCGACGTAGGGGGACTCGGCGGTCTCGGCGTGGACGAAGAAGAGCCCGCGGGCCATCGAGCCGACGAGCATCCCCTCGTCGTGTTCCATGAGATTGCCGGTGTCGATACAGACGCGGTCGGCCGACCCGGTCTGCTCGACGTCGGTGACCTCGGCCCACTGCATGTCCAGGGTCTCGCGGCCCATCTCGTCGCGGACCTCGACGGTGCGGCGGATTTCGTCGGGGTCGTCAGAGTCGAGGAGGACGCCGTCGGCGCCGAGTTCGAGCGTCTCGTAGGCGGTGCGGGCGTCTTCGGCGGTCTGGACGCCCGTGACGAGCTCGGTGTCGTCGCCGACGCGGGCGATGAGGTTCTCCAGGGGGATGATCTGCCAGTCGTCGCCGATGACGATGGTGAACTCGGACTCGTCGGCGACGGCCTCGGCGAACTCCTCGTACTCTTTGCCGCGGATCCGGACGTAGCCGCCCTGCGGCCTGGCGCTGTCCTGGCGGAGCGCCGAGAGGTCGGCCGAGCCCGAGAAGTCGTTGGGCAGGTCGACGGTCCCGTCGCCCTCGCCGTCCTTGCCGACGATGGTGGCGTCGGCATCGACGTCGGCGGCCTCGGCGTCCATCACGTGGACGTCGTCGCTGGAGAACGCGGCCACGTTGACTTCGCCCAGGTCGCGCACGCGGTCGACGTCGACCTCGTCGACGAGGACCCAGTCGACGCCGGCCTCCAGGCCGGCGGTGATGCGTCGCTTCCTGGCCTCCCAGTCGCCGACAGAGCTGTCGGCCTTGAGCCACACGGATCGTGTCATAGCACCACGTCTGCAGCGGCGGGGCTTGAACGTGGCGGATCCTCGAACCTAGCAGACGTGCCAGCCGCCGTCGACGTGGAGGAGTTCGCCGGTGGTGTAGCCCGCGGCGTCGCTGGCGAGGTAGCAGATGACCGGCGCGACGTCCGCTGGCGTCCCGGCCCGTCCCATCGGGATATCCTTGAGAAATCCGTCCGAGTCGACGGACTCCTGGGCCTCCTCGGTCCATCCCTCGAGAAACTCGGTCGCGATCTGCCCGGGTGCGACGGCGTTGACCCGGACGCCCGTCTCGGCCAGGTCGAGGGCGGCGCCGCGGGTGAGCATCCGGACCGCGCCCTTGGTCGCGTCGTAGCCCACCTGGCCGTACTGGGCGTACGTCGAGCTGATCGAGGCGGTGTTGACGATACAGCCCGGTTCGTCCCGGTCGAGCATGTCGTTGGCGGCGACCTGGGTTCCGAGCATGACGCCCCGGGCGTTGACGCGCAACATCGCGTCGAAGTCGTCGACGTCGAGGTCCCTGATCCCGCCGCCGGCGAACAGGGCGGCGTTGTTGACCATCACGTCGACGCCGCCGAGTTCGCGGGCGGCCGCGACGACGCTCTCGACGTCGTCCGGGTCCGAGACGTCGGTCTCCACGTACTCCGCAGTCCCACCGCGCTCGCGGATCAGTTCGTGGGTCGCCACCTCCGCGTCGAGGTCCTTCGGGGCTTCGCGTATGTCGGCGACGACGACGGTGGCGCCCGCCTCGCCGAAGGCGACGGCCGTCGCCCGCCCGATGCCGGAACTCCCGCCGGTCACGATCACCGTCTCCCCGTCGAAGTCGAAGGTCGCGTCTCCCATGGCCGAGAACACGGCGGTCGATACCAAAACGGTGGTGCACGGTCGGGCGGTCGGCGAACGCCACTGTACCACCGATAGACTCGGCCGCCGACCGACGTACCCTCTCTTTGATATCAGGCGTAATAATTACGGTGCTGGTCACACTGGCTAGCGGTAGATGCCAGATTGCACGGTGTTCGCCGTGGCCAGTGCCAAGGGGGGCGTCGGTAAGACGACGACCAGTATCAATCTTGGAACTGCACTCGCCGCCCGAAACCTCGACGTCGTCGTCGTGGAACTGGACCTGGCGATGGCGAACGTCGTGGACTTCCTCGCACTCGATTTCGACGACGAGGCCGACCCGTCGATGCACGACGTGCTCGCTGGCGACGTCCCGGTCACAGCGGCCCTCTACGACGCCCCCGGCGGCGCGACGGTCGCCCCGAGCGGCACCGCGCTCGACGCACTCGGCGCTATCGACATGAACCACCTCCCGGACGCCATCGAGACGCTCCGGGACCGCTTCGACGTCGTCGTCCTCGACACCGGCGCGGGCGTCAACAGCGCGACGACGACGGCCGTCTCGGTGGCCGATAGGACGATCCTCGTCTCCACGCCGCGGGTCGCCTCCGTCAGGGACACGGAGAAGACACGTACCATCGTCGAGAAGCGTGGCGGCGAGGTCGCCGGTCTCGTGCTCACACAGGACGGAACCGGATCCTCGCCCGGGTCGGACCGCCTCGCCGGTTTTCTGGAGGTCCCCCTCCTCTGCAAGGTGCCCCAGGACGCGTCTATCCACGAGTCACAGGATGCCGGCGTGCCGGTGGTCGAACGGCTCCCCGAGAGCGACGCGGCCCGGGCCTACGTCGACGGCGCGGCGTCACTCGCCGAATCGCGACTCGAATCCGACGAACCCGAGGGAACGGCAGCTGTGGAGTCCGAGACGTCGGCCGACGAATTCGTCGCGGTCAACGAGCCTACTACCGAGACCACACCGACCGGATCGGACGCCGGGCACGAGCCGACGAGAGCACCCGACGAACCGGCGACGCCACCGCCGTCGAAGGAGACGCTGGAGGCCGACGGGTGGACGTTCCCCGGCGCTGGCGACACCGAGACCGCCGACGAACACGATCGCACGGAAATCGACGTCGTGACTCGCGACCGAGGGAACCGAGCCGTCCGCTCGCTCACGTCGGACGGCGGCGACGCGTCGATACTCGACGTGGAGTCGGCGGACCGGTCGACCGATGGCGCCGACTCCGCCGGGAACGACGCCACGGGGTCAACCGACTCACCAGCGTCGGACGAATCAGACGCCGAGAATCGGGGAGACGCGGACGACGCCGATGCCAACGCGGACGACGAATCCCCGGACTCGCTGGCCGGCCGGGTCACGGCACTCCTTCGCCGCTCCGGGTAGCGCGCGGACGCCAACGTTTACAGTCACCTCTCGAGTACGAGGTTGAAATGACGGGGTTCGACGCCGTCTGCTTCGACCTCGACGGAACGCTTTGTGTGTCCGATCAGGACCCAGCGGAGCTTCTCGACGCTGCCTTCGCGCGCGCCGACACTGATTCGTTGTTCTCGGTCGCCGACGTCGCCGCGGTAGACCCGGCGGACCTTCCACCGGCCGATTCCGACGTCGAGTTCCAGCGCTTGCTCTTCGGTGCGTCGGCCGAACGTGCAGGAGCCGATCCATCAGCGGCGACCATCACGGCTGTCGCCGAGGCGTACGTGGAAGCCCTCGATCCTACCGCCGTGTCGTTTCGCGAGGGCGCCCGAGACGTTCTGGAGTACGCTCGGGAACGATACGACCTCGCCCTCGTGACCAACGGCGGCCGGGAGACTCAGCGGGCGAAGCAGGCCGCGCTGGGCATCACGGACCACTTCGACGTCGAAGTGTACTGCGACCCTTCGGCGGGCGTCGTCCCGAAACCCGACCCGGTCCCGTTCCGGACGGCGCTCGACGAACTCGGCGTGCGCGCGGACGCGACACTCAAGGTGGGCGACTCACACGTGGCCGACGTCGTCGGTGCCCACAATGCCGGGATGGCGTCGGCCTGGGTACCGCGGCGGGAGTTCCCGTCTGCGGAACTACCGAGCGATCCGGACCCGGCCCCGACCCACCGGCTCGACTCGATGACTGACCTGCACGGCGTCATCTAGAAACAGTCGCTGGAGAGACGGAGAATGGAACGGAGCGGTCGATATCGGTGATGCGAGTGAAGCGAGCGGTGGCGCGATTCTCTCAGGCTTCCACGGCGAGGCCGACCTCGCGCAGCGCGTCGGCGGCCTCCGCGTCGTCGTGGACGACCTTGGAGACGGCGCGGGTGATCTGGCCGGGCTCCTCGTGCTGGAAGATAGAGCGGCCCATCGAGACGCCGGCGCCGCCGGCGTCCATCGCTCCGCGGACCATGTCGAGGGTCTCCTCGTCCGTGCCGCGCGAGCCGCCGGCGATGACGACCGGGAGCGACGTCGACTCGACGACGCGCTCGAACGTCTCCGGCGAGCCGCTGTAGGCGGTCTTGACGACGTCGGCGCCGAGTTCCTCGCCGAGGCGGACGGCGTGGCCAAGGTCCTCGGCGAACAGTTCGGGGTCGTCGTTGCGGACGTCGTGGCCGCGCGCGTACGTCATCGCGAGCACGGGGAGGCCGTAGCGTTCGGCGGCGCTGGTGACCTCCGAGAGGCCCGTTATCTGGTCGGGTTCGTGGTCGGAGCCGACGTTGATGTGGAAGGAAACGGCGTCGGCGCCGGCGCGGATGGCGTCCTCGACGGTGCCGGTCGGGCGCTTGTCGGCCTCGTCGGGACCGATGGTCGTCGAGCCGTTCAGGTGGACGATGTAGCCCGCGCCGCCGAGGTTGGGATGGACGCGACCCGCGACGCCGCGCTGTGTGAGGACGGCGTCGGCGCCCCCGTCGGTGATGTCCGAAACTGTCGATTCGAGGTCCACGAGACCGTCCACGGCGCCCATCGTGACGCCGTGGTCCATCGGGACGACGAGGTACTTCCCGTCTGTCCCGATCCGGTCGAGTCGTGCAGCTTTGCCAGCAGTCATGTTGTGATAGAGTGTGGCAAGTACGACTATTTGCCTTCCGGTTGCGGTCGATTCTGTGCCCCGCGGAGCGCGCCGCCTTTGAGTTCCCGCGCCTTTGTTTCGAGTCGTTCCGCCACGTCCGCGACGTCGTCGCCGTTCTCGTGGCCCTCGGCGATGATATCCACCAGTGCACTTCCGACGATGATGCCGTCCGCGCCCGCCGAGACGATGCGCTCGGCGTGGTCGCCGGTCTTGATACCGAAGCCGACGGCCTTCGGGACGTCCCACTGGGCGAGTCGGGCCAGCGACTGCTCGGTGTGGTCCGAGACGTCGTCGCGCACGCCCGTCACGCCCAGGCGGGCCTGAACGTAGACGTAGCCAGAGACGTGCTCCATCATCCGTTCGAGGCGCTCGCCCTCGGTCGTCGGCGCGACGATGAACACGAGGTCGAGGCCGAACTCGTCGCACGCCTCCCGGAGTGGTCCTGCCTCTTCCGCTGGCAGGTCCGGAACGACGAAGCCCTCGATGCCGACGTCGGCCGCTCGCTCGACGAACGGGCGTGGTCCCTCCTCCGTACCGTACTGGTAGATGAGGTTGTAGTAGGTCATACAGACCAGCGGGACGTCGACGTCCAGGTCTTCGACGAACTCGAAGAACCGCTCGGGCGTCATCCCCGCTTCGAGCGACCGGACGACGGCCTCCTGGATGGTCGGTCCCTCGGCGATGGGCTCCGAGAACGGGAGGCCGAGTTCGATGACGTCCGCGCCGCCGCGAGCCAGCGCCTCGACGTACTCGATGGACGAGTCGTAGTCCGGGTCGCCCGCCGCGAGGTAGGGGACGAAGGCGGGTTCGTCGGCGAACACGGCTTCCAGACTCATAGCCCACCTCCGACTTCGCGGAACACGGAAAGATCGGGTGCCGAGTCCAGGTCGCGCTTCGACGTCTCTTCGATCACGGTTTCGAGGTCCTTGTCACCGCGACCGGAGACGTTGACGACCACCGACTCCCCGAGGTCGTCGTGGTGTTCGTGGAGGAAGCCGAGCGCGTGACTCGACTCCAGCGCGGGGATGATCCCCTCCTCCTGCGAGAGGCGGTGGAAGGCGTCGAGCGCCGCGTCGTCGTCGACGTTGACCGCCTGGACTCGCTCCTCGTCGACGAGGTGGGCGAGTTCCGGCCCGACGCCGGCGTAGTCCAGCCCCGCGGAGACGCTGTGGGACTCCATGATCTGGCCGTGGGAGTCCTGGAGGAGTTTGGTGCGCGCGCCGTGGAGGACCCCCTCGTCGCCGGTCGACAGCGACGCGGAGTTGGGGGCCACGCCCTTCTCTTCGTCCACCGAGAGCGAGGAGCCGCCGGCCTCGACGGCGTACAGGCCGACGTTTTCATCCTCGACGAAGTTCGCGAACGTGCCCATGGTGTTCGACCCACCGCCGGCGCAGGCCAGCACCGAATCGGGGAGGCCGCCTATCTTCTCCCGGGCCTGCTCGCGGGCCTCCTCGCTGATGACGGCCTGGAAGTCCCGGACCATCGCCGGGAAGGGCGCCGGGCCGACGACGCTCCCGATGACGTAGTGGGTCGTCTCGACAGTGGTCGCCCAGTCCCGCATCGTCTCGGAGATGGCCTCCTTGAGCGTGCCGCGCCCAGTCGTCACGGGGTTCACCTCGGCGCCGTTGATCCGCATCCGGAAGACGTTGGGTCGCTGGCGGGCTATGTCGGTCTCGCCCATGTATATCTCGCAGGGCATCCCGAGGTGGGCACAGGCCATCGCCGTCGCGGTGCCGTGCTGGCCAGCGCCAGTTTCGGCGATGATCCGCTCTTTGCCCATGTACTTCGCCAGCAAGACCTGTCCGAGCGCGTTGTTGAGCTTGTGGGCGCCGCCGTGGACCAGGTCCTCGCGCTTCAGATAGACGTCGGTGTCGTAGCGCTCCGAGAGCTGTTCGGCGTACTGCAGCGGCGTCGGGCGTCCGCCGAAGTCCGCGAGGCGCTCGCGGAACTCGTCCATAAAGCCGTCCTCGTTGTCGAGCACGTACCGCTCGTACGCGTCGGTCAGTTCCTCGATGGCGGGCATCAGCGCCTCTGGGACGTACTGGCCGCCGTAGTCGCCGAAGGTGGATTCGCTACTCATGTCGATTGCTCCGTCGTCGTCAGTTCGCGCGTGTTCTCGGTCACGTCGCCACCGTCGGACTCGCTCCGCTCGTCCGACGAGCCTCCGGTCGCTTTGCTCCCGGAGATGCCCATGATCGCCGACCCGACGAGCAGGGCGTCGGCGCCGGCCGCGCGCATGCGCGCGACGTCGTCGGGCGAAGCTATGCCGCTCTCCGCAATCAGGCTGACGTTCTCGGGGACCGACGGGGCGACGTCCTCGAACGTTCCGAGGTCGACGTCGAGTTCGGCGAGGTCGCGGTTGTTCACGCCGATAATCTCCGCGCCCGCGTCGAGGGCTTCCTCGACTTCCGCTGCGGTGTGGGTCTCGACGAGCACCTGGAAGCCCCGCTCGCGCGCGGCGTCGAGCAGGTCCGCCAGGTCGTCGGTGCCGTCCTCCTGCAGAAACCGAACGATCAGCAGAACGACGTCGGCCTCGACGACGTCGAGTTGCTCCTCGTGGAGCACGAAGTCCTTCCGCAGGATTGGGACGTCGACGGCCTCGCGCACGCGTTCGAGCGTCTCCGGCGACCCGCCGAAGTGCTCGGGTTCGGTCAGTACCGACAGGGCCGCGGCGCCGCCCGCGACCATCTGCTCGGCGAGTTCGACCGGGTCGTCGGTCCGCTCGCCGTCCGTCGTCGGGCTCGTCGGTTTCACCTCGGCGATGATCGGCACCCGTCCGTCCGCCTCGGCGGCCTCGAACGCCGCCGGAAGCGACTGCGCGTCGACGGAGCGCCGACCCTCGGCGCCGCCCCGCTCGCGGGCCGCGTCGAGTATCGACTGCACCGCCGGTGCTATCTTACCCTCACTGGAGTTCATTACCGAACACTAACGTACAGATATGTACATAAGGGTTGCGACACCGCGCCGGACGAACTGCGCTGGCGAACGCCTCTGGGAACACGCAAATCTTGAAGGTCCACGGTCCCGACCCGATACTATGGAAGACGCGGGGATCTACGCGCGCGAGTCGGCGTATCTCGACCGGTTCGTCCAGATCGGTGCGGCAGGCGAGAAGGTCATCAGCTGTTCGTTTCCCGTCACGCCCGACGAGGACGCCACGGACGACCACCCGGTGCTCGAGCGGATCGACGCCTATCTCCAGGGCGCCGAGGACAGCTTCGCCGACGCCCAGATCGGACTCACGGTGCCGACTGACTACCGCAACGTGCTCGAAGCGGTGCGCGAGATCCCGTACGGCGAGCAGGGGAGCGTCCAGCAGGTCGCGCAGATGGCCGCCGGCCTCGACCCGAACGAGGACGAGGACCTGACGACGGTCCGCGAGGCGCTGGCGGCGAACCCGATTCCGCTACTTATCCCCGACCACCGCGTCCGGGACGGGCCGAGCGGCGCACCACCGGAAGTCGAACAGAAACTGCGGTCCCTGGAAGACCTCTGAGTAACGTGCGGACGGTCGCTTTCTATCGGGGTCGCGACTGACTCCGCTGGTAGAGGTACAGCACGAACGCGGCGAGCAGCGCGACCGTCCCGAGCAGCGACACGGCGGCGTTGACGGGGACGACGCCGAGCGTCGCCAGCCCCTCGTAGCCGATGGTGAGGCCCGCGACCAGGAAGGCAGCGCCGGTCACGACGGCGAGCTGGTCAGTCTCTCGCTGCTCCCTCGCCCGCTGAATCACGTAGACGGACGCCGGAACCACCAGTGCCGCGAGCAGCAGGTCGGCGGCCGCGGTTGCGAGGTCACTCCCCGTGACGTACTGGACGAGGAACAGCGCGAGATAGACGACGAGGGCGGCCAGGATGATTCGTCGTTGCGTCGGCGTCTCGATGTCGAAAGGGTCGGCCATTGCCGGGTGGTGGGGACGGCCCGTGTTAAACGTGTTCAGCGCCCCGGCCGACGCCGAGGCCCTCGTGGACGACCAGTTCCAGCGCGTTGACGAGGTAGTGGGCCACGACGACGACGAGCAGGCTCTCGGTGAGGACGAACCCCGCCGCGAGCACGAATCCGAGCGTCCCCGTCACGACGACGCCGACGCGACCCTGTGCGCCGTGGGCGACGCCGAAGGCGAGCGACGAGACGACGGCGGGCAGCCACGGCGAGATGCCGAAGCCGGCCGCGACGGCGCCGACGGCGGCCGCCCGGAAGATGAACTCCTCGACGAACGCGATTGTCGGAAGCACCACCCCCAGCAGGAGTAGCCAGCCGCCGAGCGAGTCGGGAGCGAGCATCGCCCGGAGGGACTCGTCGTAGCCCGCGCCCGCCACTTCGGCCACGCGCCCGGCCGCCTCGTTCCCCAGCCAGAGGACGATTCCGAAGGCGACGCCCGCTGCGACCCCGAGGCCGCCCGCGGCGAGCGGTGTCGGGCCGACGCCGAGCCCCGCGAGCGGTATTCGAAAGTAGACCGCGCCGCCGGCGAGCAGGGCACCGAAGACGCCCTGCGTGAAGACGACGTTCGCGAGCAGCGCCCCGGTCGAGAGGTCGTGGGGGTCGACGTCCGCCCGCCTCGCGCTCGCGTCTGCCGGCCACCCGCGCTCACCCGGTCGGTCGAATCGTGGGATGACCGGGTCCGTCTCGGCGTCGCGCCGGGACCGCGTATCTCCGAAGGGACGGGAGCTGGTGGCGTGTGAGACGGCGGTGCGGTCGCTGACGACGGTCTGTGAGAGGCGCGCGAGAATAAGTAACAGCGTCACGACGACGCCGGTGAGGCCGACGAATGCGGCCCACCTGGTCACGATTCTACTGCGGGCTGGGACTACCGCCGCCGACTTCCCGCTGTTCGAGGGCCTTGCCCGTGATGGACTTGAGCCGGTCGACCAGCGAGTCCTTCTCGGGTTCGCCGGCGAGCGCGACGTCGAGGACCTCGCTGATGTGCGAGACCGGGATGATCTCGATCTGGTCCTCGTACTCCTCTTCGATCATCACGTCCTGTTCGTTCGCCTTGGGGATGATGACCGTGTCGAGGCCGGACTTGGCCGCTGCCTCGATCTTGTGGGTGACGCCGCCGACCGGCAGCACGTCGCCCCGGACCGACAGGGAGCCGGTCATGGCGAGGTGCTGTTCGATCGGGATGTCCTCCAGGGCGCTGATGACGGCGGTCGCCACCGTGATGGAGGCGGAGTCGCCGTCGACGCCGCCTTCACCGGCCTGGACGAACTGGATGTGGATGTCCTTCTCCGAGATGTCCTCGTCGGAGAACTTCTTGATGATCGCCGAGACGTTCTGGACGGCCTCTTCGGCCATCTCCTTGAGCTGCCCGGTAGCGATGACCTGTCCTGGCCCCTGTGACGGGGCGACTTCGGCCATGACGGGGAGGACGATGCCGCTGTCCTCGCCCATGACGGCGAGTCCGTTGACGCGTCCGATGACGTCGCCCTGGTTGACCGTGAGCTCGTAGTCCTTGCGGCGCTCGATGTAGTCGTCGGCGAGCTGTTGCTCGATGGAGCGACTGCGGCTCTTGGCCTGCAGGACGTCGTCGCGAGTGGTCATCTCCTGGTCCTCGGCGCGGGCGATGTCGCCAGCGACGCGGACGAGGCCGCCGAGTTCGCGCAGCTTGAGGGTCAGGTGACCCTTCCGGCCGGCGCGGCGGCGCGCTTCGAGGATGACCTCCTCGATGGCGTCCCGGGTGAAGTGCGGGAGCCGCCCGTCCTTCTCGACCTCCTGGGCGATGAAGCGGGCGAGCTTGCGGCGCATCTCGGGGGTGTCCTCGATGGTGTCGTCCATGTACACCTCGTAGCCGTACCCCTTGATACGGGAGCGTAGCGCGGGGTGCATGTTCTCCATGGCGTCGAGGTTCCCCGCCGCGACCATCGTGAAGTCACAGGGGACGGGCTCGGTCTGGACCATCGCGCCCGAGGAGCGCTCGGACTGGCCCGTGATGGAGAACTCGCCCTCCTGGATGGCCGTCATCAGCTTCTGCTGGCTGCGGACGTCGAGCGTGTTGATCTCGTCGATGAACAGCACGCCCTTGTTGGCCTCGTGGATGTTGCCCGACTCCACGCGGTCGTGGCTCGGGGTCTCCATCCCGCCGGACTGGAACGGGTCGTGGCGAACGTCGCCCAGCAGCGCACCGGCGTGGGCGCCCGTGGCGTCCTTGAACGGCGCCGTCTGCTGGTTCGCGGTGTTGATCAGCAGGTTCGGGATCATCGCGTCGTTGCCGCGCGACCCGTAGCGGAAGGCGAGGTAGATGACGCCAGCCGCGAGGATGCCCAGCAGGATCTGCTGGACGATGATCAGCGCGTAGCCGATGACGATGGCGATGATGATCCACATCAGGAAGGTCCGCATCTGGTTGCGCTTGCGGGCCTCCTCCTTGTGGGCGTCGACGATCTGTTCGCCCTTGCCCGCGGGGACGGTGCGGACCTTCGGCTCGTTGCCGTCGTCGGGGTTGTGGTAGACGAGAACGTCCTGCAGTTCTTCTTTCGGCAGCAGCTGACTCATCGCTTTGGCCAGCATCGACTTGCCCGTCCCGGGCGAGCCGATCATCATGACGTGCCGGCGTTGCTTGGCGGCCTTCTTGATGACGTCACGGGCGTGGTCCTGCCCGATGACCTGGTCGACGAGGCGGTCGGGAACCTCGATGTCTTCGGTGGACTCGACCTCGAGTCCACCGAGGACGCCGGCCTCCTCGGCCTCGTCGAACGTCGCTTCGCCTTCGAGTTCGACTTCGCTCCCCAGGTCGGGCTGGTCGCCCGGCTCGGGGGCGTCGTCGCCCTCGTCGGCGAAGCCGTCGTCCGCCGTCGCCCGGTCCTCCTCGTCCGGGACGACGACGTCGCTACCGGACTCCTCGTCCGGCGTGGGCTCGGTCACCTCCCGCTCGGAGTCGGGAGTGTCGTCAGTGTCTCTATTGTCGCTCATAGAACGGTTGCTAACATCGGATCGGAAGGACTGTCCACTGATATACTTTCTCCCCTCGCGCCGCTCCGAATGGGTTGCATAACCGCCGTACTCCGGCCCAACGACCGTCTCGGTGGGCGCCTGCCGAAACACTCGTCGCCTTTTTTAGACGCGGCGCCGGAGGGGGAGTATGCGCGGCTTCTACATCGGACGCTTCCAGCCGTACCACAACGGCCATCACACGATGGTCTCGACCATCGCCGACGAGGTGGACGAACTCGTCCTCGGCATCGGGAGCGCCGGCGACTCCCACTCTGCCCACGACCCGTTCACTGCAGGCGAGCGCATCATGATGATCACCAAGGCCGTCCGCGAGTACGAGCGCGAACACGACCTCGTGACCTACGTCGTCCCTATCGAGGACCTGAACCGCAACTCCGTCTGGGTGAGCCACGTCCAGAGTATGAGCCCGAGCTTCGAGGTCGCCTACTCGAACAACCCCCTCGTCGTCCAGCTGTTCGAGGAGGCCGGCATCGAGGTCCGCCAGTCGAGCATGTTCGAGCGCGACCGCCTGGAGGGTAGCGACATCCGCCAGCGGATGATCGACGGCGAGACCTGGCGGGACCGGGTCCCGGACGCCGTCGTCGAGACCATCGAGGAGATAAACGGCATCCAGCGCCTCCGCACGGTCGCCGAGGACGACGTCGTCGAGCGCTGGGAGGCCAAGAACGGTTCTGGCGGCGAGAGCGCGCGACGCGACGACGACTGAGCGATGATCACGCTCAGCTCCGACTTCGGGTCGCCGTATCCCGCGGCGATGAAGGGAGTCATTCTCCGGCAATCCGACGCCCGCCTCGTCGACGTGGCCCACGACTTCCCCCGGCAGGACGTTCGCGCGGCCGCGTTCTGGCTCCGCGAGGTGCTCCCGCACTTCCCGCCCGCGGTCCACCTCGTCGTGGTCGACCCGGGCGTCGGCACCGACCGGGACGCTATCGTCGTCCGCGCGGGCGACCACGCGCTCGTCGGCCCGGACAACGGCGTGCTCATCCCGGCCGCACGGGCGCTCGCGAACGGACCCGATTACGACGACTTGGACGTCTTCCGAATCACCGTGGACGACCCCGAGAGCAGCACGTTCCACGGCCGGGACGTGTTCGCACCGGCCGCAGCTACCGTCCACGAGGCGGGCGTCGACCGCTTCCACGAGGACGACGGATTCGTCCCCGCGGACACCGTCGAGGACCTGCAGTTCCCGATGGCCACCGTGAGCGAGACGGGCGCCAGTGGCGAGGCGCTCGTCGTCGACGGCTTCGGCAACGTCGTCACCAACGTCCCGGGCGACGCCGTCGCCGACAGGTTCGGCGAGCAGGTCGGGATCAACGGCGAACCGGTGCCGGTCCGCAGGACGTACGCTCGCGTCGGCCCGGGCGACCGGCTCGTCACCGTCGGGAGTCACGGCAACGTGGAACTCGCGGTCAACCGCGGACGCGGCGACGAGGCGTTCCGGGTCGGCGCCGGGGACCGCGTCGAACTGGAGTTCTGACCCGTCTATTCACGCGAAATCTCGTCCACACTGAGGGATACGGACGCCGGTGGAGGGGAGTGACCGGCATTCATCATGGTTTTAGGCTAGCCAAAAGATCACCACGCTTATATTCTTTAGGCCGGCCTAAACAGACGAATGTACACGAGAAGGAAGCTCATCGCGGGGCTGGGTGTGGCGGCGAGTGGCTCGCTCGCGGGCTGTCCCAGCGATACGGCCGAATCGAACACCGAGGAGACGAGTACCGGCGGGACGAACACGCCACAGCCGACCGGTGGCGCGGCGGCGGCCGTCGCGGCGCAGTGGAACGTGTATCGCTCTCGCCTCTACGACGCGGTCGCGCTCGGACGCGCTGGCGAACCAGGAGCCGGGGCCAGCGTCGCACAGTCCATCTTCGCGACGTTCGAGGGCGCGAGCGGCGAATACGGTGCACACGAGTACCTGGAGGAGACGAGCCACTCGGCCTACGAGGGGTTCGAGGACGCGCTCGGCGACCTCCAGTCGAGTCTCTCGGAGGAAGACCTGGCGGGCGCCACGGAGGCGGCCGATGCCGCCGCAGGCCAGCTGCGGAGCGCCCAGCGGGCCGTCGCGAGCGACGGAACCGCGAACGCGCTCGACCTCCTCTGGCTCGCAGGCCGGGGCGCAAACGCGGGCTTCCTCGCCGATGCCGGACACTTCGCCGCCGCGGAAACGGTCGCCACGGAGGCCAGCGAGTCCTTCGAGGGCGCGCAGGTCCACGACGCACTGGAAGACGCCGACCCGGAATCCTACGAGGCGTTCGAGGGCGGCCTCGGGGATGCCGCGACGGTGGCCGCGGACGAGGACATCGGCGCCGTCGGCGACGCGGTCCAGTCCGCGCTGGACGCCGCCGTCGAGGGAGCGTACGGCTTCGCCGGTGACGACGGCGCCGCAGGGGCCGGCCACCTCGCCGCGTTCCAGGCGCGCGGGTACGACGCGTCCGTCCTCGCCGGCCTGGGCGGGCCGGGCAAATCCCTCGCCCACGCCGCGTCGTTGACCGTCTACCGCGCTCGCGCCGCCGACGCCGCCTGGCTCACCGGCCAGGGCGAGTCCGACCTCGCGGCGACGATGGCACAGGACGTCTTCGCCCACTTCGAGGGCGCCAAGGCCCACGAAGCGCTGGAGGAGGCGGATCACGAGGCATACGAGGGATTCGAGGGCGGCCTCGACGACCTGCGGACGGCCATCGAGAACGGCGAGCAGGCCGGCGTCGACGAGGCCGAGTCGGCGGTCGACTCGAACCTGGTCACTGGTGTCGAGAGTCTCGCAGGCGAGAACGCGCCTGTGATCCAGTCGGGCTACTTCCGGGTCCGCTTCGGCGACGCGCGCGAACTGTACGAACTGGGCGACGGCGACGCGGCCGCGGACGTCGTCGAGGACCTGTTCGCCCGTTTCGAGGAGAACGAACTCGACCTCCACGAGGCCATCGAGGAGGAGAGCGAAGACCTCTATCACCGGTTCGAGGAGGAGCACCTGTCGGCGCTGGGGACCGCCTTCGCCGACGGCGACGACGAGGGGGTCGCGACGCACTACGAGGGCGTCCAGTCAGCACTCCTGGAGTTCGAGGCGTCTCGCTCTCCGGCCAACGCGAGCGGGGCCGAGACGGCGTTCATGCTCGGCCGCGGCTTCGACGCCGCCGCCGTCGCGGCGACGGGGAACGGCGACCGCGCCGAAACTATCGCCGCAGACGCCTTCGAGTACTTCGAGGGCGGTGCGGCCGGCTTTCACGATGCCCTCGAACACGCCGACCACGACCGCTACGAGGCCTTCGAGGAGCAGCTCGGTGCCGTCCGCTCGGCGGCGGCCGACGACGGCGACGCGTACGCCGCCGCGAAATCGTTCAACGACGAGGGGGTGGCCGGTATCTACGCCATCGTCGCCAACGCCGGCGGCGATCACGGCGCCGCCGCGGCTGGCATCGTCCAGGACGTCTTCGCGACGTTCGAGGAGGCCGCGGTCCACGAGGCTCTCGAAGAAGCCGATCACGACGCCTACGAGAACTTCGAGAGCGCCATGAACGACTACGCGAGCGCGCTCGAATCCGGCGACGCCGACCCGACCGCGTTCGCGAACGCGACGCGGACCGCGCAGTTCGCCGTGGTCGGTGCGGTCGAGCAGGCACCGGCGGGCGAGAGCGGCGGCGACCACGACGAGGGCAGCGACGACGGCGGGAGCGAGTCCCTCGCCGGCGGTCCGGACGTCGTCGAGGGCGTCCCCGACGACGCGGACCACGTCGTCGCGGCGAAGGCGGTGTCGTTCGAACCGGCCGAACTCACCGTCTCGGTCGGCGACACCGTCGCCTTCGAGCACGCCGGCGGCGAACCGCACTCCGTGACGGCCACGGAGGCCGAGATCCCCGAGGGCGCGACCTACTGGGCCTCCGGCGACTTCGACTCCGAAGAGGCGGCCCGCTCCGGCTGGAAGAACGGCGAGGGCGCCGTCCAGTCCGGCCAGTCGTACGTCCACACTTTCGAGACCGCGGGTGAGCACCACTACGTCTGTATCCCGCACGAGGCGGCGGGAATGACCGGGGTGGTCGTCGTCGAGGAGTAGGACCATCTCCGTGGCCGAACGGCCACGCGTCCGTTCCAGTCGGTGCGGCCGCGTTGGATTTCGATCCGATCGTCGTCGCCGCGCCCGGCTGCCATGATTTTCGCCGTCGACGCCCGCCGGAGGCTCCCGGCGCGGCCGGACTCCGGGGCGTCACGGCTCCGTTGCGTCGATGCTGTACGTCGCTACTTCTCCGGGCTGGTTCCCGCACAGCGCTGCGGCTTCTCCCGCCGACCGGAACGTCTCGCTCCCGGCGTAGGGCATCGCGTAAGCGCGTCTGACGGCCGGTTCGGTCTCGGCGGTTGCCAGTCGCAGTCCGTCGTCGAGGAACCGGTCGCGCCGGAGGCCGTAGCACAGCGCGACCGAGTCGGAACTGACGGCCGTGACGCTTTCGTCGGCCGGAGACTTCGGCACTCCCGCTCCGTCCTCGATTCCCGGGAGGGTCTCCCGTCCGGAGAGACCCGATCCGTGGACCCAGAGGTCGAAGCGGTTCCGCCGGTCGAACTCCCCACCCGACTCCGCCGCCTGCAGGTCCCGAATCGCGTCGAGCGATTCGGGGTGCCGGAGCCCGTGGAGCGACGGAGGATCCGGCCGCTCGATGGGGACCTCCAGTCGTCGAGTGCCACCGGGAGCGAGCGGCACCTGTTCGTCGCTCGAACCGAGCGAGAATCGTTCTACCCGACTGTCGCCCGCTAACAGCGACGCCGCCTCGTGTTCGGCGACGTAGGCGTCGGGGTCACAGGGCATCGCGAGCGCGTCGCGGAGCGTCGTCTCGTCGGCGGCCTGGTCCGACGCGATTCGGAGGGCGAGCGTGTCGCCGTCGAGCCACCGGTCCCGCCGAAGGCCCCGAACGATGGCGACGTTCCCGTCCGGCCCGCCGCCGTAGGGGTAGTCCCCGTCCGCGTACCCGTCGACGTCGTGCAAGAACGTCCAGCCCTCGCTATCCCTCCCGCTCAGTCGGCGGTCGTAGAACGACAACTCGTCGCCGCGGAGCCAGAGGTCGAACCGGTCGGCGGGGTCGAACGCTGGCCGCGTGGACAGCGTCGAGAGCCAGGCGTACAGGAAGCGATCACGGGCGACAGTGTCCGTCGCGACTGGGCCCTCGAACGTGGCGCCGGGCGCGTTCGGCACGAACGGGTCGAACCCCTGCTCGGTCGGGACGTAGCTCCCGCGCACGTACCAGCCCAGGCCGGCGGCGCCCGCGTCGAGCGAGGCCCTGAGGTTCGACCGGATGGACTGCTTGCTCGGCGTGTGCTTCGGGTTGACCGTGTGGGTCTGCCCGAGGTAGAACACTGGTTTCCCGCCGAGGGCCGCGCCGGCGTTTTCGACGAGGCTCCTGACGGCGTCGTCGGCGACCGCCGGGCCGACGTCCTTCTCGTACCAGCCCCGGTAAAAGTCGGTGAAGGCGAAGTCCGGGCTCGCGCCCAGGTCGTCGATCCGGTCGGTCAACGTCCGGAACACCTCGGGCTTCTTCGAGTCGACGACGTAGGGGAAGTGACAGAAGATGCCCACCTCGCGGTCGGTGGTCGCCTCGACGACGGTCCGTTTCTGTGCGGCGTAGATTCGCGGGCCGTATTCGAGCATGTTCTCGACCGCCGCGTCGTTCCACTCGCCGCCCGCGACCCACTGGCCGAACACGGGCGCCTCCTCCCAGAGTATCACGCGCCCGTCGTCGGTCAGGTCGTCGTAGATCCGACAGACCTCGTGGAGTCGGTCCAGATGGCGCTCGCGGGCATCGGCGTCCTCGACGAACCCCTTCGCGGTGACGTCCGTCAGCAATCCGACGCGAATCCAGACGTCGAGTCCCGCGGCCGTCGCCTCTTCGAGCGCTCGCCTGAACAAGCCGCCTCTCGAATCGAGGTTGGCCGAGCGGATCAGGACGACGACGGCCAGGTCGTGGCGGCGTGCGAACGCGAAGTGGTTGGCCCGGCGGCGTTCGTCCGCGAGCACGTCACCGTACATCCACAGGAAGTCCCCGCGACGGTTCGACCCGACCGGGTCGGCGACCTGTCGCACCTCGCGCTGTTCGAGCGTGTCGTCGACGACGGCGCTCCCCATCAGCGACACCGCTCCGAGCGCGCCGGCGGCCTGGAGGTAGGTTCGTCGCGTGGTGTCGGTCGGTGCGTCACGTCGGTCCGTCGTTCGTGATGAATCGGGCATTGGAGTAGCGAGAGACAGCAGGGAAATCCAGGGACTGCTGCCGGGTCGGCGAACGGCTCCAGTAGTATTGGCTCGTCAACAGTTTCGACTACGACCGGCTTGAGTGTTGGGCCCACCAGGTGGAAATCACCGATGGATTTTTGTGCTTTAGGCACGCCTAAACTGATGTGTGCCGCGGAAGCCGGTACACGCCGGGCGACGCTTGCGAGACAGCGCACCGTTTCCGAACACCCGCGCGGCGGCCACAGTTACCGTGGGCATCCCGCCGCGCGCGTCTGTCCCCTTTCCTGTGAGTACTCGACGATAGCGGACGCTACGCGTCGTGAAAGAATGAAAACGCTCGACCGATCAGCTCGCGTCGGAATCTCCGCGAGCCGCAGTCTCGCGCTAAAACGCTCGACCGATCAGCT